>PVML01017577.1_pt1:0-52500 | contig 168283 bp, 131 predicted proteins | sample 1853371 | NCBI WGS metagenome assembly PVML01 (sample SAMN08533508, study PRJNA380276) | Human gut metagenome, whole genome shotgun sequencing project. | isolation source: participant 1, chromium library | host: Homo sapiens | collected 2017 | reverse complement strand
ATCAGAGGCCGGGAGTCAGAACATGTGGGCTAAGCTGTGTGTTCGAGAGGGAAACAGCCCAGACCGCCCGCTAAGGTCCCCAAGTTTATGCTGAGTGGCAAAGGATGTGCGTTTGCCTAGACAACCAGGATGTTGGCTTAGAAGCAGCCATGCATTTAAAGAGTGCGTAACAGCTCACTGGTCAAGTGGACATGCGCCGACAATTCACGGGGCTAAGCATAACACCGAAGCGGCGGACTAATCTATATTAGTGGTAGGGGAGCTTTCCCCGCAGCGGAGAAGCCGAGAGGGCGACCCTCGGTGGAGCGCGGGGAAGTGAGAATGCTGGCATGAGTAACGAGAGCGGCGCGAGAAACGCCGCCGCCGTAAGCCTAAGGGTTCCTGGGCAAGGCTAATCCTCCCAGGGTCAGTCGGGAGCTAAGGCGAGGCCGAGAGGCGTAGCCGATGCGCAACAGGCGGACATTCCTGTACCGCCTGCGGACCGCTATCACCGACGGGGTGACGGAGAAGGGTAGCCGAGCGGGGTTCTGGACGTCCCCGTGAAAGCGCGTAGGGCGCGGAGCATGGAAATCAGCTCCGCAGACAGCCTGAGACGCGAGACGAAAGCTTATGCTGAAGTCGGCGAGCCCATGCTTCCGAGAAAAACCTCTAGGAAGGGACGCAGGCGCCCGTACCAAAACCGACACAGGTGGGCAGGTAGAGCATACCGAGGCGATCGGGAGAACCATGGTTAAGGAACTCGGCATACTGACTCCGTAACTTCGGGAGAAGGAGTGCCCCTGGCGGTGACGGGACTAGCTCCCCGAGCGGCCGGGGGTCGCAGCGAAACGGCCCAAGCGACTGTTTATCAAAAACACAGGACTCTGCAAAGCCGTAAGGCGACGTATAGGGTCTGACGCCTGCCCGGTGCTGGAAGGTTACGCGGATGGGTCAGCCGAAAGGCGAAGCTCTGAAGCCAAGCCCCAGTAAACGGCGGCCGTAACTATAACGGTCCTAAGGTAGCGAAATTCCTTGTCGGGTAAGTTCCGACCTGCACGAATGGCGTAACGATTTGGGCGCTGTCTCAACCATGGACCCGGTGAAATTGTATTATTCGTGAAGATGCGAATTACCTGCGGAAGGACGGAGAGACCCCGTGAACCTTTACTGCAGCTTGACATTGATCGTTGGCTCGGCGCGTAGAGGATAGGCAGGAGGCTGCGAAGCCCGGGCGCCAGCCCGGGCGGAGCCGACCTTGGAATACTGCCCTCGTCGCGTCGGCGATCTAACCCCCGGCCGTGATCCGGCGGGGGGACCGTGTCAGGCGGGTAGTTTGACTGGGGCGGTCGCCTCCCAAAACGTAACGGAGGCGCGCAAAGGTCCGCTCAGAACGGTCGGCAACCGTTCGCAGAGCGCAAGAGTACAAGCGGGCTTGACTGCGAGGCCCACAAGCCGAGCAGAGACGAAAGTCGGTTCTAGTGATCCGGCGGCACAGAGTGGAATGGCCGTCGCTCAACGGATAAAAGGTACTCCGGGGATAACAGGCTGATCTTGCCCAAGAGTCCACATCGACGGCAAGGTTTGGCACCTCGATGTCGGCTCATCGCATCCTGGGGCTGAAGTCGGTCCCAAGGGTATGGCTGTTCGCCATTTAAAGCGGTACGCGAGCTGGGTTCAGAACGTCGTGAGACAGTTCGGTCCCTATCCTCCGCAGGCGCAAGAGGATTGAGGAGGTCTGCCCCTAGTACGAGAGGACCGGGGTGGACGGACCTCTGGTGCAGCAGTTGTCGACCAACGGCACGGCTGCCTAGCTACGTCCGGCACGGATAACCGCTGAAAGCATCTAAGTGGGAAGCCGTCTCCAAGATGAGTCCTCTTTCCGGTAAGGGCCCAGGCAGAACACCTGGTCGATAGGCCGCAGGTGCAAGGCGTGCGAGCGCCTCAGCCGAGCGGTACTAATAGCCCGAGCTCTTCTTCCAGTACATGCACGGCCCTCGGGTTGTGCGATCGCGAAAGTCACGAGCGCTGTGCAGCCGCCAGGGTGGCGCGGGGGGATCCCGCGGCCCTGACGGGGCCATACAGGCCCGCGCGGGAACGCCCTGCGCGAGCGCGACCATGGAGGCGGGGATCACCCGGTCCCATTCCGAACCCGGAAGTTAAGCCCGCCATCGCCGAAAGTACTGCAGCGTCAGGCTGTGGGAGGATAGGGCGTCGCGCTCGCGGAGGGCGTTTCGGCATGCGAAGGCCCCGCCCCCCTCGGGAGGCGGGGCCTTCGCGCGTTCTGGGGCTCCGCAATTACCTTTGCGCTAGGGGCTCTCTTTTAAGTTGATATCTATGCTAAACTTCAAAGAGTAGCTGCAATATGAAGGAAGGCTGATGATATGATAGGGGATGCTTCTCGTTTCTTTTCGGTTCGCATGCCGATAGTGCTCACGTTGTTCGCGGCGGTGCTTCTATCGGGCGTGATGGTGCCGAGCATTGCCTTTGGTGAAGAGACGGGCGTTGGGCATGAGGCTGGAGCAGTCGATGGCGGCACGCAGGCTTCGACGGAGGCCCACGGGGCTGCTGATAAGGATGAAGATGATTCTGGCTCCGGAAATCCACATGATCCCGACGCTCCTTCTGACGAGGGTGCAGGTTCGGGAGGGGTCTCTCCTTCGCCTGCATATGTCCCTGGGTGGAACACTGTCGATGGCAACCGCTATTTTGCCGACGAGCAAGGAAAGCTCAAGAGCGGGTGGTTGATTGATGGAGGGAAGCGTTACTACCTGGATCCTGGCAACGGCAATGCGATGGCGCGCGGCTTCGTCGCTATCGAAGGCAAGTCTTACTATCTCGATACCGATGGGGTTCTGTTCTCTTCGGGATGGCTGCTGGTCGATCGCGCCTGGTACTACGCAGCTGCGTCGGGCGAGATAGAAACCGGCTGGCTGAAGCTGGGCGGGACCTGGTACTACCTCGATCCTTCGCGAGGTGGTGCCATGTTGACCGGCTCCTACCGTGTGGGATCGACGCTGTACCATGCACGTCCGAGCGGGGCGCTCGTCACCGGCAACGGTTGGGTGCGTACGGATGGCGCTTGGTACTATGCGAGTCCCTCGGGCGCTTTGCGCACCGGCTGGCTGAAGCTGAGCGGCACCTGGTACTGGCTCGACCCGGAAACCGGAGTCATGGCAACGGGTTGGTATAAAGATGGATCGACCTGGTACTATTCTGACGGGTCTGGTGCGATGCTTGCCAATCGCTGGATGAAGCAGGGAGGAACGTGGTACTACCTTAGGGCATCCGGTGCGATGGCTACCGGTTGGTTGAAGCAAGGTGGTATCTGGTACTGGCTTGATCGTTCTTCGGGAGCTATGGGGACCGGCTGGTATCGTGATGGGTCAACCTGGTACTATTCTGACGGATCAGGTGCGATGCTCGCCAATCGCTGGTTGAAACAGGCTGGGACATGGTACTATTTGAACCCATCGGGCTCTATGCGCACGGGCTGGTTCAAGCAACACGGAGTTTGGTACTGGCTTAATCCCGAAAGCGGCGCCATGGCTACTGGATGGGCGAAGGCGACTGATGGAAAGTGGTACTACTTCAACGGATCCGGCGCGATGCTTGCCGATCGATGGCTTAACCTGGGCGGCACATGGTATACGCTCAGCGCATCAGGCGCCATGCGCACCGGTTGGTACCAAGAGGGATCGGCGCGTTATTGGCTTGATCCGGAAACCGGAGCCATGGCTGTCGGTAGGTGCACGATCGATGGACGCGAGTACGTGTTCTCTGGCAGCGGTGCTATGGTCAACAACGTATGGGTGTCGCTTGGGAACGGCTCCTGTGGCTTCATCGATGGCTCGGGGGATGCCGTGCTCGTCGCCTCGTACGATGCTCAGGGCAGAATCGTATGTGCTGATGGGAAGACGGGCTGGCGCACAGCCGCTGGAAAGACCTTCTATTTCGATCCGAAGGACGAAGGCGCGTTGCGTACGGGCATGTTCGACGTTGATGGGGTTCGTTACTACGCCGACGCTTCGGGCATCAGGCAAACGGGATGGGTCAAAGTCTCCGGAACGTGGTATTACCTGGATCCCTCGAGCGGGGTCATGCGCACCGGTTGGGTTTCCGTGGGCGGTTCTTGGTATTATCTCGATCCTTCGACGGGGGCTATGCAGACCGGTTGGCTGCAGGAGAGCGGTGATTGGTATTACCTGAAGAGCAGCGGCGCGATGGTTTCCAACGCAAGCGTGAAGGTGTCGGACGGCACCTACTGGTACATGAACGGGTCGGGACGCCATGACAAGCAGGCGGACATCGATATCATCATGCGCACGGCGCGCTCGCTTCTTGGCGTGCCCTATGTATGGCTTGGCGTGTACCCGCAGGACGGAGGCATGGATTGCGCTTCGTTTACGTGGTATCTGTATAAGCAGCTAGGGATCGATATCGGTTTCGAGACGTATGATCAGATGTACAGCGGCGTGAGAGTGTTCGGCGATCCCCAACCTGGCGATATCATCTTGATGTATTACGGTGCGTGGCCGAACTACAATCCTATGCTGCCTGAGCACGTGGTGCTGTATGCCGGCGGCGGAATGATTTACGAAGAGCCGACATTCGGCGGTCGCTGCCAGTACGTGTCGCTCGCCTCGAAGGGAGCATCTACGACGACGGCGCAAAGGATTCTGTCATAGAACGGATCGTGGAGGGTCCAGAGGACCCTCCACGTGTTTTCAAGCGGCTTTCTTGATGCGATTTACAAGATGGGTTGGTTTCGCCGTTCCTGCGCCTCGGCGCAGGCGAGGGCAGTTAAACGAGCTGTTTCGCTCCAAGAGAATTTATCGATAACCAGTTGATTGATGTTTTGACCCATGATGAGGCATCGTGTGCGATCGCTATTGAGTTCGAGTATGGCGTTTGCTATCGTTTCGCCGTCCGCCGAGGGGAGTATGATGCCGTGTTCGTTGCTCGGCACCAGCTCTTGCACGCCTCCTACATTTGTGACGATGGGCGTTGCTTTGCATGCAGCTGCTTCCAGCAAGGAGGTCGAGAATCCTTCAGAGCGCGATGGAAGGCAGAACACGTTTGATTCTGTAAGCAGGGCAGAAACATCCGGCGAGTCCAGACGGCCGAGAAACGTTGCATTGGGAAGCGATGCCCGGAGGAGGCTGTCTTCCAATGGACCCTCTCCTGCGATGAGGAAATGAATCGATTTTTCATCGGCCAAGATGCGCATAGCTTCGATGAGGGCCGGTATTCCCTTTTCGGGTATCAGCCTTCCGGTGAAAGCCACGAGGAGCGTTTCGTCGGATAGGCTGAGTTCTTTCCTGAACGATCGACAAGACGAGCCTTTAGCGAAGGCCTGTGCATCGATGGAGTTGTTGAGCACCCCGCGGGCTTCGATGCCGAAATGCCGGAGCCATTCGGTTCCCGCGAAGGAAACCGCGTAGTAATCGGCGGAGTGGCGCTTCACCAGCTCGGTGACTGCGTGTTCGACTGTTGCCACGAAGGGGTCGACGAGCTTGCTTCCCATGGTCAAGTGAGCCGATCCGTGGTCGACGATGATAGGGCGAATGCCCTTGGCCTCCGCTAGCGCGATTCCTTCCAGCGTATGGCGGTAGAACCGGGTGTTAATGGCAACGTAGTCGATATTTTGGTTGTGAAGGTACGCCATGATCCGTTCGTATGCCTTATCGTGGCGCGTAACGGGGTATCTGTCGCCCAAAAGCTTATAGCAGGGGAGACGAACTATCTCGACCCCTTCTCCCAGGTCTTCCCTCTCGGCGAGATCGTAGACGTTCGATGTGACGATGATGACGCGATTACCCTGGTCGGCCAGTTGGCGCGCAAGGTTCTGGGTGTACTTTTCAACGCCTCCGACGTGAGGGAGGTAGTGGGCGGAAAATATGCAGAAGGTGTCGTTCTTGTTCGTCAACGTGCTACCGAACCTGATCTTGAACGGTGTCTGCATTGGAGAGCCCGCTTGGGTCAGAGTCGCTTGGGCTCCGATCGTCTTTCTCCAGCTTTTTCGCGAGCAGGGCCTGCTCTTGCACGAGGTTCTTGATCATGAGGGCTTGCTTGCTGGCGATTGAGCTAAGCGAAAGGGATATGGCCAGCAGGAAGAACAATCCGATGAAGAAGATGAAGTTCGAAGGGGTTTCGAACCCGAGGAAGGACGAGATGGAGTACAGGGGCTGAGGAAACAGGGCGCATAGCACGATGACGACGGTGAGCGCCATCCACAGCAGCGAGTACTTGAGCAACAGTCGTTCTCGGGCGACCAGATGGACGACGTACGCGAAGAAGGCGACGCATAGGATGATTGCGACAATTTGAAGAACGAACACGAAACCCTCCGCTTTCTAGACTCGCTTGCGCTTGTGTGAAAAGCTGACGATCAAGATGGCCAGAGACACTTTGATCATGTAGTACAAGCTGGAAAGCCCTCCAATGGACGATTTTCCGCCCTGGCGCTCGCGCATGGTTACCGGAGCTTCGTTCACGGACAGACCCGATTTGATGGCGAGCATGATGGACTCGGGCTCCGGGTAGTCGGTGGGGTAGTTCCTTGCGAACAGCGCCATGGCTTTCTTGCTTGAAGCTCGAAAGCCGGACGTCGGATCGGTGATGCGCTTGCCGGAGAATGCTTTTATCCAGAATGACAGCCAAACGATGCCCAGCCTTCTGAGGGCGGTCGATCGGAATCCGTCGGTGTCCTCCACGAAGCGGGAGCCGATGGCCAGATCCGATCCCGACTCGATCAGCTCGACGAGACTGGGAATGCAGCGGGCGTCGTGTTGGCCGTCGCCATCGAACTGGATGTCAACGTCGTAGCCGTTGAGGAGCGCGTACTTATGACCCGCTTGCACGCAGCCGCCGATGCCGAGGTTCTGAGGCAGGTTCAAAACGTTGAACCCGTGCGATTCGCATAACGACTGGGTTTCGTCTGTCGATCCGTCATTGACGACGACGTAATCGCATCCTGCGGACACTACGTCGTTGACGACCGAAACGATGCTCTCCTGCTCGTTGTAGGCGGGGATGACGACGAGGACGTTCAGGTGCTTGTTGTTGGGATATGCATTCGAGGTATCCATATATCGAAGTATACCGTAGTTCGAACCCTCTTTCGCGCGTATGCTTCCTTAAACCCGCATTAAGTCCCGCAATGGATCGATGGGTCGATTCTCAAGCTGGGCCGAACGTCTGCATCTTTTTCCTGCTTATCCTCCTTGCTCCCTGTATCATATGATTCGGCATTTTTGGTTTTTGTCCCGAGCTCGCCACCGTGACCCTTGTTGCGGCAAAAGCGGATTGGGTCGTTGCCGTAAAGCCGCATGTGAAAGCCATCGTATTGTTTTTCGTTTGAGGAGTTTTGATGATTGGGAAGCTGATGAAAGACTGGGCGGGTAATTTGAAGCGCGGTGAAGTTTGCGCTTGCTTTGTTTTCGCCGTCCTATTTGCCTGGGCCGTCTTGCTTCCCGAGTTGGGGAAGTTCGGTCTCAAGCAGGTCGCTCTTTTCTCGATCGGGCTATCGATCGTCTCGGCTTCCGTTCTTGTTGCGATTTGCGACCAAATCAAGCAGATCAACCGGAAAGAACGGGTCGCCGCTCGTAGGTCTTCGAAGCAGGTGAGGATCGCGTTCTTGCTCTGCTTTGCTGCTTTGGAGGTTTCGTTTCTTGCGGTGCTGCTGTCTAATTGGCCTGGCTTTTGCTCTACGGACTCAAACGACATCGTCAACCAGGTCTTGGGCGTTTCCGAGTGGAGCACGTGGCATCGTTACGACGGGTTGGCGAACCACCATCCTATTTTCTACACCTTCCTTGTTTGGGTGGTCTTTCAGGCTACGGCGTTCTTTGGCAGCGTCGATCTGTCGATAGGCATCTTTCTTTTCCTTCAGATGACCGTGGCCCCCTTGTGCTCAGCTGGTGCATCTCGGTGTTTGTCAGGCTTGGTTTTGGAAAAAGGTACATCCTGGCGGCTTTTGCCTTCATGCTGTTCAACCCGATTCTCGCAAACTACTCGGTGACCATGTGGAAGGATGTCTTGTTTAGCTGTTGCGCCCTGTTTCTGATTGTTCGCCTGTATTCGCTTTTGTTCCATGGCGAGAAGAAACACATTGGAAGAACCCTGCTTGTCGCTTGTCTGCTGCTCACTTTTTTGAGGAGCAATGGGTTCGTGGTCGTGGGAGCTACCTTGCTTGTCTTGTTCGCGATCGAGCCCGATCTGAGAAAGAAGGTCGCGGCTGTGGGCGCCGCAGTGCTTTGCGCTTTTCTGGTTGTTCAGGGTCCGTTGCTCTCGATCATGGGAGTGCAGAAGGGGCATTTTTCAGAGTCCGTGGGCATTCCGCTTCAGCAAATCGCAGCAACCGTGCACAAAGGCGGACATATCAACGAAGAACAAGAGGAGTTCATCAACAGGGTTCTTCCTATGGAAGCCATGAGGGACTCTTACAATCCTCAAACTCCCAATCCGATCAAGTTCCACGAGTCTTTCGACGATGCCTTTCTGGAGGAGCATAAGATCGAGTTCTTGGTCACCTGGGCTTCGATGCTTCCCGACAACCTTGGAATATACGTCAAAGCCTGGATCGATGAAACGCAAGGATACTGGAATCCGGGCTATCCGTCGTGGCTTGTGACAAACTCCACTCTTTACGAGCAAGCCCCGCGCGATTACCTCGGATTCGATTGGGATCCTGGTTTCTTGGCGCAAAAGCTGATCGCGGCTTTGCCTGTTCCTTTCAGTTCCGGCACGCTAATTTGGGCGGTGGCTGCGCTTGTTTTCGTCGGATGCGTCGGACTCGAGAAGAAGAAGCGGGCAAGATGCTTGGTATGCGTTATGCCTCTCATTGCGCTGCTTGCGACGCTGTTCGTTGCGGCTCCTGCAGTCGGGGACTATCGCTACATATTTGCCTTCAATCTGGCGTTGCCCTTCGTTTTGCCGATTGCTTGCTTGGTGAAGGCGGGCCGACCCAAGGCGTAGCTTTTTCTGTTTCGTGCTGATGAGTAACGGGTGAACGTTTCAAATCTGTAAGAGCGGTTGTGAGCTGAAACAGGTGCGCGCATTCTGTTTTGCTTCGGGAGAGTTTCATTTCGAGGTTGGGAATGCCTTACACTTGTACATTCTTGATACTTTGCAATGCGAGTGGTTTTGCTCGTCTGCGTTATGGTTCGATCGACAGGAGAGGTGCGGATCGCTTCCGCCAAGCAAGTTATGCAAAAGGGATTTCTCGAGGTTTTGCACAGGCACAGAGTCGATATGATCCTGATCGCCGTCGTTGCGGTCATGACGATCCACGCCCTGTACTGTTACTCGTTCAGCGATTCGCGGCTCGCCCTTGCTTTTTCGTGCGTTTCCGTGATCGTCGTTGCGTTTGCATACCTGTTGATACGGGCGCTTGAATCGAGGGTGCGCCATCAGGTTGAAATGGCGTTCTTGGTGGGTTTGATAAGCTGCGGCCTCTTGTATTCTGTGGTTTTCGCGCCGGGGACCGTTCCTGACGAGACTTTTCATTTTGAAGCGTCGTACAAACTGGCGGACTACATCATGCTTCAAAGCCCTACTGTCGATTCTCTGCCGGTAAGAGAAGACGATTCGATCATGCTGAACGGTATGCTCGAATCTTATACGCTTGGATACGATAAGTACCGTACGGCCATAGACCAGTTCGCCTTTTTCGCGAACGACGCGTCTCGTGTTGCGGTCGAGCCCGTCTCCTCGTTTGACTGGACTGCGAACCCTCCGTACATCAAGCTTCCCTCGGCTTTGGGTATCGTGTTGGCCACGCTGCTCAATCTCGGAAGCTATCCGCTGTTCTACCTGGGCAGGTTCTTCAATTTGTTGATGTTTGCGGTATTAGTATATTCTGCCGTTCGCATCACTCCTATCGGCAAGAACGTCATGATGACTGCAGGGCTTCTTCCTATGACACTGCATTTAGCGTCTTCGTATTCGTACGATGCTGGAATTATAGGGTTGGCCTTTCTGTTGACGGGTATGTGCTTGCGAGCCGTGTATGGAGAAGGGCTCATGAGCCGATGGGAGAAAGTAGGGCTTGTCGTTATTGCAGCTTTGCTCGCTCCGTCCAAGGTTGTGTATACGGTCATCGTGTTCCTCGTCGTTTTGATACCGCGGAAGCGTTTTCCCTCAACCGCTGCTTCCGTGCGGTTCAAGTCCATTGCGATTGGCTGCTCCCTGGTTGCCATACTCGCATTTCGTGCTGCGGTATTATTGCAGATGTCAGGGATCGCGTCTTCTGGGGGTGGCGTAAGCTCGCGTGGCGACGAACAAGGCACGTTCTATAGCCTGACCGGACTTATCTCTGATCCTGCGAATACGGTTCTGCTTTTTCTCAGGACGTTTGATGTGCAAGGCTCTTTTTATTTGGAAACGCTTGTCGGGGGGTCCCTCGCTTGGTTTCAGATTGAGCTGAAAGCTCCGCTTTATGTCACGGTCGTTCTGTTGATTATTGTGATGATATCCTTTCAACGATGCGAGGACGACAATGCCTTAGTGCCGGTCGCTCATAGGATTCTGTTCGGAGGTTTAGCGCTGGTCGGCGGTTTGGGAGTGATTCTCTCGATGCTGGTCGGATGGACATTTACATATGAAAACGTCATACAGGGTGTGCAAGGCCGCTATTTCCTCCCGTTGCTTCCTATGGCAGCATTGGCGATGCGAAGCAAGCATGTATGCATCGACATTCCTCTTGGTGAAGGGCTTGTCTTTGCCATGATCGCCGTGAATGCAATGTACCTCGCGCGAACCTTCTCCATCGCTGTAGGGGTTTAGCATCCGATCATGCGATTTGATTTTGACGGCTGGTTAGGCACACCTTATCGATGAGGGTGCTCTCGCATTGTGGCTAAAGAGTATCTGGTCAGAGGCGGTTTCCTTCGGTAGGCCGACAGCGATTGCGTTTGCGATCAGTTGAGGTCGCGGTCGTCGAGGCGAAAATACCCGCAGCTCGGGTGCAGGTTCCTGTTCATATACGGATCACCGATGACGAAGTATTCGGGCCATGTTGCGTTGAGCAGCGACGCTTCCCGATGGAATCGCATTTGCTTGGCGACAGTCGTCTCGTATCCGCGGGAAAGCGATTCGTAATGATAGAGCTCCGCTTCCGGCGCGAAAACGATGCTGTATCCTTTGGCGCGGAGCTTCAGGCAGAAGTCGACATCGTTGAAGGCGACGGCGAACTCTTCCGAAAAACCTCCCACCTCCTCGAACGCCTTCCGTTTCGTCAAAACGCACGCTGCGGTTACGGCGCTTACCTCGCGAGTGCTCGAAGCTGTGTGATAGTAGCCCTTCTCATTGCGATCTAAGCTGGAATTGAGATGGCCCGCACCCGTTCCTTGAACGTAAACTCCTGCATGCTGAATGGTTCCATCCCGATAGTAGAGTTTTGCGCCGACTGCGCCTACGGTTGGTTCTTGGGATATTCCTAGCATGGATTCTATCCAGAAGGGAGATATGACTTCGGTGTCGTTGTTCAAGAGGAGCAGGAATTCGCCTCTAGCATGCTGTGCGCCGAAGTTTATGAGCTTCGAGAAGTTGAACTCGTGCTTCCAGGTTGCGATCTTGATACGGGGGTCTCGTCTCTTCGCGTTTTCGTAATAATCGAAGGTTGATGCCTCGGTGCTGTTGTTCTCTACGACGATTATCTCAAAATGGTCATAGGTGCTTTTATCCAGTATCGAGGATAAGCACGTATCGAGCACTTCGGCGTTGTCTTTGTTCGGGATGATGATCGATACGAGGGGTTTGCCCGTAACATGGTATTCGATGTGATAGCGACAAGCTTCTTCGGTGTGGTGAGCCTTCCCGGGGATAGCCATCGCTTGTAGATGCTCTTCGATCGCGAGCTTACCTGCTTTGTCGGCGTAGGGTTTTTCACCGGTTCCGCTTGCTGTCGAGTTCTCGCTAATGCGCCAATGGTATAAAACACTGGGTACGTGGTGTATCCTCGCCCCCTTTTCTACTGCTTGCAGGATCATGCGATGATCTTGAGCGCCGTCGAATATCGGATCGGCGGGCGCAAGGCGGGCGAGCAAGTTGTTCCTTACCATGAGCAAGTGGCAGACGTAGTTCACCTCGCGAAGCAGGTGGGGGCTGAAGTCGGGTTTGAAATAGGGGTCGCCGTAGGTTCCGTCGGGGAATAGCTTATCTTCGTCGCAATAGAGCAGATCGATATTCTCATTGACATTGATGGCGGAGGCGTATTCGAAAAGAGCGTTGGGCTCCAGCAGATCGTCGTGATCGAGGAAGGCGATGTAGTCGCCTTGTGCAGCGGCGATTCCTTGGGCCGAATTGAGCGATATGCCAAGATTCTTCTCGAGGCGCACTTCTTTGACTCTATCGTCTCGATTGGCGAGGTTTTTGATCGCTTTAGCCAAGTCGTCATTGTCGGGATCTGCGTTGACCAGTATCAGCTCAAAATTTCCGTAAGTTTGCTCGAGCACGCTCGATGCCATCTCGCGAAAGAACTTCAAAGGAGTTCGAAATAGAGGCGTTACGATGCTGATCAGGGGTTTGCTCTTGAGAAAGGCGTTGCGTTGTTCTTTTATTACGGCATCGTCCGCCCGATGTCTGTCAAGCCATTGGGGATACCTTGTGTCATGGGTAGCGTCAAGCGCTTCTTCATGCCGCTTGGCGAGAAGCGTTTCGTAGAGCTGAGGTTCGAGCGTTGCGAAATTGGTACGAACCGAGCCAGAGGGATCCTCAAAGCTTACTACATACGTTGCAATGGGCTTGGGGATGCGTACGGAGAAATCGATGCGTCTTACGGGCATTGGAACCATACTGCTTTCCGGCTCGACGGAATCGCTCATAACGATAAAGCTAGAGTCGATTGGTCTGAAGCGACCATCAAGGAGCTTGATCGAATAGGGGATGTCGTCCACGGTTGGTACGGTGATCGTCCCCCGCAGAATGTTAGCGTTGTCTGACGGTATGCATTCGCGAAGAATGATGGTGGCATGGCGGAAGAAGTCCGTTCCGTCTATGTCGCGGATCCGGGCGCATTCGCGGTCCTTTAGGCGGTAGTTGATTCTCGATTGCCATTTTAAAGCGGAGGGTTGGATCGTGAAGGTGCAGCTGTTTGTCGCGTCGCCGTTTGGTGCTGTTTCGTCGAGCTTCAGCTTGATGGTAACGGGGGCTAGGGGGAAAACGAGCACGGCGGTCTTCGACGTGTCGTCTTCGTCTATGACGTAGAGCTGGGTGGGCGCATGATCGTTCTCGTCGGTGAATCCTGCGAGCTTGAGCCTGGCGTCTTCGGAAAAACGAGTGACCTGGACGCTCATGTACCCTCTGCCGTCTCCTCGGCATGTGCAGATAACGCGTGCTTTCATAGGGCTCCTCGTTGAAGTCGTCGGAACGTAATATGAAGGATAGTATAGAAGAAAGAGGTGCTCTGGCAATTATCGGTATCTTTTCGTCTGGTTAAACATATAATCTAGCGGTATGCAATTTAGGTTGATCTTGCCGCCTGTGGCGGATTCAGAGGAGCGTCTATGAAGGGCATCATACTTGCTGGAGGCAGTGGCACCAGGTTGTACCCGCTCACCACGGTGACGTCGAAGCAGCTGCTTCCGGTGTACGACAAGCCGATGATCTACTATCCGCTGTCGGTGCTCATGATGGCGGGCATCCGCGAGATCCTCATCATCTCGACGCCCGCCGACCTGCCGAACTTCGAGCGCCTGCTCAAGGACGGCTCGGACTATGGCGTGAGCCTGTCCTACGCCGAGCAGCCCTCGCCCGACGGACTGGCGCAGGCCTTCATCATCGGCGAGGAGTTCGTCGACGGCGACAGCTGCGCGCTGGTGCTGGGCGACAACATCTTCTACGGCAACGGCCTGGGGCGCCACCTGCGCGCCGCCGTCGAGCGCGCCGAGCGCGAGGGCGGCGCAACCGTGTTCGGCTACCACGTGGACGACCCCGAGCGCTTCGGCGTGGTGGAGTTCGACGAGGAGTTCAACGCCGTGTCCATCGAGGAGAAGCCCGAGCATCCCAAGAGCAACTATGCGGTGACCGGCCTGTACTTCTACGACAGCCGCGTGTGCGGGCTGGCCAAGCAGGTGAAGCCGAGCGCGCGCGGGGAGCTTGAGATCACCACCCTCAACCAGATGTACCTGGAGGACGGCTCGCTCAACGTGGTGACGCTGGGCCGCGGCTACGCGTGGCTGGACACCGGCACCATGGAGAGCCTGTTCGAGGCCTCCGAGTTCGTGCGCGCCGTGGAGCGCAGCCAGGGACTGAGCGTGTCGGTGGTGGAGGAGATCGCCTACCAGAACGGCTGGATCGACCGCGAGCTCCTGCTGGCCGCCGCCGCCAAGTACGGCAAGTCGGTCTACGGCCAGCACCTCAAGAAGGTCGCCGAGGGCAAGATCGTGCCGCACAAGGAGGCGATGTGAGCATGAGGATCCTCGTCACCGGGGGCAACGGCCAGCTGGGCAACGAGCTGCAGCGCATCCTGCGCGAGGGCCGCTCCGAGATCGGGCCGATCCCGAACGCCTACGCGGGCGCGGAGGTCGTGGCGGCCGACGTGGACGAGCTGGACGTCACCGACGCCGACGCCGTGACGGCCTACGTGGCCCGCGGCGGCTTCGACCTTATCGTCAACGGTGCCGCCATGACGAACGTCGATGGTTGCGAGACGGCCGAGGACGCGGCATTCCGCGTGAACGCCGAAGCGCCGGGCAACCTCGCGCGCGCCGCCGAGGCGGTCGGCGCGAAGCTCGTGCAGGTGTCGACCGACTACGTGTTCCCCGGCACTGAGCCCGAGCCGCGCGTCGAGGACGACCCGACTGGCCCCGTCTCGGCTTACGGTCGCACGAAGCTGGCCGGCGAGGAGCGCTCGCTTGCGGCGTGCAGCCGCTGCTTCGTGGTGCGCACGGCGTGGCTGTACGGCTACGTGGGGAAGAACTTCGTCAAGACCATGATGCGCCTGGGCGCGGACCGCGACGAGGTGACCGTGGTGGACGACCAGCTGGGCAACCCCACGTCGGCGAACGACCTGGCGCACGAGATATTGAAGATCGCCGCCACCGAGAACTACGGCGTGTACCACTGCACGAACGAGGGCACCTGCTCATGGGCCGACTTCGCCGAGGCCGTCATGGAGGGCGAGGGGCTCGACTGCGCCGTCATCCGCTGCACGTCCGATGAGTACGCGGCCATGAATCCCGCGTCGGCCAAGCGCCCGGCGTATTCGTCTCTGCGAAACAAGCGCCTCGAGGACACCGTGGGCAACGAGATGCGCCCGTGGCGCGACGCGCTGTCCGCGTACTTGAACAACCTACCCGAGATGGAAGGCTAGAGGAATGTCAGAGATCTTCGAACTGAAGCGCATCATCGTCACCGGCGGAGCCGGGTTCATCGGAAGCAACTTCGTCCACTGGGTGGTGGACAACCAGCCGGACGTGCACGTCGTCGTGCTGGACGCGCTCACCTACGCCGGCAATCTGGACAACCTCGCCGGCATCCCCGAGGAGCGCATGACCTTCGTCCACGGCGACATCTGCGACGAGGCCCTGCTGGAGGAGATCGTCCCCGGTGCGGACGCCATCGTGCACTTCGCCGCCGAGTCCCACAACGACAACTCCATCGCCGACCCGGAGCCGTTCGTGCGCACCAACGTGCACGGCACGTTCCGCCTGCTGGAGGCCGCGCGCAAGCACGACGTGCGCTTCCATCACATCTCCACCGACGAGGTGTACGGCGACCTCGCATTGGACGACCCGGCGCGCTTCACGGAGGAGACGCCGTACCGTCCGAGCAGCCCGTACAGCTCCACTAAGGCATCGTCCGACATGCTGGTGCGCGCGTGGTTCCGCACCTACGGAGTGCGTGCCACCATCTCGAACTGCTCGAACAACTACGGCCCGCGCCAGCACATCGAGAAGTTCATCCCGCGCCAGATCACCAACGTGCTCACCGGCATCCGCCCGAAGCTCTACGGAGACGGCCTGAACGTGCGCGACTGGATCCACACCGAGGACCACTCTTCGGCCGTGTGGGCGATCCTGACGAAGGGACGTCTGGGCGAGACGTACCTGATCGGGGCGGACGGCGAAAAGAACAACATCGACGTGCTGCACGCCATCCTGGAGGGCATGGGCAAGAGCGCGGACGACTTCGATTGGGTCAAAGACCGTCCCGGCCACGATCGCCGCTACGCCATCGACTCCTCGAAGCTGCGCTCGGAACTGGGATGGGAGCCGAAGCACACCGACTTCGCGGAAGGTCTCAAGGCCACCATCGCATGGTACCGTGACAACCCCGGATGGTGGCAGGGCGCCAAGGAGGCCGTCGAGGCCAAGTACGCGAAGCAGGGACAGTAGGAGGCGGTATGGCAGCGGGAGACAGCGTCAAGCACGGCAACTTCACGTTCACCGAGACCTCCATCGAGGGCGTGCTCGTGGTGGACGTCACCGCTTACGGCGACGAACGAGGCTACTTTGTGGAAACCTACAAGCGCCCCGACTTCGTCGCGGGCGGCATCGACTGCGAGTTCGTGCAGGACAACCAGTCCTCCTCGGTCAAGGGCGTGCTGCGCGGCCTACACTTCCAGATAGAGCATCCGCAGTCCAAGCTCGTCCGCGTGGTGTCGGGCGAGGTGTTCGACGTGGCCGTCGACTTGCGCCCGGACAGCCCCACCTACGGAAAATGGGAGGGCGCGGTGCTGTCGGCGGAGAACCGTCGCCAGTTCTTCGTGCCGCGCGGGTTCGCCCACGGCTTCCTCGTGTTGTCCGATATCGCCGAGTTCTGCTACAAGTGCGACGACGTGTACCATCCCAACGACGAGGGCGGGCTTATGTGGAATGATCCCGAGATCGGCATCGAGTGGCCCATCTCGGAGGGTATGGAACTCGTGCTGAGCGAGAAGGACAAGGCGCATCCGGGGCTCAAGGATCTCGCCTAGCTTATGAAAATCAAGAATCTTGTCCTGTGCAGAGGCGACGGCAAAGGTTATGCCCGTCTCCGCATCGTTGGCTCTGCCGGACGTGACGTTGCGGTTGAGGCGGCGCTTGAAGATGGCTCATCGATTCCGACCCTTTGGCTGAAGGAGTCCGATCCCGCTTCGGATGTTGTCGGGGTGTTGGTGTTCCCCTTGCTCGACGATGTCACGTTGTTCGTCAGAGTCGTGCAGCGCGGCGGGGATGAACCCTTGTGCGCGATGCGCTTGCCTGCCGGGAAGCTGAAATGGCTCTCTCGCCTGAACTACCGCCTCCGTCCGTCCCTGTGCGTTGCTTTGCGTGGCGCGGACGAGCGGTCGGTCGATCGTTTGCGCCTTTCGCTGGTCATGTGTATGCCGGATGGCGAGGAGGGGGTATGGCGCATTGCCGCCGAGTCCCGTTCGCTGGGATCTCAGCCGAGGTTCTCTGCCTGGGACGGTGTAGGGCGTGCGCTTCAAATAGACCCTATCTTCTTCGAGGATCAGTGCATACCCGATGGCACTGTCGAAGGCGTTCGCCGTCGGATGGTGGTTTCGGTTCGCGTTCCCGCTGCGGCGGGCGGCTTGTTCGTAGTCGCCGAGGACGAGACGGGTGCTGCCTTGCCCGCCATGCTGGGGTTCGATAAGGCTGCGTTTTTCGGCGAGCTGCACCGCGCGCTTCGGCGCGTGCGCAACGCTGCGGACGAGGACGACTATCGTGCTTGGCGCGAATCGCGGAAGATGGAAGGGCTTTCCGGGTCGCGCTTGAATCCTGAAGTTTCCCTCTCTCCGTTGGTGAGCATCGTCGTGCCCTGCTATCGGGTGAACGAGCGCTACTTCGAGGAGATGCTGGAATCCGTCCTTGCGCAAAGCTACGTTCGGTGGGAACTCGTCCTCGTCGATTCCGAGTGCGAATCCTCAAAGGTGCCGGGCATCGTCGAGCGCATCGCTGACGATCGCATCACGGTGGTTCCGCTGCGCGACAACCTCGGCATCGTGGGTAACACAAACGCCGGCATTCAGCATGCGCGGGGCGAGTACGTGGCGTTCCTCGATTACGACGACGTGCTGGAGCCGAACGCGCTGGAGGCGTACGTCCAGGCCATCGCCGAGCATCCCGACGCGGGCCTGCTGTACTGCGATGAGGACTCGTTCGAGGTCGGGGGAGCTTTCAGGAACCCTGTGTTCAAGACTGATTTCAACCGAGATCTGCTGTACTCACACAATTGCATCACGCATTGGCTCATGGTGCGCAAGGATGTTTTGGCCGAGACGGGCCTGTCCGACGACGAGGTGAATGGGGCGCAGGATTACGACCTCGCCTTGCGTGTGTCGGAAACCGGACGCGAGATTGTGCACGTGCCGCACATGCTGTACCACTGGCGCGTGCATGGCGAGTCGACCGCAGGGGACAACCTGGGGAGCAAGCCCTACGCTCACCAGGCGGGGAAGATCGCGCTGCGCCGGCATTTCGACCGCCGCGGGATACCCGTCTCGGTGGAGGACGGCGACGGGCCGTTCGTGTACCGGGTCCGCTACCAGCTGCCCGACCCTCAGCCGAGCGTGGAGATCCTCATCCCCAGCAAAGACCATGTCGACGTGCTGGATCGCTGCGTTCGCAGCATCCTGGAGAAGTCGGCCTACGGGAACTACCGCATCACCGTCATCGAGAATAACAGCATGGAGGACGAGACGTTCGCCTACTACCGCGAGCTCGAGGCGCGCAGCGATCGCGTCCGCGTCATCGAATGGCCGCACGGGTTCAACTATGCCAAGATCATGAACTTCGGTGCCGCTAGCACCGATGCGGATCTGCTTTTGCTGTTGAACAACGACACCGAGGTGATCGCACCCGACTTCATCGAGGAGATGGCGGGCTACCTGCAACGTCCCGAGGTGGGCGTCGTCGGCGCGAAGCTGCTGTATTACGACGGTCTCGTGCAGCATGCGGGCATGCTCATCGGGCCCGACGGCACGGTGGTGCACGTGAACCAGAACGTGCCCGATGCGCAAGGCTGCTATCTTGGCCGGTCGGTGCGCCCCGGCAATTTCTCAAGCGTGACGGGCGCGTGCCAGATGGTGAAGAGGACGGTGTTCGAGGAGGTGGGTGGTTACTCTGAGGAGTTTGCGGTGGGGTACAACGACGCCGACTTCTGCTGCAAAGTGAGCGCAGCGGGCTACTCGGTGACGTTTACGCCGTACGCGAAGCTGTACCACAACGAGTTCGTATCTCGTGGGCGCGAAGAGGGGGATCCCTCGAAGATGCAGCGCTGGCTGCGCGAGCGCGCTCTTATGCAAGAGAAATGGCCGCAGTTCTTCGAGCAGGGGGATCCGTTCTCGAACCCGAACCTCGATAGGGACAGCCTGTACTTCGCGCTTCCCTCGCCGGAGGACGCGCGCCGTTAACGGCCGAGGATCTTTTTCGCGGGTTTGAGGACGGCCTCGCCGACGCGGTACGTCTTCGATGCGCGCAATTCCTCGACTTCGCGCCAAGCGCGCAGTGCATCGTTCTTCTGCTCTTCCATGCGCCGATTCGTTTCCCTGAGCAGGAAGAACAGGAAATCGTCGGCATTGTCGCACAGCAGGTGGCGCACCTGGTCGTAGGTTTGCGGATCGAAGTAGTCGGCCTCCTTCATCGTATCCAGGCCGAGTTTCGCGCATCCGCGCTCCTGCATCTCACGACGCAGCTCCTCGAAGGCGTCGCGGGCTTTCAGGCTGCAGAGGTTGAAGAACACCGACTCGGCCGCCCAGTTCTTGAAGCCCCGCTCGACCGCGGCGAAGCGCCCGGCGTTCTCAAGGTGCTGCTTGGCGGCGACGAAGGATCGGTGGAAGTCGAGGGGGGCTCGTTCGTTCGTGGCGATGTTGCTGTTCGGGTTGTTCACTCGATAGTGGTACAGCACCTCGTCTACCGTGGCGATGCGGTCGGCTTGGGCGAGCGCGCAGCAGACGAAGTACAGGTCGGCGCTGCGCTGGACCTCGTGGAAACGTAGGCCGCTTGCCTGTACGAACGAGGATCGGAACAGCTTGTTCCATGTCCAGTTCTGAAAGGCGTAGAACAGCTTGTCGGGGTTGTCGCCGGGTGACGACACGCGGCCGGCGGGGAAGGCGTCGGTGTCGAGCGACCAGGGCATGGGCAGCGTCTCGCCGGTTTCATCGTTGTACGAATCGACCCGGTACGCCACCACGTCGGCACCGGTTTCCTCGGCGCGCCGAACGGCTTTCTCAAGCAGCTGCGGTTCGGCGAAGTCGTCGGCGTCGAAGAACGCGAGGTAGCGTCCGCGCGCCACGTCCAGTCCGGCGTTGCGGGCGGCGCCCTCGCCCTTGTTCTCCTGGTGGATGACGCGCATACGATCGTCGCGGGCGGCCATGTCGTCGAGGAGGCTTCCCGTGCCGTCGGTGGATCCGTCGTTTACGCAGATGAGCTCGAAGTCGGGTATGGTCTGGGTCAGCACGCTTTCCACGCACTGGCGGATATGGCGTTCGCCGTTGTAGGCCGGCACGACGATGGAGACGATGGGGGTGTCGCTCATGCTTCTCTCTATCCTCTCGCGCGAGCGTCGTCGAGGGCTTCGACGAGCAGCTCTCGGTCGAGGCGGGCGACCCCGCTTTCCTTGCCGACGAACGCGAGCTTGTCGACCTGCGTGCTCGAACGCTTGACGAAGTCGAGGCACTGGTCGATGTCGTCAAGGTCGGTGGGATTCTCGAGCAAAAGCGCGCTTCCCTGCTTCGCCGCGTACGCGCCGCATCCCAGCAGCTCGGGCCATTGGGAAAGCGAGAGGGAGGCGACGCACAGCTCTCGCCCTCCGTTTTGCAGGGGCTGCGTTTCAACAAGGGTTCGCTCGCAGAGGGCGATGCAGGTTTTCTGAGGCGTGTCGCAGGCGATGCGCTCGACGGAGATGCCTCGCTTGCGCAAACGATCGTCGATCGTCATGTCGGCGGCGTGGCCGACTACGAGCGCTCGATTGTGCCCTGCTTCATGCACAGCGCTCTCGAGGGCGTCGTACGAGATCGCTCCGCGTGTGGCGATAACGGGGCAACGCTTAGCGCTTGCAAGCGGTGCTGCCGCAAGCGATTCGGGGTTGTCGTCGAAATCGACGATCATCATCTCGTCCCCCCAGAACCCGCGCTCGATGCCGTGGCGATGGATGCCCAAAGACAGGTCGAACGGGCTTCCGTCGCCTACGAAAGGAATGATGGCGGGGGACCAGGAAAGCCGTTCGAGGGCAGCAAGCGGCTCGACCGCATTGCGCTCGGCGTCGACGAAGTAGATGGTGGAGGGCTTCGTCTCCCTCAGAATGGATGCGACTGCGTCGGGGATCCTGTCGGGTTTCACCGGCAGAACAGGGGCGTCGACGGCTCCGGCAAGACCGTTCGCCATGATCGCGTTGATATGGGTGGAGGCGCATACCACCACGGCGGTATCGAACCCGTTTTCCCAGCCTCGGTATGCAAGCTGCACGGCAGTACCGTTGGCGTCGTCTCCGGCGATCGTGCTGAAATCGCTTTCCTCGTGCTCTCCACTGCGCTGAAGCGCTTCGAATACGCGCTGTTCCGCTTCTGCGCTGCCGGTTCGCCCGCCAAGGCCTCCGTATACGCGGCACACCGACGCAGCGTCACCCATCATGCGCGTGTGTCCCTTCTCGATCCAGATGACCTTGTTGCAAAGGCGCTCCACCTGGGCGTTGCTGTGGGACACGATGAGCACGGTCACGCCGTGTTTCTCGATAAGCTCGCTGATGCGGTCTTCGCATTTCTTCTGGAACATGAAGTCGCCAACCGAAAGCACCTCGTCCACTACGAGGATCTCGGGGACGATCACCGTGGCGATGGCGAACGCGATGCGCGCCACCATGCCCGAGGAGTAGTTCTTGAGCGGCATGTCGAGGAACTTCTCGATCTCGGCGAACTCCACGATCTCGTCGAAATGATCGTTGATGAACTCCTTCGAATAGCCAAGCAGCGCGCCGTTGAGGTAGATGTTCTCGCGAGCGGACAGCTCGGTGTCGAAGCCGGCGCCGAGTTCGATGAGGGGTGCGATGTTTCCGTTGATCTCGCACGTGCCCTTCGTAGGCTCCAGCACGCCGGCGATGATCTTGAGCATGGTGGACTTGCCCGACCCGTTCGTGCCGATGATGCCGAACACGTCGCCCTTCTTCACCTCGAACGAAACGTCGTCGAGCGCGGTGAAACCCTCGAAAAAGAGTTTGCGCCGGGCGATCTGGATGGCGTACTCCTTCAAGCTGTTGAGCTGTTCGGACGCCATGTTGAAGATCATGGACACGTGATCGACTTTGACCATAGTCCGACGATTGTCCTCGCTGAGGTCTTCGACTGCGGCGGCCAAAGAAGAGGTGTTGACGTTTTCAGGCATAACGAACCTTCGTCTCTATACGTACAGGATGAATTTTTTCTGCTGCTTGCGGAACACGGCGAACCCGATGACGAGGGTGGCGACGCCGCAGCCGAGGCAGATGACATTCGCTCCCAGGCTCGGCGTCACGCCGTTGAGGGCGATGTCGCGGAAATAGGTGACGTAATAGTACATGGGATTGAACTGCATGATGGTCCACATCCAGTCCGTGAGGATGCTGGTGGGATAGAACAGAGGCGTCGCGTACGTCCAGGCGGTCAGCACGACGCCCCAAAGATGCATGACGTCGCGGAAGAACACGGCGAGTGACGACAGCAGCAGCCCAAGGCCGAGGCAGAACAGGAAGATGTAGAACAGCAGAAGCGGCAGGAGCAGGATGTTCCATGTAAGGGGGATCTGGAAGAAGGCGATGACCGCCGCCACGGCGACGAGCGAGATGGCGAAGTTCAGCAGACTGAACACGACTTTCTCAAGGGGGAACAGCATCTTGTTGATGCGGATCTTCTTGATGAGAGGAGCCGAATCGATGATGGAGCTCATGGCGCCCGATGTGGCATCGCTCATGAACGTGAACAGGGTTTGGCCGAGGATCAGGTAGACGGGGAAGTTTGGGATGTCGAACCGGAACACCACGGAGAACACTGCGGTAAGAACGATCATCATGAGCAGGGGATTCAGCACCGACCACAGCACGCCGAGCATGCTTCGTCGATATTTGAGCTTGAAATCCTTCGAAACGAGAGAGGTGAGGATGAACCAATCCCTTTTGAACTGTGTCTTAGCTGCACTCATATCGCTGACCGCTGCCTCTCTGATGCGACGCGCCCCTGCGCGGTGTGTTCTGCAATCTTCGCAAAACCGCATGATACCACGGATCGGCTCTTTTCTTTTTCGGGCAAGGTCGAGTCCATCCTTTATGCGCTCTATGCTACCCTTGCAGATGTCGTTCGTCAGATACCGTATTTCCGTCGGCTTGCCGCGGGATGGCAGGGGAGTTCGCATGTGGGTTGATTTTTGCTTGGCTGTTCTGACAGGGGCTGCGGTGCTGTATGGGCCGGGCTTTTTCGCTTGGAGAGCCCTCGGCATGAGGGGATTGGCCGCGCTGTCCTGCGCACCCCTCTTTTCGATCTTGGCGTATTCCATCTTGGGGGTCGCGTATTTCTTCACCGGCGTGCGGTCGACCGTTTTCTCAGTAGGGATTCCCGTGGTGGTGCTGTCGATTGCGGCCTGCGGCTTCGTTCTGCTCGCCGCGCGCAAGAAAGGTGCCGTGCTCGGTTCGGGTAAGCGTGCGGATCGGCGGCTCGATGCTGCTCTTGCTGTGGCGTACTTGGCCGTCGGGGTGACCGTCGGGGTGTTCGTGTTCGTCCTTCCCCTGGATGGCCCCGCGTCGTCGGTGCAGACGTATGACAACGTGCATCACTTCGCCTCGGTGCGCAGCTTCTCGGATTCCGGCATGTGGTCTTCGCTGCACGTCTCGTCGTACTTGGACGTTTCTGATCCTGCAGCCAACCCTCTGCCGGGAACCGGATACTATCCCTCGGGATGGCATATCGTATGCTCCATGGTGGTAAGCGCTTTGGGCGTCGAGGTGGCATTGGCCGTCAATGCCGTGAACTTCCTGTTCGCGGCAATCGTCTTCCCCTTGGGCATGGCGTTCCTCATGAAGGTCCTGTTCTCCGGCGATCGCGCTATCGCCTTGATCGGAGCGCTGGGCGTGGTCGCCGTCGGGGCGTTTCCCTGGGTTCTCGTCGAGGTGTGGCCCCTGTACCCGAACACAGCAGCGTTCGCGCTGGTGCCGGTTCTTGTTGCGTGTTTTGCGGCGGTTTGGGGCCGGGACGCCTCGAGGAGGGAGCGCGTCGCGTACGGCGCCGTGTTCGTTCTCGGTTGTTGCTGCATGGCGTTCATGCAGCCGAACGCGGTGTTTTCGGCGGCGGTCTTCCTCATCCCGTTCTGCGTTTATCGATCGGCGGTCGAGGCTGGTCGTCGATGTCGAGAGCCGAAACGTCGCGCGGCGGTCATGCTGGGGGTCGGGCTGGCTGCGCTCGCGTGCGTCGTCTTGCTGTGGGCGGCGGCGCTTTCCCTGCCCTTCATGCAAGGGGCGGTTGCGGTGTATTGGCCGCCGATCCACTCGAGGATGCAGGGTCTGCTGAGCGTGCTCGGCATGGGGTTCGCCGGGTCTCCTGTGCAGCCGGTGACGGCATGTCTCGTCGTGGTTGGCGCGCTGTACACGCTGCGCCGGCGGCGCTATCTTTGGTTGACGTGCTCGTATGCGCTGGCGTGCTGCATCTATTACGCGTCGGCTGTAGAGGGAGATACTTTGCTCAAGCACGCACTGTCGGGGTTCTGGTATACCGATCCTTATCGCACCGCCGCGCTGGCCGGGATACTGGCTCTTCCGCTTCTGGCGATGGGACTGTACGTCGCGTGCAAGATCGTCGGGAAGACTCTTGCATCCGTTCGCGCGCCAGGCGAGAACCGTTTGAAGGCGCTTTCTCTGGCCGTCGTTGCCGTCGCCTTCCTCGCATTGAACTTCTTGCCGGTTCGAGGGGCGCTCGGACTGGGCCAGGGTGCGTTCCAGGGCATCGCCGCCACCGCAACGGCTCTCAATGACGGTTCGGCGGTAAACGCCTACAGCGAAGAGAAGAGCCGGTTCTCGAAGCACGTGAAAGAGGTCGTGCCGTCCGGGGCGCTTATCGTCAACCAGCCTTACGACGGATCGCTTTTCGCATACAGCCTCGATGATTTGAATCTGTACTATCGCGACATATCGGGTTACGGTGGAGAGGATGAACGGCCGGAGAGCTCGACGATCCGCTGTCGGCTGGCTGCCGAGGCGTCCAATCCTTCGGTGCGAGACGCGGTTCTGACGACCGGAGCCGAGTACCTCCTGGTTCTCGATCGGGATGTCGAGCGCATGAAAGAGCTGTTCTTCCTCTACGATCCGGCTGCCTGGGAGGGCATCGAGGGCGTGGTCGATGAGACGCCCGGTTTCGAGATGGTTTTGTCCGAGGGCGATATGCGCCTGTATCGGATAGCGTACGCTGATGCCGTACAATAGGCTGTGCAACGCAGGTTCGAGGAAGGACGGTGAGTCGATGCAAGATGCTCTGCCTAGCGTCTCGGTGGTGGTTCCCATATACAACGTGGAGCGTTACTTGCCGCAGTGCCTTGAGGCGCTGTGCTCGCAGACGCTGCGCGACTTGGAGATCGTGGCCGTCAACGACGGGTCGACCGACGGATCGCTGTCTGTTTTGCAGGAGTGGGCGCGGAAGGACGAGCGCATCGTCATCGTCGACAAGCCGAATTCGGGGTACGGCGCTTCTATGAACTGCGGCATCGAGGCCGCACGCGGCGCGTACATCGGCATCGTTGAGCCCGACGACTTCCCTGAGCGCGACATGTTCAAACGCTTGCTCCGCATGGCGCAGCGACATGACTGCGACCTCGTGAAATGCAACTTTTTCGAGCACTACGAAGATCGCGACGACCGCATACGAAACTTCGCCGATTTCCCCTACGGCAGGCTTTTCGATCCCGTCGAGCAGCCGCGCATCGTCTGCACGATCCCCGCGATCTGGACGGGGCTCTATCGCAAGGCTTGGCTCGACGATGAGGGCATCCGCTTTCGCGAGACGCCGGGCGCGTCGTTTCAGGACACGTCGTTCGTGATGAAGTCGTGGTTCGCGGCCCGTCGGTGCGCGCTGGTGCGCAAGCCGCTGCTGCACTACCGCATGGACAACCCGGGTTCGTCGGTGAAGACGACGGACAAAGTGTTCGTCGTGTGCGACGAGCTGGAAGACTGCGAGCGGTTCTTGCGCGTCCGTCCTGACCGCTGCCGCGCGCTGCTGCCATGGTTCTACGTGGACAAATGGAGCAAATACCGGTGGAATTACGAGCGCATCGACGCGAGCGCCCACGAGGCGTTCGCGCAGCGCATGGCCGACGAGTACGCGGCGGCGCGGGAAGCAGGCGAGCTCGATATGCAGCTGTTCGATCCTATCAGTAGAGACGTTCTCGGCGAATTGCTCGACAGCGGGGCGGCGAAGTTCGCAGCCGACCATCCGGAAACATATTAGGAAGCTTTCATGAAGCGCAATGGCAAGCAGCCCGTCGTATCCGTTATCGTGCCCACGTACAACGCGGGGGAGTTCGTGGCGCAGTGCCTCGACAGCGTGCTCGGGCAGACGATGGGCGATTTCGAACTGATCTGCGTCGACGACGGTTCGACGGACGATACCTGGGCGATCGTGGAAGAGCGTGCGCAGCGTGACGGGCGCGTGGCGGCGCTTCGCCAGGCGAACGCGGGACCAGGTGCGGCGCGCAACGCCGGGCTGGAGCGGGCGTGCGGACGGTACGTGTACTGCCTCGATGCGGACGACTACCTCGACCGCGATATGCTTGCGAGCTGCGTGAAAGCGCTCGACGACGCGCAGGCAGATATGGCACTTGTGGCGTTCCGCACGTACAACCAGCGGGCAGGCAGGACCTATCCGGCCGAATGGGGGATGCGGCACGAGGACGCGTTCCCCTCGTACCCTGCAGGTTCGTTCACGTGGGAGACGGCGCCCGATCTGTTCTTCGAGACGGTGCAGAACGTTCCTTGGAACAAGATGGTGCGTCGCTCGCTGCTCGAGGAGCGCGGCATCCGCTTTCAGGAGCTGCGCTTGACCGAGGATCTCATGTATTCGCTGCCTGCGGCGGTGTCGGCGAGGCGCATCGTGCGCATCGCCCGCCCGCTCGTGGTGCATCGCGAATTCTCCGGCACGAACGCGATGGCCGACAAAGGGCGGCATCCGCTCGATTTCCTCGACGCGTTCGCCGCGTTGCGCGCGTGGCTGCAGGAGGAGGGCTTGTACGAGCCGTTGCGTTTGGCGTACCAGGCGTGGCTGCTCGATGCGGTGTATTACAACTTGCCGACGTATCGCGACTTCGACGCGTTCGCCGTCGCTTACGAGCGACTGGCTTCCGGCGGGCTCGAAGCGTACGACCTGGCGCACGTCGACGCCGACCGCATTCTCGACCATCGTTATCGGGAATTGCTCGAAGCGCTCCAGCGGGGTTCGCGCGAACGATTCTTGCTGGCGTGCGCCAATATCGAGGCGGCCGAGGTCCAGGAGCAGAAGTGCGGTTTCCAGGACGCCCAAGGATCGCTCAAGTGGCTTGTGCGGCGGCTGAAGGAGCGTTTGCGCTCGAAGTGAGAGTGCGGTTTGCGGTTGACGATCCGCTTTGCGGCGTTTCGCCCTTTTCGGGACTACAATTGAATTCTGAGATGCGCCGTCCCCGACGCTCTGTTTACGTGTCGACTCGCATACGTTTCCGTACTGTTATAATAAGGGCGTTGAACGAGCGCATTTGCGCGATATCCGGCAAGGACAATCATGGAATGGTATCAGGCGGTAATCGTGTTTGCCGTGGCCTTTGCGGTCGCGTACTGCATGGTACCCGTTTCCAAGAAGATCGCATTTCGGATCGGTGCTATCGACTACCCGGGGTATCGTCGTATGAATCGCGAGCCTATCCCGCGTTGCGGAGGCATCGCGTTGTATGTTGGGCTGATCGCGGCATGTTTCACGATGTTCCTCGGAGTGCGGTTCTTCGATTGGGATTTGCATGATCTGTATATTTTGAGCGACGTGAACTACATCGTATTGTTCGTCGGCGTGACGACAATGTTCACCGTGGGTCTGGTGGACGACATCACGCAGCTGTCGCCCGGCGTGAAGCTGGCGGGGCAGATTGTGGCCGCGACGGTCGTCACGCTTTCGGGCATCACCATCGGCGCGGTGCGCACGCTGGTCGTGGGCGACTATCTGTCGCTCGGTTGGATCGACTATCCTTTGACCGTGTTGTACCTCGTGGTGTTCGTGAACATCACCAACCTGATCGATGGGCTGGACGGGCTCGCTTCGGGTTTGGTGGCCATAGTCGCCGGCGGACTGCTGTACCTTGTTTTGATGCGGGGAAGCTTCACCCTCGTGCTCGTCTGCCTTGCGCTTATTGCCGTCTGCCTTGCGTTTCTGCGCTACAATTTCTTTCCCGCCTCGGTGTTCATGGGCGATTCCGGATCGCTGTTGCTCGGGTTGGTCGTCGGCATCGTGTCGGTGGTGGGCGTCGTTCGGACGCAGAGCTTTGTGGTCATGCTGGTGCCGCTCATTATCGCGGGAGTTCCCGTGCTCGATACCGTCTCGGCTATCGTCCGACGCAAGCGTCTGCATCAGCCGGTGAAAGACGCCGATTTGGGGCATATCCATCATCGTCTCATGCGCGCAGGGTTGAGCCAGAAGCGCTCGGTGGCGGTGCTGTGGCTTTGCTCGGCGGCACTCGTGCTCGTAGGTTGCCTGATGGGAAGCTTCTCGGGGCCGGTGCGCTGGATGGTATGCATTGTGCTGGCTGTGGTTTTGTTCTTCGTTATCTGGAAATTCGGTTTGTTCAAGCCTGTTTTGAAGCATCATTACGACAACAGGGGCAAGCGGGGCCCGCGCGTTCCGCGCCAACGATAAGCTGGTAGAGCGATGACTGAGATTTCCGAAGCGCATAGGAGACAGTCGAAGAGGACGGCCGCAGCGGCCGTCGCCGTCGTTGCGGTGCTGTCGCTTGCGTTCATTGGGCTGGTGTCGTTCTTGGACAACGCAGCCGGGCAGGTTCAGACCGACAGCGTCTCCATCGAGGCTGTCTCGTCGTCCGAGCCGTTCTATACCTTGCTCATTGGCTCCGACTCTCGCAAGGGCACGGCGCTCTACACGGGTAAGAAAACCGACCATGCCCAGGTCGACCAGCACGCCGACGTCATGACGCTCGTGCGCGTTGATCCGGAAACCTACACCATCACGCTTGTCAGCATCCCTCGAGACACGGTGTTTCAGGGCACATCGCTGAAGATCAACGACTCTCTGCTGGGCGGCGATCCCGAGGAGGTCGTGGCGAGCGTCGAGCGCCTGACGGGCGTGGCTATCGAGTACTACATGTTGACAACGTTCACATCGTTCGAGGCGCTGATCGACGCGCTTGGCGGCGTCACCGTCGACGTGCCGAAAAACGTTACGGTTCCCGATCCCATGACGGCCGAGAACGTGTCCCTGAAAGCGGGCCGGTCGCAGAGTCTCGACGGATCGGAGGCGCTCGTCCTCGCTCGTGCGCGCAAGGAGTACGGTGAGCATCAAGAGGCCCTTCGGCAGATGAACGTGCGCAACATCGAGACGGCCATGATCCAGAAAGTGCTTTCGCTCGACAGCGAGAAGAACGCGAACGCGGTGCTCGTCGACTTGGAGGAGTACACGGATACCAATTTGGACATGGCCTCGGTGGGGTACTTGCTTGTGGACTTCATTGCGAATCGTGAAGAGGTGACGATCTATTCGACCACGGGGCCTTATGCGGGCGGCGAGAACGCGGAAGGGTTGTGGGTCGTGCAGGAGGATCCCGCTGCCTGGGCCGAGCTGATGGCTGTGGTGGACGCAGGGGAGGATCCCGAGGGCATCGTGAAGCTGCCCTCCCACTCGTAGAGGCGATGGCGAATCGTTTTAGATTTGTTGCTATGCTATTATGTCAATTTGTCTGTTTGGGATGTCGAATGGGAGCGTTGTGCTGAGTACTCTTGCGACGATATTGAAGGACAACTGGGAGTGGCGCAAGCAAATAGGCCGGTTGGCCATATTCGAATTGGTCAAGAAAAGCCGTGGCGCCGTTCTCGGTTGGGCATGGTTTTTCATCAAGCCTGCGATGTACATCTTCTGCTTCTGGTTCGCTTTGGAAATCGGGCTCCGTGCAGGAAACAGTGCGGAGGGGGCGCCTCCGTATATTCTTTGGTTGTGCGCCGGCCTCGTTCCTTGGTTCTTCATACAGGACATGCTGGGTTCAGGCATTGATGTGCTGCATCGGTACCCCTACCTAGTCAACAAGATAAAGTTCCCCTTAAGCGGTATTTCCACCATATTCACAGGCGCTACCATGATCGTGCAGCTGATGCTCATGGTTGTGTTGTTCGCAATTTACTTTGCTTGCGGCATGCCGGTCGACGTGTATCTTTTACAGGTTCCTATTTTGCTTCTGCTCATGTTCCTGTTCTGGGATGTCGTGTCCATCCTGTTCTCGCAGCTATCCGCAATGAGCAAGGATGTGAAGAATCTGATGGGTGCTATGTCGACGCCCTTTTTCTGGCTTTCTGGAGTGTTGTTCGACGTGAAGGGTATACATATCGGTTGGATTCAGGTGTTACTTAACTTCAACCCCATTACGTTTTTCGTTACTTCGTTTCGTGGTGCTTTTTATGATAAGACTTGGTTCTGGAACGATACGGCCGGTTGTATTGGCTTCGCTGTAGTATTCGTGGTCACCCTTCTTGCTGCGCTGTTCGTTTACAAGAGGTTCAACGAGGAGGTGTGCGATGTCCTCTAACGAAGAATCGCTGAAAGATGCCAAATCTCTTCATAAAACGAGCGTGAGCGACGAGGTTGTCATCAAGTTCGACCACGTGACCAAGACGTATAATCTCTACAAAAACGACCGTGGTCGCTTTCTTGGCATTTTCAATTACAACCGCAAGGGCTCGTTTTTGGGAAGCGTCGATGCGAGCAAAGACCTGTCGTTCGAGATCAAGAAAGGCGAGGCTGTGGCCTTTCTCGGCCGTAACGGGGCGGGGAAGAGCACGACGCTCAAGATGGTGACGGGTGTAACTCATCCGACGAGCGGTGAGATCCGTGTCGAAGGGCGTGTTTCCGCTTTGCTCGAGTTGACCGCTGGGTTCGACCCACAGCTTACCGGACGCGAAAACATCAGCCTTCGAGGTCAGATTCTTGGTTTGAATCGCTCTGAAATAAAAGAGCTCGAACCGGATATTATCGATTTCGCCGAGCTTGGTCTGTATATCGATCAGCCGATGCGCACGTACTCGAGCGGTATGAAAGCTCGTCTTGGCTTCGCATTCGCCGTGGCTATCGATCCTGAGATCCTCGTTGTGGACGAAGCGCTTTCGGTGGGGGATCGTGCGTTTCAAAAGAAATGCATCGATCGCATACGCGAGATCATGATGGACGAGAACGTGACTGTTCTGTTCGTGACGCATACGTCTTCAACTGCAAAAGAGTTTTGCAGCAGGGGTATTGTGCTTGACAAGGGCACGAAGGTGTTCGACGGTACTATTGACGACGCGACGACGTATTACGAGGAAAACTACTAGGAGCATTATGAAGAGTGCAAGCCGTACGGGCAATGCCTACGCCGCCATTCTCGCGGGCGGTTCGGGAACGCGCATGGGCAATCCTGACAAGCCCAAGCAGTTTCTCATGTTGGGCTCGAAGCCGATTCTCGTGCACACCGTCGAGAAATTCTGCGTGTCGGGGGAGTTCGATGCTGTGCTAGTCCTATGCCCTGAGACGTGGGTGCAGCAGACCAAGGATCTGCTGGCGAAATACAGCCCTCACTACGCCCAGGAAGTAACGGTTATCGCGGGGGGTGCTACGCGCAACGACACGGTGACGAATGCCGTGAGCTTCATCGAGGACTCTTTCCCCGTCGACGACGATACCGTTTTGGTGACTCATGATGCCGTGAGGCCCTTCGTGACGCATCGCATTATCGCGGACAACCTGGAAGCCGCTCGGACGTATGGCGCATGCGACACGGTCATTCCCGCGACCGATACCATCGTTGAAAGCGTCGATGCCGCGACGATCTCCTCCATTCCGAATAGACGAGACCTGTACCAGGGGCAAACGCCCCAGTCGTTCAATCTCTTAAAGCTGAAGGGGTTGATGGGAAGCCTTTCGGAAGAGGAGAAGGAGCTGCTCACCGACGCTTGCAAGGTGTTTGTGCTGCGCGGCGAGAAGGTCTCGCTGGTGATGGGCGAGCCCGACAACATAAAGATCACGTATCCGCAGGACATGAGGTTGGCCTCCGCGCTAGTGGGTGCGTAGCGATGCTCAACCGCGTGTGCAGGTTGATAGCTCCCCGCACGTTCGAACCGGTGCAGGTCGAGGTACCCGACGGTGTGCTGCAGGTTGTCGTAAGGCCGACGTACTTGTCCATCTGCAATGCCGACATGCGTTACTACCAAGGCAAGCGCAGTGCCGAGGCGTTGGCGAAGAAGCTTCCCATGGCGCTGATCCATGAGGGCGTGGGCATTGTCGTGCGCGATGCGACGGGAACGTTCGAGCGCGGCGAAAGCGTGGTCATGCTGCCGAACAACCCCCATGAGGCGGATCCTCATATCGCGGAGAACTATCTGGCCACTAGCGAGTTCTGCGGAAGCGGCTTCGACGGGTTCATGCAGGAGTACATGGTTCTTCCCCCGAGTCGTCTGGTTCGTCTGCCGGAAGTCGTCGACGGAACGGTGGCCGCGTTCACCGAACTGGTCAGCGTTGCCATGCATGCGGTCAGCCGGTTCGATGCCATCGCTCATCAGGGGCGGGGCATTGTCGGCGTATGGGGAGACGGCAACCTCGGATTCATCGTCAGCTTGATATTGCGCATGAAATACCCGGGCATGCGCATCGTCGTGTTCGGACGAAACGCGTACAAGCTCAACGACTTCACGTTCGTCGACGAGACTCGCCTGACCTACGAGGCGGGGGACGGGTTCGCCGTCGACCATGCGTTCGAGTGCTGCGGCGGGGACGGTTCAGCTTCGGCCATCGATCAGATCATCGATGTCATCAAGTCCGAGGGGACGGTTTCCCTCCTCGGCGTTTCCGAGAACCCGGTTCCCGTCAACACGCGCATGGTGTTGGAGAAGGGTCTGCGCCTGTTCGGCAGCAGTAGAAGCGGGCGGCAGGACTTCCTCGACACCATTGCGCTGTACGAAGCGCACCCCGAGATCCTGAGCTACTTGGCAGCTCTTGTGGGCAACGTCGTCGAAGTGGGTTCCGTCGCCCAGATCACGCAAGCGTTCGAAGCCGATGCCCGCAAGAGCATGGGGAAGACCGTCATGAAGTGGAAGATGTAGGTTGCTGGGATGGGTCGGTTATGAGTGGCGGGGTTATGCAGGGGATGAAGCAGAAGGTCAAGGACTTCGTGTTGGATCAATGGTTTCCTCGCGTTTATGGAAGGGCTGCCCAGGCTCCTCTTGAAAAGGGGAAGGTGCTGTTCGTTGAATCGAAGGAGACGTCTCTGCCGGACAGCTTTGAGATTCTGCATGCTCGCTTGAGCGCCGATCCTCGGTTCAGCGTCGAGTACGTTTCGCTTCACCAGAACAGCGATTCCTATCCCCGATACTGTCTCAACTGCGCCCGAATGCTGAAAAAGGCAGCAACAGCCCAAGTCGTCTTCCTCAATGACGCCTCTGACGTGATCAGCTGCGTGCCGTTGCGAGCGGATTCGAAGGTGGTTCAACTGTGGCATGCGTGCGGCGCGTTCAAGAAGTGGGGTATGAGCACTGCCGATTTGAAGTTCGGCGGAACGCGCGAAGAGAAGCGAAGGCATCCTTTTTATGAGAACCTCTCGCTTGTGACGGTGAGCAGCCCCGAGGTCATCTGGGCTTACGCTGAGGCGATGGATCTGGAGGATCGTCGCGAGATCATTCAACCCCTTGGCGTAAGTAGGACGGATTCGTTTTTCGATCAATCTTTCCTTTCGAATGCGCGCAAGGTTGTGGGCCGGAAGGTTCCCGAGACCGCAGGCAAAAAGATATTGCTGTACGCTCCGACGTTTCGCGGCAAAGTGAGCAGGGCCAGCGCTCCTGACGCTCTGGATATTCCGGCGCTCCAAGATGCCCTGGAAGGTGAATGGGTTTTGCTTGTGAAGCATCATCCTTTTGTTCGGGATTTGCCTGAGATTCCCGAAAGCAGCCGTAGGTTCGCGTTCGACGTCTCCGATGAGCTATCCATCGACGTTCTGCTGAGCGTAGCCGACGCGTGCATTTCCGATTACTCTTCGCTGGTTTTCGAGTACTCGCTCTTTGAGAAGCCTTTGATCTTTTTCGCGTTCGACAAGGATGAATACGACGATTGGCGCGGGTTCTACTACGACTACGAGGATATGACTCCTGGGCCTGTTTTCGTCGACAACGACGAGATGATAGAGTACCTCTGCTCCATCGACGAGCGCTTTGATCGAGAGCGTGTCGCCGCCTTCCGAGCGCGGTTCATGAGCGCTTGCGACGGTTCCGCGACGAATCGCATACTCGATGCGGTATTCGGAGCGGAATCATGAAGGCTGCATTCGCCTCTCTTGCGCGATGGTTTTTCAAGGCTTCGTACCGCATCTGCTGTTTTCTTCCTCGTCGCAACGAGGTTCTGTTCCTTTCGCGACAGGTGGACGAACCTGGCTACAACTTCCGATCGCTAGGATCTGAGTTCCAGCGAAGGGGCTGGATCGTCTCCTATCTGACCAAGCGTCTTTCAAAAAGAGCCGTCGCGTCGTACTCGTTTCATGTTGTGCGCGAGATATACCATCTTGCTCGATGCAGGGTATGCGTTCTCGACAGATACGATCCTGTGGTGGGCTTGCTTGATTTCGACTGCGAGGCTGCGGACGGTGCGAACATCGAACTTGCAAGCTCCGCATTGCTTCATACGGAGTTTCCTGGACAGCCGGTTGTGCTGCAGCTGTGGCATGCTTTCGGGGCGTTCAAGAAATTCGGGTTCCAAAGCCTCGACACGCCCGAAGGGCATTCGACTCGTACTGCGCAGTCTTTCGGTATCCATCGGAACTATTCGTGGATCGTATGCACGGGGGAGCAGAACAGGGCGGCGTATGCCGAGGCGTTCTCGTACCCGATCGAGAGAATCGTTGCGCTCGGCTTGCCGGAGTACGACGACTTGTTGGAGAAGCGAAAGGCGATAGATAAAACGGCTGTGGAGAATGAGCGTTGCGTGCGCGTGCTGTTCGCGCCTACGTTACGGAAAAGCGACGATTCTCCTCATCCCTTCAGGGAGCTGCGACGCGTTTGGGACGACTCGCTTCTTGGCGAGGATGTCGAGGTGGCTTGGTCGTTCCATCCGCTCGAGGAAGGAGCGGGAGCGTCCCTTAACGTATCGGAGGCTTTGCTGGAAGCGGATCTCGTCGTTACGGACTATTCGTCGATCGTGTACGAAGCGTACGTGCTTGGAAAGCGCGCGGCTTTCTACGTTCCGGACATAGACGACTACCGTCGATCGCCTGGTTTGAATGCCGATCCTGGCAAGCTTGCGCCGCGACTTGCGTTCTCCACGCAAGAGGAGCTTGTCGAGTTTATCCAGGACGTTGCGCAGGGCCGGCGTCCGTATCCTCAGGAGGACTTCGAGCGCTTCGTCGGATCGACCTTCGACGACTGCTCGCCGCATATGGAGAGCAGGATCGTCGATTTCATCGAGGGACGTTTGCGTTCTTCTGAGTGAAGGAGTGACAGGCTAGGCCTATAAGCAGAGGTGCTGCGTACAGGAAAGGTAGTATGTATCTATCGGCAACTGTAGGAGTCATAATCAAGAAAACCCAAGAACCGAGAATCGGAACGAATGGGATGAGGTTTCTCTTGTCATTATACAAGGCCATGAGAATGCAAAGCATGGGTAGCCAGCCTCCATAGAATCCTTGGGAGAAGATCCAATTTGCCACGGGCATGTGATTCAGGATCTTTTTATAGGCTTTTTCGATTTTCGAAGATGCGACATTCAGGGCTTCAGGTTTGTGAATAGTGATGGCGTCGGAGGCTTCGCTGAACATTTCCAGAGCGCTTTTTCCGGGATTGCAAGTAGTATGCCAGCCCATCGTTTTGGCGGGAGAGAATCCTTGCACGCTTGTGCAGCAGGTGGCTTTCAGATAGGAAACGGGATGGCGGGTTCCCTGGATGGCCCAAACCTTGAAGTAGTCGACAATATCCGAGAATGAAGCATCTGCTTGGAAGCTGTTTTTAGCCGGATCACTGATCTGGGGATTCCATCTTTCTTTTGCCGCGTCGATGTTCATAACCTTTTTGATCGTCTCGAGTTCTTCGGCGGTAGCGTCGTCGTGTTCTAGCAGGTAAGTGGCTGTCTGCTGGAAGAAGGTTCCGAGCATCTCCTGCTTTCCTCCGCTCGCCACACCACCAATCAGGGGGTAGACTACGGCAGGGAATGCGAACGAGAAGAGGAGGAGGGGAGCTATAAGAGCTACGAGCGTGCGTTTCCAAAAACGTCTGTAGACGACAAGAAGCACGAATCCCGAAAGGATGAAGATATACACGCCTGGCTTTTTGGTTAGGATGCACAGTCCTGAGAGGATGACGTAGCAGGCCAAGAACCTCTTTGAGCCCAGGGCTGCGCCTTTGGTTCTCACGATCTCGATGAAAGCTACGAAGTAGAGGATGAACACGGCCGAGAACAGCGAATCCTTGCATATGCACATAGCCCAGTTGGGTATCGGTGGAAATATTGCGACGAACACGAGGAGGCCGAGCCTAATGGGCTTCGGAACTCCGAGTTTGTCGAGGTAACAGCAGCTGAGCGAAAGGGCGGCTGCTGTAAACGCGCATTGCAGCAAGGCGTAGAGGAACATTCCCATGTTCTGGGATCCGACGACGTTGCCTAGCCATACGAAGGATCCGAATATGAGCGTGTCGAATACGGGATGATGATCGATGTACTCTGCGTCGAAGACGGTTCCCATAGTGCTGTAGTACGTAGGAGCGGGGGTGAAGAACTGGTAAAGCTGGTTGTAGGTGTCCCAGTCGATGCTGGCTGGATATTCGACCGCTATCCAAGGAAGCCACAGCACGAGTACGACAACGGTGCTTGCGACGATGCTCTTGGCTGAAAACGTGATCGAGACGGCGGGCAACGGGTTTTTTCGCCCTAGCGTATCGATGAGCTTCTTTCCATGCTTTCCAAATTGATATATTCCGAGGCACGCTGCAAAGAAAAGCGCGGCGATGAGCAGGTAAAAAACCAACTTGCGGTACGGCATGCTTGCAAGAAGAGGATACGTTTCAAGCCCTGCGTAGTGCATGCCGAGCGCTAGCGTTCCTGCGGCGAAGGCTGAACCTAGGATCGAGATAACAAGTAAGCGCCCGTTCGTCGTGCCGGCTCGTTTCATTTGTCGCCTCTCTGTTCCCATGTCCTCATGAGCTCGCTATAAAGGCGGTCGCACTGGTTGTCGTCGTAGTGATAAAAGAAGTTTTCCATACGTTGCCGAAACACTTCATCTGGTTTGCCGTCGTTCAAGATGATGCTTGAGACAGTGTCGATCAGTTCCTGTCCTGTACGCGAAAGCGGGCCGAAGCCATCTTCGAGGGGGAGATCGAGTTCCCGGTACCCGTTCAGTCCGGCTTTGAACTCCGTCTCGTCGGGCAAGAAATAGGCTACTGTTCTTTTGAGGTAGACGAAATCGAATACCCACGAGGAGTAGTCGGTGATGAAGACGCGATAGTCGCTTTCGTTGATGTCGTTCACGAGATGCACTCGGTCGGTGACGAACTGCTCGAATTCCGGATTGTACACTTTGAATATCGGGTGGAGCTTGATGTCGAGCTCGTAGTCGTGCTCCTCGAGGAGTTCGCCGAGCTGCGGGCTTGAGAGAAAGGCTTCCGTTTCCTTCCAAAACGAGGAAGCGAGGAGCGCTTGGAGTCGTCTTCCGAACTTGAGGTCGGAAGATTCGGTCACGAGGTATTTGCGCCACGAAGGAGCGAACAGGATCTTGCGTTTGCTCGGTTGGCTGGTTTCGATGCGGTCGTATCGCGGCATTCCGCTTTTCAGAAGCTGCTGAGGAAGGAAACCGTAGGTTTTCGTGAATACTTCGGTTTCGTACGGGGTGGAGACCACCTCGTAGTCTGTAAGCAGCCGATCCGCTGAATACTTCCAGGGCATATGCGCGTGCAGCACTCCGTGTTGCAAATAGATCAGGTCGTAGTGGATCATATCGGAGAGTGCGTCGAGGGCTTTTTGTTTGAACGGCCGCCAATTTGGATGCTCGATATAGCTTGCGATGATCCTTTCTGCTTGCAAGTGCATGAATTTATGCTTGGCCGAACTGAAGCGAACTATCGAACCCTTATGCCTCTCCTCGAACATGGAGTCGATCGTTTCCATGTTGTCGTCGGTAACGTAAAAGCGCAGGATCCCGTCCTTTTTTTCGAAGTCGTGCAAGAATTGGTAGTAGGCATTGTCTCCGCCGACTCCAGTTCGGTCGTAGTAAAGCCAAGTCGGCTGGCTCGACTTGCGGCGAACTTTCAAGGCTGCGCGCACTGCAAAGCCTTTGGGATTGTTTTTCGCAACGCCGATGGAGTTGCGAAGCCAGGATGCCTCTTTAACAAAGAGGGAAGGCTTGTGTCGTATTTCTAGTCTGTTCTTCCCTCTGTCGAGGGAGACGAGGTAATCGCCACGCGAAAAGGAGTCTATGCGATTTTCGGAATTGCAGGAAGCTCGTTTCGAGAACCTGACGATCGTGGGGAAGTCGCAGCCATCGATGCTGACGGAAAAAGAAATGCTCGAACAGCGTTCAAGCGGAATTTCGATGTCGAATCCCCAGAACGTCGCAGTTCTTGTATGGCTCATATGATAGCTCAGCGATGAAAGCCGCAGTGGCACCTCGGCGAGCTCTTCCTTATTGGCATGTATGTTGAGCGTGGGTTTCTGGCAATGGCTGAAGGCGACGGATTCTATTGCGCCTTTGAGTTTGAGTACGCCTTTTTCTATACGGGTGCGTAAAAACTCGATGATGACATTACGGCGACAGAGCAAGAGCCTGTCTCCGTCGTTCAGAGTGATTCCTCGTTCTTCCGTAGTGCAGGTAATGTGCGAGCTGGGCTTCATGGAAACGAAGAAATGGTTGAGGAACTCGCTTGACCGCGGTGCCGTGAAGATGACATCGTCGTCGACGCGCTCCATAAGAGCAGCGATGCGTTCCAATGCATGCTTGTATTCTTCAGGACGATAGTGATAGGGGAATACCAGATCCTGCTCGATCTTCCAGTTGATCTCGTTGAGAAACGATGCCTGCAAATACAGAGGAGCCTTGCCGGGGTGGGCTGCAAAAAGCTCCTCCCAGAATCCGATGTTGTCCTCGAACTGGAAGTAGGGGTGCATCTTCGTGCCTATGGTGCTGTCGGGCGACTGTTGGTAACGGTAGGCCCCGGCTTTGCAGAATCCGACTCTTTGCTTGCGAAGAAGAATGGTTAAGAAAAACAACTCGTCTTCATGCACGATCAGATCTTCGCGGAACCTCGGAAGCTCGTCGTTGTTCTTGACCACCGCATTGACGTTGGTGATGAGCGCAAACGCGTTCTGAAGCTTTGCTAGGTCGAAGACCCCCGTATGGTCGAGAACTTGCTCTCGCACGTGCGGCCATTCGCGTTTTGCGTCGTAGAGCCGCATAGGGTAGGACACGACATCGATCTCGTCGTAATGAGCGTCGAAGAACTCGGTCACTGCTTTCAGGGTTTCGGGAAGCAGCGTATCGTCGCTATCCAAGAAGGCGATGTACTTGCCCCGGGCGGCTTCGATTCCCGCATTGCGGGCACTGCCGACTCCGCCGTTTTCCTTGTCGATGACGACGATGTTGCTCGCTTTGCCGGCAAGCTCGTGGCAGATGGCCGAGGTGCTATCGGTCGAGCCATCGTTGACGAGGATGATCTCCAGGGCATTCTCGTCTATCGTTTGTTTCTGGAGGCTCTCAACGGCCTTGGCGACGCCCCGCTCGCTATTGTAGGCGGGAATGATGACACTTACGGTGACGCTAGAGTGGTTGCTGCTCGACAAGGAATCTACCTCCCGTCCGCGCGAAAAGCACCGTTTTGCTTTTGCAGCTCCTCCAGGCATACAGTCAGCTTGTCGGCGAGATCCTTATTCTGCTCCTCGAGTGAATTGAGTTGCCTTTTCACCGACTGCAGCTCTTTGTTGAGGTCGCGTTTGCTTTTTTCGAAAACGCTTGCGCGAAGGGGAATGATTTTCCGCAGTGCGGTTTTGAACGGGGACGCAGGCTGAGCTTCTTTCTGTTGTTGCAGGGCGGCAAGGTATTCTTCGTACGTTGATGATTGGATTCTTGCGAAATCGTCGTATCGGGATTGCGGGTATACGTAAAAATAGTCGCGCTGCTTTCCGGCAATGCCGAACTCTTCGAACGATTCGTTTTTGAGAAGGTTGAACACACGCTTGTGGGCTTCTGGGCTACCCTCAAGCGTGTGAAGGTTGTAAATGCAGAAATCAAGAGCCGTGTTTATGAACGGGTGATAGAGCCTTTCAAAGATCCCTCGCTCTTTGAGCTGCTGCTTCAGTCCGGAAAGAGCTTGCAAGAAGGCTTCGGGATCTTTGTGTTGAGTGGCTTGTAGCGAGGTGGTGTTTTGCTGCCGATAAACGATAGGATGTTTGTCCAGGACGGCTATCCGCTCGGCAACGGACAGAGCCGTATGGACGAAGCGGAAGTCGTTGGCGCTTCGCGTGTTTTGAAACAGGAGACCGTTTCGTTCGATGAACGATTTTCTGAACAGTTTTGTCCAGGGTGCGGGCGTGGTGAAGCAAAACAGATAACGGGGGTTCGTCGTCCGGTTGAATACGCCGGACGAAGGACAGAGGTCGATCATGCAGGTGTGTCGAAGGGTCGTGACGATCCCTGTTTGGTTGTTGAGAGACTTTGCCCCGAAAGCGCAGATATCAGCGTTCGTTTCCTCTATGCGTGCAAGAGCGTCGTGGAGCAGGTTCTCTTCGAAGTAGTCGTCGCTGTCGAGAAAGATGAGGTATTCGCCTCGTGCATGTCCCATCCCTGTATTGCGGGCCACGCCGGCGAAGCGGTGTTCTTGTTGAAGAACAATCACGTTGCCGTTCGTCTTGGCATATTGTTCGGCCAGTTCGTACGAACCGTCGGTCGATCCATCGTCGACGACGATGATCTCGAAGTCTTTGAACGATTGCGCCAAAATCGAGTCCATGCATTGAGGGAAGTATTCAATGCAGTTGTAGAGTGGCACGATAACCGATATTTTAGGATTAGAGGTCATATGCATATTATGCCTTAAAGCATGGTTGGAGGGAACTCGGAGGGCATTTTAGCTCCTCAGTTCGTCTTTAACGCCGTCTTCCGGAATGACGATGCGCTAACGTGTCTACGTTGTCGGATCGGATTTGTTCTCGGATGTCGACTTCATCGTGCTTCTTTTCCCTGCTTGCTTGTTCGTGTCGATGTGGAGTCTGTTTTGCCAGCTATTGACCACCAAATTGTAAAAGGCGTTAAAAGGACAACGGGAAACAGGTATCGCATGTCTGCATTCACTGGTGAAGCTAGGCATGTAAGGACGATGATGAATTGCGGAAGCAGCATCATCAGGCAGCTGTATTCCCTTCGATAGCAAAGCATGCATATTGCCCATACCAATATGAGCGTGTAAACGCCGCAACAGCTTGTTGCGAATAAAAGAGGGGTGTCTACGATAGTTCTTGTTGCTTCTGCGATGCCGGAGCGCATCTCGGCTAGACGATGATTGTATTGCACGGATATAGTTCGCTCTGCCGAATCAGGGGAGTAATCAGATATATAGAAGCGATATATTGCATCTTTTCTGTAATTAACTATGTCGGGATAAACATAGCCATAAGAATTAGCGATTGTGGCATTTATGTAGGTTAAAGGATGTTTAATAAACATCCGAGTCCAAGCGCTGAAGTACATGGCGAGATCGCCCAGGGTGGCTTCTTTGTTGAAAGATGACTTGACCGGATCGGATATCTGAGGATTGTAAGCGTCGGCAAGTGCATTATAGTCGAGCACTCTGGCGATCGCTTTCTCATCTTGCTCCGATATATCTTCAACGTGCTTTTGCACGTAAGCTGCCGTTTGCTGAAAAGGAATGCTCATAGCTTCTGCTCGTGAGCCGGGTGTTATATCGAGAATTGGAAAAAGAAACAAGGAAACCGATATATAAATTATAGAAGTAAAGAATAGCGACGTACCCCATACCGGTCTAGTATCGAGTTTTCTTACCGATGACCAGATAAGGATGGGGGCAATCGTGAGGACGACTACGTAAAACCCATTGTGCCTGAAGAAGGATACGAGTAAAGAGAGCACACAAATCTTGGTTACGATCAAGATCCTGTCTTTTCCGCTGTTGGTTGGAGCGACGAAAAACTTTGCTATCGCGATAACCCATAAGGCGAAAAATGAAGTAAACAGGGTATCTTTTGTAATAAGTTGAGCAAAAGACCCAAAAAGAGGATTGAGACTAAAGAAGGCGAGGGCGACCAAAAGGACGAATCGAGGCGCCTTTAGGCTATCGATCTCTCTCAAAATGCACACTATCGCAATGGCTTGTAGCGCGGCCTGGATGATTACGATTGTGAATACTCCGTAGTTATCTGATCCGGCCAAAGAGCCTAATTGGAAAAGCATCCCAAAAACGGCAGTTGATAGCGCAGGATGGTGGTTGTTCCAATGGTTTTGGGATAGGTACATATACAACTGGTGCATCGCATCGTTGGTGACTGACCCTGGAAAGAATGCGAGTAGGAAGGGACTCCATAATAAAATAAGCAATGCGAAAAGAAGCAGTGAACGTCTTGCATTTAGTTGTCTCGCGATCTGTTTGGAACCGTCGCTTTTGGAGAAAGGAGCTGAAGCCTTAAATAGCATTTTGCAGAGATGATAAGCGAGAATCATAAGGATCAATAAGAGGGCTGCTGCAAGAACGCTGTTTTGCGTGCACCAAGAGAAGGAAAGATCCTTGTTGAAGCTGTATCCGACAACATAGGCAGTGGAGAAAACCAGGGCAAAAGAAAATGCTGGAACGCAGATGGTCTTTTTCTTTGATTCGGAATCGGTGGTATTAAAATGCTTCGACATGAGGAGATCCTGTTCGCGGTATGCAGTTAATCAGCGGAATCGTTTAGTGTTTGCCCAATGCATGGTTCTTGATGCGCCTGAATGCTCGTTTTGCTTTTCGGGGAAGAAAGGTGACGGCTCGCCCGATGCGATACGAATTTGACTTTTTTAGTTGGGTGATGCGGTCAGATGCTTTAGCTGCGGCTGTCTTGGCAAGGCGCAGCTCATTCGTACCATTGATCCTACTACTTACTACCATGACTGAGAATTGCAATCGTTGAGCGGGAGACAGCGATTGCAGGAATACGTTTTTGAGAGATTCGCTCGATTCTGCATAAATGTTGGACGCGGCTTCGAGGAGCTTGTCGTTATGCTTTTCCAAATGCGATATAAAGCTTTCATCCAGTTGTATGTTTCGTTGCTGAATGAAATTGATTGCCTCCTGAACGGCGCAATAATACCCAAATGCATTTCTCGGCCCTTTTTCCGAGGTCATAATCGAATCACCGCGTACTCTTCTCTTGTACAGCCGTTCGTTTATGCACATGCTATTTGAGCTGCTGAGCAAACATTCGATTGTGAATAGGTTATCTTCATGAATTATTCCATTAAGGAATGAGATGCCGTTTTCGAATAAAAAATCCCTTCTCAATAGTTGTAGGCAGGCGCTTGGTTTTAGGTCGTCGTTGTCGCAAAGGAGACAGAACAATTCTTGTCCTGTAAGCGAGTTCAAATACTCTTGTTTGTAGTCGTAATAGGTTGCGTATCCAAAATGCTCCTTCATGGTGAAGAAGGAATCGTAGAAAGACTCAGCGCTGTAGAACAATTGGTCGAGTTGATTCTGTTCGGCTTCGTCGTACAAAATCCGTACTGCGTCAAGCTCTAGCATGTCATCGCTGTCGAGGAAGAGGATGTATTTACCGCGCGAGATGTCCAGTCCCGCATTGCGTGCAGAGGACAGCCCTCCATTCTCTTTCTTAATAATTACTATTCGTTTGTCTTGCAGGGCGATTTCACTTATAAGTTGAATGGAGTGATCTGTCGACCCGTCGTCGACGATTATAATCTCGATCTCTTCCATAGTTTGGCATACGGCGCTCTTCAAGCATGGGAGTATGTATTGCTCGGTATTGTGGACGGGAATTATGATAGATGCTTTCGGAGATGAGCACGGGGGGTGCGGGGTAAGCTGTTGGCTCGATAGCGACAGGGAGTACCAGCTGAAAGAGGCTAGTCTTTTAAGGCTGTCGCGTACGATCTCGAACTCTTCATTGCCGGTTATTTCGTTTTGCTCTAAGCAGTAGACAAGTCGCTCGAGGGCGTTTGCAAAATCCTTCGTCGGATTGAGGGCGTTGGTGTAAAGCAAATCGAGATAAGACTTCTCTACTCTTTCTAGCTCTAGCTTCTTTAAGTCGTTTAAATTGTGAATCTTGGCAACTTCGAGCACATCGCAGATGCCATTTACCAATCCTGTCAGTTTTTCTTCATCCCAGTTGATGGTGCAGTAACCCACTCTGTAAATATAAGATGGTCTACTTAGCACATAAAATTTTCGAGATAATGCCATTGCGGCTACGAAAAATGGCGGGTCTTGAAATCTTCGGTAGCTTGGAAAATGCAAATCATTGTTTCTTAAAAAATCGGTACGATATATGAAGCGATGATAGCCGTAATCGAATTGGTAGTCAGAATAATCAATGAGGCTATTTTGCGTGAAGCGATATTTGTCTTTCGGGCTTGGGAAATCTGTAATTAGATTGCCATTTTTTAGTTCGACTAGAGATCCGCCGCAGATGTCCACTTTATTTTTTTGGGCAGCTTGATACAGGTCCTCCAAAACTGACGAGTCGGGATAATAATCATCGGGATCCATGAAGGCAATGAACTCGCCGCTGGCTTTATTGATCCCAGCATTCCTTGCGGGTCCCGCGCCGGAGTTTTTCTGCCTGATCATAGAGATTCTGCTGTCGGACTTGGCCAGCTTCTCAATAACGGCTGCGGAGCAGTCGGTTGAGCCATCGTCTATGCATATAATCTCCAACTCTTTCAAGCTCTGATTCATTATTGTTGTCATGCAGTTCTCGATATACTTGTCTTTGTTGTAAACAGGGATGATGACCGACACGCTGGGTCTGCGTTCCATGAAAGCTCCTCCCTCTGTGGGTTGTTTGAATGCCTTTGTTGGAGATGCAAGAAGATTCTTTTGGCTAAATGCCGAACATGATGCGAGGGCCAGTAGACTTAAGCTGGGTTTATTGATAAGGATGGTTCTGTAATTTTGCATATGCGCTCACACGAGGGCTCCATCAAGCCCTCCGTGACTAATATCCCATTTTCATTGCATATTCCTTCGACCTCTGAGGTGGCGAGCCCGCTTATATCCTACACGCGGGATATCAGCTTCGAGTTGATACCGCGATATTTTGCCTTCGTTATCTTACCGTAAACTCATTTCCAAGTAGATACAAATCAGCGGAAATCGCGCTTAGAGCCCTTCCTTAAGTTCAGAGTTCGCCATTCTTCAAGACACTCGGCTTCGTCTCGTGATCCCATGGCTGCGACGTGACGTGATAACTGGCCGTTTCACAAAGCGACAGAACCATCCTTATCAATAAAAGCACGGAGTATTCAGAATCATCGATTTTGATTTCTGAATTTGGCCTAGTCGCACCAAGCGCATGGAGAATAAGCAAAGGATAGGCGAGTGAATCCTAAAGTTTCTGTTGTTGTTCCCGTTCATAATACTGAGCAGTATCTCAGGCAATGCCTCGACAGCCTTGTGAGCCAAACGTTGCGCGAAATCGAGATTATTTGCGTCGACGATGGTAGCTCTGATGGATCCCTTGCTATTCTTCAGGACTATGCAGCGCTCGATTCACGCGTTTGCATTATTGAGCAAGAAAGCGTTGGGGCGGGGCCTGCGAGAAATGCGGGATTGGATGCGGCTCTTGGGGAGTACATCGCCTTTTTGGACTCTGACGATTTCTTCGAGCCCTCTATGTTGGAGGAAGCTTATGTATCGGGAGTGTCCGAGGGCGCTGACATCGTGTTGTTCTCTGCGAACGCCTACGATCAAGCCTCGGGACGTACGTATGCTATGCCATGGTCATTGGATACGAGCTTGATCCCAAGCGCATCGTGTCGAACGGAAGAGCTGTATGATCGCATATTTCAAATAACAAAACCCGCGCCTTGGACGAAGCTGTTCTTGCGCTCGTTCGTTGTCGAAACGGGTGTAAGGTTTCAGAATCTGAAGAACACGAACGATCTGTACTTCGTTTACCTGTGTTTGGCGCTTTCAACCAAAGTGTCTTGGGTTGAAAAAGCTTTGGTTACATACAGGAGAGGTGTTTGCAGTATCCAGACCTCTAAAGGCAAGCATCCGAAAGAGTTTTACTATGCTCTTCGGGCTTTGAAGCAGGGGCTTGTTGAAAGGGGTATCTTCGATCAGGTCAAATCAAGCTTCATGGAGATGGCCAGGTTCAATGTCGAATGGAATTTCAAAGATATTTCGATCAAAGATTTGCCTGTAGGCGAAAGGGTCGAGATTCGCAAAAAGCTCGGTTTGGACGATTCCGAGTGTCTCGAGAAAACGGTAATAAAGAAGGTTCCGGAAAAAGAGCCGAAGATATCAGTCGTCATCCCGGTTTATAACACATCCGAATATCTCGAGGATTGCATCAACAGCGTGCTTGGGCAATCCTTATCGGATATCGAAGTGATTTGCATCAATGATGCATCTACCGATACTTCCATGGATATATTGCGACGTTTTTCTGAGCGCGACAATCGCGTTCGCATTGTAGAAAATGCAACGAACTTAGGTTCGTACATGGCGCGCAAAATTGGAATGGCTGTGGCTTCCGGCGAGTTTTACATGTTTCTAGATAGCGATGACTGGATTGACAGCACGGTTTGTGAAGAGGTTTATCGTGCTGCAAAAGAGGAGAAAGCGGATATTGTCCAATACTCATGCACGATAGAATACTATACCGAGGTAAGCGAGGGGCATAAAAGATGGCGCAACAAGTATCTCAGCCCTTGCTGTGAAATTATTTCGGGCGAAAATATTTTGAGCGCCGCATATATCGAGAACAAATTCGCAACTTCTTTATGCGGAAAATTGTTTAGCAAAGAGCTGTGTAGAAAGGCTCGTTTAGCGGCCCCCGATATTTCCTTTAGCGTTGGTGAGGATATCTTCTTTTTCTTCTTCCTCTCTTTTTTCGCTGAACGGTATGTTGGAGTGCAGACGGGCGGAGCCTTTCATTATTGTTTTGGTCGGGGCGTTTCCAATTTGTCCAAGGTGAATATTGGTAAATTTGACGCATATGCATTCATGGGCACCTGTCCTGAAGAATTACGGCGGTTTCTTGACAAGCAACATGCTTTCGACAGATGCCGCGATGCTTACTTGTCTGTTTCGAGGCGAATGATCGCTGATGTTTTAAGGATGTACAAAGATCGCGTTCGAGGTGAGGATAGGGAAGCTGCAGCTAGGATCCTGATTGAATACTGGCGTACCAGTGATGTTTTCGAGAGCGGAGTTAAAGACGTACTCGGTGTTTCGGCGCGGGAGTTCGTGGAGTCTTTTGCTCCCATTCAAGAATTCATTCGCTTAGGAAGCTCTGCTGATTCTGCTTCTATTTGTCCAAGTGTTTCCGTAATTATCCCAGCATACAACACAGGGCGATATATTCGCCTTTGCCTGGATTCGGTTATGCGGCAAACGTTGAAAAGCATAGAGATCGTGTGCGTCAATGACGGATCCTATGACGACACGCTCGATATCTTGCTGGAATACGCAGAGCTCGACGAGCGTATTACCGTCATCAGCAAAAAGAACGGCGGATTGTCGTCTGCTCGAAATGCTGGTGCCAAGATCGCTCGGGGGGAGTATTTGTACTATCTGGACAGCGATGACGTTCTCACTCCCGGGGCGCTTGCCTATCTCTATAAAACGGCTAGTTCGAACGATCTCGATTTGCTGTACTTCAATGCGCTGGTGAGGTACGAGACTGCAGATGTCGAGAAAAGCCATAAAACCAACCGGTATTACTATTATGAAGACGTTTCCTTCCATGCTCCCTGCAGCGGTCCTTCGTTGTACGTAGAGTTGCGAAAGCAAAGAGCTTTTCGATCGTCGGCGTGTCTGCAGATAATCAAACGGTCGTTTTCGTTGGAAGTTGGGGCAACGTTTCGTGAAGGGATTCTTCACGAAGATAACCTGTATACTTTCGAGACTATTCTTCAGGCGAAGCGCGCAATGAAGGTGAGCGATCCACTTTATATACGCACGTATAGGAATGATTCGATTATGACTGCGAGGCCGAGGGCGAACAATGTTCTGGGGTATCTTGCCTGCATGAAAGGGATGGTGGCATTTGTTGAAGGTCGTTCTTTCGACAGAGTGGTCGAAAGGGAAGCTTTTGGGTTGATTGAATCGATGCAGCGACAGATAGCTCAACTGTACGCAAAACTGGATTCGTCCGAATGCAATCTACTCGACTCTCTATCCCCTGATGAAAGATGGTGGTTGAACATTGCGTTGAGGGAGGGCGAAGCGCGAAAGCATGAGGAGGCGGCTAGAGAAAAACAAAAAGAGGTTGCAAAGATCAGGAGATCTCGATCTTATCGTGTGGGAAGGGCGATAACTTTCGCTCCGAGGAAACTTCGGAGGGCTTATCGGTATTGCAAGAGAAATGGAATGAGAAAAACCTTGCGTAAGGCACGCTTGTCCATTCTGGGCGCGACGCGCTAAGGTATTTGTACGCTGATTGGAAGGTAATTCTTACATGTCGGTAAAGCCAATCCGTTCGTCGGTTCAGCATTTACTCTCTGCGGCCGCTGTAGTGGTTTCGTATGTAGCAGCAGTTTTCATATCGAGGTACCTTCGGATTGAACCAGAGTCATTGGTGCGTATCCTTGCATTCCTCACCCTGCTTCTCTCAGTAAAATATCGAAAAACGCATGGGCGACTTAAGAAGCCAGAAATGGCGTGTATCTCCGTTTTTTCTTTTCTTCTGGGAGTTTCTATAGTACTTGGCTATCACATAGTCATCGAAGGCAGTGCCTATAGCGGTCTCATGGGGGAGAACTACATTTCGGCTTATACTATTGTTGATGCCCTCGCATTGATTCTGATACCGCTAGGTCTATATCCGGTGCTCTCTTCCGTTTTTCAGCTACTTAAGAATTCGTGTGAAAAGCAACAGGGAATCTGCCAGGAGAATCATACTTCTCTAGAAAAAGTCAGTTTTGGTTCAATCATCGCTTTCGCGGCGATCCTGTTTCTCGCATGGATTCCTTACCTGCTGACTTATTGGCCTGGATTCATATTCGGCGATTCTCTTGCGTCGCTTCGTCAAGCCTCGGGGTTAGTGCCATGGGATAATCATTTTCCGATCATGTATACCTTTTTCATCAAAGCGTGCTTGGACGTCAGCACAATGATCGGCCTTGGGCCAACGGAGGGGTGCGCGATCTATAGCATTGTCCAGATGCTCTTTATGGCGCTTTGCTTCGGTTACCTATCCAACTGGATTGTTGTCAGGACGAAGCTGAAAAAAGAGTTTTGGGGAATTGCCCTTGTGGCCCTGTTCGCGTTCACGCCTTACATTGCTACATATACTGTATCGATGTGGAAGGATCCAATTTTCTCTGCATCGCTTGTAATTCTCACTCTGCTTCTGATGGATTTCGCGTTGTCAAATGGTCGTGTGGTGAAAACGGATAGAAGTTGGCTTTTCAAGTATGTTGCATTTTCGCTCCTGGCTATTTTCAGCAGGAATAATGGGTTGTACATAGTTGCCTTTGTGGGACTATGCCTTCTAGTCTTGTTCCTTTACACCCATAGACGTAATGCGGTAAAAAACATGCCGAGGGTTCTTGGGGCGACGGCGATTGTCCTCGCTGTTTCGTTTGTGATAACTGGGCCTATATATAAATACGCTGGAGTTGACTCCGATGGGAAAGTGGAGAGTTTTGGCATACTCCTGAGCCAGATGTCGAGAGTTGCCGCATCTGGTGGGGATATGAGCGAAGCTGACCGCGAGTATATGAATGCCTTGCTGCCTATGGATATGTACGCTTCTGCCTATCGGCCTTGCTGTATCGACCTCCTGAAATGGGACAGGCATTTTGACAAAAGCGTTTTAGAGCGTGATTTTTTCGCTCATTGGGTATCTATGTTTGTTCGCAATCCTGTTGTGTGCTTTGAAGCATGGGAGTTGCAAACATGTGGGTTTTGGGCAGTCAATTTACCTGAAGCGAACGGTTATGATCGCAATCTTGCGGGTGGGGTGCCGCGCAATACGGTAACAGGTTATGAGGACAGCGTGTCTGCTCTGAACATTGAACTTGAGAACAAGCTGCAGAGTGACAAGTTTTATAAATTGTTTCCGCAGGATGAGTGGTCGATCCCCCTCGGTTTGATACATTGGGCCCTGCTTTTCTTGGCCATGTGTCTTGTGCTCTTGAATAGGGGGAAATGGCTGCTTTCGCTCGCACCTTCTCTGGGATTGGCTTTAACGCTTGTAGTGGCCTCTCCGATATGGTATTGGCCGAGATATGGAGCGGCCGTGCAGTTCTTGATACCTTTCTATGTTGCAGTTCTTGTTTTGCTTGTGCAAACGAAGATGAGCACCCGCTCCGACTCCGGCGCACGATAAGATCCCTTCGATAATTCCAGCTGTTCTTCCTGTCCGACAGAAGAACAGCTGGAAGGGCTCCGCAAAGAGGCGGCTGCAAGCAAGCCCGTCTGCTTTATGAACGGATGTCGATTAAGGCGTTACTCGTCAGTGCGCCAAAGGTCGCGTGTGTAGACTTTCTCTGCAACATCCGATAGCTCGTCGTTGAAGCGATTGCATACGATCACGTCGCTTTTTGTTTTAAATGCTTCAAGGTCGTCGATAACCTTTGCGCCGATGAACGTCTCCTCGTTGAGGAGGGGCTCGTACACCACCATTTCCACGCCTGCGTCGTTCAATCTTTCCATGACCCCCAGGATCGAGCTTTGACGGAAGTTGTCGGAATCCTTCTTCATGGCAAGTCGGTATACGCCTACCACGCGCGGCGATAAAGCTCGCACCTGGGAAGCGATAAAATCCTTTCGGGTCGAGTTGGACTCGACTATTGCCCTGATGAGGTTTTGCGGAACGTCGTTGTAATTCGCGAGCAACTGCTTTGAGTCTTTTGGAAGACAGTAGCCGCCGTATCCAAACGAGGGATTGTTGTAGTGGGCTCCGATGCGGGGATCGAGCCCCACTCCTTTGATGATTTCCGCGGCATCCAGGCCGCGCGCTTCCGCGTATGTGTCGAGCTCGTTGAAGTAGGAAACTCGAAGAGCCAGGTACGTATTGGCGAAAAGCTTAATCGCCTCGGCTTCCGTCGAGCCCACAATGAGCGTCTCGACCGAATCGCTTGGTTCAGTGGCGCCTTCCCTTAACAGATGGGCGAACGTTTCCGCTTGGCCGAGCAACTCCTGATTGCGAGATGGGATGCCGACTACGATGCGAGAGGGATGCAAGTTGTCGTAAAGAGCATGCCCCTCTCGCAGGAATTCAGGCGAGAAGAGGATTTTCAGATCTGGGTATTTTCCCGCTACGATTTCGGTGTACCCTACCGGAACCGTCGATTTGATCACGATGCAAGCGCTGACATTAAGGGAGCTCAGCAAATCAAGCACGGCCTCAATGGAGCCGGTGTCAAAATAATTTCTTGCATCATCGTAATTGGTTGGGGTGGAAATCACGATGAAGTTCGCTTTGCGATAGCAGTCTTCCGGTTGACAAGTAGCCGTGAGATCCAGGTTGCCTGATGCTAGGAACGACTCGATCTCCTTATCGGCAATTGGAGATGCTCCTGCGTTAACCTGGTCGACCTTTTTTTGCATGATGTCGACAGCGTGGACTTCATGCTTCTGCGCAAGTAGGCAGGCTACCGAAAGTCCGACATACCCCATACCAGCTACTGCAATTATCATATTCGCTTCCTTGCTAACCTTTATTAGAATTCAATTCCCTAAGTATACCAACCAATTTATGTATTCAACAACGAGTTCAAGCTGTAAAGAGCGACATGAGCGCTATAGACTCCGCCGCTTCGCGGCACAATCGGGGTCGATTGCTGGTAAGGTCTCTGCCGCTTGCGCGGGATGGTGGTACAATCGAGCCAATTGATGGTGCCCCGCCAGGCCGGGCGGCATCGGTTATTTGGTTAGGCCGGGGACTTGTTCAGGGTAACCCGGCCTTCTACATGTCCAACACTGTTCGCCTTGCTCCTTTCTCGCCAGATCGGCGGTGGCAACCGCCACAGTCAGCAGCGCTCAAATCGCGATGATCGTCTGGGCGTCTATGGCAAACACCCTCTCTCGGAGATGCTGTCCGGCAGGATGCAGCGAAGCACCCTGCCCATTGTAGCGCGCCGGAAAGTCGGGGCGCGGCTATCTAGGTGTATCTTTTCGCCTCTGAACCGCCCTCGACCTGCCTGGTTCTGCGCATCGCGTCCTGTTGGATAATCTGTACGGTTT
>PVML01017082.1_pt1 | contig 172423 bp, 148 predicted proteins | sample 1853371 | NCBI WGS metagenome assembly PVML01 (sample SAMN08533508, study PRJNA380276) | Human gut metagenome, whole genome shotgun sequencing project. | isolation source: participant 1, chromium library | host: Homo sapiens | collected 2017 | reverse complement strand
ACAAATGACCAGCAAAAAGTCAACAACTTTTTTCACTTTTTTTCGACTTTTTCCAATTCTTCCAAATACACCTATTTTTTCAAAAGACGAGTGCAGATCATAACTCCTGCACTCGTCTTTCTAACACGCCTTATTTTTATGCCTTTGCATCCAATGTAAACCAGAACTCAACACCGTTGTCTACATTTTCCACTCCATATTCCCTATGGTGGGAATCCATAATGGCTTTTACAATGGACAGGCCGATTCCGCTGCCACCGTATGCCCTTGTACGTGCCTTGTCTACTTTATAGAACTTGGTCCAGATATTCGGAAGATCTGCTTCTGGGATATGTTCTCCATTATTCCCTACAGTTACCTTCACATGGTCTCCTAGTTCCTCGATCCGGATCCAGATCCGCTTGTCACCATCCAGGTGGTTCAGTGCGTTGCTGACGTAGTTGGTCACCACTTCTTCTATTTTAAATTCATCTGCCCACACATAAACCGGATGATCGCTCTGAAACTCAACCTTCGCCTCTTTCTGCTGAATCAGAATTCCTGCGCTGGACAAAACTCCCTGGATCAGTTCTACAAGATCAAAACGCTCCACGGAAACCTGATCATTGCCAAATTCCAGGGCTGTCAGGGTCAGAAGCTGGCGTACCATCTTATTCATCTTATTGGCTTCATCCAGAATAACCCCGCAATAATAATCTCTGCTGTCTGGATCTTCCGCAATTCCTTCTGTCAGACCTTCCGCATATCCCTGAATCAGGGCAATTGGAGTTTTCAGCTCATGGGACACATTGGCAATAAACTCTTTTCGCATCTCATCGATCTGAACCTTCTGTTCAATATCCTTCTGCAGCTGGTTATTGGCCGACTTCAGTTCTCCGATGGCATCTTTCAACCGGTCTGACAGCACATTGACGCTGTTGCCCAGCACACCGATCTCATCCTGGGAATGTCCCTCATATTTCGCGTCAAAATCCAGATTGGACATCCGTTCAGCGATCTCTGACAGTTTTAAAACCGGAGAAGTCACTGTCTTAGACACAAAGTAAATGATCACGCTGCCTAAAACCAGCGCCGCAATTCCCACATATGCCAGGAAACGGTTAGACAGATCCACACTCTCCCGGATACTGGCTAATGGCGTTGTCATAATGAAGATGGTGTTGTTATCGGAATAATAGCCCCAGCATTCCAGGTAAAAAGATCTGGAGTGGGCATCAAACGTCTTCTGGATCGTAAAGTTATCTCCTTCTTTGATGATCTGTGCCCGGCGGTCATTACTTCCTATAATATATCGTTTTGCCTTATCGATCATAAATCCCGCGTCTCTGGCGGACGATACGATCACCTTGTCATTGATGCCATCCACGATTACGGTCATGATATTATATTTATCATTCAGTGTTTTCAAAAGCTGAACTGCCGCCGTCTGCTCTCCGCTGTCAAGCTTATCGTTCCCCGCGAATTCATCTCCAATGGTCTTTCCCTCTTCCTGGCACTCCAGCACCATCAGGTTCATCTGCTCATACGCCATCTCCAGAGTCTGAACCTTGTCCCGGACATAAAAGCTTTCCAGCATCCAGTTATTGACGCACCAGATACCGATCAGGATCACCGCAGTCAGTCCCGTAAAGATCAGGGTAAAACGGATCCTCAGCGAACGTTTCATGCTCCCACCTCGAATTTATAGCCCATGCCCCAGATGGTCTTGATGTAGTCGCCTTTATCACCCAGCTTGCTTCTCAGCTTCTTTACATGGGTGTCAATGGTTCTGGCATCGCCAAAATAGTCGTAATTCCAGACATTATTCAGAATTTTCTCTCTGGACAGGGCAATTCCCTGGTTCTCTACAAAGTAAGTCAGAAGCTCAAACTCTTTATAGCTAAGTTCAATTGGTTTTCCATCGATGGTAACCTGATGGGCGGCCTTATTGATCTCAATTCCTCCCACATCCATGACTTCGCCCACAGCATTATTGCTTCTGCGCAGAATCGCCTCCACTCTGGCCACCAGAATTTTCGGGCTGAATGGCTTGGAAATGTATTCATCCACGCCAAGGTCAAAGCCCTGAAGCTCGTCCCGCTCCTCTCCTCTGGCTGTCAGCATGATGATCGGCACTTTAGAGTGCAGACGGATGGTTTTCAATACTTCCCAGCCGTCCATTTTCGGCATCATCACATCCAGTAGGATCAGGGCTATATCCTTCTGCTGAAAAAAGATCTCCACAGCTTCCTCTCCGTCTCCTGCCTCTACTACCTGATATCCTTTTATTGTTAAGAAGTCTTTTACCAGTTTTCTCATTCTGGCTTCATCGTCTACTACTAAAATTTTTGTCTGTTCCATCACAAAGCCCTCCTGTTCCTACTATTATACTCCATTCCCTGTGTCCAGACTATGGGGAAATTGTGAAAAAAGAATGAAAAAGAGACATGCATCAGGAATCTGCATTTCCCGAAACATGTCTCTTCTGCTTCTATCAAATCAGCCCAATCATTACTTGCCCTCGTAAGTAATGACAGAATCTACATCATAACCTTTTAAGCGCTCACGGCCTTTTAAGCCAGCCAGTTCCATCACGAAACAGATTTTCACAACCTGTCCGCCCAGTCTCTCGATCAGCTTGATCATAGCTTCTGTGGTACCGCCAGTGGCGATCAGATCATCCACGATCACCACTTTCTGTCCCGGCTGAATAGCGTCTTTGTGCATCTCGATCACTGCGCTGCCGTACTCCAGGTCATACTCCTCTGATACCGTCTCGCATGGAAGTTTGCCTTTCTTACGGATCGGAATAAATCCTTTATGCATGGCATAAGCAACCGGAACTCCGAAAATAAAGCCTCTGGACTCTGGACCAACTACCAGATCAAAGTCAACATCCTTTAACATGTCTAAAATCTGGTCAATCGCCAGATGCAGTCCATCTGCATCCTTTAAAATCGTAGTTACATCTCTAAAAATAATGCCTGGCTCCGGGAAATCCGGAATGCTTCTTACATAATCTTCTACCCTTTTCATCGGCTAATCTCCCTCATATCTTTTACAGTTTCACGGACGATCAGTTTATTGTCTAAATAAATCCGTCTATGATCTATAATACCATCTTCCAACTGCCTAAGCAAGACCCGGGTTCCCTCTTTGGCCAGTTCCCCCATATTTCGTTCCACAGTCGTCAGCTTCATATTTCCATACGCAGACATATTCCAGTTATCAAATCCAACCAGGGACACATCTTCCGGCACCTGAAGTCCCAGCTCACCTGCTGCCGCTTTGGCTGCAAATGCCATCTCATCGTTAAAACACAGGATCGCCGTCGGAATCTTCTCCTGGTTCAGGATTCTTTTGGCCGCCTCATAACCGCTGGAATAACGGTAATTTGCAGTCTCGACCTGCACCTGATCCGGATTCAGCCCACGTTTCAACATGGCATTTCTCCAGCCCACATGACGCAGTCTGGTAGAATCCAGTCCCGGGGTTCCCTCGATCACGGCAATCTCCCGGTGCCCCATTTCCAGAAGGTAATCCATGGCTTTTTCCATGGCCTTGGTCTCATCTGTCACCACATTGGGCACATCATAAAGAATCACACGGCAGATTGCTACCATAGGGATCTCCTTTTGCAGCACTTCATTGATAAACTCGCTGTCCTCCGACCGCTGGGACAGCAGAATGATTCCGTCATAGAAGCTGGGGTTCAAGGTCCCTTTTTCATGCATATCAATACCTTTTACTACCACATTATACTTACTTCCGACCACACTGTACACGCCAGTCAGCACGTCATGAAGAACAAACGGGGACGTCATTTTGCTGATGGTGGAAAAATACAGACCAATGGTATAGGAACGGGACAATTTTAAATGAATAGCCGCCTGATTGGGAATATAGCCCATCTCCCTGGCAATCTCTAAAATCTTCTGTTTATTCTCCGATCTGCCTGCACTGACATCGTTTAATGCTCTGGAAACTGTCGAATAGGAAACGCCTGCACGCTTCGCAATATCCTTAATTGTTACTGCCATATCTCACACCTCTCTGCTGTCATTGTACACCAGTCTCCATATTTATGCATTATTTTTCCACAAAATTGTCAATGTTCTCCACTGTCACGGCCGGACCATGCTGTCCCTCGATCTTTACATCTTCTAATATAAGGGTCTCAATATTATTCGCATAAATTCCAGCGAAATTCATTTCCCCAAGTCCATCCATCATAGCAGGAAGTCCCATCTGGGCATCTTCTGCATAGGTGACATGGATCCGTTCCATCTGTACCTGGCCGATTTTCTGCTCCGGAAGTCCATAGAGGTAAGCCGCCGCTACATGGCAGTTGGACGCCTCAATATCCCGGAATGCCAGATTGCGGATTTCCGGAGTTCTCTCATCCACAGGAAGTGCCTCCTTGGTCTGGACATAGTCTGTGTGGCCATCTGGATCACAATAATAGAAGCAGTTAACCACAAACGGAGTCATCACATGGTCCATGCGGATATTTTCAAAAATAATCTCATCCAGAACAGCGTCTTTGCCGCGGCCTCTGCGGGTCTTGATACGAAGTCCCCGGTCTGTATGAAGAAATAAACAATCTTTTACCGTCAGATTACGGACACCGCCTGCCATTTCACTTCCAATGGTAATGGAGCCATGGCCATCTCGCATGCAGCACTGACGAATGGTCAGATCCTGACATGGACGTTTGTATTTTCTTCCCATATAGATTTTTCCGGATTTCACAGCGATACAGTCATCACCTACGGAAAAATACACACCGGTGATCTCCACATCATGACAGGACTCCGGGTCCAAGCCATCCGTATTCGGAGATACTTTTGGGTTGATCACAGACATATCCAAGAAACGCAAGTGATCGGAAAAATATGGATGGATGTTCCAGCTTGGACTGTTCTGCACCCGGATACCCTGAACGGTCACATCGGAGCAATGATTTAAGAAAATCATCCGCGGTCGGAAAGCGATATTTTTCACCTTAGGATCTTTCCACCAGTTTTCAAAAGAAGCATTGCCATCAATCATGCCCTGACCGTAAATCGTTACCCGGCTTACGTTAATTCCCATGATAATACCAGAAAAGCAGTCTAACGGGTTACCTTCCCAGGTTCCTAAGTTATACTCTTCTTTTTCATCATAGCTGTCGATCAGGCCCTTTAACACCGGGAATTTCGTCCGGTCAGTCTCCGCAGAAAGAACAGCGCCTTCTGCCAGTTCCAGTCGCAGATCGTCTCTTAAAAATAAGCTGGTGATCTTATAGGTTCCCGCCGGGATCAGCACACGGCTCTCTTTTGGACAGCAAAGGATCGCAGCCTGGATAAAATGGGTATCATCCTGGATTCCGTCACCCTTCGCACCAAAATCCCGTACATTTAAAGTCACAAACTCATGGTCTGTCTTCACAAAGACCATGCTCTCTTCTTCCTGGTCTTTCACCAGGATCTCATACCGGGTATCCGGCTTCAGATCATAGATGCTATTGATAACACGGTTGGTCTTTTTATAGAATTTTCCATTTACATAAATCTCTCGTTCTTTTTGAGACTCAAAAATACTGCCGTCCTGGATCTCAAATGTAATGCAGCGTGCTGTCTGAAAAATCACTTTGATGCTCATGTTGTTTTCTCCCCCTGATGTTTTGTTGATGTTTTGTTGATGTTTTGTTGATGTTTTGTTGATATTCTATTGCTGTTCTGTTGCTGTTCTATTGCCGTTCCATTTAAACGCAAAAGAGGATTCTCCATGACAGAGAATCCTCCTGTAATCCGTATTAGCCTTTGACACCGCCTGCTGCAATACCATCAATGAAGGAATCCTGTGCGCAGAAGAATACGATCAGGGATGGAATGATGGAGATCAGTGACATGGCAAGAATTCGGTTCCACTGGAAGCCTACGTCTCCATCCATGGACATACGCAGGTAAATGGAGTTGGTGTATTTTTCCATGTCGGAAATATAAATCAATGGTCCCATAAAGTCATTGGAGGTCCACATGAACTGGAACAGTGCACAGGACACCAGGGATGGCTTTAACATTGGAACGATCACATACCATAAGGTCTTGAGGGCGTTACATCCATCGATCTTGGCTGCCTCTTCCAGTTCCTTCGGAACACCTCTCAGGAACTGGATCAGCATAAATACGAAATAAGTATCCGCTGCAAATAAGGACGGAATCACCAATGGTAAATAGGAGTTTGTCCAGCCCCATTTGTTGAACATGATATACTGTGGCGCATTTAATACTACCTGTGGAAGGAATAAGGTTGCCATCATCATAGAAAACATGAAGCCTTTACCCTTGAAGTTGAATCTGGCAAAACCGTATGCAGTGATCGTTGCAGATACAATGGTGAAAACCACCTTCGGGATGACGATCTTGTAAGTGTTTAACATGGATATGATCAGGTTGATCTTTCCACCATAGTTCTTAAATGCATTCTCATAGCCATCAAATACCGGATTCTTTGGCCAGAACCAGGCACTGGTAAAGATCTCGGAGTTGGTCTTGAAGGTAGCGCCGACCATCCAGATCAACGGATATACCATGATAAATCCAACAGCGATCAAAAGGGTATAACGGATCACGGTACTGATTTTTCTTCTCTGCTCTCTTGTCATGATATTCTACCTCTCATCCTCATCAGAATAATAAACCCATTTTTTCTGGCTGACAAACGCAATACCGGTCAACGCACATACGATGATGAACAGTACCCATGCCTGTGCACTTGCCATACCCATCTTGTGACGTAAGAATGCGTTGTTGTAGATCAATACAGAAATCAAGGTTGTCGCGCCGTTTGGTCCGCCCTTGGTTACTAAGAACGGTCCATTAAACTCCTGGAACGCCTGGCATAACTGGGTGATCAGGTTATAGAAAATAACCGGTGTGATTAACGGTACGGTAATCTTAAAGAACTGGGTCCATTTGCCGGCACCGTCGATGGAAGCTGCCTCATACAGATCCTGGGACACTCCCTTTAAAGCTGCCAGGAAAATGACCATGGCAGAACCAAACTGCCATACTCGCAGAAGCACGATCACTGCTAACGCACCATTATCACTTGCCATCCAGTTGATCTTCGGAAGACCAAATGCTGTGATCACGGTATTGATCAGACCATCGGTATTAAATACCGCTCTCCACAGGATCGCGATCGCGATGGAACCACCTAAAATGGATGGAATATAGTAAGCGGTACGGAAGAAGTTTACTCCCTTTAATTTAAAATTCAGAATATATGCGATAAATAAAGCGAATGCCAGCTTTAACGGTACATCAAAAATCGCGTATTTGAAGGTTACTTTAAATGCTCTTAAGATATCTTCATCGCTAAAGATCTTGTTGTAGTTCATCATACCGTATTTGCTGATTCCGCTGAACATATCATAGTTGGTGAAGCTGTAATACAGGGAAGATGCAAATGGATACACCTTAAATAACAGAAAACCGATCAGCCACGGTAATACAAACACAAAACCGATGTTTTCTGCCAGAACCTTATGTAAGCTTTTCTGCTGCTTCATAACTGCTGCCTCCTATTTCTCCTAATTTTCTATCTTTTATTTCAGTTCAGCCAGATACTCCTCGTATTTCTCCCGGTTGATGGCGCGAAGTCCGCACCCTTTCTCCAGAATTCCGAAAAGCTTTTTCTGCTGAGCCTCGGTCAGAAATGCAAAACTGCCTTCCTGTTTCCTTTGTTCAATTATGTCCGCAGCCTTCTTACGGAAAATCAGCTGCAGTGCCCGGTAATGTTCAAAGATTTCCTCGGACATCTCGTCTATGGTGTCAATTAACAGGGCCATCTGGTCCAAATCAAGAATATTCAAATTTTGAAAATATGTTACAATATCGGCATAGTTTGCCTTATCCTTTACTGCCTCTCTAATATCCATACCAATCCCTATATCACAATTCCTACTATTTCTTTATTGAAGCCGCCGGAGCTTGATCCCGGCGGCTTCACCTGTTGCTTTATGCCTGTCTGATTCTGTCAATCCTTGTAAAATTAGTTGCCAAGAGTCTCATTTACACCGTCTAACAGTGCTTTTGCAGCTGCTGCAGCGTCATAATCATCAGAGCTTAATTTACCAAATACTTTGTAGTAAACGCCATCTGGATTAGCCTTTAAGTCATTGTGCTCAAACTTGGAATCCAGTGGGAACTTGGAGTGATCCATAACTTTTGCATTTGCTTCTTTTACTAATGCGTTGCCAAGATTCTTCTCATCTAATACTGTCTTTGCTGCTGCGGAGCATGGGATACCACGCTCAGTAGCGCAGATCTCGATACCTTCCGGATCATTTAACAGGTAGTTGATCAGCATTGCTGCTTCCTTTGGATGAGCAGAGTTAGCGGAAACTGCAAGACCCATAGAGATCTTGGTAAATCCGCCGTTGTAATCACCAAATTTGACGAAATCGCCAATTACGAATTCCTGGTTTGGTTTGTTGGTACTCTCAACAACTGCCTTCTGGAACTTGGATGCAGAAGAATCCCACTCGAAGATACCTGCGTACTTACCATCGATCCATTTTGCGTTCTTATCCAGAGAATCAGCCATATCGCCGTTGATGGTTGCCAGTGTTGGGATCACATGGCCATCTTCCAGTTTGTTGATGAAGTCCATGCCAGTTGCGATCTCTTCTTCTGTATACTGTACTTCGCCATTCTCTACCCATGGTTTTCCATATACAGACTCCAGATAATATACTAAGAAGATCATACGATCATACTCACTAAGCGCTAATGGATAGTAATCCTCGTTGTAAGCCTTGAATGCTTCACCTGCTGCAAATAAGGAAGCCTCATCTGTTGGCAGAGCAACGCCAACCTCGTCAAATGTGGTCTTATTCCAGTAGAACAGACGTCCGGTTAATGCTACCGGCACTGCCATTAATTTGCCATCTGCTTTGCAAAGCTCCAGAGCATCAGATGGGAACTGTGTCAGATCCAGAACATCGGAGTAATCCTCCAGATTTGCAAAGTTTGTACCGTTGCCGCTGTAAGACTCGATCCAGTTCCAGTTGATCTGCATTACATCTGCTGCATTGCCGCCCATGATGTTTAATGCCTGTTTCTCTTCCCAGCCGGACCATGCGCCGTACTCGGTAGTTACGGTAATATATGGATATTTCTCCATGAAAGCTGCTACTGCTTTCTCGGTTGCCTCATGTCTGGAGTCACCGCCCCACCAGGAGAACTTTAATTCCACCGGTTCCTGGCTGTCTGCTGCATCACCTGCTGTAGAAGACTCTGCTGCTGTCGTATCAGCCGCTGCTGCTGCGGTTGTCTCTTTTGCAGTGTTGCTGCCGCCGCATGCTGCTAAAGACAGTGTCATGGCGGAAGCCAGTGTCAGGGACATTGCTTTTTTAATGCTTCTTCTCATAATAATTACTCTCCCTTTCCTATTTTGTGTGCGATCCTGATTGCAAATTTTGATATTGCAAAGGTTTGCACAATTTTGCAAAAAATTATGCACATTCGACATCTCCGCCGCTTTGCGATTGTACTGTGTCAAAAACATGCACCATTTCTTGTTGATATCTGTATTATAGCATTGTTTATATTGCTTGTCTATTATATATTTTGTCTATTTTTTCACCATCTTTTTGGTGCTAATGACTAATTTCTTTTCTGTGTCGTCTATGTTAATATATACTATATGCAAACGTTTGAAATGCAAAGTTTTCAGCAATTATAGAAAGAGGTATGAGTATGGAAATCCTGGACCGCTATATTGATCAGCTTTTAGAAAAAAGCAGCCCGCAGGCACCGATCTGGAATATCGAAAAGATCCGCCAGGGGGCAAAACCTTCCTGGAACTATATTGATGGCTGCATGATCAAGGCCATTCTGGAACTTTATCACATTAAGAAGAACCCGGCTTATCTGGAATTTGCCGATGCATTTATCGATTATTTTGTACGTGAAGACGGTTCCATCCTTTCCTATGACCCGAAGGAATATAATCTGGACAATGTCAATGCCGGCAAGACCTTATTTGACTTATATAAACTGACCGGTAAAGAGAAATACCGCAAGGCAATGGATACGGTATACAGCCAGCTCCAGGGACAGCCGCGCACGTCCACCGGCAATTTCTGGCACAAGCTGATCTATCCGAACCAGGTATGGCTGGATGGTCTTTATATGGCACAGCCGTTCTATATGCAGTATGAATTGACCTTCAACGATGGAAAAAACTGTGAGGACAGCTACCAGCAGTTTCTTACCGTTTACGATAAGATGCGAGATTTGAGAAATGGACTTTATTATCACGCTTATGACGATTCCCGCGAAAGCTTCTGGTGCGACAAAGTAACAGGTCTTTCCGACAACTTCTGGCTCCGCGCCCTTGGCTGGTATGCCATGGCACTGATCGACACCATGGAGGTGATGCCAGAATCCATGAAGGAAGAGAAAGAAACTCTGGGTCGGATCTATCATGAGTTGATCGATTCTATGCTTCCATACCAGGATGAGGAAACCGGCATGTGGTATCAGGTAGTCAACCGCGGTGGTATCTGTCCAAATTACCTGGAGACCTCCGGTTCCGCTATCTTTGCTTACGCTATCATGAAGAGCGTGCGGCTGGGATTTTTGGATGATTCTTATTTTGTTTATGGCAAGAAAGCCTTTGACGGGATTTGCAAAAAATATCTGTCTGAAGAAAACGGTGAACTGCAGTTAGGCGGCATCTGCCTGGTGGCAGGTCTTGGAAATAAGGAGATGCGGGAAGGCACTTTTGATTACTATATGAGGGAGCCAGTGGTAAAGAATGAGGCCAAGGGCGTGGCGCCGCTCATTCTGGCGTATGTGGAAGTGCTGATGGCGGAAGCATAACCTAGAGAGCGATTCTAAAGAAAAAGGGCCATGATTTTGGCCCTTTCTTCCACTCTGAGCAATCATAACTCTGTAATGCTCCATAATCCTCCGTCAAACAGCATCAATTTCTACCCATGCTTCCTCAAGTGTCTGAACTCTCCCCTGTTCAACATCATCAAGGGCTTCATCCAATGTTTTCAGTAACAGTTTCATCTTCGTATTTTCATCATAAGTAAAAGTGTTTGATTTGTTTGTTTCTGCTAATACAGCCATACCCTTATCACCTCACTTTTGTTTATATGCTTATTTTAGTGAATGATCGCTTATATGTCAAGGAGGGGCATGTCCGCAACCGGACACGCCCCTCCTTTATCATATCTCTTACTTCAGTTTTAATTATCTGGACAGAACCACATCGTATGCAGCGCCCATGCCCTTCTCTTCGATCAGGTCATAGTACTCCTGAACAACCGGAAGCATATCGCTTAAATCCTGGCCCCAGTACTCGGACTTCTTTAAGATGTCTGCTACGGAAGCAGTCTTCATGAACTTCATGATCTCCTCGTCATCGTTGGCCTCATCGGTACGATAGAATGCGATCAGAGCTGCCAAAGAGAATGTCAGGCCCTGTGGATAGGAACCTTTCTCCTCTTTGTACTCTAAGATAGTCGGCAGAACTCTTGCTTTGAATTTGGAAACAGAGTTCAGTGCGATGGACAGCAGCAGATGTTTGATGAATGGGTTGGAGAATCTCTCCAGAACTGCTGCACCGAACTTGCGGTTGTCCTCGGTATCACCGATGGTAGGAATGATCTCCTCGAAGATGCATTTCTTTAACAGAGCGGATACTTTCTCATCCTTTAAGCACTGTCCTACCGTCTCTAAACCGTACAGACGAGCGCCTAATACCATGGAAGTATGAGCACCGTTTAAGATTCTTACTTTTCTCTTCTTGTATGGATCTACGTTGTCAGTCCAGATTACATTGAAGCCAGCCTTCTGCAGTGGAAGCTCGTCCTCGTGATGTCCCTGGATTACCCACAGATGGAAGATCTCAGCAGTATCCATCATATTATCCTGCTCGCCGATTCTCTCGCACAGAGCTGCATGCTCGTCTCTTGGGAAACCGGTTACGATACGGTCTACTAAGGTAGAGCAGAAATCATTCTCTTTCTTTAACCATGCTTTGAACTCATCGCCTAAGTTCCACAGATCTGCGTACTGCTCGCAGCACTTCTCCAGTTCTTCGCCGTTGTGGTCGATCAGCTCGCAGGACAGGATGATAAAGCCCTTTAAGCCTAACTGGAATCTCTTATATAATAACTGGGTCAGTTTGCCAGGGAAGCTCTTTGCCGGAGCATCCTCGAACTTGTTGTCTGCTACGAACTGGATACCTGCCTCTGTTGTGTTGGAAACGATGAAGCGGAAATCCGGGTTCTCAGCCAGTGCCATATATGCTGCGTTATCTGTATATGGATTAACACATCTGGAGATCACGTCGATGTGCGTATGCTCGTTAACGACCTGACCATTATCAATACCTCTTAAGAACAGATTGTACTCGCAGTTCTGCTTCTCCAGCATCTCGCACATACCTTTCTCGATAGGCTGTACGATCACAACAGAACCATCAAATAAGTTCTGGTCTTTTAATTTCTGGAAGAAATAATCTACGAAACCTCTTAAAAATCCACCCTCGCCAAACTGAATAACTGTTTCTTTACGATTGCTCATTGTCTGCCGACCTCCATAAAATTGTAAGTGCTTACATTTGTTTCTGAAACTACTATACAACATTTCATTTCACAATGCAAGCACTTTTTTGTAAGCGCTTACATTTTTATATTGTTACCGTTCATGCATTGCACGAACGGTAACATCATATAAACTTTTTCTCCATCCATTTCCCGCTGCGCATTCTCAGATAAAATATCATTCCCCGAAAAGCCCAGTCCAGTCCCATTGCCATCCAGACACCCAGAACACCTACTGTCAGGAATTCACGGAACAGATAACTGCATCCCACGCGGAAGGTCCACATAGAAAAAATGGAAATTCCCAACACAAAATTCACATCGCTGGATGCCTTTAATACGCACGGGATATTAAAGGCAAATACCCAGGTCACACCGCAGATGAGCGAATGGAAACAGATCAGTTGTCTGGCCACTGCAGCCGTTTCTTCCGTCAGGCGGTAAAATCCTGTGATCTGCCCTGACCACACATATGCAGCAACTGCCAGCCCCGCTTCTAAAAGAAAGGAAACAAATAATATGTGTGACGCATAAAACTGTGCTTCTTTCTTCCGTTCAGCTCCAATGCACTGCCCTACGACCGTTGTCATGCCTAGTCCAACTGCATAAGCCGGCATCTGGATAAAATCTGCCACCGTTAATGCCACTGCATTTGCTGCAATCGCAGTTGTCCCATAAGATGTAACAACACCCTGCACCAAAAGCTTACCAACATGAAAAATCCCATCCTCTAATGCCATCGGAACCGCCAAACGCATGATATTCCTGACAATGAAGCTTTCTCTCGGAAGACCGGCAAATTTTCTTAACCCGACGCTTCTCTCACCCATTCCAAGACATATCAGCAAAAATCCACCACCAATTCCTTTCGCAAGTAATGACGCGAGTCCGGCTCCAAATACGCCCCAGCCCATCCCATAGATCAACGCTGCATTCAATACAATATTGGTCAGACAGGTCACTACAGATCCTGCAAGAGAAATTCTGGATTCTCCCATGCCTCGGAACAAAGCGCTGCAGGAATCAAACAGCATAATACAGGGATATGCAAGTGCCGATAAATAGAAATATGTCACTGCCTCCTTGAGTACCTGTGGCTCTGCATTTCCAAAAATACTTTTCAGAAGGAACTGATTCCCAGCACAGCAGCATAATCCTAAGATCACTGCTAATGTAACTGAAAGGATCAAAAGCTGCTTAGCAACGGAATTCGCATTTTTATCATCGCCTTTTCCCAGATACTGAATGCACAAAATGCTGCCACCAGCTGCCAGAGCCGAAAATACGCTGTGGAACAGCATATTAATAGAATTAACCAGGGAAATTCCGGATATCGCCACTTCTCCCACCGGTGCTACCATCAGCATATCCGCAATCCCGATTGTTCCTAAAAATACCTGTTCCACGATCAGCGGGACAATCAAAGATACTAATTGTTTCCTGCTAAACATCATATAGTTTTATTCTCCAAGGATCCTCTTCAAATACTCCAGACTCTTTCGGGCACAGGTTCGTGTGTCCGGTTCACAGTTCGTTTCCAACGCTAATGCGCCATCATATCCAATCTCCTTTAATGCCTGGATCGTTTCCTGAAAATCATAATGAGCATGTCCCGGATACCAGCGGTCATTATCTGCCACATGGACATGACCGATATACCCTTTTCCTGCTCGGATCGCATCTCCGATATGGGCCTCCTCAATATTCATGTGGACGGTATCAATATGAAGCAGCAGCTTTTGAAATTTTTCTTTTTTTAAATACTCCACGCCTTCCGCAATAGTTGTCAGATAGTCGCTTTCAAACCGGTTCATGATCTCGAATCCAAGCCGTACCTGATAATGTTCAGCCAGATCATCCAGCTTGTGTAAGCTGTCAGTCAGATTCTTCTTAAACTCTTCTCCATCATCATGGCAGTCGGAAAACCGTCCCGCCACCAGTCCTAAAATCACCAGTGCCTGATCCGGAGCTGCTGTCACCATATGCTGTTCCAGATGCCGGATGGCTGCCTTTCGTACTGCCGGGTCTGCAGCACCGAGACTGTAATGCAGCCGTCCATAGACAGAACCGGTTCCGATCGATGTCAGACGAATGTTATATTTTTTCAATAAGCTCCACAATTCCTGTCGATCGATCTCCGCCGAATCAAAAATATGCATTTCCACACCTTGATAACCGTCCTCTGCCATCTGTGGAATAATCTCCGCATATGGGCCATGATAGACCAGAAAGTTATCATCCTGTGACAAAGTTCCTGTGGTTGAAATAATCATACTACCGAACAGCTCCTTTCTCCTCTCCGTCTACGATCAAATGATCAATGTTATGGAAATCAAAGGCTTCTCCCTCATTGCCCTCTACCGTTACATGATTCATGACCAGTGTATTCGCATTATTGATATATAAACCTAACTTGCATGTTTCTCCCAAGTCATCCATCATAGCTGGTTCCATTGGAACCGGATCAGAAGCATAATCGACATGGATATTCTCCATTTCTACATAATCGATCTTCTGCTCTGGAAGTCCATAAAGAAATGCACCTGCTGCATGACAATGACTGCACGCAATGTTTTTAAATACCAGATGATTCACTGCCGGTGTCCTCTCATCAACCGGAAGCGGAGATTTACACTTTACATACTCTGAATGACAATCTGGATCGCAGCAATTATAAAAACAATTCACTACAAAAGGAGTCCTTACATCCTCCATCTGAATGTCTTCAAAACAGATTCCTTCTATCGTTGCGTCCTTGCCTCTTCCACGACGGGTTTTGATCCGCAAGCCGCGGTCTGTATTCTTAAAGATACATTTACTGGCATGAAGATTTCTCACACCGCCAGCCATCTCACTTCCTATCGAAACAGCTCCATGACCATTTTCCATATAACACTGACGGATTTCTAAGTTCTGTGATGGTTCTTTGTATTTATGGCCCATATAATATTTGCCGGACTTCACGGCAATACAGTCATCTCCTAGTGAAAAATGAACACCGATCACTTCCAGGCCATTGACCGATTCCGGATCCATCCCATCTGTATTCGGAGAATCCCATGGATTTAAAATGGTCAGATCCAAAAAACGGATCTTTCTGGAAAAATACGGATGCAGATTCCAGGACGGGCTGTTCTGGACAGTAAGACCATGAACCGTCACATTCTCACAATTATTTAAAAAGATCATTCTCGGGCGGAATGCTATGATCTTTGCTCTGTCATCCTCCCACCAGTTATCATTGGCGGCATTGCCATCCAGCACACCTCCACCGGTGATCACCACATTGGAAACACCAATTCCGGTGATCATACTCGCAAAGCAATCCAATGGATTTCCTTCCCATGATCCGAGATTATATTCTTTTTCTTCATCATAGCTCTGGATCATACCAGGAAGTACCGGAATCATTTTTCGGTCAATCGTTCCAGAAAGCACAGCCTCATCATCCAGATCAATGCAGATATTGCTCTTCAAAAACAGGCTGGAAACCTTGTAAATGCCCTTTGGAATCCAGACACGGCTCTGCGCCGGGCATGCCATGATCGCTGCCTGTATTGCAGCAGTATCATCGTGAATTCCATCACCAACTGCCTGAAAGCGCTTTACATCCAGTGTGACAAATTCATAATCTGTATGAATCACCGTGATTTCCGAACTATCATTTTTGCTCTTTATCTGGATCTCATAATCCGTATCCGGTTTCAGATTTTTAATCGTCTGCGTAGCACGGTCTGATTCCATATATTTTTCCCCGTTGAGCCAGATCTCATAGGGCTCATTGGTATTCCAGATACCAAAATCTTCCACCTCGATCATCGCCTTACGGGATGTGAGAAATAGAACAGAAAATTTTAACATAGGTCTCCTCCTTTTTAACCTTTTACACCACCGGCTGCAATACCATCGATAAACTGATCCTGAGCCAGGAAAAAGACGATCAGGGTCGGAATGATGGAGATCACTGAAAGTGCAAGAATCTTATTCCACTCAAAACCAGTCTCGCTATCGGCGATCAGACGCAGTCCCAGAGATGCCGGGTATTTCGTTACCGTATTAATATAGATCAATGGTCCCTGGAAGTCATTGGAGCTCCACATGAACTGGAATAATGCTACAGAAACAATGGACGGTTTCACGATCGGCACTACGATATAGATTAATCTCTGCAGAGAATTACAGCCATCGATCTCCGCTGCCTCTTCCATCTCTTTGGATACTGATCTCATAAACTGCACCAGCATAAATACGAAATACGGCTCATTGGCAAAGAAAGACGGTACAACAAGCGGCTTATAGGTATCTACCCAGCCAAGATCTGTAAACATTAAGAACTGTGGAATATTCAAAACTACCTGTGGAAGAAACAGTGTACTCATCAATACTGCAAATAAAAAGGTCTTTCCTACAAACTGAAATCTTGAAAAGCCATATGCAGTGATGATCGTGGAGATCACGATCCCGACAACCTTTGGAAATACAATAATATACGTGTTCATCATGAATTTTCCAAAGCTATATCCTGTTGCTGTCCAGCCTTTTACATATGCTGCAAAGGATGGATTTTTAGGAATAAAACTAATTGTAGAATAGATCTCATTATTGTCTGCCTTTAAAGAAGCGCCCACCATCCAAAGCATCGGATAAAACATCAGGACACCTACCGCACACAAAACAACATATCGGAGTATGGTTGATATCGTATTTTTAGTTTTTCTTGTCATCCTGATCACCTCTCATCATCGGAATAATAAACCCAGTATTTCTGGCTTAAGAATGCAATTACCGTAAAGATTGCAACAATCACAAACAGTACCCATGCCATTGCACAGGCAATTCCCATATCGTAAGACTTAAATGCACTCTGATATACCAACAGGGAGATCAATGTCGTAGAGCTTAAAGGACCGCCCTTGGTAATGATATACGCGCTGTTAAATTCCTGGAAAGAGTTGCAAAGCTGTGTAACCAGATTATAAAAAATAACCGGTGTGATCAGTGGAACCGTCACACTGAAAAACTGTCTCCATTTTCCTGCTCCATCGATTGCAGCCGCCTCATACAGATCCTGTGAAACACCCTTTAATGCAGCTAAGAAAATTACCATAGCAGAGCCAAACTGCCATACATGTAAAAGACAGATGACCCAGAGTGCATACTTCGGACTTCCAAGCCAGTTAATACCAGAACCGCCAAAGAAGCGGAGTACCTGATTGATCAGTCCGTCAGACTGGAATAAGAATTTCCATACGATCGCAACTGCTACTGATCCGCCAAGAATTGATGGGATGTAGTATACGGTTCGGAAAAACTTCACAAACTTGATCTTAAAGTTTAAGATATATGCGATAAAAAGAGAAAAGATCAATTTTAAAGGAACCGTGATAAACGCATATTTAAAGGTTACAAGATAAGCCTTCATATACTTCTTCGTATTGAAAATCTTAATATAGTTTCCCAATCCGATAAAATCAGCATCTCCTTTGAACAGGTTAAAATCCTTTAAACTGTAAATAAAAGAAGAAAAGAATGGATAACACTTAAAACACAAGAATCCTAAAAGCCACGGAAGAACATATAACAGTCCCCGGTTCCTCTTCCAGAACTTCTGCCATGCCGTTTTTTTCACAGGCACGCTTTCTGCTGTTTTTGCCATACTCGATACCATCCTTTCTATCATTCCTCATTATTATGAAGGAGAAGATATTCCCCATAAGCCATCATCATAACTCCCTGGGCTTTGGGATCATCCTCCACCACCGGTTCTGACAGATAATATTCCACACTGCCATTCCGCTCATGTCTCGGTCCAAGACCTGCCACCTCACAGGTATGCCCTAAATGCAGCCTGCCGTCATGATCTGTCAGGTGCAGATCCATGACCCCACGAAAAATCTCTTCTCCAATCTGCTGGTACTTATCTGCCAACAGTAATTCCAGCCTGCAGGCTTTCATGATCGAATATGCGATCATCAATGATCCTGAAGATTCCAGATAGTTTCCTTCTGCCTCAGGCAGCGCGATCAATTGATAAAATAGCTTGCTCTCCTTATCCTGCCACTTTAAAACGCCGCGTATCGCTTCGCGATACAGATCACCCAGTTCTCTCTTGCAGTCATACAATTCTTCGCTTGCCAGTTCATAGCAGTCAACCAATGCCATCAGATACCAGCCGATGGAACGAAGCCAGAAGTTGGGTGAAAGTCCTGTTACCTTGTCTGCCCAGTCCCTCTCTTTGTATTCATCATACGCATGGTAATACAAGCCAGTCTGTTCATCATATAGATGCCGTCTCACGCTCTTAAACTGTCCAATGATATCATAGTAATTTTTTCGTCCATGAAAACGATTTTCATATTCCATATAAAACGGCTGCGCCATATAAAGACCATCCAGCCACACCTGGAATGGATAGATCAGCTTATGCCAGAAATTTCCTGTTGTCAGTCTCGGCTGATAATGCAGCTGCTCCATCAACTTATCTGCTGCCTTTTTCCATCGTTCTTCTCCGGTCTCATCATACATAAAATAAAACAGTTTTCCTGCATTGATAAAATCCAGGTTATATTCACTTAATACATAACTCTTGATTTCCCCGTCTTCCTTCACATAAGGATCCATGAAACGGATGATATACTCCCGGTAAAAGTCATCTCCGGTCACTTCATACATCTTTTTGCATCCCAGGAGCAGACATCCGTCTTCATAATTCCACTCGTTAAAATATTGGCCATCTACCGTTTCCCGATAGATATCCAGACCCTTATAGTCATTCATATAGTCCTTAAAAAATTTCTGCAGTTCCATCTTCTCCTCCTCTGCCCCTTTTGGATATAAGAAGGGCCGTGGAAACCCTTCTGGTTCTTCCACGGCCGCTGATTTCCCTTAAAATCTGATTATTAATATGGATTAGATGCATTGACATCATTAACAGAATCGATCAGGTACTGAGCCAGTTCTGCCGGATCTCCGCCTGCACTTAAATTATCGAATACCTCATAATAAACGCCGGTACGCTCTTTTAATGCAGAATTCTCGAAGTTCGGATCAAAGGAATATATGCAGGTATCGCTTGTGATCGCATTTGCCTCTGCTACATATTTATCAACCAGACCCTCATCCTCCAGAATCTTTAATGCTACGGTATTACATGGGATACCTCTCTGGGTATTTAAGATTTTTACGCCGGTCTCGTTGGATGTTAAATACTCCATAAGCAGCGCAGCTTCCTCTTTGTGCTGGGAAGTCTCGGTGATCGCAAAGCCCTGGGAAACCTTGCTCATACCAAAGCCATTGTCACCAGCTCCTGTTATATAGTCACCCATCACAACTTCGATACCATCATTGACAGAATTTACGATATTATTTGCTGCAGAGTCATACTCCAGGATTCCTGCGTAATGACCATCCATCCATTTCGGATTGGATAAGAAGCTTTCTGCTCCATCTGCCTGGATCGTTGCGATGCTTGGCTCTACATGATTCTCTTCCAGAGAATTGATGAAATTCATGCCGTCTGTCACTTCTTCTACGGTATACTGAACTTCCATGTCTTTTACCCATGGTTTTCCGTACTTCTGCTGCAGATACCAGTTCATGATCCAGAATCTCTCATAGCCCTCATCAGCTAATGGATAGTAGTCATCGCCAAGCTTCTCTTTAAAGGTATTGCCTGCTGCCAATAACTCATCCCATGTCGTTGGAATCTCAATTCCTGCCTTATCGAAGGAAGTCTTCTGCCACATAAATAATTTACTGGTCACGCTGATCGGAACGCCCTGTAATTTACCAGCTACTGTCATTGCCTCCAGATTAACTTCCGGGAAGTTTTCCAGAGAAATGATGTCCGAATACTGATTCAGATCCACAAACTTAGAACCATCTCCGGAATACTGGTATAACCAGTTCCAGTTGATCTGCATCAGATCCGGCGCCGTTCCGCCTGCTAACTGCGTAGCAACTTTATCCTGCCAGCCATCCCATGCGCTGTACTCGCATTCTACGGTGATCCACGGATACTCTTTCATAAATGCATCAACAGCTTCCAGGGTTGCCTTATGTCTGGATTCGCCGCCCCACCAGCTGAACCGGATCGTAACCGGTTCCTGGTCACCTGTTTTTGTGCTTCCTGCTGCCTCAGTTGCTCCTGCAGCAGTAGTTGCTGCTGTTTCCGCCGCTGTTGTCTGCTGTGCAGAATTTCCGCCTCCACAGCCTGCCAGGGTTACAACCGCCATAGCCGATGCCAGTGTTACAGATAATACCTTCTTCATAATGTTTCCCTCCATGATATATTTTTTACTGCTTGTTATTTATACGCCAGCTCTGGAACTGCAATCTCAAACCATACATAATTCACGTTTTCGTTTTCTTTTATCTCGATGGCATGATCGATATCAACCGGGATAAATGCAAAATCCCCTTCAGAGAGTTCGATTTCCTCATCACCCGCTTTGTACAAAAACTTTGTGCCAGGCATTCCATAATACCACTGGTACAGATCATGATGTCTGTGCGGATCTGCTTTATTCGGTCCTTTTCCAATAATAGCGCCCATCGTCATTCTGGTGATCCAATGGGTATCCAGAATCGAGTATGCCTTGATTCCATCTGGCCGGAAGCCCTCTGTATACTGAATACACTGGCTCAACGGGCAGAATCTCGGAAGGGAGATATGCCATTTTCCCCACCATTCCACATCCATTGGAAGCATCACACAGGTCAACTGCAGATACTCCACATCCGTCACTGCATGAAGGACATTTTTTTCCAGATCCATATTCGGAATGAACAGTGATGGCTCTGTCACCATAAATGCTTTATCTCTGGTTGTGATATAACATTCACCACTGGTAATATAGATCAGCTGTGTGATATCACCAAACACCTCCAGTTCAACCGTTTCTCCCGCTTTTACCTGGCATTTATAAGTATGTACGCCTTCAACCATACCAGGCAGCATTTCTGCCCTTTTTACCCCATTTGGCAAAATCTCAAATGCCATGTTCTCCTTTTTTTGATACTTGATAACCCCCATCATAACCTCCTTATTCTTGTTTGGAATAATCATCCCAATATTTTTCATAAACAGCTAACAATTCATCTCTGTCTATTTCCCCTGTAATGTACCTGGCCCATTCCTCGCTTGTTGTTTCTGCGATTCCTATGGGCAAATAGCCCATGAGATCATCGGTCATTTTATGCCTTGTATAGTATTCATACGTATCCTTTGCCATGCTGCATAAGCCTGTCTGGCACTCGGAAGCAATCACCGGCATGATTCCCATGTTTTCTTTTTGGTAAGCCAGTGCTCCACTGTCTCCGCTCATCCAATTAATGAATTCTTTTGCTTCTTTCTGATGTTTTGAGTTTCTTGTAACACCAAATCGTACCGTATCCATCAAAAGTGGATTTTTCTCTGCATTATCGCTTAATAACATTGGGCCAATCTGGGTTACCTGATCAACCCCCTGTCCCGCTTCTTTCATTCCACTTAAATCTCTGGCGCTTTCGTTTAAAATCATGGCATATCGCCCAATATAAAAATAATTTCTTGCCAGATCTGTATCCAGCTGAAGTGGTCTCCGGTTTCCATATTTCAACGTCAGGTCACAAAAATCAAATAATGCCTGCCAGTCCGGATCATCTACAATCGGTTTCTGTGTATTTTTCTTCAATCTCCGGATATACAGCTTAGGGTCCGGTTTTAACGCCGTCATCTGCAGCAATCCATTTTCTACCCAGGTATTGATCTCGTGATAAGGATTCATGAACTGGAAAATGTCTTTTTTCTCCAGATCCTCGCAAAGCTGTTTTAATTGTGATTTTGTTCTCGGTACCCGTTCCCATCCGGCTTGTTTTAACAATTCCATGTTATAGAGGATTCCCATCCCATAGATGGCATCCGGAACCGAATAATAATGCCCATCTATCTTTCCTGCCTCCACTACATCCGGAAACATCTGTGTCAGTACGGGAAGATCATCCAGCTGGATCAGGTGGACACTCCACTCCCTCAGTTTTTCTCCCGCTCCTGCTTCCATAATATCCGGAAGGGTTCCGGTAGCCAGTTTCATATCCATCAGATCCCAATATGAATTCTGGCGAACCAGAATCCACTCGATATCTTTGATCTCCGGATGCTCCTTCAAATAAAGCTTTGTCAGTCCATCAATGCTCTGATCCCACTGGGATTCTGCAATACAGACCTGAAGCGTAACCATCCCCTGCGGCTCCTTCGACTCTTCATTATGGACCGCACATCCTGCATTGATCAAACAGATGCCTGCGATCAATGCGGCAATTTTATTCACTTTTTTCATTGGCATTCTCCATTCCGTCAGAAATTCACGGCTCAGGAAGATTGTTTATGTCCTGATTTTACCGGTTCTGACCTTATTTTTACACTGACAGTATTGCTTTTCAGGTGGACAATTTTCACTTTTTTCTTTAAAAATCATCTGCCCTTTTCTTGCCTTTCATATGCGGGTATTATATCATAATTAATAAGAAGCAGATTGCAATTCTCTATTCTGCCTTCAGGAGGATTTTTCATGAATACAAAGCCTTATGAGAGTGTTCACATCCGTATGATAAAGTTTCTATCTTTCTGCCTGATCGTACCGATGTTGATCTACTGCTGTTATTCCTATACTGCAACAAAGTCCAGATTAGTTAAAAACTACCAGGAGCAGACTCTAAACACGATGGAAGCCACTTCCCATTCCATCACTTCTTATATGAGGATTGCAGATTTTACTGCCAAAAGTATCCATTTTAATGGTGAGATTCTTCCGCTTCTAAAACTAAATGGGCAAAAGCTTTCTCCAAGCCGCCAATTACAGGTGACCAACCAGTTATTCGGTTATCTGCAGCAGCTTTATGGCATTGTTCCGGAGGCGACTCAGATCCATTTAGATGCATATAAGCTACGAAGACTCATGATCCTGACCGACACCTTCCAGCAATACGAAAAAGAACACATCTATGTCTGGAAGGAACGCAAAATGACTACTCCACCTTATGAAACATATATTAATCCCACCCATCTGCAATATGACTATAATTTCACAAACACCGATTTAAATACCTATGCGATGGTTGTTACTTTAGTTCTTCCGATTTATGATATTCCTGCAACTGACGAACCAATTGCTAAATTATCCATAGATATTCCTCTGGATGTATTTCAAAGTATGTGTTCTCCTCTTTATGATGAGGCAGAGCACTTTTCAATCATCGATTCCAAATACCATGTGATCTTTTCATCAGATGCTGCAGCTAATGGAACCCTTTCTTCTGATCCATTGTTTCTGACCATGGCCGATCAGGCTGCTGCATCCGGTCAATCGATCATACATTCCAGCAGAAAGGATTATTATTACTGTGTTCCCATTCAGGACTCTTCCATGAACTGGTATATGATCAAAACAACACCAAAAAACTATGTATACCGAGATGCGAGTATTTTCCTGCGGCACAGCACCTTTCTTTTATTTTTATCACTGCTCATTGCCCTGACACTGTCTGTCACCACAGTGATGCGGCAGACCGAGCCGTTACGGCAATTGACCAAATACACCGATGCGATCCAGAAAGGGAATTTGAATGAACATCTATCTGACTACCTGGTCTATACGGAAAATGATGAGATTGGAAGCCTGATCCGAAGTATCCAGAAGATGATCTACTCCATCAACCATTTTGTTATTCGGGAATACCAGTTGGAGTTAGCTAACAAATCCAGTGAATTAAAGGCGCTGCAGGCTCAGATCAACCCTCATTTTATTTACAATACCTTGCAATGCATTGCTGCGGAGTCCTTAGAAACCCATAATCTGGAAGTCTACCGCTCCATCACCACCCTGGGACACATGATGCAGTATTCCATGGATACCAGAAATAACAAGGTTACTTTAAAACAGGAGCTCACCAACTGCAGTAACTATATCCGTTTACAAAAAATGCGTTTTTCCAACAAAGATATCCGTCTGGAATTAAACAACGAACCCGACACCTTGGAAATCCTGGTTCCTAAAATGATTCTGCAACCATTGGTAGAAAATGCTTTTAAACATGGAAACTTATTAAAGATCCCTGATGCCTGCATCCAGATCCGTTCTTTTCTGAAGGATCAGATCCTTCACATCTTAGTGGAGGACAATGGGATCGGCATTTCTTTTCATACATTAGCTCAGGTCCAGGAACAATTAAAAAATACCAAAGAGGAATTAACCAATCAAGGTGCCAACACGGTTCTTCGATACTTTACAGAAGCGGAACAACATGCAAAACAGGAAGAACCTTCCGATACTTCATCCAGCTTTGAAACACGTTTAAAAAATGATCGTCAAAATGTTCATATTTCTAATCATATCGGACTTTGTAATGTTTACATGCGTCTGCTTTTAATGTACAACAACCAGTGCCAGCTCTCCATCTATCCCAATGATGAATGCGGCACTACCATCCATATCGAAATTATATTAAATACACTTGAGGAGGGAGTGAAACAAACATCATGAAATTATTAATTGTCGATGATGAATACCATGTAATCAAAACGGTCAGATATCTGCTCCAGATATCCCCGATCCAATTCGATGAGATTTTTGAGGCACAGTCAGCCAAAGATGCCATCACCATCATTGAACGGGAACGACCTGAAATCCTGATCACAGATGTACTGATGGCAGATGTAACAGGACTGGATCTGATGAATTACTTAAATAGCACTTCCATTCCGATTAAAACGATCGTCATTTCCGGATATAATAATTTCGAATATATCCGTGCTGCTTTAAAAGAGGGTGGTGTGGATTATCTGCTAAAACCGATCGATGCAGATCAGTTATTTTCCGCTGTAGAGACCGCCATTAATCAATGGGAAAAGGAAGATGCCCAGAAAAGGCAAACCTTAAAGCATCTGGATATGATCCAGTCCATGAGTTCTCTGTGTAAGGAAACTCTTCTTTACCGTATCATGACTCAGAGCTCTATCGAAAAGTATTATCAAGATCTGCTTCAGATTGTTCCTGGCCTGAAGCAATGTCGTAACTGTATGGTTGGTTATGCTAACTGCGGCCCGTTTTTTTCAACACATTCTGAAAAAAGCTACAACGTGTTGAAAGAATTTATCGTCTCTTTGGATGGTATTCTTCAAAAGAATAACATTGGTTCCTGCTTCTGGAGCTCTGATGATACCTCTGAGATACTGCTTTTTTTGCACCATCACACCAGTGATGCGCTGCAGATACTTCAGGACTCTCTGGAAAAACTATGCAGTGAATATGCACTTCCATTCAGTTTTGGCATCAGTCGTCCTATGGCTTTTCCATCTATGGCTCTTAACGCCTGCAAACAGGCCCGTACTGCGTTTTTCCATCAAACTGTTTTCAACAAATCTCCAGTCCTGCTTCTCTATAATCAGGTACGTGAATCTTCCTGCCAATTGGAACAGCCTGATCTGGAACAGAAATTATTCAGTGCGCTGATTACTGGAAATGAAGAACTGTTAGATGCTTCTATCAGTGAATGGATCCATATACTTTTTGAAGATGACGATCTGTGTCTTCAGACCGCTTTCCATGCGATTGAGCATTTTAATCATCTGATGGAAAACTGGAACATTGAACTTTCCAGACAATATCCAAAACTCACTCTTTCCGATTGTCCGAAACTATTTTATTTTCAATTTTTAGATAGTGATGGTCATTTATCGCTTGAAAGTTTGAAAAAAAGCATCAAATTTGAAATGTTTCAATTATCTGGAGAACTGACTTCTCCAAGCACCAATCCGCAAAATGACGTAATCTACCAGGTCGCACATTATATTCGCCTGAATTACGCCAAGCCCTTTAGTCAGTTTTCCTGCGCCCAGTTGTTTTTCATCAACAAAAATTATATGTGTCGAAAATTTAAAAACACCTTTCATACCAGCATGGTTTCCTATCTAAACCAGATCAGGATCGATCATGCCAAAGAACTTCTTGAAACCCCGGGAGTTAAGATTAAAGATGTAGCAAATCTGGTTGGTTTTGAAGACGAAAAATACTTTTCCCGGCAATTTCACAAGAATACCGGACTTTCTCCCAACGAGTACCGGGCTCAATTCATGTCAAAAACAGAAACTGATTAACCATTCATAACAACGTGCATGGCAAAGAAGAGGATGCCATCGAGCAGTCTGAACCTTATATCTCTGATTATTTTTGAAAAAGAATGTGCCAAGGCACATTCTCGCGCCGAGCGCGGTCGCTTGCGACATATTTCTTCTTCGCGCGAGTGCGCATCCCGCAGAGCGTTTTTATGTCATAGGACGAAGTTTCCTATGACATAAAAACAAAAATTGGCGCGTGATAAATGATCACTCATTCTTCACACGCCAATTTTTTATTTCATTTGAAAAAGTCTATGTAACCGCTCAATGAGGCTTTACACTTTCTGCACTGACCGTAAGATCAGTCGTCTGGATTTTTCTTTCTGTTGAATTTTTCTTCATCGGTAAAATGCTCAAACCACACGTAGTAAACCTCTTTGCCTGGTTCCGATACCAGATCATGGTCAGCACCTGCCGGGATGAAGCTCCAGTCACCAGCCTTATGGTTGATGGTCTCCATGTTATTATCCTTCTTGTAGCCTACGCTCATGGAGAAATCAGAATCGCCTACGCAGTAGTTCCACTGATGTACTGCCGGATGTCCTGCCTCTGTGGTTCCTTCTCCATTTGCCCTGGTAGTTCCCAGAATGATTCTTCCTAACCATCCGGTACACAGAACCATACGTGCCTCTGTATGTGGTCCCTTGCAATCCTGTACATAGCGGACACACTCACTGTGCAGTCTGAAATACGGTAATGCAATATGCCATCTGTCATACTCCGCTTTGTCATACTCATTCATATCAACGACATTAAAGACAAACTCCATGTCTTCTTTTGCACGGATCTCATATGGTACTTTGTCAAAGAAAGGTGCATAAAATGCCAGTTCTGTGATCTGATGAACACCATCACAATCCTCTAATTCTCCATTTCCTTTACCAAAGAAAATAATCACGGTCTTATCAGCATACAATTCTGGTTTCACAGAAGAGCCTGCTTTTAAGAAGTATTTGAAGCTGCGGATTCCACCATCATACACGCCTGGAAGAAGTTCGGTTTTTGCAACTCCGTCAGCATCAAAATTCTTCTCAATCTCGTCAGCCTTCACCACATAATAGTTTTTGTCATAATCTTTTTTCATGTCTCCGCCTCCATAAACCTGATTGATTTGATGGTTCTATCATACCTGATTCCGCCCAAAATCAACACATACATTTTTGACTAATAAGGGGGACAATTTTCACCTTCACGGTTATGGGGGGAATTACCTGTGAATTCAAGTCGAACATCCGTGAGACTTGGCGCGTGATTCTGGTCAGCGTAAGCTGACATATTCTTCACAGAATCACTGCGCATCCTCGCAGAGCGTTTTTTGTATAACGGGTAATTCAACAGAATTACCCGTTATACAAAAAAGAACCGAGAAGCCAATCTCTTGACTTCCCGGTTCTTATCCTTCGTTTATCTGAAATTATGCAGTGTGAACGTTAACAGCCTGCATACCACGGTTACCCTCTGCTAAATCGAAAGTAACTTTCTGGCCATCCTCCAGAGTCTTGTAGCCGTCAGCTACGATACCGGAGAAATGTACGAATACTTCTTCACCAGTCTCATCGTTTGTGATGAAGCCATATCCCTTAGTTGCGTTGAACCACTTAACTGTACCCTTATTCATGATGGTACCTCCTAAAAATAATATGATGATTCGGGGTGAAACAAAAAAATCACATATTTTTGTAAATCAACTGACGCCAAATGACTTACAAAAATATGTGAATCAAAAGCTCACTTCGAATACATAGCTATTATATCATCCCCGGCATTTTCTGTCAAGAAAGAACAACGTAAAAACACCCGGAACCATACGATTCCGGGTGTTGATCAGCAATGGAAAATCAAAATTACTTAAGAGTAACTTTTGCTCCCTCAGCCTCCAGAGCGGTCTTGATCTGCTCTGCTTCCTCTTTGGATGCGCCAGCTTTAACTACCTTTGGAGCGCCATCAACTACGTCTTTAGCTTCCTTTAAGCCTAAGCCAGTAGCTTCACGAACAACTTTGATAACTTTAACCTTGTTAGGACCAACCTCAGTTAACTCAACGTCGAACTCAGTCTTCTCCTCTGCTGCCTCTGCTGCAGGACCTGCTGCTACAACAACACCAGCTGCTGCGGAAACACCGAACTCCTCCTCACAAGCTTTTACTAACTCGTTTAACTCTAAAACAGATAACTCTTTGATAGCTTCGATAAACTCAGCGGTTGTTAATTTTGCCATTGTTAGATACCTCCGTATAATATTTTATAATTAATGTTTCGTTGTTTGGTCGGTTTTAAAAACCTGATACAAACTTAAGCTTCCTGCTTCTCAGCGATCTGATTAAGCACACGAGCGAAGTTTGTAATTGGGGACTGCATGCTGCCCAGTAATCTGCCCAGAAGAACCTCTCTGGATGGGATTGTAGCGATAGCCTGCATACCCTTTGCATCGTAGTAGGTGTCCTCTACAACGCCGCCCTTGATCTCCAGCTTGTCAGCTTTCTTAGCGAACTCAGCAAGAATTCTAGCAGGAGCAGTAGCATCTGTCTTGGATACAGCTAATGCTGTAGGTCCTTCCAGGTTTGGCTCCAGGGCTTCGAATGCGGTTCCCTTAGCTGCAAAGCGGATCATGGTGTTTTTGTATACTTTATAAGTAACTCCTGCTTCTCTTAACTGTTTACGCAGCTGTGTATCCTGCTCTACAGTAAGGCCGCGGTAATCAACAACTACTGCTGTCTGAGCACCGTTAAGAAGTTCAGAAATTTCAGCAACAACTGGCTGCTTTAACTCAACTTTTGCCATGATTGGTTTACCTCCTTATTTATTTTGGTATTGAGGTCCGAAACAATGTAAAAAAGTCTCTCTGTCCAAGACAGAGAGACTTTACAAATCACAAAAGTGAATCTTGTACATGTCCTCGGCAGGCGTTATCACCTTAAGCCTTACGGCACCTGCTGTCTTCGGCATTCAATACTTGAGTATTATATCATAATTTATTGTGTATGTCAACAACAAATTAAAACTAGTTCACTAATTTACCTACATTCAGTTTTACGCCAGGTCCCATAGTAGAGGTAACGGTAGCGCTCTTGATGTAAGCACCTTTCAGTGTGCTTGGTTTTGCTTTGATGATGGCATCCATAAGCGTCTGGAAGTTGTCCGCCAACTGCTCTTCTGTGAAAGAAGCTTTACCAACTGGCACGTGGATAATATTGGTCTTATCAAGTCTGTACTCGATCTTACCAGCTTTGATCTCGTTGATAGCTTTGGTTACGTCCATAGTAACGGTACCAGCTTTTGGGTTTGGCATTAAGCCCTTCGGTCCAAGTACACGGCCCAGACGACCAACAACACCCATCATATCAGGTGTAGCTACAACTACATCGAAATCTAACCAGCCTTCGTTCTGGATCTTCGGAATCAGTTCCTCAGCACCTACGAAATCTGCACCTGCTGCTGCAGCCTCGTCAGCCTTAGGTCCTTTTGCAAATACCAGGATTCTGACTGTCTTACCAGTTCCATGAGGCAGAACTACTGCACCACGGATCTGCTGATCAGCGTGACGTCCGTCACAACCGGTTCTGATGTGAACCTCTACAGTTTCATCAAATTTAGCAACAGCTGCTTTCTTAACGATAGCTAATGCGTCTGCTGCATCATAAAGAGTAGCACGGTCTACTAATTTAGCAGCCTCTACGTATCTTTTTCCTCTTTTCATTCCAAATAACCTCCTAGTGGTATTGTCGGGGATTGCCCTCCCACGTTTTTAAAGTTCCAGCTGTTGCGAATTATTTCTCAACAGTAATACCCATACTTCTTGCAGTACCAGCGATCATGCTCATAGCAGATTCAACGCTTGCTGCGTTTAAGTCTGGCATCTTTAACTCTGCAATCTTCTGAAGCTCTGCTTTAGAGATTGTAGCTACTTTTGTCTTGTTAGGTGTTGCAGAACCGGATTTCAGTTTGCAAGCCTTCTTTAACAGAACAGCAGCTGGTGGAGTTTTTGTTACGAAGCTGAAGCTTCTGTCTGCATATACAGTAATAACTACTGGGATGATCAGATCGCCCTGATCAGCAGTTCTTGCGTTGAACTCTTTGGTGAACTGTACGATGTTAACACCGTGCTGACCCAGTGCAGGACCAACTGGTGGTGCTGGTGTTGCCTTGCCTGCTGGAATCTGTAATTTGATATATCCTGTTACTTTCTTTGCCATAATTAGGCACCTCCTAAAATATTGTGGTAATGTCGGGGGATGTCCCTCCCACTTGTTGCATTTGTTACATCTTCTTCACTTCAGTGAATGCCAGTTCAACCGGTGTTTCACGGCCAAACATCTCGACATTGATCGTGATGGTTTTCTTAGCTTCGTTGATCGTCTTGATCAGACCAACGGTATCTTTCCATGCACCTGCCGTTACAACAACAGCGTCTCCGACCATAAAGTCTACGACTACATCAGGTGCGGTAAAGCCCAGGCCAGCCATCTCCTCTTCACTTAAAGGAACCGGCTTAGATCCCGGTCCGACAAATCCGGTCACTCCACGGGTGTTACGAACTACATACCACGTATCATCGTTCATAACCATGTGAATCAGCACATAACCCGGGAACATCTTCTTGTCAGCAGCCTTCTCCACGCCGTTTTTGATTTCGACTACGGACTGCATGGGAACGGATACTTCCAGGATCTGATCCTGAAGATTCCGGTTTTCAATCGTCTTTTCAATATCGACTTTGACTTTGTTCTCATAGCCTGAATAGGTATGGACTACATACCAATTTGCTTCTGCCATACAATTCACCTTTGCCCTTATTATAAAATGAAACTAAGACCATATTTAATGATCAGGTCCAGGAGCGCAATGATTAAGCCCAAAGCTACAGTGCAAGCGATAACAGCAACTGTCTGCTTGCCTACTGTATCCTTATCCGGCCAGATGATTTTGTTGAACTCAGCTTTCAAACCTTTGAAAAAGTTTTTTTTCACTTTCTCTTTGCCCGCTGTTTCTCCCATTCTTTCACGTCCTTTACTCAACCTGATTACTTTGTTTCTTTGTGCAAAGTATGTCTCTTACAGAATCTGCAATATTTCTTGGTTTCCATTCTGTCCGGATGAGTTTTCTTATCCTTTGTCATGTTGTAATTACGTTGTTTGCATTCTGTACATGCCAGTGTAATTCTTGTGCGCACGACTTCCACCTCCACTTTAAATTTCGTTGTTGTGTGTTGCGGATCTCTTTTTCAGCTGAAAATGAATTTTGAGCATAAAAAAAAGACCTATCTTCTTCCATTCGCCCAATAACTATAACACAGGACGATTGCAACGTCAATCTTTTTTTTATTTAATTTTCTTTTTTTATTTCCTGGTTTCTAGTTTTTACCAATACAGACCGTCAGACCATAGACCTGTTCCACTCCCATCTTTAAAAGGATCCGGGTACAGGCTTCCATGGTGCTTCCTGTAGTATATATGTCATCCACCAGCAGCACCCTTTTTGTGCCCTTGGGAATGCTTCCTGGGCCAAATGCCTGCTCTAAATTGTGAAATCTGGCGGAACTGTCAAGCGTTTTCTGTGGCGCTGTTTTCCGGATTCTTTTTAACGCACCTCCACAGACTGGAATCCCGGATTTTTCACTTAATTTCTCTGCCAGCACCTCCGCCTGGTTAAATCCACGGATCTTTCTTCTGGTTGGGTGAATTGGCACCGGGACGAAAAGATCCGGGTTCCAGAAATGAATCTGTCTGCCAAACCGCAGCCAGAGGGCCTCGCTGTAGAAATCTAAGTATTCCCGCTTGTTTTTGTATTTGATGGCAGACATGGACCTGGATGCAGTATCGTTGTAATTGAGAAGGGCCAGATTCCGCTCAAAGGAGCGGTGGTGACGGGTACAGTCGTAGCAGAATTCCATGCGGCTGCTTTCTAATTCTTTACCGCATTTGAGGCAGACAGGCTGGTGGATGGGAGAAAGTTTTTTGACACAGGACGGACAGATGAACGCTCCTTTGGGGATAACGATCTCGCCGCAGACAGGGCAGCGGCGGGGAAATACCAGATCCAATAACATTTCCCGGCCTTGTTTTACTGCATTTTGTATACAAATACGTTTTCGTTTTCCTTCTGATTGCAATTTTTCATCATACTCCATTCTCTCTTTTTACCTGATTTTTTGTCGATACATTACTCTTTTTGATCTGTTTTCTGAAGTTTCTGTTGAAATAGCTGACGGAACTTTCCGGCGGTTCTTTTACAGAGCCGCCAGTTCTACGATCCGGTCCTGAAGACCGGAATAACGTTTTTGTTCGATCTGGTTGGCTGCCATGGCATGGAAGGTGTCTGGCAGACCTACTAAACAGACACAGCTTCTTGCCCTGGTCACGGCAGTATAGAGAAGGTTGCGGGTCATCAACATCCGCGGACCGCTGTGGACCGGGATGATCACCGCCGGATACTCACTTCCCTGGGATTTATGGATGGTGATGGCATAAGCCAGTTCCAGTTCTTCTAACTGTTTGAAGCTGTATTCCACCATTTTCCCCTCGTCAAATTCCACGGTCAGTTCTTCCGTGAACAGATTGATCTCCCGGATGATCCCCGTATCGCCATTGAAAATGCCGCTTCCCTTATCCATGGGGATTCCATATTTATTCCGCACTTCCCACTCCATCTGATAATTGTTCTTGATCTGCATCACCTTATCTCCCAGACGGAATGTGATGCCTCCGATCTCTTTTTCTGGTTTTGCCTTATCTGGTGGGTTTAAAAAAGACTGCAATATGGTATTCAACCGCTCCACCCCCAGTGCCCCTTTTCGCATAGGTGTCATGATCTGGATGTCAAATGGCTTGGCATTCACGTAACCGGGCAGTTTCTGGGTGATGAGCGTCAGCATGGCGCTGATAATGGCGTCCGGGGTTTCCCGGCGGATAAAAAGAAAATCCCGGCTCCGCTTGGCAAGATCCACCCGTTCCCCCTCATTGATCTTATGAGCATTGACAATGATATCGCTCTCCGCTGCCTGACGGAAAATATGGGTCAGCTTCACCACATTGAACTGCTCGGAGGCGATCATATCTTTTAATACATTTCCCGGTCCTACTGATGGAAGCTGGTTCACATCTCCTACCAGGATCAATCTGGTTCCAACGTTGACTGCCTTTAATAAATTCTGCATCAGCTGAATGTCCACCATGGACATCTCATCAATGATGATCACATCTGCATCCAGCGGGTTCTCTTCATTTCGCTCAAAATGCATACTGCCCGTATCATCTCCCTCTCCAGGCGTTCCGGTCAGTTCCAGCAGCCGGTGGATGGTCTTGGCCTCATAGCCGGTGGCTTCTGTCATACGCTTGGCAGCACGCCCTGTGGGAGCCGCCAGGAAAATCTCCATCTCTTCCGATTCGAAATACCGGATAATAGTATTGATGGTGGTGGTCTTTCCAGTACCAGGGCCGCCGGTGATGATCAAAAGGCCACTGTTGACTGCCTCCATCACCGCCTTCGCCTGCAAAGGATCCAGCTCGATATTTTCTGATTCTTGTATTTTTTCCAGTTTTTTTTGAATGTTTTCCTCCGGCATGGAGCCACGGATATTCAAATCATGAAGCATACGGGCTACATTTAACTCTGTATAATAATAAACAGCCGCATACACGCACTGTTTCTCTCCCTTCTGCTTGATCACCAGCTTCCGCTCCATCTGCATATCAGAGAGATGCTTCTCCATGGCATCTTCTGTCACCTTCAGCAGCTCCGCTCCCTGGCGCAGCAATTCTTCCTTGGGCAGATACGTGTGCCCCTGGGCAGACGCCTGAAGCAGTGTATACAGAATACCTGCTTTGATCCGGTAGTCAGAATCTGTAAAAATACCCACCCGCTGGGCGATCTCGTCTGCCATCTTAAATCCCACACCCGGAATATCATCTGCCAGCTTGTACGGATTTTCCTTCACGATCCCGTACATCCTTGGGCCATACTCATGATAGATCTTCACTGCCAGATTCATGGAAATACCGTACTCCTGCAAGAAGATCATAGCCTGGCGAAGTTCCTTTTTCTCCTCCATCTGGTCAGAAATAGCCATGGCCATCTTCTCACTGATGCCCTTTACCTCCGCCAGACGCTCTGGCTCCTCCTCGATGATCCGAAACGTATCTGCTTTAAAACGGCGGACGATCCGGGCTGCCAGGGCTGCTCCTACACCTTTGATCGCCCCAGACCCCAGATAGCGCTCCATGGCAGTGACATCCTCTGGAGCCTTGATCTCGTAAGATTCCACAGCCAGCTGTTCTCCGTAGACCGGATGCTCCGTCATAGTCCCTGCGGCTTCGATCATCTCACCCTCGCCTATGTACTGGAATGTTCCTACCAGAATGTACTCTTCGCCCTCTGATGAAACACTCATAACCGTATAACCGTTATCTTCATTCCGGAATTTAATTTTCTCCACAAATCCGGTCACTGTCGCCATAATTTTCCCCTGCTCCCTCTGTAGAATGAAAAAGTACCTCCGCTTATTTTCTTTTAGCAGAGGTACTTTCTTCTTTCGTAAATGAGTGAAACTCCGTGTAAATTAAAACGTTACTGTTCACGCATTGCGCAAACAGCAACGGATTTTGCCGATGCTTCGCATGCTAAATCGGCAAAATCTGTTACCACCACTATATCATACGGCATTTTCAGTTCAGAAAATGCCTACCCGTGTACAGTAACATTAAAACTCCTTCTTATTGCCGTCGCCATGTACGAACTCGATGAATTTACCGGTTCCAATGGCTACTGCAGTCAGCGGATCTTCTGCGATCATAGTGCTGATTCCGGTCTTCTCCTCGATCAGGGCGTCTAAGCCACTCAGTAAGGAACCGCCGCCGGTCAGTACGATGCCGCGGTCGAAGATATCTGCCGCCAGCTCTGGTGGGGTACGCTCCAATACATTGTGGACTGCATCTACGATCTGCATCGCTGGCTCACGAAGAGCCTCCAGAGTCTCGTCAGAAGTAACCACGATGGTCTTAGGAAGACCGGTTACCAGGTTACGGCCACGGACTTCCATGGTCAGGACCTCTGGACGGCGGTATGCTGCGCCGATATTGATCTTGATCTCCTCTGCAGTCCTCTCACCGATCAGAAGATTGTGTTTTTTTCTCATGTAGCGGACCAGAGCTTCATCGAAATCGTCTCCGGCTACTTTGATGGAGGTACTTACTACGGTACCGCCCAGGGAAATCACTGCAATATCTGCAGTACCTCCTCCGATATCTACGATCATGTTACCACATGCCTTGGCAATATCGATACCGGCGCCAATGGCTGCCGCAACCGGCTCCTCGATGATGGTAACTTCTCTTGCGCCTGCCTGGTAGGTTGCATCCTCAACTGCCTTCTTCTCAACCTCAGTAGCACCACTCGGGATGCAGACGCTGATTCTTGGCTTTCTTAAGGTTCTCTTGCCTACGGCTTTGTTAATGAAATATTTTAACATCTTCTCAGTCACAGTATAATCAGAAATTACACCCTGACGAAGAGGACGGACTGCCACGATGTTACCCGGGGTACGTCCGATCATCAGACGCGCCTCCTCACCAATGGCCATAATCTTACTGCTGTCACGATCAATGGCTACAACGGAAGGCTCTTTCAATACAACGCCTTTTCCCTTGATATATACCAGAATACTGGCTGTACCAAGATCGATTCCAATGTCATTTGACATTACCATGCTCTATCTTCCTCCTGTCTTTCCTGACGGTGTTACGATCCACGCGCTGCGCAAATGGTAACTGGACGGTTTTTCTCTTCATCCATATGGCGCAAAATGCCATTGCGCCCATAATATCTATATTATATACAAAGTCTGCCAGTTTTTAAAGGGGTTTTTTATTTTTTCTCGTCTTATTTTTTGGTCTTGTTGGTTTCTTACAATTCCTTTCTTGTTTGTTTAAGGGTTTTTAATTAATTTTATTCTTATTTTATAGTGGAGACATATTTCTGTCACATTTTTCCGATATATTATAAGTACGTTATCCGAAAGGGTAACGGGCCTTTGTTTCAAGTAAACCACTTGAAATCACAAAGCTTTTTCATACTCATACCTGCTAAGGGCGATCCTTAGCAGGCCCCCCTTAGAAATTTCCTAAAATATACCTACCATTCCCTTTGAAAATAGCTCCGCGAAAGCGGAGCTATTTTCATGTACCAGATTCTCTCATCTCATACACCCGGTCATATTCCTTCGTCTCCTGATCCTTCACCGTTTCAGACCGGTTTAATGCCAGGAATTTCACCAGTTCATAACAATCGATCCAGATCTCGTTATTTCCCTCTTTCTGGGATTCATCGAAAATCAGCTGTAAACCAAAATGCAGATGGGATACCTCAATATTGTTGGTATTTTCTATCTGACTATATCCGGTCCGCCCCATGTAGCCGATCACATCGCCTGCCTGGACCACGCTGCCTTCCTTCAAGGACTTGTGATAAGGATAGTTTTTCCGCAGATGGGCGTAATAATAATACCTTTTTTTATCAAAGCTGCGGATGCCCAGCCGCCAGCCGCCGTACTGGTTCCAGCCAATGGCCTCCACGCAGCCGCTTTCCACCGCAATGATCGGGGTTCCCACCTGCCCCATCATGTCATGCCCCAGATGTGGGCGTTTGTAGCCATAGCTTCTGGATGCGCCAAAATCGTCGTAGTCCTCATAGGGAAAATACCTTGCAATCGGGGAAAATGCTTTTAACCCATATTTTCTCACCCAGACTTTTTCTGGATCTTTCTCATTTGAATTTTCTTTCTTCGGCACCTGGATTTCAAATTCCCCTACCATGCCTCCTAAGACCGCTGTATAGGCTTCCAAATAATAGGAATAGTATTTCATATCCTTTGTCAGTTCTTCCATGGTCTGGCCGTCCTGCAGCTCTGAAACCAGTGTCTCCATGTCTGATGCCCTGTATTTAGAAAAATCTCCACCATATTTGCCTCCCAGATACGCCAGAAGCTGGATCCAGTTTAAATGGAGCTCCTTCTGACAGGTATCCACATCATACCGGAACGCCTTGTACATGGCGTCCTTGGTCACGGTAAAATCCACCCATTTGATATACTTTTTCTGCTCCTCTTGATCTGCCGGAGCCACCGTCTGGAGACTCCTTCCAACAGGAGTCAGACAGAATAAAAATGCAGCCAGAAGCACCAGCTCCAGCGCCACCACCAGCTGCAGAAATTCCGGTTTTTTATATGGATTCAAAAAATCAGCCCCTTTTTCAGACATTTGTAGTTAATCTATGTCCAAAAAGGGGCTGATATTCTACTTCCGGATTCTCCCTGCCATATAAAGCTGGTAAATCTCCTCAAGCCGCGGATACGCATACCTGCTAAGGGCGATCCTTAGCAGGCCCCCCTTAGAAAATTTCCTAAAATATACCTACCATTCCCTTAGAAAAAGGGGCTCCGCAAAAGGGCGGCACTCATAAGACAGTATTAGAAATGTTTTCGGGAAACGGCGTAGCTTGCGGGCTACGACGTTTCTCTGTTATGTAGGTCATTCAGTAAAGACGCGGGGAGTATTTCCACAAGGTCATAGGAAATGTCAATCTGCTGTTTCCTATGCCCCTTTGACTTATCCGGCGCGTGAACATACACCGCCTTTACCATGTCATTCAGCACAGCGGGCGTCAGCTCGTCCAAGTCAAGATATTTCCGTACTTTGCTGATGAACCTGTCAATGTTCTCGGATTGTTCTTCCTGTTCGGTAATTTCTTCATTCAATCGCAACAGCTTTTCACGCAGTTCTTCCTGCTCCTGTTCGTAGTCGTTGGAGAGCATTTGAAATCTGCTGTCAGATAATTTCCCGTTGGCGTTGTCCTCGTAGATACGCTTGAATAATCGGTCAAGTTCTTCAATCCGGCGTTCTCCTTGCGTCAGTTGTCGCCGCTTCGCCGCAAGTTCCTTTTTCGCTTCGGCTTTCTGCTTCGCGCCCATAGCTTTATGGAATTGTTCTTCATGGTTAGCGACACAGGCAATCGTCCATCTCATGTGAGCAAGCACGCCCTGTTCCAGTACGACCGCGCGGATAAAATGCGTTGAGCAAACCTCTTTTCCTTTGAGCCTTGAAGTAGAGCATACGAAATGGTCTTGCCGCGCTTCAAAGTTCTTGCTTGTGCAGTAATACAGCTTTTCGCCGCAGTCGGCACAGCGCACAATACCGGAAAACATATTCGTCTTGCCTGTCCTTGTCGGACGGCGTTTGTTCTTGCGTAATTCCTGTACCCGCGCCCATGTGTCAGCGTCAATGATTGCTTCGTGGGTGTTTTCAAACACAAGCCATTTTTCCTCTGGATTGTAACAGGTTTTCTTGCTCTTGTAGGACTGTTTGTAGGTCTTGAAGTTTACCGTATGCCCTTGATACTCTGGACGCTCTAAAATCCCCGCTACCGTTTTATTATCCCAATCATAAAGATTATCCGGCGGCGTGTTTCTTGTCGCTCTGCCTGTCTGTTGAAAATGGATAGTCGGCGTTATGACTTTATCCTCTTTCAGAATACGGGCAATCTGCGACGGACCGTAACCGTCCAGACACAGGGCAAATATCCGCTTGACTATCTCGGCGGCTTCTCCGTCCACAATCCATTTCTTTTTGTTGTCGGGGTCTTTCATGTAGCCATAGGGCGGATTGGTACAAAGATATTCGCCTGCTTCTCCCTTTGACTTCATCACAGCGCGGATTTTCTTGCTTGTGTCCTTTGCGTACCACTCGTTGATGATGTTCAAAAAGGGGGTAAAATCGCTGTCCTGTTGGTTTGCGCTGTCTATGCCATTGTTGATAGCAATAAACCGCACGCCCTTTTCCACGAACAGGACTTCGGTATAAAAGCCCACTTTCAGATAATCACGCCCAAGCCGCGACATATCCTTTACAATCAGCGTCGCCACTTCTCCGTTTTCAATCCGTTCCAGAAGCTCGCCCCAACTGGGACGGTTGAAGTTTGTTCCAGAATACCCGTCGTCCACGAAAAACGCGGTGTTTGAGAAATGATTTTCTTTCGCGTATTTACTTAAAATCGCCTTTTGATTAACAATGCTGTTGCTGTCGCCCTGTAATTCGTCGTCGCGTGATAAGCGGCAATAGAGGGCGGTAATTTTGTCAGACTGCCTTAACATAGTTTCTGCTCCTTTCGTCGGCGGGCAGTCTGCCAATACAGGATTGCTTGTCTCTATTGTATCGGCTCCTGTATTTTTAATCAACATCTTTTTTGCCCTTTTCCTGCTCCATGAGGCGTAAAACCTTGTGGGGCAGGCTCCTTTCCCCGTCATAGCTCCCTGTAAAACGATAGAGCGTTCTGCCGGATTTTAGCGTTACTTCGTGCTTTGGCAACTCTTGAAACAGCGGATTCTCTACTACAATATGATGTTGTCAAGATTGGTTGACACATTTTTCTCAAGGACATCATGGACTATGCTGCTATACGCAGAGAATCATAGTATCTCTGTCGCTTGAGCATGGGAGGAAGACCACCATTGGTGGTGCAAATCCTCCGATTGTTCCAATAACTGATAAAGTATCTCCAGATTAGAGACTTCAGTTCGGATACAGTCAGGTTTTCACTGTTGTATCGGTCATACAATAATTCTGTCTTTAGACGCGCCCACATGCTTTCACAACGGGCATTGTCATGGCATCGACCACCGGCACTGTTCATACTTTGGATGATTTCATATTTTCTCAGGGTGCTGCGGTAAAGCTCACTGGTATATTGGCTACCTCGATCGGAGTGAAGCACTGCTCCTCGAATTTCAGGATATGCGATAAAAGCGTTTTCTACCGTATGCTGGCAAAGCGTTGCCTTCATCGTGGTTTCCATTGCCAGCCCCAGTACTGCTGAATCAAAACAATCGAAGATTGCCGAAACATAGAGTTTTCCATCTTTTGCTTTGATTTCGGTGATATCTGTCACGCATTTTTCAAGAGGCTTTTCTGATGTGAAATTTCTCTTAAGAAGATCATCCGATTTACGAGCCTCACGGTCTGCTTTCGTAATTCCTTTCGGATTACGCTTAGGACGATGACTGAGACCGATTTTTTCCATGACTCTATAAACGGTACGCTCACTGGGGATAGGAATGCCATCAGGTCGTTTAAGAGTTAATGCCTGGAACATACGTACACGTCCATAGGTGTCGTTGCAGACATCCTCAGCATGGATTTCAAGCATGGTATCTGCAAGCGTCTGGTATTTCCACGGACGGTCTTTTACGGACAGATATTTATAAAATCCCTGGCGGCTCACATGTAGCATACGACAGTAAAAAGCCAGTTTTCCCTTGATGGTGCCATCGTCAGTCTTAATCGCAATGAATTTCATTCTTTCGGTCTTAGAGACTTCCGACGGCTCGCTGCGAAAAAAGCGCTGGCTTCTTCCAGAAACTCGTTTTCTTCTTTCAGACGACGAATTTCTTTATCCTGATCTTTCACGCGTTTTCGAAGCATGGTTAATTCCTCCGCAAGGCTCATGGCAGATTCTGGAGTATGGGCACCTTCTCCAATATCCAGTTGTCCGGTTCTTACGGCTTTAAGCCAGGTATGGATAGTCCCTTCAGGAATTCCTAATTCTTTAGCGGCTTTCGCACCACCGATTTCTTTTGCAAGCTTAACTGCCTGCACTTTGTATTCATGATCGTACTTACGTTGACTTCGTGCCATAGTTGGGCACCTCCTTATTCTTTTGATTATACTATGAAATCCTTGAGAATAGGCTGTCAACTTTATTTATACACCATCAATATGCCCGTCTTTGATTTTCCGTTTCTTTTCCATTCCGTTCCCGTCCTTTCCTTGTTTTGAAATGTGATAAGTTTCGTAGCAAGCATAGAAAAGGGGTACCCTTTTCGTAAAATGCGCCGCATTTTGCTTGTTGGGGCGTTGGTCGCTGGTGGCGACCGTCTAACGCCGACCGAGTCGGCAGGCGAGACGTCTCCCAAACCCTCTGAAATTTCTTTCACTACCTACTACACCACGCAAGGCAATTTTGCCAAAGTTTGAACGGATTTTTTCAAAAAGTTTTTCTCATTTCCTACTACGGAGGACGTGCTGAAAATGCCAATGCCATAAAATAAATCTGCAAATTATTTTGAACTATTGACAAATTCCTTGACTTGCCGTATTATATAACAGTGATACATAACAGTGTTATAGAGAGGATAGTGAACGCATGAGCGAAGCGGGACAGACAACATTACACTTAATTCTTTCGGCGGCAATGCAAGAATTTCTTGAGAAGGGCTATAAGTCTGCTTCCTTGCGGAATATTGTCAAAACGGCGGGTGTGACAACAGGTGCGTTCTATGGCTACTATGACAGCAAAGAGGACTTGTTTGAAGCATTGGTAGGCGAACACTATAACTTTTTACTGGAACGATTTTGCAAGGCTCAAAAAGAATTTGCTGAAATCCCGCCAGAGGAACAACCCGATAATCTTTCCTCTACTTCCGGCGAGTGTATGTATGAAATGCTCTTGTATGCATATGAACACTTGAATGAATTTAAGCTCATACTTTGCTGTTCAGAGGGAACGCGATTTTCAAAATTGATTGATGAAATGGTGGAAATAGAAACAAAAGGAACACACGATTATTTAGCAGTTCTTGAAAAGTTAGGCAGACCTGCGCCCCCCATTGACGAACGGTTGGAGCATATCTTGATTACAGGAATGTTCAATACATTTTTTGAGCTGATTATACATGAAATGCCGCTTGAAGAAGCAAAGCGCTATTTGAAAGAAATGAGGGCTTTCTATACCGCCGGGTGGATGAAAATTATGGGGCAATCTGCCCTATAATTCCTGATAATGGAAAGTGTAAACTTTCCATTATATTTAGCACATGAGTTAGTTAGTGCTAACCGCATAAGGCAGCACTAACTGAAATGCGGATATTGGAGGGCGTTCATTCTGTCTTCATATCATAAAAATTTTCAAGGAGGTTTTTTTAATGAAAAAACAGTCTAATCTATCAAGACTGATGGGATATGCCGGAGGGCATAAGATATTGACCTATCTTTCTTGGGTACTGTCTGTAATGAGTGCGCTGTTGGCTCTTGTACCTTTTTGGTATATATGGCGTATTATTCACGACATACTGGAGGTTTCCCCGGACTTCTCACAGGCGGGGAATGTCACAGGCTACGGTTGGTCTGCCGTATTGTTTGCGGTTATCTCTATTGTTGTCTACATAACCGCTTTGATGTGTTCGCATTTGAGCGCGTTCCGGGTTGCCGCTAATATCCGAAAAGAGCTTATGCGCCATGTTACAGCATTGCCGCTCGGGGTAACGGAAAAGTATGGAAGCGGAAAGCTACGGAGAATCGTAAACAGTTCCAGTGCTGCTACTGAAACATATCTTGCACACAGGCTTCCCGACAAAGCGGGGGCGATTGCCACACCCATAGGGCTGCTTTTCCTGTTACTTGCCTTTGACTGGCGGTTAGGGCTTTTAAGCCTCGTACCCGTTGTACTTGGTTTTCTGATTATGATGAAAATGACAGGAAAAAACATGGAGCAGAAAATGGAGCAATACCAAAATGCTCTTTCCGATATGTCAAACGAAGCCGTTGAATATGTGCGGGGCGTACCTGTAGTAAAGACTTTCGGGCAGACAATCTTTTCTTTCAAACGCTTCAAAAATGCGATTGATAATTATGAAACATGGGTAATTGCATACACAAAGGGGCTGCGTCTGCCTATGATGTTCTATACAACGGCAATTAACGGCGTATTCGCATTTCTGATTGCCGGAGGTATTCTCTTTACGAGGAGCGGCGTAACAAATGAATTGTTACTAAACCTTATCTTCTATATTGTGATTACGCCCGTCATTGGTACGACGCTCACAAAAATTATGTTTATGAGCGAGGACGCAATGATTGTAGGCGACGCAATTAACAGGATTGATGAAGTGCTGAACGAAAAACCATTATCTGAAAGCAGCGTGAATAATATCCCTAAAGATAATGGGGTTACATTGGAACACGTTAGTTACAGCTATGACGGCGAGAAAAATGCGCTCAATGATGTATCACTTTCCATAAAGCCGGGGCAGACAGTCGCATTGGTAGGAGCGTCCGGCGGCGGCAAGACAACGCTTGCAAATATTGTCACAAGATTTTTTGACCCGCAAAAAGGGCGCGTACTGATAGGCAATACCGACATACGAGATATTCCAAAAGAAACATTGATGAATAAGGTATCTTTTGTATTTCAGAACAGCCGCCTTATCAAAGCGTCCATATTGGAAAATGTGCGTATGGCAAAGCCTGACGCTACACGCGAAGAAATCGCCCATGCTCTGGAAGCTGCACAGTGCTTGGATATTATTGAAAAATTACCGAATGGCATTGATACGGTTGTCGGCACAAAAGGTGTGTACCTGTCCGGCGGTGAACAACAAAGAATAGCGATTGCCCGCGCGATTTTGAAAAATGCGCCTATTCTAATTCTTGATGAAGCGACCGCGTTTGCCGACCCCGATAATGAGGTGCGCGTACAGCAGGCTTTATCCGCGCTTTCAAAGGGAAAGACCGTCATTATGATTGCACACAGGTTGTCGTCAATCACAGACGCGGATTGCATTTATGTACTGCAAGACGGTGAAATTGTCGAAAGCGGCACACATAGTGGACTGATAGAGAGAAACGGCATATTCACAAAAATGTGGAAGAATTATTCCGAAGCGGCAGAATGGAAGATTGCAAAGGAGGTAAACGCATGATTAAGACATTGCAAAGACGTTTTGCATTATCAAGACAGGGGGCTGTCGATTTGATAAAAGGCTGTATTGCCTGCGTCGTACAGGATATATCCTTTATGCTCCCTGTGGGGTTGCTCTATTACTTTGTCATTGACGCCATGAATGGGAACTTAAATGGAAGCCGCATTGCTTTTTATGCGGTTGGTTCTTTGGTTTGCTTATGCCTTATATTTATTGCGACTTGGTTTCAATATAACGCCACTTACTTAGCGACTTATGTGGAAAGCGGGGTAAGGCGTATATCCTTAGCGGAACAGCTGCGCAAAATTCCGTTGTCTTTCTTCAGCAAAAAAGACCTTGCGGATTTAACCAATTCTATTATGGGAGACTGCGCTACGCTTGAAACTGCATTCTCCCATTATGTACCCGCATTGGCAGGCTCCCTCATTTCAACAACACTAATTGCAATCTGCCTTTTTGCTATAGACTTTCGAATGGCTCTTGCGGCGGTGTGGGTTTTGCCGATTGCATTTACAATCACACTCTTTTCAGCCCGCATACAGGAATACTTCAACCGTAAATCCGTAGCGGCAAATGTCGCTCTTGAAAGCGGCGTACAGGAGTGTATCGAAAGTTTACAGGACTTGAAATCAAACAATGCGGAAGAAAGGTATCTGAAAGGACTTGACAAAAAGATTGACTATGTAGAAAAACGGCACATTATAACAGAACTTGGAACAGCACTTTTTGTTGTTTCCTCTACGCTGATATTAAAGTTTGGAATTGCTACGGTTGCGCTTGTAGGTTCTGCGCTGTTGATTCGTGGGGAAATTGATATTCCGCTATTCTTTATGTTTTTGCTTGTGGCTTCAAGGCTATATGCCCCGCTTGAGGGTGCATTGCAAAATCTTGCTGCGGTAATCTCTACCAAAACAAACATAAACCGCATGAATGAAATTTTTGACCAGCCTATTCAGACAGGAAGCAATACAATGACAAACCAAGGTTATGACATTGTATTTGACCATGTAGGATTTGCCTATAATACCGGGGAAACCGTATTAAAAGATGTTTCATTTACGGCTAAACAAGGAGAAGTTACCGCCTTAGTCGGACCGTCCGGCGGAGGAAAAACTACGGTATCACGCCTTGCTGCCCGATTCTGGGATATAAACAAAGGGAAAATCACTGTCGGTGGTATGGATATATCGAAAATAGATCCGGAAACCTTGCTGTCTTTGTACTCTATCGTATTTCAAGATGTGACGCTGTTTAACAACACAATCATGGAGAATATCAGGATAGGCAGAAAGGACGCGACCGACGAAGAAGTGATTGCGGCGGCAAGACTGGCGAATTGTGAAGAATTTGCGGTAAAACTTCCGGATGGGTTTTACAGTATGATTGGAGAAAACGGCTGCGAGCTGTCCGGCGGGGAAAGACAGCGAATTTCCATCGCCCGCGCTTTCCTTAAAAATGCGCCTATTATCTTGCTTGATGAAGCAACGGCAAGCCTTGATGTGGAAAACGAAACATTGATACAGGCTGCTTTGTCAAGGCTGATAAAAGATAAGACCGTACTTGTTATCGCCCACCGTATGCGTACCGTAAGCGGCGCGGACAAAGTAGTTGTGCTTTCAGACGGTTCTGTTGCCGAACAGGGAACGCCGGAAAAACTGATGAACACAGGCAAAATTTATCCGCATATGGTAAAGCTGCAAATGATTAGCGGGGATTGGGGCATTTAGTATGAATACCGAATGGATAATATGCCCCATATGCCACAGCAAAACAAGGTTGAAGATACGGAACGATACCGAACTGAAAAACTTTCCCCTGTACTGCCCGAAATGCAAACAGGAAACCCTTATTAACGTACAACAAATGAATATATCAGTTATCAAAGAGCCAGACGCACAGACGCAGAGCCGATAACGCGCAGATTAAAAATGCGGTTATCGGCTTTTCCTTTTTGGGAACAATCATAAGCCGCCGTTTTGACCGGATAACGGAGGAATTACAAAAGCCATTATTTATAATGAGGCGGTATAGGGAGGTACCGTCGTGTTATTTATTAATCGGCAAAATCAGACAAACTATTTTCTGTCAAAAAAATCCTGTTCACAGAAACGGGATATTCCGCTTATAAGTATGAACTATCAAATCATTTAGTATGTCTTAATAACTCATATTACCCAAACGCTCATGTGGCTCTATGCTTCATGGGCGTTTGTTGTAATGACCCCCTACTGGGAAGAAAGGGGGTGAGTTATGATGGAGTATTCTGAACAATTCATGGAGCATATTGAGTACACCTTTGCCGCGTTCTGTAATGTCGTTCTCCGTAATGCGGCAATCAACGCATACCGCGATTTTGGACGGAAGCAGAAGCATGAAGTGTCGCTTGACTATCTGATGTCGGAAACACCGTTTGAACCATTTTCAACCGATAACTACTTTGAGCAGTATGTCTGCGAGAAGCCGACTGTTTTTGTCGTGAAAGGACAAGAAGTTATTATTGAGAGTGAACGGTTAGCCCGCGCATTAGTCAGTCTGTCAGCGCAAAGGCGTACTGTTCTGTTGCTGTATTTCTTTTTCGGCTACACCGATACGAAAATCGGGAATGAGTACGGACGGAGCAGAAGCACAGCCAACTACTGGAAATTGGCGGCATTGAAGCAGTTAAGAAAAGAATTGGAGAAAACGAAACATGAGGAATAAAAAGCTGATACCCTTTGAAACCATTGAAAAAGCTGTTGCCGGAGAGCCGGAAGCGATAGACGCAGTATTGCGGCACTACGCAGAGCGTATTAAATATCTGTCTACCTATCATGGACATATCAACGACGATATTCAAGACCGCTTAAAAGCACAGCTTATCAAAGCTATCTTGCAGTTCCGATTTGACAGGTAACAGGTAGCAAAGCCAAAAACAGTCGTCAAGGATAAACTTCGCGCAAGCGTCCTTGACGACTGTTTCCGTCTTTGCTGTCGGGCAACCAAGAGAGCGCAATCGGATAGACCGCTTGCGCTCTCAATCCAGTATGGAATGTTACGCGATAGAGGGCATTTCTCGCTTGATTTAGGCGCGTTACAGCGACGATAAGGACAGGGATAAGGGTTTTATACTCCCACCCTCAAAAATGGCGTTCTACTGCGTAACATAGTAAACGATATTTTTTGTATTACCGCTTCTGTTCCATTCTTTTCCGTTCCGGCGGCTCTGCTGCTGTACCTTGCCCCAGAGGGAAGTGATTAGGGAAAGGATAGGAAGGGAATAGATATTTGATTAAATCTGTATTTGGTTTTTCTTTAGTTAGTATATCTTTATTTAATTGCGTTGGATTTTCCAACGTAGGTTTTTCCAATGTTGGATAATCCAACGCAGGAAAATCCAACATAGGCGGCTGGACGCTCTCTCGAATAATTACCACAGTTTTGTTACGCAGTAGAACGCCATTTTTGAGGGAAAAGGTATAAATCCCTCGCCGCGTGAGAAACGCACCCGTAAAGCTGCCTGTATCAATGCTTTTTCAGCCCCTACTGCGTAACAAAAGGCATGAAAAAAGCGGGTAAGAAACATTTTGTCTCCTACTCGCCTTTTTTTACACCCTGTATGGCAGCTACCCTATTTCAGTTTGTTAGTTGATACTGTTTTATGAGTAGCTACCAAAAACGGAGCCCCTTTTTTTCTTCTAAATCTACCTCTGTTTTAAGTTTTTTAGGTATTGGATCAAAACCCCCTGCCGAATTCCCTGCCGAATCTTTTCTTTTACTTCCTCCTCATATCCTTTTGGGCATAAATTCTTCACTTTCGCCCATAGCATCTCATCTGTAAAACGTCTGTCATACGAAAACGGAACCACATCACAAGTTCTCTGATACCATTTTAGAAGGTTCACCTGGAGCTTTGCAATTTGCACTTTATATTCCGAATTTCCAATCTGGTTGACTCGCTCTTCTGGATCATGCTCCAAATCATAAAATTCATCTTCTCCACTAATACGGCTGATATATTTCCACTGTTTCGTACGAATCATATTCCCCTTTGCATGAGCATAATCATCTGTCTGTGCCATCATCTTAGGCCAGTACACAAATTGACGATTAGGTCCCTCTGGTCCGGCTCCATGATATTCATCACAATGAATTTCTCCAGGCAACCTTCCTCCCTCACAACAGACAAATGCTCTATGTTCCTGTGTTCGATCTTCCACCACATGTTTAAGACTTAGTCCAAATTGCGTTCGATGCGGTGTGACCCCCGCATAGTCCATAGCCGTTGCATAGAAATCAATCAGTTCTACCATAGAATCTGTAATTCCTGGTTCTACACCGCACTCCTTTGGAGGCTTAATCAATAACGGAACTCTGGTAAGACAATCCTCAAATGTATTTTGTGCCTTTTCCGTCAATCCATAATCACCAGCAAAATCACCATGATCGCTAAAAAAGAAGATTGCGGAGTCATCATAAATTCCTGCATCCTTCAGACCATCGCAAAAACGTTGAAAAAGTGCATCTACCTTCCCACACATTCCCAGGTAAACAGTCCGTAATTCATCCCAATCTTCCTCTGAATACTGCTCCATCTGCTGATATCCTCGAATCAGCTTTAACATTTCCGCTTTTCCATTACACTCTTCTGGTTTGATCCTTGGTTTTAGTGCTTTTTTGGAAACAGCTGAATAGTAAGGATCTTCCACGCCATATGGTGTATGAGGAAACATCAAACCCAGGAATAAACAAAGAGGCTGATCTGTATTTCGCTCTTTTACAAAACGGATAGCTGCATCTACAGCCTCTTCATCCCCATTATAATTTCTTCCCTGTTCATCCAATGCCAATTTTCCCTCAAAATGAGAGTACAAATCTTTATCTCCTTCTTTTTGATTATCCGGATGATAAATCGGCCCTGGAGGCGGTGTGAGGTTGCCTCCATAAAAAATCTCATCGGCATTTGCTTTTACCCATTCCGGCTCCTGCCCAGCAAACAAATCATTCCTTGCATTCATCCAGACATAGTATCCAGCATCACGCAATTCTGAAAACAGATTCTGTTCTCCTTCGTGAAGCAGATAACTCATGGTACGATGTCCATGGACATGTGGATATAGACCTGTAAAAAAACTGCAACGGCTTGGTACACAGACCGGATTCTGGCAAAAAGCATTCCGGAAAGAAACCGCCTCCGTGCTGGATAATTTATCCAGAAACGGAGTAGATGCTGCTGAATTACCCATATGTCCCATTGTATCCCATCGCATTTCATCTGGATTAAAAATAATAATGTGTGGACATTTTTTCATCCGATCATCCCCTGCTCTTTCCCAGTGCCGCAAACATACTGCGTTTATACTCTTCTACACCTTCCTGGTCAAAAGGATTAACTCCCATCATTTTTCCAGATACTGCACAAGCCATCATAAAATAATAATACAGTTCTCCGAATGTTTTTTCACAGATCTGATCTACTTCAAACCGAATACAAGGAACTCCTCCTTTTGTATGTGCTTTCAAAGTTGCTTTCTCTGCTGCTTTATTGATATCATCAAAATCGACCCCATCCAAATAATCAAATAAATCACGAATTTCTGGATCCGGTTCGATTACCACAGATGCCTTAGGATTTCTGACTGCTAAAAAGGTTTCCACCAAATTTCTTCTTCCATCCTGCATATACTGTCCCATGGAATGCAAATCCTCTGAATAGATCGCACAAGCAGGAAAACTTCCCTTTTTGTCCTTTCCTTCACTCTCACCAAACAACTGCACCCACCATTTTTCCAGATATGCATACTGAGGCTCAAAGGATACCAGCATTTCAATATCATAATGTTTCTGGTACAACAGATTTCTTACTGCCGCATACTGTATGGCAATGTTTTCATCATTTTTCTTGCAATCCTCCATTGCCATCAAAACACCATTCAGGAACTCACGCTCATCAAGGCCTGCTACCATAATCGGAAATAATCCTACTGGTGTAAAGGCAGAATATCTTCCCCCTACTGAAACTGGAAATTGTAAAAACAGGTATCCCTGTTCCTTTGCAATTTCTTCCAGACGGGAGCCGACAGTTCCAGTTACAATAATACGATTCGCCATCTCTTGTTTTGTATAACGTTTTCTCATCCATTGTCTTAATATTCTGAAATGACTTCCTGGTTCCAGTGTTTCAAAATTTTTAGCAATTACATCAATATAAACACTTTTTCCTTCCAGCTTTTCTAGTGTATGGCTGATTGTATATGGTGACAGTGTATTTCCAAGATAGAGAATTTCTGGTCCCTTCCGTTCCTCTTTTAATGCCTCTATCATAGCCCTCGCTGCCTGGTTCGAGCCGCCAACACCAACGATCACAAAAACATCGGCCATTTTTCTTATTTCTTCTGCTTTTTTTCTCATCACATCCAGCCCAACTGCAGATTCTTCCAGGGTTCTCCATCCCAGTACCCGGCTTTCATCCTTATCTTCCAACAGTTTCTTCTGAATCTGTGATGCCTTTTGACTACATTCTTTTAAATCTTCTTCTTTTATGTATGCATCTACCCCATCTAACAGAATTGAAACACCCATCTTCTCTTCTCCTTTATGATACAATCACTTCTGATACCTCTGTCTGACAGCTATAGGATCTTCTTCCCATAATCTCCACTGTCTTACCTGTCAATAAAAGCTCTTTTTCATAAAGAATTTTATCTGCACTGGTCCCTATCATCAAATCCATCTTAACTGGCTCCACTACAAATCTCATATCTTCATTATAATAGCCTAACTGACTGGTTTTTAATGTAAATAAAATTTTCTTGGTTTCTCCCGGCTTCAGACTAATTCTTTTGAATCCAGCCAGCTGTTTTACCGGCCGAATGACATGGGCACCTCTAGTTCGATAATAAAGCTGCACGGTTTCATCTCCCTCGCGATCTCCTGTATTTTTTACACAACAGGACACACAAATCTGCCCATCGGTCGGCACCTGATCGGATTCCAACTCAAACCGATCTACCAAAAAGGTTGTATAGCTCAGTCCATGTCCAAACATGAAAAGCGGTTGATCCGATTGATCTACATAGCCTCCAGAGAAAATCAGACTGCCTGCATCTGTTCGTTTCGATGCAAATCCACTACCTCTGCGATGATTGTATGTAACCGGGGTCTGTCCTACGCTGCGTGGAATGGTTGTAGTCAGCTTACCACCCGGATTTCTGGTTCCATCCAATACATCTGCCACAACTTTTCCAGCATACTGGCCTGGCATCCATGCCTGAATCATGGCAGATACATGTTCACAAGCCCACGGAAGAGCAAAGATTCCTGGGCCATACAGGATCATTACCACTGGCTTTCCTGTTTCTGCAACTGCTTCCAGCAGCTTCTGCTGAACTCCTGGAAGTTCCAGGGTACAACGGTCTTTGCCCTCTCCACCAGTGACATCAACCCATCCACAGTTTCCACCGCAGGCAAGAATCACCACATCACTATTTGAAGCAGCTTCTACTGCTTCTAAAATTCCAGTTTCATCAGTGCCAGTAATCTTACAGCCTTCTGCATAGACCACATCAAAACGTTCTTCAAGAACTTCTTTTAAACTTCTGGATCCCATATTCCTCAGTACCTGAGTCATATCTCCAATCCGCTTCTTATCTTCAGCACTTAGACCTTTGGAAAAGGCCTCAAAAGGGCTGACAGAACCCTGATTCTTTTTCTTGGCTTCATCAGCCATTCCACCAATACTAACCTCTGCACCTTTTCCTGCTGCATCCAGCATCTCCACATATGCGGGGAAGGTATATCCACTGACTGGATACCGCAGACTATCTGCATGAGGACCTATGACAGCAAGCTTCCTTCCTTTTTTCAATGGAAGAACGCCATTATTTTTCAAAAGTACGATCGAATCTCCCGCGATTTTTTCTGACAGATGGTTCTTCTCCTCATTTCCCATCTGCTCCATCACCATATCCTCATCCACATATGGATTTTCAAACAGTCCATACTCAAATTTGACTTTCAGAACTCTTCTTACTGACTCATCAAGGACAGATTCTTCTAATTGACCCGCACGTACATAATCTGGAAGCTGTCTAAAGGAAGCTCCCACCGGAATCTCCGTGTCCGTTCCCGCTTTTTTGGCCAGAAGTCCTGCTTCCTTGTAGGTTGAGGCTGTCTTAAAATCTGTATATGTCTTTAATATTCCAGCACCATCTGATGTCAAAATTCCTTCAAATTTCATAGTGTCTCTTAAAAGATCATGAGCAATCTTTCGATTCGCCGCTACACACATTCCATCAATTTCAGCATAATTAGCCATCACAGAGCTTACATCTGCTTCTCTCATCGCAGCTTCAAATGGAGTAGCAAACACCTCATATAATTCCCGATCATTAATCCTTGTCGCTGCCGTATTCAGTCCCCCCTGAGTTTCGGAATATCCCAGGAAATGCTTTGCAACGCAGGCAACCCCATGTTTTTTATCTCCCTGCATTCCCTTCACATAATGAATACCCATCTGGCTAGTTAAATAGGTATCCTCTCCATAAGTTTCATATACTCTTCCCCAGCGATGGTCTCTGACGATATCAATGACAGGGCTCATGGCCGAATTGATTCCAACCGCCCTTGATTCCTTTCCGATCACAGAACTCATCTCTTCTGCCAGTTCTGGCTCCCATGTACAGGAAACATTCATTTGTGAAGGGAACAAAGTTCCACCCATTGCTGGATAACCACAAAGATTTTCAGACTGCAGTGCCACCGGAATTCCTAATCTGGTTTCTTCCACGAAATACTTCTGAAGAACATTTGTCAACCTTGCAATCTTCTTCGGGTCTGAGAGACCGACCATAGAGTATTGTGTCAATCTGCCATGTCCATAGGGAAATTTCTCTTTTAGTTGCTCGATAGACGGCATTCCATTCTGTATTAATTCTACCGGAAGATCTCCACACAGCTGAGCTGCTTTCTCCTCCAATGTCATCCGTTTCAGTAGATCTTCTATCCTCTTTTCTACTGGCTGACTGCTATCCTTATATAGTTCCATTCATCTTCCTCCTTATGATTGCTGTTTCTCTAAATATTCAGCAAACTGCGGATATACCGGATCATTGCTCTCCTTCATATAGTTTTTCAGACGTTCCTTATAAATTTTAATTCTCTCCTGCTGATCAGGATCATGAATTAGGTTATGCAATGCATCCGGGTCCGTTTTAAAATCATAGAACTCCTCGTTGCAGCGATAGTTAAAGAATCGAACTCTCTCGGCCAACTCCTCATCTTCCTCTCCTGCCCGCTTCATTGCTTTATAAGTCAGACCAGACATCGATTCATTCTTATAAAATGTTTCTCCATCTGACCATGCGTTAAAGATATATCCGTACTGCTGGCTTTGGATGCACCGCATTGGATAAGATCCCTTCATCGCAGTTGTATTAAACTGGGTAAATACCATATCGCGATCTTCCTGTTTTTCACCCAGAAGCAGAGGAAGATAGCTTCTGCCATCCCCCGAAAGTTCATCTGCTAATCCAAGTGCCTCCAGAATCGTAGCTGTATAATCCACACCTGCAATGTAATCTTCTCGATTCCAGCTTCCTTCCTTGATATGACCTTTCCATCTCGCAATAAACGGAGTCTTAGTACTGTTTAAATAGCAGTTTGCCTTGGCAAACGGAAATGCCATGCCGTTATCACTCATAAATATTACCAATGTATCATCTGCCATTCCCGATTCATCCAACGCATGCAGCACTGCTCCTACTGTTTCATCACACCTGTGACAGCTGGAATAATACTGTGCCAATTCTTTACGAATCTCAGGCAGATCTGGTAAAAATCCAGGTACCCACACCTCTTCTGGGGTATAGTAACGGGACGCATAAGTATGGAAACCATAAAATCGGGTCAATTCATCCTCACTTCCTGCAAATGGTCGATGTGGATCGTGTGAATTTGCCATCAGGAAAAATGGTTTTCCCTCCTGTTTTGCATTTTCAAAAAATTCTGCTGCATCCTTTTCATAGATGTATGGACTTCTTCCAAAACAGTTTTGTGCATTATGGGTATCCTTGAAATAATCCCATGCAAACTTATGTTCTGGTGCGCAATGCTTTGTCTTTCCAATGATTCCATTATAGTATCCATGACTCCGAAGCACCTCTGTTAAGGTTGTAACATCCTCACGGATCGGATCAAAGCCAAGTGCTCCATTATGATGTGGATACAATCCTGTCATAATACACTGCCTGGATGGCTGACACACGGCAATGCTGACATGGGCATTGTCAAATCGGATTCCTTCACTTGCCAGCTTATCCAGATTCGGAGAGATATTGTCTACCGGACACCCAAAACAACCAATCGTATTATAATTCATATCATCAGCCAATATTAAAAGCACATTTGTTGCCATATCTGATATTCTCCTCTTCCTTTTAATAAATTCTTGCACACCATCCGGTTTTCTTTTATAATAAAGCTATTCGCTAAGAAAACGGAGGATTTTATGGAACGAAAATATTATCTAAACCCTGGTAATTGTATCGTCTGCTGCCTAACCTGCATCTGCTTTCTGATCCTGTCTGCTGCAATGCTCACAACCAGCCGTTATGGAACCGTTCTGATTTTTGCAGCAACAGGCATTTTTTTCGGGGGACTGGCTGTTTTCTTTGGAATCACTATTTCCATTGGGCCTTCTGGAATCCGCAGATCCATAGCAGGACGCTTTACCAAAGCCCTTTCCTGGAACGAAATTGCAGAAGTTGACGTTATCGGTACAAACCCCTTTCATTCTTCTGGTTCTAAAAGAACTGGTACACTCTATATCTACTTTTCCCCACGGAAATTGACCGAACAGGAGCGGTTTGACATTGTGCTGCACTGGCCTCCATTAAGCGGTTTTTTTTTGGTTTATGACAAAAAACGTATGGATTTCATTGTCCCTCTATGGGGAAAACCAGTAGAAACCTATAACGCAGGCGATATTTCAGTCTGATTCTTAAGAAAGCAGCTTCGACTGTACTAGCAACTCCGGACACCGTCGTGCACACTCTGGTGCATGCCAGCGTTCCTCTTCATCATCCAAATTGCACTTCATCAATATTTTCAGATTCTGTTTCTGACTCTCAGCAGACCGCCTTATCTGCTCCAGATTCGGAGTATGTTTCTTTCGATAATCATTCATTTTCTCTGCAATTTCCGGATATTGTCCGATCACATTCACAGCCTCCTGCGGATCTGTATCCAGTCTGTAAAGAATATCTTCTTCGTCATATCCATGAAAATGAAGCAGTTTAAAATCATGATATTTTACCATCTGTCCATAGTAGAACTCACCCTGCTTTAAGCCACCTCTGCGGCATTCTCCTCCGACCTCACTGATCACCATGCGTTCCAGATCTTCTTTTCCCTCCTGAAGCTGAGGACACAGGCTGATCCCATCTGCCTCTGGTATCTGTGACACTCCGGCCAGTTCACATAAAGTCGGTCCGAGATCCATAAGCGAAACTGCTCCCTGAATCTCCCTGCCTCTCAGGATGCCATCACCGGAAAAAATCATCGGAACATGAATCGATGGCTCATAAAATGTGCTCTTTCCATAGTACCCACGATACCCGGCATGCTCGCCGTGATCTGACACATAAACAAAGATCCCCTTATGGCCCGTTCTCTGAAGATATTCCTGAAAAGCATCATAAACCTTTCCAATCTGCATATCCTCAAACTCCACCATTCCATAGTAAGCAGCACGTACTGCACGTACCACCTCCGGATCGGTATCCTGCGTCAGATATCCCTTTAAGGCCGGATGCTCCTCATACAAAAAGCTCTCTTCTGGTACACTTACCCTCTCCAGATAGTACTCATAAAGCTCTTTAGGCGCTACATACGGATGATGTGGTCCATATGTTCCCACACAAAGGAACTGTGGAATTTCATGATCATTTTTTAAATATTTCAATGCTTCTGACACAACATACCGGTCATATTCCAATGTCGGAGAATTTCCGGCTCCAATATAACGCAGGCATTCCAATGTTCCCTGGGGAGTATGGTCATGAACACCTCTTTCTTTTTTAAACGCCTCATTTGGACGATTGTGGAAAATTGGTGTCTGCTCTCCTGCGATTCTTTTTTCAAATCCATGCCTCTGATCCGGACCTACAAAATGCATTCTTCCGCACAAAACAGTTTCATATCCGCCTGCATCCAGACAATGGGCAAATGTTGCTTTATTAGAATCCAGAGCAGTCATATTACTCATAACCCTACAATGGCTTGCTGTCTGGCCGCTCATCATCGACATTCTGGCCGGAACACACAGTGGATATGACGTACAGCAATTCTGCATGACCGTTCCCTGTGCAGCAATCCGATCCAGGTTCGGTGTTTTTACGATTGGATCTCCTGCATATCCCTGCTGCAGCCAGGCATGCTGATCTGAAATATACATTAAGATGTCTTGCATCTGCGTTTTTCCCCCCCCCCATTATCCAATCTCATTCAAGCGGCAGCATGTAACAAAATGTCCAGGCGATGCCTCCACCTGTTGCTGCGGCTGACGGCATGCCTCTGTTGCATATTTACAGCGGGCCGCAAACCGACATCCAGGCTTAGGATCCACCGGAGATATAATTTCTCCATGTAAGATTTCCCGTTTCATTGGATGGTGAATATCCACCGATGGGATAGCAGACAACAATGCCTGGGTATATGGATGAAGCGGATGCTTAAACAGCTCTTTGGATGGACACTTTTCGACCATCTGACCCAGGTACATCACGCAGATTTCATCGGAAATATAACGTACTACTGACATATCATGGGTTACAAACATATATGTCAACCTTTTTTGCTGTTGCAGCTTTTTCAACAGATTCAATACCTGAGCCTGAATCGACACATCCAGTGCAGATACCGGCTCATCACATACCACAAAATCTGGATTTAATGCCAATGCTCTTGCAATTCCTACTCGCTGCCTTCTTCCTCCATCCAGCTCATGTGGATAAGACATCCGGAGTCTCTCGTCAATTCCAACAAACTCCATTAATTCCCTGGTTGCATCATCAATCTCATTCTTCTTATATCTTCCACTCACCACCAATGGTTCACGGATGGTTGCATCCACTGATTTTCTGGGATCCAGTGAAGAATATGGATCCTGGAAAATAATCTGCATTTTTTCACGTACCTGCTTCAGCTCTTTTCCTTTTACATTGGTAATGTCTTTACCTTCTAAAAAGATCTGTCCTCCGGTACTTTCAAGCAGATGGATGATCGTACGTCCCAGTGTAGATTTTCCACATCCAGATTCCCCTACTACCCCCAGTGTTTTACCTCTTTCAATCGAAAATGTCACATCATCAACTGCATGTAAAAGACCGCGGGGAGTCTGGAAATATTTTTTCAATCCTTTTACTTCAATAATTGGTTCCATTATTTTTCCTCCCCTTTTTTGATCTGTCCTAATCTGCAGCATCTGCATTGATGCCCATCCTCTGTCAGATACATGGCTATCGGTTCCTTTTTACATTCTTCACAGGCATAATCACAGCGCGGGTGAAACGCACAGCCAGAAGGCAGATCTGATGGATCCGGCGGAAGTCCCTCGATTGGATGAAGCCATTCCTCATCCTCGCTCATACTTGGAATTGCACCAAACAGACCGATAGTGTACGGATGTGATGGATGATCGAAAATCTGTTCCTTCGTTCCGTACTCGATAATATTTCCTGCGTAGATCACCGCTACCTGATCACAGGTCTGTGCCACAACTCCCATGTCATGGGTGATCAGCAGCATTGCTGTGTTATATTTTTGACGAAGTTCCGCAATCAGATCCAGCACCTGTGCCTGGATGGTCACATCCAATGCAGTAGTCGGCTCATCTGCTAACAGCAGATCAGGATTACATGCCAGTGCCATAGCTATAATTACTCGCTGCTTCATTCCACCGGAAAACTGATGTGGATACTCATAATAACGATCCGCAGGAATTCCTACCATCTCCAGCATCTCTTTTGCACGTTTTACAAATTCTTCCTTTGTTCCCTTATTGTGAAGCTGGACAACCTCTTCAATCTGTTCTCCAACTCTCTGAACTGGGTTTAATGCTGTCATCGGATCCTGGAAGATCATAGATATTTTATTTCCACGCACCTTCCGCATCTCGTGCTCTGACATCTCAAACAAATCATCTCCGTCCAAAATCGCCTTTCCTCCGGTAACCTTTGCTCCTACATCTGGAAGAATTCTTAAAATAGATTTTGCAATCGTTGTCTTTCCTGCACCAGTTTCACCAACCAGTCCCAGTGTCTGTCCTCTTTCCAGTTCCAGTGATACCCCATTTACAGCGTGAACCACCTTATCATTAGACATATATTCTACAGCAAGATCCTGCACCTTAAGGAAAGGTGTGCCTGCGTTATTGTTTTCTGACATATTACACTCTCCTCTCCCCTTTTACCGTTTCAGCTTCGGATCTAATGCATCCCGCAGTCCGTCACCCAGCAGATTCAATGCAAGAATGGTAATCGCAATTGCCATACCTGGTGCAATAACCATATGAGGGCACTGACGAATAAACTGTCTTGCTCCAGATAACATAGCTCCCCATTCCGGTGTCGGCGGCTGTACGCCAAGGCCGATAAAGCTTAAACTAGCTGCCATAACGATCATATTCGCTACTGCCATCGTTGCCTGTACAATATTGGCTGACAGCGAGTTTGGAATCAGATGGCTTGTGATGATACGGAAACGACTGCAGTTGATGGAAACCGCTGCCTCAATATATTCACTATCTCGTACCTTCATCATCTGTGCCCTCAGCATACGTGCAGAAGCCGGAAGACCGTTTACTGACAATGCAAGGATTGTATTAAAATAACCTGAGCCTAATGCTGCTGAAATTACGATTGTAAGGAGCATTGCCGGCAATGACTGGATTACATCCAGAACTCTCATAATAACATTGTCTACCTGCCCGCCAAAATACCCGGCGATTGCTCCAATGGACATGCCAACTGTCGTGCTGATTGCCACCGAAATCAGTCCCATTGTTACAGAATATCTTCCACCATACAGAATACGGCTAAAGATATCTCTTCCCAGTTCATCGGTTCCAAACCAGTGTTGTGCCGACGGTCCTTGTTGAATTGCCATGATATCCATTGCCGTATAATCATACGGAATGATCACTGGTGCTAAAACCAGCAGGATTAATTCAATCAGGAAAATAATCAGGCCAAGCATCGCCATCTTATTTTTTTTCATCTGTTTCATGATACGTTTAAACTCAGCCATGTTATTTCACCTTCTTTCTTCCTTTTGACGAATATTTAGCCTTGATCCGTGGATCTACTGCTGCATACAAGAGATCTACTGCCAGCATACAAAAGCTGAATGCGATCGCTAAAAATACGGCGCCAACCTGTACTACCTGATAATCACGCCCATTCACTGCATTGATGATCAGCTGTCCCATGCCAGGAATACTGAAAATCGTTTCAATGATCATGGTACCTCCCAGCATTTTCCCAAAATGAGTACCCATAACCGTAATGATCGGAATCATACCATTTTTTAAAGCATGTTTGATAATTACCTGATGCTCTGGCACACCCTTAGCTCTGGCTGTTGTGATATAATCGGAACGGATCACATCCAGCATACTGGAACGAGTCTGTCTTGCACTGGTTGCAATTCCTCCGGTACAGCCTGCCAGTGCTGGAAGAATATAATATTGAAGTCCTCCAATTCCCATTGCCGGAAGCCATCCTAATTTTACCGAAAACAGCAATACCAAAAGAAGTGCCAGCCAGAAGTTTGGAATAGAGATTCCAATCAATGCCAGTGTCATGCACAGATTATCCTGCCACTGATTCTGATGGATCGCAGCCATAATTCCTAAGGGCACTCCTATGCAGAAGGAAATTGCCATCATCGTAGTTGCCAAGATTAACGTTCTCGGAAGCCGTTCCAGGATTGCATCTTTTACACTTGCACCTGTTGCCCAGGAATTTCCCAGATCAAAATGAAGAAAAGTATCACTTAAAAATGTTCCAAGACGCACGAAAAACGGCTGATTTAAACCAAGCTCCTGTCTCAATGATTCCAAGTTTTCCTCGGTTGCTGTACTTCCCAGGATAATTTCCGCCGGATCACCCGGGCAGAAAGTCATTAGTGTAAATACCAGTACAGCTACACCAAGGGTAATCGGAATCATCCATAAAAGTCTTTTTGCTACATATCTTGCCATATCTTTTCCCCTTTTTTAACGACTGCCCGGCTCAAGACCGGGCAGCAAACTTACCTATTATGTTCTTATTCCTGATACTGACAAGAAGTAAAATCAATACTTCCTTTGTTGGTATGTACTGTCTTGGTAATTCCAAGATCTGTACGCCATACATCAATATTTTCCGGCTGAACCATACCATATGCATACATATGATCTTTCAGATAGTTATGAACTTCATCAATGTTTTCTTCTGTAAATCCCTCTTTTGTCCAAGTCTTATATAACAGCTCACCTAAAGCCTCATCGTGTCTTGCTGTTGCATCGCCTGTCTTATACGCCTGATAATCATAACGGATAGACCAGTGATCTGGAAGTGTCTCACCACCTACCGTATTGATTGTCATATCATACTGTGTACCATCCAGTCTTGTTGCCGTATAAAGTGCCTGGTCTACCAGATTTAATTTTACATTGATACCTACCTGCAGCAAATATCCCTGAATCATCTGACAAATTCTCTGGGTCGTACTGGATGATGTTGCCAAAAACTCCAGTTCTTCTCCTTTATAATTTGACTGACTAATCAGTTCCTTTGCCTTCTCCACATCATATGGATAGTATTCTTCATCCTTCCATTTTTCCAGATAGCCTACACTGGTATCTGCAATCGGATCATGCATGCTCTTTCCATATCCAGCAAATACACCTTTGATCAGCCCATCGGTATCAATGGCATAGCAGATTGCTTTTCTTAAATTCTCATCTGTTGCAATATTGCGATTATCTCCACCAGAAAAATATAACTGATACCCATTAATATAGGAATTTGCCTCCATGGAAAATGCTGGATTATCCACGAATTGGACAGCGGTATTCTGATCCAGCTGCACAAATGCATCAATATCTCCAGTTTCCAGGGCAATTCCAGCCTGAGAAGCCTCCTTAATCACATGGAAAGAAAGCTTATCAACATTTGCAGCGGTTTCTTCAGGAATCAGCTCTGGTTTCTGCCAATAATCATCACGCTTTTCAAAGGAAAGCACTGAACCAGATACAAATTCCGTCACCTTGTATGGAGAAGTAGAAATGATCTCCGTCGCAAACTGATCCTTACTCTCTTCATATGCCTTCTGTGACACAACAAAGGTATTCGTCAAAATCGCCTCAAATGCTCCTACCATATCCTTTTTCATCGTAATCCGCAGGGTATAGTCACCAGTCTGCTCCACACTCTCCACTTTTGCAAATGCTGGTTTTAATGCAGCCTCCTGCTGCAGCTTTATCATCCATACGATATCTGATGCTGTAATCGCATTTCCTGCAGAATCAGTAACATAATCATAAATCTCTACATCGAAAGTTTTTCCATCTTCTCCTGCTACCCAGGATTTAGCAACCTGTGGTACATATTCTTTATTCTCTGTCAATCGTGCCAGAGTTTCATATGCTGCCATCGCAAATGGAGCATTATTTCCTACATTCGACCGAAGTGGAGTTAATGTGTCCCATGTGATTCCTGTTCCGATATCTAAAACTCCATCCTCCAGGTTATGCAGCCCTGCATCCTCACTTACCGAAGCAGCTGTTGTCTCAGATGCCCCCGCATCTGTACTTCCTGTTTCTGTGGATACAGCCTGTGTCTGACCAGAATTGCTTTTTCCACCATTTCCACATCCTGTCAGTGCTCCTGCTGCTATAACTCCCGCTAGTACCAGTGCTGCCGTTCTTGAAAATCGTTTTCTCATAATAAACTCTCCCTTCTTGAAAATGAGTTTTTTTTGTTTTGCTTTTCCCTCTCCTATTTTGTTTACTTTAACGTTTAAGTTCTTACAATGCATCCTCCTTTCCTAGTCTCTATTTAAAATCACCGTTTCCATTTTGGAAACCTGATGTATCTTATTTCTTTCCTTTTCATCTTCATGCTCAATTGCGTCTAAAAGCATCTTGACACAGGTTTTTCCATTTTTATAGTTATGATATTTACCAAATACCAGTCTGTGCCCTTTCCATCCACTTTCCTTAATTTCTGCAAATGCCCCGAGCTTTACAGTAACACCATACTTTTTAATTAAATCTCTCACAACTGGAAGCCATACTGCCCAACTGCTCACTATGCCATCTTCTGGCTTCAGATCCAGGAACTTTTCAACCTGCTCTTCTAAAAGCTGATACAGACTCTGGTGATAAGTTCCATCCACCCCCTCTTTCTGCTCTTTTTCACGCCACCGGTCTACCGTTTTCGGTTCCTGAAGAACCCGCAGTTCAATCTCCGGATGACATTTCATCACATCAGACACTGCCTGAAGACAGATCTCCTCTCGCTTGCTCTTCCTGTATGGTTTCAAATAGAGAAAATGCTTCATCTCCGGCGTAATCATTGCTTCTGTTACTTCCGCAGCACCGCTATAATAATCAATATCCAGCGTATCATATGCATCATCCTCTTCCAGAGAATCCCATACTACCATAGGAATCTGATTCTCAATAATTGATTTTTTTTCTTCCTCTGATGGTCCCTGATTTCCAGAACAGATATAAATGATACCGTCTAACTGATGCCGGAAATAATCTTCCAGATATCCGGAATACTGTCCTTTTTTATTCACGGTAGAGCATAAGAGTACACGGTAATTAACTTTTTCCAGTGCATCTACAATTCCTGACATCATGCTGCTGTAACGATAGTTATCCAGGCTCTGGTTCATCACCACTCCTACACAGTGGCTTTCACTGTTTTTCATAATTCTTGCAGCATAATTAGGAACATATCGCAATTCCTGTGCTGCACTCAGAACCCGTTCTTTTGTTTCTTCTGAGATCGTCTGATTTTCATTATTATTCAACACATAGGAAACCGTTGTTGCTGATACCCCTGCTACCTTTGCCACATCCTTGATGGTCACTTTATGTTTCATACAATCTCCCTTACTTTAACGTTCAAGTAACTGTCATAAGTATACAATAAGACCATGTACTTTTTCAACTACATAATTACTTTTCAACATAAGTTTTAATAAAACCGTTTTAATTTTGTTTGTTTTTCACAAAAATCGGGAGTGGCATTTTTTCAACACCACTCCTGATTTTATATCTCTTACTTCCGGATTCTCCCTGCCATATAAAGCTGGTAAATCTCCTCAAGCCGCGGATACGCATACTCAAAAAACATCTGATAGGATTTACAGAAATAATTCCGGTTGGTGTGCTCAGCCGTCACCGGCTCCCGGTTTCTCCGGCAGCCATTGCGGCACAGGCCGAACCAGCGGCATTTCTGGCAGTCTTCCTGCTGCCTCATGGACCACTGGATAAAGCCCAGCTCGTCCCGTTTTTGATCCATCTCTTCGAAACTGTTTTTATTGATATTTCCCAGACACCACTGATCCAGGGCATAAAAATCACAGGGATACACACTACCATCTGCCTCAAACACCCACTGTTTACCGCAGACACCCCGCATATTGCAGCTCTCCGGCTGCTGTCCCGCCATGATCATCATGAGATTTTCAAAATAACGGTTGTACACATAAGTTCCCGACCGCATGTCCAGATACCAGGCATCGACCATGCTCTTTAAAAATTCCCCGTATTTCTCCGGTGTCAGGGAATACTCGTGCTGGCCCGGTTCCTCGCCGATCGGGTCCAGACACTCAATATACTGCTGGTAGCCAAAATGATTTTTCTTAAAATAATTATAGATTTTCTGGCCATTACGGGCGGTAGCTGCAGTCACCACCGTCAGAATATTGTACTCTACCTGATGCTTCTCCAACAGGCGGATGGCAGAGATCACCCTCTGGTACGTGCCTTTTCCAGCCGCGTCCAGCCGGTAGCGGTCGTGGATCTCTTTTAAACCGTCCAGAGACACGCCCACCAGAAAATGGTTTTCCCCCAGAAATGCTGCCCATTCCTCATTGATCAGATATCCATTGGTCTGAAGGGCATAATGGATCTTCAGCTTCTTCGGATTTTCGTGAGCTGTCACGTAAGCCACCAGATCCCGGTAAAAATCCAGTCCCGCTAAAGTCGGTTCTCCACCCTGAAACGCGATGGTACATTCATAATCCCCATATTCCATAGCCTTGTCCACAATGGTGTGCATCGTGTCCACGGACATTTTCCCATAAGAACGGATCTCCCGGTTGTCCAGTTCATCCGCGTAAAAGCAGTACCGGCAGCGCATGTTGCAGTTGCCGGAAGCCGGTTTTATCAAAAGACTCAGTGCTGGCATATGTATCTTCCCCCAATATTGATTGTATATAAAAAAGTGTCTTCGACACTTCAACTCCCCTGCCCCTCAATCTTGAGGGGTTAGGGGTTTCCTTTTGCTTCATTTTCCTGCATAATAGACATATGAATATCTTACAAAGAATTTTTACAGACTATTATGAGAAAATCAAATATACTCTTCATCCCAGATCTTCTGAGATGGAAAATATCGAAAAAATGATCAACTGTGGTGATCCTTCTTTTGGTGGCGCTATGTATGGCTGTCCACACTGCGGAAAACTTAAGTTCGTTCCTTTTCGCTGCCACAGCCGTTTCTGTCCTACTTGCGGTAACAAGTATTCTATGGATCGCTCTACCTCCATGTCTTTTAAACTGGTTAACGTCAAGCACAGACACTGTGTCTTCACCATTGATGAAAATCTCCGTGATTTTTTCCTTCAGGACAGATCTCTGCTTCCTTGCCTTTTTCATTCTGTTGCCAGCGTTATTTCCCGCATGTTCTTTAAAATGAACAAATCCAAGAATTTTACTCCTGGTTACATTATGGTTCTTCATACTTTTGGCAGGGATCTTAAATGGAATCCTCACATTCACTGTCTGATTTCTGAAGGTGGCTACAGCGATGACGGGGAGTGGCGCCATATCACCCATTTTAATTATACTTTCCTCCGAAACGCCTTTCGTACTGCGTTACTTAACGAAATGGAAAGCCTGCTTGGTTCCTCTTTCAAAAAGGTCAAAGCCTTATGTTATTCCGAACACAAACAAGGTTTCTATGTTTATGCCAAACCGAATCAATGCGATCCAAAAAACGTAGTCAAATATATCGGTCGTTATCTCGGTCGCCCGGTTATCGCTACATCCAGAATTGATCACTATGACGGCGAATCCGTTACCTTCCATTACAATCGCCACGAAGACGAAAAATATGTCGAAGAAACACTCCCGGCTATTGATTTCATAAAGCGGTTAATCAGACATATCCCTGAAAAGCACTTTAAAATGATCCGATATGGCGGAATCTATGCGCGCCACCGTGAAATTGACAAACATTTGCATCGGGCTGTAGCGAAAGAAAAACATCATGTTTTTCGTTGTTTCAATCAGTGGCGTACTGCTATTCTTTCTTCTTTTGGGTATGACCCCTTGCAATGCCCTGACTGTAGGCACGAAATGGAGTTTCTTGAACTCTACTATAACCACCAGCGCGTTTCTCTCGAAGAACTTTACGAGAAAGCAATGTCCAAATCTCGTGGAAAACGTTCCTCCGCATGAATTTTGATGTTATAATCTCCCTGAAAGGAGATTTCCATCTATGAAGCCTGATATCGAGGAACTGCGCAGAAAATACATTGAAACTCCCCCAGAAGGTATGACATCCGCGGACATTCGCCATATGAGCGAGGAGGATCTTCTGGATATGGATTATTTCTTAAATGATGACGAACTTGATGACGATTTCGGTGAAGAAGGCTTCTATATCTTCTAAACCGACAACCGTTTATTTGTCATGCCCGCCTTTGTGCGGGCTATTTTCAATTCAACAGAACGCCAACGGCGGTCTTTCCTATAAAGCGAAAAAGAATCCTGCTTGCAGGATTCTCCGCCTGCGGCGGGTCGCTTTAGCGACATTCTTCCACTCCGCCGCAGTGCGATCCCGCGGAGCGTTTTTTGTGTCATAGGGCGAAGTTTCCTATGACACAAAAAGAGGCGAATCTCTCCGCCTCTCTTATTGTACCGTTATTCTATTCTTCTGTCAATTTATGGATAAATAATCCACTCCGCAGCTTCGGCTCAAACCAGGTGGATTTTGGCGGCATCAGTTTTCCTGCGTCTGCCACCTCAAATAATTCCTGAATGGAGGTCGGATACATGGAAAATGCCACGGTCATGTCCTCTGAAACTCTCCGTTCTAACTCCTTTAAGCCACGGATACCACCGATAAAGTCTATCCGCTTATCAATTCTCGGATCACCGATCCCCAGGACCGGGCCAAGAAGATGATCCTGCAGAATCGATACATCCAGCCCACTTACCGGGTCATCACTCCGGTACTCATCTTTTACCTTCAACAGATACCAGACACCCTTCAGATACATTCCGAAGGCATCTTTTTTCGTTGGCGCATAAGGCTCGCTTCCAATCTGCGCCACATCGAATCTCTCATGGACCGCTGTGAAGAATTTTTCCATAGACAGACCATTTAGATCTTTTACCACCCGGTTATAAGGCATGATCATCAGCTGGTCTTCCGGGAACAGGACCGAAAGGAAATAGTTAAATGGTTCCGTGCCCGTATAATCCGGGTTCTCCTGACGGCGTTTTAAGCCCACCTTCACAGCAGAGGCCGCACGGTGATGGCCGTCTGCAATGTAAGTCGCCGGAACCTGGGCAAAGACAGCTTCGATCTTCTGGTTCTGCTCTGCCTTTCTCACCTTCCATACCCGGTGACCAATACCGTCCTCGGACACAAAATCATACAGCGGTCTCTCCAGCATCACCTGCTCCATGATCTGTCCCAATACCTCATTCTGACGATATGCCAGGAAAATGGGACCTGTCTGGGCATTCATCACATCCACATGGCGTATCCGGTCCTGTTCCTTCTCTTCCCTGGTGTTCTCGTGCTTCTTGATCACGCCGCTGACATAATCGTCAATCGAACAACAGGCCACGATTCCAGTCTGGCTCCGCCCATCCATAGTCAGCTGATATAAGTAATAGGACTGATCCTCATCCGTCAGATATGTATGATCCGCCAGACGGGCCTTTAAAAGTTCTTTTGCCTTTTCATAGACCTTCGGATCGTACATGTCCGTGTCATCCGGGAACTGTGTCTCCGGACGATCCATATTTAAGAAGGAAAGCGGATGATCCTTCACCGCCTCCCTGGCTTCTTTTCGATTGTATACATCATACGGAAGCGCGGCCACCTGGGCAGCCAGCGCTTCCACCGGACGAATACACACAAATGGTTTTACGATCGCCATATGATTCCCCTTTGCTTGTATCGTTTGATTATTCGTTATTTGATCACACGTACCCGTAATACGCCCTTGATCGCCTTTAATTTCTCTACCATGTCTTCCTCTGCCGGATTCTCCAGGTCCAGAAGGGTGTAAGCATACTTGTCACGGCTCTTGTTGGTCATGTCGGAAATGTTCACATTGCCAGAGGCTAAAATTCCAGTGATCTGGCCGATCATGTTCGGAACATTCAGATGCAGCACTGCCACACGGCTTGCGGCGTGGCAGACACCCATATCGCAGTTTGGATAATTGACGGAATTGCGGATGTTGCCATTTTCCAGATAATCCATCAGTTCTTCCACTGCCATCTTCGCACAGTTGTCCTCCGATTCCTCAGTAGAAGCGCCCAGATGCGGGATTGCGATCACGTTCTTCATGGCTACAGACTTTGGATTTGGGAAATCCGTCACATAGCGGCGGACTTTTCCGGTCTCCAGGGCAGCTGCCATAGCATCATCATCCACCAGAAGGTCTCTGGCAAAGTTTAATACGACTACGCCATCCTTCATCTGACCGATGGTCTGTCCATTGATCATGCCCCTGGTGCTGTCTAACAACGGTACATGAACCGTAATATAATCACATTCCTGATAAATGGTATCCACGGAAGTGATATGTTTAACATCCCGGGATAAAGCCCACGCTGCATTGATCGATATGTATGGATCGTATCCGTAAACCTCCATGCCAAGGGCTGCCGCAGTGTTGGCAACCTCTGCGCCAATGGCCCCAAGACCGATCACGCCCAATTTTTTGCCCTTGATTTCGTAGCCTGCAAATGCTTTTTTCGCTTTCTCTACGGTTTTCGCAATATTGGCATCTTCTTTATTCTCTTTGCACCACTCGATACCACCGACCACATCTCTGGCTGCCAGTAAAAGTCCGGCGATCACCAGCTCTTTGACACCGTTGGCATTCGCTCCCGGGGTGTTGAACACCACAATTCCCTCATTGGCGCAACGGTCCAGCGGAATATTATTGACGCCCGCTCCGGCTCTTGCGATAGCAAGTAAAGAATCACCAAACTCCGTCTCATGAAGGGCTGCGCTTCTTACCAGCACACCCTCTGCCTTGGCTAAATCATCGGTCAGCGCATAGTCAGCCGTCAGCCGGTCGGTTCCGTATTTGGAAATTGCATTAAAGCAATAGATATTTCTCATCATTTATGCGCCTCCTCAAAATCCTTCATAAATGCCACCAGCTTCTCCACGCCTTCGATCGGCATTGCGTTGTAAATGCTGGCTCTCATGCCGCCAACGCTTCTATGACCTTTTAAATTCACAAATCCTGCTGCGGTAGCTGCTTTCACAAATTCCGCATCCAGATCTGCATCTCCAGTGACAAATGGAACATTCATGAGGGAGCGGTCTTTCTTCTCCACAGTTCCCTTAAATAACTGGCTCTGATCCAGGAAATCATAGAGGATCTTGGCTTTCTTCTCATTGTATTCCTTCATGGCCTGTAAGCCGCCTCTGGCTTTCAGCCACTTAAATACTTTGCCGCAAATGTAAATGCCATAAGCAGGCGGTGTATTATAAAGGGATTTGGCGTCTGCATGGACTTTATACTGGCACATGGTCGGTGTTCCCGGAAGAACATCCTCTGTGATCAGGTCTTCCCTGATGATTACAATGACCACACCTGCAGGTCCGATATTCTTCTGTGCTCCACCATAGATCAGGCCATATTTCGTCACATCCACCGGCTCAGATAAGAAGCAGGAGGACACATCGGCAACTAAGGTCTTGCCCTTGGTATTCGGCAGTTCATGGAACTTGGTTCCATAAATCGTGTTATTCTCACAAATATAGACATAATCTGCATCCTCGTCGATCGGAAGATCAGAGCAGTCCGGAATATAGCTGAAGGTCTTATCTTCACTGGATGCAATGGCGTTGGCCTTACCGTATTTCTGAGCTTCTTTCCATGCTTTCTTTGCCCACTGGCCGGTAATGATATAATCTGCCACACCATGCTTCATCAGGTTCTGCGGAATGGCAGAAAACTGCAGATGAGCGCCGCCCTGTAAGAACAGAACCTTATAATTATCCGGAATTCCCATTAACTCTCTTAAATCTGCTTCTGCCTCTGTGATAATGGTTTCAAAGGCTTTCGACCGGTGTGACATTTCCATCACCGACATTCCAGTTCCCTTGTAATCTAACATTTCTGCTGCTGCTTCTTTCAGAACTTCTTCCGGCAGTACGGCCGGACCGGCTGAAAAATTGTACACTCTGCTCATAACCTTTTTCCCCACTTTCTGTTTTTTTATTTTTATTTTTTATGTGAAAGGGGCGCCGTAGTATAAACTACAGCAGCCCCTCTTCCACTCTACAGCTTCAAATCCGTATCATCAAAAGCGTCAGAGATCGCTGCTCCCGGGGATACCATCGGGAATACCTTATCGTCGCAGTGGATCTGGCAGTCGATGACTACCGGGATATCCAGCTCCATGGCTTCCTTCAGAACTGGTTCCAGTTCTTCCTTCTTCGTTACCCGGTAAGCTTTCGCACCCATGGCTTCTGCCAGTTTCACGAAATCCACCTGATCATTTAATATGGTATGCGAATACCGTTTTCCATAGTACAGATCCTGCCACTGGCGGACCATACCTAAAACGTGGTTGTTGATGATCACCTCAATAATTGGAATATTGTAACGGGTCGCAGTGGCGATCTCGTTCATATTCATACGGAAACATCCGTCTCCGGCAATATTGAACACCTTTTTGTCTTTCTTTCCCATCTTAGCTCCAAGAGCAGCTCCCAGACCATAACCCATGGTTCCAAGACCGCCTGACGTTAAGAAGGTATGCGGATTTTTGTATTTATAATATTGTGCAGCCCACATCTGATGCTGGCCAACCTCAGTAACGATGATGGCATCGCCCTGGGTCACATTGTAAATGCCCTCGATGATGGCAGGTCCGGTCAGAACCTCTTTGTTATAATGAAGTGGATACATGTCCTTCATACGCTCAATATGAGCCACCCACTCATCGTGATTCTGCGGATCCAGTCTGGCATTTAATTTTCTTAAAATCATCTTTACATCGCCAATGATGCTGGCATCGGTCTCAATATTCTTATTAATCTCTGCCGGATCGATGTCGATCTGAAGGATCTTGGCATTTTTCGCGAACTTACTGGCATTTCCGACTACACGGTCACTGAATCTGGCACCGATAACCACCAACAGGTCGCACTCCGTGATGCCAAAGTTGGACGTCTTGGTTCCATGCATACCTACCATACCAGTATACAGCTCATGGGTTCCATCAAACGCACCTTTGCCCATCAGGGTATCTGCCACCGGAGCCTGAAGCTTATTCGCAAATGCCCGTACCTCTTCTGCCGCATCGGAAAGGATCGCGCCGCCGCCTACCATGATAAATGGTTTCTGGGATTTTCTGATCATCAAAAGCGCCCGTTCCAAGTCTTCCTCGGTAATCGTATCTACCTGACGAGCGATGGCCACTGGCTCTTTTGCTTCATACTCACAGCTTGCCGCTGTCACATCCTTGGTGATATCTACCAGCACAGGACCTGGGCGGCCGCTTTTGGCGATCTGAAAGGCTCTTCTTAGAACATCTGCTAACTTTGTGATGTCTTTCACAATAAAATTATATTTTGTGATCGGCATAGTCACACCGGTAATATCAATCTCCTGGAAGCTATCACGCCCTAAAAGGCTGACGCCAACATTACAGGTAATGGCAACCACCGGAATGGAATCCATGTAAGCGGTAGCAATTCCTGTTACCAGATTGGTAGCACCAGGTCCGGAAGTAGCTAAGCACACACCCACCTTACCGGTGGCTCTGGCATAACCATCTGCCGCATGGGATGCTCCCTGTTCATGGGAGGTCAGGATGTGGGTGATCTCATCCTGATGTTTATAAAGTGCATCGTAAATATTTAAGATCGCTCCGCCCGGATAACCGAACACGGTATCCACGCCCTGTTCCTTCAGGCACTCTACAACGATCTCTGCTCCAGTCAATGTCTGCATAAACCCTCATTCTCCTCTGTTTCGTTCTTGCTCTGATCCAAACGGCTCCACAGCCAGTCGCCGGGCCGTTCCCTCTGATTTTTACTCGTCAGCCAGAATCGCTCCCTTATCTGCGGAAGTTACTAACTTACGGTAACGTTTCAGATATCCAGTTACCTCTTTTACCTTTGGTGTCCAGTTCGCGCGGCGTCTTGCCAGTTCCTCATCGGATACCTTCATATTGATGGTGTTAGCATTGATATCGATGGAAATGATATCGCCCTCTTCTACCAGTCCGATCGGACCGCCTGCAGCTGCCTCCGGGCTTACATGTCCAATGGAAGCACCCCTGGATGCACCGGAGAAACGTCCATCTGTGATCAATGCTACGGAAGATCCCAGCCCCATGCCTGCGATAGCAGAGGTTGGATTCAACATCTCTCTCATACCCGGACCACCCTTTGGTCCCTCATAACGGATGACAACCACATCGCCAGCCACGATCTTGCCGCCCTTGATGGCTGCAATGGCATCCTCTTCACAGTCGAAAACTCTCGCCGGACCCTCATGCTGCAGCATCTCCGGAACCACCGCAGAACGTTTTACCACGCAGGAGTCTGGTGCGATATTTCCCTTTAATACAGCGATACCACCTGTCCTGGAATATGGGTTGTCCACCGTGCGGATCACCTCTGGATTTTTATTGACACTGTTCTTGATGTTCTCGCCTACTGTCTTGCCAGTAACCGTCATGCAATCCAGGTTCAGAAGTCCCAGCTTGCTGATCTCCTTCATAACGGCGTAGATACCGCCTGCCTCATTTAAGTCTTCCATATAGGTTGGACCTGCCGGTGCTAAATGGCACAGGTTTGGTGTCTTGGCGCTGATCTCATTGGCAATATCCACATTTAACTCCACGCCTGCCTCATGAGCGATGGCTGGAAGATGGAGCATACTGTTGGTGCTGCATCCTAACGCCATATCCATCGTCAGGGCATTGCGGAATGCTGCTTCCGTCATGATGTCTCTTGGACGGATATTTTTATTTACCATATCCATCACTGCCATACCTGCGTGTTTTGCAAGGCGGATTCTCTCAGAATATACAGCCGGGATCGTACCGTTACCCTGCAAGCCCATACCAAGGACCTCCGTCAGGCAGTTCATGCTGTTGGCGGTATACATACCGGAACAGGAACCACAGGTTGGACATACCTTATTCTCAAATTCACATACATCTTCCTCAGTCATTGTGCCTGCGGCATAGGAGCCAACAGCCTCAAACATACTGGAAAGACTTCTCTTCTTGCCTTTTACATGGCCAGCTAACATTGGACCGCCGCTGACGAACACCGTTGGGATATTTAAACGGGCTGCTGCCATTAACAGTCCTGGCACATTCTTATCGCAGTTCGGGATCATGACCAGACCATCGAACTGATGGGCCATTGCCATACACTCGGTGGAATCAGCGATCAGATCTCTGGTCACTAAGGAATATTTCATCCCCACATGTCCCATGGCGATTCCATCGCAGACGGCGATAGCCGGGAACACGATCGGGGTACCGCCTGCCATGGCGATTCCCTGTTTTACTGCCTCTGTGATCTTGTCCAGGTTCATGTGTCCCGGAACGATCTCATTATAGGAATTGACCACACCGATCAATGGTCTGGCCATCTCTTCTTCTGTTAAACCCAGCGCCCGGAATAAGGATCTGGCCGGGGCCTGCTGCATACCCGCTTTTGCATTATCACTTCTCATGGTATTCGTCTCCTTCTATCACTGTTCAGCAGTCTCTGACTGATATCCGCTAAACAATTCTATTTCATTTTACTCATTCTGTGAATATCCGGCTTTCGCTTACGCGTGGATCCGATCTGCGATCAGATCACCCATCTGGATCGTGCCGACCTTCTTGCATCCCTCAGAATAGATGTCACCAGTACGGTAGCCTTCGGTCAGTACCTGCTGTACTGCCGTTTCAATCGCCTCTGCCTCCTTGTCCATATCGAAAGAATAACGGAGCATCATCGCCGCGGAAAGAATGGTTGCGATCGGATTTGCTAAGTCTTTGCCTGCAATATCCGGTGCGGAACCGTGACTTGGCTCGTAAAGACCAAACTTGGTCTCATTAAGACTTGCAGAAGACAGCATACCAATAGAACCGGTGATCATACTTGCTTCATCTGAAAGGATATCTCCGAACATATTCTCGGTCAGAACCACGTCAAACTGTGCCGGGTTCATGACTAACTGCATCGCACAGTTATCAACTAACATATGGGAAAGCTCTACTTCCGGATAATCTTTTGCCACTTCCTCTACGACCTTTCTCCAAAGTCTGGAAGAATCCAACACATTGGCTTTATCCACACTGATGACTTTCTTTCTTCTCTTCATGGCGATATCGAATGCCTTGATTGCGATCCGGCGGATCTCATTCTCATTATACGTTAAGGTATCGGTGGCAGTCAAAACACCGTCCACTTTCTCAGTGTGACGCTCGCCAAAATACAGACCACCAGTTAACTCTCTCATGATCACCATATCAAATCCTGCGGCACTGATCTCTTTCTTTAATGGACAAGCGTCTGCCAGTTCTTTATACAGATAAGCCGGACGGATATTGGCAAATAAACCAAGACCTTTACGGATGGCTAATAAACCAGCCTCTGGTCTTAAATTCGGAGCCACATCATACCAGCGGGAATTACCTACGTTGCCTCCAACAGCGCCAAGCAATACTGCATCTGCTGCCTTGGCAGTTGCCAATGCCTCATCCGTTAACGGAACTCCATATGCGTCAATGGAACATCCTCCCATCAGGATCGGAGTATAGTCAAATTTGTGGCCAAACACCTCTCCTACTTTATCAAGCACCTTGCATGCCTCTCTGACGATCTCCGGGCCAATTCCATCTCCCGGTATGGTTACGATCTTACACTCCATTGCTGCTGTTCCTCCCATTTATCCTCTTTCTCGAAGCTCTGAAAAACCCACACAGTAACACTTTATCAATATAACAAGTTAAAACATTGGGTTATTTCTTTTCATAATATCTCATTTACCTCAAGATTTCAATAAGGCATCGGAAATTCTGATAAAGTTATTTGGAATTTTATCTATAACTTATGGTTATACCTTGGCTATTTTCTATAAAAGTGTTTTAAACAAGTCTTTAATTTTTCCAGATCTCCGTCTGCAAAACAGTATCCATCCATACCGGTGGCCTTCGCTCCATCAATGTTATCCTGTAAATCATCAATGAAAAAACACTCCTCCGGCTTTAAGGAAAATCGTTCATAAAAATGCTCATACATCTCCCTCTGCGGCTTCATGCATTTTACCTCAGCTGAATAAAGGATGCCGTCAAAGCACTCCCATGCCGGGATAATGTTCTTGTACCAGGTAACCATACGCAGGGACGCATTGGAACACAGATAGATCCCAAAGCCCTCTGCTTTCAACTCCCGGACCAGTTCTTCCATGCCGGGCACTTTCCACATACAGTATTCATTCCAGTGCTCCAGGCACAATCTGGCCATCTCTTTTGCGTGATCATCCGGCAGTCGCTTCTGCATCCGTTTTAACGCCTCAGCTTCTGTGATCAGGCCCATATCCAGCATCAGCCATTCCGGTGATATAAATACGGAAGTGCAGACTTTTTCCATCTCCGCCTCATCCGTCATAAAATGACGGCAGACCTTCATCGAATCATAGCGGACCAATACATTTCCCATATCAAATACGATGTTTTTGACCATGAATCTTCTCCTTTATCGCATAATTAAGAATCCCGTCCTGCTGATAAAACGGGACGGGATCTCAGTTTGTTATTTATGCTTCTGGTTTTTCAACCTGAACGATGGCAGTTTTCTGCATCGGGATACGGCAGTTCTTATTGTTGCCGAACTCAACGATCACGGTATCATCTGTCATATCAATGACAACTCCGTAAAAGCCACTGGAAGTCAGAACTGTGTCGCCTACTGCAACACTTGCTAACAACTCAGCCATCTTCTTCTTCTCTTTGTTCTGTGGACGGATTGCTACGAAATACATCAGACCGATCAGGAATGCAGCGTAGACTACCCAGAATCCAATTCCGTTCATGTTTTTTCCTCCTTGACTGGTCTCCTGACGCCTCGCTCCAGGAAATCCAATTATCTTTTTCTTTTAATTTTCTCCACGCGCCATGCCTTCCAGCTTTTCTGCCTTATAATCCTCATAACGGTGTGCTTCGATCGCGTCGCGGATCTCTTCCATCATTGTATTATAAAAATACAAATTATGCAAGACACATAATCTCATGCCCAGCATTTCTTTCGCCTTCAGAAGGTGGCGGATATATGCTCTGCTGTAGGAGCGGCAGGCCGGACACTGACAGCCCTCCTCGATCGGGCGATGATCCAGCTCATATTTCTGGTTGAACAGGTTCATCTTGCCATGATTGGTATATACATGACCATGGCGGCCATTTCTGGTCGGATATACACAGTCGAAGAAGTCCACACCTCTTGCCACACCCTCTAAGATGTTGGCCGGAGTACCAACGCCCATCAGATAAGTTGGCTTTTCTTTTGGCAGGTATGGAACTGTCTCGTCTAAGATCCGGTACATCTCTTCATGGGTCTCGCCTACTGCAAGACCACCGACTGCATAGCCATCTAAGTCCATAGCGGAAATGGTCTTGGCATGGGCGATACGGATATCTTCAAACACTGCACCCTGATTGATGCCGAACAGAAGCTGTTCTTTATTGACAGTATCCGGCAATGCATTCAATCTTGCCATCTCATTCCTGCACCGCTCCAGCCATCTGGTGGTGCGGGCTACGGAATTCTCCACGTATTTGCGGTCCGCCACGCTGGATGGACACTCATCGAATGCCATGGCGATGGTAGAACCTAAGTTGGACTGGATCTGCATGCTCTCTTCCGGTCCCATGAAGATCTTGCGTCCATCGATGTGAGAGTTAAAGTACACACCCTCTTCTTTGATTTTTCTCATTTTGGCCAGGGAAAATACCTGGAAACCGCCGGAATCGGTTAAGATCGGCCGATCCCAGTTCATAAACTTATGAAGTCCGCCGAACTCCTTGATCAGCTTGTCTCCAGTACGCACATGCAGATGGTAGGTGTTGGACAGCTCCACCTGAGTGCGGATCTCCCGGAGATCATCCGTGGAAACCGCACCCTTGATGGCAGCAACCGTACCCACATTCATAAATACCGGAGTCTGGATCTTGCCGTGAACGGTGGTCATCTCCGCGCGTTTCGCCCGGCCATCCGTTGCTATAATTTTATATTCCATGATTATTTCTCTTTCTTATGGGTAGTCATGACATACCATAATGCGCCTGTGATGCATACGGAGGAATAAGTACCGCATACAATGCCGACGATCAGAGGCAGTGCAAACTCACGAACAGAGCTTACGCCCATGATAAACAGTACGATAACCATGACAACAGTCGTTAAGGAAGTGTTGATGCTTCTGGTAAAGGTCTGGGTGATGCTTAAGTTCACCAGATCTGCCAGACTCTGCTTGTTGGTCTTAATCTTTAAGTTCTCACGGACACGGTCGAAGATAACGATGGTCGCGTTGATGGAATAACCAACGATCGTCAGCATACATGCGATAAAGGTAGATCCCACAGACCATCTTGCAGCTGCATAGAAGGTCAGGACAACCAGTACATCATGAAGCAGTGCTAAAACCGCACTGGTTGCAAAACGGATATCCTTGAACCGGAACCAGATATAGATCAGCATGCAGATCGTCGCGATGATCACTGCCTCGATGGCATCACGCTTCATCTCGTTGCTGACTGCACCGGAAATACTCTCTGCAGTGATCTTATCTTCCTCAACACCAAAGTTTTCTACTAAAGCATCATTTAAAGCCTGTCTCTGGTCAACAGACAGAGTCTTGGTTTTAATGATGACCTCGTTGGTTCCGGTAACCTTCTGGGCCTGAACCTCTGCGTCACCAGTTACCTTGATCACAACCGGAACGACCTTGCTGGAAATGTCTTCCAGGCTCATATCTTCATTAAATGTCACATTGGTGGAAGTACCGCCCTTAAACTCCATACTGTAGTTTAAGACACCATCTCCACCTGCACCGTGAACTCCCATCGTCACCCATCCTGCAACGATCACAACACAGGAGATGATAAAGCACAGATTCTTCTTTCCAAGGAAATTGATCGCTTTTTTCTCTTTGCTGACACCGTAGAATTTCGGATCATCCAGTCCCAGGTTATACAGAGCGTTTAAGATTGCCTTGGTCACAAACAGAGCTGTGAACATGGACAGAACGATACCAAGTGCCAGAGTAGAAGCAAATCCCTTAACGGTACCGGAACCTCTCCAGAACAGGACTACGGCTGCGATCAGAGTGGTCACATTACCATCAATGATGGCAGATAAAGCCTTGGAGAAACCAGTCTTGATCGCTGATTTTACGGTCTTTCCAACACCGATCTCTTCTTTAATACGTGTGAAAATGATAACGTTAGCATCCACGGCCATACCGATGGACAGGATAATACCTGCGATACCAGGTAAAGTCAGAGTAACCTCAAATGCAGACAACAGGACCAGTTCCAGGGCCACATACAGGCACAGCGCCAGTACAGAAGCCAGACCAGGTACTAAGTAAACTGCGATCATAAAAACTGCCACAATGCCAAATCCGATAGCGCCTGCCTTTAAGCTGGTAGCAATGGCCTCCTGGCCCAGCTTTGCACCTACTACATTGGAACGAAGCTCCTCCAGCTCCAGGGACAGAGAACCGATACGGATGGTCGCTGCCAGGTTCTCAGCCTCATCGTAATCCTGCATACCGTCGATGTAACACTCTCCACCGGTGATCGCGGAGTTTACTGTTGGATAAGAAACCATAGAACCATCATAGATAATGCCGATTCTCTTTCCGATGTTCTTTGCAGTTGCATCTGCGAAGGTTTTTGCTCCCTCCTCCGTAAAGGTCAAGCTTACTACATAGGATTTCTGACCATTTTTCTCCTGGATAGCAGCCTTTGCGCTGGCAACCTGATCTCCAGTCAGAATGGTATTTCCTGACTCATCCACAAATATCAGGGAACCTGGCTTACCAAGCTCTTCCAAAATGGCGTTGGCATCAGAAACACCTGGAATATCAATGTTGATACGGTTAGAGCCCTCCTGATAAACCTCAGCCTCTGTGCTGTAGTTCTGGACTCTCTGCTGCAGCTTGTAAATGGTATCAGACATTTCTTCAGAAGATGGATTTTCCTCTACTGCCTGATAAGTGATGCTGACACCACCTGCCAGATCCAGACCCAGCTTGATGTCATCCATGGTATCATAGCCGAAATATCCGAACACACCGATACAGATCAGGGTGATCAGAAGGCCAATGATGCCATTCCTTTTGTTACTCTTCATGATTTTTCTCCTTTACTCGGCTAATGCCGCTTTAATCATAATCGAACACTCGATTCTCTTCTTCTGCATCTGGCAGCCGATATCATAAGCGTCCGTAATGGAACCATGGAAATTGTAGGAGTTTGCCGCGCATCCGCCGCTGCAATAGAATCTTGCAAAGCAGTTTCTGCACTTTTCTTTGGCGTACACGTTGCAGAGTTTGAACTCATCGCGTACCTCGGTATTGGTAATGCCTTCATCTACGTTGCCTAACAGGAATTTCTCCTGACCAACAAACTGATGGCATGGATATAGATCACCCCATGGGGTAACTGCCAGATACTCCGTTCCTGAGCCGCAACCAGACAGTCTCTTCGCTACACATGGGCCCTGCTGAAGATCCAGCATAAAGTGGAAGAAATTAAAACCCCTTCCTTCTTTCTTTCTCTTGATATATTCAACCGCCAGCTTATCGTACTCTTCCAAGATCTGTGGAACATCCTCTTCCCGGATGGAATATGGCTCTTCTGGAGCAGCCACAACCGGCTCGATGGACATCTGTTTAAATCCCAGATCTGCAAAATGGATCACATCGTTGGAGAAATCCAGATTGTTTCTGGTAAAGGTTCCGCGGACGTAGTAATTCATCTGGTTTCTGCTCTCTGCAAACTTCTGGAATTTCGGAACAATGATATCATAGCTTCCGGCTCCCTTGCGGAATGGACGCATCTTATCATTGACTTCTTTTCTGCCGTCTAAGCTCAATACCACGTTGCTCATCTCACGGTTGCAGAACTCCATGATCTCGTCATTTAACAGAACACCGTTGGTCGTCAATGTGAACCGGAATTTCTTATTATGAGCTGCCTCCTGAGAACGGCCGTACTCCACCAGCTGCTTTACCACATCCCAGTTCATAAGCGGCTCGCCGCCAAAGAAGTCTACCTCCAGGTTCACACGGTTTCCAGAATTGGCGATCAGGAAATCCAGAGCTTTTTTACCAACCTCAAAGCTCATGAGCGCTCTTCTGCCATGGTACTCTCCCTCTTCTGCGAAACAGTAACGGCATGCCAGATTGCAGTCATGGGCAATGTGCAGGCACAAGGCCTTCACAACCGTCTTTCTCTTCTTGAAATCCATAACGAAATCACGGTATACATCTCTGGTAAACAGCTCTTCCGCATCGATCAGTTCCTGGATATCGGACATGGCATCGTCAATGTCCTGGGTACTGTATTTTTTTGCCAGTTCTGTGCGAACCTCTTCTGACATCTCCTGTGGAATCTGCTGAGGCTTCTCCAGTTCTCCCAGTTTTTCTTCCAGCATCGCAATGGCATCATATACCACGTCATCGACCACATGAATTGCTCCGCTGTTTACATCCATTACGATGTCATAACCATTATTTTTGTACTGATGAATCAAAACTTTTCTCCTTATCTAAACTCTGGTGCCTGTCCCGACAGACACCTCGCATATTAATATTCTGCACTCCAGGTGCCTTATGTTATCCTGACCAATCCCGTAAGAATTTCTATTATAACATAAAGCACCCCTACAATCCCAAGGATCGTAGGGGTTACCTGTTTGTTATCATCCCCGGCTCGATTAACGGTTTGCGTTCTCGCAGCTCTGGTTACCTACGGTACAGGAAGTCTTGCATGCAGACTGACAGGAAGTCTGGCACTCGCCGCATCCACCCTTCTTCATGCTGCTCTTTAATGTACTGTTTGTTAAAGTTTTTACTTTCTTCATGGTTTTTACCCTCCTGATATTCTATAAACTCACGCAGCGCAGCCAAAATCCCACACTGCCTATAGTTTTCGCAAAAATTATATCATAAGAATCTCTGCTATGCAAGTTTTTTGTACTATCGGCTTTTGCGGACGAATAGATTAAAGCAAATCCACTAAAAGGACTTCTCTATGGAACTTTTTTCTCCTAAAAAACTGCTTCAGGCACTTCTCTGCTCCTATCTTCTTTCCGCTGTTCTGCTGCTTGCCACGGCTTTTTTCCTTTATCGTTTCCGTTTAAAGGAAAGCCAGATCCGACTGGCAGTTGCCGTCATCTACGTGTTATCCGGTGCTCTGGCTGGTTTTTTCTTCGCCCGCACCACCGGAAAACGTCGTTTCTTCTGCGGACTTGCTGCCGGACTTTCTTACTTTCTGATCCTGGCAGCAGTCTCTTCCTTTCTCGGGAAAGGATTCACTGTGTCCATGCCACATCTTCTGACCACCATGGGGATGTGTATCGGAGGCGGCATATTCGGAGCAGTCATCAGCTGACAGCCTTCATTTTTCTGATCTTAAGCCGGTTCTTCCTCTTTCTCCTCTTTCGGAAGAATGATCTTCACCCGGTCGATCCGGTTCTTGTCCACCTTAGTCACCACAAAGCGGATTCCGTCATCGGCAACCTCCTCGCCCTCTTCTGGCAGATGGTCTAACAGTCCGATGATCAGTCCGCCCACAGAATCGTAGTCCTCCGACTCCAGCTCCAGGCCCAGGCGGTCATTTAAGTCATCCAGCTTCATAGCTCCTTCTACGGAATATTCACCCGGCGCAACTTCAATCAGGTTTTTCTCCTCATCCTGATCATACTCATCACGGATCTCTCCAACAATCTCTTCCAGCATATCCTCTAATGTGATGAGGCCGGCTGTCGCACCGTATTCATCCAAAACGATCACGATATTATTGAAGGTTTTCCGCATCTCTATCATCAGTTCAGAAGTCTTCTTATACTCATAAGTATACAAAGGCTCCCGCAAATGATCCCGGATCTGGAAATGCTCGTGATCCTCGATCAGAAGCAGATCTTTTACATTAATGATACCGATCACATTGTCCGTGGTATCCTCATAAACCGGAATTCTGGTGTACCGTTCTTCCCGGTATAATTCAATCACCTCATCATAAGTGGCATTGACATCCACAAAGACCATATCAATTCGTGGCACCATGATATCCTTCGCCAGGGAATCGCCAAAATCAAACACATTGTTGATCATTTTGCGTTCCTCGCTCTCGATGACTCCCTCTTCATGTCCCACATCCACAATGGTACGCAGTTCATCTTCCGTGATCACATCATGCTTGGCATTGGGATCCACATGCATCAGGGTCAGAACGCCTAATGACATTTTGTTGACCACAAAGATCACCGGAGTTAATGCTCTCATGAAAGTATATATAATTTTCGCATTCTTTAAAGAAATCTTTTCTGCGGAAATCGTAGACAAGGTCTTTGGCGTGATCTCGCCAAACACCAGGATTAGCAAAGTCAGGATACCTGTAGCAATTCCTACTGCCTTGCTTCCCAACAACTCGATCGTTAACGTTGTCATAAGCGATGATGCAGAGAGGTTGACCAGGTTATTTCCAATGAGAATTGCGCTGAGCATCTTCCCCTGTTCCTCGATCACTTTAGTCAAGATAATGGCCCGCTGATCTCCGGACTCTGCAAGGGAACGCACACGGATCTTATTCACCGTAGTAAGTGCAGTCTCAGACGATGAGAAAAATGCAGATAAACTTAATAATACAACTAACACAAGCAACTGTATGACGTCACTCGAATCCAAAAAAAATCACTCCTTTACGCATAATTTTAGTTGTGATTGTACATGATAATCGGATATTTGTCAATTCAGAACTGCGGAACCATTCCCTTATTTATGAACCATTATCTTATTTTTTACAAAACAGTTCCCGCAAAAGCAGGATCAGGCTTCCTGCAAACACAAAAATATCTCCTAAATTAAATACCACGTCTTTTAATTTTTTCCACTGGATGCTGAAATAATCCACCACATATCCACGGAACAGCCGGTCATACAGATTGCTCAGTCCACCACCGATCACCATAGAAAGGCCGATCTTTTCCACAAACTGTCCTTTTTTAGGAAGAATCCAGCATAAAATACCTGCTGCTGCAGACACCACTGCCAGCGGGATCATTTTCACCAGCTCCTTTTTTTCTTTTAATGCCCCAAAAGGGAATCCTTCGTTATGGTTCCGGTAAAGCAGGATCCAGCCTCTGCTTCCCTCCAGTTCTTTGGGAAACTGCTCCTGATCCATCTCATCAATGGTATCCTTCAGTCCAAGGTCCAAAAGCACTACTGCTGCGATCAGAAACAAAAAAATCATATTTATTTCCTCCTTTTTCATAGGATAATACAAAATCTATGGAGTGTATCTGTTGGTTTTCCCTCAGATACAATAAAATTTCTATGGTTTCATGCAACCAGGCCGTCAATTCTGAAAATTACGCTGATTTTATCTACCGCTATGGCAATATCTCCCTGGAGCTGATCCGGCAGCAGACCGGAACCGACTGCATCAGCTATGTGGACGAAGAATATGTGATCCTCCATGCGCCTTTGGATCAGGTACTTCCCATCACTCTGGCGCGGTATTCTTATTCGTCCATTCCGGCCCTTTATACCCTCTTAGACTCCACCAATATGGAGCAATCCGGTATTCTTCCGGTCATGCGGCAGCCAGGTCTCAACACCGGTGGTGAAGGAGTACTTCTTGGGATCATCGACACCGGGATTGACTACCGGAATCCTCTTTTCCGCAATACTGACGGCACCACCCGGATCTTAGGAATCTGGGATCAGACTGCCACCGGTTCCTTTTCTATGGAAAGCTCCCGCGGCGCTTCTTATGAATTTCTTTATGGAAAGGAATACCGGAAAGAACAGATCGATGAAGCCTTAGCTTCCACAGATCCTCTGTCCCTGGTTCCTGTCACCGATGACTCCGGCCACGGAACCTTCCTTGCAGGGATTGCCGCTGGCAGAACTGAGGAAGATGCGGATTTTACCGGGGCTGCGCCTTCCTGTTCCCTTGGCATCGTCAAACTCCATCCGGCCAAGCAGTATCTGCGGGACTATTACCAGATTCCGGCATCCGCCACCGCTTACCAGTCTAATGATATCATGACCGCCATCACTTACCTGCGTTTTCTGTCATACCGTCACCAGATGCCTCTGGTGATCTGTCTGAGTCTTGGCACCAACCAGGGAAGCCACGACGGGACTTCGCCTTTAAGTCAGACATTAAACCATCTAAACACGCTGCGCGGCGTCTGTTCCGTCTGTTCCGCCGGCAATGAAGTGGGCTTCCGTCATCACTGCAGCGGCGTGGCAGCAGAGGATAGCTCCCACTACACGGAGATCGAACTGCGGACCGGGGAAGGAGAATCCGGCTTTCAGCTGGAATTATGGGCTTCATTTCCCGAGTTTTATACGATTGGTCTGGTATCTCCCACCGGTCAGGCCACCGGACGGATCCCTTATGGCTCTGACAACCACACCACCATCCGGTTTCCGCTGGAACAGACGGATGTGACCGTCTCCTATCTTCCTGCCTCCGTCACCCAGAATACCTCTCTGGTAGTCCTGCGGTTCCAGACTCCTGCCGCCGGGATCTGGAAGATCCAGGTGTACCCGTCCAGAACGATCTCCGGGATCTTTCATCTATGGCTTCCTGCCCAGGGACTGGTCTCACCGGACACTTTTTTCTTAAATTCTGACCCGTCCACCACCATCACCGATCCCGGAAATGCTGCATTTCCTATCACCGCTGCGGCCTACGATCACACCAATGGCAGTCTCTACATCCACTCCAGCCGTGGTTACACCCGTGATGGACGGATCAAGCCGGATCTGGCCGCCCCTGGAGTAGACGTCTACGGTCCTGGAATTTCTTCCGTTCCAGGCGATTTCCCCTACACCCGTATGACTGGCTCCAGCATTGCCGCCGCCCACGTGGCCGGAGCCGCTGCCTGTCTGTACTCCTGGGGATATGTAAAGGGCAATGAGCCTTCTATCAACAGCCGCTCCATCAAAGCATACCTGACGCTTGGCGCAGACCGTATCGCCGCTTACCGCTATCCGAACCCGGAATGGGGGTATGGAATGTTAAATCTTTATCAAAGCTTTCTGGCCATGCGGGAGTAAAAAATACCGGCTATCCACGCATCTCGATCCGTGGCCCGCCATGCTTTTCCAGATAATTTCTGGTGATCACTACAGTTCCGATGCCTGGATCCTTCGGCACCTCATACATAATATCCAGCATAAACTCTTCCATGATAGCACGGAGAGCTCTGGCTCCTGTATCACGCTTCAGGGCTTCTTCTGCGATCCATTCCAGAGCCTCATCCTCAAACACCAGCTTCACTTCATCTAACTCCAGCAGCTTCTTATACTGCTTCAAGATCGCATTTTTCGGCTTTTTCAGAATATCCACCAACGCCTCTCTGGTCAGCTTCTGAAATGTCACCACCACTGGAAGACGGCCTAAAAACTCCGGAATCATGCCGAAGGTCCGCAGATCCTGATTGGTCACATGGCTTAAAATATTGGGGTCCTGATCATACTGGTCCTTTAACTCCGCCTGGAAACCGATGGAAGCCTTCTTTGTCAGCCGCTCCCGGACAATATCCTCAAGATCCGGGAACGCGCCGCCGCAGATAAAGAGAATATTATCGGTATTGACAGTTGCCATCGGTGTCAGAGCATTTTTCTGGTTTGATCCCACCGGCACCTCCACCTGGCTTCCCTCCAACAGCTTTAACAATTCCTGCTGAACGGACTCACCGCTGACATCCCTGGTGTTGGTGTTTTTCTTCTTGGCGATCTTATCGATCTCATCGATGAAAATGATCCCACGCTCGGCCTTTTCCACATCGTTATCCGCTGCAGCTAATAGCTTGGAAACCACACTCTCAATATCATCACCAATATAGCCCGCTTCTGTCAGTGCTGTGGCATCCGCAATGGCCAACGGCACATCCAGCAGCCTTGCCAGGGTCTTTACCAGATAAGTTTTACCACTTCCGGTCGGTCCGATCATAAGAATATTGGACTTCTCAATCCGCACCTCCTCATCCTCTGCCATCTGCTCTTTTTCCTCTGTCTGTGCTTTGGCTGTCTGGGAAAATACCCGTTTGTAATGATTGTAAACTGCCACGGAGATCACCTTCTTGGCCTGTTCCTGACCGATCACATACTGGTCCAGTTCTCCCTTGATCTTGTGCGGAGCCGGGATATTTTTCAGATCAAAAGCCGGTTGTGCTTCTTTCTCTGATTTCTTCTTGATCTTCTGCTTCTTTGGGATCTCCATACCAGGAATGTTCAGATTGTTAAAATCATTCAGATTCATATTCATATATGGCATATTCTGAAGCTGGGAAAAATCCATACCATTTTTCATAATGGCATCAAAGGACTTCTGCATACAGTCATGGCACAGGCACATACCACCTGGCATCGTGATCATCTTTCCTGCCTTGCTTTCCGGCCTGCGGCACACATAACAGATATGCTCATACTGGTTATCGTCATTGTCTTCTATGGTCTCCCCCTCCGTCTGAGAGGTTAACTTCTTCTCGTTATCTTCCAAAATTATCTTCTCCTGTATCTGTCATTGTTCTGGCAGCCAGCCCAGTCCATCCACAGGGTTGTAAGAACTGCGTAATGATCCAGTATAAAGGTACTGAATCGTTACAAAACTGCCATATTGTCTCTAGTATAAACAAAATCAGGCCCCGGCACAAGTCCGGAGCCTGATTTTACACTCTTTTAAGATTTATAAAAACTGATACATGATTTCAGGTACTTACTGCTGTGCCTGACCATTTCCATTCTGGCTGCCATTATTCTGGCTGTTACCGTTCTGGGCATCCTGGCCAAGAGTTGCCTTGGTTCCCAGTGTGATGGTGACGGTTCTGTCCACATACTCGCCATTTTCCAGACTCTTAACACCTAATTCTACTGTCTCGCCTGCTTTGTAGTATTTTAACAGATCCTGTAAAGCTGCCATGCTCTTGACACTCTGGCCATCGAATTTCACAATGATATCTCTCTTTCTCAGATCAGAGTTCGCTGCTGCACCACCGTCAATGATACCATATACGAAAACACCGGCTGGCATATCCTGCTGTTTCACCATACTGTCGTCTACAGTCAGACCCTGAATGCCTAAATAGCCTTCCTCACCCTCTGCAACAGTCTGGTTCTTGGTTCTCTGAGTCATCAGAGTGCTTAAGATCTCCTGTGCTTTTGAGATCGGGATTGCATAACCAATACCCTCTACATCCGTGGATGAATATTTCGCTGCATTGATACCAATAACCTCACCCTTCATATTCAGAAGTGCGCCGCCGCTGTTGCCAGGGTTAATGGCTGCATCCGTCTGAAGCAGATTTCTGGTGACGGTGTTATCTACTTTTACTTCACGGTTCAGTGCGCTGACATAGCCAACAGTGACAGACTGGCCATATCCAAGAGCATTACCAATCGCAACGACACCCTGACCAACCTCCAGAGCATCAGAATCACCTAATTTTGCAACAGAGATCTGGCTTAAGGTATCCTCTGGAATATCTTTTAAGGCAACTGCGATCACTGCCAGATCAGAATCTGCATCAGTACCTTTGATGGATGCGTTAACAGAAGTATCATCAATAAATACCACCGACAGATTCTCGGAATCCTCTACTACATGGTTGTTCGTAGCGATCAGAAGTTCTTCATCATTCTGGCCAATGATAATACCGGAACCGCTGCTTGGTACTTCATAAGTCTGGCTCATGCCCCACCAGTTATTGCTCTGGTATAACATAGTATTGTTGATGGCAACCACGGAAGGCATTGCAGATTTTGCAATGGCTGAAACATCCAGTGCGGCCGCATTGCCTGCTACTGCGCTGTTTCCGCTGGCAGAAGCGCTTGCAGAGGTCTGAGCCTCTGTCGTAGAGTCCTCGACTGCCGTCTGCGAGCTTACCAATGGATAGGTGGCAGGTCCGAAGGAATCTGCGATCTTATTGATCCCAACCATGGTTCCGCCGGAAACGGCACCAAACAGGAGAGCCGCTGCTGTGATGCCTGCTACCTTTCTGGTAAGTCCGTTCTTTCTTCTCTTCTCGTGATGCTCCTCAGATGGCTGATGATTCTGAAAACCGCCCTGGAAGCCAGACTGGCTGGTCTGTGCCTGCTGACCTGCCTGGCTGTCCTGATACTGGGTCTGCTGATTCTGGAAAGCCTGACCGGGCTGATGGCTCTGTACAGACTGGCTATTCTGGTACTGTACCTGCTGGTTCTGTGCAGACTGGCTGTTCTGGTACTGTGTCTGCTGGTTCTGTGCAGACTGGCCATTCTGGTACTGTGCCTGCTGGTTCCCGGATGTCTGCTGGTTCTGCCAGTTATAACTGCCCTGAGTCTGTGCTCCTGTGGATGCCTGCCCCTGTTGCTGGTTCTGTACCGGCTCTGGATCCTTCATGGTAAAGTCTGGTGTTCCCATATTGCTGTTATTATGTTCATCAGAATTCATATTCTGCTCTTTGTTGGTGTTCTCTTCGTACATAAGTCATATCCCCTTTCCTGATACTTTTATGTTTTCTTTTCCCAGGGCTTTTTCTTTCTCTTCCCTGTTTCTGTAAAGTAATATATCAATGCTTTGTGTCTAATTTGTGACGGAAGTATAATAAAACAGTGAAAACCAGAATATTTTCTGATCTTCACTGTTCTTTTTTACTCATGATATTGTGTAACGATTCAGTAGGTCTGCGCACATGCTGCGCTGACCGTAAGAACACACAGGCTAGAAAGCAAAAATCCCATCAGCGAAGCTGATCTGGAATGGATTTTTGCTCGTAACTATGAAGGTACTGAATAGTTACGATATTTTTGAGGCCCGCATATCTTCTTTAATTACCACCTGGCTCTACAGCCTCTGTAGTCGTCTCGCTGATCGTGGATGACGGGCTATGATCAGCCGCTGTCGTTTCTGGATATCCAGGATGTGGAGCCACAGCTGTGGTTTCCGGAGTCATCCCAGGTCCTCTCATACCATCCGTGCTGGTGGTGCTGTTTCCCTTGGTATTGGTCTTTTCATCACTGCCTGGATGGATTATGATACTGCCATCCGGAGCCACGATTCCACCAGAGCTGCTTCCTGTAGTCTCCGTAGTACTTCCCGGATGGACTGGATCATCCGCTCTGCTCTCTGTGATACTTCCCGGATACTGGATGATCTCTCCCGGTCCGTTTGCGGAGCTTTCATCCTCCTCTGGTCCATCTACCAGATTACCATTTTCATCTGTCTCACCGATTCCAGGATGTTTCGTTCCATCAGCAGCTGTGGTCTCAATGATATTGCCATCCTCATCTGTCTCTGGCTCTGCCGTTGACTCCGCTGCCGTAGTTTCCGTGTTCTTAGAGCCGGAGGAGTTTGAAGAAGAACTGTCGTTTGGCAGATATCCTTCTGTAGACACATGTCCGATACTCTTGCCCTGGGAATACATACCCGTATCTGAAGCAATCTTGGCGCTGATCTGCTTTACGGTGTCCGTTGGTGTGTATGCCTCATCTCCAAACAGGAACGTATGCAGCTCGCTGACGTTGGATTCCAGGGTCTGTGGAATGACACAGGCGCCCTTGGAGCCCATATTGGCCTCACCTCTTGCAGATGGGAATCCCATGGTCTCACCAATGTGATACTTGGTAATGCTGAGCGCGATGTTGGTCAGATCTGCGAAGTCCAGATTGTTGGATACCTGTGGCAGAACCGTCATCAGAATATTATTCAAAGCCGCGTAATCCGCTTTCTTGGCTTTATCAAAGGCCAGCTCGATGATCTTTCTCTGACGCTCGGTCCGGGCGTAATCGCTGTCCATTTTTCTTAAACGGGCATAAGCGACTGCCTGAACGCCATCTAAATGGTGAAAGCCCGGTCCGTCTAACTGGTGGGAGCCAACGCCTGTGGCCTGTACTGTCTCTGTAATATAGCTGTTAATGTAGCGGAATTCTGCCTTACTGATCTCCAGATCCACACCATCCAGGATGGTGATCACATCCGCCACAGCTTTCCAGCTGAAGGTAATGTAATCCGTGATGTTTAGATCCAGGTTCTTATTCAAGAATTTTAATGCCTGCTCCGGGCCGCCTCTTGCATAAGCCTCATTAAACTTACCGTAGCGTCCGTTATCATTAGTATTTAAGTAAGTATCACGGAATAAGGATACCAGCTTGATCTCCCCCGTATCCTGGTTGATACAACAGATCATGTTCACATCCGACTGGTTTCCTGCTCCTACACTGCCATCACGGCTGTCCACACCGAACACCGCGATCATCCAGTAGCCCTTCATCTTCTCCAGATCTTCTACTTGAAGGTCGTCATTCTTTACATACGTCTTATCCACATCCGGCCGCGGCATCATGGTCAGCTTCCTGGCAAAAAACGCATATCCAAAAATGGCTGTCAGCGTCAGGCACTCCGCAATGATCATGGCAATGATCCTGCGGCGGGTCTTCTGTGCCTTTGTCTTTATTTTTTTCCGTATTTCACGGGGATCTTTGCGGTTTCCCGATGACAAAGATCTGGTAATCTCTTCCCCCTGGGAAGATGGTTTTCTTCTGCTTCGGCCGTGGCTGTGATGCAGTTCCTCATTTCTATCATTCATGCGTATAACCTCATCATGGTACTCACTGTCTAGTAAGCATTCTTATTAATAAAACCTTTAAAAAACGTCAGGAACAGGATCTTAAAATCCCATCCCAGGGTCCAGTTCTCAATGTAATACAGATCGTGCTCGATCCGCTTGGTGATGGAAGTATCTCCCCTGTAGCCGTTGACCTGGGCCCATCCGGTCATGCCCGGACGCACCTGATGCTTGATCATGTACCTTGGAATTTCTTCCTTAAACCGCTCTACGAAAAATGGCCGTTCCGGTCTTGGTCCCACCAGACTCATATCCCCCTTCAGCACGTTAAAAAACTGTGGGATCTCATCAATGCTGGTTTTACGGATAAACCTTCCGATCGGCGTTACTCTCGGATCATGAGGCGTTGTCCACTTATTCTTCTCCGACGCCGGCGCCTGCACTTCCATAGAACGGAACTTGTACATCTTAAATGGCCGGTTGTGCAGTCCGATCCTCTCCTGGCAGTAGATCACCGGTCCCGGTGATGTGATCTTGATGATCAGGGCTGTCAGACCCATGACTGGTGAAAACAACACGATTCCTACCAGTGCGCCAAAAATGTCCACGCAGCGCTTCATATACCGGTTGATCGGTTCATTCAACGGAACATGACGGATATTGATCACCGGAAGCCCCTGCAGATCTTCAATATATGGCTGCGTTGGGATCACGTTGTTGTAATCCGGAATAAATTTCGTATGGACGCCGGATTTTTCACAGGCCGCCACCAGCTTCTCCAGCTTTGCGTACTCGCCGATACTTAAGGTAATGGCAATTTCATCCAATGTATTCAACGCCAGGATCGCTTCCAGATCGCCGGTTGTTCCGATCACCGGAACTCCCTTGTATTCATGCCCTGTCCTGCAATTATCGTCCAGGATCCCGCGGACACGGTATCCCCACTCCGGATTCGCCTGAATCCGGTCAATGAACCCTTCCGCTGCCCGGCTGTAACCGATCAGCAGAATATGCTTCTGATTATAGCCTTTTGACCGCATGGAATGCAAGATGTATCTGATGCAATTTCTTTCCAGTTCTTCTGCGATCACATTGACAACAAAGAAATAAAATACCATTCTGGTGGAAAATTCGCGGAAATACGGATGTTTTTTCAGTAAATACAGTACCAGAATGATGATCAGCGTACCGATGATGTTCGCCTTGAAAATATTGGCAAATTCATACCTTCTCTGCTGGACCCGCTTTGGCGCATAAAGCCTGCACAATCCGTACAGAAACAGATAAAGTGGAACGATCCACACCAGCATAATGAAATAATACTGTGCCGGAAGCACCTGCTTGTGTGGACTGTATACACGGTTTCCTAAAATCAAAAGTCCAAACGCCGCTGCATAGGAAATGATCAGCACCAAAGCATCCAGCACTACATGCAGCCGATTGAATTTCTGCTGATTGTCTTTTATCATAACACGTTACCTTTCGGTCTAAATTCGTTCAGCATATTTAAACTTCATACATTATACACGTTTTTTCTTTCCCAGGTCTTAAAATTATCTTAATTTCTTAAAAACTTTTTGAATCTGACGGTATCCAAACTCATATACATAGAGGAGGGTCCCGCAGATCAGTTCCCACTGGATCGCCAGATAGTTCGGCATATGCTCCGGGAAATATGCCACCTTCGCACACTTTTTCCGGGTTTTGATTCCCTCTTTTACACCGTCTAAATATTCTTTTCCAAAACCCAATTTCCGGAAAAATCCATATTTTACGATAATTCCCATGGTGATCGGAAGGAAATTCACCAGAAGCTGGAACAATGGCATGTTTTTGTAGTTTAAATACACGTTATTTCTGGCTGCCAGCCGCACCTTAAAGGCATTGTATTTGGAACCGCTGGTACCGCTGCCTACATGGTAGACCACCGCCGTTGGGCAGTAGCGGTTATGCCAGCCAAAGATCTTCGCACGGTAGCAGACATCAATATCTTCCAGATAGGCGAAATGCATTTCATCAAAGTATCCGATCTGTTCAAATACCGCTCTTCGATAAATAGCCGCTCCGGCACAGGCGGAAAACACCTCCCGCTCCCGGTTATAGCCCTTGCTGGATCGCCCCACGCCCCTCTGATAAGCCCAACCCAGGACGCTGTACATATCTCCTGCATCGTCCATCAGCTCCTTGTGATACATCTGCACCATTTTACTGCTGACGGCAAATATCTGATCAGACCGGCGGATGGCTTTTATCATCTCGCCGATGAAATCCGGCTCCACCTCGGTATCATTATTCAACAGCAGGACAAAAGGCGTTTTTGACGCTTTGATCCCCACATTTACCGCACCGGAAAATCCGGTATTTTCCTCTAAAAAAATGGTAGGATACTGATGAGATCTCAGCCAATCCACACTTCCGTCAGACGAACCGTTATCCACCACCAGAATCTCAAAATCTTTACAGGTCTGCTTTTCTAAGGCTGCCATACATGGCTCCATAAATTTCAGGCCATTGTAATTGGGAATCACCACCGTTACGGATGTTCCATGCATATTCTGTTCTGCCATGGGCTTATCCTTTCTGCGCTTCGCTGGTTGTTTCCTGTTCTGGCGCTTCCTTCATCAGTTCCCTGATGGCCGGATCTAATTCATAAGGCTGTCCAATGCCCTCTTTCTTTAAATCCCGCAGGGCAAAGTTGGACTTGCGCAGCGTCAGGTTCGGATTATAGTACGGATCTCCATTTTTTAAAATCTCCGGCCATTTTTTCGCAAACTTGGCCACTTCCCGGTTAAACCGGGCAACCTTCTCCGGCGTATCTTCCAATCCTCTTGATTTGGATTCATAGTGATATAACAGCGCGTAAGGTGCATATACTACCAGTTTTCCAAGAGAACGGATTTTCATACAGTAATCAATGTCGTTAAATGCCACTGCCAGGTCTTCACTGAATCCGCCAACTGCATCAAACACCGATTTCTTGCTCATCATGCAGGCTGCAGTGACAGCACTGTAATCCTGGGCGCACATGGCCCGGTGGAAATAACTGTTTTCTGCCTTGTGAAGACCGATAAAGGTGTGTCCTGCCACACCGCCAAAGCCGATAACTACCCCGGCGTGCTGGATGGTGTCATCCTGGTAAAGGAGTCTTGCTCCAACTGCACCCACATCTTCCCGCTGGCAGAAGCCTAACATTTCTTCTACGAAATTCTCCGCGATCAGCTCTGTATCGTTATTCAAGAACAGCAGATACTGCCCCTTCGCCGCCTGGACGCCAAAGTTATTGATTGCAGAATAGTTGAATTCCCTGGTCCAGGTTACCACACGCACCTGCGGAAATTCTTGCTGGATCGCTTCATAATAAGCAAAAGTCTCCGGATCGGTACTGTTATTTTCAATCACAACAAACTCCAGATTCTTATAAGTTCCTCTGGTGATCATGGAACGGATGCACAGATCCAGATCCTGTCTGTGATCCTTATTGGGAATGATAACAGACACCAACGGATCATCCTTGATCTTAAAGGTGGTATGATAAATACCATAGTCCACACCTTTTTCCACCTTCTCCGCCTCAATGCCCATCCGGTGGTAATGTTCCATAATGGCCCTGGAACCAGCCTCGAACGCATACAATTTACTCTGCGGATTGCTGGCGGTGGAATCCTGATGGCATCTCCAGTGATACAGCACCTTCGGGATATGCACGATCTCATTGGCTTTTTCCGTACAACGGAAAATAAAATCATAATCCTGTGCCCCGTCAAATTCCTTTCTCAGACCGCCTACCTGCTCCACCAGCTCCCGCTTCACAATGAACTGGTGACAGATATAGTTGACGCTGGTTAAAAGATCCGGATTGAAATCCGGTTTAAAATGCGGGTCAAATAACGCACCGCCGTCCATGTCCATCTTATCCTCATCGGAATAGATCACATCACAGTAAGGATGTTCATTTAACACCTTCGCGCACTCATAGAGGGCATCCGGGGTCATGGCATCATCATGGTCTGCCAGAACGATGAACTCCCCCTCTGCCATCTCGATGGCTGCGTTGGTGTTCACGGAGATTCCGCCATTGTAGCCTAAGATCTTATATTTCACCCGGCTGTCTTTCCCCGTATATTTTTTCACGATCCTGGAAACATCTTCTCCTTCCGGACTACCATCTACCAGACATAGCTCCCAGTTTCCATAAGTCTGTCCTAAAATAGAATCCAGCATTTCTTTCAGATACCGCTCCGGTGTCTTATAAAGAGGGATCACAATGGAGAATTTCGGTGTCCAGGCAAAAACTTCCTCCCGCTGGCGTTTTAATTCCTCATCGCTGGGTTTTGTCAGGGAATACCACTCGGCATAATCGTAATCATTGTCCAGTCCCTGGATCTTGTGGGTGGATTTGACGATCAGGGCCTTTAAACCATTTTCCTTAAAGAAATCCCAGGCCACATGGACCGTCTCCATATTCATCAGATCCTTGATCTTCTGCATCCGCTTGTGGGCAACACTGGCGCGCTTGCCGATCAGCTCCTCGTTGTATTTGATCTTGATTTTTCTTCCGTCACAGCAGATCACCAGATAATAATCTTTTCCCCTCTCATAGGGAAACTGGATGTCAAATCCAAAATCCTTATCATAAGTTTTTCCATAATAAATCTGGCTGACATCGTCTCTCCTGGTGGCCACATAGTGGAATTCCATAGGCTTTCCTTTCCCGTCAGTCACCTGGAATTCCGGCACAGATTCCGGCGTTTTTCCGATGACCCAGCCACTTAACTGGATGGAATTCTCCCGGATCCTTACCACATCTACGTTCTGTTTCATTCGTTCTCCTCAAAATTAATCCGTTCTTCTTCCACCACCAGAGGCCGTTTCATGACCCTGGCATTGATGGTCAGGATATATTCGCCCACCAGACCGATAAAAAAGATCTGGACAGAGCCTAAAAAGCACATGCCGATAAGCAATGGCGCCATGCCTGCTGCAAAGCGGTCCCAGTATACCAGTTTCAGTACCAGATAAACAATCGCCACGATCATGCTGACTGCGCTGCAGATGCTTCCGAAAATAGTTGCCAGGCGCAGCCCCGCCTTCGTATAAGAAGTAATGCTTAACATAGCCGCATCGTAAAGACGATAGAAATTGTTGCTGGTCTTGCCCGCCCTTCTTAATGGCTGTTCATATGGGATCTCTTTTCTGCGGAAGCCTAACTCCGCTACGATTCCCCGAAGGAATGGAGTCGGATCATCCAGATTCCGCAGAACCTCAATAAACCGCTTGTCATACAGGCCAAAACCCGTAAACTGTTCGATCTGTTCTACATCAGACAGTTTTTTGATCAACTTATAGTAGCAGCCACGAAGCCAGTACATAACCGGATTCTCCTGACTGGATTTCTTGATGCCAATGACGATCTTGTAGCCATTTTCCCATTCTTTTACATATTTAGGAATCATTTCCACCGGATCCTGGAAATCTGCCGCCATCAGGATGGTGCAGTCGCCCGTAGTCTGTAACATTCCATAATAAGGGGAATTGAACTGTCCAAAGTTCTTGGCATTAAAAATACCCTTGATCCCCTGATCTCCGGCGCACAGACCGCGGATCAGATCTCTGGTCTTATCCCTGGAATCGTTGTCAATAAACAAAATTTCATACCGGTAATCCGGCAGATCCTTCCGAAACATCTCCCGAAGGGCGTCTGCCAATGGTCCTACGTTCTCTTCTTCGTTGTAACAGGGTACAACTATGCTGATTGTTTTCATTTGTTCCAGCCTTTCATTTTCTGTAACTGCTCCCACTGACCCACAATTTCCAGCCTATGTTTTCGTTACTGTTCACGCGTTGCGCAAACAGCAACGGATTTTGCCGATGCTTCGCATTCCAAATCGGCAAAATCTGTTACCATCACTGTATCATACGGCATTTTCAGTTCAGAAAATGCCTACCCGTGTACAGTAACGTGTTTTCTTACAGTCAGCACAGCAAGTGCGCAGACCTGCTGAACAGTTCTCTTTTTTCTATATTGTTACCATGACTTTGATCAAGTCCGCTGGTTTCTCTTTCATTAAATACAATGCTTCTTCTATTTTGTCAAGTCCTGTCAGGTGATGAGTGACCAGACGCTCTGGATGTATCCGGCCATATTTTACCATGGAAAGCATCCTCTCGATCCGCACTCTGCCGCCTTCTGCCAGCTCCGTATGGATGGTTTTGCCAGCCATGCCGCGGCCACCGGAGAATTTTGGAAATGGCAGATTGCCGGTTCCGCCGAAATAATTGACATTGGAAACTGTGCCAATGCCGTAACGCACCATATCGATGGCCTGGGCAAAGGTCTCGTCATTACCGCCGCAGATGATCACGCTGTCCGCTCCAAGTCCATCTGTCCGCTCCATCACCTGCTGCACCAGATCTCCATTTTTATAGCTTAATACCTCAGATGCGCCAAAATCATAAGCACATTCCACACAGACCGGACGGCTTCCCACCGCCAGAATCCGTGCCGCTCCTAAATGCGCCGCGCCAGCCACTGCCATAAGACCGATGGGACCGATTCCCATGACTACCACCGTATCACCAAACTTGATATTGGCATTTTCCGCTCCGGTAAATCCGGTTGTCACCACATCCACACACATCAATGCCTGCTCCAGACTCAATCCCGCAGGAATCTTCGCCAACGTGGTATCCGCATCTGGGATCAGAAACTTCTCTGCAAAGACACCTGGCTGGCTTCTGCCCAGCTGATGACCGGAAAACGGGGCACTGGCATGCTTAAAATTACGCTCCTGGATGCCCCGGTCCCGCCAGTTAGGGGTAATCGCCGGAACTGCCACGATCTCACCCGGTCTGAATTCTTCTACCAGTTCTCCTACCTCCAGCACCTCCGCCACGCACTCATGTCCCAAAACCAGGTTCGGGGCTTTTCTGGATCCGCCTCCAAATACGGTATGCACATCGGAAGAACACGGTGCCACTGCCACTGGCCGCAAAATAGCTCCGTAAGGAGTCAGCCTGGGCTCCGGTACATCCACATATCCTACCACTCCAGGTTCTTTTAACACAAAGGCTCTCATGATAATTCCTCCACTTTCTCGCTGCGGAGAGTCAGAATCCGTATCTGCTCTCCCCACCATTTACGGATGTTCCCTGCGATCTCCTCTGTATAACCAGGAGCCACGATCAGGATCGCATCTACCATATGATCCGTCACATAATCCGGCGGCACAATGGGCAGACCGGAACCTGGAGCGAAACGTCCTTGTTTAAATGGAGCAGAATCAATGATATAGGAAACAGAATCTTTTAAATGGGTGGTCGCCGTCAAGGTAAAGCCCTGATGGCTGGCACCCCAGACCGCCATGGTCTTGTTCTCTTTTTTCAGGCTGTCTGACAGATTTTCCAGCTCATGATCCAGTTTATCCCGATTCTTTTCCAGTCCAGATACATCTGCCTTCCCATTTACTATTTCGACTGCTTTTTTAGCTGCTGGCTTTTGTCCCGCTTTTTTTGCTCCGGTCTTTCTCACAATTACCGCCAGCGTATCCCGGTTCACCATCTCTTCCTCTAATACCTGAAATCCATGGCTCTCCAGCAGATACCGCAGAGTCTCAAATGTGTAGTAGGCAATGTGATCCCGGATCAGTTCATAATAACCGTCATTATCCAGGATATACTCAAAACTCGGCACGGTGATCAGTCCCATGCCATCTTCTGTCAGATTGTTCGAGATGCAGTCCAGCATTACGCCAGGCTGTGGCTGATGCTCCAGAAAATTAAAGGACAAAAATACATCATAAGGCCCTTCTGTCCCGATCACATGATCCACACGTTCCGTAAAATCCCGGATCACGTTCAACCCGTCTTTTCTGGCAATCTCCACCAGATCGCTTTTATGCTCAATTCCATAAGCTTTCACCGGGAAACTGGTCAGAACCTTTAAGAATTCTCCCCGTCCACAGCCTGCCTCCAGAAATTTCTTCCCTTCTAAATGATATTTTTCGATCAAATGACGGTACTGCCTGGTACGCAGCTCCACCATGGTCGTAGAATATCCACCGGAACGGATCACATCCCGGTAATAATCCACCGGTTCGCAGTCAAACTGTACCAGCCCACACCCCGGGCACTGGAATAACCGCAGATCTACCGCTTCGTTCTCTGCTTCTTCTTTTGTTAATGGAATCTTCTGGGCAGAAGCCGGCATATGGGCCATTTCCAGCAATGGCTTCGTTCCCAGTTCTGCACCACAGACGATGCAGTGGCACCGTTTTCCCCTGTTTTGTTCCTGTTTCATGTTCGGTTGTTCTCCATTTTCTATTTCTTTCTGCAATGATTCCACGTGGTACTCACACCAGCCTGCCTGTCCCGCTTTTTTACTGCCTGCACAGCAACTGTGTCAGTATCTGATCATCCGCCGGATTCCATCTTTAAATCCAACTTCCGGTCTCCAGCCGGTCTTTTCCTTCACTTTTTGGATATCCGGGATCAGGTTCGCCTGTCCCTCTGCATTCGGTGGCAGCTTGCCGTAATGGCAGATGCCCTTTCCTCCACAGATCTCGCGGATCTCCTCCACATACTCCCGCAAAGGCTTCGTGGCATCCGCTTCTCCCGCCAGATTATAAATCCCACTCTCCTCCGGATCGGGTCCTGCTCCCACAGCCCCTTCACAAAAAGCCAGGGCGCACAGTCCTTTCACCAGATCTTCAATATACAAAAAATTCCACAGCTGGGTGCAGGCTCCAAACTCCATCTCTTCTCCCTGCAAAAAGTGATCCACGCAGGTATTCACCAATGACCACGGGTGGTCTCCCGGCCCATAAACACTAAAGATCCGGGTGTGGACATACTCCATCCGGCACACGCCTGCCTGATTCCACTGCCGCACTTTTTCCGTGGCATTTCTGCCAAAAGCGATCTTCGCCTTGCCGTACTCTGAAACCGGATGACACTCCCTGGTCTCGCCCATAGTGTCGGCACAAATTCCGTACTCCGCCTGAGAACCACTGAACAAAAAGCGTTTACAGCCTAATTTTCTGGCTCCCTCTAAGGCTTTCATGCCGTCCAATGCATTTTTCCCCTGCACCTTTGGATTTTTCCGGTTCTCACTTCCAGATCCGTCCCAGCCAAAATGGAAATACACCGGACACTCCACAGAAATCTCACGGTTTAATTGATCTAATTCTTCTAAATTTCGGAAAATTATATGAAAATGGGAATCATTTTCCAGTTTTTTCAGTACCTGACGGTTGTTGGAGCCGGGACGCACCACTGCGTAAACCTGATGCCCCCGGCTGACTAACTCTTTGCAAAGAGCCGCCCCCAAAAAGCTGGTGGCTCCTGTCACAACGATATTCATGAACGTATCCTCGGAATGATCATATTGGCGTCCATCTCCTCTTCTGACAAAAATGGAGACAGATCCTCTAACGGCGGAGACACCAGGGTTCCGTCCGGCAGGCGTTTCGCCGATGATTTCGGCTCAAAATTCTGATCTGTAGTGACAAAAATCTCACAGATCACCGGACCTTCCATGGACAGGGTCTTCTCAACAGCCTCCGGCAACTGACTGTTATGGCAGGCTTTCACATAAGGATAACCGTAAGCCGCAGCCAGCTTCTCCATATCCGGAAAGCTTAAATCCCCGCTGTCCGCACCGATTCCCACCAATGGTTCCCCAAAGAAATTCTTCTGGGTCTGGCGGATGGAGTGATAGCCCTGATTGTTGATCAGGAAGATCTTAATCCCCATCCGGTGATGGATGATGGTCTGCAGTTCCTGAAGATTCATCTGAATACTGCCATCACCGGTCAAAAGGATCACATCGCCGCATCCGTCGTTCTTACTTGCCTCCCAGGCGCCGATCGCTGCTGGAAGATCGTAACCCATGGACGCGATTGCGGAATTGGTGATAAAACGCTGGCCCTTCTTGATGATGTAGCCATGGCCTCCCGCCACGCAGGCAGAACCATTTCCCACTACAGTGATCTGGTTTTCTTTCAGTCTCGTACTTAAATGATGCACCAGTGCGTATACATTCGCTTCCTTTGTATCATCGTCCACCAGATGCTTCGGCAGTACCACCGGATACTTTTCCTTCCACATCTGACAGGTCTCGTTCCAGGTCATTCCCGCAAGCCCCTCTCCACCGTCAAAAACAGGTGTCTTTTCCTGATCCAGGACTTTATCCATGACTTCTAAAAGCTCCTTTGCGTCCGCACACACCGGGAAATCGATGTGGACGCTTGGCTTTTTCAGTTCCTCCGGATCTACATCATTGACGATGGTATAAGCTGCCCTTGCCCAGGTCTTATAATTGTACCCCACCTGGCGGATGCTCAGACGGCTTCCCACAGAAAATACCAGATCGCTGTTCTGGACTGCAAAATTGCCCGGACGGTCTCCCATACCACCTGCCCGGCCTACATACAGCGGATCATCGCTTGCCATGCAGTCCTGACTGTTCCAGCCGACAGCTACCGGAATCCCAAGTTTCTTTACTACCCGCTCAAATACCGGATACGCCCCTGCAATACGGATTCCATTTCCCGCATTCAGTACCGGGCGTTTTGCCTGGCGGATCTTTTCGATGATCTGTTTTACTGTTTCTTCACTTACGTTTGGAGCCGGACAGCCATGTTCCCGCTCATAGGCTTCCACATCAAATCCTTCCAGCCCATCGGTCTCTACATAAGCCCCCTGGACATTTAATGGAATGTCCAGCCAACATGGACCCGGACGGCCGGAATATGCCAGATATAAGGCTTTTTCCAGACAATACCGGATTCTCCTGGGATCGATCACCATCTCACTGTACTTGGTCATGCACCCGATGGCCTTCACAATATCGAACTCCTGGTCTCCCATAGCCCGGATTCCGGTTCCGGACCAGCGGGCTGTGGTATCATAGCGCACCTGACCAGATAAAACCAGCATAGGAATGGAGTCCAGCCATCCACCTACTACACCAGTGATCGCATTAGTACCACCAGGTCCTGTGGTCACGCACAAAAGACCGATTTTATTGTGGATTCTCGCATAGCTTTCCGCCGCCATGGCACAGGCCTGTTCATGATGCTGGTACAGGCAATGCAGTCCCTCCTGATGTCCCAGCGCATCATTTAAATGCATGGCGCCGCCTCCAGTCACGGTAAACACCTGGGAGATCCCATGGGCCACTAATTGTCCGGCAATGTAGTTGGAAACTTTCATTCTCATAGAAATGCCTCTCCTTTTCACGATATAAAGCGGACATTCGCAACGATTCAGCACCTTCCGGCCTGTGTTTTCTTACAGTCAGCACAGCGAGCGCGCAGATCTGCTGAACCGTTACCTTTTTTTCCTCATTTCAGTAGTATAACACAAAACCTATAAGCCGAAAAGAGGATTGTAGATTCCTGCCATTTTTACCAGGAATCCGCACTTTTTTTGCACTGCTTTCTGGGGTATACTGAGCCAGTAATGCAAACAACGGATTTTCAGCCACCATCAGAACCTGCCACTGGCAGCTTCTGTGGATGCATAGCAACCGAAAAAGGAGAGAATGATATGAGAAAACATAGGAAACTTGCGGCTGTATTATCTACCACGGCAGTACTGACTGCCTTTGCCCCACTCTTTACTACCCCTGTCCTGGCACAGAGTACTGGCTGGGTCCAGGAAAATGAGAACTGGAGCTACTACGATTCCGACGGCTACAAACTGACTGATTCCTGGAAAAAACAGGATGGCGAATGGTATTACCTGGACGAGAACGGCAACCGTGCATACAATATGCAGATTGATGACTACTATGTAGGCGCAGACGGAAAACGCGTGTCCAACCAGTGGGTATCCATCGCCAATGAAGATTCCTGGGACAGCGATGATGCACCGGAATTTTACTGGTATTACTATGGAAAAGACGGAAAAGTAACCGTTTCCAAATTTAAAACCATCGAAGGCAACTGGTACTACTTTGACGACGATGGCCGCATGATGACCGGACTGGCCGAGATCGACGGTTCTACTTATTACTTTGGTGATTCCACCGATGGAATCATGAAAAAAGGCTGGGTTCAGTTAGATATCAGCAATGAAGATCCAGAGGAAGAAACTGCATGGTTCTATTTTGACAGCACCGGAAAAATGATCGAGAACCAGGTAGATAAAAAGATTGGTGGAGATTATTTCTCCTTCCGTGACGGTAAAATGGTGACCGGGTGGTACAAGCTGCCAGAAGCTGCGATTGCTTCTGATTCCGCAGATTCCGACGTTGCCACTGATTCTAACGCAGAAGCTGATCACAGCACCGCTGGCGCAGCCACCAGCACCGTTTCCACCGACAGTGCCTCCGGCTATCAGTATTACGATGCCCAGGGCAAGCGTGCTTCTGGCTGGATGACCATCGAGGGAATCCCTGGTGTCAGCGCCGAGGATGAGACTTATCAGTTCTATTTTAAGAACGGTGTTCCTTACTTTGCCAAGACCGGCATCCAGACCTTCTCCATCAACACCGCCCGCTACGCCTTCAACACCCGCGGCGAGATGCAGACCGGCCTTCATGTGGTGACTTTAGAGGACGGTTCCATCGCTAATTTCTATTTTGGAAATGATGGCATTATGAAAACCGGTAAACAGATCATCACCGATGAGGAGTCCGGCACCAGCCAGACCTGGTTCTTCCACACAGAGGGAGCCAAAAAGGGGCAGGGCTACCACGGCATCCGCGACAATGTACTCTACGAGTACGGCTTAAGAAAAGAAGCCGATTCTGACTTACGCTACAGCCCGGTAGCTTTCCAGGAAAACCGCTACCTGATCAATGGTTCTGGAACCATCCAGAAAGCCACTGCTTCCTCCAAGTCTTCTTCCAGACCAGAGCTTGGAACCGGATACCGTGACTTTAAGGATTCCAATGAGAACATCTGGACCGTGGATGTTCATGGTGTAATCCAGTAATTTTTATTCCCGTCATTATTTTATCCATTCACATTTTTTATAATCAAACATTCTGATGACCGGATTCTCTGCCTGGAGCGGAAGCATTTACACACGGTAAATGTTTCCGTTTCCATGTATTTTTCCCCATGTATTCTTTATTTTTTGTCATTTCCCCAAAAATGTTACATATTTTCGCACCAAAACGTCATATGATATATAAAATATTATTTTGTCAATGTCAGGAGGGGAATATGTGATGAGAGACTTATCCGTTTACTACTGCAGCCAATGTGGATTTTACGCATACTATCAACTACCTAAGAATGCCATATGCCACCGATGTGACATTGCCATGACTCTGATTGAAATGCGCTATCAAGATTTTATGAACCTGGATTACGAGCAGAGAGATAAGTTGATCAGTGACCAGATTGTCTCTTCTTCTACTCCCTACATCCAGAAAATCTGCAAACCGGCTGCTCTTCACAATCAAAGAGAAATCGTTGGATGCCTGACTCAGGAAGTCACCAGACTGGAAGAGGAAAACCAGAAACTTAATCAGACCGTATCGTGGATGCACCAGACGATATGGAGTCAGTTAAAACGCACCCGGACATTAGAGAGGGAAATTCAAAAATTACAAAATAAATTAAAGAAAAGCAGTTGATAACAGCCAGAGCCTTTTGCTCTGGCTGTTTTTCGCAAAAATCACCCTGCGGTGGATAGGGAGTATGCAGCTTATACGCCCCACCGCAGGTGGAGAATCCTGCTTGCAGGATCCTATTTGGTCTTACCCTTCCTGGGAATCTGAGGAAATATACCGTGCAATCAGACGGTTCAATGTACTTCTCATCTGGACAACAATATCCAGAAGCTGATCATTTTCCTGCTTTAATTTCACATTTTCCGTTTCCAGCTCTGCAATTCTCTCATTTAGACCCATACAACCTTTCCCTCCTATATTAAATAAAAATTGCAACAGTCCCATACTCTCTCAGCCTACGATCCATGTAGTCCCATGAAACAGTTGCAAAATAACATGAAAGATACCAGGGTCAAAAGGTCAGAAGTTCGACGCAAGCTTGCTTGCAGGAGAATTTTTGACCTTGGGACCCGCCAAAAACATGAGTAAGTAGCCATTTTTCAAAGAAAAATGAGCGAATTACGAATGTTTTTGAGAATTGCGGGAGCACGCAGTGCAGAGCAATTCGGTATCAGAGGGGTCAAAAGCTTTTGACCCCAACACCATATGAAAGTAATTTTAATATACCTGATTTTTTCTCATTTGAAAAGAAAATTTAAGCGCACCATTCGACACGTCTTTAACGATTGACCAAACTCGGTAAGAAACTTGTTCAAAAATCGTAAGATTTGTAACGGTATTGTAGTCTATACATGATTTTTTCTCTGTGTTATACTGAAGATACCAAAGAGGAATGGTAACACTCCATAGATTTTGGCAGATAAAATGACTGAAAGAAAGGAGGTTTGTGATGAATCGAGCACGTAAATTTCTTACGTCAGTCACACTTTCTCTTCTGATGATGCTGATCTTCTGTGTCCCGGTTTTTGCTGGTACCTGGACTGAACACGATGATCATACCTGGACTTACCTGAATGATGACGGTGAAAGCGTCACCGGTTGGATAAATGATAATGGTAAAACTTATTATCTGGATAAGGAAGGCTGTAAGAAGACCGGATGGTTAAAGAGTAAGGGCTGTTGGTATTATTTCAATGAAAATGGAGAGATGGCATCCAACACCTGGATTGATAATTATTATGTCAATTCCGATGGAAAGTGGAAGGGAACACGGTAGAAGAAACAAACAGGGCATGAAAGATATTGTCTTTCATGCCCTGTTTTTGTGTGCGCCCGGCGGCGCACGTTTCTAACGGGTGCAAGTCCCGAATCCGCCTGGTAGTGGGAAGGATATAGCCGAAGGCAAGGGTGTCCATCGTGAGGTGGAATCTGAAGGAAGCCGGATGTGGAAATAAACTAACCACGGGCAAATCTCTGGTCTGACGAACAGAAATCACATATAAGGTTTTGCATGAGGGTAAGGCTGCACAACAAGTCAAAGCCCAATAACTACACGGAATCATGCGGAATAGATGTGGCAGATAGATGGAGAGAAAGAAGCGTGTGGTACCCGGGGAGGTCTGCGCGACATGCCTCGAAAGAGGTAACCACTGCCAAAAGCAGTGCTGAACGCACAGAAGTCAGCAGAGGTCATAGTAGCCGAGAGGTGAAGGACTGAATCAATAGGAGTCTCAAGTATGACCCGGAAAGGAGAAATGAGCAGATGGATGCAGAAAACAAGGAAAGCTGCTTGCAGAGAGATAGCGCGGAACGTAAAGGGTATGTAAGAGCGCACCGCTCATTCAACCGGATATGGAAAGAAAGGGACAGTGCAGAGCCGGATATCTTAGGTAAGATACTGAATAAGGACAACCTAAACAGAGCTTACAAAAGAGTGAAGGCAAACAAGGGAGCGCCGGGAGTAGATGGGATGACCATTGAAGAGGTGTTCCAGTGGATAAAGGAACATAACCACGAACTGACAGAACAGATTCGAAAGGGGCATTATACCCCATCGCCTGTGAGACGAGTGGAAATTCCCAAACCAGACGGAGGAGTACGAAAACTAGGTATTCCGACTGTCATAGACCGTATCATCCAACAGGCAATGTCACAACAGCTGATACCGATTTATGAGCCAAAGTTTTCGGATGGAAGTTTCGGATATCGTCCGGGACGGAGTGCGAAAGACGCAGTTCAGAGGATAGAGGAGTATGCAGAACAGGGATATACAAAAGCAGTAGTCCTAGACCTGTCAAAGTATTTCGATACACTGAACCATGAGTTACTTGTAAATATCCTGCGCAGAGATGTAAAGGATGAACGTGTAATACAGATGATAAAGAGGTATCTGAGAAGTGGAGTGATGGAAAACGGTGTAGTCGTTAAGACGGAAGAAGGATCACCACAGGGAGGAAATCTCTCCCCACTGTTAGCCAATGTATATCTTAACGAGTTTGACCAGGAGTTCAACAAAAGAGGAGTACCGTGCATTCGCTATGCAGATGATATCGTATTGCTAGCGAAGAGCGAACGTGCATCCGAGCGGTTGTTGGAAAGCAGTACGAAATATCTGGAAGGGACACTGAAACTAAAGGTGAACCGAGAGAAAAGTCGTACGGTCAGTGTGTTTGCAATACGAAATTTTAAGTACCTTGGCTTCTGTTTCGGGAAGAGCGGAAAAGGAATCTATGTCCGTGTCCATGGAAAGTCATGGAAGAAAGCTAAGGACAAGCTGAGAAAGCTCACTTCCCGGAGCAGGTGCGGAAGTATAGTAAAGACCATGGAACGTATAAAAGAATATATGCGAGGATGGCTGAACTATTACAGTATGGCAGACATGAAAAACAACGTCGAAAGGCTGAACAGGTGGCTGTATCGAAGGATACGAATGTGTATCTGGAAACAGTGGAAACTGCCAAAGACGCGAAAACGGAAGCTGATGGGGTTGGGAATGCCAGAATGGGCAGCCTGTGAAGGAGCCTACAGCCGAAAAGCTTATTGGAGAATGGCAAACGCAGGAGTGGTCAAACGAGCACTAACAAAAGAAAGACTGATAAACTGGGGCTTTTATGATTTAGCCACAGCCTATCAGTCCATGCACGTCAACTATTGAAACCGCCGTGTACCGAGCGGTATGCACGGTGGTGTGAGAGGACGGCGGTTAGTCACCGCCTCCTACTCGATTTTGCCGATTCATTTATTCTGCACAACTTTTTACACCTGTATCCTGGCGGCCACATCACACCCGATCGCCAGTCGGCATCCATCATTACCAATGATCATCCAGTCACGGTTCTGCTGGATCACATCAATGGTACTTCCTTCTTTAAAATTGTATTTGTGCAAAAAATCTAACACATTCTTGTTGCCAAACATCCACTTGATGGTATATCTTTTTCCTGATTCTGCGGTTGATAATGCCTGCATCATAACACCCCCTGCTCTTAACCTTAGTTTGCTCCTGCACCCCCTGGTTAGTCAAGCATAAGGTTTTTTCGCAACAAAAAAAGTACGAAAAAACTCATCTCAGTTTTTCGTACTTTTTTTAAACTGGGCTAGTTGGATTCGGACCAACGAATGAAGGAGTCAAAGTCCTTTGCCTTACCGCTTGGCGATAGCCCAACAACTTACCCTTTTTGCAAATCTGGGTAAAAAAAAATTCCCGAAGGAATTAAGGGTGGATAAAGGGATTCGAACCCTTGGCCTCCAGAGCCACAATCTGGCGCGCTAACCAACTGCGCTATACCCACCATGGTCATATCAATAACAATGTTTTATTATTAATATGAAGCGAGCCTGAAGGGATTCGAACCCCCGACCCACGGCTTAGAAGGCCGTTGCTCTATCCAGCTGAGCTACAGACTCACAGAGCGGGTGATGGGAATCGAACCCACGTATCCAGCTTGGAAGGCTGGTGTTCTACCATTGAACTACACCCGCACATTTGTGCTAGAGAAAATTACTTTTCTCAAATCGGGGTGACAGGATTCGAACCTGCGACCTCCTGGTCCCAAACCAGGCGCTCTAGCCAAGCTGAGCCACACCCCGTTATGTATCAGAACCACCAGTAGTTCTCTCGAACTCTCTTGTGTTCCGCAACGCAAGAGTTATTATATATGATGGTTCCAATAATGTCAACTGTTTTTTTGAATTTTTTTTATTTTTTTATTTTCCGTGAATTTTTGCTCAGAATCTGCATTTTATCACCCAGACTCAAACTGAACATTTATGAAACCTGGCGCATGATTTCTGCCAACCGATTACGCACAGACCTGCCGGACAGCTGTTGGTGCTAAAATATTCGTAACTATTCAGTACCTTCATAGTTACGAGCAAAAATCCATTCCAGATCAGCTTCGCTGATGGGATTTTTGCTTTCTGGCCTATGTGTTCTTACGGTCAGCGCAGCATGTGCGCAGACCTACTGAATCGTTACAAATATTCTTTTTACAGATACTTCTGCTGATAATCCATCTTTCCGTCAGCATCTACATGGATGATCATATAAGACGGCCTCCGGCCTTCCTGTCTGGGGTAAGATAGACTGCCAGGGTTTAATACTGTCACTCCATCGATCACGTCTAAAAATGGTCTGTGGGTGTGACCATACATGGCAATGTCACATCCACGGCTTTTTGCTTCATCCACCAGTCCCTCCGGTCCCATGGAAACACCGTAGTAATGGCCATGGGTGATAAATGCCTTATGACCTGCGATATCGATCTCCCGCTCCCGGTCCAGTCTGGAGAAGAAATCATTATTCCCCAGTACCATCTCCATCCGGCATTCTGGATTAACCCAGTCTGGAATAAAATGCTCGCTTCCTTCTGCATCGCCCAGATGGATCAGCATGTCCAGCGGACATTCCTCAGATAACACCAGTTTTAAATTATCATCCTTTCTGTGTGTGTCGCTGACAACCAGAATCTTCATTTGATTTCTCCCTTACAGTCTTTCTCTTAATTTGATCTTCATAGCCTCCAGAGCTTTTCCTCTGTGACTGATCTCATTTTTCTTTTCAATAGGAATCTCTGCGGAAGTCACTCCATATTCCGGCAGATAAAAGATCGGATCATAGCCAAATCCGCCATTTCCTGCTGGTTCATGGGCGATCAGCCCTTCTACTGTTCCTTCTGTCACCAGTTCGCTGCCATCAGGTAAAACCGCAGCGATGGCGCTGACGAAGCGGGCAGTCCGTTCTTCCTCTTTCGCATCTGCCAGACGGTCAATGATCGCCTGATTCTTGATCTCATAGGAGGTGTCTTCCCCTAAATATCTGGCAGAATAAACCCCCGGCTCACCGCCTAAGTAATCCACCACCAGTCCGGAATCATCCGCAAGCACGATTCCACCGGTCTTCTCCCAGACCGCCTTGGCTTTGATCATGGCATTTTCCGCAAATGTAGTTCCATTTTCCTCGATATCCAGAGATACCCCTGCCTCTTTCATGGACAAGACCGGAAAGCCAAGATCCTGTAAGATCAGACGTACTTCCCGCATCTTTCCTTCATTTCCCGTTGCAAATACGATTTTCTGTTCCATTTTCTATCTCCTGATCGTTGTATATGCCTTCAGGCACAAATTGCACTGATAATTTTCCTCTGCACGTTCCCAGACAGCTCCCCCGGCACTGATATAGCCTTCTCCATCACTGATATCCGCCATACTGGTAGCATCATCTGCCCGGTACTCAATGGCCAGCGGATGAACCGCCCCCAGTGTTTTTACATAGAGAATCACTGCAAATCGCTCGCCCGGCTCCAGTTCAATCCCATCATCCCATTTCACTGTGTAATAACCACTGTAGCGGACTTCTCCCTTTGCCATCAACTGGCGTTTCTGAAAACCTTTATTATGTTCCAGATCCCTGGCCACATAGATTTCATAGGAAGTATGCTCTCCTGTAGCATAAAATCCGGCTCCATGCAGCGTCTCCTGTACCTCTGTCTGGTAGACATTGGCTCCATAGGCGTCTTCCCGCCCATAGCCCATCTGACCCACCCAGCCACACAGATCACTCTGATAGATTTTCTCAGAATCATCCGGTTTTTCCAGGCCCGTATACACCAGATTGGTTTTCCCAATATACTGGTCATAATAAGATACCCAGAAACGGCCTCCATCGCCAAATTCACTGCCCCAGCTGTTCTGACACAAAAACGCGCCATCACCTTCCAGCTCCATCTGAAAATTCTCTCTGGGATAATGGTCATCCCATCCAATGATCACTACATCATGGTTAGGGACCTCATCCCCTGCATAACAATAAGCATAACGATTTTCATTATAATAAACGGAATGGCTGCTGGAATCCGTCATGGACATGTAAAGAGAACTCTGTACGCCACCATACAGGAAAATAGATTCCTTGATGGCTATCCTGTCATCGTCCGGAGGCATCTGGATCTCCTGGACATGAAGAGAGGGCTTTAGTCCATCCGGCGAATACTGATCGCCATAAGGATCTTCTTCCTCCAGAACCGGCCCCTGCCACGCCAGCAGATAAGCCATAGACATGGTATATTCCCCGCCTTCCTCCTGTTCCAGGGCAAAACTGTTCTGTAAGGACATATGATCCACCGAATATTCCTGATCAATCTTTGGAAGTCCCGCAGCTTCCAGGGCAGTCAGGGAAGCAAATGACCAACAGGTTCCATACTGGCCCTGATTTTTCACCTTCGGCGCACGACCTGCTTCCCGATAATCATACTCCGATGGAAGCATCCGCTTTCTGCGGCTCTCTGTGGTCTTCACCCCCGGAAAAGGGGACCGAAAACCAATCCGGTTCGATCCCATCTTCCAGTCCATGTCATAGCCAAATAAATCCGTTATCGTTTCCACCGGAATCAGCAGTCCGCTCTGGTTTCTTACCACCTCATCCGTTAACGTTGCTTTCGTATCACCGCCCTGAAGAATCACGGTTCCATCCGGGTAATCCAGCACGGAAATTCCAAATATTTCTTTCACATCATCCGCCTGAAAGTATAATCCCCGGCCATCCCCGGCAGGAAATCCCACCTTCTGTACTTCTCCATCTACCTCTAACATCAGAGGTCCCGCCACAGGAGTCGTCAGAACTTCCGCCCTGGCATTTCCTGCTCCGATCCACAGGCTCATAAACAATCCTGCGAAAATGATACGGTATTTCAATTCTGCTCCCGCCTTCTGGCCGGCGGCTTCGGTCCCATGAATTGATAGAAATAAGTTTTCATCATACCGTTGTAAATCTTACGGTTTTTGTCTGCTTTTCGTCCTATGTACTTCTCCGCATCCTCATATGCTGTGATAATATAGGCCGACCAGTCGTCTAAAGCCCGGAAACGGTCTCCAATCTCTTTATAAAGAGCCGGAAGATTCTCCTTCTCCTCAATTCGCTCGCCATATGGCGGATTGGTGATCAGAAAACCATATTTCTTCGGATGACTTAAAGCGCTTAAAGGTCTCTGCTGAAAATGGATCAGATCTGCCACACCAGCGGATTCCGCATTGGCTCTGGCTGCCTTCACGATGTCACCATCAATATCATATCCCTGGATATCCACTTTCACATCCAGATCCACCAGATCATTGGCCTCATCCATCGCCTCATACCAGCATTTTCTCGGAATTAAGTTCTTCCAGTCTTCAGACAGGAAGGAACGGTTCATACCCGGCGCCATATTAGCCGCCATCATAGCTGCCTCAATCGGAAATGTACCGCTTCCGCAAAATGGATCTACCAGAATACGGTCCGGCTTCCACGGAGTCAGCATAATTAACGCCGCCGCTAATGTCTCTGTGATCGGCGCTTTGCTGGTTAACGTGCGGTAACCTCTCTTATGGAGGGAATCACCAGAAGTATCGATTCCCACAGTCACCTGATCTTTGTATAAAAATACCCGCAGCGGATAGCTGCTTCCGGTTTCCGGGAACTGGCTGATGCCGGAAGCCGGCTTCATCCGCTCCACCATGGCCTTTTTCATGATCCGCTGGATATCGGAAGGGCTGAATAATTTGCTCTTAATGGAAGAAGCCTTAGCCACCCAGAATTTGCCATCCTGTGGGATATATTCCTCCCACGGAATCGCCTTCGTCCCCTGGAACAGTTCCTCAAAGGTCTCTGCCCGGAAACTTCCTACTTTTAAAAGCACACGCTCTGCCGTTCTTAAAAATACATTGGCACGGCAGATGGCCTCATCATCTCCAAGAAAGGTGACTCTGCCATCCTCCACCAGGGAAATCTCATATCCCAGATCAATGATTTCTTTTTTTAATACTGCTTCCATGCCAAAATGGCACGGCGCAATTAACTCAAAATATTTTTTCACAAATTACTCCTTACAGTGTGATTTCTTTGATAACGTTACCATCAAAATCATAAATGGCAAATACATTCTCATCCAGCATTCCGTAGGTATTCGGATTGCCCCCCTTCGCCAGGGAGGTAGAACCTGGATTTAACAGGAATTTATCTCCCATCGGTTCTGCCTTCAAAAGATGCGTATGGCCATGGATCAGAATATCCCCGGCCTGCATTGGCGGAAGGGCATCTGCATTATGGATATGTCCGTGGGTGGCATAAAATGTCTTGCCGTTTAATTCTAACAGGGCATAATCTGCCATGATCGGAAATTCCAGCACCATCTGGTCTACTTCCGCATCACAGTTGCCTCTGACTGCATAGATCCGGTCTTTGTATTCATTTAACATGGCGATCACCTGCTTGGGCGCATACTCCTTCGGAAGATCATTTCTCGGTCCATGATACAGAAGATCTCCCAGTAAGATCAGACGCTTGGCGCCGGAGGCTTCAAACACCTCCAGCGTCTTTTTGCAGTAATAAGCAGAGCCATGAATATCTGACGCAAACATATATTTCATCTTGGATTCCTCCTGAGCATACGAATTCTATTTTATCTTGTAACAATCCAGTACCTTTCTTATTATGAACAAAGCTTCTGTTCAGATCTGCCGGACCATTACTTAATCCCTTATATTCTAAGTCCACAAACCAACATCTGTCAATGAGAAACCAAGGCAAAATCTGCTGCCAGCACTGTATCATACGGCATTTTCAGTTCAGAAAATGCCTCCCCGTGTACAGTAACGTACTTTCCTTTGCCGGGCAACGCTCTGGAAATCATGATGGTTTCCAGAATTTACGATACCAGATGGTTTCCCCGGTAAGCCATCAGTCCCCCCGCTGCATTCACGGCCCGGAACCCGGCCTCTGACAGCTTTCTGCATGCCATAAGACTGCTGCTTCCCCTCTGGCAGCAGCAGACGATCATCCGATCTCTGGGAAATGTTCCCATCTGTGTCTCCAGTTCCTCTAAGGGTACCGATACTGCCCCCTGCAGATGTCCTTTTTCATAACTTTCCCGATCCCTGACGTCGATCAGGTACATGGGCATGTTCCTCTGTATCCACCATTCCAGCTGACGCATACTTACAGTCTGACACATCCTGCCATCCCCTGTCCTTCTTGTCTTACTATACCATATGTAAAAAGCCCATTTCCTGTCCATCACAGGAAACGGGCCCACCACCGAATTAGTAACTGTTATTCTCACTATTGTTTTCCGTCTTGTTATCGGTCTTGTTCTGGTAATTGTTCTGGCTCTTGTTCTGGGAGCTGTTCTGACTGCGGTTCTGGCTTCTGTTGTCATATTTGTTCTTGGAATTTCTGGTCTCATCCATATCATTGCTGTAATTCTTTGCCATAATAGCATTACCTCCTGAAAAGATAAATTAGTGTAACTGTAAAGGTACAAAACAGTTACGTTTTTTTGGTACAAAGCTATTATGGCTTTTTTCAGCTTCATTATACTTCTATTTGATTTTTTTACTGAAATATATTATAATATTCCTGGAGTATGGGCCTCCCTTAAGCCCAACAAATCCTTACACAAGATTGATACTCCCCTCAAGTGAAAAAGCCTGGCAGCTCCCCTGCCAGGCTTTTTCTATCGATTCCTTTTATCCTTTATCTAAAATATCCTTAATCACCTAATACATTCACAATCTTTACCGGAGTCCGGTAATTCCACGGTGAAGTCTTTACGCCGGTTTTATAAGTCGATGCATGTACCACCATGCCATCACCGATATACATAGCCACATGATTGATGTTCTTTCCATTCTTGGAATAAAACACCAGGTCTCCAGGACGCATCTGGTCTTCGTTTACTTCTTTTCCTTCACCGGACTGTGCCACAGAACTGCGTGCAATATTAACACCTGCACCGTACTTCATGACATAACGGGTAAACCCGGAACAGTCAACTCCCGTATGCGGATCACTTCCTGCATCTTTATACTTACAGCCAATAAACTGAAGCGCAAACTCCACTAAGTCCTCTCTTGCTGCCTCTGCTTTCTTCTCTTTTGTCATCAGCTCCGTCTCAACTGCTTTTCCGTCGTTTTCCATCGCTGACTTCGTTACAACCGCAACATCTTTGGTTGAAATATATGCCTTTGTCTCACCCACCTGAAGTTCCAGCCATCCATCACCCTGATCACCTGTGATCTGGTAATACTGTCCGCTCTCTGCCTCTGCCAACACATCTTCAGAATCGGTAGATGCATAAATAGAAGAACCGCCATCTCCGACAGAAGCCACATAAGCTCCGCTCTCCATCTCTGGGCCAGTCAGATCTTCATAGTCTGCTCTTGCCTCTCCGGCTCCTGCAAACATCATGCATCCACAAAGCAGTGCGAAACAGATACTCTGACGAAACTGGTTTTTCTTCATATGATCCTCTCTTTCCTTTTTTGCAACGGTTTTGTACCTTAACAGTTTTATTTCATTTGTTACAGAATTGTTAAGTACGAGTAACATTATATTGCTTTTTCATTACTCTGTCAAGCAAAAAAAAGCCCTGAGACTGATCATTTATTACAAATCCGTCTCAGGGTTTCTTTGCTTTTTGTATATTTTTTAATATTTTATTAATTTTTTCGCTAACGCTGCTTAAAATTCCGGAAAATTGTTACAATCAGCCAGATAAGAAACAGCGGTCCGATGAGCGGAGCGATCAACGTAAGCACTCCTCCGATCACCATAAACACCAGATAGATAACTGCAGCTACGATTACCACCGCCAATATACGCCAGTACCATTTGCTTAAATCAATGTAATGCATGGAGTGTCTCTGGGTGGAACCTGTCCGGTCGCTGTCATAAGTACCATAGCCGCGATCGGAAGACCGGTTGTAGGCAGAGGTATCATCATCCACAAACTCGCCCTCTCCCGCTCCATCTGTGGTATCCTCAATGGTCCTGGCGATCAGTCTCGGATCACCGATCTCCTCAATGACCTCTTCCTCGCTTCTGCCCTTTCTCACTTCATCACTGATATATCCGTCATAATAACGTACATTCTCTTCCACTACCCGGGGCGGCACATTCCCATTCAATGCCCGGCGCAGGGTCTGAAGAAATTCGTCTTTTCTCATGAATTCTCCTTATTATCTATCTGTTTTGCAGTTTTCAAAATCAAAACGCCTCCTGCAAGCAGATCTGCATCGGGCTTTCGACTTTTTGACCCTAGTATTATACCATGTTTTTCCCGCCAGGTAAAGGAATGGCTTATTAAATAATTGTGAACTACATCGGCAATTGAATTATCGAGCATCTGATTACAAAGCATAGCTCTGTAGCTTCAGAGGTGCGTCCATGACACCCGTACTGCTACCCTGATGGGTTACACAGCTACTTTTATTGTTTTTGTACTGCTCAGCCCGGTTACGGGCATATCAATTTCTTTGCCAGATACGGCATGATACTTTCTCAAAAATGTTATAAGCTCCTACTGCATCTGCATTGTAGATCACGGTATCTACAATGTAGATGCCACGCTTTTTTCGATTCCTTTTCTCTGCATAAATGCGCGATACTTCTTCTGACTGCGGCGAACATTGACTGGAATAGCTTTCTTCCTGTCTTATCAGGCAAATCTCTTTCATTTTAAGCTTATATTCTAACTGCATATAGATACGGGCATATGGCAGACTGTGAAGCTTCTGATTGGTTTTCCTCCCCACGTTTCTCTCTTTACGAATCCCCTTTATATCTCCAATTACAACCGTATGAATCTCATTCTTTACACAATAGTTCGTGATATATCGTGTCATCTTATGAATATAATCTTTGATACAGTCATTTTTCTTTCGATAGAGTTTCTGCAGATGCTTAGATGTTTTCAGATCCTCCATTTCCCTTGCAGCCTGGATCCGGCCCCATTGTGACTGGACTCTCGCGATTTCCTTGTTATAAAAATAAGAAAGAGAAAGATATTCCCTTCCAATAATAAAAGTTTTCCCTACATTATCATAACAAGTCATAAGATTATGCAAGCCCAGATCAATCGACAGATAATGTCCATTGTCCTCTTCTGGCAAAATATCTTCCACCTCATAAATAACAAGGATCCTGCTGGTTCCGTCATTTGCTGGAGGATATATTTTTATCTGTTTTATGATATCCATGTTTGAAAAAACAGGATTTTTCGTAACTGTTCAGTACCCTCACAGTTACGAGCAAAAATCCATTGAAAATTGCCTTCGGCAATAGGATTTTTGCCTGCAAGCCCATGTTTTCGTACGGTCAGCGCAGTGAATGCGCAGACCTACTGAACAGTTACGATTTTTCAAATAAAGGTATGCAGCACGAATATCATAGGTATGAGCCATATATTCCTTCAGCTTTTTTGGTAAAGAAAGTCTTACATTATAAGAGCCGTTTTCATGTTGAATACCATTTTGCATATAGGTAATCGGCATTTTATCTTTCTTATATCTTGGTGTTCCCGGATTCTCGGTACCTCCACTTTCTTTTAACCGGTAAAAAGATTTCCATGACTTGTCCAAAAGCTTGCAGATTTCCTGTGCAGTCTGTGACGGGAGTGATTTGAACCACAGATCATCTTTATGCTTGGACTTCTGATCATACCAGTCAGGATATTTCTCCAATCCCAGACTTTTGTAGTTGTTTCTTTCATAATTGCAAACATTCCAAAGCTTGTAAGCCGCATAACACATGTGTCCTACAATATTTGCATCATTTTTATTTCATACAATGGTTGTTTCATGTGTTAACAGCATATTTTCCCTCCTTCTAGTAAGATTTGCTCTGATGCTCGATATAGCGTCGGATATTTTCTTCCGACACCGAACCGATTGTTTCTACATAATATGAGTGATTCCAAAGCTGACCTTTCCAAAGTTTCTGGCGGATCGCTGGATATTTTTCAAAGAGTTTTCTTCCGGTAATTCCTTTTAAATACTTTACAATATCTGTCACTGACAGTTTCGGTGGTGCAGACACAAAGCAATGGATATGATCACCTTCACCAACTTCAAAAAGATGAACCGTAAAACCTTTATCGGATGCTATCTTCTGAACCAGTTCTTTCAGATAAATCTCAATCTCTGCTGATAAAATTTTCCTGCGATATTTCACAGACCACACCACATGGTAATTAATATTATATACACAAGTTCTCGAATATATTAAATTCTCTTTCATACACATAGTATACTACTATATAGAAAGAAACGCAAGTAAAATCGAACAAACTTTCGATTTTTCTTGCGTTTCAGACGCTTTCATCTCGGCAATTGAATAACCGAGGATTCTCGCTTATTATCCTAAAGATTCAATAATCAGACGTGAAGCTTTACGCGGCTATACCAGTTTTTCTTTTAAGATACCATCCCGGTAAGCGCTCACCAACTCCTTTAAATCTTCGATCCGCGCTTCCAGTTCCTTTCCAAGATCTGTGTCGCCTACCATTATACGCTTTTTCATCTTCTCCACGATCGTCACCTTCGGTGTATTCTTCTTGCCTGGACAAAATGGCATATGCTCTGCCAGTGCAAGATGGTGGGAATTGAAGATCAAGGTATATCCGGCAATTCCGGTTTTGCTCTGATATGCTTTGGACAGTCCGCCGTCAATGACAAATAACTTGCCTCCTGCCTTTACCGGAGTCTCGCCATCCTTTAATTTTACCGGAACATGGCCATTGATAATATGTCCCTCTTCCGGAGACAGACCGAATTCCTTCAAGATCTTGCGGCAGCAGTCCTCCTTCTCACTGAGCTGGTAATACGGATTCATGGCTTCCTTATGAGTCGCCTTATCTTCTATAAAGTAATGCTCAAAAGTAGTCATTTTCTCCTTTCCGAACAATGGAGATTTGGCGCCACACCACAGATACCACATAAAATCACTGGCTACTCCCTTATCCGGGTTGGATTCCGGGAGGAAATAGGCGCTCTGCACCATCTGATCCACAAAATCCATCAAAGCTTTTCCATAATACGGAATGCCATAAAATACAATATCATCAAAACTTCCATCCTTCTTTAATGGAATGCAGCCATGGTACAGCAGGTTATTGTTACAGCACTTGTACATGCTTCCGTGGGAATACAGGAACTTAATGTGCTTGTGAAGAAGACCACTGTGGCGAAAAGACATTTTCAGGGTCTGCAGCAGTTCTGCTTCCTGTTCCGTTAACTTCAGTGGGTCTTTCGGATCGATCGTCGGGAATTTCATATCCAGCATCGGATATGTTTTTCCGTCTACTTCCACCGTTCCCTTGTCAAAGTCCACATGTTCCAATAAGCAGCGGTGATTTAAACCATATTCCGGGTGGCGCTTGATGATCTGGCCTTCCACCTTAAACTGTATCACCGTGATCGCCTTATGCATTTTCGCCACCAGTCCCGGATCTACCACGTCATAGATATTCTGGTCAAGAATATGTGGTTTAAACCTGGTACACGGGTCATCCCGGTATGCAGAGGCTGCAAACATCGAAAGCGGGCGCAGATTAATTCCATAACCATCTTCCAGCACATCAAAGCTGTTATAACTGATGGCGATCCGCAGCACATTACACATACAGGCCAGGTTGCCAGTTGCCGCTCCCATCCAGGAGATATCATGATTTCCCCACTGGATATCTACGTCATGGAAATTCATCAGTTCATTTAAGATCAGATCTGCTCTCGGTCCACGGTCGAAGATATCTCCGATGATATGCAGATTGTCAATGGTCAGGTTCTGGATCAGCTCACACAGCACGCAGATAAACTGATCGGCGCTTCCGATGTCGATGATAGTCTGGACGATCTCGCTGTAATAAACCTTCTTATTATCCGCATTATAGTCCACATGAAGCAGCTCATCGATCACATAAGCAAAATCCGGCGGCAGCTTCTTTCTCACCTTGGAACGGGTATACTTGGAAGACACCTGTTTACATAACTGCACCAGACGGTAAATGGTGATCCGCTTCCAGTCATCGTTGTTGTGATCGCTGTCGGACTGGGCCAGCTGGTTTAAGGTGCGTTTCGGATAGTAGATCAGGTTCGCAAGTTCGTCCTGCTCATCCTCAGGGATCACGTAACCAAAGGTCTCCTTGATCTTTTCCCGGATAATACCGGAAGAGCTTCGAAGCAGATGGATAAACGCCTCATGTTCTCCATGCAGGTCACTGAAAAAATATTCTGTTCCCTTTGGAAGTCCCCGTATGGCAGTCAGATTAATGATCTCTGTGGATGCAGACTGGATGGTTGGATACTCCCGCGCCAGAAGCTTCAGATAAGCAATATCTCTCATTCTCGTTCCTCCCAATTTTAACAGCTATTCTTCTGCCAGACGGTCCTCTATGGATGATCCTCCAGTAACAGCTTGTCCACGCCCCGTCCTCACATAACGGAATAGTTGCAAATTTCTTATAATTATAGTAACATACTTCCATAGAAATGGAAAGTTCTTCACCAGATACAAGCACTTCGAGAAAGGAATCAATATCATTATGGAACAACTGTATGTATTCGGAACGGGAAATGCCACCGTGACCCGCTACTATAACACCTGTTTTGCCATCAAGAATCCAGAAAACCAGTATTTCATGGTGGACACCGGCGGCGGCAACGGCATCTTACGGATTCTGGAGGATATGCAGGTGTCCATTCCGGACATCCATCACATTTTTATTACCCACGAACACACCGACCATTTACTGGGCATCGTCTGGATGATCCGTGTCATCGCCACCCGCATGAAAAATGGCAAATATGACGGCGATTTAAACATTTACTGCCATGAAGCGCTGACAGAGACCATCACCACGATCTGCCGTCTGACTCTCCAGGGCAAATTTTTCAAGATGATCGGAGACCGCATCCATCTGATCCCGGTCCATGATGGAGACAAACGCCAGATTTTAAATTATCCGGTGACCTTTTTCGACATCCACTCCACCAAGGCCATGCAGTATGGCTTCACCATGACTCTGGAAAATGGCAAACAGTTCACCTGCTGCGGTGACGAACCATTTAACCCGCTATGTGAAAGCTATGTAAAGGGAAGCGACTGGCTGACCCACGAGGCCTTCTGTCTTTACAGCCAGAGAGAGCAGTTTAAACCTTATGAGAAGCATCACAGCACGGTCAAGGATGCCTGTGAGCTTGCAGAAAGCCTTGGGATCAAAAACCTGATCCTGTGGCACACAGAAGATAAGAATAAAGAAAACCGGGAGAAATTGTACCGGGAAGAAGGTACACCGTACTTTACAGGGAATCTGTTTATTCCGGAAGATGAGACGGTGATCACCTTATAATCATCTGCACTCAGACACACAACAGGGCTGCCGCATCAGCAAATATTTTTGCCATGCAGCAGCCCTGCTTTTTATTATTGCTTATTTTTAACCTCGTAGTGCCCAGGTGCTGCAGTCGATCACCTTCGTCGCCACACCCTCATAAAATTCCGGTTCATGGCAGATCAGAAGGATACTTCCCTTATATGCCTTCAGTGCCCGCTTTAACTCATCTTTTGCGTCCACATCCAGGTGGTTGGTCGGCTCGTCCAGCAATAGCACATTGGTCGGGCGGTTGATCAGCTTGCACAGGCGCACCTTGGCCTGCTCGCCGCCGCTTAAGACGCGTACCTGGCTCTCGATGTGTTTGGTAGTCAGACCACACTTGGCCAGGGCAGAACGCACCTGATACTGGGTATAGGATGGGAATTCTTTCCAGATTTCTTCGATACAGGTGGTCGTATTGCCCGGTGCCATCTCCTGCTCAAAGTATCCGATCTCCAGATAATCTCCAAGCTCCACCTTGCCGCCCAGGGAAGGGATCAGCCCCAGAATACTCTTTAATAATGTCGTTTTTCCAATTCCGTTGGCGCCCTTTAAGACAACCTTCTCACCGCGTTCCATCGTCAGGTTCAATGGTCTAGAGAGTGCTTCATCATAGCCGATCACCAGATCCTTCGTCTCGAAAATGATCTTTCCGGCGGTTCTTGCCTCCTGGAACACAAATTCTGGCTTCGGTTTTTCTTTGGCCAGTTCGATGATATCCATCTTATCCAGCTTTTTCTGTCTGGACATGGCCATATTTCTGGTCGCAACGCGGGCTTTATTTCTCGCCACGAAATCCTCTAATTCTGCAATCTCCTGCTGCTGTCTCTTATAAGCTGCCTCCAGCTGAGCTTTCTTGACCTCATAAACCTCCTGGAACTTATTATAATCGCCCACATAGCGGTCCAGACGCTGGTTTTCCATATGATAGATCAGGTTTACAACACTGTTTAAGAATGGGATATCATGGGAGATCAGGACAAAAGCATTCTCATAATCTAACAGATACCGCTTCAGCCACTCGATATGCTGCACATCCAGATAATTGGTAGGCTCATCCAGAAGCAGGATATCCGGTTTTTCCAGAAGCAGCTTGCCGAGCAGTACCTTCGTTCTCTGTCCGCCAGAAAGCTCCGTGACATCCTTATCCAGTCCGATCTCATCCAGTCCCAATGCCCTTCCGACTTCCTCCACCTTTGAATCAATAATATAGAAATCATGAGCCATGAGAAGATCCTGGATCGTTCCAAGTTCCTCCATCATCTGGTTCATCTCGTTCTCAGACGCCTCACCCATCTTGTCACAGATCTCATTCATCTGCTCTTCCATCTCAAACAGGAAAGAAAATGCGCTCTTTAATACGTCCCGGATCGTCATGCCCTTTTCCAGAACCGCATGCTGGTCTAAATATCCGGCACGGACGTTCTTGGACCACTCCACCTTGCCCTCGTCCGGCTGCAATTTGCCGGTGATGATGTTCATGAAGGTGGATTTTCCCTCGCCGTTGGCGCCTACCAGTCCGATATGCTCTCCTTTTAATAAACGGAACGAAACGTCATGGAAAATAGCGCGGTCACCAAATCCATGGCTTAAATGCTCTACATTTAAAATACTCATAAAAATAATTACTCCTTATTTATCGCTCGATATTCCCATTCTACATGAGAAATCCATGGGGTGCAACCAGATTTCCATTCAGAAAACTTTGATTTCTGACAGATCACCCATTTTCTCATTCATTTCGATGAATTTTGATTGAAGAAACGCATAAAAACAGGTATGATGATAGAATACTCATAACAGGAGGATTTTTTTCGCATGTACACCTATGCCTGGTATCACTGGATTACCTTTTTCTATCTATATTGCTTTTTCGGCTGGATTTTTGAATCCACCTATGTTTCTTTCAAACAACATCATTTCGTCAACCGTGGTTTCCTGCGTCTGCCAATGCTTCCACTTTACGGAAGCGGCGCGATTCTGCTGCTGTGGGTATCATTACCTTACCAGGATAACTTAATTCTGGTCTATATCGCCGGTTTTATTGCCGCTACTGCCCTGGAATATGTAACTGGAGCAGTGATGGAACGCCTGTTTAAGGTCCGTTACTGGGATTACAGTGATAAGAAATTCAACATCAACGGCTATATCTGCCTTGGCTCATCCATTGCCTGGGGCTTTTTGACCATCTTCATGACCGAAGTGATCCACAAGCCTATTGCGGATTTTGTGACTTCGCTGAATCCGATCGTGGAATTTACCTTTATTGCCGTGATTTCCGTGTTGTTCGTATACGATACTGTCCGTTCCACCAAAGAAGCCCTGGATCTTGCCCGTGTGCTGGAATCCATGACAAAGCTAAAGACCGAAGCAGAAGAACTGCAGATCCAGCTTGCTTTATTAAAAGCAGAAACTTCCGAGAAGGTATCGGAGCTCAAGAATGGTGCTGTCATGCGGATCAGCGAATTAAAAGAAGAGGCTGCAGACCGTGCCATGAAGGCAGCCGATACTGCAGCCCAGCGGGCAAGCGAAATGACCCAGTCCTTGACTGACCGTCAGCAGCGGGCCGAATTACTGGCTGAGAAACTCCGCAGCCTATCCGAAACCCATCATAAGCTGAGCCACCATATGAGTCATTACCGCAGACGTCTCTTAAATGGTAACCCTACCGCCTATTCTAAGAAATTTGCGGAGGCACTCAATGAATTAAAAAAATACGGAACCTTCAAAAACGGTTCTGACCAATAAGACGAAATATTTTTTCTGGCGCATCCTGGACATAACGAAAGAGCTTCGTGATCCTGGGTGCGCTTAAGCATGCAGCAAGAGCTATCGAAAACGCCATAACAAACACAACCATCATGCGGCTGCGTGAAGTCACAGCACGATAAAATCCAGCCGCTTCCATCAGATCTCTGATTGGACGGTGAAGAATATAAATCTGCAGTGATCTTTCTCCCAGACATGTCCACACCCTTCTCTGTCCTGGGACAACAGCCATCACTCCCAGGATCATGATCCCGGCAGCACCATAGGCACAGAAACGCACCAGCGTACTTGCCGGACTCCACAGGGTTCCGATCCGCCCGTAGTTCATCCCGTATACGATGGGAAAGAACTCCTTTAGAGCTCCATTGGACTCTACTGCCGTAACAACAGCCAGAAATAGTGCCAGCACGGTCATCAGCCATCTGCCCTTCCAGCTTCTAAAGCTTCTCACCTGATCCTCTGTCAGATAATATCCGATCCAGAAAAATGGCCCGAAGCTCAGTGTCCTGCTTAACACCAGAAAGCTTCCAATATGTCTTCCATACCCGCTTAAGATTCCGATCACAATCACTGCCATAAGCACCGCCCACGCCCGGAAACGTGCCAATAAGAACACCTCCAGATACCACCAGATCATGGCAAGCAGATACCACGGTGCTCCACTCTCCCGCAGGAAATTGATATTTGCCGTCCACGGCTGTCCTGCCGCCAGACTTTCTGTCATCCCTGATAGGATCTGAAAAAGCAGATAGAGCCATAAAAGCTTTCCGATGCGCTCCCATCGAAATCGTTTTCCTGCATACATTCCTTTCGCAAAATAACCGGAAACCATAATAAACATGGGCATATGAAACAGATAGATCACATTGACCAGTCCATCCTTTAACCGGGTGCTTTCCAAGGGTAACAAAAAATGCCCGATCACCACAAGGGTGATCAGGACACTTTTTATATTATCAAAATAATCATTACGAATTTTTTCCATAAAACCTTAAATAATATCTCAGCAATTACTTACAACATCTTGTCAACCATGGCCATCAGGGCTTCACCAAGCTCTGCAGACTTCTTGTCCGCGTCTTCCAGGGAAGTTCCCTTGACACCGTAGTAGAATTTGATCTTCGGCTCGGTACCGGATGGTCTTACACATACCCATGCGCCATCGTTGAGATCATAGTACAGAACGTTGGATGCCGGAAGTCCGGTCTCAGTGACTGCCCCGGTCTTCATATCCTTGATGGTATCCAGCTTGTAGTCTCTTGCGGATACGACATCGTACTCACCAACCCTGGCTGGAGCTTCTTTTCTCAGAGTCTCCATGATATTCTGGATCTTAGCCAGACCCTCGATGCCTTTTAAGCCGATGGCTTTGACTGCGTCTTTGTAGTAACCATATTTCTCATACATAGCAACCATGGCATCCCACAGTGTCATATTCCTGGTCTTGTAATAAGCTGCAGCCTCACACAGGGCAACGGAAGCGGAAACAGCGTCCTTGTCACGTGCATAAGTTCCGATCAGGCAGCCATAACTCTCCTCTAATCCGAACATATAGTGGCCTTTGCCGGTCTGCTCTTCTTTTAAGATTTGTTTGCCGATCCACTTAAATCCAGTCAGACACTCCACTAATTTACAATGATAGTAATCTGCCACTGCGTCTACTAAGTTGGTGGTAACGATGGATTTTACCACTTCGCCGTCCTCTGGGATCGCATTCTTTGCTGCTTTCTGGCTGAGAACGTACTCGCATAACAGAGAACCGGACATATTACCAGTCAACGGGATATATTCGCCTGATTTGCTGTCTTTTACATAAACACCAAGACGGTCTGCATCCGGATCAGTTGCCAGAACTAAGTCTGCATCTAATTTCTTCGCCATACCAAGACCCAGTGCAAATGCTTCTGCTGCCTCTGGGTTCGGATAGCTGACGGTTGGGAAATCACCATCTGGCAGTTCCTGCTCCGGAACTACATAAACATGGGTAAATCCGATCTCTTTTAAGACTCTTCTTACTGGGATATTGCCAGTGCCGTGAAGAGGGGTGTAGACAATCTTGATATCGTCCTGCATCTTGTCGATGGCATCCTGATTTACCACCTGTGCTTTTACGTGGGCAATATACTTGTCGTCGATCTCAGCGCCGATTACCTTATATAAACCTGCTGCTTTCGCATCGGAAGCGGACATGGTCTTCACAGTAGACAGATCCTCGATCGCCAGAACTTCCTCAGTCACTCCTTTATCATGAGGCGGTGTAAACTGTGCGCCGTCCTCCCAATATACTTTATATCCGTTGTACTCCGGCGGGTTATGGCTTGCGGTCACGTTGATTCCGGCGATACAGCCAAGCTCACGGACTGCGAAGGATAACTCTGGTGTCGGACGGAGAGACTCAAACTTGTAAGCTACGATTCCGTTGGCAGCCAGTGTTCTTGCTGCTTCATCTGCAAATTCCGGTGACATATGGCGGGAATCGTAAGCGATAGCAACACCCTTGGAAGCGCCTCCCTGCTTGATGATATAGTTTGCCAGTCCCTGAGTCGCTCTGCGGACTACATAGATGTTCATGCGGTTGATACCTGCGCCGATCACACCTCTTAAACCGGCAGTACCAAACTCCAGATCCATGTAGAAACGTTCTTTGATCTCATTCTCATTATCTGCGATCGCACGCAGTTCTTCTTTGGTCTCCTCATCAAAATATGGGTTGCTCAGCCACTCCTCGTAGATTTTTTTGTAATCCTTCATGGTGGTACTTCCTCCTCCTTTTTCTAACATAACTGCTCTGTTCTTCACAGTTTTCCTCCGATCAGCAAAGCCAATGCGCAGGCCTGTCAAACAGTTATGTTTTTACAGCGGCCCAGTCCCTTTTCCGGTTATCTGAACCGTTGTCTCCTATCGTTTATTATACTTCACCCGCCCCATCCCTGCAATCATTCATTGCAATAATTCCAGGAAATTTTTCTGATTTTCAGCCTGCTCCATTAAAATCCTTATTTTTTCCATATTTCGCGCCGGAAACCAGGCTTTTTTCGAATTGTAGTAAAAATTCAGCTGTTTCCAATATTTTTCCGGATACAAAAACAGATAATAGAGGCTCTCGATCTTCTCCATTGAGAGCGGCATGATCCGGTCATAGGCTGCGAACATTTCCTGGCCCAGCCGGATATCCCAGTTATGCTTTTCCATAGTTTTCCGCACAAAATGGTACAGATCCTCCATCTGATCACCCAGGTGCATTTTATGGAATTCAATAACTGCAGTATAGCCCTCCCCCATCAAAATATGGTGATGGTCCATATTGCCATGGCACAGCCGGTCCTCATGCTCTTTTTCCTTCAAGGCTGCCATTCCCGCTTCCGCCTCCTGTGCACATTCAAAAAATGCAGGAAAGGTCTCCATGACACACCGTTCAAAATCGGTTTTCTTTTTCTTCTGTTTAATATAATTCCGGGTTCGGGTCATTTCACGGTTATGGCGCTTCATTTCCTGTTCCAGGGATTCCCCATGAATAGAGCCTAAGCTCCACTCCTCTGATCTTGGAATCTTTGCCAGGCATTTGTGAAGTCTTGCAATCTGCCGAACAGCCAAAAGCACCTCCTTGTGGTCTTTCAGGCTGCACTCCCGGTCTGTAAACCATTCCTTCAGCACATATCTGGTCCCATCCGCCCCCAGGGCGATCAGACTATCCTCTTTGGTTTTTATGTACTGATCCACCGGGATCTGACCATCCTCTTCCACGCGGCTCAGAACCAGATCCTCAAACTCCAGTCTCCGCAGTGTTCCCCGGTATTCCTGCAAAAGTGCTGTCCCCCGGTCCGTCTCACAGATCCAGCCGCTGCGCCCCTTTCTCACACTGTCCGTCATTCTATCATACTGGGCCAACCCCTCCAGATATTTTTCGTTCACACGCACCCCTCCCCCAAGTTCACAGCCTCGCAGCCGCTCCACAGATACCTGTCACGGACATGCTGCAGCACTGCATGGCAGTTACACTCTAGGGTATGAAAAAAGACGGGGGTTTATACTTAAATGAATGAAAAAGAATCCTGCTTGCAGGATTCTCCGCCTGCGGCGGGTCGCTTTAGCGACATTCTTCCACTCCGCCGCAGTGCGATCCTTAGCGGAGCGTTTTTTGTGTCATAGGGCGAAGTTTCCTATGACACAAAAAGAAATAGCACCATCCCGCCCAGAGGTTGGTGCTATCTCTCTTAGAATCATACTTTTTTTAATATCTCTTTCGTATTCCACTCCGGATGCTCCAGAACCAGCTCCAAAAGCCGCTTTAACGTCTCACCCAGCTCTTTCCCCGGCTTCATGCCTGCCTGGATCAGATCAGCTCCGGTAACTGCCAGTTCTTTTAAGGAAACACAGTCTCCCCGCTGCCGAATCTCCCCACTCTGGGCCTTCACCCAGTCCAGATCTTCCACACATCCTTCTGCCTGAAGCTCCAGCTCTCCCACAGAAGCCTTCAAAACCAGCAGATCATCGTACAGCTCCGGAGCCATCTGGCTCATGGTTTTCCGGATCTGGGTCTGATCGGCTCCTATAGGGCGTTTCCACCACTGTACCAGGGTCTTCGCCTTGCTAATCGTGTCATTATCCAGTTTTAACTGGCGGAGAATCGCCACAGCCTCCTCCGGTGCCTGATGGCGCAGAAGGGCAGCCCAGCGCATGTGTTTTTCTTTAGGAAGTCCCGGATCAATGGCGATCTGCGCCGGATTAATCTTCGGGAAATCCGCGCAGATCCTGGTGTCCAGTTCCCTGTCAAAAACTTTCCTGATCTCATCCGGGTGATTAGATAACAGAAGCTTCGTTAACTCCACCTGAATCCGCTCCTTGCTCACGTGGATCAGGTTCGGAGCAATCACCTTGATGGCCTCCCAGGTACTTTCCTCGATGGAAAATCCAAGCTGGGCTGAAAAACGGATCGCCCGCAGAATACGCAGAGCGTCCTCTGTAAAGCGCTCCAGAGCATTGCCCACGCAGCGGATCCGTTTTTCCTTCAGATCCTGGATCCCTTCAAAGGCATCCACCAGGCCCTCTTTCGGGTTGTAGGCCATGGCGTTGATGGTGAAATCCCGGCGTTTTAAATCTTCTAATAAATTAGAGGTAAACTCCACCTCTTTTGGATGGCGTCCATCCTCGTACTCTCCATCGATCCGGTAAGTGGTCACCTCGTAGCCTACCTTATCCCGCATAATGGTCACGGTACCATGCTGCAGTCCCGTATCAATGGTATGTCCGAAAATGGCTTTCACCTGCTCCGGTCTTGCGGAAGTGGTGATGTCCCAGTCTCCCGGAACCCGGTGGAGAAGACTGTCCCTGACGCAGCCGCCTACCACGTAAGCCTCAAATCCATGATTATTTAACTGTTCCAGAATCTCCTGCGCATGCTTTGGTACCTGCAACGTCAGTTCCATGCCTTCTCCTCCTTTCTCACTATCTGTTTTTACGGCCAGCACAGCGCACCCTCCGCACCGCTCTGTCTCTTAGTATGCTCTGCCCCAGTAAACCATCTTGGTAGCCGGTTTACCGCAGCATACACATTTATCGGATAATTTCTCCTGTGCAAATGGAATACATCTGGAGGTTGCTCCGGTATCCTCTTTGATCTTGTCCTCACACTCCTGGCATCCGCACCACATCGCTTTTACGAAACCTGGCTTCTCGTTGATGGTCTTTACGAAGCTCTCGTAATCAGTTGCTTCATAAGTATGGGCATCTCTGTGTGCTTTTGCCTTCTCGTACATCGCCTTCTGGATGGTCTCTAACATCTCGCCAACCTTTGTCTCCAGCTCATCTAAGGAAACAACTGTCTTCTCGTGGTTGTCACGGCGTACTAAAACAGCCTGGTTCTGCTCCATATCTTTTGGTCCGATCTCTACACGTAACGGAATACCGCGCATCTCGCAGTCACTGAACTTCCAGCCTGGGCTCTTGTCGGAATCGTCCACTTTTACATGGAAACCAGAGTTGATCAGACGGTCTTTTAACTCGTATGCCTTGTCTAAAACGCCCTCCTTCTTCTGCTGGATCGGAACGATCATCACCTGAACCGGTGCGATTCTTGGAGGCAGTACCAGACCATTGTCATCACCGTGAACCATGATGATAGCGCCGATCATACGGGTCGTCATACCCCAGGAAGTCTGATGTACATATTTTAAAGTGTTGTCTTTTGCTGCGTACTGGATGCCAAATGCCTTCGCAAATCCATCACCGAAGTTATGGCTGGTACCGGACTGCAGTGCCTTGCCATCGTGCATCAGAGACTCGATGGTGTAAGTAGCCTCTGCGCCTGCGAATTTCTCTTTGTCTGTTTTCTGTCCACGGACAACCGGAATTGCCAGAACCTCCTCACAGAAATCTGCGTACAGATTTAACATCTGCTCGGTACGCTCTTTTGCTTCCTCAGCAGTTGCATGGGCAGTATGACCCTCCTGCCATAAGAACTCTCTGGAACGTAAAAATGGTCTGGTTGTCTTCTCCCAGCGGACTACGGAACACCACTGGTTGTATACCTTTGGAAGGTCACGGTAAGACTGGATGTCCTTTGCGTAGAAATCACAGAACAGAGTCTCGGAGGTCGGTCTTACGCACAGACGCTCCTGCAGCTCTTCTAATCCACCATGAGTTACCCATGCTACCTCTGGGGCAAAGCCCTCTACGTGGTCTTTCTCCTTCTCCAGTAAGCTCTCTGGAATGAATAATGGCATGTATACGTTCTGAACGCCAGTCTCTTTGAAACGCGCGTCTAACTCTTTCTGGATGTTCTCCCAGATAGCATAGCCTGCTGGTTTGATGACCATACAGCCTTTTACGCTTGCGTAATCACATAATTCTGCTTTTTTTACAACATCTGTGTACCACTGTGCAAAATCCACGTCCATGGATGTGATGGCTTCTACCATCTTTTTGTCGTTTGCCATGTCTTTTCTCCTCTTTATAAATAGAAATAAAATCCTGTCCGAAGGGCTCTTTCGTGCGAGTGCACATCCAACGGAGTGTTTTTGCGTCATAGGATGAAGTTTCCTATAACACAAAAAAGAATCCTGCTTGCAGGATTCTCCGCCTGCGGCGGGTCGCTTTAGCGACACTCTTCCACCCCGCCGCAGTGCGATCCTTAGCGGAGCGTTTTTTGTGTCATAGGATGAAGTTTCCTATGACACAAAAAAGCCACCCGGTCCCTGCCGCTTGGACAAGGGACCGGATGACTCGTAAGTTCTCCGGCGGTACCACCCTGATTAACCGGCGGGTCTGTCTGACAAACTGACCGCTTCCGGTTCTCTTCATTCTTCCCTTAACGCTGGAAATACGCTGCACTTTCATGCAGGGCTCCGAGGCAGGTTGGGCTTCCAGGGACACGGGAATTCTCAGCACTTCTTCCCTCTCTGTAGGCGTATGTCAGCTTACTAACCCTCTTCTACGCTTTTGCATATGTATTAAATTTTATGCCAAATTTTCCCGCTTGTCAAGCCCTGGAAGCAGTAAAATCTGCCGACTCCCAGACACATTTGTTACAGCTCATGCCTTACACAAATACATGTTTTTCATTGTATTTTCCAGCAAAAGCCCTTATAATCGTGTCAAGAATCATGAATACTTCGTAACAATTCAGTACCATCATAGTTACAATACTTCTTGAAAAACGGCACACCGCATTCTCGTTACTTTAGTGATGAGTTAGGTGTGCCAAATTTTTTATCATAATACAGAACTGGTGTTTGCTATATATAGAAATATATGGTATCATATAAATATGGAAAAAGATATATTTACGATTAAAGAAAAAGCACTTTCATATGCTAGATGGTATCTCTATTCTTTGCAGTACCATCTTGTCTGGTGTATGAACTATCGAAAACAGCTTCTGAAGAATGGGATAGACGCAGAATGCAAAAAGATGATGTATGAGCTTGCGGAGGCATCTGTGGAATTTATCGTATTGTGCAGTTACCGTAAGTGACCGAAGCAGGGATCAGATAATGGTCTATGTGGAGGGACAAAAAGAGAGGGAAAAAGAAAGTAGGGAACTTTATGCAGATTGTATCCAGCTATGGAGTAGAAATTAAACAAAAGAATATACCGCTCTGCTCTACGCTGGATATTTTTCGGAAAGCGGTTTCCTATTTAATCCCGGTGTATGCAGAGACCTGGAAAGAACTTTCAGAAATCAGGAATTTACAAAAACGCTTTAACGAGGCCGAGCATCTGGTGCATGAGACAAAAAAGAATCATGCCAGGTTTGCGTTTGACCGTCATTTTCCTAAGATGCCATCTTATCTGAGAAGGGCGGCTATTCAACACGCACTTGGAGCGGTGTCCTCCTATCAAACACGCCTTGGTTTGTGGGAAAAGGGAGACCTGAAAGGAAAGCCGAAGCTGGTCTGTGAGAATCATGCGATGCCGGTATTCTATCGGGATGTCATGTATAAGGAAGCGGAGCAGGGAGAAGATGCAGCCTGTTTAAAGCTGTTTGATGGGCGTGACTGGAAGTGGTTCCAGGTAAAACTACTTCATACCGATATGGAATATCTGCGAAAGAAATGGAGCGGGAAAAAGGCATCCGCTCCAACACTGGAAAAGAGACATCATAAATATTTCCTTCGGTTTTCTTATACAGAGGAAGTAAGCTTATCGAAAACACTGGTAAAAGAGCAGGTGATATGCAGCGTTGATCTGGGAATCAATACGGATGCGGTCTGCAGCATCATGCGGGCAGATGGCACGATCCTGGGACGGAAATTTATCAATTTCCCCAGTGATAAAGACCATTTGTATCAGGTGCTTGGCAGAATCCGCCGTTTTCAGAGAGAACATTCCTCCAGACAGGTCCAAAGCCGATGGGATTATGCAAAAAGACTGAACATGGAACTGTCCCGCAGAATCGCTGCGGAGATCACGAAATATGCTGCAGAGTATCAGGCGGATGTAATTGTGTTCGAATATCTGGAAGTGCAGGGGAAAATATCCGGAAAAAAGAAACAAAAGCTTCACTTATGGAGAAAGCGGGATATTCAGAAACTGTGTGAACATCAGGCACATCGGAATGGGATCCGTGTGTCCAGGGTCAGTGCCCGGAACACCAGCAGACTGGCCTGTGACGGAAGTGGAGCGGTAGTGCGAAATCCGGAGAACCATAGCCTTTGTACCTTTCGGACAGGAAAACAGTATAATTGCGACCTGTCAGCAGCCTATAATATCGGGGCAAGATATTTGATACGGGAGCTTTTAAAACCCTTGCCGGAAACGGAAAGGTCTTCCCTGGAGGCAAAAGTACCTGCAGTGAAGCGTAGGACCTCATGTGTTTATGCAGATTTAAGAAAGCTTTATGTAGAAGTAAATGACCTAAAAACTGCATAAATACAGGCAGATATCCAGCGGACTACCTGTAATGTGGAAACCAGCCGTATCCGGCTTGGGAAACGTGCGTATCCGCACAATTCTAAGTTACTGGCGTATCCGCCGATATTTAGTCTTGTCGTTTAAAACAGCTGAGAAGCACGTGGCTTTAGCCATGTGAGGTTCACATAGAAATGGAGAAATTACATTATGATACAGGATATTGCGCCACACCACTTTGACAACACCTATCACTCTTATACACCCCGCGAAGAAGATTTTGCCATCTATTGCCAGCCCCATCAGGTGCTTTTGAAGCGTCAGGAGGATCGGATCATCTTTCCCACCTTCCGGGATCTGAAAAAACGCAACGATGACATTTTAGAAAATGCCACTTATTTATTCCAGATTGATGAATTCCGATTTTTCCTGGTAAAACATGTAAACCCGGAACCATTATCCGGTTTCCAGATGGAAAACACCGAAAGCTTCCGTCTGGCAGAACCACAATATCTGGCTTTTGCCGGAATCACTGCTTACCAGCTTTATCTCTGGTATGAAAGCCGGAAATTCTGCGGCTGCTGCGGTTCCCCGCTCCGCCATGATGAGAAAGAACGTATGATGTACTGCGACCACTGCCATGCCATGGAATTCCCGAAGATTTCCCCGGCGGTCATCATCGGACTGACCCACAAAAACCGCCTTCTCCTGTCCAAATACGCCGGACGGACCTACAAAAAGTATGCGCTTCTAGCCGGATATACAGAAATAGGCGAAACGGTGGAAGAAACCGTCAGCCGGGAGGTCATGGAGGAGGTTGGTCTTCCTGTGAAAAATATCCGTTACTACAAAAGCCAGCCATGGCCATTCAGCAGCACCGTATTGATGGGATTTTTCTGCGATTTAGACGGCGATGACGAGACGATCACCTTAGACGCAAATGAACTGGCCCTGGCACAGTGGTTTGAACGGGACGAGATCCCGGTGACACCGTCCAGAGACAGTCTGACTAATGAAATGATCATGGCATTTAAAAATGGACTTGTGTAATCCCCATTGCCAAAGAAACCTGTCACTGCCGCTTCTTTGAGCTAATTGCAAAAATCGGGGAGCCTGCCGGCTCCCCTGCTTGTCCATACCTCTTCAGTTCTTTCCAAGGCTTAACCATGGACCAGCCTGTTTTCTAACTTTGTACTTCCTTTGTACATTCTTTATGATCCCCTGTTTTCCGGGAAATATGTATCTACACAAAAAACTTTTTCGTGAATTTCCGAAAGATCATCCCCTCCGGCTCCATGGAAAATTCCATCCATTTTCCAGTCACCGGATGTTCAAATGCCAGCCCACAGGAGGAAAGTGCCACATTCTGTCTTGGCACCGCTGTCCCGTATCTGGCATCTGCCCACAGTGGATAACCGTGTCCGGCAAACTGCACCCGGATCTGATGATGGCGTCCGGTCTTTAGATGGATCTCTACCAATGACAGTTCCTGTCCTTCTTTTTCTGCCGTATCCACCACCCGGTAATCCAGTTCCGCTCTTTTCGCCCCGGTTATCCCCTTATCCACAATTTTCGACACGTTAGCTTTCTCGTCTTTCAACAGGTAATCCACGAAGTTACCCACATTATCCACAGGTTTTCCACAAACCACAGCCCGGTAGGTTTTCTGAAGCTTGTGCTCCTGCACCTGCTTACTCAGAGCCGCAGCAGCCTTCTTATTCTTGGCATACACCATGATCCCGCCCACAGGCTTGTCCAGCCTGTGGATAACTCCCACATAATCTTCCACCAGTCTTTCCCCATTTTCTGTGGATAACCTGTGGATATGTTTCTTAATCTCACTGACCATATCCGGTGCAAAGGAATGCACCGCCTGGGATTCGGTTCCCACCGGCTTTTTTACAACAATCACATCTTGATCTTCATAAAATACTTTTAACATGTAAATTCCTCATTTTCCCTTTCCTGCATATCTTATGTTTCACGTCATGTGTTACACAAACGGTAATAGATTTTCTGTCAGAACCCTTGCATTTTCATTTCAGCTGTAGTATAGTATCAATAAACATTACATGTAGTTTTAAATACTATGTATAATGGTTTTGCTTTCATAATCATTCAGTAGGTCTGCGCACATGCTGCACTGATCGTAAGAACACATAGGCTAGAAAGCAAAAATCCCATCAGCAAAGCTGACCTGGAATGGATTTTTGCTCGTAACTATGAAGGTACTGAATAGTTACTTGTTTTCAACATAAAGGAGGTAAATCTTATGTTTAAACTTCATATGAAAGATCCTGGAAGTGCCATCACCCATTTCATCGCAATGATCCTGTCGATCCTGGCGGCCACACCGCTGCTATTGAAATCCTACCGTGATACTGGACATTTTACCATAAACAGCCTGTCCCTGGCTATCTTTATTGTCAGCATGATCCTGCTTTACGCAGCCAGCACCACCTACCACACCCTGGATATCTCACCAAAGGTCAACAGAATCCTTCGGAAAATTGATCACATGATGATCTTCGTCCTGATCGCAGGCACCTACACACCGGTCTGCATGGTGGTGTTAGGTGACCACACCGGCTGGATGCTGCTGGGACTTGTCTGGGGGATCGCCATTGCAGGGATTCTGATCAAAGCGTTCTGGATCACCTGCCCCAAGTGGTTCTCTTCCATGATCTACATTGCTATGGGCTGGGTCTGCGTCCTGGCTTTTGGTAAGATTGTCCACGCTCTCCCTGCTCCTGCTTTTGGCTGGCTTCTGGCTGGTGGTATCATCTACACGGTAGGTGGCGTGATCTACGCCCTGAAGCTTCCAATCTTTAATTCCAGACATCAAAATTTCGGTTCCCATGAAATTTTTCATCTGTTCGTCATGGGGGGAAGCCTGTGTCATTATATTATGATGTACTGTTTTGTAGCTTAGATTCCATCTGCAGCATCCATAAAAGCTAAAAAGGTATGACCTGTCAATTCAGGCCATACCTCTTATAAATTTCTACTGGACAATCATTCTGTTCCATCCGTTTTTTCATCCACTGTTCTATTCGTTTCTCCTGCTCCTGATCCCGAATCGGGTGTTCCTGCTTTGGATCTTTTTCCAGGTCAAAAAGCATAGTTGGATACCGCCCCTGCGCCGGTAATTTTCTGCATGGGATTTTCATCACTGGAAGTCCTCTGGTAAAAGTACATTCCCGGTATAATTCTATCCCTTTTAACTCCTCGTCCTGGATAAATCCACGTTTTCCCCCGTGTCGCATAGGCATCAGAGTATATTGGTAAATGGGTTCATCCCAGTCCACCGGACTCTTCATGTAGACATAACGTCCATCCGTAGCATTGAGTTGCCCACCAAACAACCCAAATAATGCCACATCACGAATCTTCTCATCATGTTCTAACACTCCCTGCAGCGGAATTCCCTCCATTTGCTGTGGAATATCAATTTCAAATTGACGCAGAATCGTTGCTGGAAGATCGATGGTCTGCACCAGACTAGAGGTATGAATCCCTTTCCGTCCAGTCTGTGGATTCCAGATAAACAAAGGAATTCTGGCCACCTCATTATAGAACGGGCAATGGCATTTCGCCCATTCCCCATGCTCAGATAGCAAAAATCCGTGATCTGTGTTGACGATTACCATGGTATCTTTCCACATATCATATTGATCCAGCAGATCCAATACCTCTCCAAGCTTCTCATCACACATCGCTAAAAGTGATCCATATTCTGCGCGGAGATGCTGAATCTCCACAAGAGTATCCCGATCATCTAGGCTCCGATAATCAGGCCAGTCATACACCGGTCCCCGATATGGATCATCCAACAGTTTTTTAAACCGTTCGTGAGAAAAAAACGGCTCATGAGGATCAAAAGTCTCGATCTGTAAAAACCAGTCCTGAACTTGATGATTTTCTTTGAGGAAGGCTTTTCCTTCCTCAAAAGTCCTGCTTTGTGGCTGTTTTTCCACTGTATCCAGATACACTCTGTTGGTAAAATCCTGTGGTACCCAGTTATGTTCCCAGCTATCAGGGATACCATCACATCGGTTCTTATATTCTTTCGGGCAACAGTTCCGTCCAACCACCGCTTTCCAGCTATCGCCTTCCTGTCCTCGAAAGCCTTCCCAGGTGCGATAGCGTGTATGATAGGTTGCGCCACCATCTTCAAAATAATGGTAATGATCTGTAACAAGATGGGAATGGATGTGATGACGATTTAAAATCTCTGGCATAGAATCATCAAACGGTTCCAATGGCCCCCAGCTTCTGTGAAGAAAATTGTATCTTCCCGTATGCAGTTCTCTTCTTGCCGGCATGCATGGAAGACTTCCTGCATAGCAATTGTCAAAAGTTACGGAATGTTCTGCCATCCGGGTAAAATTCGGTGTTTTTACCAGATTTCCCCCATAAGGCTCCAGCATATCTCGATTCAAAGAATCAAACATTACCATTAAGACCCTCATATTAACCCTTTCTCCTAAATTCATAAGGATTCAATCCAAACCTCTTTTTAAAAGTAGTAGAAAAATAACTGACATTTGGATAGCCAACTGCCTTTCCAATCTCCTGAACCCGTTCTGATGTATTATTAAGAAGATACGCTGCTTTTTTCAGACGGATTTCCGCCAGAAATGCACTGTAATTCATGCCAGTTTCTTCTTTGAAAATCCTGGAAAGATAATCTGTTTTTAAATGAACCTCTGCTGAAACACTCTCCAGACTAATCGGTTCGCTGTAATGTTTCCGCATATATTTTACCGCTTCCATCACACTTTTGGACAATTTACTCTCGTCCACCTCCTGCCCCTGCTGGATATGGTGAATGAATTCTGTCACATGCCGATGTACCTCTTCATACGCTACAGCCTCCATAACCTCCCGTTTTTCCTCTTGAAGTAATGCTCCCAGAAAACCAGATGCCTCATCCGCAAACCTCATAAAAGCGATTTCCATCATTTCGCAACAAAGCGCTGTAAATTCCGTAATTGGAATTGCCATCTGTACCTGGCATTCTCTTAAAATCGTCTCCACACCTTTCTCATAACAGTTAGATGGCAGGTCGTGAAGTTCTCTTCTTCTGTGAGAAAATTCTTTTTTCCATAGCACTGTCTTCCGACGTATCTGTTCTCCACTTTGATTACTTTCCCACACCCGATTTTTACGTGCTTGAACGTAACCGCATTCCTTCCTCTCCGAATAGTAGCCTATACTCAGCCCATAAACAGCCTGTGCTACTACATCTGGAACCTGCTTTAAAGAATCCAGCAAACTGCTTAATCCGACCTCACAATCATTTCTGACAGCAATTGCAGATGCATATTCATGGATGGTCTGGTATTTCTGGAACTCTGTCATCCCCTTGATCAGATTTCCCACAAATACAAAATATTCGTTATTATATTCATACCCGGCCACATGATGAACTGCATGGTTCATTGGAATTTCAAAGCTTTTCAGCATTTCCTTTCGCCAGACCGCTACTGCAAACAAATCTCCTTCCCTCCAGTGCACATTACAACGCCCCAACTGTTCCACATCTTCTTCTGAAAGCACACTTCTGCTTTGTAAAATATTCCTAATAATCAACCGTTTCTGTCCTTCGGTCTCTTCCTGTTCTCCTGGACGGATCTGCAGACCGGATTCTGCAACCTGCCTCACCAGCCCTGTCAGCACCTCCTGGAAATAAGCACTGTTCATTTCTGTTTTTAACAGATAATCATCGCAGCCATGGCGCAGCGCTTCTCTTGCCAGATCAAATTCTTCAAAAGCGGTCAATAAAATCACTACCGTCTCTGGAGATTCTTTCTTCACCTGTTTTAATAGTTCAATTCCGTCCATCACTGGCATTTTAATATCCGTAAATACCACATCCGGTGTCATTTTTCGAAATAATTCAAGTGCTTCCTCTCCATTTTTCGCACATCCGACTACCTGGCAGTCCGGATGCTTTTCGATACAGTACTGCATCCATTCACTGATCATTCTCTCATCATCCACAATCAGTATTCTCATGCTTCTGCCCCTTCTAAATCTCTCTGCAGTGGAAGCCTTATGGTTATAGTTGTTCCAATTCCTTCCATACTGTCCACTGTCAATCCATATTCCTGTCCAAAATAGATTCGTATCCGGTTTAACACATTAAAAATTCCAATCGTTCTTCCTGTCCGGTTTTCATCACTTTTCAGACTTTTTCTAAGACAATCCAACCGTTCTTCGCTCATGCCAAGCCCATCATCTGAAACAGTAATGTTAAGAATCTCTCCCTCGACAGAAGATTCCACAATAATGATTCCCTCCTCATTTTTCGCCTCGATTCCATGAAAAATCGCATTTTCCACTAACGGCTGAATAATCAAGGCTGGAACCAGCAGCTTCTCTGTCTCTTTCTCCATCTCACATTTATACTGGATCTTGTTTCCATAGCGAATCTGCTGCAGCACCAGATATTTCTCTGTATTTTCAAATTCTTCTTTTAAAGGAATCAGCTCTCTTCCAACATGAAGCGTCCGTTTTAATAAGTCAATATACGCCGCCAGCATCTGCACTGCCTGAGTATTTTTACCAAACTCCACCATGCATTGAATCGAAAACAGTGTATTATAGAGAAAGTGTGGATTAATCTGGAGTCTTAAAAAATCCTGTTCCATCTGCCGCTTCTTGATCTCTTTCTGTTTAACACTCTCCAGTAGTTTGCTGATCTCTGCAGCCATTGCGTTAAAACACTCTTTTAGTTGATTTACCTCCTCACAGCCGCTGATATCACTAACTACACTAAAATCTCCATGACGCACCTGATTCATCTGGCTGCACAGTGTCAGAATCGGTTTTGAAATTCTGGAAGACCACGCATAAGCAAAAAATCCCCCCATGACTACAAACACCAGGCACAAGCTGACCAACATGGTGATCATTTTGTTAAATGGTTCCAAAATCAGATAAGCTGGCATTTCTTCTACGATCACCCAGCCTGTCTGTGGATCATAATAATTACTCAGCAGGTAAGTCTTTCCCAACTTTTTGATGGGGCATGACCGATTCAGTCCATACAAATTCCGAAAATTCTCTACGCTGATATAGTTCTTCCCAATCAGGTTTTTATCCTTACTGGAAACAATATTGCCCATCTTATCGAAGATATACATATTGCTATCATACTCGCCAGAATTATAAAGAGCTTCCAGGTAAGATTCATCCACATTGACTAAGATTACACCTGCCTCTTTTCCATCTTTATCTAATACTCGTCGAAACGCACTGAATACATAACCTTCCTTCTCATCCGGTGCACCAAATTTATTCAAAAAACTGCTGACAAATACAATGTCATCCTCGCTGTCATAGCTTTTTCGGTACCAAAGCTGATTTTCCAGATCCTCAAAATCATACTGGGCATAGGAAAAATACTGAAAACCATTATTCCCCAGAATCACGATCTCGTATGTCATCCCTACATCATGAAATACCCTGTCATAAGTCCGTTTTAAATCATACAAATACCGTCTGGCCGATGTCTCCTCAACAAAATTCCGCTTATCACTCTCAAGGCAATCCAACACCCGCTCATCATAGCGATAAAGGTTGGAAATGGTGATGACGCTGTTTTTGACGATATTAGAACGTTCAGACACTTGTTTTAACACATCCAAACGACTCTGACCAATTTGGTTCATAACCAGAGTCCGCATTCCCAGAAACAGAAACACACCGATCAGTCCTGCTAAAAAGGCAAGCAAAACACTATATCCCAAATATAACTGCACCTTCATGCTATTTCCTTTTCCAATTCTGATCCTGTGTTTCCACCTCATAAACTCTCTATCCTCTATCCTTTTCTTCTAATTTTTCTTTTATATAATCATCACAACTATGAGAAGTCTCCCCATGGCTCCATAAGCCTGCTAAATTGATCTGTCCGGAACCATACACAGCCTCCTTTGCCCCATCAATCTCCGGGTTCACATACTGAAGGAACCAACTTTCCAGTTCATAATCCAGCTTCTGGCGGATCTCTTCCGCACCGTTTTCTGCCACCAGAAGAAGATTGTTCCGTTCACCTGGATCTTCTTTCAGGTCATACAACTCATTGGGTCCATAAGGATACCGTTTAATCAGCTTATACCGCTCCCCACGGATCATCCGATTGGGACCGTACTCATCAAATACCACCACCGGTCTGGTTATTTTCTGTGTTCCACCCATCAGAATATCCAGGAAACTTCTACCAGGAAGTCCCTCTGTCTCGTAATGTTCTACTCCCACATACTCTAAGATCGTTGGCATAAAATCATAAGCAGAAACCAGGGATGAATTGACCACACCCACCGGAATTTTTCCTGGCTGACTGGCGATAAACGGAACCTTTACAGAAGACTCATACATATTAATCGGGAACGTACCATTTCCCTTGCCCCAAAATCCATGATGGCCGCAACTAAAACCATTATCACTTGAGAAGATTACCAGCGTATCCTCTCGCACACCCAAACGTTCCAGTTCTTCTATGATCCGACCGATTCCCGCATCCATGGCAGTCACTGCCGCATAATAACCAATCTGGTTAGCTCTCAGATCCTGCATCACTTCTTTTGTCAGATAAATACTATCCGGATGTTCTTTCTCCATCGGGCAGGACTCAAATGGGCAATCCTCATATAACCTGGTATATTCTTCCGGATGATTGTGAAGCCACGGCGCATGGGGAGCCGTATATCCAACCTGCAGATAAAATGGTTTCTCTCTGCCAGCATACTCACGCAGAAATTCAATCGCGTCATCTGTAATCACATCTGTCACATAGTCTGGTTCCCTCTCCAATCTTCCATTTCTGTAAAACGGAGCATTATAATAAGGGCCACCACCAGACTTATGGGCAAACCAGTGGTCAAAGCCTTTCTGGGGTTCTGAACTCTTTCCCAAATGCCACTTGCCTGATAACCCACACACATATCCTTCTTCCTGCAAAATATCTGTGTACGCAGTCTGTCCTTTCAGATATTCAATATCCTCCTGCTTTTTGTTGTCATCCCTAAGCCAGTCATGAACTCCATGCTGGGACGGAATTCTTCCTGTTAATAAACTGGCCCTCGCCGGTGAACAGACTGGGGAAGCGCAGAAAAAGGAATCAAATCGCATCCCTTCAGCCGCTAGACGATCTAAATTAGGCGTAATAATCTCCTTATTTCCAGAACATCCCATAGCCCATTCCCCCTGGTCATCAGACAACAAAAATATAATATTGGGTCTTTTTTTCATCAGATTTCTTCTCCTCTTCACTAAGTTGCGGCAGGCCAGATTTCAAACTGAAATACTCTTTAAAAGTATAGTAAAATTGATACAAAATGTAAAGTTGTTTCAAAATATAAAAACAAAAGTCAAAAAAGCAAAAACTTTCTCGTTTTCGTCTCGAAACATTTTCATAAAAAGTTAAAAAAAAGTAAAGGAATGAAAAAAACAGACGCAAATGTTTTCTATTATAATAGTTTTCAGAACAAGACAGCTTCTGACAGACCCGGCAGGCCACTGACAGAAGAAACGGTTTCCTATTTTTACATTCTTACTATATGAGGGAGGACTTATCTATGATCAAAAAACGTCTTATGAAACTTACCGCAACAGCCCTGGCATTAACCCTGGCGCTGACCGCATGTAGCTCCGGATCTTCTGGAACAGCATCCACCGCTGCAGCACAGCCCAGTAGCGCTGCCCAAGAAACACAGACTGACAGCACGGAAAGCACGCCTACGGATCTTCCAACTCTGCGAGTTGCCACCATGCCATTTATCACCAGCCTTCCGACCTACTACATCCAGAAAAACAAATTAGACGAGAAAGCCGGATTTAAAATGGATACTATCATGTTCTCCACTGGTGCACCGATGAACGAGGCGCTGGCCGCAGATCTTTGGGATGTAGGTGCCATGGGAGCTGCTGCTGTTACCGGTGTAGCAAACTACGATATGATGATCATCGGTGAGGTACTGGAATCTACTGATGGTCTAGGCGTATTCGTAAGACCTGATTCCCCTATTGCCCAGGCAACCGGTTATAATCCCTCTTATCCAAACGTACTTGGAAGCCCAGAAACTGTAAAAGGTATCACAATGCTGCTTCCAATCGGTACAGCACAGCATTTCACTGCTTTAAAATGGTTGGAAAAACTCGGTCTTGGCATTACTGATGTCAATATTGTCAACATGGATACTGCCCAGGCATATCAGGCGCTCCAAGCCAAACAGTGTGATGCCGTTTCCTTAAACGTTCCTACTTTCTTTGATGCAGAAAATGATGGCATGGTCCAGGTAGGCAACTTGGCAGATCTTGGAACCCGCTATGTAGATATGGTAGTTGCAAACCGCAAGGCAGTGGAAGGGCAGCCGGAACTGGTTCAAAAATACATCGACTGCATCACCGAAGCTTGTGCAGCACTGAATGCTGATCCAGATATGGCTGCTGACCTGTTTGTGGAATATTTAAAAGAAGCCGGTGCCGAAACCACCAGAGAGAACTGCGTCAGTGATTTAAGCCGCGTCAACTTTATTGAGCAGAAGGACTGGAAAGAAAGAAGCCTTGGAAACTTTGCCAAAGAGCTTGGCGAATTCTACATCAATCTTGGCCAGTTAGAGCCAGAGCTGATTGATAAATTTGAAACAAATATCGACTCAGAATTTGTAGATACTTATAAAAAATAAGCAAGGAGGACACTATCCATGAAGAAACCGGCTGCCAACATCAAATACCGCATCCTGTCGGTTCTATCCGTTATCACAGTCCTCTTTATTTGGGAACTTGTTACGGATATTCTGCATCTGATTTCTCCTATGATGCTTCCAAGTCCCGCAAAAGTGCTGAACACCTTTATTTATAAATTGTGCGGAGGGGTCAATCCTGATGGAGCGACCCTCCTTCAGCATATTGCGGCCAGCATGAAGATTGCGCTTGGTGGCTATGTTGTAGGAGTTATCATAGGTGTTCCTTTAGGAATTGCCATGGCCTGGAACCGAAAGTTTGAAATGTTTGCTAAACCTCTGTTCGATATCATTCGCCCAATTCCTGCTCTTGCCTGGATTCCCCTTATGATCCTATGGTTAGGCATCGGCTACTGGTCCAAGGTCGGCATCATCTTCTTCGCTGCTTTCATCAGTGCCACCATTAACTCCTATGCTGGTATCAAACGTACCAGTCAAGTACATCTCTGGGTTGCCAGCACATTTGGTGCCACCAACATGCAGATGCTATTTAAAGTAGCAATTCCAACTGCACTTCCCATGATCTTTACCGGCTTGAGACTGGCCCTTGGTTCTTCCTGGGTTGCCTTGGTCGCCGCAGAATTACTTGCCGCTACCAGAGGTCTTGGATACATGATCCAGGTCGCTAGAATGCTTGGACGCCCAGATGTTATCATCGTTGGCATGATCACCATCGGAGTGGTAGGCTATCTGCTTTCTACCATTCTGGAATGGCTTCAAACAAAATTTGTAAAAGGAGGAAAAAAGTAAATGGAACCAAAAAAGTGTGCTTCTCCTTTTATTGAGAAACATCTCCCTGCGATTATGACTGTCATCGCATTCTCCTCTCTTCTGATCATATGGGAATGTGTAGCACGTTTTACCAAAGCATCCATGTTTCTCCCTCCTGCTTCCCAGATTTTATATAAGTTTTTTGAAAGCTTCACCGTTCCCATTGGTAAACACACCATGCCATACCACATTGGAATCAGTCTTTACCGGGTAGGTGTTGCGTTTTCCATTGCCACTGTAACTGGTATTTTACTTGGAGTCTCCATGGGATATTCCAAAACTGCTGAAGCCATCATCAAGCCTATTTTTGAGTTTATCCGCCCAATCCCTCCATTAGCATGGATTCCCATGTCCATCCTGTGGTTTGGTTTAGGTGACCAGAGCAAATTCTTTATCATTTTTCTGGGTTGCTTCTGCTTCGTTACCGTCAATACCTACGATGGAACAAAAAATGTAGATCCGGTACTATTAGGTGCAGCCCGTATGTTGGGGGCTTCTGAACGTCAGGTATTCTTCCATGTTGTTCTTCCAGCTTCCATTCCCTACATCTTTGCTGGCTTACAAATTGCCATTACCGCAGGCTGGTCCGCAGTTGTCGGTGCAGAGATGGTACGTTCTGATGAAGGTGTTGGTTGGATTATCGTCATGGGCATGAGCAATGGAAATACCGTCCAGATCATGGTCGGCATGATCGCAATTGGAATTGTCGGATATGTTCTGGCAACTCTTATGGCTAAACTTGAAGGGAGACTGTGCAGATGGAACAAACAACAGGGAATCTGAGCGACATCGTATTACAATGCAATGATATTTCAAAAGAATTCGACAGTTTTGATAATTCTGGAAAAAACCAGGTGCTTTCCCATATTGATCTGTCCGTGAAGAAAAATGAATTTTTGGTACTTTTCGGCCCTGGCCAATGTGGAAAAACCACTCTGTTAAATATTTTGGCTGGTTTGGAGCTTCCCACCTCCGGAACCGTATCAGACCACCAGAAACCAGTAACAGCGCCCGCCCCCCAGCGCGGTGTGGTCTATCAACGTACTGCCCTCTTTCCATGGCTGACGGTCATGGGAAATGTGGAATTTGGTCCAAAAATGCGTGGCATGGGTAAAAAAGAGCGGCGGGAAATTGCCAATTATTACATTGACTTAGTAGGTCTGAAAGGTTTTGAAAAAAGCTTTCCATCCCAGCTTTCCGGCGGCATGCGCCAACGTGTAGGTATCGCAAGAGCCTACTGCAACAACCCGGATATTCTCCTGATGGACGAACCATTCGGCCACTTAGACGCCCAGACCCGTTACATGATGGAAGATGAGCTGCAACGGATCTGGCAAAAGGACAAACGTACCGTTGTTTTCGTTACCAATAACATCGAGGAAGCCTTATTCCTAGCTGACCGGATTGTACTGATGACCAACTGCCCATCCACCATCAAGGAAGAATACAACATCACCCTTCCTCATCCACGAAGCTATGTGGACCCTGAGTTCCTGCGTCTGAGAAAGATGATCACAGAAAACACAGATAAATCAAGATAAGGAGGCTATAGGATGGACAATTGCGAAAACAAAGTACAGGTTTCCCATTTAACCAAGCAGTTTGGGGACCTTTTAGTTCTAAATGATATTTCTTTTAACGTAAAAAAAGGAGAATTTCTGTGTATTGTAGGACCGACCGGCTGTGGAAAAACAACATTTTTAAACAGCTTAACCAAGCTCTACCAGCCAACTAAAGGTGAGATCCTCATCAACGGAGAGGTCGTAGACTTAAAAAAGCACAACATCGCCTACATTTTCCAGGAATACTCCACTATGCCCTGGCTGACCGTAGAAGAAAATGTCCGCTTCGGCCTGGACATCAAGCACATTGACCGAAGCATCTCTGATAAGAAGGTAGAAGAATATCTGGACATCGTTGGTCTAACCAAGTACCGCAAATATTATCCAGACCAGTTATCTGCCAGCATGCTGCAGCGTGTGGTAATCGCCAGAGCCTTCGCCACCGAACCAGAAGTACTTCTGATGGACGAACCATATGGTCAATTAGACATTGACCTGCGATTTAAACTGGAGGATGAACTGCTGCACCTGTGGCAGCGCAACAAGACCACCGTAATCTTCATCACCCACAATATAGAAGAAGCGGTGTACTTGGGCGAACGAATCCTGGTTCTGACTAATAAGCCAACCAGCATCAAACAGGAGATCATTAATGATCTTCCTCGCCCAAGAGACATCGCTTCTCCAGATTTTATTCAATTACGAAATGAAGTTACAGACCTGATCAAGTGGTGGTAAATCCCCACTTGATCTTTTATTTTCGTAGCTGTTCAGTAGCTTCACAGTCAAACTTTTCTTCTGACTCACTGTTTTGAGGAACCGTGGTGTCAGTGTCAGTATCTACCCGCTCTCCCGTCATATCTTCCATCGCCTGTGCTGCTTCTGCTGCCTCATCCTCGTCTGCAAACAGCGGACGCATCTCATGATCGTCCTCTCTGTCATCCTTCGGCATATATTTCTTAAATACTGCATTCAGGAAGAAAGAATTCACAAATGCGATCAATGCCACGCCAAACATCAGAAGCTGTGGAATCATGGTCAGTGTCAGCAGCACCAGAACCACATCCATCACAACAATTCCGATCGTATAAAAAATATGGCGGATGGACATGAAAAACGCATTGAAAATGGTTTTCTTCACCGGATTATAAAAACGGGACTGCAGTGGAAATACAAAAGTAAACATGGCAAACCAGATAAATAACAGCGCTAAAAACACCGTTGTCATCACCGTTCTTAAGGTGGAGTATGCCATCATGGTCAGTACAAAATACAGATCAAATCCCAGAATCAGTCCAACAGCCAGAAAGATCAGCCAGATTGCCGTTGCCTGCTTAAAGTTGTCCTTAAATGATTTAAAGAAGGAACGGATCGTATATCCATCCTCATCACGGACCAGCCTTAAAGTGACATAATACATCGCAGTTGTAGAAGCGCCAATGGTCACGATCGGAATGGAGCAAATGATCCAAAGAAGATTTACCACCAGCACATCCCAGAACTTTCCGATAAATCTCCATACTGGATTATCGTAGTTAAATAAGTTAGAAAACATCGTATGTACCCCTTTCCAGATTTCTTTGATACCGTATCTCTCTATTATATCGAAATCGTACAAAAAAATCAATTTGTAATGGGATTTTTACGGAAATTTTATAACATTCCAAACGGTTTTATGTTATACTTGGTGGTATCACCACTTAGAAATGAGGAAATTCTATGTCATTAAAAGAAGAACTGAAAGAAGAAGCCGGAAATGAAAAACGGAAGCTAAAAGAAATGAGCCGCCAGGATAAGCTCTGGTACATCTGGGAGTATTATAAATTCCATATTGCCGCTGTCATCGGCGTCATTTTCCTGATCTATATCATCGGCACCAGTATCTACAATTCCACCAAGGAAACCATGGTCTACTGTGCTGTGGTCAATAACTACTCCGAAGAATTAAATACGGACGCATTTACCGTTGATTTCCATGATGCCATGGGATATGGCAAAAAACAGGAAGTGAACGTGGAAAATCTGTATGCCACTTATGATGGCAACGCCTCTGAGCTTGTCATGGCTACTCTTGCCAAATTATCTGCCCTGGTTGCTGCCCAGGAACTGGACGTAATGATCGCTGACGCAGAAAATATCGACCACTACGAAGCGATGGACGGTTTCGGCAATCTTGAGGAGATTCTCCCTGCAGAGCTTCTGGACCAGGTACAGGATCTGATCTACTACAGCACCGCTTCCGATGGCTCCAGGATTCCGGTTGCCATCGACATCAGCGGCACTGCCTTCGCCCAGAACAACGGTATTACCCTGAAACCTGCTTACTTCAGTATTCTGGTAAATACCAAGCGGATGGATCATGTTCTGGAACTTCTCCGCTACATTCTGACTTATTCAAGTCGAACGTCCGTGAGACTTGGCGCGTGATTCTGGTCAGCGTAAGCTGACATATTCTTTACAGAATCACTGCGTATCCTCGCGGAGCGTTTATCTCAGTCGAAGATCCACCTTTCACTGAGATAAACGCAAATCCAAGCTTCTGGATCACATGGATAGACGCTTCATTAGAGGCGTCTATTTTTGCGTATAAAAATACCGGTTCTTCCAGAGTCTCTTTTACATGGGAAATGATTCCCCGGCATGCTTCCACTGCCAGGCCCTTTCTACGGTACGGCTTAAAAATATGATAACCAAGTTCCATAGATATCCCGTCAAAATGTTCATTTTCTATGGGCGTCAGGCCAGCCTTTCCCACCAGCTGCCCGGTCTCCTTTTCCACCAGTGCCCAGATTCCCCACTCATAGAAGCCATACTGGCACCGGATATAGTCCTTTAGCTTCTCTCTGGTGTAAAAAATCTCATCTGCCGATCCGTCTTCCGCCTCTTTTGGAACCTGATCCGCGTCCTCTTCGGCAAATTCCCGGATCTGAAGTCTTCTGGTCTCCACAATCTTCCATGGAAGCCCCAGGTGCCGTCTGACTACCTGCTCCAGAAATTTCTGGTCAGCGTCCTCCAGATCTTCCACTAGATAAGACGCCCCCGACAAATCCTGCTGCCCCCCACCGTTCCTGTCCCAGAAACCAACAGAGGCTTTCCCGTCTGCTTTCGCTTTCAGGAGAGCCTCTGTTTCATCGGACAGAACCACGGGATAGGAAATGCCATCAATGCTTACATATCGTATCTCTGTCATAATCCGCCTTTTATTAACATTTCTCTGGTTCTGGATATTCCTCACCAAAGGTCTCTACGGTCATTGCCTTGATCTTCTGCTCTTTCATCGGGCGGTCGCTGTAATCGGTTCTCACATCCGCGATCTTATTGACGTTCTCCATGCCCTCAATGACCTTGCCAAATGCAGCGTAAGCGCCGTCTAAGTGTGGAGCGTCCTTGTGCATGATAAAGAACTGGGAACCTGCGGAGTTTGGGCTCATGGCACGTGCCATGGACAGAACACCTTCGGTGTGATTTAAGCTGTTCGGGAAACCATTCTGTAAGAACTCACCCTTGATGCAGTATCCTGGGCCTCCCATACCGGTGCCATCCGGACATCCGCCCTGGATCATAAAACCGCTGATGACTCTGTGGAAGATCAGGCCATCATAGAAGCCTTTCTTTACTAAGCTGATAAAATTGTTGACTGTATTCGGTGCGATCTCCGGGTATAACTCGGCTTTGATGGTATCGCCATTCATCATTTCGATGGTAACTACTGGATTTTTCATGGAATTTCTCCTTTTCTGACTGTTTTGTCTTCTATTTTAGCAGAGCTTCTTTTCCTTGTCCAGATGTATCCTACCGCGGAAGGATCGAGAATTCCACCGTAATATCTGCCGTCACTTCCATCTGTCCCGGCATCACTGCCATGTCCACTGCCGCTGACGCACTTTCCTTCATAGCGGAATTCTGGTAAATTCCAGCGTCCACATATCTTCCATACTGGTTATTGCCATTTTCTGTAACATGCAGAAGATCGATCACCTGATAGTTATCCGCATGAGCCATGGTCTCTGCCTTGGTCTTTGCACTGGTGATGGCTTTCTCCAGCGCCTGGTTGTACGCCTCATCATAATCGCTGGAATAATACTGGACCTGCTGGATCTCATTAGCGCCCTGGGCAACACCGCCAGATAACAGCTCACCTACCCGGTCCATCTCCACATCAGACACGGTGATCTGGGTCCGCATCTCATATCCGGTAACTCTTTGCTCGCTTCCACTCCAGTCATATAGCGGATTCATGGTAAAACCTGAAGTAGAAATAGAAGCGTCCTCAAAGCCCTGCGCTTTCAGATACTCCACCAGCCCATTCATCTTCTTGGTATTTTCCTGCTGGCAGATAGCAGAATCTGCATCCTGGGTGCTGATGGCGTAGGTAATAGACGCTTTATCCGGCTCGATCTTAACCGTTTCCCGTCCACTGACCTCGATGGTACTCTGGCTTTCCCCATTCTCAACCTGGATCATATTCGGAAAACTGACATTGGTTCCCGCCGGGCTGCATGCTGCTAAGGAAACGGCTGATAAAAGACAAATTGCTGCAATACGGTAGTTTTTCATAAATTCCTTCCTCCTTCATTCCCATTCTGGATTTCTATGAATTTCCTGATATCTACAGTATAGCAGCAATTTTTTGATTTCTATGTTCTTTTCCCTTACATTTCCTTAACAGGATTCCTTATTTTCCATTAAGGAATTCCAACAACCACCAGTTATCTGGTTCCGTAAAACTCCACTTCGGAGATACAGGTGTCCTGCCACTTGCTTCCCTGATATACAGAATCGATGATCAGCTTCACTTGCTTCGCCGTCACCGGTTTCTTACTGGAAAATGTATAAAAATGACCTGCATCATCAAAGTTCAAGGTCTGTTTCTTTCCATCTATTTCCAGAGTTATGGTTTTCGGACGGTTATTCTCCTGAAATGCCTTATCGCTTCTGCCATTTCCAGGATAAATGCGGATGACCTGAAGCTTCGTTCCAGACTCCGGCTCATAGGTGATCTGCTCGCCGATGCCATCACCCTCTACCCCTTCTTCCCATGGAGTCGAGGTATCACCATCGTTTAAAAACGCAGCGCCATAGACAGTACCAGATTTGCCTGTCAGCTGGGAACTGACACTCAAGGTTCCTCCGGTCAGATGTTCCAGGCCACTTAATGCAGCCGTCTCATCGGAAGCCAGCTCAAAAGAAGTTCCTCCAATGCCTGCCACCAGACTTCCAGCGATACTCTTGATACCAATGGCAGCAAGACCGATCACCACCAGGGCAATTCCGATTCCTGCGATTTTTTTGCCAAAGCCATGGGATTTCCCACGGCTGTGCGTATCCATCACTGCACGATCGCCTCTCCGGCTGCCCTGGTCATCTGGCTCGGCATCATGATCTTCCTCTGCTTCATCCGGATCGTCAGCTTCTGGCTCGGCAACGGCTTTGACCGGCATTTCCTGCTCCTCGCCCTCTTCCGGCCCATTATCCTGTGCCAGCACACGTTCCATCAACAGGGTGGAATCTCTTAAACATTCCTGATTGTTTTCCACGTACCTGGAAATCCGGGCAATTTTTCCATTGTCTTCTATCTGCTGATCCAAAGCGCTCCAGAGCTTTCCAAGAATATCGGCGATTCTCTGGCAGGCTTCTTCCGAACAATCCATGTGATCATTCATGGTCATGACCACATAACAGATCACATCCAGCCGATACGCCGCCTGCTCTCCATAGGAAAGCCGCCCGTCAAATGGCTCCATCACCTTGTTTAAGCCGCGCTTAAAGCCCTCAGCATTTCCCTGGACCATGCCGTCCAGATAAACACCCAGATCTGACATCATGGAGCAGAAGGTCAATACCCAGTACAGATCGGTACAGAGATCACTGTCACCACAGCCGCTCTCCATCCGGTGTCTCCAGGTCTGATCCTGGTCATACTGTTCTTCTTCGCCCAGGCTGTGACGCTGATCCAGATACTCAAAAGCGCCTTCCAAAAGACTCTGCTGGGGAATCTCTGCCCCAGCTGTCTTCTGCTTTTCAAAACGTTCTTTCGCGTCACGAAAGACTTCTATATAATACCAGCGGTATTTCATCGCACATTCTCCTTTGCCAGTTCTCCTGTTACAGCTTCCGCATTATGCGAACCGTAATATGCTCTCACTGTCTGGTTACGAATGTACAACATTTCCGCAAATTTTGCAAGTATCGCGAAAGAATGTAAGAATTCCAACTTACAGAATATCGATATGTTCTCCCGCCAGTGCCTTATTCATGCTGCGGACTGCGCAGAACTTTCCGCACATGCTGCAGGTATCGCTATGGTCATCCTCTGGCAGTCTGGCATCACGGATAGCCTTGGCAGTCTCCGGATCCAGTGCACAGGCAAACTGTGCATCCCAGTCCAGCACTCTTCTGGCATCCGCCATCTTATCATCAATATCTCTTGCATGCGGGATTCCCTTGGCAATATCGGCCGCATGGGCTGCAATCTTGGAGGCAATGATACCATTTTTCACATCTTCCACATTAGGAAGTGCTAAATGTTCTGCCGGAGTCACGTAGCATAAGAACGCTGCGCCGCTCATGGCTGCCACTGCACCGCCAATGGCTGCTGTGATATGGTCATATCCAGGTGCAATATCGGTAACCAACGGTCCTAATACATAGAATGGAGCGCCCATACAGATGCTCTTCTGCACCTCCATATTGGCTGCCACCTGGTCTAACGGCACATGGCCCGGACCCTCCACCATAACCTGGACATTGTGATCCCATGCCCGTTTGGTCAGTTCTCCTAATCGTACCAGCTCCTCGATCTGGCATACATCCGTTGCATCTGCCAGACAACCTGGACGGCAGGCATCACCTAAAGAAATGGTCACATCATGCTCTTCGCAGATGTCCAGGATCTCGTCAAAATGCTCATAAAATGGATTTTCCTGTCCGGTCATGCTCATCCAGGCAAATACCAGGCTTCCGCCACGGCTGACAATGTTCATTTTCCGTTTATGTTTGCGGATCTGCTCAATGGTCTTTCTGGTAATTCCGCAGTGCAAGGTTACAAAATCCACACCATCTTCCGCATGCAGGCGCACCACATCAATAAAATCCTGGGCAGTTAATTCTGCCAGGTCTCTCTGGTAATGGATCACAGAATCATAAACCGGAACCGTTCCGATCATAACCGGGCACTCATGGGTCAGTTTCTGACGGAATGGCTGGGTATTGCCATGGCTGGACAGATCCATGATGGCTTCCGCTCCCAGGTTCACAGCGCTCATTACCTTCTGCATCTCCACATCATAGTCTTTACAGTCCCTGGAAACGCCCAGGTTCACATTGATCTTGGTGCGGAGCATACTGCCCACGCCCTCCGGGTTTAAGCAGGTGTGATGCTTATTGGCACAGATGGCTACTTTGCCCTCTGCCACCAGCTGCCGCAGCTGCTCCACCGGCATATATTCCTTTTCTGCTACAATCTTCATCTGTTCCGTGATAATGCCTTTTCTTGCGGCATCCATCTGGGTGGTGTAATTCTGACTCATGTGTGATTCCTCCTATGTTAAAATTAATGATTCAGCCACTTTGCCGTGTTCACACCACCCAGGGTGTGATCCATCGGTCCGGAGCCTTTCCCCAGATCCAGTCCCGCTTCTAATGCCTGGGTAATGTACTCCTTGGCGCGTTTTACCGCCTCTTTTAAGTCGTATCCCTTAGCCAGATTCGCCGCAATGGCGCTGGAAAGGGTACAGCCAGTTCCATGGGTGTTTGGATTGTCCACGCGGGTTCCTGCAAACCAGGTAACAGTTCCATCGGTCTCCGCCAACACATCATTGGCGTCATTCAGACTATGTCCTCCTTTACAAAGAACATTGCAGCCATATGCCTTACTGATCTCCTTCGCCGCCTGTTCCATCTCCTCTGCAGAGTGGATCCCGCGTCCCCACAAAATCTGTGTCTCCGGGATGTTGGGCGTGATCACTTCCGCCAGTGGAAGCAGCTTTTCTTTCAATATTTTCACTGCATCCGGCTCCAGAAGCGCCGCCCCTGAAGTGGCTACCATGACCGGATCCACCACAATATGGCGCGCCTGATATTCTTTCAATATTTCTCCAATAACCAGGATCAGTTCTCCGTTGCTTACCATACCGATTTTCACTGCATCCGGAAAAATATCGGTAAATACCGCATCCAGCTGGGCTTTTAAAAACTCCGGCGTCACATTAAAAATCCCCGTAACCCCCGTAGTATTCTGTGCCGTCAGCGCCGTGATGGCACTCATGGCAAATACCCCGTTCATGGTCATGGTCTTTAGATCCGCCTGGATACCAGCTCCACCGCTGGAGTCACTTCCTGCTATGGTTAGTGCTGTTTTCATCATCCTTTTCCTCCTTACTCCCACTGCTGGATCTTCTCCAGCAGCCGCTCACTGGCTTTCCTGGGATCCTCTGCCGCAAAAATCGCACTGACCACTGCTGCGCCAGCCAGTCCGCGACCCGTCAACTTAGGAATATTATCCTCTGTAATCCCGCCAATCGCTACCACCGGGATTTCCACCGATTCGGTCACGGCTTTCATCATTTCCGCCGTAATGGGCTTTGCATCCAGCTTGGTTCCTGTCACAAAAGCTGCACCGCATCCCAGGTAATCTGCACCGTCTTCCTGGGCTTTCCTTGCCTCCTCCGGATTATGGGCCGACACACCAAGGATCTTATCCGGTCCCAGAAGCGCCCTGGCCTTCTTTGCTGCCATATCTTCCTGGCCCACATGGACGCCATCTGCGCCAGCTTCCAGCGCCAGCTCCACATCATCGTCAATTACAAACAGAACCCCTCGTTCATGACACAGCTGCGCCAGTTTCTTCGCCTCCGCAAGCAGTTCCTCTCTCGAAAGCTCCATACCCTCCAGATGGCTCTTCTCCCGCAACTGCACAAAAGCAGCTCCCCCGTCAATGGCTTCCGAAACCACATCGATCAGCTTTCTTCCATGCAGCCAGGTGCGATCTGTCACCGCGTATAACCGCATCTGTTCCGGTAATATTTTCATGTTTCATTCCTCCAAATCTACATAACTGAGGCAAAATGCATTCTGCACATTCCACTCCGATCAACTGGCATCCTATGTCAGTTCATGCAGGCGCGACTGTCAACACGAAAAAGGCGGATACGCCAACTAAGAATGGTATATCCGCCAGTATCTGCATCTTCCTATTCTCCCTACGTTGGCATTATCCAAATCAGGTTCCTCGGGTCGAAGCGCATCTGCTTCCTCTCAGCCTCACCGGCTCCCCATTTTGTTTTTCAATCAGCTTACTGTAATTTTCAGCTTTCTCTTTTCAATATACCTCTTTTTTATCATTTACGCAAGTCCTTGACAAATTTTCTCAAACATTTTATGATACAAACAAAGAAAGACAGGGGAGCCGAATATCCGGCTGAGAGGAAATCAGATTTCGACCCTTAGACCTGATGTGGATTATGCCACCGTAGGAAGGACTTTAACATACGCCTTTTTTACAGAGATGCCCACATTGGGTGTCTCTTAATTTTTGTTAAAAAGGGGGAATGTGCCGACAAACCGGGCAAAGCCGAGGGGGAGCGCCCTGGGCTCTGTAATGACTCAGTCTGCGATGGGAAGCCGTGTTCCGGCGTGAGAGGAAACCAGGAAGTTTCGACCGATAAATGAGAAAATTCGTAACGAAGAAAATACAAGGAGATTTCTATCATGAAAACAAACACGAAAAAATTAACTCTCGCAGGCGTACTCTGTGCTGTCGCAGTGGTCGGCAGTATGTTCTCTTTCCCGGTATTCGGCAGCAAATGCGCCCCAGTCCAGCACATGGTCAATATTTTATGCGCCGTTTTATTAGGCCCGTGGTACGGTGTTGCAGTCGCTTTTACTGCCAGCCTGCTGCGTAATCTGCTTGGTCTTGGCAGCCTGATGGCTTTTCCAGGCAGCATGTGCGGTGCCTTGTTATGCGGTCTGGTCTATGACCGTTTCCGTAATCTGATCCCGACCCTCTGTGCAGAAGTATTCGGCACCGGAATCATCGGCGGTCTCTTAGCATGGCCAGTTGCTGTTCTTCTCATGGGAAAACCAGCCGGAAGCATCGCCTTCTACGCTTATGTGGTGCCATTCCTGGTATCCACCATCGGCGGTTCCCTGATCGCAGGAGCCGTTCTTCTGACTCTTGAGAAAAATAACGCTTTACAGAGAATGCAGTCCAGTATCACCGGTTAATCCCCGGACACCTGCCTGCCCTATATAAAGGATATGATTATGAACGTACTCCATACAACCTTACAAAACGCCTTGGAACAGATCCAGGGCGTTCATCCGCTTTTACACTGTATTTCCAACATTGTGACGGCCAATGACTGCGCCAATCTGGCTCTCGCCATAGGCGCCAGCCCCATCATGGCCCAGGAGCCCCAGGAAATGCCTCAGATCGCCGCTCTTGCGAAGGCAGTCATCCTAAACACAGGGACTCCTGATGAGGCCAAATTCCAGGCAGCTGCCATCGCCGGAAAAACTGCTAACCGGCTTCACATCCCGGTAATCTTAGATCCGGTCGGCATCGGTGCCAGTACCTGGCGCTTAAACCACATCCACGATCTCTTATCCCAGGTTCATCCAGACATTCTCCGGGTCAACTTAGGAGAAGCCAGGGCCCTTTTAGGACAGACCGGTACGGAACATGGCGTAGACAGCCTGGAAAGCTTCAGGAGCACAGAAACGGATTCCTGTGCCAGAGAACTGGCTAACGCCCTCCACACCGTCGTACTCCTGTCCGGAGAAGAAGACCTGGTCACTGATGGTATCCGCCTGAAACGGATCTCCGGAGGAAGCCCATTAACCAGATCCGTCACCGGAGCCGGATGTATGTTATCCGTTCTGTGCGGAGCCTTTGCGTCCATTGAGACCACCTTCCTCGAAGCTACTCCAGAATCTGCCTCTTCACAGCCGGACTACTATTCTTCCGCCTGTCTCGCAGCCCATTTCTGGAAACTCTGCGCTGAATCCGCCGCTCAAACGTCTTCCACTCCAAGGAGCTTCCGTGTCGGCCTTTTTGACGCGGCCTATAAACTTTCTATTTTTAATGAAACGGAGATTTGATCAATATTGTTTATGTTTTAACAATGCGCAGTGCTGACGGCTCATCCAACTCCCGGTCACTCACCATCGACCCAGGCAAGCAGCTTCCCGGTAAAAACTCTGTTAAAGAAATGAATCACAAGTCCCAGCCCAAAAGCCGTCACCAGTGTACCGATACCCACAACACCGCCGGCCAGATAGCAGATCAGCGCACAGAGTACATCATTAGACATTCTGTGCCAGAAATAAGGAATCTTCGGCCATCTTTCTGTCATGATCAGAGAAAGGCTATCATAAGGTGCAACTCCCTCATCCGGCATCTGATACATAGACAAGCCCAGAGAACAGATCACAACACCAACGCACAGTGCCACCAGGCGGATCGGCAAAGCTGTAAGCTCCACCCCCAACACCACTGTATAAATATTATAAAAGAACGTAGTAATATACGCCAGGCACACTGCATTCACAACCGTTCCAATTCCCAGGAACCTCCTGCCAAAAGCAATTTCAATGATCAACAACACGATATTTACAATCAGCTGGAAGTTACCATAAGCCATACCAATCATATCTGCAACTGCCATATTCATTCCACTGAACGGATCTGTTCCCAGCCCTGCGAGCTTAAAAATCCCGATTCCCATACCCATAAAAACATTTCCGATACACATGATCAGAACATGCTTCCAGTTAATATTCTTCAAATACTCCCCCATAAACCTTCTACCTCATTCTCTCTAAAAAATATGTCAGACAGATATCCATGTCCGCCTTCACTGTGCAGAATCCATGCCAGATAATCCCTTCATAACCAGCCTGCAACAACGTTTTTATTCTATCACACCCCGACACCTCTGTAAAACACAAATATCCATAAAATAGAATCCTGCTTGCAGGATTCTCCGCCTGCGGCGGGTCGCTTTAGCGACACTCTTCCACTCCGCCGCAGTGCGATCCTTAGCGGAGCGTTTTTTGTGTCATAGGACGAAGTTTCCTATGACACAAAAAAACAGACACGATATGTATGCCATCCGTGACTGTCCATCTGGTTAAAGGGAGGAGAGCTGATAATGGTCCATTATCAGCTCAAGTATTATGAAAAAAATCTTATAAGCATGTGTTCGACAACTTTGTTTGTTGTCTATGGTTAAAGTATATGAGAAAAACGTGAAGAAACCGTGTGCATGGTGTAACAGTTCTTTGAATGTTTTGTTAATAAAATATGAACAAGATACCCGTTTCTATCTCATATCTTTCTATCTCACAACAATATACACCGCATACACCACATACAGCGCCACCATAATCGCTCCGTCTCTCCGGTCGATCTCATAGCCCCGCTTCGCCAGGAACCAGGTCACAATACTGGAAACGATCAGGAAAATTCCATCAAAAATGGAAAGCCTGTCCACCTTCATCGGAGAAATGGTGCAGGACGCAGCAAGAACAAACAGGATATTAAACAGGTTCGAGCCAATCACATTGCCTAACGCCAGCTCATTTTCCCCTTTCTTCGATGCCACAATGGAGGTCACCAGCTCCGGAAGGGAGGTTCCGAATGCCACAATGGTAAGTCCCACCAGCGTCTCCGTCATGCCGAAAGACATGGCGATGGCACTGGCGCTGTCTACTACCAGATTACCACCGATCACAATGGCAGCAAGTCCGCCTATAATAAACACGATGCTTAAGAATGGACTTAATACCTTAATCTCCTCTTCTTCTCCCGGACCGCCTACTGCACGGCTTGCCAGGGTATTCTTCACCGTCTTAAACATAAAGTATGCAAACATGGCCAGAAGCACCAGACCATTCCAGCGGCTCAAGGTACAGTCGAAAGCAAATAAAAGCAGCATCACCACCGCTGCCACGATGGTAAAAAGAAAATCTCCATAAAGAATACTCTTGTCAATCTTCATAGGCAGGATCAGACCACAGATGCCAACAACCATCAAAAGGTTGAAAATATTGGAGCCGATCACATTTCCCACCGCAATATCATTACTTCCTGCTATGGATGCGGAAATGCTCACCGCCAGCTCCGGGGCACTGGTTCCAAATGCCACGATGGTCAGTCCAATGATCACCGATGGCACCCGCAGCAGCTTCGCCACGGAAGAACTTCCTTCTACAAAAAAATCGGCTCCTTTTACCAGAAGCACAAAACCAACTACTAATAAAATATACTCCATCTTCTTATGTCTCCTTCTTGCAGCCATTCCGCAAAATCACTGCTTCTTTCGAGTATAAAAAAACAGCCACATTCTGTCAAGGCTTTCCCCGCTGTTTTCCATTTGCCCGGAAACGGAATTCCGGTTTCCCCGTTGCATCACGGACCCTCGAAGCTGTCCATGGGAAATGTACCTGCCTCTGAAGCCAGAGCATCGCCAATAAGTTTGGAAACGCCATCAAGCCATTCCAGATATCAGACAGCTTCCACACAGCTTCCAGCCTTGTCAGGCCGCCAAGTACAATGCATACAGAATACAAATAGAAATACCACTGATAGATCCGTTCTGTTCTCCCCAACGTTTCCACCATTTCCAACATCGCCTCCAGCGTCTGCCTCCCCAGATAAAACCAGGCGATCATGGTCGCAAAGGAAAACACCAGCATGGCCAGCGCGATCAGCCACTCTCCCATTTTCCCGCACACCGCTCCAAAGCTCCAGGCTGCCAGGGCTGCTCCGTCCAGATGCGCCGCGCAAAGTCCTGCTGCCCCACCACTGCTGCATAAGATCACCAGCGCCGTCATGGTGCAGATCACAATAGTATCAAAAAATACCTCAAAAATTGCCCACATTCCCTGAATTTCTTCTGTACCATATCCACATGGATCACCTGCTCCATTCACTGCCAGATGTTTCTCCTCTTTCGCCTCCCCATGAAGCCCGGCCAGACTTCCCAGTCCCGCTTCATTGGAAAACACGCCCCTGGCGATTCCATACCGGACTGCCTGGCGGATTCCATAACCACCCACGCCACCTGCTACAGACCTGGGTAAAAGCGCATACCGGAACACCTCTGCCAACACCATTGGAATCCTTTCATAAGAAGTAAGGATCACCACCCCTGCGCACACCACATACACCGTTGAAGCCAATGGAATCAGCCGCTCTGTCACACGCATGATCCGCTCATTTCCACCAGCTAATACCGCCACAGTCAGTCCTCCCACAGCCAATGTTCCCACAGCAGCCGGAACCCCAAAGGTAAACTTAAGCGTCTGCACTGCTCCATTAGACTGGACCATCCCGCCCATGCCAAGGGATGCAAGCAGACAAAAAAAGCCGTACACTGCCCCCAGCCACGGAGTTTTTAATCCTTTTGCCAGGTAAGTCACCGCACCTCCGATCCATCTTCCTTTCTTATTCCGGTAACGGTAATGGATTCCCAGCCACACCTCCGCATATCCGGTCATCATTCCCAAAAGCGCCGAGATCCACATCCAGAAAACAGCTCCCGGACCACCTGCTTTCAAAGCCGTTGCCACTCCCACGATATTTCCTGTTCCAATGGTAGCTGCCAGTGCCGTACATGCCGTCTGAAAACCCGAATCCCGGTCTCCCTTTCCGATTGTCTCACTCCACCAGACTTTCCATGCAAATATCTGAAAGCCCTTCGATTTTCCTGTATACAGTATCCCTGTTCCCAGCATCAGTATCAACAGTCCTGGTCCCCACACCAGCCGGTGAACTCTCTCCAGCAGCTCTCCAGCTATCTCCATGATCTCCAACGCAGCTCCTGTTTCCATCCAGCCTCCGCCAATCCATCATTCCTCTTTTCTACGTTCTATTCCCTTCCTTTCCATTTCTTTCACTTTTTTAATTTTTTTAAACTTTTTGTGTCTTACCTCGTTTTTCTCCATCCACTGTGCTATACTGGAATCAATGACGGACGGCAAGAATCATGTCTTTTTAGAAACCGTCACACACAAAGATGATGGGGTCATTGCTCCCACAATCCTCAAAGAAAGGATCACGACTATGCCTGGATTTACCACCCACTACATCATGGGTATGAAAGCCTACAACGATATGCCATCCAACACTTTAAAGCACATCATTTCCAAATACCGCTGGCTTTACCAGCTTGGCCTTCAGGGACCGGATATGTTCTTTTACTACATCCCAGCCCTGCGCCATCGGGACTACCGGAATGTTGCATCCTACATGCACGAGCATCATGTACAGGAATTTTTTGAATGTTATTTAAAAGAAACTGCAAAAATCCCGTTCCGCCAGCAGCGCGAACAGGCTATTGCTTATTTCTGTGGCTATCTCTGCCATTACATCGGGGATTCCATCTGTCACCCTTATGTTTACGGCCGGATCCAGTATGACATTGACAACCCCAGCATGGCCCATCACGGCAAACATGCAGAGCTGGAAAATGATATTGATGCTCTTTTACTGCGCCGTTATAAGAAGAAAAAACCATCCGAATTTAACCAGGCGGCCACCATCTGCCTAAATGGCCTGGAGACCCAGTTTATCTCCCGCCATCTGGCCAAATGTATCAACGATGCCTATTATCCCATCACATACCGGAACAATTTCCAGATCAGTCCCCGCATGGTACAACGCTCCATTCTGGCCCTGCGTTTTGGCTGCCGCACATTATCTGATCCCTCCGGGCGGAAGAAAACAGGGCTCCAGTTCATGGAATCCCTGCTCCGGCGCCATCATGTGGCCTCCCGGAAGCTGGTGACCGACCAGGTGTCCGATACCCGCTGGAGCCTGAATCTGGATCACGAGATCTGGTGTAACCCCTGGAAAAAACAGATGGCCTCCACCCAGTCTTTCCCGGATCTCTTCTATCAGTGCCTTACCAAATGCCGTACCGTATACTACCTGTTCAATCAGCTGATCACTTCCGGTGCTGCTCCTGATGAATTGGATCTCGCGCCGCTGCTGCACGAACTGGGAAGTTATTCCTTCCACAGCGGACTGCCGGTGGATTAAAAGAAATCGCGGACCTTCGACTTGAGCTGCAGCGGCTGTTTTCCTATGAAAGTGAAAAAGCGGAATGTATGTTTTTCCACACACATTCCGCTTTTTTATTGCTGTCTGCCTTATTCTGCAGAAGGCAATGCATTGGGATCTACCGCACGGTACTCGCCTGCAGGGATGGTATCCTCCAGAAGCCAGCCTGCTTTCTCAGCTTTCTTGCTGTCCTCAGAAACCATCACATAAATATTGTATTTGCTTAAATATCCGCCATAAGACTCATCAGAAGATGGGGCATAATCCGGATTCTGGTCTGCGATCAGGTCATTTAATCCCTTTACCACATTTGTTGCGAACTCTGCTGCTTCTTCATTAGAAACCTCTTCGTTGGTCAGAATAAAGAATTTTACTGTATTCTCATCCTCAAAGACGCTTGCGCTGACAGACTCCACGAATGGATATGCATCAGAATCATCGTACTTATCCTGGAAATCCTCCCATAACTGTCCCCATACGATTCCATCCTCACCAGCCAGTTCTACATCAGACGGTGCCTCCGGGGAAATAATGGTGCTCTTTGTACAACCGCAAAGGCAGCAAACTGCAGCCAGAATCACAGCAAAACGTTTTGTCCATTTCATAGTTCAAATCCTCCTCTTTTCATTAACCTCTGTATTATATAAGAAAACCTTTTATTTTTGTAGTGGTTTTTCCAAAATGTCAGAAAATCTTCATACTTTTTTCTTGCATTTTCCAGTTTTAAGTGCTACTATGTTCAATATAAAGTAATTTTTGATATTTTTGAACACCAAATTTTGTTTAGGAGGCATTACACATGGATCACAACAACTCATCATCCCACTTACACAGACAACTGGACTGGGTCACCACCCTGATTCCCTTTGGGGCGATTCTGGTACTGTGTCTGCTCTTTCTCCTGGCGCCGGAACAATCCGGTCAGGTACTCTCCTCCATCCGTTTCTTTTTAGGAGACGAACTGGGCAGCTACTATCTGCTGATCGGCCTGGGAGTGTTCCTCTGCTCCCTCTATATCGCATTTTCCCCTTATGGACAGATTCGTCTGGGTGACCGGGAAAAACCTCAGTATTCCTCTTTTCAATGGGGTTCTATGATGTTTACTGCCGGACTGGCTGCCGATATTTTATTCTACTCTCTTTGTGAATGGATTTTGTATGCAGGCGAAGACCGGATCAGCCAGATGGGCAGCATCCAGGACTGGGCTTCCACCTATCCGCTGTTCCACTGGGGTCCGATCCCGTGGAGCTTCTATCTGGTATTGGCCTCTGCCTTCGGCTTCATGCTCCATGTCCGCAAATGTGACAAACAGAAATATTCCGAAGCCTGCCGTCCTCTCCTTGGACGCCGTGTGGATGGCTTCTGGGGAAAACTGATCGACCTGCTGGCAGTCTTTGCCCTGCTTGCAGGAACTGCTACTACCTTTTCCCTGGCAACGCCACTGCTCTCCATGGCCATCAGCCACGTATTCCACATCCCGGCTTCTAATCTGTTGACCATCGGGCTGTTAGCCATCATCGGCATCACCTACACCATCGCCGTGTATTTCGGTATGAAAGGCGTGTCAAAACTGGCTTCTTCCTGCACGTACCTGTTCTTTGCCCTGTTGCTTTACGTGCTGATCGGTGGCGGAAAAGCCCGCTACACCATCGAGACCGGCATCACCGCCATCGGCAACCTGACCCAGAATTTTATCGGTCTGTGTACCTGGACTGATGCCCTCCGCACCTCCTCCTTTCCACAGACCTGGACTATTTTTTACTGGGCTTACTGGATGGTGTGGTGCGTAGCAACTCCATTTTTCATCGGTTCCATCAGCGGTGGCCGGACCATCCGGCAGACCATCCTGGGCGGCTACTTCTGGGGGCTGGCCGGCACCTTCACCTCCTTTATCATTCTGGGAAACTACGGCTTAAACCTTCAGATGACCGGGAAAATAGATCTGATCGCCTTCTACCAGGCATCTGGTGATCTCTACGAGACCATCATCACCATTTTAGGAACACTGCCTCTGGCTAAAGCCGGGCTGATCCTCCTAGCGTTGACCATGATCGCTTTTTATGCCACCTCCTTCGACGCTTTAACCATGGTAGCTGCCTCTTATTCCTATAAGACCCTGCCATCCGGTAAAGAACCTCATCGGAATGTGAAGCTGTTCTGGGCGATCCTGCTGATGCTGCTGCCCATCGCCCTGATCTTCTCCGATAATTCCATGGCAAATCTGCAGACCGTATCCATCATCGCTGCATTTCCGATCGGGATCATCATTCTGCTGATCATCGGAAGCTTTTTTAAAGATGCGAAGGCTTATCTGAAAGAACATGGAGATCTTGGTGCCAAAAGGTAATGGAATTTTTCACAAAAAAGACTGAAATGAAAGAGTTTTTATTTTCTTTCATTTCAGTCTTTTTATTACACACAGTCTTTTTATTACACAATGTTTCCTTTTTTATGTGGTCACATCAACGCCCTGATCCGCGTTTTTCTTTTCTACTCATAAATCGGATATTTCTCACAGATCTTGGTTACTTCACTTCTGATATAATCTGCCTTGTTCTCAAAATCTGTAGCAGCCAGCCAGATGCACTCTGCGATCTTATCCATATCTGCTTCCTTTAAACCTCTGGAAGTAACTGCCGGTGTACCGATACGAACACCGGAGGTGACAAATGGGCTTCTCGGATCGTTTGGTACCGTGTTCTTGTTCAGGGTAATATAAACGGCATCACAACGGTTCTGAAGCTCTTTACCGGATACATCCATGCCTCTTAAGTCTGCTAACATCAGATGGTTGTCTGTACCGCCAGTCAGCAGCTTAAAGCCCTGTTTCTGAAGGGCTGCAGCCAATGCCTGGGCATTCTTGATGATCTGCTGCTGATATTCCTTAAATTCTGGCTTTAATGCCTCACCAAAACATACAGCCTTTGCCGCAATGATATGCTCTAACGGACCGCCCTGGGTTCCCGGGAAGATCGCCTTGTTGAAATTAAACTTCTCAGCAGCCTCTTTATTGGCTAAGATCAGACCGCCTCTTGGTCCTCTTAAGGTCTTGTGGGTCGTGGTAGTCACCACATCTGCATACGGAATCGGGCTTGGATGAAGTCCTGCTGCCACCAGACCTGCAATATGTGCCATATCAACCATCAGGTAAGCGCCGCATTTATCTGCGATCTCACGGAACCGCTTAAAATCAATGACTCTGGCATAAGCGCTGGCTCCTGCCACGATCAGCTTCGGCTTATTCTCCATCGCCAGCTTCTCAACCTCATCATAATCGATATAGCCCTCATCATTGACACCATAAGGTACAATGTGGAAATATTTTCCGGAGAAGTTCACTGGTGAACCGTGGGTTAAATGTCCGCCACAGTCCAGGCTCATGCCCATAACTGTATCTCCTGCCTCCAGCATCGCCATAAATACCGCCATATTGGCCTGTGCGCCGGAATGTGGCTGTACATTGGCATAATCACAGCCAAACAGCTTCTTCGCCCGCTCAATGGCAATGGTCTCTACCACATCGATGTACTCACAGCCGCCATAGTAGCGCTTCCCGGAATATCCTTCTGCGTACTTATTGGTCAATACCGTTCCCATGGCCATCATCACTGGTTCTGAGACAATATTCTCTGAAGCGATCAGCTCCAGATTACGTCTCTGGCGTGCTGCCTCATCCTTAATGGCTGCACCGACTTCAGGGTCATACTTCTCAATAAAATCCATTACCTCATTTACCATAGTGCCATCTCCCTTTTCCATATTGTAAAACTTGTAATTATTCGTGATTATATCTGTTTCCTTTCTTCTTGTCAAGCATTAAAGCGGCTAAGTGTTTATTTTTTGAAAATTTATACAAAACGATATTCTTTCACGACCATCTGAATGGTACGATTTCCATTGTACTCATTAATTCCCGGATAATAGATGGCGTCCATCTGTCGGCTGCCGCCCATTTCCTCTAAAAATGCGTCCCCATCCGTAAATACCATAGCTTCTACCGGGGTTCCATCCGGCGTTACCAGGGATAATTTCACGGCATTCCGGTTTCTTCCCAGCACTCTGGCATTCCGTATCCGAAGATCTTTCTGTGCAAACTGCGGCTTTTCATTGCCCTGTCCAAATGGCTCTAACAGTTCCAGTTCCTGCACCAGTTCTTCCGTCACATAGCTCATAGGCATAGGAACATCGATCCAGATCCTCGGAACAAAATCTTCCTCTGTCAGCGCTGCCCGACGGTTTAACTCCAGGCGGAACTGCTCCACATTGGCTTCCGGAAGAGAAAGCCCGGCTGCCATGGGATGACCACCAAATTTGCTGAGCAGCCCTTTTACCTCCACCAATGCCTCAAACATATGATAACCTTCGATGGATCGACCAGAACCTTTGACACCGTCTTCTGCACGGGTCAGCACAAAGGATGGTTTATGATATTTTTCACGGAGCCGTCCGGCAATGATCCCCGCCAGAGACTCGTGACAATCTGGCAAAAATACCACCAGTACCTTATCATCCCTGTACTTTGCTTCCACCTGCTCTGCCGCCTGCACCAGTCCGTCTGCTGTCATATCTTTTCGCTGGTCATTTAAATCTTTTAATTCCTGTGCCAGTTCATCCGCCAGCTGTTCATCCTCGCACAAAAGCAGTCTGAGCGCCAGCTTTGCCGTCTGGAGCCGCCCTCCCGCATTGAGACACGGACCGATGACAAAACCGATGTGGTAAGCACTCAACGCCGTAATATCCAGGTTGTTTTTCTCCACCAGCTTGCGAAGTCCCACACTCTTCGTCTGCGCTGCCCGCCGCAGCCCTTCTTTCACCACGATCCGGTTCTCATCCTGCAGCTTCATCACATCGCCCACCGTGGCAATGGCTGCAAATTCAATCATCGCCAGCCATTCTTCCCGGTCAATGCCAGCTTTCTCATAAAGGATCTGGATCAGCTTATAAGCCACCATACCGCCGCAGATCTCTTTCCACGGATAGGTATCCGCCGACTGCTTCGGATTGACGATGGCATCTGCCTCCGGCAATACATCTTCTTCTCCCACTTTGACAATATCGTGATGATCCGTCACGATCACCGTCATGCCCAGTTCCCGGGCGCGCTTCATTTGATCGATGGCAGAAATTCCATTATCACAGGTCAGGATCGTATCTATGTTATCCTCAGCAGCCGCCTCCACAATCTGGATATTGATCCCATATCCGTCCTTGATCCGGTCCGGAATCTCATAATCCACTGCCGCTCCCAGTCGTTTTAACCCCTTATATAGCAGATAAGTGGAACACACGCCATCAATATCGTAATCACCCACGATCCGGATCCGTTTTCCCTGCCGTATCTTCTCCAGCAGCAGACCCGCCGCCAAATCCGCATCCTTTAATCTATGAGGCGAATATAGATCCTTCCACGTTCCCCTCAGGTACTTTTCAATGTTCTCATCCCCGCACACATCCCGGTTCCGGATAATCCTGGCGATCACCGGATTGATATGGAAATGAGTTCCAATACCGTTAAAATCTGCCTTCTTTGCGTAGAGCATCCATTTTGCTGTCGTCATGTATTTTGTATCCCTCCACTTGGTCATATCTATTCTGTATTTTTTGCTGTATTTTTTGACTCTGACCGATTTTTCTTGCAGGCAGCCCTGGCGATGCACCCTCTCATTCCATCACGGTTACCTGATTTTCATATGTTTTCAGCAGATTTCTCCGCTCCTTATAATCCGGGATCTGGCTCTCCACAATCTTCCAGAATCGGTCCGAATGGTTCATCTCCAGCCGATGCGCCAGCTCATGGACCACCACATAGTCCTGCAGCGGCTCAGGCGTTAAGATCAGCGTCCAGTTAAAGTTCAGATTCCCCCTGCTGCTGCAGCTTCCCCACCGGGTAGCCTGCTGGCGGATAGAAATCGTCCCATAGGTCACTCCCATTTTTGCCGCCCAGAAGCGTACCTTCGCCGATAACGTCATTCTGGCCAGAGATTTCGCCTTCCAGACCTGTTCTGATGTCATCACAGGACGTTTTGTCAGCCGCCGCTTCACCTGTTCCAGATTCTCTCCGATCCATTGCCGATGCTCATCCACAAACATCTGGATCTGTTCTTGGGTCGTAGAAAATGGGCAGTGCACCACCACCTGTCCTTCTCTGGTTATCTGTAAAGAAAGGGTTCTTCTGCTGGATCGTTTGATCTGTATCTCTATTTCATTCATACTGCTGTTTTTGATGCTTCCTTTCCTGTGCCCCATGTTCCGGTGCTCTGTCATGCACCATGTCTGCTTTCATTGCAATCGCCCCTCTATCATACCAAAAAGAGGCGGACTGTTTCAATACTTACAGCCGCCTCTTTTACAAGTCTTAGATATCAAATTTCCCTTCGGTCTCTTCTTCTTCGAAATATTCCCGATACTCCACGTCAATCTGATGCCGCATCCGTTTCATGCTGAAATACAGATGATCCTTCAGCGCCATCTCCATCCCGGCAATATCCTTTTTCTCCAGAAGTTCGATCATATGCTCATGCTCCTGGATGATCCGTGTGAAATCTGTCTCTGTCACGAAATCCAGCATCCGGAAGCGTGTATAATGAAGCTGCTGCTCCTGCAAAAGATCCCAAAGCTTCTTCTTCTTGGTTGCCTCAAACCAGATGGCGTGCATCTGGGCATCCAGACGATAAAACTGCTCCGGCTTAAAATCCGGCGTCTGGATCAATGCCTTCTGCTTGCGCAGCATATAGTAGATGTCTTCCATCATTAACGGTGTCGCGATCCTGGAAAAATCCCGGATCACCATGGTTTCCACTGCCACCCGCATGTAGATCATCTGCTTGATATTGCTTAAACTAAGCAGCGTAACATAAATTCCCCGGTAAGGAACCGTGATCACAAAGCCCTGCTCCTGCAAAAGTCTCAAGGCATCACGCACCGGAGTTCTGGATACGGAAAACCGCTCACAGATTTCCGTCTCTTTGATCAACTGGCCAGGCTTCAATTCCAGGTCCAGAATCTCTTTTTTCAGAACCTGATAGACCATCTCTTCCCGGTTCTTATAAGTTACTTCCTCCATGATATGGATCTCCTTTCCAGAATCTTTCTGTAACTGCTCAGTCCCCTTCACAGTTTTTACTTCATCTCTGTTGGAAGCATCGTATCCATATCATCAAATGCCAGGTTCTCGCCGCCCATTGCCCAGATAAAGGTATAGTTGGAAGTACCAGCGCCGGAATGAATACTCCAGGATGGGCTGATCACTGCCTCTTCATTCTTCATGACAATGGTACGCACCTCTGTCGGCTCACCCATCAGATGGAATACCACATTGTCCTTCGGAATATTAAAATACATATAAACCTCCATACGGCGCTCATGGGTATGGCTTGGCATCGTATTCCAGATATTGCCCTCATCCAGGACTGTCATACCCATAGAAAGCTGACAGGTCTGTAATACATCCGGGTGAATAAACTGATTGATGGTTCTCTTATTGGCAGTCTTCTGATCACCGATATTTCTCTTAGCAGCATCTTTGATGGAAATAAAGGTAGTCTTATAAGAGGTATGTGCCGGTGCGCTCACCATATAGAATTTTGCCGGATTCTCCGGATCATCACTGGAAAATAATACCTTTTTCGTTCCCTTTGTGATATACAGACAGTCCTTGTAGCCCATGGCAAATGTCTCGTCATCCGCCTGGATCTTACCTGGACCTCCGATATTGAAGATACCGATCTCACGGCGCTCCAGGAAATAATCCGTACCAAAATTCTTCCAGCAGTCAATTCCCTTGTCAATAGAAACCGTCTCTGTTGTTGGCATACATCCCATAGTTACCATACGGTCTACATGAGAGTATACGGCATGTACCTCGTTTGGTGCGTACAGATCTGTGATCAGAAATTCATTTCTCAGTTCCTCTGTCGTGTAGCGTTTTACGTCCTTCTGGTTTGCAGAATAGCGAATATCCATGTTTCATCCTCCTATACATGATACTTTGTATTTTTTGTATACAACCCTATATTCTTCATTATACTCTGCACGCCAGATTCCTGCAATATGCACTTCCCATAAAGTTCCTGAGTGATTTTCGTGGTTTTTCCCAATGGGAAAGATTCATATCAAAACACAACTCAAAAAGGCACTCTCCAAAGAGAATGCCTTTTTTCATACGTGCGCGAGAAGATTCGAACTCCCGACACCTTGGTCCGTAGCCAAGTGCTCTATCCAGCTGAGCTACGCACACATATTCGTTTGTGTTGTAATTCATCGCTACAACGATAGTTATTATAGCTCAGCATGTTAAATTTGTCAACAATTATTTTAAAATATTTTTTACTTTTTTATTTTTATCTCAGATTTCTTTTAATCCCTTATTTTGTGAACCTTCAGACCCTTTCTGGACCCCTACGCTTCTTCATCCTCTGCCCAAGCAAGCGCACACTTAACTGCCCGTTTCCAGCCACGGATCCGTTTCTTTCTGCCATCCTCTTCCATCTCAGGGTAAAATCGCTTATCCACTCTCCAGTTCTGGCTGATCTCTTCCCGGTCTTTCCAATAACCGACTGCCAGTCCGGCCAGATAAGCCACGCCAAGAGCAGTCGTCTCAATACACTGTGGCCGGATCACCTCCGTATTTAAAATATCCGACTGGAACTGCATCAGGAAATTATTAGCAGAGGCGCCACCGTCTACCTTCAACGTATGTAAGGTAATGCCGGAATCCTTCTGCATGGCCTCCAGAACGTCGTAAACCTGATAAGCCAGGGATTCCACAGTCGCACGAATAAAATGTTCCTTGCTGGTTCCTCTGGTCAGTCCTACGATGGTTCCGCGGACATACTGATTCCAATATGGCGCTCCCATTCCCGCAAATGCAGGAACCATATAAACTCCCGCTGTATCATTCACCGCCGTACAATATTCTTCCGACTGCGGTGCAGATTTTAACATACGCATCTCATCACGAAGCCACTGAATAGACGCTCCTGCCACAAACACACTGCCCTCCAGCGCATACTCTACCCTACCGTCATAGCCCACCGCAATGGTTGTCAAAAGACCATTTTCCGACTGCACCGCATGATTTCCCGTATTCATCAGCATAAAGCAGCCGGTACCATATGTATTCTTCACATCTCCCGGCTGGAAACAGCATTGGCCAAATAACGCTGCCTGTTGGTCTCCAGCGATGCCAGCGATCGGAACACTGTGCCCTAGCACTTCTTTGGAAGTATAACCATAAATGCAGCTGGATGGCTTTACCTCCGGAAGCATACACTCTGGAATGTCAAAATACGCCAGCAGTTCCTTATCCCAGCATAATTTTCGGATATCATACAACATGGTTCGTGAGGCATTGGTATAATCTGTCACATGGACCTGTCCTTTGGTCAGGTTCCAGATCAGCCAGGTATCCACAGTTCCAAATAAAATTTCGCCTCTCTTAGCCCGCTCTCTGGCTCCTTCCACGTGATCCAGTATCCAGGCAATCTTGCTTCCAGAAAAATACGCATCTGGAATTAATCCAGTCCGATCCCGCACCAAATCCTCCAATCCGTCTTTCTTTAACTTCTCGATCCGGTCCGCTGTTCTACGGCACTGCCACACGATCGCATTGTAAATAGGCCGCCCCGTTTCTTTATCCCAGACAATAGTTGTCTCACGCTGGTTGGTAATACCAATAGCAGCCACATCGGATAAGTCTACTCCAATTCCACCAGCTGCTTCTACCAGCACTCCCAGCTGTGTTGACCAGATTTCTAACGGATCATGCTCCACCCAGCCTGGCTGCGGATAATGCTGGGTAAACTCTCTCTGAGCCACACTGCAGATCTCACCCTCGTGATTAAATAAAATACAACGGGAACTGGTTGTTCCCTGATCTAACGCAATGACATACTTCCCCATATAACATTCTTCCCCTTTCTCAAAAATACCTGACATAGCTTCTGGCCTTTCTGCTTCGCCAACACCAGAATCCCATATACTTATGGGCTTTTGGGCAATTGTGCATGCAACCAAAAGAAAGCAGGACAAATACACCCCCTGTATCTAGTCCTGCTTTCTCCAGTCTCATAAGCATTCACGTGTCTATATAATTTAACATCGATAACATAAATCCATGGTAACATATTCTTTTGCTGATTGCAACCAGAAGCGATCGAATTCAAAAATTGTGAAAATAAAAAAGTGTC
>PVML01017643.1_pt1 | contig 172496 bp, 186 predicted proteins | sample 1853371 | NCBI WGS metagenome assembly PVML01 (sample SAMN08533508, study PRJNA380276) | Human gut metagenome, whole genome shotgun sequencing project. | isolation source: participant 1, chromium library | host: Homo sapiens | collected 2017 | reverse complement strand
CGAAAAGCATATCAACAGTAAAAAAAGAGATGGAGTGATGGATGAATTGATGAAAGAAACACTAAAGTTGAAGTTTGATGTATATCTTTTAGCGAATCGTATCAGCGAAGTTCAATATAACAATCTGCTTCAAATGATTGGCTAATTCGTGCTATCTATGCTAACTATTTAGAAAATTATACAATCTTCATAGGCAGAGAATGTCTGCCCAAAGGAGATTAACCATGAAAAACGAAGCAAAATGTTTCAAAGCTGATTACTTCAGCTATATCTCATTGGTGGTAGCCGAAACAATCGTAAAATGTGAGGTGCTACAAATCAAGGGAACAAATCAAAAAACAGTCTTTGATCAATGGAGCAAGAGCAAAAATATATCTTATTCCAGTGAAGCCAGCAAGCCAATCGAGATTGTTATGGTTATGATTGTATTAGCGGTCATGTTCACTTTTTTGGCAGTAATTATTGATAATAAAATATCATCCGCTGCCATTGTCAAAGGTTATTGTATGACTCTTTGCTTTATGAAGCTTTATGATGATAACTACTGGCTCAGAGAAATGTTGGGAGATATGGCAGAAAAATTCAAATAAGAAAGGAAGTGATTAATTGTTTGGTTACGAATTAGTTAAAAAGAAAAAGAAGCGTGATCCGATCCGCTTTTCAAAGAAAATTATGTATATCAGTTTTGCATTTTTGACGCTGTATGTTACGGCGTCTTTTTTGTTAGCATATCGATCCATGACAACGCTGGACAGTCAATTAACGATCTGTGTGTTCGCGTTCTGGGGGACTGAATGCTTCAGCAATGCTTGGATCAAAGTATCTAAAATAAAACATCTGAAGGAGGAAAATAAAGATGAACTATCTAATGAATAACTGGTTTATGATCGTGGCACTCTTGGCAGTGCTTTTTATTTGTTATATGGCTGTCAAAAAGTGGCTAAACAAGCCAACAGCTGAACGGATAGGTAATATTAAGGAATGGCTTCTGTTGGCGGTCACTGAGGCGGAAAAGCAGCTAGGAGGCGGCACAGGGCAGCTTAAATTGAGGTTTGTGTATGATTGGGCGGTTGAACGTTTCTCATGGGTTTCTGTGATTCCGTTTAACATGTTTGCATCTTGGGTTGATGAAGCGTTGAATGAGATGAAAAAGCAGCTTTCAGCGAATGAAGCGATTAAAGCATACATCGAGGAATAATCATGCAAGAATTTTTAATGACTACATATACCATTGTTTTACCTATTTTGATGGGGTATATCGTTTGGCTGCTGAAGGAACAAAAAAAGGCGAGAGATGCTAATTGTGCAGGCACTCTCTGCCTGCTCAGAGATAAGCTTATGTACTACCATGATAAATATGTAGACAAAGGATCAATACCGCCTTACGCTTATGAAAATTGGGAGAAGATGTATAAGGCTTATAAGGATATGGGAGGTAACGGAATGATTGTTGGCATGGATGCTGAAATCAAGAAATTGCCGATTGAACATTAGGAGGAAGAATGAAAACATCTAAAGAATTAGTTGAATATGTTAAAAAGAAAGCAGCTGAACCTAAAACCATTTATGTATTGGGTTCTTTCGGTCAGATTTTGACTACAGCATTTTTAAATCAGAAATGCCGGCAGCTCACTTGGAATGAGCAGAACAGAAATATCCTTCAGCAATACGTTGATCAAGGGTACCAAGCCTTTGACTGCTGCGGTCTTATTAAGGCTTTCTTATGGGATGATGATCCTAAAAATTATAAAGTTGCTGAAGATGAAAATGAAGCCACCATGCTTGCAAGAGCAAAAGTAAAGGGCAAGATTGCATCCATGCCGGAACGGCCGGGAATCCTTGTTTTTATGCCCGGACATGTCGGTATATATATTGGTGGCGGCGAAGTCGTCGAATGCACACCATCAGAATCACTCGGAGGATGGGGAGTGCTTACTACTAAGCTAAAAGATAGGGGCTGGACGGATTGGGCGGAATATGCTCGCATCAGCTACAATACACCATCAGGATGGCAGCAAATCAACGGTTGTTGGTTTTATTTCTTGAACGGTGAAATGCTCAAGGGATGGCGCTGGCTGCCTGTGTCAAATGGATCTGATGCATGGGGATGGTTTTACTTCAATCCAACTAACGGCATCATGCAGGCGAATAAATGGGTAAAATTCACAGATGAAAAATTATACGAATTAGGCAAAAATGGAAAATGGACTGGTAATCATAAATAAAAAAGCTCACTCTCTTAATCGAGGGTGAGCTTTTTTATTTGTTTTCAGGTGGTATGTATTCAAGTAAATCTGTAATATCGCATTTTAAAACCGCACATATTCTAGCTATTGTTTCTAAATCTATTCTACTTACGGTATTATTGCTATAATTCTTAACCTGTGATCGCTGCATCTGCGCTAAATTGCAAAACTTGTTTTTACTCATGCCTGACTTTTCCAATAATTCACACAAATGTATTTTAACTACTCCAAAATCATTTATCATGTTAATCACCTTTACTATTTACAATAATTGTATCCATGATATAGTTATTTTATAAGCTATATTGCGATATAGGTATTACAATATAGTTCTGCGATTTACTGAAATATGTGGGAGGTCGACAGCATGAAATCATTTGAAGACGTATCAAAAGAAGGGAAGGTACGCCGCTTAAAAAAGATTAAGACAATTATAGATGTCTCAGAAGATTATGACTATTTACTGAACTATTATATGGAGAATGGCAGGAATGAACTTTTGCTATATGACGTTCGAGAGATACTGCTATACCGTTGGGAGGAGCTTCCCGATGAAGTACGCTATATGCTAATATAAAAGCCCCAGTATAGGGGCTTTAGGCATCTGCGGATATAGGGCGTTTATTCAATGCGTTTATTATGCGGTCACAAGTCTTTGCGCCTAAACGGCGATCTTCACCTGCTATAAAAGCATAATAATTAGATGCGTTAATACCCATATCACGCAACAACTCAGCTATCGATACATACGCAGATAACCTTTTTAATTCTGCGCGATATTCGTCTTTTGTCATATCGTCACCTCATTTTTCTTAAGTTTAAAACATTAATAAAGATTGTAATACTAGAAATAACACTTGCAGCAATTCCCAGATATGAAGCTTTGTTGGCTGATAGTAAAATGCCTATGCATAGTATTGTTGTGATAATAATAATGTTTTTGTTTGTTTTCATAGTGTTTATTTATGGTATAATATAGTTGACCCCCAAGAGGGGGAAGAGGAATTACTTCCTCTTACGCTTTTTGCGTTTTGGCTTGTTTGACTTCTTATAACTCATTATCGCTGTGGCTAAACAGATGATTGATGTTACAATGTCAAGCAGGCTTTTTATATTATCCATTGCCTTTCCTCCTTTACAATTATATTATACACTATATATAGTGTATTGTCAATAGAAAGGGCCATAAAAATGGTAATAAATATCGATTTTTATATTTCCTTATATATAAATAGCGGTATTCGACAAATGTTAATTACCCTCTATGTTATATTTAATAGAATAGAGGGGGAAGTATTATGGATGAAAAAATAATTGATTTTTTAGAAGTTTGTGAAATGGACTTTATCAAACAGCTTTGCTTTAAATGTCCCGAATTGTCACAAGAACAAATTGATGTTATCGTCGAAATCTTCAGGAATGAGATTGACAAGCAGCTTGCTGGTGACAACATCATAATTGGAAAATAATTCCAGCATATTTATCGACTTCATCAGTTTATAATTATGACACGGAGGTGTCATATTGCAGAAGAAAAGATTGAATGAATTAGAATTTTGGGGCATGCAGTATTTTTACGAGTTTTACTGTAAAGAATACGGCCATGATCAAAAAAAGGTTTTTGATAGATTAACACAAGAGTTCGGCGCCGATAAGGTAGCGGACTATAAGCAAAAATGTGGCGGAGAATTTGATAGGAAAATTGACATTTAAAATGATAAAATTTATAGACTTTTTAAACCGAAAAAAGTATAGATACAATAAAGCTTTATTCTTGTCAAACGATAGTATGTATAGAGCTAAAATCATTAATCAATATTTACGCAAATTCAGAACATTCTGTAATAAATACCCAAATACGTCCAATGATCTGAAGATGTATGAAGATGAAATTTGGGAATATGATAGAAGAGCGGGTATCAAAAGGAATTGATAAGTCTTAGCAAACGCTAAGGCTTTTTATTTGATCTCATACAAATTATCGTTAAAATATAAAATTATCGAAAAAATAAATTTCCATAAATTACCAATTTTATTTCAATTATAATAAATATTATATATATTGCTTATACTGAAACTTAAGTCATTTTATATAATAGACCTGTTAAACCTAATGATTTAAACATTTGTAAGAATTAACGATAACTTTTGATTTTTTGAAACCTATGAAAAATGGTAAATTATGGTAATGCTAAAATGTTTAAATGTGTTAAAATTAAACCAGGAATAAATTGGATAAAATACAGCAGGAGAAATAAAGCGAGAAATTAAAAAGGGTGAAGCTGCATTTTATAGATAGGGGGAAGAGGATTGGCCATCCTCTTTTTCGTGCTTTAAATCATGCCTTAAATCATGCCTTAAATCTATTAAAAAGCATATAAACTTATAACTGTGAAATGCTCATAACGGCTATCAATAGGCAATTAAAGCAATCAATGAATACTATTAAATAGGTATCTTTTGACTCCCGCCAGCTCCACCAAGTTACAAATAAACGCCTGTTACTGGGCGTTTTTCTTATATAATACATTGACATCTGATACATTGTAAAACGGCATTCTATGGTTTAATATATACATATATTAAATAAAGCTTGTAAGGTGTATGCTGAAGATAGAAATAGTGTCGAGTCTGCTTAAAAACACACATTAAGAGAGGATGTGCAATATGAATACGATTTTCCTAATCTGCCGGGCAATCACCGTCGGCATCATCGTTGGCTTTTTTTGCGGAGGCTTGAAATTAATCTTCAAAAAGAAGCCTTCAGAAACAAACAACGCGGCTGCCCGCAAATTTATAAATCAACTGTCAGTTATACTTAAATATATCACTTTTCTGGTGCTTGCCATTGGTCTGGTGTGGTGCTGTTACTTCTTGCTTCTTGGTATTGCAAATCCAGAATTGGCTGAATATGCGAATAACATGTCTTCATTGATCGTCGCCATCCTTACCGTTATTTCTATCATTTTTGCTTTTGTAGAATTTATGCGGCGTACATAATTAAAAAGGTGTCATGCTATCTGTGTTAATCAGAAAGCCGACACCTATTTTATTTAATGGATCGTGCTGGCACACCAGCTACTACTGTGTATGAGGGGATATCATGAATCACTGCAGCACCGGCTCCTATTATCACACCTTTTCCTATCACAATTCCATCAATAATTGACGCTCCTATGCCAATGAATGACTTTCTGCCGATTCGGGTGTGGCCTGCAATAGCTGCATGAGGTGAAATATTCACTTAATCACCTATTATACAGTCATGTTCAACTATAGCCCCATTATTAATTATACAGCCTTGTCCAATCGCTGCGTTAATATTGATGACAGCATTAGCTAATATCGTACATCCCGTTCCGACTTCTGTGAAAGGACTAATCACGGCCGTCGGATGAACAATAGTTGCTATTGGTATCGTCAGCAAAGTTAAAATTGATAATTTGTATTCGCGTAAATCATTGTCGCCAGTAGCTACAATAACTTCATCATAAGCTGTAAGAAATTGATTAAGCATAATATCCTGCTCCTTATAAAGCTGAAATCCAGAAATCTTTTGATATTCTTTTTCTTTAAAAGCAAGAAAGTTGATTTCTTTATAAACCCCCATTGCCAAAGCACATTCAAGCGTCACCAAACCTTGATCACCAGCACCCCATATTAATAACCGTTTCATAACATTCACCTATTTAAAACTGACCGAATCTATAAAATTCAAAGGGACTCCCTTTAAGATTTCATCTGCTTTGTCAAGTCTGTCTGTTTCTAAGAATGCAATAGGCGTATGAGCATCATAACCATAAAGGACTTTGCAGCCATATTCACTGATAATTTCCCAGAATTCTCTAAATGGATAAGGATAACGTTCAACGATTTGACTGCCCATCTGATAAAACTTCTTACCATAATGAAAGCCATTCAGATTAATTTCTAAAGGCACATCATAGTCAATGCTTGCTTTGGCAATCCGGTGTGCCGCTTCAGCACATACCAAATTAAAATTGCGTCTGCCAAGCATATAATAATCTGGATGAGCAACATAAGTAATAAAACCTTTTGCAAGAGCTTTTTCAATCTGCATAGCATAAATTAAAACATCTTCATCAGTGCAGCAGCAATCGTATTCATACCCTATATATTTACAATGCTGTCCCAAAATCATGTAATCGCAATCTTTTTTCATTTGCATCAAATATTCATAATGATTTTCGAGATATTCGATTTCATAGCCAACTTTGATATCAATCCAGCCATGTAATTCATTTTGAAGTCTTCTGATTGAATTGATGTATTCCTCTTTCTGTTCATAAAACATACGGCATTCCGGCAGTCTCATTTCTACATAAGGAATATGTTCGCTAAATCCCAGTAAATCAATGCCGGCTTCTTTAGCACAGCTAATATATTGTATATCCAAGCCGCAGGCATGCCCGCATCGTGCTGTATGTGTATGCAGATTAAAGTTTTGCTTTTTCATTTTGTTCTCCTCGCTTTCAGCTAACAATAATTCAATATAAACTGCTAATTATTAATTACTACATACAGCACCCCGCCTTTCAAATAAAAAAAACACATTCCAAACAGGAACGTGTTTAAACGCGGTACCATCCTGATTCGCACTATAAAAAGTACGCATCTTACTTAAGGTATAACGCCCCAGCGAAGTCATCTACTTATTTTCAATGACTCTACTAAACAAGTGGAATCCATGATAACCAATGTACCCAACTTTCACCGCCATGGGTTCGCTTTCCATTTTCATTATCACTTAATCTTGTCTCTCTGTATTTAATTTTATTATAAGCATGAACGGCAGGCTTGTCAATCATGCATGGCAGCTTCACTTTATTTATTTGAAAAACTCCTCATTAACTTATAAAACATTTATTTCACAAAAGGATATGTTATATTGTTAACAAACAGGAGGGAAATGTGATTATGAAAAAATTATTTATGGGCTTTTTAGCTTTAATGCTCGTTAGCGGGTGTACATCAAAACCAGCTGAAAATCCACAACAGCCAGAAGTCAATGAACCATCAGATACCGTATATTCTGCTGACATCGTGACTATTGGTGCTGGCGGCGCGGGTATGGCGGCAGCCATTGAGGCATCTGATGCCGGCGCAAATGTGGTAATTCTGGAGAAAATGAGTTATGCAGGGGGAAATACGATTCGTTCTGAAGGTGGATTAAATGCCGCTGAAACAGTATTCCAAAAAGAAAAAAACATTGAGGACAGCGTACAGTCAATGATCGATGATACTTATATTGGCGGCAAAGAGATCAATAATATGGAGCTGGTTACCTATTTTGCTGAAAACAGCGCAGCAGCCATCGATTGGCTGACATCAATTAATATGGACGTCAGTGATGTTGCACAGGGCGCGGGCGCTGCTTATCCAAGAATGCATCGTCCGGCTGACGGTTCAAAAATCGGCGGCGTCTTAGTACCAGTATTAATGAAAAATTTAGAAGAACGTCAAATCACTATTCTATATAATACGACAGCTACGGAATTACTGAGTGAGAATGGTGAAGTAAATGGTGTTAAGGCAGTTGATAAGAATGGCGAGGAATTAGTCTTCAATGCCAATGCGGTGATTATTGCCACTGGCGGTTTCGGCGCTAATGAAGACCTTTATGTAAAATATCGTCCTGATTTAAAAGGCTTTACTACAACGAATCATCCAGGCGCTACGGGAGACGGTATCGTAATGGCAGAGGCAGTAGGTGCAGATACAGTAGATACGGATCAGATTCAGACAAATCCTACGGTTGAAGTTACGACCAATACCGTTATTTCGGAATCTGTTCGCGGTAAGGGAGCAATCTTTGTTAATCAAGACGGCAAACGCTTTATCTCTGAAATGCTGACTCGTGATGTGCTGTCTACTGCTATTTTGGAACAGCCAGGCAAATATGCGTATATGATTCTGGATCAGAATACGATGGATAGCATGAAGGCATTACAGGAAAATTATGAAAAGGGCATCATTACTAAAGGCGAAACCTTAGCAGATCTTGCTGGCGTACTTGAAATTGATGCTGATGTTCTTGAATCAACAATTGCTGTATGGAATGAAGCAGTAGCCAATAAGAATGATGCAGAGTTTGGCAGAGAGACTGGCTTAGACGTTGATTTATCACAGGCGCCTTATTATGCCATTAAAGTATCACCAGCTGTGCATTACACTATGGGCGGTATTAAAATCAATACATTAACTGAGGTAATCAATGTTGACGGCGATAGCATCAAGGGCTTATATGCCGCTGGTGAAGTTACCGGTGGTCTGCATGGCGGCAACCGCTTAGGCGGCAACGCTGTTGCGGATATCATGGTATTTGGCCGTCAGGCAGGCATCCAGGCCAGTGCCTATGCTGAAACTAAGGATAAAAAAGACTTAGTGCTGCCAGAAACTAAAGCAGCCCAACCGACAGTTAAAGGTGACTTCAAAGACGGAACTTATGAGGCATCAGCTAAAGGCCGCAACGGTGAGCTGAACGTACAGGTTATCGTGACTGACGGCAGTATCAGTGAAATCAATGTTTTACAGCATTCAGAAACTGCCGGTATCTTTGACGGTGTAGTTCGGGATATGCTGCCTGAAGTAATTCAGAAGCAATCGGTTGAAGTGGATACAATCGGCGGTGCTACAATCTCATCCAATGCGGTACTGGAAGCCATTGCTGCCGCGTTAGCACAGGCGAAATAAGCTTATCTTATAAGAATCTGTGGCAAAGAGGCAGGAGTTCAACTGTCTCTTTTTGCTTCTGTAAACCAAGAAAATGATTAAAAGACAAATTCTGGTTCTAATTTTACAGCCAGTTCAGCTTATAATTAAAGTATTCACAAATCATTATAAATCGATAATCAGGGGGAGGCACTATGCGGTTAAAATTAAAACTGGCACAAAAAATATCTTTATTAGTTATCGTGCTGATCATCTTTTCGATTGGGATCTCGGTAACAATATCAGGACAATGGTATATCCAAAGAATGGAAGATAATTTAGAACAAAATACATTAAATGTGGTGAAAATCACCGCTCTTTCACCGATCATCATCGAAGGCATTGCATCAGGCAAAGATGACGGCTCCATTCAAACCTTTATTGAAAGGACCCAGCAGTCATTAGAACAAATCGATGTCATGGTTGTTGCGGATAAGAATGGGATACGTTATGGTCATACAAAATCAGATCGGGTAGGAGAGATGTTTTCGGCTGAAGATAACGATCGGGCGGTTTTATACGGCGAAACCTATGTATCAGTAGGTCCGGGTACACTGGGTGATTCGATGCGCGCCTTTACGCCGATTCTTGATGCGGACGGTACAATTTTAGGCTTTGTGATGGCTGGAACTCTTTTGGATTCTATTGTTGTCGCTAAACAAGTGATTTATTTTATGACGCTGTTATTCATCTTGGCGGGTTCAGGTGTCGGCATTTTAGGTGCTTTATTCCTGTCTCATTTTGTGAAAAAAAGCCTGCTGAATTATGAACCGGAAGACATAGCCCGCTTATACTTGGAAAATCAAGGTATCCTCGCGGCTGTTCATGAGGGGGTTATTGCCATTGATCAAAATGCTAAAATAACTTTAATTAATGATACTGCCAGACAATATTTGATGCTTAAGGAAAACTGCATCGGCCAGCCGATTCAGGAAGTATTTCCGCTATCGAAATTACCGGAAGTATTAGAAAGCGGTGAACCGGCATTAAATGTTCAATATGCATTAAATGAGCGCATCGTTGTATCGAATAACGTTCCGATTATCAATGATAAGCATATTCAGGTGGGCGGCGTCAGCTCATTCCGTGACCAGACGGAAATGACGAAGCTTGCCGAGGAAATGACCGGGGTAAAGAAAATTGTTGATTCACTACGTGCTACAACCCATGAATTTAAAAATAAGCTGCATGTCATTTTGGGTTTTATTGAAATGGATCAGAAGGCAGCGGCTAAGGAATACATCGGGAATATCAACAATGAACTGCAGGAAACCATCAGCGTAATTTTAAATAACATTCATGAACCAACCATTGCCGCTTTATTGATTGGCAAAAGTCAGCGCTGCCATGAGTTAAAAATTCAATGGACTCTTGATGAGAACAGCTTTTTCTCAAACAGCTTGGACATTAATGTTAATTCACTGGTTATCATGCTTGGTAATTTTATTGATAACGCTATGGATGAATTAGATACATGTTCGCAAAGCAATAAGCTGATTGAGGTTTTGATTAATGATGAAGCAGATCGGCTGATCCTGCAGGTTAAAGATAATGGCCGTGGGATTAAGGATAGTTCACCGCTCTTTGAAAAGGGCTTCACAAGTAAAGAAGGCAGCCGCGGCTATGGTCTTTATCTGGTAAAAGAACAAGTAGACGCGTATCAAGGGAAACTTATGGTGGATTCAGCATTTGGGAAAGGCAGCTGCTTTAGAATAGAGATTGAGGGGGCAAGAAAATGATTCGGGTAATGATTGTAGAAGATGATCCAATGGTCGCACATATCAACACTGAATATATAAATCGGGTTGAGAATTTTCAGGTTGTTAAGCATGTCAGCAATGGCATCGAAGCTTTAAATTATTTAAAAAGCGGTGCTAAGATTGATTTGATCATCCTTGATGTTTATATGCCAAAGATGGATGGTATTAAAATGCTTGAAGAACTGCGGCTTACTTATCATGAGGTTGATGTAATTTTTGTCACTGCCGCCAAGGAGAAGAAAATTATTCAGCGAGGACTGCAGCTGGGCGCGGTTGATTATTTAATTAAACCATTTACTGCAGAGCGGATTACCGCCGCTTTGGAAAAGTATATGAGCCGCTATGAGTTGTTTACCTTGGCAACCGATGTCAATCAAAGTGAAATTGACCGTCTGTTTGAAAGACCCTCCGTTCAGCAATTACCTAAAGGCATTCATCCTATTACGCTTGAACGGATTCAGACATATCTGGCAAACAGTGATGAAAAGGTGATTGATACACATAAAATGGTAAAGGAATTTGCTTTTTCTATGGTTACGTTAAGAGTCTATCTTGATTATTTAGTGACGCAGAATGAATTGGAAAAGGAAACACAATATGGGAATGTCGGCCGTCCTTCCTATGTGTATAAGAAATTAAAATAGCATTAAACCATTTTTGAATTTTACTTAACCATTGAAATTTCATTAAAGAGCTATTATTCTAAAGGAGAATATGAAAATTAGAGGATGATTTTATTTCGCGCAGCAGCACAATGGATTATTCTTATGTGCAAGTTGCCGATACGATTGTTAAGTAAAGAAATAGAAAATCGAGAGCCTATACTTCTGGAATTCATAAGGATAATTATCCTTAGTATGTAATGACAACTGATTGTCTTGTACAGAAAAGAAATGGTATTTGGCATGTGAAGAATATTGATTTTATTAATAAAAAAGAATTGTTTTAAAATATCAGATGAACTTATCTCTAGTGCGCATATTAACATATTTCACACAATATAAATATGCGCATAATAACATTGGAGGATGATTACATGATAGTAAAACATACTCATCGTACTAAGGCTAGTGATAAACTGAGACAGTTACTAATTAGCTGCTTGTTACCGGCACTGATAACAGGGTGTGCTCAAACGCCGAGTGAAACAGTGAAACCAGAAAATTTACCGGTTATTAATCAGCCTGAAAAGCCAGCAGAACCGGAACCATTTGAACCAATCGACATGGGTACGATACTCAGTATTACTAATGAGCCTATCGCGATTCAATTAGATGGTGAAAATAAAGCCCAATTGTTCATTCAAGAGCCGACATTGTTATGGGATAGCAATGATGCCCAACGGTTCAATGAGGAAATGAATTTGCTGGCACAAACATGCAGAGAAGAATTAACCTATCATGAAAATGGTGATTGGCATACGGCTAGTCTTTTAATCACCCAATACTATGTCAATGATGATATACTTTCCATCGTTGTGAAACTGGATCGTTTATTGGCTAATGCCGGAGTTGGTCCAAGTGTCTATAGAACCTATAACTTTTCTTTGACATCACATGAATTACTTTCTAATGCAGAGGTATTAAACCTGATTCATGTTTCTGCTGATGATTTTCAAGTAGCACTGGATCGACAACTTGAAAAAGATTACTTACCATGTTCCTCACCTGTTAATGAAGATGGTGTCAGAGCAAAGCCGTGTTATGGTGAGTATGTTGGCGGCTTGGGTAGTAAATACGGCGACACATCATTGATTTATATCAAAGATAAAGAGGTTCATATCATTATAAATGTTGTACAAGGAATGGCTCAGGAAAATGTAGATATAATCGTATATAAACTTTAATATTGATTGTCTGCCTATCCGAAATATAACAAGATGGTATTAAAGAAGGATGCATGGCGGCCTGAATAGATGGCGGAAGGAGCTTATCATGAAAAAATATGAATATGTTACTGTTGAGTATAATGTGAAGGAGCTGCGTGAATCACTAACCGTTAAACATCGTGAAATTATCGATTTGTATGCGTCAAAAGGCTACCGTTATGCAGGTATGATACCTATTGAGCTAGGAAATCCTACACACATTAGAAAGCTGGATTTGATTTTTGAAAAGGATGAACAAGAATAAGCTTCTATATCAAGTCTGCCGTGGTATTTCTGTTGGCATTTTAGGCGGTATGAAATTCATCATAAAAAAAAGAATATTTTGAGCAGCGCAATCAGATAACGTGAAAGTTAATCAATCAATTTACGGCTAACTAAAATACGTTACCTTTCTGGTACAGCTGCTATTTTGATCTGGGAGTTGTTGAACCGGAAATAGCAGAATATGCCAACAATATATCCGGATTGATTTTATCTTTTTCACCTTTATTTATTTTTACTTTTGTGGAATTTATGCGGTGAAGTTGATTTCAAACAGATGAAAGCTCTCTATCAATGAGCATTCCTTCATTTGTTTTTTTTGAGGCTTGCAATTTCTCACAAATAGCATATAATAGTTCATAAAAGAACTAATATTTAAAAGGAGAAATTTCATGTTAACAGCAATGATCGTATATATTATTGCCGGTCTGGGTGCTGGTATTGGTACCGGTCTGGCAGGCTTATCAGCGGCGGCGGTAATTTCACCGATGCTGATCACCTTCCTTGATTTTCCTGCTTATGAAGCTGTGGGTATCGCGCTAGCTTCCGATGTGCTGGCATCCGCGGTCTCAGCGTATACTTATGGCAAGAATAAAAATCTGGATATTAAAAATGGTTTAATCATGCTTGTCTCTGTCTTAATTTTCACGGTTATCGGCAGTTATATCGCTTCTTTAGTTCCAAATACGGCGATGGGTAATTTTTCTGTCTTTATGACCTTTTTATTAGGGGTTAAATTTATTGTCAGACCAGTCATGACGACGAAAGAGAAGCTGGCGAATAAGGATGCGAAAACTAAAGCGGTTCAATCCATCTTATGCGGTATCATGATTGGCTTTATCTGCGGCTTTATCGGTGCCGGCGGCGGTATGATGATGCTGCTGATCTTGACCAGTGTTCTTGGTTATGAACTTAAAACGGCGGTTGGTACCAGTGTCTTTATCATGGCTTTCACCGCGTTTACCGGGGCCGTTTCCCATATGGTTATCGATGGCCTGCCTGATCTGACAGCGCTGATTGCCTGTATCCTTGCGACCTTTATCGGCGCCAGAGTCGCGGCGGTCTTTGCCAATAAAGCTGATCCTAAGGTATTGAACCGCGTTACCGGCGTGGTGCTGGCAGTGCTTGGAATTGCCATGATTGCCGTAAAAGGCTTTTAATTAAATAACATCAGAATCATAAATTAACTCAGTGCAGCGCTGAGTTTTTTTGTCTTTACATTATTTGTAAATATTATAAAGGCGGGCCTTAGTGTATGATGCTTTACAGTAGGTGCTGGTTAAAATGTCTACAATATTATGGACAAGCCTTGGTACGCTTTTTTCATATTGATAATGGTATTATGAAATTGGCTAAAGAGGGCATTCAGCGAGCCAGGTAAAAACCTATTGGGAGGTGATTAAATGAAATTAAGTGACAGACAGAAAAGTATCATGAAAAGTTTATTGGAATCCCATGACTACCAAACGACTGAACAGATTGCCAGACAGCTGAATGTATCAAAGAAAACCATCTATCGGGAACTTGATGAGTTAAGGAATTTACTGCGGAATGAAAATATTGAATTTGATTCAAAGATCGGCGCTGGAGTACGGATTGATCTTGATCAGGCTACGCGGAATCAATTGACGCTGAAGCTTGCAACTGACAGCTCACTTCCCTTGGATCAGCGTCGGTATGAGATTTTAATAGATTTGCTTCAGAACGCTCCCCAGCTGACATCAATTAAAAAACTTTCAGAACACTACTTTGTTTCACGATCTTCCATTCAAAATGATTTGAAATACATTGAGGAATGGATTCACTGTTATGATCTGATCTTGATTAGAAACAGTTTGGGAACAGGCATTGACGGCAGGGAAATCGATATCCGAAAGGCGCTGACAACCGCAATTATTAAATATCATTCAGGGACAGCCACTATGCAGACCAGTGCTTCGGAACGCATTGATGCTGATACTCGTACCATCCTGGTTCAGCAATTCAGTGAACAGGTTGTGGTATATGTGGAAAATTTGATTCATGAAGCTGAGAATCAGCTGCACAGTGTGATTGGTGATCCTTATTATATCAACATTCTGACGCATATTCTGATTCTGATCAATCGCGTCCGCAGCGGTAAACAGCTGGATCATAAGCCGAATGGCATCAATGAGGTAGATTTGCATGTGTTCCGCATCGCTGTTGAGATGTCAACCAAGATTAAGCTGCATTTGAATTTGGAGATTCCGGATTCAGAAATCTATTATATTTATCAGCATTTGGATACAAGCGGATATGGGATTGAGCCATCAATCAGCAATAAGGATATTGAATTCACCAACATTAATTCAAAGGTAAAAGAATACTGTCATGATATTATCACCGCGATGAGTCAAGTGACTGATCCGCAGATTGTCAACGACAATTATTTAAAACGTTATTTACTGCTGCATCTGCATTCAATGATTGGCAGACAGAAATACCAGATTGAGATCAGCTGTCCGCTGCTTACGGCAGTAAAAAATGATTATCAGGAATTATTCGCCAAGACAGTTCAAGTCGTCAGTGAAATTACTCAGCGTTATTATCCGCAATATCATATCTCGGAAGATGAACTGGCTTATCTGACCTTATATATACAAGGTTCACTTGAGGTTGTGCAGCTTAAAAAACTGCGGGTGATCGTTGTCTGTTCCAGCGGCATAGGAACTTCGCATCTGCTGATGGCAAGGATCAAAAAGACCTTTCCGACTTGGGAGGTGGTAGATATGATTGCCGCTTCAAAGGTAAATACGCTGGATCAATTGCCGGAGAAGATTGATCTGATCGTATCAACGGTAAATATCGCGGATTATAAGCTGCATATTCCGCTGGCATTTGTTTCCGTATTATTTAATGAAAATGACATAAAGAATGTGAAATCGGTACTAGAGAATAGGTAACCAGGGAGGGAAAGCATGGAAGAGCTTAGTATTCGTTCAGTTTTAAATGAACAGCGCATTGACCTGCATCTTAAAGGTCAAACGAAGGATGAAGTATTGGATGAAATGGTTGATCTGCTGTTTAAGGATTCGGTTCTGTCATCCAAGGAACAATTTTTAAAGGATGTGTATTATCGTGAAGGAGAAGGGATTACGGGAATCGGTGATGGTATTGCGATACCGCATGGCAAATCTGATTCGGTGCTGCATACCGCGGTAGCCATTGGCCGCAGTGACCATGATCTAGAGTGGCGTTCAATTGATGATAAACCAGTTCGGTTAATTATCATGCTGGCGATTAAGTCAGTGGATAAGACTGTTCATATGAAGCTTTTGTCAAATGTGGCAACTTCATTGTGTCAGCGTGATGTGATTGAACAGATTTTCATCAGTGAGGATAAGCAAGAAATTATTGAGCTCTTCGAGCAGAAAGGAGGGAAAGAATGAGAATCGTTGGTATAACGGCATGTCCGACCGGTATTGCCCATACTTACATCACCAAGCAAAAAATTGTTGAGGCAGCGAAGGAATGTGGATTCCCATGCCATATTGAAACTCAGGGAACGATTGGCGTTGAGGATGAATTAACCGCCCAGCAGATTGCGGAAGCAGATGTGGTAATTCTGGCGGTGGATGTGAAGATATCAGGTGAAAATCGTTTCGCGGGTAAGCCGATCGTGCGCTGCCGTACTGAAGATGTGATGCGGAATACAGTGGGTTTTTTAAAGAAAATCGAAGCTAAATTAAATTCGAGAAAATGAGGAGAAACAATATGAAAATGAATTTTAAGGAGATTAAACGTCATGTGATGACCGGTATATCCTTTATGGTTCCGGTTGTTGTCGGCGCGGGCTTATGTCAGGCATTAGGGGTAATTCTAGGCGGTCCTAATATCGCGGATCAAACAGGTACGTTCATTTATTTTATTTATAAAGCCGGTAATATGGCAATGGGTACGATGATCATACCCGTTATCGCAGCTGCCATCGCCTATTCAATCGCTGATCGTCCAGGTATTGCGCCGGGCTTAGTCGTAGGTTTGGTCAGTGCTGAGGTAAAGGCAGGGTTCCTTGGCGGTATTTTGGGTGCGTTCTTTGTTGGCTGGCTCGTTAATTTGATGAAAAAGCATATCAAGCTGCCAAAAACGATGCAGGGCTTAATGCCGATACTGATTATTCCATTCTTTGCGTCATTGATTTCAGGGGTTGTGATGTTTACTGTTTTAGGTGTACCAATTGCGGCATTCATGAAGGCATTTACCGATTTCATTGCCAGTTTATCTTCCGGCTCTAAGTTTATTTACGGTGCTGTTATGTCAGCCGGCAGCGCGTTTGACTTCGGCGGTCCAGTGAATAAGACCGTTTCATTATATACGACCGGTATGCTGGCGGACGGCATCTTACAGCCAAAGGCATGTCACATGGTTGCCTGTATGATACCGCCGATGGGCGTATTGGTTGCCTGGGCATTATCTAAAATTTTCCATAAACCAATTTGGACGAATGATGAAAAAGAAAACCTAAAAGCATGCGGTCCAATGGGCATCTGTATGATTACGGAATGTGTCATTCCATTGGCAATGAATGATTTATGGCGGGTTGTTGTTTCATCAGTCATCGGCGGTTCAATTGCCGGCGGCTTATGTATGATGTGGGATGTACAGTCACCGGTAGCCCATGGCGGCTGGTTTGTTATTCCTTCCTTTACTCATGCTGATAAATTTGTCATCGCATTAGTTTTAGGCAGTCTGATTATGGGAACTGTATTATTCTTATTAAAACGCCGTCTGAGTGAGGAACAGGTAATCAATGGCAGTGATTATGATCCAAATGAAAATCAGGAAGCGGCAGATGTAAATATTGAATTCTAATTGACATGGCTGCCTGAAAAAAGGCAGCCGCTTTATTAAAGCAGAAAGGAAATAATCATGCTTATCACAATGAAAGAATTATTAAAAGTTGCTTCAGAACATCATTTTACGATTGGCGCCTTTAATGTTACCGAGGTCTCAAATTTCAAATGTGTTTTTGAAACGGCGGAAGAACTGCAGGCACCGACGATTATTGCAGTAGCTGCCAATGAGCTGGACTTCTGTGAAAAGGAATACTATCAGTATGTGCGGGAGAAATTGATGAACTCACAAGTACCCTACTGTCTGCATCTGGATCATGGCCGCTCATTGCAGGATTGTCTTCGCGCCATACAGGCCGGTTTTACATCAGTAATGTTTGATGGCTCACATCTGCCTTATGAGGAAAACGTAGCTCAGACTAAAGCGATTGCGCAAATTGCGCATTGTATCAATGTATCTGTCGAGGGTGAGCTTGGTACGATCGGCAATACCGGCAATAGTGATGAAGGCGGCGCGGATATTGTCTATACTCAGCCGGAAGAGGTTGTGGACTATGTCGCAAAAACCGGCGTTGATACACTGGCCATTGCCATTGGTACGTCTCATGGCTTATATCCGGAAGGCTTTAAACCAGTATTACAGCTTGATCTGCTTAAGCGCATCAGGGCGGTCAGCGATATCCCATTGGTGCTGCATGGCGGTTCTGGTCAAGATGATGAACAGGTGCGTCAGGCATCCAAGATCGGTATTCAGAAAATAAATGTTGCCAGTGAATATAAGGCAGCGTATTCATATGAATTAAACCGTATTATCACAGAAACAAAAGATTTTAAATTTGCAATTACTATGCCAAAAGCAATGGCAGCTGCCAAAGCGGTAGTCGCCCATAAGATGAATGTTTTTGGCTGCATCGATAAGGCTTATCTATATTATGAGAATTTAAGGCGGGGTGAAGAGGCATGAAAGTAGTAATGATTCATACAAGTCCGGTATCACTGAATGAATTAAAAGCATTATGCGCAGAAATCATACCGGATGTGGAATTAGTAAATATCATTGATGACAGTCTGCTTGATGAGGTGAAGAAGAATGGCGGTCTGACGCCTGCTATTATCAGCCGCATGTGTCAGTATGTGCAGATTGCTGATAAACTGGCACCGGATTTAATTTTCAATCAATGCTCCTCGGTAGGTGAAGCCTTTGACCTTGCGAAGCGATGCACATCAAGGATGACTTTAAAAATTGATGAAGCGATGGCTGAAAAAGCGGTATCCTTAGGTACGAAAATCGGTGTTATCGCCACTGTGGCATCAACGATGCTGCCAAGCTGTAATCTTGTGAAAACCAAGGCTGAGACTGCGGGGAAGAATGTGGAAGTAAGGGAATATTTGGTAGATGGTGCTTTGGACATTTTAATGAAAGAGAAAAATGTGGAAAAGCACAATCAGCTTGTTTTAGCACAGATTCAAAAAGCCGCAGAAGAGAATGATGTCGTGGTATTGGCACAGGGATCAATGACTTCCTTGCTGCCTTATCTTGACGGGATAGCCAAGCCAGTGCTGACCAGTCCGCGATTGGCAATTGAGCGAATTAAGCAAATGCTGGAAGGAGAAATAAAATGAGTGAAAAACATTATTTTCAGCGTGTAAAGGAACAGAGTGAAACCCGCTTCTGGATCAATAATGTGACTGAAAAAGAAGCGCATTGGGCGATTGATGAAGGAGCGGTGGGCTGCACTCAGAATCCATCATATGTCTATAAGATGATGAATCATCCGGATATGCAGGAAAAGGTTGAAGCCTTGATCAAAAAATATGTAGGTGCGGAATCCGATGCCAATGAAATTCTAATTAAGATTCAGCGTGATTTAGTTAAAGATATTGCGGCTGTCTTTTTGGATCAATATGAGACAAGTCAGGGCCGCAGCGGTTATGTGAGTATTCAGGGCGATCCTTTCCATGAGGATGCAGATACGATAATCAAACACGCGCTGTTTAATCGTCAGGCAGGTCCTAATATTATGGCCAAGGTACCGGTTACTGAGGAAGGCTTAAAGGCCATTGAGGTGTTAGCTGCGCAGGGTGTACCGATCAATGCGACTGAGGTTATGTCTGTCCGTCAGGCATTGGATGTCTGTGAGGTATATGAACGGGCAACTCAAGGCATGAAAAATAAGGCGCCGATTTATTATTCACACATTACCGGTATTCTTGATGAGTATTTAAAAAAGGTTGTCGAAACAGAAAAGATTGAGATATCAGCGGACACACTGTGGCACGCGGGAATCTGTGCGGCTAAGAAAACTTACTGGCTCTGCCGCCAGAAAAATAAGGAAGTTGGTTTTATCGGCGGCGGTGCGCGCGGTTTGCATCATTTTACGGAAATGGTGGGCGCGGATGCGAATATCACGATTAATTGGCAGGGGACAGCCGATAAGCTGATTGCCGAGAATCCAATGGTTGTGCAGCGCTTCTTTATGCCGACGCCGGATCGTGTGGTCGATGAGTTATGCACGAAGCTGCCTGATTTTAGAAAGGCTTATTTTGTGGAAGCTATCAAACCATCTGAATATGAAGATTTTGGTCCGGTAGTCTTGTTCAGAAGCAGCTTTGAAGATGCCTGGTCAAAGGCATTGGATAAAATCAGATCTTATCAATGAAGATAAGATGGATATTCATTGATCTTGACGGGACGCTGTTGGATCAGCATAAGCAGCCGGGCAGTAAAGGCTTATTGGCAATCAAGACTCTAAAGCAAAAAGGTCTGCATATCGGTTTAGCAACCGGGCGCAGTGTTGATATCGTGCTGAAACTGTTGAAATCGTGGCATCTGGTCAATCAGATTGATGTAATTATCGGCATGAATGGCGCCCAGATCTATTCGCTCAAAGAGGCGACCTGTTTCCGCCAGCATCTATTAAGCGCTGAACAGCTGAATGCGATTATCACTTTTTGTCTGCCCTATAATATTAATTATTATCTTTATGATATGATGAAGCAGAAGGCATACCTGCACAGGCTGGATGATTATGGTAAATACATCATCTCCATAAATCAGTCAGCATATGATATTCAAGCGCAGCCAATCATTAATAATTACGAAAAACTGCTTGTATTATGCGAGCCGTCAACAAGCAAAGCGGTTATTGATTCACTTCAATCGTTTACTGATTTGCGGATGATGCAGACACTGCCGTTTTGTCTGGAAATCGTCAGCATCGAAAACTCAAAATGTAACGCTGTCCGACAAATCTGTGAACATGAGGGCTGTTCCTTGCGTGAGGTAATGGCATTTGGTGATGAAATGAATGATTTAGATTTATTATTGGAGTGTGGTATTGGCGTGGCGATGCTTAACGGCAATGAGCAAATCAAAGCCAGTGCTGACTGCTGCACAGAATATGATAATAATCATGATGGTGTCGGTGAATTTTTATATCAATACTTCAATATCTGAAAAAAGGTCTGCTTTTGGGCAGATCTTTATCTTAATAGGGGTTCAATTTCTTGCTGATAGCACTGCCATCCTTTTTCGGTAAAATAGGGCATCAGCAGCTGCCAGTGGTCAAAAAGAAAGTTTTTTTGATCATTGCTGTCTGGATTATCACTGATCCATGCAAGATGGGCTAACAGACAAATACGCATGGTGCTGATCATACGGCTTTCATTAAAATCATTAAAAAAGCCTTCTGTCTGCAGATTACTTAATTGTTTTACGGCCAGCCGCAAAAACTTCTCATTCTTTACCAGCGGTGACACACTGCCTTCAATCGTTGCGAATAACTTGAAGTCACTAAAGAAAAAGCGATTTTTAACCATGCCCTCTAGCAGTTCTGCTATCAGTTTGTGGAAATCAAGTAGGGAAACTGCCAAGGCTTGAGGCTCAGCTAATTCAATTTCATTCATTAAAGCAAAGAATATATCATGCTTTTTCTTAAAATGGTAAGTTAGATTTCCAACGGTCATATTCAAGGCATTCGATATATCACGCATTGAAGTATTCGCATAGCCATATTCATTAAATAATTTTCGTGCTGTTTTCAGTATTTCTTTTTTTGTTTTCATAATGATATTATCATACGTTAACAAAGTGATTTAGTCAATTATTGAAACATATAAACCATTGAGCTTTCAATTGATAATACCTTAAAGGTAATCGAATATTCACTAAGCTGTGCATCTTTACCTGAATAAGCGGCATTAAACAACCCCTTTTCATAATTTTCATCGCTGTATTTAAGCTCCTCAACAGATGCTGTTTCAAGATGCAGAATATAGTAAGCCTTGCCATGGACAAGCAGGGTTCCTCGGTTGTTCACTGTGCTGAGATTTAATGCATTTTGACCATAGGTTAATTCGACAGTGACAGTATTGCTGTCGGCGTTATACTGCCATGCATGAATGGTAGATAAACCTGGCGTTCCATCGGGATTGACGGACATAATCTGGGCAATAACCGCACCTTCCGGTTCACTGTATCCCTCTGCAGCGGCTTGTGCAATACTGGCGAGATCACTGGAAAGTGATACTAATTCAGTCTGTACAGTTTTTAAATCATCGCCGCTAAGCTGACTGCGGGTGGGTGATGCAGAAGTGTAGGAATCAACATAAGTTTGCGGCTGGCTTGTCCCCTGATCAGTTTCTTTACTTTGATTTGAACAGGCACAGCATAAGATAAGCATTGATAAACAGATACATTTTTTCATAGTTCCTCCGTTTAGTACATATGTACTAATTTATAAATCAATTATAGTACAAATGTACTAAATGTCAATCGCTGAAGTTATCATAACTCAATAAGAGTAGAACTTTGAATGAATACTTTGCTTAAATTCACTTAATTTAATAGTAAAAAGTTCAGCTTTTTTGTATAATTAATCATATAATATCATAAGGAAGCAGGGGATTTTATGAGAAAAGCAGGAATATTGCTTGCCGTTTCATCATTGCCAAGTAAAACGGGTGTAGGCGATTTTGGACCGGCATGTTATCAATTTATAGATGATTTAAAGGCATGTGGAATGCGGTGCTGGCAGTTTTTGCCGCTGAATCCGCTCGGCTATGGTAATTCGCCCTATCAGCCTTATTCATCATTTGCCATTGACGATCTCTATTTGTCACTTGATTCTTTAAAAGCAGAAGGTCTGATAGCTGGTTTTAAGGAATACAATGCGCAGGCTGATCGTGTTGATTACGCGGCAGTGCGAGCTTTTAAGGAACCGTATATCTATGAGGCATATCAGAACTTTGAGCCGGATGATGGATATCGTGAGTTTATTAAAAATGCGTGGGTGCATAATTACGCGGTATTCAAAGCATTGAAAAAACACAATGATGATAAGCTTTGGATCGATTGGCCAAGCAAGCAGAAAAATTGGATCAAAAATCATGAATTTGATTTAGAACCGTTTAAAGAGGATATCCGTCTGGAGATGTTTGCGCAATACAAGCTGTATCAGCAATGGATGAGCGTTAAGGCTTATGCCAATAAACAGGGGATTCAATGTATCGGTGATATTCCCATTTATGTTGGTCTTGACAGTGAGGATGTGTGGAGTCATCAAGACAGCTTTTTGCTTGATGATGACGGCCGTCCGTTGTTTATTGCCGGAGTACCGCCTGATTATTTTTCCAAGACAGGTCAGCGTTGGGGAAATCCTATCTATGACTGGGACTATCTGAAAGCTCATGATTTTAAATTCTGGGAAAAGCGAATTGCTTATAATCTCAGCTTGTTTGATATTGTGCGTATCGATCATTTCAGGGCTTTTGATACGTATTGGAAAATCCCTGCGGACTGTCCGACCGCTGTTGTTGGCGAATGGATAGAAGCACCAGGCTATGAATTATTTGATCATTTACTGAAAACTCTGCCAAACTTTCATATTATTGCTGAGGATCTGGGCGATTTGCGTAAAGAAGTGCTGATTCTGCGTGACCACTACCATTTTCCTGGCATGAAGGTTATTGAGTTTACCTTTGATCCTTGGCATGAGGATCACAATGCACAAACAAATATGATTGTTTATCCAGGTACCCATGATAATCAGACACTGCGTTCATGGTATGAGGATCAAAACTGGCGCTTTAAGCTGCGCTGCCGCTGGTCACTGAGAAAATATCGGCATGCTTCAATGCTTGATCGGCTGCTTGAATATACATTCTGCGATGCTGCGGACACTGCCATCATTGCGATGCAGGATATTCTAAAACTTGATGATGCGGCACGTATGAATACACCCGGTACCATTGGTTCACCAAACTGGGAATGGAAAATGATTGATTTCTCTGCTTTTGAACAGCGTATTCCCGAGCTGCGAGACATGCTTGAAAAAGGGAATCGCCTATGAAGATAATTGTGAAATACTTTAAGATTCTCTGTGTTTTCACCGCATTTCTAATTGTTTTAAGCGCTTTTAATCAGTATCCGATTAAGCTGCGTACTGATGTGAAACAGGGATTCAGACCTTTTGAAAGCGGCTGGACCTGTGAGATGAATAGCATTGAAAGCTTTCCGTATATGATTGAAGGCAATGCAGATACCTTTTGGATATCCAATGAACTGCCTGACGTAACTGAAAATGATTCACTGATTATCCGTGATTCCTTTAAGGGGCTGCGTGTTTATGTTGATCAGCAGCTGATTTATGAATATATGCCTACCGTTACGGCATTCAATAAAATCCGCGGTGATATATATCTTTATATCCCTTTGCAGACAGCTTACAGCCATCAGAAAGTCAGCTTTGAAATAATTGGTGACACACAAATACCAGGCGGTATTTCAATGATTGCCATAGGTGATGAAGCCGCTCATATGCTGGCACTGCTTCAGGAAAATGCCATTAATATCGTTATTTTATTGATGATGCTGCTGTTTGGCTTAGGCCTTATAGCTGTGGCAGCATATTTGGATTTCAGGAAAAAGACATATGATTACCGTGTCTTTTTGTACCTCGGTGTCTTTGCGCTGATTTCGGCGGTTTGGCTTTGGACGGATTCACCAGCCTACCATGTCAATGAAGCGGATGCCGCCGCGGTTTCACTGCTTTCTTTTATCAGTTTTATGGCAATTCCTTTGCCGATTGTCGCTTTTGTTAATGTGATCTGTGTCAAGCAAAAGCGCCTGCTTCAAGTTTTGATCAATATTCTTTATTTGAATTTACTGATTCAGCCAGTGCTGTATATTTTGAATCTGACTAATTTTATAACACTGCTGCCGCTGACTCACGCGCTGATTGTCGGCTCCGTAGTATGTATGGTCTATGCCTTGATTCAAGAAATTAAAACCAGCAATTCAATGATGGCCAAAGGTATATTAATTGCCTTATCGATTCTGATCGTCTTTTCACTGGTCTCCTTAGTTCAGTTTTATATTAGACCAATCGTCACCGGCCGTACTTCATTCATGTTTGGTTTTATTGCCTTCATTATTTTACTGGTTTATTTTTGTATTAAACGAGTATGGCTGTTATATGAACAAAATACGAAGCTGGCACTTTATCATAAGCTGGCCTATAACGATATCATGACAAATGCGAAGAACCGCACCGCTTTTAATGAAAAGATGGCCCAGCTGATGAATCTGTCAACAGAAGCAATGGCTTTAATGATTTTGGATATCAACAATCTAAAACAGGTAAATGATCAGTATGGTCACCATGAAGGCGATGAGATGATAATTAATACATGTCACTGTATTCTTAATGCCTTTAGTGAAATAGGGGAAGTATACCGTATCGGCGGTGATGAATTTGTGGTTTTAATGCTTAATAAGCCTGAGAACCTTGATATTTATCTCAGCCGTTTAGAAATGGTAATACAACGATTTAACGCTGATCATCAGCATCCAATTTCACTGGCATACGGATGTGCAGTGGGAAGTGATCAGACAGATATTGAAAATCTATTTAAGCAGGCTGATAAGAATATGTATCAGTGCAAATTTAATCAGAAAGCGCATAGCGGTCAGTAAATAATCTAAAAGGGGAGTGTGTGTTCGCACTCCTTTTAATATAGAAAAAGCATCCCATAGGATGCTTAAAGTTTCCAGATATCTTGATTATACTGCGCAATAGTACGATCCGAAGAGAAGAATCCGGCTTTTGCGATATTAACAAGCATTTTCTTTGTCCATTCCTCATGCTTCTCATAATCAGCGAGGCAGCGGTCTTTTTCCGCAATATAGGCATTCAGATCAAGCAGTGTCATAAACCAGTCCTTATTGATCAATTCCTGCTGCAGCTGCCGTAAAATCTTTCTTGAACCGATGCTGCATAATTCTTTCGATACGATAAAGTCTACGCACTGTTTAATATGCGGATCCTGCTTGTAGATTTTCTTACTGATATAATCATGGTTCTGATAGTGAGCGATAACTTGTTCACTGCTTTCACCAAAGGTATAAATATTCTGTTCGCCAACCAGTTCAGCGATTTCCACATTCGCGCCATCCGCTGTGCCTAAGGTAACCGCGCCGTTCAGCATGAATTTCATGTTGCCGGTACCGCTGGCTTCCTTGCTTGCCAGTGAAATCTGTTCAGAAATATCGCAGGCAGGAATCAGTTTTTCAGCCAGTGTCACATTGTAGTTTTCAACCATAACAACCTTGAGATATGGAGCAACATCAGGGTCTTTGGCGATGAATTCAGAAAGACAGAGAATCAGATGAATAATATCCTTGGCAATGATATAGGCAGGCGCTGCCTTAGCACCAAAGATCATCGTAATTGGCCGGGCCGGTAATTTGCCGCCTTTAATTTCAAAATATTTATGAATAATATAAAGCGCGTTCAATTGCTGGCGTTTATATTCATGCAGACGCTTGATTTGAATACAGAAGACAGATTCTGGATCAAGATCAATATTTTGTGTAGATTTAAGCATCTGTGCCAGTTGCTTCTTTTTTAACTGTTTAATGGCGGCCAGCTCATCAAGGCATTGTTTATTATCCTTGAATGCCAGCAATTGTTCCAGCTTAGCGGCATCTTTCTTATAATCACTGCCAATCCATTGATTCAGCCATTGATCCAATTCAGGGTTGCAGGCATAAAGCCAGCGTCTGAAGGTAATACCGTTCGTCTTGTTATTGAACTTCTCAGGATAAATCTGATAGAAAGGCTTTAATTCAGTGTTCTTTAAGATTTCCGTATGAATGGCTGCTACCCCGTTGACTGAATATCCATAATGAATATCAATATGCGCCATATGCACTAAATCAGCTTCATCAATAATAGCAACGCTTGGATCATCATAATTAGCTTTAACTCTTTGATCCAATGCTTCAATGATCGGCATGAGATGCGGAACCGCTTCTTCTAAAAAGCGGCGCGGCCATGTTTCTAAAGCTTCTGCAAGTATCGTATGATTCGTATAGGCACATGTTTTAGAAGTAATCGCAATCGCTTCATCCAAGTCAATTCCCTCAAGCATCAGCAGGCGGATCAATTCCGGAATAACCAGTGTCGGATGAGTATCATTAATCTGAATCGTCACAAATTCGTTGAGTTTATGAAGATCAAGACCTTCCTTCTTGGCATTCATTAAAATATATTGAGCGCCGTTGCTGACCATGAAATACTGCTGATAAATACGCAGCATCCGGCCTGCCTCATCAGAATCATCAGGATAGAGGAAAAGTGTCAGATTGCGTAAGAGATTCCCCTTATCAAAGTCGATGCCGTCATGAACGATGCTTTCATCAGCTTTTTGTATATCAAAAAGATGCAGCTGATTTTTGCCATTATCATAACCGACAACATCAATGTCGTAAAGCTTGGAATCTAAAGAGAAGCCGCCAAAGGGTACAGTGAAAGTAACATCACGTTCACGCAGCCAGCTGTCTTTTTCAATCCATGGATTGATTTCTTCTTTTTGCTGATGATTAACAAATTGTTGCTTAAATAAGCCAAAATGGTAACAGAGACCGATACCGTCACCAGCTAAGCCAAGGGTAGCGATAGAGTCTAAAAAACAAGCGGCAAGCCGTCCCAAACCGCCGTTGCCAAGCGATGGTTCTGGTTCAATTTCCTCGATTTCAGCTAATGAACGGTCATGGCTTTCTAACAATGTCTTTGCTTCATCATAGAGATTCAGATTAATTAAATTATTAGAGAGCAGCTTGCCGATCAAAAATTCAGCGGATATATAATAAAGCTTTTTCTTGCCTTGAATGATTGGCGTGTCAGCTAATCGCTGTTTAAGCACACTCAGTAAGGCATAATAATATTGTTCATTACTGGCTTCTTCAAAGCTGGTAGAAGTCTTTTCAAATAGTTCATTTAATTGTTTTTCAAGTGTCATGTTCAACCCCTCTTACTGCAATCAGTATAACAAGAGCGGCCCTCTTTCGCAAGTAAATTAGGGGATAATCAGCCTTATCTCAATGCATGAGTACGCGTTTATCCCAGATGACACCAGCGGTAAGAATTAAAAGACCGCATAAGCGGAAAAAGGACAGAGATTGTAAAAGCAATAAATCCAGCAGGGCAGAACCAAAGAGCTGTCCGATCAGCAGCAGTGTTGTTGATTGAAACAGATTCATATGCTTGAGTGAGGTCACGTTGATAATCAGTGCCAGCAAACCGCAGACACCGCCCAGATAGAGCCAAAATGGGGCTGACAGAAGGCTTTCGGCATTCACATAAGCCGGATTTAAAAACAGAAAAAGCAGCAAGGAAAGCAGGGAGGCTGTGAGATAATTAATCAGCGACCCGCAGGCTGTCCCCAGATAGGTAGTTGCCTGATAATTGATTGTTTTCGATATGACATTGATACAGCCAAGCAGAAAAGCAAGTATGATATACATAAGGTACCTCCTAATTAATCAGCACAATTACCAGTCCGCAAAGAATCATCAGCAGGCATGGTATCCGTTTCTTATTAAAGCGTAGCTTCGGTAAATGGAAAGCGCCGGTATGATCAATCACTATGGAACAGAAAATCTGCCCGGTAATTGACAGACAGGTTGTTAATGCGGCGCCGATGACACTCACACTGACACTGGTAAAAGCCACCAGCACCAAGCCGAAGATGCCGGCGCTGTACAGATACCAAGGCATTGGATAAAGACGAATCCTTTCCTTTTTAATAAGCAGATAAACAAGCAGCATAACAGCGCCGATACAGTGAACAATCAGACTTGTCCCATAAGTTCCGATATAATTGCTTAACAGACCGTTAAAGCTTTGCATACATGCCAGCAGTAAGCCAGCGATAAATACTAAGAAATAAATCATGGCATAACCTCCACTTTAATGAGTCTAATTTAACATAAGGGACTTGCAACTAACTATGACATATGACATAGTTAAAGAAAGAGGTGTTTTATGATAATTATAAATGATGAGAAATTGAAGCAGCAGCTGATTGAATCTGTGCATCTTGATCAAGCCTTGCCATCAGTTATCTTTGCGCAAATGAAGCTTTGTCAGTTTGATGCCCATGAATATATCTGTGTTGAATTTGAACCCTTAGCAAATCTTTATTTTATGCTTAAGGGAAAATGCATGGTTACTAAGCTGCTCAGCAATGGCAAACGAAATCTAATCAGCTTTTATGAAGGCTTTACTTTGTTTGGGGAGATTGAATTAATTGAAAATACGAAGGCATCATGCAGTGTGGAAGTGCTTGAATCAGCGTTATGCCTGATGATACCTCATGAACCATGCCGTAAAATATTACTCGCGGATATTCAATTCATGAATCGTTTATGCAGCTTTTTCACACAAAAAATGCGGCATAACGATCATAATGCCTCGATCACTCAGCACTGTACCACCGAGGAAAAGCTGGCCAGTTATATTATTTCTACGCAAAGAAATCATCAATTCAGAGAAAATCATACTCAGCTGGCAGAATATCTTGGCTGCAGTCACCGTCAGCTGCTGCGCGCGCTGAAGCAATTTTGTTTGCGGGGCTGGCTGAAAAAAACAGAAACTGGTTATCAGCTGATCTGCTTAGATGAATTAAAAGCGGCGGCGAATGATATTTATATGCTGGATAATGAGATGGCTAGAATATTTATAGGACAATGAAGCAAAAACGGCGCTCAGTGATGAGCGTTTTATTATGTGCGATATTCATCCTTTGATTAATGAATCATTATATTCAAAATATTCATCATAATTTGAATATTAATCGGCTTAAATCGGCATAAAAAGCATATTATAATTCAAATAATTCTATTTATTCAAAAATAAATAATAAAAAATGAATAAAATGGTTGACGTAACCATAAAACACGTTATAATGAAATTGTAAGTGATAACGCTTTCACAAAAGGAGGGCTGAGGACAAAGCGTTATGCCAGCAATCTATATTAGATAAAGAAAGGGGTTAATTTATGATAACTCATTATCGTGTTGACATGCGAGTGGTACATGGACAAACGACTACGATTTTAAAAAAATCTTTCCCATTGAATCGAATTATTGTAATCGATGATGAAATTGCGAAGGATAAATACATGGTCAGTCTTTATTCAAGTACCGTATCCAGTGATATTAAGGTGCATATTCTGGATCTTCAAAAGGGCTTTGACAATCTGAAGAAAGCTGAAGATTCACAGCTTAATTATTTCGTTATTTTTAAAACACCAATTACCGTTAAACGGCTGTTGGAAAAGGGGTATGTGTTTAAGGGACCGATTACGATCGGTCAGCAGTTTATCAGAGATAACGCGCCAAAGTATTTGAATTCTGTAGGCAGTACGGAAGAAGAATGGGCAGCGATTCAATATGCTCATGATGCTGGTGCAGAAATAATTTTTGATCCTAGCTGTAAGTTTGAAAATATTTCATTTGATGAAGCCAAAAAGAAGTACGAAAGCGTACATCAGGGCTAGAAAGGGAGTTCAATCATGTTTGTCATTCAATGTATCCTTATCGGTATATTAACTACGTTTGCTTCATCCGGGTCGGCACCAATTGGCGGCTATCCGCTCAAATATTTATTCCAGCGTCCGTTTATCGGCGGTCTGTTATGCGGTATTATCCTTGGTGATATTCAAAAGGGTGTTATTATCGGCTGTGCTATGCAGCTCGTTTATATCGGTTATTTCCAGGTCGGCGGTGTTGGTTCAATGGATATGGGTATTATCTCTTTCCCATGTGTAGCCATTGCTATTGCTTCAAATATTGATACGACAGCAGCTATCGCACTGGCAACTGGTCTGGCAACGGTTTTCACATCGATTGATTCAGTGGTACGGCTTGTCTGTGTACAGTTTGGTGAAATGATGAAAAATGCGGCTGCGGAAGGTAACTGGAAGAAGTTTACATGGGGTTATGTAGGTCTGCCGACTATTTTCTATCTGTTGGAACGCGGCGTGCCAAGCTTTTTATTAGTTTACTTCGGTACGGCTGCCGTTGATGCTTTATTAGCATTCATGCCGGCATCTTTAATGACTGCCTTCGCGGCTGTCGCAACCGTCCTGCCTGCCATTGGTATGGCGGCTTTGATGGGCTATCTGGTAGAAGATATCTGGGGTATTGTTTTCTTCCTGTTTGGCTTTGCCTGCTATGTATATTTAGGTTTAAGCACAACGGCCATCATTTTCCCGGCCATTGTTGTGGCTTACTTATATTATCGAACGATGAATAAGGGCGCTAAGCCATCAGAAATCGATGAAAGCGAGGAAATCATATAATGGCAACAATCAGAAAAGAAGCGCTCAGTAAGAAAGAGCAGAATCAATTATATACACGTTATTTATTATATGGCTGCCCAGGTGTTGATGCGGTATACCTGCAAGGTAAGAGCTGGCCTTGGTGGCTGCTGCCGTTCTATAAAAAGTTTTATGATCAAGAGGGAATTACCGAGAATATCATGCGTCATTTCACATGGTACAACACTGAGCCAATTGCCGGATCACTGATCTTTGGTATCGTATTGGGTCTTGAAGAAGAAAAAGCAATCACCGGGGATGTCGATCCTGAAATGATTACCGCCATTAAATCTGGTTTGATGGGGCCGGTTGCCGGTATTGGTGATTCATTGATTCAGGCGACGTTAATTCCGATTCTGATTACTTTGACGATTGCCATCAGCGGTGAAAGCGGCAGTCCATTGGGACCTATTTTCTATACCGTTGCGTTGCTGGCGATTATTCTGGTATTTGGTAAAGTGCTTTTCAATAATGGTTATCGATTAGGAAAAAAATCACTGGAATTCTTCGGCAATGCCGGTATCAGTGATATTACAAAGGCAGTCGGTGTATTTGGTTTAATTGTTGTTGGCTGTCTGTCAGCATCAAGAGTTAAATTCGCGCTGAAGCTGGCATTTGAAAATAATGGTGAACAAGTATTATTCTCTGATATGCTGAATCAGATATTCCCTAATTTGTTAAGTCTTTTGTTGATCCTGCTGTTCTATTATCTGCTTAAAATAAAGAAAGTTAAAATGCAGACACTTTTCTATGTGGTCATGGCAGCGGTGATTGCCCTTTCATTGCTGGGTATTGTCTAAGCTTGATTCGAGGGTGAGGAAATGAAAAAAATCTATCACGTCGAGCCTGTGCTGGAATCCTTTGTCTGGGCAGGTGATAAAATTACTGAATATTATGGCTATCAGACGAAGATGACAAAGGTGGGGCAGGCATATCATGTCATTGCCCTGCCTGATCATCTTGACAATATAATCAGTGAAACCAAGGAGCATTTGTCCGAGTTCTTTGAGCGTCACCCTGAACTGTTTGACTGCCAATACCCTATTTTCCCAATCCGTATGGCTACCTCATGCGGACAGGGACTGATGTCTTATCATCTGCATCCCAATGATGAATATGCGTGGCAGCATGAACATTGCCGCGGTAAGGTATCCGGTGGGGTTGCTATTTTAGATAAGCCAAATGAAACGGTTTATAAACGCATGGGGCATACCGCTAAAACAATTGAGGAATTTAAAGAGCTGTTTGAAAAGCGGGATTTTGATAATTTGCTTCAGCGTGTAGAAGTGAAACCAAATCAGTTTTTAAATACACCGGCTGGGGTAATTCACAGCGGCGGCGGTTCTGAAACGATGAGTGTGGTATTCTCAACCAATTCAGACATCACTTACCGCATGTATGATTATGAACGTGATGATCCCAAAAGACCCTTGCATCTGAAACAAGCTTTTGAATGCTTGAATATGCCGGAAACAGATTTAAAACCGCATGATATCATTGATGAAAAACAGCCGGGTATGATCATTCATCATTATTATTCCAAGCCCAATGAATATACTGCCAAAGGCTTTAGCGTCAACGGTGAAGGGACTTATGAATGTGATCAATTCCTTTTCATCCTTTGTGTTAAAGGACAGGGTATGATTCATGATACAGCCATTCACAAAGGGGAAACCTTATTTATTCCTGCTCATTTCGGACCTTTTGTATTAAAAGGAGAAATGGAATGTATGAGTATTTCTTATATTGAGGAATAATATGGAACCAATCAATACCGTATTGGGATCACTTGCGTTAAAGGATTTAGGTTTTACTTTAATGCATGAGCATTTATTGCTGAGTGATTGGAATCTGAGAATGGCTGATCCACAATTTTTTGATCAAGAGCAGGCGATGCAGATGATTGAGGAAGTAATCGCTGATGCCAAGGCGCATGGCGTGAAAACGCTGGTTGATGTTACACCGATCAATTATGGCCGTGATGTCTTGCTGATGCAGGCCATCGCTAAACGCACCGGCATGCAGATCATTGCGGCAACCGGTGTGCTGGGCTGTGAAGATGTCTGGCTTAGAGATATGCCTGAAGAACTTTTAGTAAAGCTGTTTGTTCGTGAATTGAGTGAGGGTTGTCAGGGCAGTGACATCAAGTGCGGTGTTATTAAATGCGGAACTACTGAACTAGGCTTTACCCCAAACACAATCAAGGTCTTGCGGGCTGCCGGCAAAGCGCAGCGGCTTACCGGTGCTCCCATCATAACTCACTGCCGGCCGGCCAATACGCGTCAGGGTCTATTTCAGCTGGATCTGTTTGAAGAACAGGGGGCAGATTTAAGTAAAGTAGTCATCGGTCATTTCCGCAAGGGTGATCCGCTTGATTACGCGTTTAATGTTATGCAGCGCGGCGCCTATATCGCTGTCGATCAGATGAATTTTAACGCTCATCAGTTAGCGCATAATTTAAAGGTGATTAAAACGATCTGCCAGCACGGCTGGGCTAAGCGGCTCATTCTCTCCCATGATGCCGTCATCTGTTTCAATTCAGCGCGCTTTGCGGAGTATGATCATAAATCATACGTTAATTATGCACCGGATTCTTTAAGCTATTTGATCAGAGAGGTGATTCCTCTCTTGCGTGAAGAGGGGCTTACGGAAGCGGAGCTTCATCAGATTTTTATTGAGAATCCAAAACATATTTTTGAATCATCAGGCATTTAAGCGCTCCCTAAATGCCTGTTTCCCTAACAGAAAAGAGGATGACTATGGATAAAAAAGGATGCGTGCTGATTATCGGTGCTGGCCGCAGCGGCCGTGGGATGCTTGGTGAATTGTTTGACCGCGATGGCTGGCAGCTGATTTTTGCGGATAATGACACACAGTTAGTTGAAGGATTGCGGAAACAGAACTATTACACGGTACAGATGACTGACCTGTCAACCAATGAAAATCAGGAACGGCGAATCGAAAATTTTAAGGTACTGGATACGGTCAACGATTATGAGGAATATATCGATGCGATAATTAACGCTGATTATGTAGCGACCGCCTTAAAACCCGATGCCTTTGAACAAGTTGCCAAGGATCTGGCGGCAGCCGTGGCAAGGCTTGCGGATTTAAAACTGAATAAAAAGGTGATAGTTACGCTGGGAGCCAATTATGTCGGTTTGTATCAAACCTTTGATACGCTGATCCGCAAGGCATTAAATACTGAATTAATTCCAGCTTATGAGGCATCCATGTGTTTGATTATGTCTATCGTAAACCGTAAGAATCTACTGCCGGACACAGCTCATAAAACAGAAGATCAATATCGAATCATCGGCGATAATAAGCCGGTACTGCGTGTGGAGGATCTGCCTGTACTGAGGGAAAAAGCAGAACTGCCTACGTTCTTTCGATTAGAAAAGAATCTTGATCTGGCGATGGTCTATAAGATTTGGACTGGTAACTTGGTACAATGTTCAATGGCCTTTGTAGCCTTAAAAGACGGCATTGAATATACCAATGAAGCGGCACATCATCCCAAGGCATCACTTTATGCCTATTATGCCGCAGTAGAGGGATATAACGGTGTAGCTGCCGAGTACCATTTACCGCCGCGCAGTGATGAAGAAGCAAAGAAAACGGTCACGATTTTCAGAAATGAAGAATTTCAGGACAGCCTGCACCGCATCGCGCGTGAACCGATTCGTAAATTTGGCCGCAATGACCGCTTCTTAGGACCTGCCTTCTGCTGCATCAAGCATGGTATTGTGCCTTATTATATAACTAAATGTCTCGCTTATGGATTTTTCTATTATAATGAACATGATCCACAGAGTGTTGAATTACGCAGGCGGATTGAAAATGAGGGCATTGAACAGGTGATTCAGTCATGCTGCTCCCTGCATTTAGAGGCAGAATATGACGCAATTATTTATCAATTGATTCTCAATGCATATTATGAAATATTGGGTAAAAATCCCTTAGATGAATAGGAGCTATTATGGATAAGAAAAAAGTAATCTTAATTTCACATGGCAATCTGTCAGCGGGTATGATGAATTCAGTTGGTATGATTATCGGTGAAACAAAGGATTTAAGCTGTTATGGCCTGCAGCCGGGTGAAATGCCTGAAACGATTGCTGGTGCTATTGAGGCTAAGATTGATGCACAACCTGATACACAATTTATTATTTTGGCGGATTTATTAGGCGGCAGTGTGTCCAATGCGGTTAGCCGTCTGAGTCTGCGTGAGAATGTGCATTTAGTAAATGGTATGAATATGGGACTGGTGATTGGTATTTTGCTGCATCAGGGCATTTTGTCACAGAGTGAATTGGATCAGTTGATTGACGAGGCTAAAAGCGGCATGATGGAGACCCATTTATGCTTTGATGAAAGTGATGATGAAATCATTTAGTTTACAATACTTTGCTTATTATGCTACACTAACCTTGATAAAAGCTTGATTTATAGGGAATGGAGGCAATTGCGATGTCCTCGTATACAAACAAATTAAAAATGGTTTTTGACGGTCTGACCTTCTCAGAGGAGAAGCTTTCAAACTACATTCAGGAACATCGGGAAGAAATCAGAAATCTTACCTCACAGGAGTTGGCTGATGCGGTAGGTGTCGGCCAGTCAACCGTGATTCGTTTTTCACAGAAGCTTGGTTACGGCAATTATAAAAAAATGATCGCCGATATCAGTATGGATAACCCAGATGCCTATGTAGATCTTGAAATTGATGATCAGGAAAGTACCGTTGAAACAATGGAAAAGCTGCGGGAACAGTATAATCTGATTCTCGACATGACCTTTGATATGAATAAGAGTGATGATGTTGATCTGGCGGTGGATTTCCTTTATAATGCACGTAAGATTATCATCGCCGGTTTCTCTGTCCGCAATAATTGTTTCGCTGATTACTTTGCGCACCGGCTGAGTTATATTGGTTTGGATGCCTATCATCATGACCATACAACAATGATCTATTCAGCATTGAATCAGTGTAATGATCAGGATGTCATCATCGTATTGTCAGAATCCGGGGAAACCAGGGATATGGTAAACTTTGCGAAGCTGGCTAAAAAGCGGGGTATGAAGGTAATATCAATTACTAAAGTATCTGAAAATACAATTAAGGCACTCTCTGATATTAATTTCAAATTAGTAGAGTACGGCAATCGCACTTTCCTAAGAACTAATTTGATCCGTTCTTCCTTGCTGGCAGTTTTTGATATGATTTATCTGAATCTATTGAAGAAGGATTTTGAGCGTTTTGAAATGCATTCTACAATGATGAAGATCCAGACAAAATTAAACTATAAGGCATAGGGTATCGGTTAAAAGCTGACTGCATATTGCCAACATTCTTAATGAATTTATTAAATGATTAGGAAGCTGAGTCACAATGATTCGGCTTCTTTTGTTTATGGTTATTCAAAATATTAAATCTTCATAATATTATCGGCAGCAACGATCTTTATGTGGACATTCAATCAAATAAAAAATAAAATGATAGTAAAGGGGGCATCACAATGAGAAAAGCAAAATTAATCTTACTTGTGTTGATTTTATTTGGCTGTACCAAACAAAGTGAGCCAGAGCAGCCTGATGTAATCAAACCGGAAATATCCACCATGTTTATCAAAAATGGGTGTTCTAAACGTTTTGGTGATACGTATGCAATCCGCAATCGAATCGATAATCTGCGCGTTAATGAACTTGTCAGCCTGCGCTTTATTCTTAATGATGAACAAAATGAAACAGCGATGGAGTATTCGATTAGTGATCAATCCATTCTTAATGAGTTTAAACAGCTGCTGGATACAATTAAGGTTGATGTGAATAAAGATCATATTGAAACCCTTCCTGATGGACAGCTTTTTGCCTTTGAGGTTACCGTGAAGGATAAAGAGCCTATTGTATTTAAAGGGAATGATTATGGCTTTTGTCTTACGAAGAACGCATGCGCACTCACTGAAGAAAAGATGGTTTTGCTTGATTTCTTTAAAAAGCATACCGATTCCGGGTTGCCGGTTTTACCCATCGATTTAGATGAAATTACGGTTGATATGGGCACATGGGCAGAAACACCAGCCGCTGAATTTGAAGATACTTATCAGGAAGAATACACTTTTGGAAATGAGGAATATCTTTCACCAACAGTTTACAATACATGGTACTTTGAGAATGATCCATGGCTGCAGGCACTAAAAATGGCATTCTACATTAATGATGAATTTACAGATTATCATGATATTCAAGATTGGAATAAGGTTGTGGCAGGCTTAGCGATGCAGCAGATTCAGAATGGTTATCGGCGTAATAATTATGGGTCTGATATGAATTCTTATTATGGACCACAGGGGGATAGTGTTACCATTAACATGGATGAAGATGTACTGCCTGTTCATTCCCTTCAGCCGGATCGCTTTGTGACTTATTCAATGATAGAAAAGGCAGGCAAAGTTTTATTCGGTCAGGACTTTACAATGCCGGTTATTACTGAAAAACATCTTGCTGATTATCCGATGTTTACCGTCAATCACAGTCCGCAATTAAAGCTCTGTGATATTCATACACCTTATGAGTATTTTTTCGCAACTTTGGAAACCGGCTGGATATTTGAAGAAGCGGTCAATGGTAATCAGCGTACTTATGATTTATTGATTTATACAGGCAGTATAAAGTCACCTGATGATGGTAAAAATTCTCATTCCTTTAATGAACTATTTTATGTTTATAAAAATGATTTAGGTGAAGCTTATGATAACGTTATAGGGAATGAAGAACATTTTAAACAAGTCAGAATTGTATTAGAGGAAACTGATGAGGGTATCCGCATTAATTCATTTAAATATTTAAACAAGTTGGCTGCGCCTGAAGAAGAGCCGGCAACGGATAGTGATGCTGCGAGCGAAGAGGATTCATCGCCAGCTGCTGATACAGATCTTGATTTAGAATCTGAATCTTCGACAATGAGTGATGCTTCAACTAATACAGATGTCAGTACGCCTGCGGATATCGGCGAGGAGGGTGCAGAATGAAAAAGTTATGTCTTTGTATCCTATTAGTTATCGGGGGCTGTAAGGCAGAACCAAAGCTGGAAGAACCTGCGATTACCTATGATTATGATCATTCAACCCCTGATGAAATATTTGATTTCTATCAGACCTTAGCGTTGAGTGAAGTGGTTGCGGATGTGATGAATAGTGATGGTATTGTCGAATATAGACTCAACGATTCTGAGCATTTAAATATGGTTATGACAACTTTACAAGGGATGGATACTGGTTATTTTTATCAACGGCCGGAAGATTGTTTGTATATTATTTATCAGCTGACGGATAAGAATGGTGAAACATATATCATGGAAAGCTATATAGATGTTTCTGATGACGATGCTGTTTATTATAGTGTTAATGAGTACAACCTAGCCTTTAAGGTTGAGGAAGATACCCTTTATAATTATGTAATAGAAAATGCTGATGAAATTATTGATACAGGTTATAAGCTAACTAGCATGGAAGAATGGCATGGCAGAAGAGGTTTGATTGATGGCCCGATCGAAGAAGGATTAGTGAAATATGCGGATGCTGATCATTGGCTGAGCGAGGCTGAGTTATTAAAAAATACCCAGCAATATGATGAAATTTATACGGATGCTGAATTCCTTGAAAATGATTATTTCGCAGTTGCGGAAAAAAATGGCATTGTATGTTGTCTGCGGTTTAAATCGAATTCATTAGGCAATACCCAGCTGCTGCCGCAAATGTATAGAAAAAAAGATCGGCATCAATCTTTGCGGGGCTTGGAAGTTTTATCCTTTATGCTTTATCATATGGATGAAGCCGAACTAGTTGAAGTAAATAAAAATGAAATGACGAGCAAGGTAATCAAAGAAGCTAATTCTAACTATGTAAAAACATCACCGATTACAGTGGATCAGTTTATTGAAGTACATGATGATCGGGCGTATCATTTGGCATTAGATGCAGAGCATGCTGCCGCTAAATTGTTTAATGAGGTTATGTTTTTTAAATTTAATTGGACAGAGGTACACCGCGATTATCAGCTCAGAGAAAATAATCAATTGATTTCACTAGTGTTTCCATTTGCGGACAGTAAACCAAAACAGTTTATCTTTGTAAAGGAAACGGGCCTTACCTTGTCTGATAATGATATTAATGCTGTGGCATTTAACGGCGATCCCAACCAAACCATCAGACAATATATGGCACAGAAAAATATTGGTGTTTGTATTGGTGTCTATGAGGAAATGATGAATGAGGGTGACTGCTATGTGGAAATGGAATGGAGTATTGATTCACATATACAACCTGAATACAGGGTCACAACCACGCACTACACAATTAATGATCAAGGACAGCTAGTCTTGCCAATCCTGATTAAAAATCAAGGTGTGTTTGATCGCTATGATGAATTTGTGGTAGATTATTAAATTTCTTTTAAAATGAAAAGAGGCAGCTTATGGAAAAAAGTACAGAACGCAGACATGAGGAAATCAGAAAATATTTGCTGGCTTATGAGCGGGCAAGTGTGAATGAAATTGCCAGAGTATTAGATGTGACACCGGAAACGATTCGCAAAGATTTCAGCTTTTTGGAGAATAAAGGTTTTCTCTTTCGAACCCATGGCGGAGCCGTACTCAGAAATTCTAATGTCGATATTCCGCTGAATATCAGAACCCAGGAGAAAATGGATATTAAACGATTGATCTGTTCCAAGGTGATCAATTATATAGATAATGATAATGTTGTCTTTATTGATCCAAGCTCTACCGCATTGCCATTGGGAAGGCTGATCTGCCTGAAGAAAAACCTGCTGCTGATCACGAACTGTTTCGATATGGTTAGCATTGCTGCTGAAAGCAAGCATGAAATCATCATGCTGGGCGGTTCCTATTCAAAAACAGGAAAACGAACTCAGGGTCATTTTGTAACGGATATGATCAGTAAATTCTCCTTTGATGTAGCTATTTTCGGCTTAGATGGCAGCGAGGGACTTGATGGGCCGGGAACCCAAACTGAGGATGCAGTGTTTACCAACATGGCGGTGATGAAGCGCAGCAAGCGTAATATTTTGATAATGGATTCCAGTAAATTTACAAGACCGGCTAGATTTCAGTATGCGCAATTTTCCGATTTTGATTTACTGGTTACGGATAAGGTGCCTGATCAGCTTAAAGGCAAGATCAATACTACGGTGATTGAAGTTGGCAGTGAGTAGATAAGAGTAGGATAGGATGTACAGCGAATGTACATTCTTTTTTTATGTTTTCGTTTTGGCAGCATCAGGCTGAAAGCTGGTTATCATTTATCAGTAATGGTGTTAATATTAACCATATTAATGTTCTGATAATATTTTTGAAACAAAACAAACAAAAGGATAAAACTGATTGAAATAGGATAAAAATGTTTTGAACTATCGATTTATAGGAGAAGTATTGCTTTAATAGTTTTGAAATGATATTACTAAGGCAGGAGGAAGTAAAGCGCTTACAGATGGGTGCTTAAAATAAGCTCATGAAACAAAAAATGCAAAGCCGTTTAACCAATATCGGACGTAATCTTTATAAGGATAATGCAGGTAAGGTTTATATCTATGATAAGCGTAAAAATCTGGCTTACACATTGGATAAAAATAATCAGCTTAAATTCCAGCTGGTTCGCTGCCGTTTCATTATTCCGATTACCGTTGGTTTTCTGATTTATTATTATTTGCCGAATTATCCATTGTCTGTCAGCATTGGGCTTATCTGCTTTGTGCTGCTGCAGTTTTATTATCATCAGCGTTTCCTGCCGGAACTGCCGATGACCAATCGGTTTGAATTGCCGGCAAAGGAATCAATGATGTGCAGGCTCAGCAACAATGATTCACCAGTGCTCATGAAGAGAATCATTGGTGCGATTCTTATTGGCTCTTTGTTCATTTGGAATTTATTTGAGATGCAAATCAGCATTGATGATTTCCGTATGATCACTGATTGGAACCGCACATTAATGCTTCTGCTTTCACTGGCAATGATTTTGGTTACCTTTACTTCATCAGTAATGGTTGGAATCATTTTGGTTCAAAAAAACAGAAAGGGAAATAACAAATGACACATTTAATACTGGCAACGCATGGAACGCTCGCCGAAAGCTATAAGCAGACTATCGCAATGATCGCCGGACACAGTGCCGCGGAAAGTCTTGAAACATTATGTATGAGCGCGGAGAAGTCGATGGCGGAGTTTGTCGAGGAGGCCAAAGCGGTATTGGCAAAAGATCCTGACGGCGATTATCTGATTCTGGCGGATATGTACGGTGCGAGTCCATGCAATTCAAGTATTCTGGCATTCAGGGAAGCGCATTATCGGGTTGTGACAGGTTTGAATTTAGGGATGGTTTTAGAGTTATTGCTTACCATGGAGAACGCTTCGTTGGAAGAACTAAGCAAGAAAGCAGCGGAAATCGGGAAAAACGGGATACAGGAGGTATATATTCCAAACTGCTAGTTTAGTTAGTCAAATGAAGTTCTTATAGAATAGGTGTTATGAAAGGAGAGGAATAAAATGACACTAGTTCAAGCAATACTGATTGCGGCATTGTATTGGCTCGACGCAGGGGAAATATTTGTACCTTTTACGTACTGTTTCTGTGATCTGATGTTCGTATCAATGCTGACGGGTCTCATCTTGGGAGACATTACGACAGGCGTTATCGTCGGCGGTACGATTCAGCCATTATATCTGGCATTAACGGCAGTAGGCGGGGCATTGCCGGTCGACAAGGTCGCGGCGGGGGTTGTGACGACCTCCATGGTTATTACACAGGGTATCAGTCTTGAAGAAGGTCTGGTTATCTCATCGGCTGCCGCTTTAATCTGTGCTCAGCTTCATACAGTAAAACGTGTTGCGATGCTGTGGACGGTTCACCATGCGGATAAATGTGCCGAACAAGGCGATATCAGCGGTTTACAGCGCACATCATTAATTTACGGACCATTAATCAGAGCCGTTATCTTCTTGATTCCAATGACTTTAATTTTGAAATATGGAACGGTCAGCTTAGGTATTTTATTAAATGGTCTGCCGGCCTGGGCAGAAAATATGTTTACGGTTGCCGGCGGCATGATGCCGGCGCTGGGCTTTGCGATGACGATTATGGTTATCGGTAAGGGTAATTTGATTCCTTTCTTTATTGCTGGTTTCTTCTTCGCGCAATATTCAGGATTGAGTTCAATTCCAGGCTGTCTGTTAGGTATTTTCCTGGCATGGCTGTATATGACATTCACGAAGGATGCCAATGATTCAGGCAATGTATTTGCGGATTTAATGAGTCTGAATAACACTGAATCACAGGGTGAACGGCTGTTAAGTAAGAAGACATTAAATAAGGTTTGGTTTAACTGGCGGATGCATATCTGTCATGTGGATAATGTTGAACGTCTTCAGGCATTAGGTATGTGCTTAACTATGGCACCGGCACTTGAGGAATTATACCCAAATGATAAGGACGCGCAGATTGATGGTTTAAAACGTCATATGCAGTTCTTTATTACTGAGAATATGATCGGCGGTATTATTCCGGGTGTAGTTGTATCAATGGAGGAAGAAAGAGCCCGTGCATTGCGTGAGGGTGATGATGAAACACAGGTAATCAGCGGTGAATTAATTAACTCAGTAAAAACCGGTATGATGGGGCCTTTTGCCGGTATCGGTGATACGCTGAATTACGCTACGATTAAACCGCTGATGGCAGCCTTCTTTATGGGCTTTGCGCAAAAGGGGTATATCTGGGCGCCGATCGTCTATGATTTACTGCTTTATATCATTTTAACTTCAGAAGGCAAGTTCATGTTTAATCTGGGCTATAAGCTGGGTACTAAATCAGCTACCAGCATCTTGCAGAACCGTGCCGTTCAAAAGATTGTGACTTTCTTCAGTATTATTGGTTTATTTGTGATGGGTGTCATGGCTGCTGAGAATGTCAGTGTCGCGTTAGGCTTAAATGTTCCTTATGGCGGTGAATTCTTAAGTCTTCAGGAAACATTGATTGACGGCATCGCGCCGGGACTGCTTTCATTATGCGCGGTATTTGGTATTTATAAATATCTGCAAAAAGGCGGCAATATCTTAAAGGCTACACTGATTCTGCTGGGACTTTCTATCGTATTAGGCGGTTTAGGTATTTTGGCATAGCAAATTGTTAAGGAGGTGTAAATGATGAAAAAGTTTATGAATAAGGCTGAGGATTTCATACCAGAAATGCTGGCGGGATATTATGCGGCGCATTCTGATTATGTAAAACCAGTCGACGGCAATCTGCGCTGTTTATGCGCGGTTCATAAAAAGCCGGGCAAGGTTGCATTAGCTACCGGCGGCGGCAGCGGTCATCTGCCATTGTTTCTCGGTTATGTGGGCAAGGGCATGCTTGACGGCTGTGCCATCGGCGGTGTTTTTCAATCACCAAGCGCTGATGAAATGCTGAATGTGACGAAGGCAATCGATCAAGGCAGCGGTGTGCTTTATATTTATGGAAATTATAACGGTGATATTTTTAATTTCACAATGGCTGCGGAAATGGCTGACATGGAAGACGACATTGAGGTTCGATCGATCATTGCCGGTGAAGATGCAGCTTCCGGGCCTAGAGCGGCAGCGGGTGAAAAGAATGTGCGCCGCGGAGTAGCCGGTATCTTCTTTGTCTACAAAATCGCCGGGGCGGCAGCCGATCAGCTGCTGCCGTTGGATGAGGTTGAACGGCTGGCTAAAAAAGCCAGTGAGCGGGTATCTACCATGGGAGCGGCATTGACCCCCTGCACGGTACCGCGAATCGGTCATCCAAGCTTTACCATTGGTGATGATGAGATGGAAATCGGCATGGGTATCCATGGTGAAGCCGGTCTTCGACGCGGACCTTTGCTGAGTGCGGATGCCATTGTTGAGGAAATTCTGCCGGCACTGATCGATGATTTAAAACTGAATGCTGAGGATGAGGCCGCGGTTTTGATCAACGGCTTGGGCGCTACACCTTTAGAAGAACAATATCTGATCAACCGCAAGGTAAATGAATTGTTAACGAAAGCAGGGATATCGGTTTATAGAACATATGTCGGTGAATATGCCACATCATTGGAAATGGCAGGTATGTCGATCACACTGTTTAAACTGGATGATGAGCTGAAGCCGCTGCTTGATGCTCAGGCGGATACACCGCTGTTTAAACAATTTGGACGGTGAGCTTATGCTAGATAAAACATTTATTGAAAAGCTGTTTACACAATGGGATCTGATTTTTCAGGCCAATATTGAAACGCTGACCGAGCTTGATTCAGTTGGCGGTGACGGTGATTTAGGGATTGTAATGGGTGACGGGTTTAAGGCTGCCGATCAATTTGTTCATGACAGCATGGAGACTGATTTAGGCAAGCTGTTTTATCAGGCAGGCAAATGCTTCAATAATGCGGCTTCTTCCTCGATGGGTACCTTGTTATCATCAGGATTTATGAATATAGGCAAAAAGCTTAAGGGCAAAACAGCTTTAGCTAATGAGGAACTGCTGCTATTGGTGCGTGAGATGGCGGCCGGAGTCAAACAGACAGGTAAAGCTGAAGAAGGTGAAAAAACCTTCCTCGACGCGATTTATCCGGCTGCTAGGAGTATCGAAGCTAACTTAACATCAGCACCTATTGATTTTCTGACTGCCGGCTACCAAGCGGCTTGTCAGGGAGTTGATGATGCGGCCAAGATGGAAGCGAAGCATGGCCGTCTGGCTTTTCGAAAAGCGGACAGCATCGGCATCATTGATCCCGGTACCGTCGTTGCCAAGCTCTATGTTGAGGGGCTGTTGAAAACAATAGCCAGTGAACAGCAATGATCAGAAAGAAACAAATAATCTGGCTCATGAAGCTGGCAGGATTGACGCTAGCAATCTACTGGTTCATGACCCAAGGTTTAACCACAACGCTGGGACAGAGCGTCAGCCAATCTTCGCCGAATCAGAACACCTTTACTGAGAATGGCTTAATGCTTGGCAGTTTGCTGCTGTTCTTCGCCCTTCTGCTGATTCATGATATTAAAGAACACCGGGCTAAGCGGCCAAAAGCAAACCGCTGATTCATAAGGAGGCAAGATCATGTTTAAAGAATATCGCTATCCAAGCGCTAATCAGACGGATACGGTTTATGGTCTTGTCTGCTATCCAGATTCACCGATCCGCGGCTACATACAGATTATTCATGATCGCTATGACCATATTTCGCGTTATTGTGATCTAATGAAACAGCTAGCCAATGATGGTTATCTATCATTTGGCTGCGATTTGCTCGGTCATGGGAAAACAGCAGCATTATTGGGTGTCATTGAGGTGAATCATTCATGGCAGCTTATTGAGGATATTCACCAGCTGTCTCTCTATGTATTCAATGATTTCAAAAAAATACCGGCAACGATCGCGGTCAATCAGTCAGATAAAAAAGGCAGCCAGACGGTTACTCATGCCGTAGAACCGATTCTGCATGGCATGCTGGGCATTGGCTTTGGCTGTGTGCTGGCTAGGAATTACATGATGAAATACAAAGATGTCAATGCGCTGATTTTATGCAGTGATGAAGGTTTTCCCGCTCACCCGCGCAGATCAGCCATGGCATGTAGGAAAGCAATGAAGGAAAAGGGCAAGAACTCTTACGCATCAGAATTAAAAGCACTGCTTGAAGAAAATAAGCAAATTTATCTTGAAGGTGAAAAGGACACACACGCCTACCGCAGCAGCAAACGTCAGGAATTACGGAAAATCAATAACGACAGTGCCTGTAATTTTGAGTATACAGTACAGGCTTATACTGAACTGCTGAATCAGCAGATGCTGATTGATCTTGAAACATGGACGGCTGCTTTTCCTAAGTATCTGCCTTTGTATATCATGGCGGGTATGCTTGATCCTATTTCTAATTATACGAAGAATATTGATTCGATGCTGATCAAATTAAAAGCATCTTCGGCTCAGAATATTTTCTATAAATATTATGCCGACAGCCGTCATGATTTATTTTTTGACAAGGATTCATCGGCTGCCATTAAAGATCTGCTGCTGTTTTTGAATAACTGTGTCAGAGCGCAGCGGGAACCATTTGAACGATTAAAAAAGCTAAACAGCAATTAGGAGGAAATCAAAATGTTAGTATCAATGCTTGAGATTATGAAGAAAGCCAAAGAAGGCGGTTATGGGGTTCTAGCCCCAAATGTATTTAATGAGGATTCAGTCAGAGCCTGCCTTGAAGCAGCAGTAGAATTAGATTCACCGGTAATTATCGATGTACTGCCAGGCAATCACAAGGATCTGGTTTCATTCGGCCGAATCGTTACCCAGTTAGCCAATGAGGTTCGTATCCCGGTAGCCTTGAATCTTGATCATGGCGATACATTTGAGGCATGCGTAAAAGCTATATACGGCGGTTTTACCGGTATCATGGTGGATCGTTCAGCATTGCCGTTTGAGGAAAATGCGAAAGAGGTCGCTTATTTTAAACGAATCTGTGAACCATTGGGAATTACAGTTGAGGCAGAATTTGGACAGATCGCTGATGGCTGTGATTATGAAGAAAAACGTGAGGAATTTTTGACCGATCCTGAGAAGGCAAAAGCTTTTGTGGAAGCCTCTGGCTGTGACTGCTTAGCGGTATCAATTGGTGAAGCTCATGGTGAATATACGAATAAGGGACCAGAAATTGACTTTGAGCGGCTTGCGAAAATTAAAGAACTGGTTGATGTACCATTAGTATTCCATGGCGGTTCGTTCTCCGGCTTTGATAATATCGCGAAATGCTGTCAGATTGGCACCCAAAAAGTAAATATGGGAACTGATGCTTATAATTATGGCTTACAGCTGCTGATGGAGGACGGCCGTTATCCGGAAGAAAATATCGGCGCTCGTATGGCGGGTGATATTATGTGGGCTGGTTATAAAGAAAGAGTGATGGACTATATGAAAGTGACTGGTTCGGTAGGGAAGAACTGGCTCAAAATCACTGACTAAAAAGGAGGCATTATTATGGCAAAGATCGGATTAGTTAGAATCGACAGCCGATTAATTCACGGGCAGGTATGTACACAATGGCTGTACCGTACAAAGAGTAAAAAAGTATATATTATTGATGATCAGTCTGCGAAAGATCCATTTCTCTCTCAGCTATTCTCGATGGCATGTCCGGTAGGTGTTGAACTAGAAACAATATCCTGTGAAGAAGCCGGCAGACGCTGGCAGGCGAATCAGCTTGGGGAGGTTGAACCGATTTTCATTCTTTTTAAAGATGTTCCCAATGCTTACCGCGCTTATATGGCAGGCTTTAATTATCCTGAGCTGCAGGTTGGCGGCATCGGCGGCGGTTTTGGCCGCAAGATTGTCATGGGTCCGATTTCCTTTGACGATGAGGATGCGCGAATGATGAACGAAATGGCCAAAGCAGGCTTAAAGGCATATTTTCAGCCGGTTCCTGATGATAAGGAAGTTTCGTGGCAGGATGTTAAGGCGAAGCATTATCCGAATTTATAAGGAAAGAAAGGAAACTATATGAAACCTGTATTTGTTAGAAAACCCACTGAGGAACAAAAGGCATTGCTGCTGGCACAGCCGACATGGGAACATGAGCCGGAAACATGGGAAGCCAGCTATGATGAGCGTGAAGAAACTTGTTTAGTCATTGAAGGGGAAGCCTATGTGCAGACTCAAGATGGCATCCGCTATCACTTCGCAGCCGGGGATTTGGTTACTTTCCAGCCGAATATGGACTGCATCTGGTGTGTTGAAAAGAAAATTAAAAAGCATTATATCTTTGATATGAAATAAGCTAAAAGACAGTTCTATCGCTGATCAGCGCAAGGACTGTTTTTCTTTTCGGAGGCTGTCACATATGATAAAATAATAAAAAAGTAGGAGGATCTTATATGCATAATGGAACGCTTTGGCTGGATCAGGACGGCAACCCAATTCAGGCGCATGGAGGCATGATCGCAAAGTTTAAAGACCGTTATTATTGGTATGGTGAGCATAAGGGAGCTGATAACTGCCCTCATCAAACACGCGTTGATGTCATTGGCATTGCCTGTTACTCATCGACTGATCTGCATACGTGGAAATATGAGGGATTGGCATTATCCGCTGATGAGCAGGCTGACAATTATCTTCATCCAAGCTGTGTTTGTGAGCGTCCCAAGGTCATCTATAATGAATTAAATGATGAATATCTGCTTTGGTTTCATGCGGATGATGCACAGTATTATTACGCGGGTGTAGGTGTTGCCCGTTCTAAGCATCCGCAGGGACCTTTTCATGATGTCAGATTTATGCAGCCCAATCGCCTTGACAGCCGGGATATGACATTGTTTAAAGATCAAAATGGCAAAGCGGTATTAATTCACAGCTCCAATTACAATAAAACAATGGTACTGGCAGAATTAAATGACGCTTATGATGATGTCACCGGTTTTTATACTTCGGCGCTCATCGATCAGGAACGCGAGGCGCCGATACTCTTTAAGAAAGCCGATACCTATTACATGATTACCTCAGGCTGTACTGGCTGGCATCCCAACGCAGCGCTTTATGCTAAATCAAACCATCTGTACAGCGGCTGGAAGCTGATTGACAATCCATGCTCAGGCAAGAATTACCGCAAAACATTTAATGCTCAGGCATCTTATGTGTTTGAAAGCGATGGGCAGTACATACTTATGCTTGATCATTGGCAGCCTGATGATTTGCAGCATTCAGGGTACAGCTTTTTGCCAATCACTTTTACTGAAGATGGCATTGAGGTAATCTGGCAGGATCAATTTTAAATAAATCATTTGCGCTTTTTCATTAAATATAGGGTATAATCAAGTTATAGAACGTAGGAGAGTAAGAATCATGAAAGTACTTGTATTTGGATCATTAAACATTGATACTATTTATAAGCTGGAGCATATCGTGCAGCCAAACGAGACAATCTGCGCTTCCGGCTGTGAAATCTCAGCAGGCGGCAAGGGATTGAATCAGGCAATGGCATTTGCCAAAACCGGACTGCCAGTCTATATTGCCAGCAATCTTGGAAGAAATGGACAGGTATTAGCTGATACGCTGAAAAGCGGCAATGTTGATATATCACTGCTGAACCATGTCGATGAAGACAGCGGTCAGGCAATTATCCAGGTGGATAAGGCAGGCAATAATGCAATCATTGTCAGCGGCAACTGCAATGAGCATATCAGTGAAGCATATATTGATTCAGTGCTGCCGCATTTTGAAAAGGGAGATATTCTGGTTATTCAAAATGAAATCAACAACCTTCATTTAATTATTGAAAAAGCTAAGGCTGCCGGTTTGATCATTGTGTTTAATCCTTCACCGTATAATCATGTGATTGAGACATTGCCGATGGATAAGATTGATTATTTGTTTATCAATGAGGTAGAGGGCAGACAGCTGAGCGGTTCTGATAATGAAAAAGAGATTCCACGGCTGATTTTGGAAAGATACCCGGCAATCAAGGTGATTCTGACATTGGGAGAACGCGGGGCTGTCTATGCTGATGAAAATCAATATGTCTATGAACCGGCGATTAAAACAGAGGTCGTGGATACTGTGGGTGCCGGCGATACATTTACCGGTTACTTTATCTATGGCATCATGAGCCGTAAGTCAGTAAAGGAATGCCTGAACATGGCATCGACTGCCAGCTCAATCGTTATCGGCAGACATGGTGCGGGTAATTCGATTCCAACCTTGGATGAGGTAGAAAAGGCGCTGTAATAGAAACAAAAAGGTTTCAACCTGTTATATGGCTGAAACCTTCTTTTTGATTATTCAATCATTTCACCTTTTGCGTTAAAGCTTACCTTGAATAGTAACATTCTGTTGATTCTTAATCAATAAAAGCCTCACATTCATGAGGCCTAGGCTTTATTTACTTGTATATTCAATCAGCACAGTTTCTCCCATTTTGGCTTGGCCGCCGGTATGAAATGCTGTCAGTTCATAATCATTGTGATTCATGATAATCATCGGCGTCGTTAGTGAGATACCCTTTGACTTAACAAAATCAGTGTCAACCTTGATGATTGGATCACCAGCTTTTACTTCTGTATTTACATCCACAAGTGCGCTGAAGCCTTCACCGCCCAGATTTACTGTATCCAAACCAATATGCACAAGCAATTCCAAGCCGTCTGCCAGCTTCATACCAAATGCGTGTCTTGTTTCCGGTATTAATACGATTGTGCCATCCGCTGGTGCCGCAACGATATTGCCTTCTGGAATGATCGCAATCCCTTCACCCATCATCTTCTGCGCAAAGACTGGATCATCAACCTCGCTTAAATCAATCACCTTGCCATCTACCGGCGCTGTCAGCGTCTTAACCGTATTCTTTTCTTTTTTTAAAAAGTTGAACATATTTTCCTCCTAGGGTTAAAAAAGGCATGAGCGCTATCAAAGAAATAGAACTCATGCCTGATTTAACAGTAACATTGTTGCCACTATCTTAAATTTTTCAAACGTGTTTGTCAACCCCTAAAAGCTTAAAATCAAAAAAATAAATATTTTTCCTGAAAGCGTTGACAAACGAGATTGGATTGGCTATAATCAAACCGTAATCAAGGATTGTTACTGTTAAGCAGGCAAGACCGAACATGAAGGTATATCACTTTTTTGTTTGGTTTTTTTATTTATCGGAGGGAGATTTGTATGAAAGTACTTCGTGTATTCAATAACAACATAGTGGCCACTAGAACCGACGATAATAAAGATGCGATCGCTCAAGGTGCCGGCATTGGTTTTCAAAAGAAACCCGGTGATACGATTGATGCGGAAAAGATTGAACGGATGTATTATATCCTTGATGAACATATGAGTAAGTTTAATGAATTATTTGATCAGACACCGATTGAGTATTTCCAAATTGCTGAAATGATTATGGAAGAGGTTAAGAAACAGCTGCATGTGAATCTCAGCAATCAGATTGTAATCGCGCTCACTGATCATATCTACTTCGCTGTTCAGCGTCAGCAGGAGGGAGTACAGCTTCCCAATCTGATGATCAGTGAAATCAGAACGATGTATCGGGATGAATATAAGCTTGCACTTTGGTCATTGGATATTATCGAACAGATTACCGGCATCCGCCTTGATGAAGATGAAGCGGGTTATATTACGATGCATATCGTCAATGCGACAATGCAGAGTACAACCGATAAAACTACAAGTATTCTGCTGTTTACTAAAGGTGTGCTTGATGTGATTCGTCAGGAATTTAATATTAAGCTTAATCCGGATCAGCTGGATGCGGCTAGATTGATGACGCATTTAAAGTTTTTGGCTCAGCGTATCTTTCAGGGTGAAAGCAGTGAACTGAATGAGGTTGAGGATATGTATGATCTGCTGATAAAAAAGGATGACCGATTAAAGAACTGTATCATTAATGTCACTACTTATATCGAACAGACATTTAATTATACATTATCAAGACAGGAGCAGGTGTATCTGATGATTCATTTGCTTAAAGTAGTAAAATAGAAGGATTGTTACTGATAAGCAGGCAAGACCTATAAGATGAACCTTTATAAAAGGGGATTTTATAGGTCTTTATTTTATTTATAACATTATTTAAAGGAGAAAAATGATGAAAGACAAAATTATGGGAGTAATGGAGAAATTCTCCAAAGCAATGGTTCAGCCGCTCAGCTATATCTCAGTAGCGGGTATGATTCTGGTTATCGGCGTATTGCTGACCAACACAACAATTACCGGCATGCTGACATTCTTACAGGCAGCGCCGATTCAGTTAGCAGGTAATTTACTATATCAATGTATCATGGCAATTATCAATAACCTCGGTTTAATCTTTGCCGTAGGTATTGGAGCAGCATTGGCTAAAAAGGAAAAGCATCAGGCGGCTATGGTTGGTCTGCTTGCATATATCATGTTCCTGACAGCTAATAATGTAACCTTGTCAACCAATGGCTTGTTGGCTGAACCAAGTGCGATGCTTGGCCTTTACGGTACTGGTCAATCAACGGTATTGGGAATGCAGGTTACCGATATGGGTGTATTCAGCGGTATCATTCTTGGCTGTCTGACTGGTTATGTATTTAATAAAACATGTGAAGCCCGCTTCAAAGGCTATTGGGCGATGTATTCAGGAACTCGTTTCAGTTTTGCATGCATGGTTGGTGTTTCAATTCTGTTTGGTTTTGGCTGTACTTATGTTTGGCCATTTGTACAAAGTGTGATCACAGCCTTGGCACAGGTTATCGCTAATTCAGGTGAATTTGGTTTATTCTTATATGGTATGCTTGAACGTCTGTTGATTCCTACCGGTCTTCATCATTTAGTCTACGCGCCATTCCAGTTTGGTGATCTTGGCGGTACGCTGGCATTAGGTGAAACAACAGTCGTTGGTGCTTATCCGATCGTTATGACTGAACTGCAGATGGGTGTGCCATTCTCTGATTCAATCTATTACATGGGTACGGGTCTTGCGAAGACATTCGGTTATATCGGTATCTGCGCAGCCTTCTACTTTACCGCTTATCCGGAGAATAAAAAGAATATTAAAAATATATTGATTCCATTAGTAATGACGGCTTCACTGGCTGGTATTACGGAACCGATCGATTTCATGTTTGCCTTCACCGCGCCGCTCTTATTCCTTGTGCATTCAGTAATTGCCGGTACATTCTTAGCCTTGCTGAAAGTATTTAATGTTCACGCGATGAGCACTGGTTTAATCAATGGCTTTGTCATGAATCTGGCTGCCGGTATGGAAAGAACAAACTGGCCGGTATTCTATCTCATCGCTGCGGCTGAAATTGTTGTCTATTTCTTAGTCTTTGTTTTCCTGATTAAGAAATTCAAGCTGCATACACCAGGCCGTGAGGAAAAGGTGCTGGAGAATAATGAACAAGCATCAGCATCAGCTGCCGGCAGTGCGATGGCTGAAGCACAGATCATGGCGATTATTGAAGGCTTAGGCGGCAAAGCGAATATCAAGGGTGTAGAAAACTGCTTCACACGTCTGCGTGTTGATGTGGCAGATATGGCATTAGTGAATGAAGCGAAAATTAATGAAACAAAAAACAGCGGCATTGTGAAACGCGGCAATAATGTACAGATTATCTATGGTTTGGAAGTACCGCAGATCCGCAAGGCTGTTGATGAAAAGCTTGCGTCATTATAAAAAAGAAAGGTGGAAATTAAAATGATTATTACTATTGTAGGCGGCGGCAGTACATTTACGCCGGGTATTGTTACTTCGATTGCATTAAGACAAAAAGAATTAGGTGTTACAGAAGTTCGTTTATATGATATTGACGGAGAACGTCAAAGCAAGGTGGGTGTTGTTGTTGACTGGATTTTAAAGGATATGAAATCTCCGATCAAATTAACGGTTACCACAGACAAAAAAGAAGCTTATACAGACGCGAAATTTATCTTTGCGCAAATGCGTGTCGGCAAATATGCAATGCGTGAACAGGATGAAAAAATTTCCTTGCGTCATGGTGTTGTAGGACAGGAAACATGTGGCTGCGGCGGTATGGCTTATGGTCTGCGTACTATTTTCCCAATGATTGAAATGATTGATGATGTAGAGAAATATGCCGCAAAGGATCATTGGATTTTAAACTATTCCAACCCGGCAGCTATTGTGGCAATCGCTTGCCAGAAGCTGAGACCTAATGCACGGATTATCAATATCTGTGATATGCCGATCGCAATTATTGAAATGATCGGTAAATGCGTTGGTATTAAGGATTACACAAACATTGATGTTGATTACTTTGGTTTAAATCACTTTGGCTGGTTTACCCGCATGGAATATGAAGGCCGTGATGTAGCGGCAGAAATCCGTGCTTATGCGAAGGAACATGGTATCCTGCTGCCTAAGGAGCATATTGAGGCGCTTAAGAAGCATGAAGCAACAGGGGATCGTCATGCCAATCAGTCTTGGATCAAGGTATGGACAAACGCAGCCCGTTTGATGGAATTATGTCCGGAATATATTCCTAATACTTATTTGACTTACTATTTATTCCCGAAGGAAAATGTTGAACATTCAGATTCGAATCACACACGCGCTAACGAAGTAATGGAAACTCGTGAAAAGGCATTGTTTGAAGGAGTTGATCGTTATCTGGCAACGGGTGAAATTGATAAAAAGGTATTCTATGCCGGTGCGCACGGAAACTTCATCGCTGATTTAGCCGTAGCACTCTTAGGTGATGAGAAGAAGAAATTCATCATCATTGAACCAAATAACGGTAAGGTGCCAAATCTGCCGGATGACACGATGATTGAATTACCGGCATGGATCACTAAGAACGGTCCTGAATTGATTGGTATTGAACCAATTTCCACTTTCTACAAAGGCATGATTGAACAGCAGAACGCTTGTGAGCATCTGCTTGTGGAAGGTGCGATTGAAGGTTCTTATACAAAAGTGCTTCAGGCGTTTGCATTGAATAAAACAGTGCCGTCAATTGAAGTGGCTAAAGAAGTGCTTGATGAAATGATTGAAGCAAACAAGGCTTACTGGCCTGAATTAAAATAAGCGAAAAGGTTGGTTTTAGGAGATATACTCTTAAAATCAACCTTTTGTTTAGTATAAAAATAGTTAACTCAGAAGTTTGCTGCTGGTTGGCGCTGAGTCTTCATCCGCCTTTTCTTTATCAACTAAGGAAATCGTTTGGGCATCTCTGCGGTAAACGTGGAAGTTTGCCCATGAAATTGGGCTGGCTTCAAATTCTGCCTGCGCAGCATCAAGGACAGCAGGCAGATCCCAAGCGATAAAATCAAGATAACCGCAGTATATGCCGGTCGCACCGCCGGTAAAGGTAACCGCATGTTCACCAGCACTTTTTAAAATAGCGGCTTCAATCATATCTCTGAAATCAAGTACAGCATTCTTTGGCGCATCATTAAAGGCATCCAGTGAGTAACAGAAGAAGCCAGGTACCGCACCATCCTTATGGAAAGCATCCATCGTCTGATGTTCATGATTCAGATATTCATTGATCAAATTCGGACAGCGGGTGGACCCAACATAGATATCCATGCGCCAATCCGCCTTCATGTCATTATCCGGATCAAGCTGATAACCAATATAGCTTCTTTCTAAATAGGCTTCAGCACTGAACTGTAAATCAAAACCTTTTTCAGTCAGTAAATCCGGCAGCTTGGCAAGGGAATGAGCCGCCTCTGCTTTTGGTTTGCCGATTACTTCAAACTCATCAATCAGCATCATAGCATTAATTTCACCCAGCGTCTGATCGGTGAGTACAGATAAAAACCACCAAGCCCGGCCTTCATCCGCTTCAAGCAATTTTACTAAAGCTTCACAATATAAAGTCAGGTCAATTTTTCTTTTATCTGTGACATTAATCCAAACCTGTACATCATCGGCGCTGATTTGAATATCTTCATAACGCAGGGCAAAACCATTGGAAGCCTGTCTGCCTACCCATATATTCCATTGCGGCAAAGATGGTGCTTGACGCTTAAAATAGACTAGCTTGAATAAGGTACTGAAATTACCTTCCGGTGAGAGAATTAATTCATATTGCTTTCCATTAAAACCTAGTTCAAATGCGATATCCTCAAATGCTAATGAGAGAATGGCATGACATTTTTCCATTAATTGTTCACTGACCTCATCTCGATTACGCACATCCATCAGACTGCGCAGTTCAGCCTCACCTTCTATAAATGCCTGCCAGCATTCAGCCGTGCGTTGACTGAAATTCTTGCGGAAGCGGGGCATCGTCAAACATTTGCGGCAGCTTCGGATAAAGGCCAGCGTATCCTCATCATTTGGACGGGCTGCCAGCGCCTGTTCAAAATAAGGCAGTGCATTATATTCCTGATCTAAGTAATAATAGGCATAACCTATGCGAAAATTCCAAAAGTGATCGCCTTTAAAATATTCTTCATGCGGTTTCAGCAGCGCAATCGCTTTCTTAAAAAGAGAACGGTCTTCAGTGGACGCTAAATTATTGTAGGCTCGGGCTAATTCACTGTCTAATTCGGGTGTGCGTTCATTTGATGGCAAGGCTTCAATCGCTTCAATGATTTTATTATATTCATCGTTTTCATGCCAAATCTGGCACTGTTCTAAGATGTTCATAGTTTTTTCTCCCAGCTGTGTGCTTGATAAACATAGTCGATTGATTTCATTCTAATATTCATATCACGGATTGTCAAGGGTTGCGCAAAGGCTGTCGACAGTACCTGAATACCTCCAAAATTGCTGCTGATTTATGACAAAATACAAAATAATGGCTGATTATTTGAAGGTTAATGCAAGATTAAAAGCAAATGGATAAAAAATTGACAAAACTATCACAAAAGGTCTTGTTTTTTTATTAACAACTGCTATAATAATATTACAGTGAACGTGTTCACTTAAATTCAGGAGGGACATATGAAGAAAGGTATATTAGTTGGTATCTCGGCATTGATGGCCTTAAGTTTAGGCGCTTGTTCAACACCGGCAGAGAAACCGGAAGAACCGAAAACAGGTTATACGGCAGGTACTTTTACAGGTACATCCAGAGGTATGAAGGGCGACATGAATGTTGATGTAACCTTCAGCGATTCCGAAATTACGAAGATTGAAATTACGACAACCAATGATACATATGGTGTTGGTTATGGATTAGACATGACACCTTATGAAACATTGCCAGGCAAGATTCTTGAAACACAATCCTTAAATATTGATGCAATTACTGGTGCGACGATTACGAGTAATGCAATTTTGAGTGCTGTCGGCGATGCGGTAAAACAAGCTGGCGGTGATGTTGACGCGTTAAAGGCAGTGGAAGTTGAAAAGGCAGGGGCAAAGGATGAAACATTAGATGCTGATGTTGTTATCGTAGGTGCCGGCGCAGCGGGTATGAGTGCGGCTTTAGAAGCATCCAATGCCGGTGCGAAGGTTATTATTCTTGAAAAACAAGGAATCCCAGGCGGTGCGACTACACTGAGCGGCGGTAAATTACTGGCAGCAGGTACTGAATTCCAGGAAGCTGCTGGTTTTGAAGGTGATACACCGGAAGCATTATATGATTATCTAAAAGGTGTCGGCGGTGATCTGATCGATGATGAAAAGCTTCATGAATTTACAGATAATGCGCTGGGTGATTTTAATTGGCTGATTGATAACGGCGTAGTTGTTAAGGATGTGGAACCAATTCATTCATCAATTACTCCTTGGCGTGTACACAATACGCTTGAAAAAGCGGGCATGACAAACGGCAACGGCGGTTTGATTACTGTACCATTAGTGAAGGCTGTTCAGGCTACTGATGCTGAAATTAAATATAATGTATCAGCAAATGAATTATTAACAAATGAAAATGGTGATGTTGTAGGTGTTGTTGGGGTTAAGCCTGACGGATCAAAGGTAACGGTTAACGCGAAGTCAGTAATTATCGCAACTGGCGGTTATGCGCAGAATAAAGAAATGATTTCTCGTTATCCATCAGCTGAAGGCTATGTAACTTCAGTTCCTAGAGGTAATGTCGGTGATGGTCTTACTATGAGTGAAGCTGTCGGTGCGCAGATTTTCAATGCACCAAGCACACAAATCGTATTTACAAGCTTTACAAGCGGTGTCGGCATCAATGAAGAAGCAGGCTTAATCGTAAATGAAAAAGGCGAACGTGTTGTTGATGAATTCACTTATCAATATCATGTAGCTGAAGCGTTAGTTAACTCTGGCAGCAAGATCGGCTGGTATATCGCAAGTGCAAATGATCCAGCGCCAACAGTACAATACGCAATGACTTTAGATTCAACATTAAAAGCTGAATCAGCAGAAGAATTAGCGGCACTGATGGGTGTTGATCCTACAACATTCGCATCAGCAGTAGCACGTTACAATGAATTATGCGCGGCTGGCAATGATGAAGATTTCGGCAAACCAGCTGATAAAATGAATGCTCTTGAAGGTACAATTTATGCTATTGAAATGAAACCGGTTGTTACGGTAACTTACGGCGGTCTGGTAACTGATGTGGAAGCTCAGGTACTTGATACAAACAATACGCCGATCAAGGGTCTGTATGCGGCAGGTGAGGTTGCCTTTACTGGCTTATTCGGTACTGAATATCCTTGCTGCGGTATGGCTATCGGATCAGCTGTGCGTTTTGGACGGATTGCGGGTATCAATGCTGCAAAATAGTTAAAAATAAGGTATAATAAATCTGCTAAAGAAAAGCTGTCGGCATCGGCAGCTTTTACTTCTAAGGATAGGAGTGATTTTATGGGTATCCGAGATGAACAGAAAAAAGAAACTTACCGAAAAATTCATCAGGCAATTACTGAATTGGTAAAAGAAAAGAATTATGATTCAATCACAATCAGAGAGATTTGTCAGAAGGCGGATATTTCGATTGGTTCTTATTATAAGCATTTTAATTCCAAGGATGATATCATTGTCCAGCAGTCAATGAAAAGCTCACTGCATACCCGTGAAGAAATTGCACCGAGGCTGAATCGTGAAACTGGCTTGGCTAACCTTGAGGTCTATCTTGAGATGCAGAATGAATTGCTGAATGGCAATGATGTCGAATGGCTGCGTGAAATTTTCCGAATCTATCTCTATCACCGCGCGGATACAATGCCGGATAAAAACAGCATTAACTATCAGGTATTGAAAAAGGTTGTCAGCGCCGGTCAAAAAGACGGCAGCATCCGCAACGATATACCCGCTGATGAGTTGGCATGGATTGTATTAAAAATGATTATCGCTAACTATTTCTGTTACTGCATGCAGGAAGGGGATTTCAATTTGGGTGAGGTTATGATTAAGGAGATACTTGCATTGTGCAGAGGAAGCAAGTATTAGGTTAAGCTTCCACTTCATAAAAATGTGCATATGCACATAAAATTTAAATGAACATTGGAATTCAGAGCAGCAAGCTGTTTAATACTTCCACAAATCGCGGCATGAATTGTACTTCATCAAGAAGCAGATAATTAATAAACTTGAAGCACACCTTGGGATCTCTTAATTCCTCATTCTCAATGCCGTTTAGGGCAATCTCGATGATATGACCGGCATCAACATCATTCTCCAATATCTCTTAAATATAGTAAACAGCAAAAAAATTTGCCGCATCTGCAAATACCGGTAAATTCTTTAATCGTTCCGTTATCTTATCTATCAATCAGCTGCTGCAAGTAAGATGCTGAAGGTTACTGATAGCGGCCTTTTTTCTATATGAAAGCCCATTAATGAATGGGCTAAATTACACACTTTATATGAGTTGACTGCATTTTGCGGCTAATGCCACAATTTTCTCATAGATTGTATCAATCACTTTATTAAATTCTTCATCATTTTTATCTGTTGGATCATCAAGTCCCCAATCTTCCTGATATTTGCATGGAATAGCAGGACATTCAACATTGCATCCCATAGTAATAACAATATCGATAGGCGGCAGTTCTTCGATGAGCTTTGAATATTGTGTTGCCTCCATATCAATCTGATATCTTTCTTTCATCAGACGTACTGCATCCTGATTGATCTGCGGCTTGGTTTCTGTACCGGCAGAGTAACTTTCAAAAGCATCAGCAGCCAGCTGTTTGCCAAGTGCTTCAGCGATTTGACTGCGGCAGGAATTATGCACACAAATAAATGCTACCTTTGGTAAATGTTCTTTCATTACTAGATACCTTTTAAAATATCTTTTACTTCTGTCACGGATAATACTTTGCCATAAGCTACGACTTTGCCATCAACTACTAAAGCTGGTGTGGACATAACTCCATAGCTGGCAATTTGCGCAAAATCAGTAATGTGATCAATCGAATAATCCAACGCTAATTCTTCAACCGCTGTACGGACAGCTTTCTCTAAGGCTTGGCATTTTGCGCAGCCAGAGCCTAAGATTTTAATACCCTTATCCGATTTCAGCTTCTCCGCCTCCGCAATAGCATCAACATTACAATTACAGCAAGTTTTTTTTTCTTCTTTCTTTTTAAATAATTTCATTTTAACTACCTCCGATTTATTAAATTAAGAACCCATGAAACAGATTAAATAGATAACCAACAGCAATAATGCCTAACGTGCAAATCACGATAAATAAAGTTAATAGTTTAGGCTTTACGGCTTTCTTGAGCATAATTATTGATGGCAGGCTTAATGTTGTTACCGCCATCATAAATGCCAAAATTGTACCTAACTGCGCGCCTTTGGCAAGCAATGCCTCTGCCACTGGTATCGTACCGAAAATATCGGCATACATCGGGATACCCACCAGTGCAGCTAATACAACACCCAAGGGGTTATTGCTTCCCAAGACGGTTTCAATCCAGCTCTCTGGTATCCAGTTATGGATAATAGCGCCAATACCTACACCTACTAATATATAAGGAAATACCTTTTTAAATGTTTCCGCAACCTGTTCTTTGGCATATTGCACCCGCTCCTTTTTGGTAAGCGCCGGTGAACTGATGTCTACATTACTAGCATGGTATACAAAATCCTCGACGTACTTTTCCATGTGCATCTTTTCAATCAAGGTACCGCCAACTACCGCAATGACCAAGCCGATAAGGACGTAGGCAATCGCAATCTTTACGCCAAAAATGCTCATCAGTAAGACAAGACTTCCTAAATCAACCATTGGCGAAGATATAAGAAACGAAAAGGTAACGCCTAATGGCAATCCTGCACTTGTAAAGCCAATAAACAAGGGAATTGATGAACATGAACAAAAGGGTGTGACGGTACCCAGCAGGGCAGATAAGATATTTGCCTTAATGCCATGAAATTTACCGAGTATTTTCTTACTTCTTTCCGGTGGAAAATAACTCTGGATATAAGAGATAAAGAAAATTAACAGGCATAATAAGACGGTAATCTTAATCACATCATAGATAAAGAACTGCACACTGCCGCCTAATTGACTGTTGATATCCAATCCCATTGCTGATAAAACGTCATTGAGCAAGGTGTTTAACCATTTCATGCCTAATAGCTGATCTTGAAGAAACAGCCAGATAGTTTTGATTGTTTCCAAAATAATCACTTCCTTCATATCAAAATATTTTGATATATATTAGTTTTATAAAAGCCATCCGAAGATGACCTCTATTCACCACATTTTAAATATGTTTTTGATTCAGGCATTGTCAGCTCTATAAGACGCTTTGCGGCATACTCACTGCCAGCTTGACTAAGACTGTAATGAGTCCATTTACCATCTTGTCTGCTGGTTACAATACCAGAGTCACAAAGTATTTTCATATGATAGGATAAAGCCGATTGTCCAATGTTCATGGCCTGAATTAAAACACATGCGCACTTTTCACCGCTTTTTAAATGATTTATAATTGCCAACCGTTTTTCATCACAGAGTGCTTTAAATATTTTGGCGTCACTTGAATAATCAGTCATTTTATCACTCCTCAAATCAAATTATTTTGATATAAGAATCATAACTGATGTTAAAAGCTTTGTCAATGACATATCAAAAATAATTGATGTGAAAAAGTATATAGATCAAATTATATACATAAATAAACGTAGTTCTTGAAAGCTTCATAAAGCACTGGTCAATGTGAATGATCATTCTAAGAATTAAAAAGGATTCATTTTAACATTCATTGAATCCTTTCTGTGTAATCTAAATTTTATAAATAACAGCAGATTAACTGCTTTTACATTCTGATTATTATATTCTTATTTTGATGTGAAAAAAGCGTCATTTTTGGTAAGCAGATACAAACAATATTGATTCATACTTATGCCTTCTTTCTTAGAATGTTCTGCAAGTGATTTATGCAAACTGCGAGGTATACGCAATTTAAACTGTCCTGAATAATCTTCAAGTGAATCTGGTTCATAAATTTCTATTCCTTCTTCCAACGCAGCTTCAAGCCATGCTTTCTTAGCATCTTGAGCATTGATTATAGCATCTTGCACAGTATCACCACAGGTAATACATCCAGGTAAATCAGGATAGGATAATACATATCCTCCTTCATCCTTATTTTCTACAATTTCCATGCGATAGGACAATGCCATGTAATCATTTAACTTCTTCATTATTCCTCCTATTTATCCTATTTATATTATATATGGTATCAATTATTATTTGATTATAGGGAAAATTAAATACCAATCAGCTAATTTAAGTCATTCTATCAGCCATTGATGTATTAGCTGGTTCAATGAATACCATCATCAGCCTCCATAGATTTTCCTTTTATCGCCATTTATGTTAAAATAATTAATACATAATAAAAGGGGGAGTTAAATGCGAAAGGTTTGTCGTTATGGCTTATCAATCAGCCTGCTGGTACTGATTGATCAATGCATTAAATTATTTATTGACCGCTACTGGTTTAACTCTACGTTTACCATCATCAACAACTTGCTGCGTTTTCGTCCGATTATCAATGTGAATTTATCGTGGGGCGGCAATTATTTCACCTTTCTCAGCAATCCATGGGTCGCGAATATCCTCAATATCATCGTCATCATAATTGTACTGGTAAGTTTTTATCATTATAAACAGACATTGAATAAATATGAGCCGTGGGCAACAATTGTATTTGTACTTTTAATGGCCGGCAGTATTTGTTCATTAATTGACAAATTATTTTGGGGCGGCAGTCTTGATTTTATCCAGATTCCTTTATTTTTTACCTTTGATTTAAAGGATTGCTACTTAAGCTTGGCGGTGTTGATTTTTGTATTTTTGAGTATGTATCACGAACGCTGCAAACGGTAAGAAAACGCTTTCAATTTTGGTTGACCGCATATCTTCATCATGGTAAGATTATACTAGAAAAGAAGCTAACCAACATATCGGATGAAGGATATGGGAGAGACCGTAGGGCGCCGAAGGGGCAGTTGCAAATAAACTCTCAGGCAAAAGGACCATATCCAGACGAAACTCTGGAAAGATAAAAACACCGACGAAGCAACTTCTAAGGAAGGAAATCTTTCAGGTAAAAAGACAGAGATGCATAGTTTTTCTATGTGTCTTTTTTTGTTGGAGCGGAAAGGTGAGCTATGGAATTAAAAACTCCGTTATATGAAACACATTTAAGCATTAAAGGTAAGATGGTTCCTTTTGCCGGTTATTTGATGCCGGTGCAGTATGAGCATGGCATTCTGGCAGAGCATAAAGCGGTCAGAGAACAATGCGGTTTATTTGATGTATCCCATATGGGAGAAATAGTTTGCAGCGGTAAAGATGCTTTGCTTAATATCAATTATCTGCTGAGTAATGATTTCACAGAAATGGAAGCCGGCAGCTGCCGGTATTCACCGATGTGTAATGAACAGGGCGGTGTCGTTGATGATTTGATTGTTTATAAGCTGAATGATGAAGCTTATTTTATCGTTGTTAATGCATCGAATAAGGATAAGGATTATGCATGGATGAAGGCCCATCAGCAGGGTAATGTGGAATTTAAGGATTTATCAGGAGATATTGCTCAGCTGGCATTACAGGGTCCAAAGGCGGAGGCCATTTTGAGCCGGTTATGCACAGAGTTGCCGGATAAGTATTACAGCTTTAAAGCTAATGTGGATGTCGGCGGGCTGAAGGCGCTGGTATCACGGACAGGATATACGGGTGAAGATGGTTTTGAGATTTATCTGGCGAATAAGGATGCGGCAGCTTTATGGGAAATGCTGATGCAAGAAGGGCAAGCAGATGGTTTGCTGCCATGTGGCTTGGGAGCTCGTGATACACTGCGGCTGGAAGCGGCGATGCCATTATATGGGCATGAGATGAATGATGAGATTACCCCATTAGAAACTAATTTAAAGTTTGCGGTTAAATTAAATAAAGCAGCTTTCATCGGCAAAGAGGCTTTGCTGGCACAGACGGTTAAACGGACAAGAGTGGGTTTAAAGGTTATTGGCCGCGGTATTGTGCGGGAAGCCATGCCGGTGTATAAAGAAGATCAAAAGATTGGGGTTACAACATCTGGAACCATGTCGCCGACCTTAAATGCCGCAATTGCTATGGCATTGATTGATAAGGAATATAAAGAAATGGGTACAAAAGTGGAAGTTGAGGTAAGGGGACGCCGTGTAGAAGCGGAAATTGTCCGTCTGCCTTTTTATAAAAAATAACAAGTCCAAGGAGGAACTAACAATGAAGGTTATTGAAAATTATTTTTACACAAAATCACATGAATGGATTCAATTGCTTGAGGATGGCACTGCTTTAATCGGATTAAGTGATTATGCCCAAAATGAATTAGGCGATCTGGTTTTTGTAAATCTGCCGGAAGTCGGCGATGATTTAATTGTCGGTGAAATGTTTGCGGATGTAGAATCAGTAAAAGCCGTTTCTGATGTATTTGCACCTATTAACGGTAAGGTTTTAGAAATTAATGAGGAGCTTTTAGACGCACCGCAGAAAATTAATGAAGATCCATACGGCGCTTGGTTTGTTAAAGTGGAGGGTGATGTTAAGCCTGAAACATTATTGGATGCAACCGCTTATCAGGAATATCTAACTGAGTTGGAGGCATAGGCGTTTTATGGGTAATTATGTACCTAATACAGCACAGCAGCAAAAGGCGATGCTTGAAGCAATCGGCATGGCAAGCTATGATGAATTGTTTTCAGTTATTCCTGATTCTGTCAAGCTGGATCACCTCGATCTGCCTGAAGGTCTCAGTGAATTAGAGGTTCAGCGCTTGATTACTGCGTTAGCTGCTAAGAATACGGTATATCCAACAATTTTTAGAGGTGCTGGTGCTTATCGTCATTATATTCCGGCAATTGTTAAGAATGTAATCAGCAAAGAGGAGTTCATTACTGCTTATACGCCTTATCAGGCTGAAATCAGTCAAGGGATTCTGCAGTCAATCTTTGAGTATCAGACAATGATCTGTGAACTGACCGGTATGGATGTCAGCAATGCTTCTGTTTATGATGGCGCCAGCGCGGCAGCTGAGGCAGTGGGTATGTGCTGTGAGCGTAAACGTCAGAAAGTAGTTGTTTCCGCAGCGATTCATCCGCAGACACTGGCAGCGGTTAAAACTTATTGCTGGGGCAAGGATCGTGAGGTTGTGGTAATTCCAGAACGTGACGGCATTACTGATTTAGCGGCATTGTCAAACTTGCTTGATGAAGCATGTGCCTGTGTTTTGATTCAGCAGCCCAATTATTATGGTCATTTAGAACCTTGTGAAGAGATATCAGCGCTTGCTCATCAGGCGGGTGCTAAGAGTATTATGAGCTGTAATCCAATCATGCTTTCCATCTTGCCGACACCAAGAGAATGCGGTGCTGATATTGCTGTTGGTGAAGGACAGCCTTTGGGTATGTCTTTGGCTTTTGGCGGACCCTATCTTGGATTTATGAGTACGGTTGAAGCCATGGGCCGCAAGCTGCCGGGACGAATTGTCGGTGAAACGGTGGATGTCGAGGGTAAACGGGCTTATGTGTTAACACTGCAGGCTCGTGAACAGCATATCCGGCGTGAAAAAGCATCCAGTAATATTTGTTCCAATCAAGCATACTGCGCATTGAACGCGGCTGTTTATATGGCGGCGATGGGTGCTTCTGGTATGCAGGAAGCTGCCAGTCAGTGTATTTCTAAAGCTCATTATCTGATGAAACAGTTGGTGAATAGTGGTCTTGAACGTGTTTATCCGCAGGAATTCTGTCATGAATTTGTACTGCGTTCACCAATACCATGTACGATACTTTTAAAGGCATTAAAGGAAAAAGGCATTTTGGGCGGTTTGCCGCTGAATGAATTTGATCTGCTATGGTGCGCTACGGAAATGAATACCAAGGAAGAAATGGATCTATGCGCAGAGACGGTGAAGGAGGTGCTGAATCATGCGTTTACTCTTTGATTATGAAAATCAGCAGAAACAAAGCACTTATCTTCCTAAATGCGATGTTGAGAGGACGGAGTTATCACTTAAACGCAAGCAGAAGCTGCATCTTCCGGTTTTGTGTGAAAATGAAATCAGCCGTCATTATACCGAATTAGCAAAGCAGACACATGGCGTCAATGATGGCTTCTATCCGCTTGGCTCGTGTACGATGAAGTACAATCCTAAAATTAATGATGCCCTGGCAAGTCTTGGCGGTTTTACTGAAATTCATCCGCTGCAGGATCTTGAAAGTGTGCAGGGCTGTCTGGAATTAATGAAGCAGACGGAAAAAGCACTTTGTACGATTACTGGTATGGACGCGATGACTTTTCAGCCCGCGGCCGGTGCGCATGGTGAATTCTGCGGCTTGCTGCTGATTAAGAAATATCATGAAATGCGCAATGACTTAAAACGTAATAAAATTATTATTCCCGATTCGGCTCATGGCACCAATCCGGCGAGTGCAAGTATGGCGGGCTTTAAGGTTGTCACGATTGCTTCTAAAGAAGACGGCTGTGTAGATCTTGATGCATTGCGTCAGGCAGTCGGTGAGGATACCGCTGGTTTAATGCTGACTAATCCGAATACGGTGGGTTTATTTGATAAGCATATTCTTGAAATTACGCAGATTATTCATGATGCCGGCGGTTTAAATTACTATGACGGTGCCAATCTGAATGCAATCATGGGTATAGCACGGCCAGGCGATATGGGCTTTGATGTTATCCATCTGAATCTGCATAAGACATTCTCAACCCCTCATGGTGGCGGCGGACCGGGCAGCGGCCCATGCGGATGCAAGCAATTTCTCGCGGACTATCTGCCGGGTGTACTGCCATGTCTTACTGAAGAGGGGTATGCATGGCATCAGCCAAAACAGAGTGTTGGGGCAATCAAAGCGTTTTATGGCAATTTCCTAGTTGTTGTGAAAACATGGGCCTATTTGCTGACACTGGGCAGTGAAGGAATTCGTGAAACAGCACAAAATGCGGTATTAAATGCTAATTATATGATGCATCAGCTTAAGGATACTTATGATCTTGCTTATGATCAGACTTGTATGCATGAGTTTGTCATCAGTTTAAATAAGGAAAAGCATGACTGCAATGTATCAGCGATGGATATTGCGAAGGCATTGCTGGATTATGGCATTCATCCGCCTACGATGTATTTTCCGCTGATTGTTCATGAAGCATTGATGATTGAGCCGACAGAAACTGAAACCTTAGAAACGCTGGATCGCGCCGTCGATGTATTTAAGAAAATCATGGCAGACGCGATGGAAAATCCGGAAAATGTTCATCAGGCACCGCTTTTGACACCAGTCAGACGGCTTGATGAAGTGAAAGCAGCCCGTGAGCCGCATCTGCGCTATATTTGGCCTGATGATGAATAAATGTTCACTCTGTTTCAGCGATAGCTTCGATCCTTATTATAATTTAGGCTTAGAAGCCTTGCTGTTGGAAACCGTTAAAGAAAATGAGTGCATTTTATATCTTTGGCAGAATCAGCGCACAGTGGTTATCGGCCGAAATCAAAATGCCTGGCAGGAACTGAAGGTAGAGCAGCTGAATAAGGAAGAGGGACATGTGGCGCGGCGTTATTCAGGCGGCGGTGCAGTCTTTCAGGATTTAGGCAATTTAAACTTTACGTTTCTTGTTCATGAGTCGGTGTATGATGTTGATAAACAGCTTTCTGTGATTTTAAAGGCATTGGCGAAACTTGGTATACATGGTGAAAAAAATGGCCGCAATGATTTAACGGTGGAAAACCGTAAATTCAGCGGCAACGCATATTACAAGAAGCATCAGCAATGCTACCATCACGGAACTCTGTTGGTGAATGCTAATATGGATGATCTGTCACGCTATCTGAATGTATCTGAAGAAAAACTGCAGTCAAAAGGAGTTGCTTCGGTGCGTTCAAGAGTCGTGAATTTATGTGAGTTTCAGCCATCCTTAACGGTTGAAAAGCTGAAAGAAAAATTGGTAGAAGCCTATGCGGATGTATATGGTGGATATTCGTTAATCGAACCTAAGCAGTTGAATCAGCAGCGGCTTGATGAATTGAAAGCACAATTCGCGTCTTGGGATTGGCTGTATGGCCGCAGCATTCAGTTTGATCATCAGCTTAAAAGACGTTTTAGCTGGGGCTCTGTTGATTTGCAGCTGCATGTTGATAAAGGCTTGATACAAAGTTTAAACTGTTATTCAGACGCGATGGATCAGGATTTTATACTGGCATTAAAAAAGCAGCTGCTTGGCTGCCGTTATACAGAGGCGGATATGTGCTCGGCGGTGCCGATTCATGCGGCTGCGGATGAGGTGAAGGAATTGATTCATGATTCTTTCTGGAGGGATTAAAATGAATGATGTGATTATCATCGGTGCTGGGCCGGGCGGTTATGAAACGGCGATCCTGGCTGCTGAGAAGGGATTAAAAACTAAATTGATAGAAAAGCGTGAGTTAGGCGGGACATGCCTGAATCGGGGCTGTATTCCAACCAAAACCCTGCTGCACGCTTCCGAATTTTTGAATATAGAGGAATATGCAAAGCTGGGACTTTCAGGCAATCGTCCGCAGCTTGATTTGAAACAGCTTCAGGCTTATAAAAATGAAGTGATTGAAAAGCTCAGATCAGGCATTGAGCTGCAGCTGAAAAAAGCCAAAGTTGAGCTGATTCATGGCAATGCGCAGATTGTCGGTGCTCATCAGGTAGCGGTCAATGGTGAAATTTTAGAGGCGGAGCATATTATTTTGGCTTCCGGTTCTCGGCCATCGATGCCTTCCTTCATTCCGCGGCTGAAAAATGTTATGACCAGCGATGAATTGCTTGAGTATGATCAGCCGATCAGACACTTAGTAATTATTGGCGGCGGCGTTATCGGTATGGAATTTGCCTCTATCTATCATGCGATGGGTTCAAAGGTCAGCGTTATTGAAGCACAGGATCAGCTGCTGCCAGCTATGGATAAGGAAATCGCGTTGAAACTGAAAATGCTGATGAATAAACGGGGCATCGATATTCATACGGCAGCGAAGGTAGCCGGCATTGAACCGGGGCTTAAAATCACTTATTTTGAAAAAGAATGTGAGCATACTATTGAATGTGATGCTATTTTGGCCGCGGTTGGCAGACAGGCAAATGTTGATTCACTATGGACCAATGTCGATCTTGAGGTCATGAATGGCCGGCTGACAGTCAATGAGTATTATCAAACCTCAGTGCCGTCGATCTATGCGATTGGCGATGTAAACAAGGAAATGATGCTGGCTCATGCGGCAGTAGCTCAAGGTAAAAAAGTGCTTGAACATATTCTGCATGAATCACCAAAGGTTGATTTGACATTGGTACCATCATGTGTCTATACCAAACCGGAAATTGCCAGTGTTGGACTAACCTTAGAGATGGCAAAGAGTAAAGGAATTTCAGCCGTTGCGATGAAAGCGCTGATGTCCGCAAATGGCAAATCTGTCTTGTCACAGCAGGAAAGCGGTTTTGTGAAGCTGATTGTTGATGAAGAAAGCGGCAGACTCTTAGGCGCTCATTTATTCTGCGAGCGAGCCAGTGATATGATCAGTGAGCTGACATTAGCTATCAGTGCAGGACTTACTGTTGATCAGCTGGCATCAGTCATTCACCCGCATCCTACATTTAGTGAAGCGATTGCCTCAGCGGCGATGCAGAAGAAACGCAAATGATAAAAAAAGGGAGCATCAATTTCATTGATTAGAACTCAATGATAAATGCTTCCTTGTTTTTTTGCTGCGGACTTTTGATAATGAGTATTATTCATTCTTGGATATTGGCAGCTTCATCCAAAATTTGTTGGGAATTAAAACATATATCAAGATTAAATTTGTTAATATACCGAAAACGGGGGTTGCTAGATAATATTTTTTTAAAGGCTCATAGGTTGAGCATATTAACATAAACATCGGAATGGAGATACAACAAAAATATCTTAAAAAGCCTGACATTATAAGCAGATATTTGGATTTGACATAAGTTATGCCGTCTATGCTGACCGTTTTTATTGAACTTTTGCTAAATACTAATTTTATTTTTTCAATCATATAGTTGAATGGATAACATGGTGCAGATGGTGCAGTTTGTGAATAGTCAAATGGATACAACACATATATCCTCCACCTGCTGCACCTATAAGTCCGGTGTGTTTAATAAATTAGCAAAAGTTTTGGTCAGCATATCCCAGTCTGAATTAATTATAAAGGAAGTTCCATTTAAAGTATGATCTTTCAATACAGCTGCAATTTCATTCATTGTTAATACCACCCTTTCAGTACAATGCAATCAGACAGCTAAATAGCTTTGCTGTCTGTACTATATCTCTATTTAAACGTTACCATTATTTGAGTAGTTTTAACAGCCTATATTGTTTGGAGATATTATGTTATTATTTATTTGTTAGGGTATTAAAAAGTCATTAAGTGATGAACTTATTTTCGTAATATAGTTTATCACTCTTATAACTAATTTATATGAGAAATCTCGTTGAATGTATAGAAAATGATTAAATGCGGCAAAAAGTGAAATAAGAATATCATTGGACTATTTCTTGTATTTTTAAATATTGTATCAACAGCTGCCCTGACAGCTGTTTTTATGTCTAATTTCGACTTTATAATGGCTTTTGTCAGACTGTACAATATAAATTAGCATGTTATAATATTGTCAAAGGGATTGATGAAGCATATTACGCTTTATCTTGTGAAAAGGAGAAGTATATGATCATTAAAATGAAAAGAATTGTTATCATGATGATGACACTGTTTTTATGTCTGAGCATCAGCGGCTGTGCATTGGTTCCCCAAAAAGAAGAATTATCCGATGAAGAGGTAGTGAATACTTTTCTTCAGGCTTATCAAAATGGCGATTATGAAGCAATTAAGCCATTCATTTCTGATGATAATAAGCTGCATACATTCTTCAGTGTATTGACGGAGGGCAACGGCAATGGCATGGAAGAAGTTTTTAAACGGGTTCATGAACTGACAAAAGATTTCACGTTTACAGCCAAGGCAGTAGAGGGAAAAGAACGTTGGGGCGAAGTCAGTGTTAAAATTCAAACGAAAGATATTTCCGGCAATATCTTAACTGCGATGAGTGAAGCAATTGCTTCTGAGGTAGCAAATAACGATGACAGTTTTAAAAATATGCCGGCATGGATGCTGAAGGCAATAGAGACAGCTGAACCTGTCGAAAAGGAAATGACGGTTTATGTCGGAAACCGCGACGGTGAGAATGTTATGGATACGAATACCAACCGTGAATTCTTTGATTTGCTGAATGGCGGCTTTTATTACTATATTTATAGTACAATGACAACATGCTCAAATAAATATGATGCCTTTGAAATATTTGCTAAAGGGGATGAAATATTAGGCATGGTTGAAACTGCTCAATTAATTGATATGAGCGATGATGAACTTCAGGCTTATTTAGCGCCTTTCCAGTTCCCGGGCGTTAATGCGCAGGCGATGCGTGATGATGAGGGTATTACTATGAAACTAGGTGTTGATTTTGAAACAGCAAGCAGTAAACGGCTGGCTGATTTGAATATTATCAGTAATCGTATCACAGCCAGCGGCGGTTATTTAAGTCTTAGAACAACGGTTAAAGATTTCTATGACAGCGCGATGGATTGTGAAACGGTTTATGGTTTATCTCAAGCAAATAAAAGTGAATAATAATGAAGGAAGTATTCTTAGGAATGCTTCTTTTCATATAAATGGGGCTGAATATTTGATATAATAATTATTTAGGAAAGAAGGGGTTTTATGCGCACTGAACAGGAGATGCTGACGCTGATCACGCAAACCGCCATTGAAGATCCGCGGATACGTGCCGCATATCTGGAAGGGTCTAGGGTGAATCCCAAGGTACCTGCTGATATGTTTCAGGATTATGATGTGGTCTATATAGTAAATGAAACGAAATCGTTTCGTGAAGATAAAACATGGATTGACCGCTTTGGCGAACGATTGTTTATGCAGCTGCCGGAAGAAAATGTTTATTACCCATCCGATGTAGATCAAAGCTATGGCTGGCTGATCCAGTTTGCTGACGGCAGCAGGCTGGATCTTCATGTCTCACTGATAGCAAGTGTTCAAAATCGAATGGATTTATATCGTGTATTGGTTGATAAGGATGGATACTTCCCTCAGACAGAACAGTTAAGTGATGAAATATACTGGATTCAAAAACCCACTGAAGAAGAATTTTTATGTACTTGCAATGAATTCTGGTGGTGCTTCGATAATGCTGCAAAAGGGCTGTGGCGCGATGAAATGCCATATGTCATGGATATGCTTGATTTTAATATTCGGCCAATGCTGAAACGATTGTTGATTTGGAAAATCGGCATCGATTATGATTTTTCAATCAGCGCAGGCAAAGCGGGTAAATATATGAAAAAATATCTGCCTGACGATATTTATCAGCGTTTCTTAGATACTTATGCGCGGCCTGAAAAAACAGCTGTCTGGACAGCTATATTTAAGATGTGTGAGCTTGGTGATGCTGTCGCAAAAGAAGTGAGCGATGCTTTATACTTTAATTATAATGAAGCTGAAGCCATAAACTGCATGAGCTATTTGAAAAAGGTTCAAAAATTGCCGGCTGATGCTCAAACCTTTGATTGAAGCATTTGCATGAGTCAATCGTTCAGTGTTATACTAATTTCATTGAGTAGAAAGAAGGATGAAAATGACTAAAGTTGATTTATTTTCTGGATTTCTCGGTGCCGGTAAGACAACGGTGATCCGCAAGCTTTTAAAAGAAGCGATGCAAGGTGAAAAATGTGTGCTGATTGAAAACGAGTTTGGTGAAATCGGCATTGATGGCGGTTTTTTAAAGGAAGCAGGTGTGGAAATCACTGAAATGAATTCGGGATGTATCTGCTGCTCCTTAGTAGGTGATTTTGAAGAAGCTTTAAAGAAGGTTCTGGAACAGTTTGAGCCTGACCGGATTTTAATTGAGCCATCGGGTGTCGGCAAGCTGTCAGATGTTTTGCGGGCTGTGGAAAATGTAAAAGATGAACGTTTAGTAATTAACGGTGTAGTTACGGTAGTAGACGGAACTAAGGTTAAAATGTATAAAAAGAATTTTGGTGAGTTTTATAATGATCAGCTGCATTATGCGAAAACAATTCTGATCAGCCGCGCTCAGAAGCTGAGTCATGAAAAATTAGATGAAGTGATCAAGCTGATTCAGGAAGAAAACAGTGAAGCATCATTAGTCAGCACACCGTGGGATGAATTGAGCGGTGACCAGATTCTTAATGTCATGGAAAACGGCAATCAAATGCTTAAAGAATTAATCGCGGAAACAGCCTGCCCGCAATGCGGACATATTCATGATCATGAGCATGAATGTGAAGATCATCACCATGAGCATCATCATGAAGAGCATGAGCATCATCATGAACATGAGGAACATCATCACGACCATGAATGCAGCTGCGGTCATGATCACCATGATCATCACGAACATGGACAACATCACGCGGATGATGTATTTGAAAGCTGGGGTATTGAAACAGCTCATGTATATACGGAAGCAGAGCTTAAAGCAATTCTTGATGAGTTATGTGAAAATGAAAATATCTTACGGGCTAAGGGAATGGTTGCCGGTGAAGAGGATTGGTATTATTTTGACTTAGTTCCTCATGAGGCAGAAATCCGCAAGGGCAGTAAGGATGTTATCGGCAAGCTGTGTGTTATTGGTACACATATTGATAAAGAGGCGGTTAAGCAGCTCTTTAGGCTGGTATAAGCATGGCAGTACCTGTTTATCTATTTACTGGCTTTTTAGAAAGCGGCAAAACTACGCTGATCAGCAATACCTTGCTGGATGAAGGTTTTAACGATGGTGAAAAAACCTTGTTGATCCGCTGTGAGGAAGGGATTGAGGAATATGAAGAGCGAATGCTTAAACAAACACGTACTACCTTAGTTACCGTGGAGAATGAGCAGGACTTATGTTCCGATTTATTAGTAGAATTTGACCGCCGTTATGAACCGGATCGGGTTATGATTGAATTCAACGGTATGTGGTCTGTCAATCAATTCTTAGAAATGGATATGCCGCTGGATTGGTTATTAGTACAAATTCTGACTACCATTGACGCGCAGACTTTTACTTCTTATATGAGCAATATGCGATCTTTGATGTATGATCAGATTTTTGCCAGTGAGGTTGTGATTTTTAACCGCTGTGAGCCGGAAATGAAAAAGTCATTTCTGCGCAGTAATATCAAGGCAATCAATAAGTCAGCCCAGCTGATCTATGAAATGAGTGACGGCTCAATCAATGATCTGAAGGATGATGAATTGCCTTTTGATGTAAAAGCAGATTTCATTGATCTTGAGGATGATGATTATGGCTTGTGGTATATGGATGCTTTAGAGAATCCAGGCAAGTATAAAGGGAAAACCATACGCTTTAAGGGTAAGGTAATGCGCCGGCCTGAGGATGATGAGGATATTTATGTCATTGGCCGTTTAGCCATGGTTTGCTGTGCTGAGGATATGCAGCTGATTGGCTTGATGGTAAAGAGTGATCATGCTGAACAGATGGTTGACGGTGACTGGCTGACGCTGAGCGCGCAAATTGAAGTAATCTTTGATGAGGAATATGGTGCTAATGTGCCGTTCTTGATTGAAGAGAGCTATGAACGCTGCCGCCCGATGAAAGATGAAATAGTTAGTTTCTCATAAGTGGAGGGAATATGGAAAATGAAAAGGGATTGATGACAAAGGGCGTTATCTGGAAACAGATACTATGGTTTTCGCTCCCTTTGCTGCTGGGCAATTTGTTCCAGCAATTATATAATACCGTTGACTCCATCGTGGTAGGGCAGACGATTGGCAGCAACGCATTGGCGGCAGTAGGTTCCAGCAATCCGATTATTAATCTGCTGGTCAGCTTTTTTATGGGCTTATCCGTAGGTGCCAGTGTTATTATTTCACAGTCATTCGGTGCTCAGGATAAGGATCGTTTGCATAAGGCTGTGCATACTTCAATCGCTTTAGCGATTGTCGGCGGTCTGATCTTAATGGTTGTCGGAATTTTATTAACACCGCTGATCTTAACATGGGTAGGTACACCGCCAGAGGTTATGGATGGTTCAAAATTATATCTGAGAATTTATTTCGCAGGTATTTTAGGTGTTGTTATCTATAATATCGGCAGCGGAATTTTGAGAGCCATCGGTGATTCTAAAACACCGCTCTATTTTTTGATTGCCAGTGCATTAACGAATATTGTTTTAGACTTGGTTTTTGTTATTGCTTTGCAGATGGGTGTTGCGGGGGTTGCCTGGGCTACTACGATTTCACAGGCATTAAGCGGTATACTGATCTTAATTGTACTTTCGAGGACTGATGAGGCGTATCGGTTGGTGTTTAGAGAGATTCGTTTTGATTCAAGCAGTCTGAAGCAGATTATTAAAATTGGTTTGCCAAGCGGTTTACAAAACGCGGTAATCTCTTTTTCTAATGTTATTGTCCAAAGCAATATCAACAGTTTCGGCCCATCGGCTATGGCAGGCTGCGGATCGTATACGAAGATCGACGGCTTTGCGATTCTGCCAATCATGAGCTTCTCCATGGCGATGACAACGTTTATTGGTCAGAATATGGGGGCTAATGAATATGAACGAGTCAATAAAGGCGCGAAGATCGGGCTTTTGATGTGCTGCGGTACAGCGGTTGTTATTTCTGGCATTCTGCTCTTATTTGCGCCAAATTTCTTAAGAGTATTCTCCAATGAAGAGGATGTCATTTATTATGGCACGTATATGCTGCGCTCTGTTGCGCCGGGATATATTTTCCTGGCTGTCTCCCATGCGTTAAGCGGTACTTTGCGCGGTGCCGGTAAGACCATGGTGCCGATGGTGATCATGATTGCGACTTGGTGTATCATGCGAATGACTTGGATCATAACGTTAATGCCGGTATATCAAGATATTTATGTGGTATTTTCTGGTTATGTCGTAACTTGGTTTTCAAGCGCGCTGATTATTTTTATCTATTATAAAAAAGGACATTGGCTGCAGGAGGTTTAGGATGAAACAGGATTTTTTAGACCGGATGAAGGAAATGCTGAACGATGAGTACGCGCTGTATCTGGAAACTTTACAGCAGCCGCCGTATCGGGGACTGCGTATCAATACATTAAAAATCGGCATCGATGAATTTCAGAAGCTGGATTTATATGCGCTGAAACCAACACCCTTTGCTAAAGATTCTTTCTATCTTGATGCGGCTGTCAGCGGGGTAGGCAACCATCCATCGCATTTAAGCGGCATGATTTATCTTCAGGAGCCCTCGGCAGCCAGTGCTGTCAGTGTCCTTGATCCGCAGGAAAATGATTGGGTGCTTGATTTATGCGCGGCACCGGGCGGCAAGAGTACCCAAATTGCCGCAAGGCTGAATAATACCGGTTTTTTACTGAGTAATGAAATAGAAAACAGCCGTGCTAATATTTTGTTATCCAATATGGAACGCTGCGGGGTCAGTGAAATGATGGTAAGCAATGCAACACCTGCAGCTTTATGTGAACAGGTTAAGGGCTGGTTTGATAAGGTTTTAGTTGATGCGCCATGCAGCGGTGAGGGCATGTTTAAAAAGAATGCCAAAGCCTTAGAGGATTGGTCGATTGAACATGTGAAAGCATGTCAAAGCCGTCAGCTGCATATTCTTGACAGCGCTTATCAGGCATTGAAACAGGAGGGTATACTTGTATATTCGACATGTACCTACGCGCCTGAAGAAAATGAATTAGTGATTCAAAAATTCTTGGCAGCCCATAAGGATATGGAGCTAGTTGACTGTAATGTAAAATTTGGCCGGGCTGGGTTAAGCGGGTATGGTATTAATGAAGCCTATGTCAGAAGAATTTTCCCAATGGATCAGGGTGAAGGTCATTTCATTGCGAAAATGGTCAAGCACGGTGAACAGGAACTTTCGCCGATTAAAGAAATAAAAGCATTAAAGCTGAATGAAGCCGTACAGGATTTTATGAATAAACAAGGCTGTGCACCTTTGCATTTTTATGAACAGCAAGGCAAGGTGTATGGCCGCATCGCACCTTTTATCAAGCTGGATAAGATTCGTATCTTAAGGCAGGGAATTGAATGCGGAGAAATCATCAAGAATCGTTTTGAACCGCATCATGCCTTCTATCTGGCCAGTGTCAATCAGCCTTATTTTAAACAAAGCTATGAATTAAAGCCGGATGAAATCAAGACTTATCTGCATGGTGATGTAATAAACGCTGAGCTGAAAGGCTATACGGCAATCCTCTATCAAGGGGTAGGCATTGGCTTTGCGAAAGGTGACGGCCGCATTCTAAAGAATAAATTTCCCAAAGGTCTGCGGGTAAACAGCTTTTAATAAAGTTGATTGTATGTGAATGAGCATGTGCAGTTGGAATGGTAAGGGATAAAGTGCATATCAATGTGATTTATATTAGGCTAGCTAAATAGCTATTTACGAACAAGTAATTAATAACTAGAGAGGGTATAATATGGAAACGAAAACGTATCTTGGTTGGGTGGATTTTTACATGAAATTGGCTGATAAACTCGTGCCATACAAAAATGATAGAAAAATCCTGATAGAAAAGATCAAAACTATTTATGCTTCTATCAATATACGTTTACCCAAATTAGAAGCAAATAATAATATCATTGATATTGACCCATTTACAATATTTGGGCTTTTTAACAAAGGTATAACTGATGCGAATAGAATATCAATTTTACATGGTTTCGCGCAGGAATTTTCAATAGATGTACCTATTCCGGACTCTTTTGATGGCATTCCTGTCTTAAATAATATGGCGGCAACCTTTTATTATTTCATTGGAGATCGTCAAGAAGATGATATCGAGAATTTATGGCGAGTTTTTATTTCTGCGTTAGAATATGCAGACACACATTCTGAAAGTAGCAAAAAGGCATTTATACTTGCTTATGATGCGGCATTAAAGCAGAAAGGTGTTAAATGGAATTTAACAATGGCACTGTATTGGATACGTCCATATGAATTTATTAATTTAGATTCTCGTAATCGCTGGTATATATGTAATCCGGAAAATATGCCTGAAAATTATATTAAAAGTATTGGTGCTTTAGAAAAGGTTCCCAATGGTGAAGAATATCTAAACATTATAAGTAAAAGCCATACTGCTCTTGAAAAAGGTAATTATCGTTATCAGAATTTTCCAGAACTATCCTATTATGCGTGGATTGTTTCTGAACAAGTTAACGAAGAAAAGCGGATAACAATTCTTGAAAATACTCGGCCTAATGCTGGAGAAGCAATCGGAGATAAAGACGTTCATACGATTCACTATTGGGTATTTACACCCGGTTATGGAGCTGAGAAATGGGATGAATTTTATGAACAGGGAATCATTGGAATTGCAAGAGGATGCATCGGTGATTTAAATTTGTATGCTTCAAGAACTGAAATGCAGAAAGCAATGCAAAAATATTATTTGGAGAATCCAGATCCCACAGTGGAAGCAACCAGTTTCAAAAGTGCTTCATTGGAAACTTGGCAATTTGTTCATGACATTAAACCAGGAGATGTTATTTTTGCGAAGAAAGGTAAAAAAACTATAATTGGCAGAGGGGTAGTTACCTCAGATTATACTTATGCGCCAGATCTCTGTTCCGAATATCCCAATATTCGAAAGGTAATATGGACTCATAAGGGGGAGTGGGAACATCCTGGTAATGCAATAACTAAAGTATTAACCGATATTACTCCATATACTGACTATGTCAAAGCAATTTCAGAATTGTTTGATGATGAAGCTATTGAAGAAATTGATATTGAATGCCCGATTTATACTACAGAAAATTTTCTTAGTGAAGTTTATATGAACAAGGCTAATTACGATATTCTTACCAATCTTCTCATTAATAAAAAAAATATTATTCTACAGGGAGCGCCAGGTGTTGGAAAAACTTATGCTGCTAAGCGACTTGCTTATTCAATGATGGGTGTTAAAGATCCGAATAGAGTGATGATGATACAATTTCATCAAAGCTATAGCTATGAAGATTTTATTATGGGATTTAGACCTGCATCTACGGGTTTTGAACTAAGGAAAGGGCCTTTTTACAACTTTTGCAAGAAAGCAGAGAAAGATCCTGAAAACGATTATTATTTTATTATCGATGAAATTAACAGAGGTAATATAAGCAAGATTTTTGGTGAACTCTTTATGCTTATCGAGAGCGATAAGCGAGGAGCGACTTTACAGCTTCTTTATTCTGATGAACAATTTTCTGTGCCAAAGAACATTTATATTATTGGTATGATGAATACTGCAGACAGAAGTCTTGCAATGTTAGATTATGCTCTGAGACGGCGGTTTGCTTTTTTTGAGCTTTCTCCAGCATTTCAAACTGATGGTTTTCTCCAGTACCGACAGGAAAAAAACAATAAAAAATTTGACAGTCTTATTGCGATTATTGAAAAATTAAATATGTCTATTGAAAATGATGAATCGCTAGGCAAAGGGTTCCGCATTGGTCATAGCTATTTTTGTACAGAAAAAGAGATTGATGATATGTGGCTGAATGCTGTAATTACATATGAAATTATTCCACTCTTGAATGAATATTGGTTTGATGAGCCAAGCAAAGTTAGTGATTGGGAGTATGTTATGCATGAGGCAATTCGATGATTTGTGTTCAAAATATTTACCATATGCTTGCATATGCATTTCAAATTTTACAGGAAAAAGGATATGCAAGTTTTGCAACTGAAGAATTTGAAAATACTGCGGAACTATTATCTGCAATTATTGTTAAAGGCGTATCAATTCAAATAAAACGTGGACTTGGTCAGATATATATTGAAAAAACAACACCTCTAAGTAGTCTGCGTGGTAAAATGAATATAGCTGAGTCTATTAAGCAGCAAACAATTATAAAGCAACAGCTTGTATGTACTTATGATGATTTTTCAGTAGATTCATATATGAATCGTGTGCTGAAAGCAACAATGGAACTGCTTCTACGATATGATATAACCAAAGCAAGGAAAAAGGAATTGCGGAATTTACTTTTTTATTTTAAAGATGTTAAAACAATTGATGTTTATAGTATTAATTGGAGGTTTCAATATAATCGAAATAATTGTAGCTATCAAATGCTGATGTTTGTTTGTTACCTTATTATTAAAGGGTTATTGCAGACAACAGCTGACGGCTCTATGAAATTGATGCAATTTTTAGATGAACAAAGAATGTGTCGATTATATGAAAAATTTATACTTGAATATTATCGAAGACATTATCCTCAAATCAAAACAACTGCATCACAAATAGGGTGGGCTTTAGATGATGGCATGAGTGCCATGTTGCCAATTATGCAGTCTGATATTATGTTGAATTATGGCAATAAAACACTCATTATTGATGCTAAATATTATGGACATATAATGCAACAACAGTATGGTGTTTACACGCTTCATTCAAATAATCTCTATCAGATTTTTACTTATGTTAAAAACAAAGCAGTGTGTGGAGGAGAAGTATCAGGCATGCTTTTGTATGCTCAGACTGACGAAAAAATATTGCCAGATAATACTTACATGATGAGTGGCAATAGCATTAGCGTAAAAACTTTGAACTTGAATTGTGCGTTTTCTGAAATTGCTTTTCATTTAAATGAAATAGCAGATAACTTCATGGGGAATTGATCAACATAAGATGTTCTAAAGCTGATGATATATAAGTAAAGGTTTCAAAGATAATTTGAAGCTTTTTATATATAGGTTTATTTTATCTACTCGTTTTTCAGATTTTAAGTTGAACTTTTATTTTAGTGCCATTACATAAATTTGACATGGATTATGCTTATCCCATAGTGTTGGCAATACTTCAAATTCTTTAAAGCCAAGGCTTAAATAAAAGCGATTCGTGTCATCATAAATCTTGTAACAGCCCAGTTTCACCGTTTTTACCTGCATGAACGAATAACCCTTCTTGAGTGCGGTTTCTTTTGCGGCGGTAAATAAGGCACGGCCAATACCTTGATGGTGCAAATCTTTTAAGATTCCCATCACTGCCAGTTCAACCGTATCCCTGCCGGTTTCCTTTAAACATAGAAAGCCTGCCGCTTTGCCATCGATGAAAGCAGCAAAGAACAATTGTTCAGCACTCTCCATGATATATTCCTCAGTAGCTTCAGGAATACCGAACCATTCAGGCAGTGCTTCAAGAATCATGCGTGCTATCATTTGTTTATCCTCATTATTTAGAATTTGTTTAATCATAAGTTTGCTCCCTGTGTATATATGAATTTTAGGACTATAACTTATCGTTGTCAAATTATAACTGCCTTTGATTTTAAATATTGAGGATGCATGGGAACAATTTGCCATAAATTTCTTGTCTAAGAATTTTACGAAATAAAAAAAGCATGTTATAATGTGCGCGAGGTGACGAAATGAAAAAATTACTTTCTGGATTTCTTGCCCTTACCTTGCTGGCTGGCTGTACAACAGCTAAAGAACCTGAAGCAAGCGGAGACGGTGCAAAGTTCAAAGAAGAATATGAAGCATTAAACAATCAGAAAAATGATAATGACAAGGAATATCTTTCTATGTCGATCGATGCTGATAACCCTATCGTCTATGTAACCATTGATGAATTAATGGAAGTATTAGATGACAGCGGTATTGTTTATTTTGGCTTTCCGGAATGTCCATGGTGCCGTAATGCCGTACCGGTACTTTTAGAAGCTGCGAAAGCGCTGAATGTAGAAAAAATCTATTATTTTAACGCACAGCCATATCGTGATACATTAAGCTTAAATGAAGATGGCAGCGTGAATGAGGAAAAAGCTAAAGATCCTGAATATCAGAAAATCTACGATAAGCTGTATGATTCACTGCCTGTTTATGATGGCTTAAATGATGAGACAATTAAGCGTCTCTATTTCCCAACAGTGTTCTTTATTAAAGACGGTGAAGTGATCGGTATGCATGAAAGCACTGTTGATTCACAAAGTGATCCTTATGCGGGAATGAGTGAAGAAGAGCATCAGGAGCTTTATGATATTTATGCTGAATATATCAAAAAGGTACAGTCAGCAGTTTGTGATTTAAAATGTTAATTAAATAGGAAGTCCGCTGCGGACTTCCTTTGTTTCTATATTACCTTTAACTCATCCTGAAGATGCGGTACGATTTGTTTCTTTCTTGAAATAATGGATTTCACAAAATCATGATCACCATAATATTGCCGGAAAGCCTCTTTAACGACCCAAGCTAATTTACCTAAGGATACAAAGTAACTGCCGCTGCCGTCGACATTGGTAAATACCATCAGCAGAATATCATAGTTATTAATGCTGTTGATTTTGCCCATATAAGACTCAAACTCACGGCGCAGTACCTCAAGCTCTAAGCTGTCTACGATGTTAATCTGACCGATTGCCACCTTGTGTCCATCCATGTTGTATTCCTTAAAATCATTATATAAGATTTCAGAGAAGGTTTTACCCTTTAAGGTTGCGACGGCTTCAAACATTTCCCTTGACAGATCATCGAGATCAAGACGGGCGATTCTCGCTAATTCTTCCCCAATCTGACGATCAACATCGGTGGTGGTCGGTGAGTTGAAATTCATCGTATCTGAAATGATAGCGCAGCACATTAAGGCTGCCATCGTTCTTGTTGGTACGATGTTTTTTTCTTTATAGATCATCGCTATAATGGTTGATGTACTGCCTAATGTTTGATTACGGAAATTAATTGGATTTAAAGTTTCAATATCACCGATGCGGTGATGGTCGATAATTTCCACAATGTCTGCGTCATGAATGTTTTCAAGACTTTGTGACATTTCGTTATGGTCAACCAATACGATTTGTTTTTTACGATAATTAAATAAATGGAAACGTGAAACTGCCCCCAGAACATGACGGTCATCATCAAGGATCGGATAAGAACGATAACGGCTCTTTGACATCCGCTTGCTGACTTCGTCTACCATATCGCTGATTTTAAATGAGACAGGATTCTTCGTCATAATCAAATGAATCGGTGAGGATTGATAAATCAATCTGGCTACATAAATCGTGCTTAATGACGTTTGAATCAGCGCGCAGTCATTTTCTTTCGCAAGCTGCGCAATCTCCGGCAGAACCATATTGTCTTCAACTAAAACAAGACATGTCGCACCGCCTTCAATCACTCGGCGCTGCAAATTAATGTCATTGCCTAATACAACGGTTGACGTTCTGAAATCAATATCGGTATTCAGATATTCACTGTTGACAAGGATATGCACCTGACCATTGCTTTTATAATTCTCAGAATCATTTACCAAGGTTCCTTCAAGGGTATCCACAATGTTTTGAACACTTGTCTCAGCCATCAGCTTGCGGATATCCACACATTCCTTCATCAGCACATTGGATAGATTCGACATGGTTACAACACCCATCAGTTTTTCTTCTTCATCAACTACAAACAAGCTTTTATTTTTTGTGCCTGCGATGCTGTTCCATGCCTGTTTAATCGTATAAGAAGGCTTGACCAGGATAACCTCATCAATTTCAATATCACGCAGTGAACAGGTTGCGGTATTCATATAGATTGGCTGTGGAACATTGAATTTTTTTAATACAAAGGCTGTTTCAGCATTGATATCGCCATTCCTTGAAGCGATTGCGTCAATACCCAGCTGACGTTTTAAATCAGCGTATGCGATAGATGAGCATATGGAGTCCGTATCAGGATTTTTATGCCCTGTAATATAAAGATTGTTTTTCATGATTGCTCCCATTCTACAAGTAATTACTACTTGCGTCCTATACTAATATAGTATCATAAATCAATGCTTTATAGGACAACAAACCGAAAGAAATAAACCGCTTGCATAAAATATAAGAATCAGAAAAAATAAAATGAACAAGCTGTGATGATTTATAAGTAATTCATTGTAATGAAAGATTTTGCAGGATATAATGGATGAATAAAAAGGGGGAAGATTGAATGAAAAAGCTGGTTTTGAAACATTGGGCTTTGAATATACAGGTGTTGATTTTGGGAGCTTTGGCATCAATGCTGATGGTTGTTTCTTCATTAATATTAGCTAAGGTATTAGATACATTATTACTTGGTGATTTTATCAATGCTTTAATTCAAGTGGGGATTATGCTTCTGCTTTGGGCCCTATGCAATTGCTGCGGATATCTGAAAACAAAAAGCAAGGCTAGAGCCTATGAAAAGATGCAGCGGGATATTTATGAAGAACTTGTATATACTTTTTTTAATATGCAGCTGAGTGAATTTGATGCTAAGAAAACAGGTGATTACATTTCGATATTTACCAATGATATGAATCAAATTACAACGAATGTGTTTGATTCATTTTATGCAATTGTTGATAATCTTACGCTTTTGATTTTTTCCTTTACAGCCCTTGCTAATATTCATATCTATTTAGCTTTTTATACCATCATTGCATTCCTCGTCCTATATTTTGCACCTAAGTTATTTGATAAGCAAAATGAAAAATATAATCTTGCTTTATCAAAAGAGAATGCGGTATTCACTGATCAGATTAAAGATCAGCTGGCAGGCTATCCGGTTTATGAGTTATACCAAAAGAAGCATATCTTTAAGAAACGGGTCATGTGTTATGTTGATAAGCTATTAAACTTTAAATGCCGCTATTCATATTTTCAGGCCTTAATTTCTTATCTTGTTGATTATCTGGGAATACTCTGTCAGCTTGGTTCAACATTTGTGACGGCTGTTTTGATTGGTATGAAATATGTTTCGGCGGGTGTGCTGCTTTCACAGGGGAATCTGACGGGTATGTTTTATAGCTCGGCAATTACCGTTGTATCCTCTACATTAAAATTCCGTGCTTCTAAGTCACTTTTAAAACATGCGGATAAGCAAAGAGAAGTGTTAATTAAAACAGATACTCAGAAGCGGATACAGGAAGGAATTGTTATTCAGCATTTAGCGTTTACTTATGGAGAAAAAACAGTATTTAAGGATTTCTCTGCTGAATTTAAAATTGGCAATAAATATGCTGTTTTGGGTGAAAGCGGCTGCGGGAAAACAACTATTTTGAAAATCCTGTTAAAAATTCTGCCTTGTGAAAAGGGTCATGTGTTTGTTGACCATGAAGATATTTGTGATTGGGATGCAGAAGATTTATTAAAAAATATAGCTTATATTGAACAATCACCCTATTTGTTTCAGGCTTCAATAAAAGATAATATTACTTTATTTGAAGATGTATCAGAAACATTGCTGAAGGAAGTATTAGAACGCTGTAACCTTTCAGCATTTATTCAGGGATTGGATGCGGGTCTTGAAACAATGATTGGGGAAAGCGCTAAGACAATTTCCGGCGGTCAAAAACAAAGGATTGCTATTGCCAGGGCTTTGATTCAGAATAAAAAGATTATCGTTATGGATGAAGCAACCTCAGCTTTAGATCAAAAAAATTCAATTGAAATTGAAAAGCGGTTATTGTCAGATCCAGAATTAACCGTGATTTTAGTCAGTCATCATTTATCTGATGAAATCGTTCCTTTATTAACTCAATGCTATTATTTATAAGTGTCAGTGAACCAAGGTTACACTGGCTTTTCTTTAAGCATGCAAGGTTTGCTTGCATAAGTTATAACATAGATATATAATAAATATTAGATAAATATCTAATATAGGAGGGAATATGGAAATTGAAACGGATCGCTGCTTTCAATTGCGGCTGCTGAATGAAAAGGATGCGGCAGAGCTGCTGGCGTTGGATATGCACAACCGTGCTTTTTTTGAAAAGACATTAGCGACACGGGAAAGTGAATACTATACGCTGCAGCAGCATGTGAAAATGCTTGCTGATTTAAGTGTTAAAGCAGAGCATGGCAGTGCTTATATGTTTGGTATCTTCGTAGATGGTGAACTGAATGGCTGTATCAGCATTACGGATATTGTTTATGGCCCGCTGTGTTCAGGGATGCTTGGCTATTATCTGGATGAGCGTTATAATGGATGTGGAATCATGAGTGCCGCTGTTTCGCTGGTGCTGAAATTTGGCTTTGAAAAGCTGAAGCTGCACCGTATAGAAGCAGGCGCCATGGAACGCAATGCAGGTTCGGTTCATGTGCTTAAGAAAAATGGCTTCATTGTTGAAGGCACTAACCGAAAAAATGTTAATATCAATCATCAATGGGAAGATCATCTCATGCTGGCGGTATTAAAAGAAGAATGGGAGGAACAATTTAATGTTTAATTATCCGAAGAATTTGTATACTGATGTGCGTATTGAAACCGTTATGACTACGAATATCGTGATTGAAAATGACCAGCTTAAAGCGAATAAAAGCAAGCGTGAAAAAGGAGCGTTGATTCGTATTTATGATGGCCGGCGCTGGTATTATAAGGCGAGCAGTGAGGTTGAAAAGCTTCAGGAGGCCATTGATGAGCTGGCTTTGATGGCAGAACCTAATGAACAGGTGATGGATACGCCAATCGTAAAGAAGCTGGAAGTAAATAAGGATACGCTGATGGTTTTTGACGGTGAGGCTTTCTTAAATACAGCGAATGATGAAAAAATGGCTTTGGTTAAGCATTGTGCTTCACTGATCGATGCTGATGAAATTAAAATGTGGCAGTCCATTTATCAGGATCGCCGCATTGTTAAGGACTTCTATTCAAGCAAAGGCAGTGAGCTTCATTTTGATACCCAGTCGTACGCGATGTGTCTGCGTTATGTGATAGAAGCAAATGGTCAAAGTCATGGCGGCTCTTATGATGTCATGGGACAAACCTTTGATCAATTATTGAATCATGATGATGAGTATAAGCGTGAAATCGCAAAGGATATTGAATATATCAAGCATGCTGTACCGGTTAAGCCGGGCATGTATACAGTGGTTATGGCACCGAGTGTTACAGGTGTGTTTGCTCATGAAAGCTTTGGTCATAAGAGTGAATCTGATTTTATGGTGGGAGATGAAACGATGCTTAAGGAATGGGAGCTTGGCCGTCAGGTAGGCTGTGCCGAATTGTCGATTGAAGACCGCGGTGATTGGTTCGGCAACGGATATGTGCCTTATGATGATGAAGGAACGAAAGCTAAATCAACACAGATTATCACTCATGGAATTCTGAGCGGACGTCTGCACAGTGCCGCAACGGCAGCTGCCTTAAATGAGGAGGTCAGCGGCAACGCTCGGGCGATGAATTTTCAGTTTGAACCGCTTGTCCGTATGACCGGTACCTATATTAAACCGGGTAAAGAAACGATTGAGGAAGTATTTGCACCTATCAAGGAAGGTGTTTATATTGAATGCATTAATCATGGTTCAGGCATGTCAACCTTTACCATTGCCCCGCGGAGAGCTTATATGATTCGTGACGGTAAGATTGCTGAGCCGGTTCAGGTTTCAGTCATAACCGGCAATGTGATGGAAACACTCTATCATATTGAAGCACTCTCAACTCATTTTGAGGCGCTTTCCTTTGCTTTAGGCGGCTGCGGCAAGATGGAACAATGGCCGCTGCCAGTAGCCTTTGGCGGGCCTTATATGCGGGTCAGTGGAATTAATGTTCAATAGAAAGGAGCCAGGATTATCAGGAATTGATGATCATACAGAACTATGAAAGAAAAATATAAGATTAAAACGGAGGAATATTCATTTAATATCGTAGCGAGCCAGCTGGAATCTGTACGCTGTAAAAATATAGAGAAAACCGGCTACCGCATCTATGAAAATAATTTTCTGGGAGTCAGCGGCATATTGGGTGAAGGCAGTGATGAAGAGGGTTTTCGTCAGGCCAGAGAGAACCTGAAGCTGCAGATTCCTTATCCTTTTGAACCAACCAAGGGAATCAAAAAGATACGTGATTTAACGAGCGAGAAAATAAATCCAAAACAGATGATTCAGGATCTTGAGGCTTATTTAAGCGAATGCCGTCAGCTTTATCCGGAATTTATCTTCTCCAATAAGGTAAATTGGACAGTCATAACTATCGAATTAACAAATGAAAGCGGCACTCAGCTGATTAACAGTGACCAATATCTGGCGGCAAGCATCCTGCTTAAGCATGTTGATTCCGCGGATATCTTTGAATCAGCGATTGAATTCGCAAGCCGCAGCTGGGATATGGCGTTATTAAGGAAAGAAACCAAAGCGATGCTGACTGGTATGCGTACCGCTGTGGACTTGCCGGAAGATGCTGTTATCTTAACAAACTGGGGCTTACCGGCACAGAAAATCATCACGGATTTAAGCGGCAAGGCCATGGGCTATCAGACTTCCTTGTTTAAAGATAAAATGGGTGAACAAGTATTTAACCCTGAATTCTCATTGATTCAGACATCGGCAGACAGTCAGTTGATGGCACCATTTTTTGATGCGGAGGGAACGGTTCCGGAAACGGATCTGCCAATAATTGATCAAGGCAGGATCGTTCGCTGTTATACAGATAAACAATGTGCGCAGCAGTTTGGCTATGAATGCAGCGGGGCGGCAGACGGCAATTATGATGATGTGCCAACGCTTGGCTGTCCGAATCTTGACCTGCTTCCAAATGGCAAGACTGTTAAAGAACTTCTTGACGGCCGTTTAGGTATTATCATCGTGGCAGCCAGCGGCGGTGATACATCACCGGCCGGCAATTTCGCGACACCGGTACAGTACGCCCTGTTAACCGACGGTGAGCAGATGCTTGGACATTTGCCTGAATTCCAAATCAGCGGCAGTATCTATGATTTATTTGGTAAAGATTATATCGGTTATTCTTCTGATAAGTTAATATTTAATCAAAATCTTTTAGCAATTCGCGCTAAGATCCAAAAGTTAAATTGAATTTTATCTGAACAAACTTTACAATAAGTCATGAATTGTTTATAATTGACTTGACGCAAGGGTCAAAAGAGGTAAAGAAAAATGAAAAAGTTAAATAAAAGTGTAATTGCAGTATTAATGTTAAGTGTTGCTTTATTCGGCTGTTCAAGTAATGGTAACGGCGGTGACGCTGAAGGCAGTAAGGGCGGAACTTTCTCTGCTACTGAAAAAGGTTTCGGCGGCGACGTAACAGTTAATGTAACTGTTGACGGTGACGGTAAGATCACAGATGTTACTTATACTGCTGATGAAGAAACAGAAGGCTTAGGTAAAGATGCCGCTGCTAAATTAGCGGAAGCTATGAAGGAAGCTGGTTCAGCTGAAGTTGATGCAGTTTCAGGTTCAACTGTAACTTCTGAAGCATTCATCAAAGCTGCAAAAGCTGCGATTGAACAAGCTAAATAGTTTATGCAACAAGACAGCTGAGGTAAAACTCAGTTGTTTTTTTGTTATATAGGAAATTTCATTTTCAAGCATCAAAGCACCAATATCTCATTATGAAAAGGTATCTAAAAAATAATAAAAACAGATGAAATCTTCTTGTGAATATGGTATACTATAAGTAATAAAAAACAATCTATTTAATCATTAAATTTCATATAAGCATCACCTAGTTTCCTTTGTATCAATCGAATCTCAGTGGATGCTTTTTTGTTCAAAGGGGGGGGAACATCCATGAAGTGTTTATCTTATTCAAATCGTTTCTATTATAATGAGTTATCAGAAGAGGATGCGAATTGTATTAAGAAGGATTTGATCCTGTATAACTCAATGCTGCATACAGCTTATAAGAAACTCTATTTAACTTGTTTTCATGGTGTCAAGGATGCAGTCTCTCTACAAAAACAGTTTAAAGCAAGATATGGTACGAATGATTACTTTCCTTTATCTGCAATACATGAAGCCAGAGCCCTGCTTAAAAGTAATATCGAAATCAATCAGCGATTGAAGAAAGAATGTACTAAACGGATTGAAAGAATCAAAGAGAAGATTCGTAAGGAAAACAAAACTTTACAGAACTGGCAGAAACAGAAAGAACAATTAATTCAAAAAAGCAAGGCACATGAAACTAGTGAAGCAGACTATTTGTATGAGGTACAGATCGTCAGTCCAAATATCAAACAGCTAAAGTATAGAATTGGATTGTTGACCTTTAAATTAAACCGAGAAACGGATAAACTGAATCATTTGAATTTAGGCGTAAGAGCCGCTTGCTTTGGTTCAAGGAAGAAGCTTCATCATGATCTTGAAGCTTATCGGTATGAAAGAAGAAAACGGATGCTGATACCTGGCAGACGGCAGGGAAAATACAGCAACAATCTCTTCAAATATCATCTTGAATCCGGGATCATGGTTTATCGAGGCACAGAGAAAGAAGTTCATTTACCGATTCGTTTTTATCATCATGCAGAGAAATTAGAAAGAGCAGTCAGATTACCGCATAATACTGCTGGTAAAGCCGTAGCTTATGAACTCTATGACCATGGTGAATATTTCATTATCAAAGCAATCATTGAGGTGGAACCCAAAATGATCATGACCAAAAAGGAAGAAGGCAGTATCGGTATCGATATCAATGTTAACCATATCGCGGTTTCCCACATCGATCGGCAAGGCAATCTGTGCAGACAGCAGATCATGCCGATGAAGCTAAAGGGAAAGACAAGGAATCAGCGAAAGCATGAGATTGCGGAAACAGCAAGCAAGATCATTCATGAATGTGTACATACCCATAAACCATTAGTGATGGAAGCCTTGGACTTTAGTGATAAAAAGCGGAAGCAGCGTTATCAGCCAAAAGGACTGAATCGAATGCTGAGTGAGTTTGCTTATGCACAGATCAGTGAAGCCATCGAGCGAAAAGCAGCTTATGAAGGAGTTGAAGTGATCAAAGTTGATCCAGCGTATACGTCACTGATTGGAAAATTGAAGTATGTACGGGATAAGGGAATGAGTGTGCATCAGGCAGCGAGTTATGTAATTGCAAGAAAAGGGATCGGCTACAAAGAGAAGATATTAAGAGAATATCGAGTATTCGTAAAAGAAAAGCAAACGCAAACAGAGAAGTGGGCAGCGGTTGGTAAAAAAATAGGAAAAGCGAGTATCAAAGAATGTCAGCTAACCGCCATATTAGCATTATTTAGATAACATAAAAAAATCAGTTCAATGAATCAAGGGAAACAGACCCAAACTAGAAGAAAAGGCTGTTTACTTGATGGAAATCATTGAACTGATCAAAAGAGTTCCTGTATGGATTTGCTCGGGTGCGACTCCAATACCGATAGGTAGAAAGAGAGAGACATTGAAATACAGGAAGGAACAGCGCCGCGAGGAAGGCAGCTGGTTGTCATCATTGATGGCATGATTTTCTGAATTGATTGATGAAGGAAATCATTTTCTTGTAAGTTATCTTTCAAATCAAGCATCTTATTCATGATATATAGATAAATCTTCCAGTATCTGTCATAATAAGACCAGGAAGAGAGGATTGATGGTTATGAAAATAATTAAAAAATTCTTTAGTTTAGTTTTAGCCTTTAGTTTTATGCTTACAGCTATGCCAGTACAGGCAGAGAATGTGGATGAATTGCCAACTCCAGAAACAAAGGTTTTTGTATGGGGAAAGGTTGAAGCGGTGGGTACTAACCGGATTCAAATCATTAACAGCACTGAGGCAGGCAATGACTGCATCTTAAACATCGGTGAAGATACAGTGATAATTGATGCTCTTACCGGTGATCCGGTAGAATTGACCAGCTTAAAACGTCTGGATCGGATTGCGGCTTATGTATCACCAATTATGACTAAGAGTCTGCCGCCGATCACTAATGCGTCTGTTGTGTTTGTGAATGTAGACAAAGATTATCGTGTGCCTCGTTATATCAAGGCTGGCGAGATTATTGAGACAGAGGATGAATTTGTCAGAGTGCTGAGTGCGGATCAGACATTGATTGCTACTTTTATGAAGGAAGACACGGAATTATTTGCTTATAAAACAAAGAATATTCTAGGTCTTGATGATATTCATCAGAATGATGAGTTCATTGTTTGGTATGAAGTTGAAATGCTGTCAATGCCAGGTCAGGCTGTGATGGTAAAAGCGATGAAGCTGCCTGAAAAGAAACAAGGCTGGCATCTTGAAAACGACAGCTGGTATTATTATCGTGACGGTATTAAAGTGATTGAAACTTGGATCGCGTCTACCGGCGGCCGCTGGTATTATGTCGGTATTGACGGCAAAATGGCTGTGAATACGGAAGTCGACGGCTGTGCTATTGATGCTGATGGTGTTTATCATTCTACAGCTGAATAATTGAATTTGACCCTCTTTTTGATGAGGGTTTTTTTCTTTTTCAGTGGCATAAAATGGATATGTAGTGCGGAAGCGTATATCTCATATTTGCTGATCCTGTCAGAGCAGATATGAAAAAAAGCAGCGCATCAGATAGAATTACTTGAACTAGACAGCCGATTAATGGTATATTTAGGTATAAAAAGGAGGAAGAAGATGGAAAGTAAATATATATTAGTCGCCGAATCAGGCTCCGATATTACTAGGGAACTAGCTGAAAAGTATGGGATTGTCATTGTGCCGATGCATGTATCCTTTGGTGAAACTACTTTGGATGATGGCTCATTTCCAATTCAAAAGATCTTTGACCATTACGAAACAACCGGGGAGCTTCCAAAAACAAGCGCATGCAATCCAATGGATTTTGAAAAGGTCTTTGATGAGCTTCATGAACGGTATCCAGAGAAGCACATCCTGCATCTAGCTTATTCAGCAGTAACGACATGTTCGTTTCAGAATGCGCTGATTGCCGGTGAAAATCGTCCTTATATCACAAGCGTTGATACCGAGAATGTTTCCGTAGGACAGGGAATGATCGTGATGCGTACCGCTGAATATCTGAATGATCATCCAGAGGCTTCTTTAACAGAAGTGCTGGCGGAAGTAGAACGTTTAAAAAAGAAAATTCATATGTGCTTCTTCCCGGATACTTTAGTTTATCTTAAGGCCGGCGGCAGAGTCAGCAACGCGGCTTATCTTGGCGCTAAGGTGCTTAACTTAAAACCGATGATTGAGATTATTGAAGGAAAGCTGGTCAGCACCCAGAAGAAGCGCGGATCGATGCTGTTTATAGCACCTAGAATTGTGGAGAAATATTCCGAGCAATATAATCTCAGCAAAGAGGAAATCATTCTGCTGTGGTCAGAAGGAATTGATCCGGCAGTAAAAGAAAAGGCTGAAAAGGCAGCGGTTGATTATGGTTTTAAATCAATCAAGTGGATGGAAACCGGCGGTGTTGTTTCAACTCATGGCGGTCCTGGCTGCTTTGGAATTGTCGCTTTTTCAGAATAGTAATAAGAGATTTGTCAGCGATGGCAAATCTTTTTGTTTGGCGTGGATTTGTTTGTACTTTTAATTCCGATTTATGATTTAGAATTGTCGATATCAGTCATATATGTTAGAATAATGAACATATAAAGGAATAGTAAAGGGGATATTACAATGAATATGCTTAAGGAATTAAAAAAAGTCAGCCTGAAAAAAGTGCTGCCGTTGCTTTTGATTTGTTTTGTAGTGGGACTGGTGCTGTTGGGGATCGGTGCTCCCAGCGCAATTACTGTCTTATCAGGCGGTACGGATATCAACCGTGTGCCGGTAAATGAATTAGAGGGAAAATATGTAAGTGCTGAGATTACCTTTATCATGGATTCATACGCTTATACGGAAAGAAGAAGCAGCGGTAAAAGTAAAGTAACGGCAAAGGAGTATATCATTCCGGTTGGTCAGGCTGAATACATGGGGATTGAAGTACCGGCTAAGTTTGTAGATCAAGCTGATGCCTTGCTGAGAGCTACAAATGATTATATTATCAATGAAAATGAATTTACCGGTGAATCGTTCACCATTCATGGTACGGTTAAAGCGATGAGCAGTCAGTCTAAAAAGTATTATCATGAGGTTGTCGGTTATGATGAAATGACACTGGAAACCCAGAAGCTGATGCTTCCTTTGGTACTTGAAGAAGGTCAAGTCGGTGATAAGAGTCAGACTGAGGTATGGATGTATACCGGCGGCGGTTTGCTTTTAACAGCGCTTGGATTGTTCTTTTTAATTCGTGTAATGAGCGGCAGTTATCAGAAATCAATTACTCAATATTGCGCGGCACAGTTAGATGCAGATTCAGCGCTTGCTAAGGTTGAGGACTTTTACCAAATGGCTGATCAGGTAAGCGGCATTCGCATGGATCGTAATTTTATGATGTTTCAGGTAGGGGCAAAGACTTGGCTGCTGCCTGCATCTTCGGTTGTATGGGCATATCAGCAGACAACCCAGCACCGCACGAATGGTATCCCAACCGGTAAAAGCTATTCACTGATGATCTGTCAGGAAAATGGCAAGCAGATTGCTTTGGGGATGAAGGAAAAGCAGGCTCAGGAAGTATTGGCAGCCTTTATTGAACATTATCCGCGTATGTTTATTGGTTACAGTCAGGAACGGGCTAATATGTATAAAAAAGATCGTGAGACTTTCTGCAAAGCAGCTCATGAACTAGGCGCATAAAAATAAGGGAGTGTTAATTTCATTTTAATAAATGCGATTAATACTCCCTTTAATATTGCAATCTATGAAAATTTAAGACTTATCTTTATTTAATCTTCTAACAGAAATCGCAGATAACGTTTTGGATCTTGCAGAAAGCTCTTGGTTACCTGATAATTATCGGTATCCTGATAGGCTGTCAGCGTCAGGCCTTCATCACTGCAGACATAAATATCAGCCTCTGGATAAGCCATCAGTATCGGTGAATGAGTAGCAATGATAAACTGTGAACCTTCTTTAATCAGATCATGCATTAAGGTCAGCATCGATAATTGACGGTTTGGCGAGAGCGCGGCCTCCGGTTCATCAAGGATGTAAAGACCATGACCATAGAAACGATTGCACATAAGGGCAAAGAAGCTTTCACCGTGTGACTGCGCGTGCAGACTTTTGCCGCCATAGCTTCTTAACAAACCTGATCGTTCACGTTCATTCTCATCAATGCTGGTCGCAACATTATAGAAGCTTTCTGCCCGCAGAAAGAAGCCGTCTTTAGCCTGTTCAAAGCCTTTTACCATCCGCAGGTTATCAGCTAACGGGGAATGTGTATCACAGGTTGAAAACATCAGGTTGCGGCTGCCGCCCTCTGGATTAAAACCATAAGCAATGGCAATCGCTTCCAGCAAAGTTGATTTGCCGGTACCATTTTCTCCGCAAAGAAAAGTAACCGGTTTATTAAAAGACAAGCTGTTAAAGGCTTGAATCATTGGAATATCATAGACATATGAATTATTGATTGTCTTATCTTTAATCGATACTTCACGCAGAAACATAGTATCACCTCAAGAACATTATACACGCTTTTTTTTAGAATTGATGTATAATAGATAAGGTGAGGTGAATCTATGCGATATACAAGAAATGGTGAATGCTGGTGCGGAAGCGGCAAAAAATATAAACATTGTCATTTTGAATTTGATCAGAAGATTGTTGATCTGCGTTTAAATGGCTGTCTGTGCCCATCCCATGAGTTAATAAAGAATGAAAAAGAAATTCGGGCAATCAAGGAAAGTGCTAAGATCAATACAGGTGTCTTAGATGCGGTGGCTGAAAAAATCGGCCCGGGAATGAGTACCGCTGAGATAGATAAAATCGTCTATGATTATACGACAGCTCATCACGCGATTCCGGCGCCTTTGAATTATGAAGGATTTCCAAAGAGTGTCTGCACATCAATCAATGATGAAGTATGTCATGGAATCCCTGATGAAAAGCGAATTCTTAAAGAAGGCGATATTGTTAATGTAGACGTATCGACCATCTATAAGGGGTATTTTTCCGATGCTTCAAGGATGTTTATGATCGGGAAGGTATCTGCCGAAGCTGAGAAGCTTGTCCGGGTGACTCAGGAAGCGGTTGAAGCGGGGTTAGCAGCGATAAAACCATGGGGATACCTTGGTGATATGTCGGCGGCAGTCCAGCAGGTTGCTGAAAAGAATGGGTACAGCGTGGTAAGAATGTTAGGCGGACATGGTGTCGGCAAGGCATTCCATGAGGACCCCTTTGTGCCGCATGTAGGAACGCCGGGTACAGGCATGATTTTAGCGCCGGGCATGATTTTTACGATTGAACCTATGATTAATGAGGGAACTCATGAAGTCTATGTGGATAAGGAGAATGGCTGGACGATCTATACTCAGGATCACAAACTGTCAGCGCAGTGGGAAAACATGGTGCTGATTACTGAAAAAGGCTATGAGATTCTGACTAAATAAAGCGGGGTAAAAAACATGAAAGCACTGTTTGTTATTGATATGGTTAATGGCTTTGTGAAAGAGGGCGCGATGCATGATATAAAAATTATGAGCATCGTACCATGCATTGAAAATCTTGTTCGTGAATTTGACGGTGACTGTTATTTCATCCGTGATGCGCATGATCGTGATGCTGTTGAGTTTAAAAGCTTTCCTTCTCATTGTGTTAAAGGAACAAGTGAATCAGAGGTCATTGATGAACTGCGTCCTTATGTGAAAAAGGAAATTCTAAAGAATTCAACGAATGCTTTTCATGCGATTGATCCGCATCTCTATGATGGCTATGATGAATTTGTGCTGTGCGGCTGCTGTACCGATATCTGTGTGCTGCAGTTCGCATTGTCATTGAAAACCTATCTGAATCAGATTGACAGCAATCATAAGGTAAAGATTGTCAAAGCGGGGGTTGCCACTTATGACGCGCAGCATCATAAGGCTGAGGGGTATCACAGCATGGCACTGAAGCTGATGGAACAGTCAGGCATTGAATTAATTTAAAATAATGTGGCTCTTCTGACTTGGAAGAGTTTTGTTTTATGATGCTATAAGTGAGAGTCTTCATTTAGGAAAGCAGGCGGCTATGGGTAAAAAACAATTAAGCGATTTCTATAATGCAAAGCATTTCTGTTTTGATGAAAGTACACGTGCCTGCTTGCGGACATGTGGTTTTCACTCTTCCTTTTGTTATACTGATGATCTAAGCATTGGTCCGCTGATTCCTTATGATTCTTCAGACCGCATGAATTATTTCTTAGCTTATGCATTTATTGGCGATTCAGCGTATAAGTATAACAGGGCTTATATAAGGAATCATATTCAAAACAATGCTGACTTCTTAAATGCGATAACTAAGAAGAATGATTCAATGGTTATTTGGTTTAGTAACGCTTCATGGGAATATATAGGCGCTTTATTTGCATTATCTCTAATTGATGATGCTAATGATATTTGCTTAATTAATTGTTCTGAGCATATTCATCCACAGACGGGTAAGCCCTTTGTTACATCTGCTCAAGCCGGCTTCATAAGTGATGAGCCTGAATGTGATAATGATTTTATTAAGCTGATAAAAGAATGTGATAAATCTGATCAGAAGATTGCAAGAATGAAGCATGAATGGATCAGTGTTAAAAAGGAACCTGAAAAGGTTCGGCTGATCAAAAATGGGCAGCTCCTATTAAGGGATGAGGAATCCATGATTAAAATAATTAAGACTTTTGTACAGGAAGAAGCTGATTATGATATAGATACACTCTTATATAAGGTGCAAAGTAAAATGATTTCAAACGAAAAGATTTCGGTTTCACCTAAATTTATATTCACCTTTATTTTGAAACATTATCAACATTTTATAGGTAGGAATGATATTTTCAAATGCCGGCAGCCAAAGCTATGATGAACATGTCATAGCTTTTATTCTGACCGTAAGTTAAGATGGGAGATAACTTGATTTTTATCCGATAATTATTGTTTTTCGATAATTTCATGATATAATTTAATTAAAAATTATTGTTTTTCAATAATACTGGAGGTGAATTTATGAGCTTTATACTCGCTGATCAATATCCGCTGATTATGCTGATACTTACTGCCGCGGCTATTCTGTTTGTCTTGCAGTATCGGCGCAATGAATCACGCATAAGTTTTCAAAAACGTGTGCAATGGCTGAAATACGCTGCTTATTTCGCATTATCGCTGTTGATTATCGGTTACGGTATTCGCATAATTTTAACTTTTATCTTTTCAATTGAATACTTTAAAATCAAATTCAGCGGCGGCCTGCTTATTTTGTATGATCCTATTGTCCGTTTGTTCTATGCGTTCATGATATTGAAAATTTTTAAAGCCGGTCTGATAATGCTTAATAATTTTTCCAAGGCAAGAATTTTTGATGCTGAAAATCTGATGGCTATGTCAAAGGTAAATCAAGGTATCATGAAGCTCTTGATTGTTCGCATAATAGCCAATATAGGATATTGTTTATGTATGATGGGTATTGATTTTTCAAGTAATCATGCATATCCATCTTTATATTACAGCTTTGATTCGGTTTATGGCATCTTATCACTCTTTATATTGATGCTGGTTATCAGTGTAATAACGGTTATTTATGAAAAAGCTGCAGAACAATATAATGAGAACTGCCTGATTGTCTAGGAGGTAAAATGAATGATAGTAAATAAGGAAACAATTTCAAACCATCCATGGCTTTTACTTAGTCTGCTGGTGACTGCATTATTATTACTGCTGATTTATATGAAAAAGGAGAAACAAATGAATTTTCATAAAAAGTTAGCCCTGCTTAGATTGTTGATTGTACTGGCAATGGGTTCTATTGCCTTAATGCTGATTTGTGTTGTCTTTATCCTTCTGTCAATCGCGGGGACACTAACTTCTATAAGCTTGGCAAGCGGTGTTTTGTTTATCCTAGCTATATTTGCTTTTCTTATGCTTTATCTGCCGGCTGTCTTCCGTTTCATTAAGGCCTATCATTGTCTGATGGTGAATTTAAGCAAGGAAGAACTATTTGTGAAGGATAATGCGGATGCTGTTCAGCAAATGGCTAAATGCACTTTTCGGCTGTTAATTACCAATTTGTTTTTTATGCTGATTAATTGTTTAATGACATTAAGCATTGGCAGCAGTGCTGTGATTGCAGTGTATGATTATGGTTTTGAATCATGGACAGGCCAGTTTTTAGCTGCGCTTCTTTTGAATCTGACTGCGGTGATTTTTGTGAAAAGCATTGAGCTTTATAATGAGAATAGGTTGACGATCTGATATGAGTATTCAAATACATTTAAAGGAAATTCTGCTGGAAAGAGGCATGACCGCAAAGGAACTGGCAGAAATTATAGATATTACAGAAGCTAATTTGAGCATTTTATGCAGCGGCAAGGCTAAGGCAGTGCGATTTTCCACATTGGAAAAGATCTGCAAGGTATTGTCATGTGATGTAGGGGATATCTTGAATTATAAGGAAGATTGAATTTTTGTTTACCAACCCTTTCTTATACATAAAAATGGCTATACTTCAAATACTAAGCGTAAAATACGGGATTTTTCATAAACTCAACCAGCCGTTGGGAGAAATCCAACGAAGCGTTGTTTTATTCAACCATGCGTCTGTTCATTCCTGACGGCTCGGCATTTATAATAAACGTGTAAGAAAGGATGGGGTGAAGAGCATTTCGGCCCCAAGGTATTGTAATGAAAACATTAGGAACTAAAATAAGTGAATATCGTAAAATGAAAGGCATGACACAGGATGAATTGGCTGAAAAACTGAATGTTTCAGGACAGGCGGTGTCAAAGTGGGAGAATGATTTATCAATTCCGGATCTGCCGCTGTTAATTGAACTGGCGAAATTTTTCCATGTTACCCTTGATGAATTGATTCTGCCTGAGGAAAAGATTCAGCCAGTGCTGCTGCCGGCCGGTGAGCGCAAGGATATCAATCAGATGTTTCTCAGGATGACCGTTGACAGTGTTAAGGGAGATCGGGTCAGAATGAATCTGCCGATGTCTTTAGTGAAGGCGGCGGCTGAGATTGGCTTGGATATTTCCAAGGTTTCCGGCAATGGCTCCCATGGTTTTGAAAATATTGATCTTTCCGCAATCATTCAGTTAGTTGAAAATGGTATGATCGGCCGCTTAATGGAAGTTGACAGTGCGGAAGGCGATCATGTGGAAATCTATGTGGAATAATTATGCTGATTAAAGTACGCACAAAGAAGCTGGCGTTAACCATCCCGGTTCCTAACTGGTTGCTGCTGAATCCCTTTTGCACATCTTATGTGCTGCGCAGGGTTAATCAAGAACAAGTCGCTGTACCGGTAATCAGTTCGCATCAAATGCAGGCTTTTGGCCGACTGATTCATGATATCAAAAGAACACATGGATCTTTGACACTGCTTGAGGTAGAAGCGGCGGATGGAACATATGTCGAAATAAGGTTATAGGATTCATTGATTGAAAATGATTATCGCTTACATAGAAAATGATATAAATATTTTCAGAAAACTATTTACAAATATTTCATAATGAAGTAAACTTGTTTCATAAATAAAAAACAAGAGGTAGCGATGTAGAAGAGTACATTTGTGAGGAGGCATCCTGTGATCAAATGGAAAGGCAGCCATCGCCGAACATGAGGATAAGGCATTATGCTTGTGTGAGACTATGGGAAATACTCATAGGATTCCTACATTTATTGTAGAGGCGCTTTGTTTTACGATAGAAACTATTGTGAAGCGTCTTTTACCAAAGACGTTTTTTATTTTATACAGGAGGATCAGAATATGAAATATTTTAGAAGTTTTATTGGATTTGGTTTATTATCCATGATGCTGTGTACGCTTGCCGCCTGCGGCAGTAATGATGCACCGGCTAATGACATGGATAATCAGAATGTATTGCGGGTAGGAATGGAATGTGCCTATGCGCCGAATAACTGGCAGGAGGATCAGGCCAGTGATACAAATCTGCCGATTGAAAATGTGTCAGGCTTTTATGCGGAGGGTTATGATGTGCAGATGGCAAAACAGATCGGCTCGGCATTGGATGCGGAAATCGTAATTGTTAAGCTGAGCTGGGACGGTTTGATTGATTCATTAAAAAGCGGTCAGATCGACATGGTCATTGCAGGTATGGCAGATACCGAGGATCGCCGTCAATCAGTGAATTTCTCTGATTTCTATTCAGTTCGTAAAACTGAATATGTGATTGTGGTTGATGAAAATTCATCCTATGCGGATGCTGATTCACTCAGTGATTTTGCCGGTGCCAGTCTTTTAGGTCAGAAAAATACCAAATATGATGAAGTAATCGATCAAATCGAGGGTGTCGATCATCTGCCGCCGGTCACTGATGTGGCAAATATGATTGCCCGTCTGAATCAGGGAGCGGCTGACGGTATTGTTTTAGATACTGAATCAGCGGTTGCTTATACAAATGTCTATCCTAATTTAGTAACGATTTCTTTTCCTGATGGACAGGGGTTTGAGTTAGGCTTTAATGGTGCCTGCATCGGATTACGCAAAGAAGACACGGCATTGCTGGATCAGGTAAATGCCGCGCTGGCTGAAATACCAACGGAAACACGTCAGGAAATGCTGACGCAGGCACAAGCCAAAATGCCGCAGTAGGGTTTGCTTATGCAACTGAAAATAAATGACGCTGCCACGCTGCGTGCTTATCCCCAGCATGCCTGGTTTCTGGGCTGGCTGTTTGCTTTGCTGGATGCATGGCTGCTGTTAATATGTAAGGGGAGTTTTACACTATCAATCTATAACCGGATTCCGATGATTTTGTGGTATTTGCTTTTGGCAGCCGCATTTGCTTATATACCTTTTTCAGCCTATGCGCATAAGAAAAAAGCGTTACAGAAATGGCTGCATCGATATTTTATCTTTACCCTTGTTTTCTTTGGTATCGTACTGCTTGACTGCGGTATTGCCAGATTCATTCAGCTCTTTGTTCAGTCAATCCATGCTGAAAGCAATCCGGAAGGCTTTGTGCCATCGATGATTTATATGGCCTATCAATCAAGAGCGACTTACCTTAGAGGCATCAGCGGTACGCTGCAGGTATCGTTGATTGGAACTTTATGCGGCTTTCTTTTGGCAATCCTGCTTTCCTTTCTGCGGATACAGGTTCCTGATCGCCGTGATGCTGACAGCATACAGATTTTAAAACTGATAGGTCAAAGCTTTGCGAAAACCTATACGACGATTATCCGCGGTACACCAATGATGGTTCAGGTCTTGATTATCAATGCTATCGGTTTTACATTAGCCCGTATGGCAATGCCAAACGCGCCCATCTCCGAGGTTAATAAAATTTGGTCTTTCTTCTTGGCTTCGGCAATTACCGTTTCATTAAATTCAGCAGCTTATCTGGCTGAGGTACTGCGCGGCGGTGTGGAATCTTTGGATAAGGGGCAGAAGGAAGCGGCCCGCTCCTTGGGCATGACTCAGTGGCAGGCGATGATGAAGGTTTTATTTCCACAGGCGGTTAAAAACAGTATACCGGCAATCGGCAATGAATTTATCATTAATATTAAAGATACTTCGGTACTTACCACCATTGGTTTTTTTGAACTGATGTTTGCGAATAGTACAATTTCAGGTACTTATTATAAAGGCTTGGAAGTTTATTTGGTTACAGCACTGATTTATTTGCTGCTGACCTATAGCATTACCCGACTGCTTAATTATGCGGCCCGCCGTTTAGATATGCCGGCATCACGCGGTATTCCAAGCAGTAATTAGGAGGCATTTATGGAAGAAATTATCCGTATTGAAAATCTTGAGAAGTCTTTTGATCAGCTGCGTGTATTAAAGAATATTAATTTGAATGTGAAAAAGGGTGAGGTGGTCTGTATTATCGGAGCCAGCGGCAGCGGTAAAAGTACGCTGTTGAGATGTATTAACCTGCTTGAAGAACCAGATGCCGGTCATATTTATTTTAAAGACCAAGACCTGACGGATCTGAGTACCGATATCAACGTATTGCGGGAAAACATCGGCATGGTTTTTCAGGGCTTCAATTTATTTAATAATAAAAATGTATTGGATAACTGTACGCTGGCAATGACGGCGGTAAAGAAAATGAAGCAAGCAGAAGCTGAAGCAATTGCCATCCGGCATTTAACGGCTGTGGGTTTAAAGGAATTTATTTATGCTGATTCACGAACCTTATCCGGCGGTCAGAAGCAGCGTGTCGCCATTGCCAGAGCCTTGTGTATGAATCCGGAAATTATGCTGTTTGATGAACCGACAAGTGCCCTTGATCCGGAAATTGTCAAGGAAGTGCTGGATGTTATGCAGCGGCTGGCTAATGAGGGCATGACAATGGTTGTTGTTACCCATGAAATGCAGTTTGCCAGAGAAGTCAGTGACCGTGTGGTGTTTATGGATCAGGGAGTAATCTTAGAGGAAGCATCGCCTGAACAAATCTTCACCCAGCCGCAAATGCCGCGGACAAGAGAATTTTTAAGCCGCTATTTATAGGAGAAAAATATGAAAACTGTTTATGAAACATATCAAAATGAAACGATGTATCCAGATTTAGATATTCACCAGGCATGCCGTCGGCTGAGTCAGGCAATCCAATGCAGGACAACCTCTTATGTTGATGTCAGCAAGGTTGATGATGCTCAGTTTAAACGCCTGCATGATGTAATCCGCACATCTTTTCCGCAAGTGATGCATCATGGTGAGGTAAGCATGCATGGCAACAGTATGCTGATTAAGCTGACAGGCAGTGATCAAACGTTAAAGCCAATCCTGCTGATGTCACATCTTGATGTTGTACCGGTTGTTAAGGGTACTGAAAAAGATTGGACCTATGGGCCTTATTCCGGAGCGATTGCCGATGGTATGATCTGGGGGCGAGGAGCTTTAGATATCAAAAATATGGTATTTGCCATCTTGGAAGCGGCGGAATATTGCCTGAACCATGCGATGAATTTGAAACGTACTATTTATTGTGCTTTTGGCGAGGATGAGGAAACGTGCAACACCGGTTCCGCGAGAATAGCTGCTTATTTGAAAAAGCAGGGCGTTCAGCTTGAATTTGTATTGGATGAAGGCGGCGGTGAAATCATTGAAGGAGATGTCTATGGCGCAAAAGGGTCACTGGTTTCTTCCATCTGCCTAAGTGAAAAGGGCTATGCAGATCTTTTACTTGAAGCGAAGAGTGTTGGCGGTCATTCTTCCAATCCGGTGCATGGAACGTCTTTAGGTCATCTTGCGAAGGCAATCACAGCCATTGCAGAGCATCCGCTGCCTGCGCGGTTAAGCGAATTAAACAAAGCGGCATTGAGAACATTGGCTCCTAAAATTAATCAGGAACCGATGAAGACATATGTCAGTAGCATTGAGGCTCATGAAAATGCAATATTAGATTATTATTTAAACAGTGAAGAATTATACAATCAAGTATCAACAACAATAGCACCGACAATGATCTGTGAGGGTGCGCAGGCAGGCAATGTTATGCCGCAGAATATGTGGGCTGTCATCAACTTCCGTCTGGCCTGTCACGACAGCATTGATACGCTGCTTGAAGCTTGTTTAAAATTGGTTGGTGATGAAATTAAATGCAGCTTTATCCAGGCCAATGATGCATCTGCCATTTCCCGTTATGACAGTTACGGTTATCAAAAACTGACAGAAACATTGCAGACCTTCTTTGGCGGCGTGAGCTTTATTCCCAATCTGGTTACCGGCAGTACCGACGCTCGTAATTATGAGTGCATCTGTGATACCGTTCTGCGTTACGGCCCTTTTATTGAAGAAGCGGAAATTGTATCAAAGGGCGTTCACGGTACGAATGAGCGAATCAGTATCCGAGCCTATGCGCAGGGTATTCGTTCATTAATTCATTTGATTCAGCAGACATGTAAATAAAAGATGGCGCGCCGCGCCATCTTTCTTTATAAACTTTCAGATATAAAATTATTCTCATGAATCGGCAGATGCAGACTCATCATTGAAGGCTCTTCAATCGTATCACCGACAATTTCATCATCGACATGATAAACGATGATTTCTTTATCACTGTCACAGATACAGCACATCATCGCATTGGCTGTTTTCTGTGAACGGCAGATTAATTCATTGACAATTAACTGATCTTCATTTTCATCATATACCAAGTAACCGTCAATTTCATCTTGTGAGCGGTGAATTAAGATTCGTCCGCTGCATTTCGCATAGGGTATCAGATAATCTTGATAATAGCTCAGATCACGGATGCGGTAACCATTCTTGTCCTGTACATATTCATTATACAAGCTAAGCAAGGCCGCGGCGTCTTCACAGCAGTCACAATGCTTCTCCAATCCCTCATAGGCCACTTTGCGAAGGATGGTTTTGCGCCGTTTATAACTTGTTTCAAACCCGAAAGGCTTATACAGCTCCCAATCATAGGCTTGAATCAATAAAGGTATCTGAGTATTCTTATCAAGCACATGAGTAAGCAGCTGGCGCATATATCCGCATTCCTGATATTCAGGATCGGTGGCAATTCCTAAAATTAATTTAGCCGCTGTCACTTTACCATCCATCATCAGTTCCATATCCCGCAGATGCAGCATACAGACAAGCTGATCATCATGAAGCAGACACTGTGTTTGTTTAGGGTCATAGAGCTTATCAAAATAAAAGGCAGATTAATTCATTGACAATTAACTGATCTTCATTTTCATCATATACCAAGTAACCGTCAATTTCATCTTGTGAGCGGTGAATTAAGATTCGTCCGCTGCATTTCGCATAGGGTATCAGATAATCTTGATAATAGCTCAGATCACGGATGCGGTAACCATTCTTGTCCTGTACATATTCATTATACAAGCTAAGCAAGGCCGCGGCGTCTTCACAGCAGTCACAATGCTTCTCCAATCCCTCATAGGCCACTTTGCGAAGGATGGTTTTGCGCCGTTTATAACTTGTTTCAAACCCGAAAGGCTTATACAGCTCCCAATCATAGGCTTGAATCAATAAAGGTATCTGAGTATTCTTATCAAGCACATGAGTAAGCAGCTGGCGCATATATCCGCATTCCTGATATTCAGGATCGGTGGCAATTCCTAAAATTAATTTAGCCGCTGTCACTTTACCATCCATCATCAGTTCCATATCCCGCAGATGCAGCATACAGACAAGCTGATCATCATGAAGCAGACACTGTGTTTGTTTAGGGTCATAGAGCTTATCAAAATAAAAGGCAGTAGTTAATGGGTTCTCATCAGGGAAGCTGTTCAGCCAAAGATTTTTAATCTGTGGCAGCAGATTATCATTGGCGGGTACGATCTCTGCCTTGCCGGGTAAGATTCTGAAACGTTTAATCCGATAAATTGGATGCATATCAAGCTTAGCCTTTCTAAGCTCCGGCAAGCCTAAATCATCCTCCCTATCCATTTTGGTATAGGCAGCAGGCAAGGATTCCAGGAAGCATTTTAAGATGGCGACACTTAACCCGCGGTATTCATGATTCACCTTTTCCACATGGATCTGAATCAGCTCATCATCAATCGGCGATGCGAGAATGAAGCCTTCAATCTGACCATGAATTCTCAATATTCCGCCTAATAATGGCAGCTGATCAAAATTCGCAAGCATGCGTCGGATACCGATCAATTCATTTTCAATATCCTGAATATGACTGTGGTTATTTTTCCATGTATCTAAGAAAACGTATAATTCATCAAATTGTGAGGGAGCTAAAGGTTCAAAGCTATAATCACTGCCATTTTCCTTTATAAAGGCATTGTAATGATTGCGCCTTTTCTGCATCTTTTTACCAGTTAAATCACGATGCTGGGCAATATCATAGACATAATCATCTCTTTCTCTTTCCCGCTGATAGACAAATGGATAGTGTGCTTGCTGGCACCAGCGTTTGAAATCATCTAATACTTCACAGAGAACAAAAGGGAAGTGATGCTCATTACTATAACGCTGCATGGCATCCATCGCTTCATGGCGGTATCGTTCATCACATAAAGGGGTCAGCCATTCCCATGTGTCATGCATATGAATCAGCAATAATGTATAGTTTTCGTGCATTTCCATATACAGCTCATAAACATGATCCCACATGATCCATGAACAGATATTGGAATTAAAATCATGATTGTTGTATTGCTTAAACAGCGCTGCCAGCTGTTTATAATCTTGAGGATTGAATTTTATCATAACACACCTGCTTTTTTATTAATCAAGAGAAAATCCGGCTGAACCGGATTATTGAATACCTGCATTTTCTTTGTCAATCTGATCAACGGCGCTTAAGCCTGCGACATGACCTTCACCAGCTGCTTTCATATACTGATAAGGCTTGCCTGTGCAGTCGCCAGCCGCAAATAAACCATGGAAATTAGTTTCCATCTGACGGTTTACTTTAATGTGACCGTCTTCAATTTCAAGTCCGTTAACGAGCTGAGAAGGCTCAACACTGTCTCTGAGTACAAAGATACCATCGGTATTCAATGTCTGATTTTTTAATACGAGACGGGTTGCTGACTGCTCACCTTCAATGCGCAAAGGCACATCCTTGACTATATTGATTGAACTTTTCAAATCATCAGTCTTAACATTAACCGGTACAAAATCAACATGTTCAGCGATTTCCGCAATGTAATTTGCTTCATGGATACTTTCTTCACTATAACCGACAACCACTACAGAGCGGCCTTTATAAAGCGGCGCGTCACAGGTAGCACAGTAGGAAACACCCATGCCTAAGAAATCAGCTTCATTTTCAATGGAACGTGTCAGTTCCACGCCGCTGGCCAGTATGACCTTGCGGGCTTCATACATATTACCGGCACCAGCCAGCATAAAACTGTCGCCATTTGGATAAACGGCGGTAATCTTTTCTTCGGTAATTTCAATATTCATTGCCTGAATATGTTCTTGAAATGCTTGGGCAATTTCACTGCCGCTCTTACCATAAAAACCAAGATAATTATCAATGCGGTGGGCTTTGACTAACTTGGTTGATAAATTTTTATTACCAAATACAATGATGTTCTTTTTCCGGATCGTTGCATTGATGGCGGCCTGAAGACCGGCTACCCCGCTGCCAATGATCGCAATATCGTATAATTCGTTCATGCTGCACCCTCTTTTCCTTATTAGTATAGCCGATTCTTTGCTTAACGTCATCTCTTTTGCATAAGAATATAAAAAAAACCGGACACCGGTTTTCTTAATCATGGATGGCTGTCAGCTGACACCAGCATCGGCATTGGGTAATCCGCTTGCCGTTATCACCCTGATCGGTATCATAGGCAAATTGCTGAAGCAGGGCGCAGGGAAAATCATGACATAACCCACAATGAGCCAATGCCTTATCCTCACAGCACGTTTTTACCGGACATGCCTCACCCCAAAACGGTTTCTTAATGTTTGTGCATCCCTGACAATTCATCGAACTTCTAAACTCACACTCGCTGCATAACAAGCCGCATCTTGATTCAATCATCATTCCACTCTCCTTTATAGGATAGAGTGTAACATAGGCATGATGACAGCTGTATGTCACTATTCAAAATATTTATTATATAATGCCAGTGCCCGTGCTTTTAATTCCTGGCGATATTCTGCCGGTTCAATCAATTCAGCCTGATCATGAAAGCTCAGCACCCATTCAAGCAGATATTCTTTATTGGTAAAATCAAATTCAAAACGCAGCAAATGATCATTCAGTTCGGTGCAGGAATCAATGCCATACTCTTCAATTACTCGGTATTTAACATTCTTATTAAAATGGATGACGGCATGAATCGTATCGGTAAAATAAGTGTTAAAGGCTAGCTTTTCCTGAGGGATATCCATTAGCTCAAAGGGTTGTTCACTCAGCTTTAAATTCCACAGGCGATTTAATTTAAAGAGCTTGAATTGTTCAGCGTCTGCTTCATAGCCTAACACATACCAGCTCGACCATTGAAAAACAATTAAATAGGGATTGAGCTGCACTTGATGCTCACCCTTTGAACCGCAGTAATCAAAACCGATTACACAGCTTGTCTCAATCGCTTTGCGGATCAGTTCAATCTTGGGAGCCAAGGTGTTTTTGTAATGGGAAGACAAGTCAATCAAAATGTGCTGATCGGCATAGATGCCATGTTTATCAGATAAAAATTTATCCATGATTTGTTGATAGCGATTATCGGCAGCAATGCTGTCCAAACTTAAAAGGCCGGTAAATATCGCCTGCAGTTCTTTTTTGGTAAACAGTGTTTTATCAAGCTTATAATTTTCATCCATCATGATGCCGCCATTGCTGCCGGTGTTACTTATGATAGGAATGCCTGCCAAGGTTAGATCATTAAGATCGCGGTATATCGTGCGTTTCGATACATTAAATTTCTGTGCCAGCATAGCTGCTGTGACTTTCTTGTTTTGCAGCAAGATTATAATTATTGCCATCAGCCGTTCAATTTTCATCGGTATCCCTCAGCTTTCATTTGATATTTTACCACAGAACAAAAAATAAGACACTTTTTCAAGTGCCTGTTTATTCAAGAATCATGCGGTCAGAAAATTCATTTTCAGTCTTACTGCTGTATAAGCTGATTAATTTTTCCACCGTCATATTTTTTCTTTCTTCACCCTCTAAGATGAAAGCAATCTGTCCGTCATTCATGACCAGTGTTTTATTGCCATATTCAAGGGCATTGGAGATATTATGGGTAATCATCAACGTCGTAATGTGATGTTCAGCAATAATATCATCGGTAATCGTCATTACTTTTTCACTGGTTTTCGGATCAAGGGCTGCTGTATGTTCATCAAGCAGCAGCAGCTTTGGCGTGACAATCGTTGCCATCAGCAAGGTTAATGCCTGACGCTGACCGCCGGAGAGTAAGCCGACTTCTGTTTTCATCCGATCCTCTAAGCCGAGGTTTAATGCCTTTAATGTTTCATAGAAGAATTCTCTTTCTTTCTTTCGGATACCCAATGACAGCGGTCCATGTCCACTGGCGCGGCAGTAGGCAAGACCGAGGTTTTCCTCAATCGTCATATTGGGGGCCGTTCCTTTCATAGGGTCCTGAAAGAGATGACCGATCACATTGGCCCGCTTATGTTCTTTGGTGAAGGTCATATCCTGACCATCGATAAAGATGCTTCCCTCATCTGGCTCATACGTACCGGCAATCACGTTCAGAAGCGTCGATTTACCAGCGCCGTTGCTGCCGATGACGGTCACAAAATCACCATCATCAAGATGCAGATTCAGATGGGATAAAGCCTTGCGTTCATTAACGGTATGGGCATTAAAGGTAATACTGATATCTTTTAAATCAAGCATGATTGCGGCCTCCTTTGCGGCGTCTGAAAGCGATGGCTGACTGGATAGAAGGGATAGAAATAGCAGCCGTAACGAGAATGGCAGAGAGCAGTTTTAAATCACTGGCCTCAATGCCGAACTGCAGGGCAATCGTTAAAATATAACGATAAATAATTGCCCCGGCAGCAACGCTGATCAGACGCACAAGCAGAGGTTTGCGGTTAATCAGACTTTCGCCGATAATAATTGAGGCGAGTCCGATTACCATCATGCCGATGCCGCTTGATAGATCCGCAAAGCTCTGGTGCTGAGCAAAGACGGCGCCGGATAAGGCAACAAGGGCATTCGCTAAAGCTAAACCAAGAATTTTCATTCGGTCAGTATTGATTGAAGACGCGCGAACCATGACTTCATTATCGCCGGTAGCCCGCAAAGCAAGACCGCTTTGCGTTTTGAGAAACAGCAGCATGAAGACGATGATTAATACGACCAGCAGAAAGAGCACAATCGTTTTCGCATAAGCACTGCCAAATAGCTGATTAAATGGAGTGAAAATTGAATCAAAGCCAAACAGTGAAATCGTTGGCCGCTTATCCATGATCCGCAGATTAATGGAATACAGACCAGTCATTGTTAAAATGCCGGATAAAATGTATTGAACTTTTAATTTAGTCTGCAGGATACCGGTTACAGCACCTGCCAAACCACCGCAGCCAAGCGCCGCAGCCAAGCCTAAAAAAGGATGGCCGGCCAGCGTCAGCATGGCAGAAACGGCAGCTCCAAGGGTAAAGGAGCCATCGACTGTCAGATCGGGGATATTCAAAATTTTAAAGGAGATGAATAAACCGAGGGAAAGGATCGTAAAGATACACCCCAGTTCAAAACCGCCTTGAATGATAAATAGATTCATGTTCTCACTCCTGTTGTTATCGTTTATTCAAAAATTACTGTCGTATCGCTGTTCTTTAATGCGTCAGGAATTGTAATACCTAAAGCATCAGCGGTTGTCTGATTGAAATATGTGTAGAGATTCGTATCAAATACTTTTACCGGAATCCCTGAAATATCACTGCCCTCAATTACCTTGGCAATCATTCTTGCTGTTTCTTTGCCTAAATCTTCATAATTGATACCGATACTTGCAAAGCCGCCGTCCTGAACCATGCTGTCAGCGCCGACATATACCGGACATTGTACTTGCTGAGCTGCCATATTCAATGCGTCAATGCTGCTGGCAATCGTATTGTCATTTGGGGCAAAGATAGCGTCTACCTTACTGGCAAGCACTTGTGCAGTCTGCTGAATCTCAGCGGCTGCGGAAATCGTAGCTTCAACCAATGTCAGATCATTTTCTTCACAATATGCTTTTACTTTATCGATTGGATACGGAATTCGCTTCACCGGCATTATAGATATAGCCTAAGGTTTTTAATTCAGGATCGATGGTCCGTGCCAGATCAAGAATCTGAGCAACCTGAATCTCATCACTGGTACCGGTAATATTCTTATCCGGCTTATTTGGATCAGTGATTAAACCGGCACCTACCGGATCAGATACAGCTGAGAAGATCACCGGAATATTTTCGGCATACGGGGCAGCCGCCGCCGCGGTTGGTGTAGCTATCGCTACGATTAGATCCTTATTATCACCGGCAAAAGTCTGCATGATTGAATTAAGTGTTGATTGTTCACCCTGAGCATTCTTGGCATCTACCTGAATATTCTCGCCGTCCTTATAGCCTAAGACCGCAAGCTCTGCAAGCATACTTTCACGAATCGTATTCAAAGACGTATGTTCTATGATCTGTGCTAAACCAATCTTATAAACATGATCCGCAGTTGACGGGTTTTCAGTTGGCGCTGTTTCATTTGCACAGCCTGCCAGCATGCAGGTCATTAAGCCTGCCAATAAGTAAGTCGATATTTTTCTCATTTTCAATTTCCTCTCTTTCATGAAATGAATCGCTACTTATGTTTGTATTGAGAAGGGAACTAATAAAAAAAGCACCCGTCCTGAAAGAATCTCTTTCATAAGGACAAGTGCGTTGAAATCGCTCCTGCGGTACCACCTTAATTGATGTATAACATCCACTCTTCAAAATGCAAACACATTTCTGTTCGATAACGGGAACTTCCGTACTCAGATACTTGGACTTTCATCCTTTCACCTGTCCCTCCAGGGTCCATTTACAAGACCGCATTTCTGTCAGGCTTCCACCAATGCCTAACTCTCTATCAGCGCGTATCAGGTTTTATCTCCCTGTCTTAGGTTTGTATATAGAATACTCCTGATGAAAGAGTTTGTCAATATGAAAATGAAAATTTACAATACATATTCATGCTCTTTCATAGTTTACATCTTTTATACATCTGTGAAATTATAATAAAATTGTAAATTTAATCTGGAAAAGCAATTTCTATATTTCTTAATTTCTTATATCTGTTAAAATAATATATATAGTCTTAAAGGGGCACATCATATGGATACAGAGCACAGCAAAATAAAAAAACATAAAAGCCGGGTTGATTGGCAGGTTTCGGTTTTAACTGCGGCCATTGTAATCGTTTCCTGTTCTCTGATCTTTTTTATCAATTATCGGCTTTCTTATAATAATATGATTGACGAGCTTCAAAGCCGGGCTTCTACGATCAGAGATACATTGGAAGATGAGATGATCCGTGAAATGTTCACTGAATTAAATGTGCGTGAGGATGATCAAAGTGAGCTCTATCAGATTGCTAAGGATAAAATGGAGGATATCCGCAAAGTAACCAGTGTGCGTTATCTATATACGGCGAAGAAAACAACAGACGGTGATTTTATATATTTAGTTGATGGCTTGCCAAGTGACAATGATGATTTCCGTTATATCGGTGATTTGATCGAACCTGAATGTATCCCTGATCTGCAGCGGGCGCTGAATGGCGAGACGGTTTTACCTAATGAAATCAATCATACGACATGGGGAAATGTATTTATCTCGTATTTTCCAATTGTTGAGGATGATGAGATTGCGGGTGTTTTAGGCATTGAATTTGATGCTAACCATCAATATGCTACCTTCCGTACAATGCGGATCGTAACTCCCTTGGTAATTTTGGCTGCTTGTTTTGTTGCGGCATTTATTGCGATAAAGCTATTTAAGCGAATCTCTAATCCTACTTATCAGGATTTGGCAAACACCGACTTTTTAACGGGCTTAAAGAACCGCAATGCCCTGGAGGTAGATTTGAGTAATTTTGAGTTTGCCGGTGAATATCCATTCTCGGTACTGATGTTAGATCTTGATGGATTGAAGCAGGTAAATGACAACTACGGTCACTCTGCCGGTGATCAGTATATTAAACGCTGCTGTGATATTATCAGAAGCTGTATTCCTGATGACAGTGCTGTTTATCGCATGGGCGGTGATGAATTTATCGTAATTCTTAAAAATTATACGCCGGATTATCTAAAGGATATGGTTCATATAATGGTTCATAAAGTCAAAGAGGAAAATGAAAAACAGGCATATCTTTTCAGTATTTCAATCGGTTATGCCGTTTATGACACGACTGTGGATAAGAATATTTTAGATACGATTAAGCGGGCTGATTCATCAATGTATGAATATAAGAAAAAGCATAAAATAAGCAACAGTGATAAGGATATCTGATCCTTATCTTTTTTTTGATTGACACTATATACTATGCAATGTATAATATATTGCATAAGGAGGTATTTAGATGGACATACAATTAAAAAAAGGCTTGATTGAGATTTGTGTACTTGCCTCTTTGAAGAAGAATGATTCCTATGGGTATCAAATCATTAAAGATTTATCTGCCTGTGTTGCCATTTCTGAATCGACTTTGTATCCGATTCTAAGACGGCTTGAGAGCAGTGAGTGTCTGAAGGTTTATACTATGGAACATAATGGCAGATTAAGAAAGTATTATCATCTGACCGTAAAGGGAAGGGAACGCATCGATGAATTTCTTGAAGACTGGGATCAGATTATGAATATTTATGAGTACATCAAAGGAGGAAATGAAAATGAATAAGCAGGAATTTATGCAGCTGCTTGAGCAGCGGATCAAACTGCTTCCCTTATCGGAAAGACATCGTCTCATTAACTTTTATAATGAAGCGTTAGAGGATCGTATCGAAGAGGGAATGAGTGAGGAGGATGCAGTGGCAAGTCTGGATGGCTTGGATGAATTGTCGCTGAATCTGTATGATGAAATTAAAGAGGAGCCAATTGAGAAAGATAAACGTACAAATATCATACCTTGCGCTGTGAAATGGTTTCTGATCGTCTTAACATCACCAATCTGGCTGATGATTCCCGTTATTCTTTTAATTCTCTTGTTGGTATGGGGCTTATTGCTGGTGATCTTGCTTGTTTTTGGTCTTTGCTTTTTGATTATGGCGGTCTGCGGATTCTTCTTAATGCCAAGTGTATATAGTGCCAATTTCACATCTTTTATTGTTTTGGTTGGGACAGTGCTGCTCAGCATCGGGTTGGCCCCATGGTGCTGGTTTGGCTTTAAAGCATGGATGCCAACCTTTGTGAATTGTTGTAAAAGCATGCCTGGCTGGTGTTTGAGCCAATGGCAGAAGGCGGTGAAAGCATGATTAAAATGATAAAGCAAATCAGTTTAATGCTGATTTCAGCAGGGCTGCTGCTGATCCTGGGCGGTTTTGCGTCGGTGGATTTTGATGTATACAAGCTGAGTACAGTGATTGATGAAGAGGTTGTTTATCGGACGGAAACCATACCATTGGATGAAATCAGAAAATTGACGGTTTCTGTATCATACAGCGATTTAGTGATTGAAACTTCGCCGACGGATGATTTTGTTATTACTTATCCGGAAAGTGAATCCTTACAATATAATTTAAATGTTACAAGTAATCGAATTGATCTTGAAAAGAAATCAGTGCGAAGCTGATGAATTGGTTTACCATTACAGATCGCGAGGATACGGTTGTTACGATACAGGTGCCGAAAGCTTTTAAAGGCGTGCTTGCGGTTAATGGCAGTCATGGCGATGCACAAATTAAGGATTTACAATCATTAAGTATGTTTACGGTAGATTATAAGTATGGGGATTGTTGGCTGACCTCAATCGACGCTGAGAGTGTTAGTCTGCAATTCGCACATGGCAAATCAGTTCTTGAAAACTTCAAATGCGAATCATTGAGTATCGAGGATGAGTATATGGAAAGTGAATATGATGCGCTGAAGATTAGTGAAGACCTAAGGATTACCAGCAGCCATGGCAGTGTTGAGATGTCAAATGTAGAAGCTGATTTAATGAGAAATGATTTTAATTACAGCTCCTTAACGATCGCGGATAGTAAGTTTGCCGAACAGGTCAATATCATTATGGCTCATGAAGATGCCAAAATCAAAACCTCATCCATGGCGGGTCTTTGCGTAGATGGCAACTATGTCAATCTGCAGCTGCAGGATAATGATGTTCAGTCAATTTATGTGGATCTGCGCCATGGTGATGTAGAAGGTACATTAAAGGGTGCTGAGGATGAATATTCAACCAATGCTGTGGTAACTCATGGTGATGCCAATATAAGTTCACAGTATAGAGAGGGTGCAAAATATGAGCTTGATTTGATGCTTGACTACAGCAACGCCAAACTGGCATTCACGAAATAATTGATTCACATAAAAAAACATAGTTTTCATGTATTTTATTGATAGACTTGGGGTATAGTATTATCAGGCAAGGAAAAGAACTTGCCGATGAAAATAGACAATCCCTAATCTAGTTTCATTCATATTCTATCCCCTTATAAATAATTTAGTAGAAGAAGCGTTTCCCCTGACGCTTCTTTTACTTTGCAGATTTTTTTCATATCACATAAAAAAACATAGTTCTCATGTATTTTATTGATAGACTTAGGGTATAGTATTATCAGGCAAGGAAAAGAACTTGCCTAATGAAAATAGACAATCCCTAATCTAGTTTCATTCATATTCTATCCCCTTATAAATAATAATTAGCAAAAGAAGCGTTTCCCCTGACGCTTCTTTTGTTTTATAATGTGCATGGTGATACGATGAAACAGGTTTTATTACAATTAAAGTGTCCGCATTGTTTTCATGTGAATCTGAAAGTTGCGGAAACGATTGTCAATCCGAATATTGAATCTGATCTTAAGCGTCAGATTTTAAATGATGAGTTTTTTACGCTTCGCTGCCGATGCAATACGCCCATTCATTTTCTTTATCCATGTGTTTATGTGGATAAGAAGCAGCGTTTGATTTTATTCATGAAGGAAGCGGAGGTTCTGCATGACGATCGCTGTATTCAGAGGCTGGTACATGACGCTGAGCAGTTTAAAGAAATGATCCGCATCGCAGATGCGCATTTAGATGATCGGGCAGTGTTTCAGATCAAGCGCCGGCTGCTGTCAAAGAATGGGAAGCAGCTTCTGTATTTTCTTGATTGTGACGGCGAGTATTTATGGTTTACCTGTGAGGGTCACATCAGCGGTGTTGCGAAAGCTGATTATGATAAGCTTGCTGCCAAGCTGGCGCCGCCCACGCATGAGGTAATTGATGTAGATTCGTTATAGATAGAACAGCGATAGCCGTCATGACTATCGCTGTTATTATTTTATGGGAATTGTTTTGCCGTTTAAGAGCCGCTCTACATATTCATTGGCCGGCTGCTCAACAATGGCCTGCGGTGGAGCGAATTGCTGGATTTGACCTTGATCAAGCACTAAGATTTTGGTGCCAAGTGTTAAGGCTTCATTGATGTCATGGGTGACGAAAATAATCGTGATCCCTGTTTTTTGATGAATGTCCTTGATTTCCTTTTGCAGCTGTTTGCGGGTAATTTCATCGACAGCACCAAAGGGTTCATCCATCAGCAGGATATTCGGTGAAGCCGCCAAAGCACGGGCAATGCCAACCCGCTGCTGCTGACCGCCGGATAATTCAGAAGGGTAACGGGTACGCAGTTCATCGGAAAGCCCGACAATTTTCATCCACTTTGCGACCGCGGCTTTGGTTTTCTGTTTATCCCGCTTGTTCCAAAGGTTAGGCACATAGGATATATTTTCTTCTACATTCATATGCGGGAAAAGCACGCTGCCTTGAATGCAGTAGCCGATACTGCGGCGCAGGGTAATTAAATCCTCCTCCTGAATATTTTTGCCATTCACCAAGACGCTGCCGTGATCGGGCAGAATCAGACCGTTGATCATTTTCAGCAGTGTTGTCTTGCCGCTGCCTGAGGATCCGATCATGCATAAAAATTCGCCTTGTTCAATTTCTAAATTAAAATCTTTAATGATTGCTTTATCGTTATATTTTTTCTCTATATTCTTAAATTGCAGGATTGCTGTCATAGTCACACCTCCTATATTAAACCTTTCTGCCGCAGAAATTTTATGGCAATATCCCTTGGCTCAGCCCCCATGGTTTCAACCTCATAATTCATCTCAGCCATTTCCTTGTCGGTTAAAATTTGTTCCAGCTGTTTAAAGATTTCATTGAGTTCAGGATGCTGCTGCAGCACCTCAGAGCGGATTACGTTGCCGCATTGATAGGAAGGGTAGAAATTAAAATTATCATTCAGCACGGTAATATCAGCAATGCTGTATTGACCATCTGTGGTAAAAATCGGCATAACATCAATTTTACCTTCATTGATTGCCTGATATTTTAAACCGATGTCAAGATCAACGGTACTTTTAAAATGCAGATTGTAGGCTGCGCACAATGGGTCATAGCCGTCCTCACGTTCAAAGAAGTCATATTCAGCACCAAAGATCAGCTGATCGGCAATTGCCTGCAAGTCCGATATATCCTCTAAATGATATTGATCAGCAATGGATTTTCTTACTGCCAGTGCATAGCTGTTCGCAAAGCCGTACATGCCAACCCATTCCATTTGATATTGATCCTGATAGCCGCTTTGCAGCTGATCAAACATGTCTTCCGTATACAGCTTTGATTGTTTTAAAACCATGTTCCAGCCCGTACCGGTATATTCAGGATATAGGTCAAACTCACCGCTTTCCATGGCTGGCTGAATGTTTGATGTGCCGCCGCCGACACCTTGAGTAATTTCTACATTCAAATCAGTTTTTTCTTCAATCAGAATCTCAAGCATTTCGCCGAGAATATATTGCTCCGTCATAGGCTTGGTTGCGATATGGAGTGTATTGTCAGCAGGTTTACTGAAGAACATGAAGGCCGCAAGCAAGACTGCAAGGCCGGCGATACTGCCGCTGATGATCGTGATTTTTTGCTGATTGCGGCGGATGTGTTTAACCTGCAGCGATTTTTCAATAAAGCCTAAAACGGCATCAAAAACCAGGGCAAGAAGTGCAATCAGCAGACTGCCGGTAATTGTCATTGCCGCGTTATTAGTCGTAATGCCGCGATAAATGGCGACACCTAAGCCGCCGGCACCGATAAAGGATGCAATACCAGCTAAGGCGATTGTCATCGTTACCATGTTGCGGATACCGGACATGATTACCGGCAGGGCTAACGGCAGCTTGATTTTGGTAAGAATCTGAAAATCAGTGCTGCCCATGCCTCTTGAGGCTTCGATGATATTCTCATCCACATTGCGGATGCCGGTATAAGTATTTCTGACCATTGGCAGCAAGGCATAGAGTGTAAGGGCAATGATCGCCGTCGTATTGCCGATGCCGCTTAGCGGAATTAAAAAGCCGAGCATGGATATAGAAGGAATTGTATAAAGAAAATTGATGATGCCCAGAACGGGCTTAGAGGTTTTGCTGTATTCACTGACGAAGATGCCAATGCAGCCGCCGATAATGATTGCAATACAAATGGCAATCATAGATATGGTTATATGCTGAATACAAAGATTAATGAAAAAAGCACTTCTTTCAGTAAGTAATGTCAGTATATCTTGAATCATAAGATCCTCCTTTTGATCGCATGGATCGGACATACTTCCATGCAGTATCCGCAATGCAGACAGTGTGTCTGCTTGATTTTATAAATGTTGCCTTGCTGAATGCATTGCTGGGGACAGCCTTTTGCACATTTTCCACAGTTGATGCAGGCATCGCTGATTTCAAAACCCTCTGTTAATGGCTCAGCAGTTCCAATCGCTGATGATGCTCTGGTGATTGGCGTTTTACTTAAGTCAAAGTATTCAAGCGTACCGTTGCGGATACAGAAAGGTTCAAGCACGTAGCGGGATTGACCGGGATAAACGGTATTCATAACAGGATTCGCTTCAAAAATTTTATCAATCCAATATTTCTGATCGGATAAATGTTCTGCTTTGCCGGTAAGCCGAATCGTTTGGTATGTCTTAGTCATGCCTAGGATTGCGGTATTCGCATTTAAGCAGAGCTGGCGGTAAAACGCCTTGCCCCTAGCGGTACAGAATATCAGAGTATCATTCTCTACGAGCATGATATCGATGATTCGATTTTGCGGACAGCCGTTTTCATCAACAGTTGCGAACGCGGCACTTTTAATTTCTCTTAACATATTCAGATAGTGATTGTTTGTTTTCATCGGGAACCTCCTGTCGATTTTGATGATAAAATTGTTATTAGTTTATAGGATAAATAGGAAGTAGGTACAAAAATGTGGGTTAGCAGCTAAAAAGCAGTCAATGGGAGTTAGAGACAAAAAAGTGTGCAGATATAGAGTATCGCACACTTAAAGCTTTAATGAATGATATGGTAATGCTCCTATCCAAACTATACACGTTCTTGAGCTGACAGGCAAGCGAGATGATTATTTAAGCTTCTGCCAGTCTTTTCGCAAGAAGAGATAGGTAATGACAGGAATTAACGCGGAGCCAATGAATGACATGATAATGGCAGCTGCTGGATTTGTATCAGTGGTAAAGCCGCTGATACAACCATTAATAAATGAACACAGATAGCAGACACACATGAAGAGATAGCCGGCTTTTCTTTCGGTAAACAGCAGGATGCACAGACCGGCCAAGGCAGCCAAGGCAATCACCACTGAAAGCATGCGGCCTGAAAAGGCGTTAAGTAGGGTGGTTGCAGCCGAGAGAGCCAGCGCACACCAAAGCCAGATTTTAGCGGCTTTACGCATGGCTGTTCACCTTCTTCCACATTGCTTCAGCAATCGCTTTGAATTTGTTTAAATCATTGTTATCCGGATGGGTTTGTCCCTGATCGAAATTGTCGATTAAGGATTGAAATTTTTCAGGTTCCTGATCCAGCATTGATTCATACCGTTTTCTGACAGTTATCGGCATCTTGCCCTGACACATGAACTGACCAATGAGGGTGTTGTCTGGTTCAAGCAGGTTGGTAACATTACTTAATATACGGCTGAAATATTCATCGCTGCAGCCAAATCCAGCAGTGCCAAACAGAAAAATCTGTTTATGATGTACGGTCTTTAAAAATGCTGTCAGCGCTTCATCACAGCTGCCTTTATCCGTCCAGAAACCTATGCAGATCAAATCAGCTTCTAAGGCTTGCTGATCCGGCAGACCATAATAGATACATTCACTATCAGGCAGGGTGTTTTTTAATGTTTCAGCAAGCAGACGGGTGTTGCCGGTATGACTGCTGAATAGAATTGAAAATTTCATAAATCAAACCTCCTTCATCAACCAATTAGTATGATTTAGACCGGCGGACACAATGCTGATCACTCTGAATCAGTTTTTCAAGCAGCTTCATCAGCTGCTCCCTTTCTTCAGCAGAAAAGGCGGCAAGTACCTCGTTGTCCCAGCTGTAAAATAATTCGTGGCTGAGCTTAAAAGCCTGTTCACCTTTTTCGGTTAAGGTCAGGATATGGGCACGGCGGTCCAAAGGGTTCGTTTCCTGCAGCAGCAAATCAGCCTGCTCCAGCTTAACGATGGAACGGGTAGTGTGGCCGATGTCCATATGCAGTGCTTTTGCCAGATCTTTAGGTGAACAGGCAGGGTGTTTGCCTACATATAAGATAAAAAATAGCATACCCTGTGAAAGTCCAAGTTCACCAAGCTTTTGATTGCAGTAATCAGTAAAATCCTTGCGCAGCAGCGTTGTAATATAAGCTAATGATGTCTGCATAAACATACCTCCTAAAGTTGACTAGGTCAAGTATAAGTCTAATACATGACTTTGTCAACTATATTCAGCAATAAAAAACCATCCTAATCAATAGGATGGCTGCGATTACTTAATCATTGAACGGATACTGGCATAAAGCATAGGTTTGATTTCAAGCAGTTCAAATGGTTTTTTTACAATGATAGAGGCATAGGCAACACTGGATACCAATTCAAAGATTACATATAATGTAGCAATGGCTTCTTTTTCAGTGTAATTTTTATTTGTCATAATTAATTCGATATATTCTTTCATCATGATTTGAATCGAAAAGTTCTGATGGTTTTTCATATCAGTTAGGATATCATCCCATGATAAATGATTGCGGACGACTTCTAGGATGTTCTGGTTTTGTTTGAAATAGTCAAGAATGCAGTCTACCATGACAATGAATTGATCTAGTTTATTATCCAGCTGCAGGTAGTTTGCGTGGGATAGGGCATCCATTAAAATATCGCCGCTTTTTTTCATGATAATGCGGTTCAGCAGCTGTGTCTTATCTTCAAAATAGAGATAAAAGGTTCCTTTTGCGACACCAGCCTTTTTTACGATTTGATCGATTGAGGTTTTATCAAAGGTGTTATTCATAAATAGTTCATAACCGGATTCCTCCAGTTTTTCTTTTTTTAAACGCTTATTGCGTTCTACTTTACTTTCAGCCATAGATACCTCCTGAAATGCTTATGATGATATTTTACACTATTATTGATAATTAATCAAAAAACTGACTAATTTGATAATAAAGTTTCAATAAATTGTGGGTTTGATGCAAGTTTTTTTTAAAAAATGATTGACAATGTTTTTTATTGATGATATATTTATTGAGCATTCGGTATTGAAAAATATCGAATTTAATATACATGGGGTTTTAGCTCAGCTGGGAGAGCGCCTGCCTTGCACGCAGGAGGTCAACGGTTCGATCCCGTTAAGCTCCACCAATATATAAATTAACGCCTAAGATTGGGCGTTTTTTTGTGTAGTCAGTTGACATGCATGCGTATTTAAAAATAAAGCGAATCATTATCTTAATGATTGATTATGAAGGTTAATCACTAAAAAATTTTATTGGGTAAAGAATCACCCCATAATTTCACATGTTTAAAAGTATGCAATTTTCTAGCTTTGGTGTAAAATATCTTTATGCTATTAGTGAGGAGCGGATATTGTGAATCAAAGAGTCTTAATCATTGTAAACCCCCATGCCGGTAAGGGCATGATTAAACGTTATCTGTGCGATGTCATTGATCTTTTTGTCAAGCATCAGTGGCAGGTTTCGGTCGTAACGACTCAGGCTAAAGGGGAAGCGACACAGCTTGCCAGTGATGCGGCCCTGCATTATGATTTGCTTGTCTGCAGCGGTGGTGACGGCACATTAAATGAAGTTGTCAGCGGTTTGGTAAAGGATGAACGCCATATACCGATTGGTTATCTGCCGGCAGGCACAACCAATGATTTTGCTTCATCATTGCAGATACCAAAAAACAATCTGCCGGCGGCTGCCCAGCAAATCATCGATGGAAAGGGCTTTTTGTGTGACGTGGGTCATTTTAATGATCGGATTTTCATGTATGTAGCCGCCTTTGGCGCGTTTACAGAGGTTTCCTATTCTACCCCACAGGATTTTAAAAATAACTTTGGCCGTGCTGCTTATATCCTTGAAGGCATCAAAAGCCTGACTAACATTGTCACCTATCATTTGAAAGTGGAATGTGAAAATGAATTGATCGAGGGTGATTTTATCTATGGTCAAATCAGTAACTCTACTTCTGTCGGCGGGTTTCAGGCGATGTCCTTAAAAGATGTGCAGCTGGATGACGGTCTGTTTGAACTGCTGCTTGTCCATCGGCCGAATAATCTGCTTGATTTACAGACAATTATCGCCGCCCTGCTGACTCAGGATGAAAACTCCAGCTGGCTGGTTCACCGCAAATTATCAAAGGTAAAAATCACCTGTGAAACACCAGTGCCATGGACACTTGATGGTGAATTTGGCGGAAATCATCAAACGATGGTAATCAGAAATCTGCCAAAAGCCGTTGAATTTATTGTGCGCAATGAGGAGCAGCCTTTGGTATGAATCAGCCGCAGTCATTAAATTCACGGTTTCTGGTATTAACCGCCCTGCTTCAGATAGCGAATGAGCTGGATGCCTGCGGTAACGCGTATTTTACTGAATTAACCTTTAAACAATGGTATTTTATGCTGGTGGTTACCCATTTGTTTGAAAAACCGCCGACCTTACGGGCAGCGGCCGATGCATTGGGTACCTCACATCAAAATGCGAAGCAAATTGCTGTTAAGCTTCAGGAAAAGAACTATCTTAAAATTGAGAAGGATAAAAGTGATTCACGGTCACTGCGTCTGATTCCCACACGAAAATATCAGATTGCATCCCGGCAATGGCTCGAAAAAGACCGTGAGTTTGCGCTGACAATTTTTAAAGATGTTTCTTTGGAAGAACTGACAACATTATATACAGCCTGTGCTAAAATAGAAAAAAATCTAAAGGCACTGCAGGCGGATAAATGATAAATAGCATCAAAATCATAGGCTCCATATTAGACTGTGCAAATAATAAGTCTGATATGGGGCTTTTCTAAGGTTGTATGGATAAGCACAGGTTAATCTCCGTGAGGTAATGCAAAGCGTGTGAAGCTGTATTATAATGAATTTATAAGATTCAGTATTAGGATAGTTCGGCAATGAGCGAAAAGGTATGGGATGGAGGGATAAAATTATGAAGAGTAAATTCAAATTATTTGTTGCGATTTCTTGCTGCGGCATCGCATTGCTGCTCTATGACAGTGTGAGACATGAGCGGCCGCCAGAAAGCCCATCGGTAATTGCTCAGCAGTTTCATGTTGAATGGCAAACTGATGATTTTAAGCTGAATCAAACCCATCATTATTACAGTATTCTTTTCCCATCTAAGAAAACATACGTGATGTTTGGCATTTACCCTAACAATGATAAGGTCTATATGCAAGTATGCAAAAGTACAAAGGGTTATGACATATTAAAATTCAATGATAATTATTGGAATCAAGTTGATAAAACAATAAACATTAACTATCATGAACTGCCGATGACAATAAACTTAAAAAAGGATACTTCGATTAATGATCCGAGAATGCTTGTGAGTGCATCTTTAGTCAATCAATCGGTGTATGTGAATGTGCTTTATATTGACACAAACGATGTAGATGGGGAATTGACAGATAAGAATCCAACAATTTCTAAAATAATTCGATTTTTAGATCGCACGCTTATATTAAATGAATAATCCATCTAAATAAAAACTGCTTCATAGGTATCATTCCTATCAAGCAGCTATTTGTTTAATAATCAAGCAGAAAATTCAGAAAATATGGAAGCTGACGGCGCCACCAGCACCAATCATGAGCAACATCATAGCCCCAATAATCAAACCATGCATGAACACCCATTTTCTCAAACAGGTACTGCATCTGATGGGTACTTTTCACCATGTCATGTTCCCAGTCACCCTGTCCGCAGCATAATACGATGCGTGATTGATTGTATTTTTCAATATAAGGATGATTCGCCGGCAGATTCTTTAAATAATCAAGCGGTGAATTGCGGTATACCAGCTCGTCCATGTATCCCTTGAAGAAATATCCGGCATCATAAATACCGCTTAAAGCCAGACAGATGTTGAAGATATCGGGCCGGCGCAGGAAGAAATTGACGCAATGAGCTGCTCCCATGCTGTTGCCGGTCGTCATTAGACCTTGAGCATAATAACCTTGATCATTTTTGTTGATTTCAAAAATTCTCGGTACTAATTCTTCAATAATATAGTTATAATAACGTTCATGCAGTTCGATGCGGCGTCTGGCATCGCCATATTCATCAGACCATGTTTCTTTATCGATGCTGTCAACACAGAAAAACTGAATCTTACCCGCATCGATATACTCCTTCGCTGCCTCAATCATGCCATTATTTTCATAATCAAAGAAGCGCCCATCCTGAGATGGAAAAACCAGGCATGGCTTGCCGCCGTGTCCGTACACCTTAAACTCCATCTCACGGTTTAAATGCCGGCTGTACTCTTTATAATAAGCTGTTTTCATATTGCTGAATCTCCTTATTCCTGAACATATTTAATGAATTCCTGTACCTGTGCCATTGTTTTAAAGCGGGCGGTCACCATTTGATTACCCATAGCTGAAGCGAGGATATCCGGCATCCGCTCTTCCATTACAATCTGTGCCAGATACCGGCTCTTGATCTCCGCAAGCGTATGCTTGTATTTTTTTTCATCAAAGCGGCTTGCATAGACACAATAAAATTTATGCGCGCTCTCACCTCGGCGGTTTTCATCATAGACAATCATATCCGCATAAATCTGATAGGCATCACAGAGATTGGCGAAGTCGATCATATCCGGTGTATATCCGCCGGCTGGCCGCATATTGACTTCCAGAGCCGCCCAATCGCCGGCTTTGCCGATACCCTCATGATCCTTGTTTAATTTAAAGAACTCAAAATGCACAAACCGGCTTCTCACCTGAAAGGCCTTCACGGATCGGCGGCCAAGATCAAGCAACTCAACAGGAACTTCCTTCATTGTATAATATGACATATTCTCATGATCGTTGACAATATCCATGATCGGTGTTGGAAAACAATGCGCTGTTTCAAAAATCGGCCGCTGGTGACTGTCGATAATAGCATCATAAGAATAAATCGTACCGTCAATAAATTCCTCCATGAAATAACTGACCTCAGGCTTTTGAAGATAGAAAGACTTCAGTTCTTCATCATTGGTGATTTTATATGTAGCACTGGCACCGACACCATTATCCGGTTTGACGATTAAAGGATAACCAATCTTGCGTACAAAAGGAAGATCATGCTGGTAATCGCTGACCAGCTGACCTCTGGCACATGGTATTCCTGCTTTTTGATAGCATTTCTTCATTCCTGATTTCAGTTTAAAGCCTGCCAGCTGACGTTTTTGAAAACCACTGGTAATATTAAAATCCGTCCGCAGCATGGCATCTTGTTCCAGCCAGTATTCATTGTTTGATTCCAGCCAGTCAATCCGCCCGTATTTATGAATGAAATAAGCCACTGCCCGCATCATATCATCGTAATTTTTCATATCCTTAACATAATAATACTCAGTCAGACTTTGCTTTAATTCATCCATCAGCTGATCGTAGGCAACATCACCGATACCCAAAACAGTGACTCCGTTTTGCTTCAGCCGGTCACAGAAATTCCAATAGCTTTTTGGAAACATCGGTGAAATAGCAATGTAGTTCATAAGCATCCCCCTTTATGATTAAGATTATTTTACCATAATTTTATTCATGGTGTGAAAAAGTTTCTTGTATTTATGAATAATTTTCATTATAATGTGAAACAACAGAAAGAAGGTATTATTATGTCAGTAGAAAATGTCAGAGCTTATTTGAAAAAATTTAATAAGGATCAGGATATTATTGAGCTGGACGCGTCAACGGCCACGGTAGAGTTAGCCGCTGAGGCGTTGGGAACTCAGCCTGCCAGGATTGCTAAAACCTTATCGTTTAAGGTTCATGACAGCTGTCTTCTTGTGGTCTGTGCCGGTGATATGAAAATTGACAACAGCCTCTTTAAACAGGAATTTGGAGTTAAAGCAAGTATGCTGAAAGGGGAAGAGGTCGAGGCGCTGAGCGGTCATGCAATTGGCGGCGTCTGCCCGTTTGCGGTAGCTGAAGGCGTGTTGGTATGCTGTGACACATCGCTGCTTGCCTATGACTTTGTTTATCCAGCCTGCGGCAGCTCACATTCCTGCATTAAGCTGACGCCTGAAGAATTATTCACCTATGCGGCGGCTAATCGCTGGGTTACAGTGTGCAAACCAAGAAATTAGGCATAATCAAGGGAACAATATGATACTTATTATTGAACGCTTTCATCGCACACTTAAAACTGTTGTCATATATGGTACACCTGATTTTGGCAACTGATGATTTAAATATGACAGAGTAAAAGAGCAAGTTTAACTAGAAGTTCATGTTAGATTAATTTCAACTTGTCCCCTCCTAAAGTGGAATTTAACTTTCACTTCAGAAAATTTAAAAACAAAGTATGATATAATATAGTTATCAAGGAGCACGTTAGCTATATGGTACAAATGAAATTCATAGAGTTTTCTGTGTTATTCAAAAGGAAGGTGATTTAATAACATGACAGAGTTATATATCACTGTTATTACATTGTTTAAAACGATTATCCCATCTATTTTACCAATCATCAATTTTATCTTGCTTTTGTATATTATAAAATTACTTAAAAGTAAAAATTGATAAAACAAGGAATTAAAAGCACCGTCAGTGAGTTCGCTGGCGGTCTTTCATTTCCTATAAATCTTGGTTCTTAAATTCATGAATCACTAAAGCAATTTCTAACGAACCACAGCATACTATTGCCAGCATCATTTCTTTTCAACAAGCAATAGATATGATCTTGCTTATCATTCAAGTTTACTTGTTCAACGGCTGTAAAATCACCATATTTTTGGTAAGCTGCTTTGTGGCAAGGATAATCTGGTTATCTATCATCCAGCCCACCTTTTGCAAACAGGCAATACTTACTACTTATTCAAAATCAAAGCCATAAAGATCAGCGGTTCATCGGTTGGATTTTCTAAACCATGCCGGTTATTGGCATCACAGAACACCAAATCACCCGGCTTAACCGGATAGGTCAAATCATTATCCGTATAAATGCCGCTGCCTGATAAGATATAATAGCTTTCCGTATCATCAATATGTTCATGAACGCCGATACTGCTGTGCGGATCAATCGTCACCTGGGCATACATCTTGGCTTTGCCATCTAATTGCTTATCATTCATCAGCCGTTCAATCTGAATGGTTCCGATACCGCCGGCTCTTTTTTCATAAATTTCTATTTTACGCTGGTTCATTTGATCACCTCACAGCTATTATAAAATAAAAATCTGTGAAAGCAACTGGTAAAGTGCTAAAATAAAAGACAGAAGGGAGTAGGACAATGGAAAATTTATTCAATGATCAATTTAAAGAACTGCTTCAGGCATATCGTGCTAAGATGCGGCATCTGCTGAAGAAAAATGGACTATATGCCGGTCAGGATGCGATTCTCTTTGTTTTGCTCTCACAGTCTGGTTTAACTCAGCAGGAGCTGGCTGAAACGTTAGCCCTCAGTAAATCAACCATTGGCACCTCATTAAAACGGATGGAGAAAATGGGTCTGGTAGAACGCCGGGCTTACGCCAAAGACAGCCGCTGTAAGTGTATTTTTATTACTGAAAGCGGAAAAAAACTGGCAGATTCATGCCAGCAGGAATTAATGGGCTTTCACCGCTATATTTTCTCAGCATTTACTGAATCAGAAATTCAGCAAATTAATCTTATCCTTGAACAATTATGCGGACGGATCGAAGAATATCATCTTTAGATCAGTCCGTATTTTTTAAAGCTCTTATAAATGGCATCCTGATCCACACGTTCGCAGACATCATCGGCAATCTGCTTGATGCTTTCACGGCCATTGCCCATCGCAATGCCTACCTTGGCATGCAGAATCATTTCTTCATCATTTAATGAGTCACCATAGGCAAACGTATCAGCCAAATCAAGCCCATAATGTTCTAAAATGACATCCATACCGCTGGCTTTTGAGATCCCCAGTTTGATCATTTCACCATTGATTAGACCCATTCGTTTTTCACCATGGACTAAAATCTTAAAATATGGTGATAAAACCTTTTCCATTTTCTCAATCGCAGCCATATCTGGGGCAAAGAACGTGCATTTATTGATCGGATCAAGATCGGGATTTAATTCACTGATCGAAGAGAAGTTCATCGTGCTGATCGCGAAGCGCGCCATCTCCGAATTCATTCCCTCGCGTTCTTTAAACATAGTCAGAAAACGCTGGTGAGCAAGCTCATCCTGAAAAGTCTTATGTTCTCCCTCCATGGAGTAGCCAATACCTAATTGATTCAATGTATCTAATACCAGTCTGACAATTTCCGGCTCAAGCTGTGTATAAAATAATTTTTGATCATTCACCTCAACATGACAGCCGGCAGCATAGATGGCACCATCAAAGCCAAGATCATGAACATCATGACTGACTGAGGATTTAACGCGGCCGGTGCAGATGATGCATTTATGACCGTTCTCCCGTGCTATCGCAATTGCTTCTTTTGTGGATTCCGGTATGCCATGCAGTACATCATGGTCAATCAGTGTTCCATCGATATCCAGAAATATGATTTTCTTCATGCTTACCTCCCTTTTTAAAAAATCGAAACCATTATATCACGAAATCTGATAAAAGTCTGATATAATAGTGGAAAAGAGGGTCTGACAATGAATGAAAAGAATCTAAAAGCATGGACATATTTCCTGAAATTTCAAGGTGAAACACCCGCTGATACAACAAAAACAGTAAGCTGTAAGCAGCCGGTAAACGATGAACAAGCATGGCTTGAGCTGCGCAGCCGATTATTAAAGGGTGAAGCGCTGCCTTTGGATGCATCAATGAATGCAGCCTATCTGATGCTGCTGGATCATCAAGAGCAGCCATCGCTGATTTTAAAAGCTGAGGCGGATGGCTTTTATGTGGAAAGCGATATTGAGGCTTATGTGCCGGAAGCGGATATGCCTAAACTGATTGAAAAGGGCAGACAATTTATGAAAGCAAACATGGTTCATGAATTTGCCAGTGATCAAATGATGAAGCTGCCGCAGCCGCCTTTATGCAAAGCCGCAGTTAACCCGCTGATACCGTTAAGCAAGGCGTTTTCAGAGCTTCCAATCAAGCAGGATTTCCTATCCATCATCAATGAACGGAAGAGTCACCGAGTATTTGCCAACACGCCGATCAGCCTTTTAGAGCTGAGCTATCTGCTTTGGTGCACACAGGGCGTAAAGGAAGTAATCGGCAATGGTTATGCGACAAAAAGAACGGTGCCGTGCGGCGGCGCCCGTCATGAGTTTGAAACCTATCTGTCAGTAATGAATGTGGAAGGTCTGCCTTGCGGTGTTTACCATTATCTGCCGATGGAGCATGCCTTAGAGTGTATCAGAGAAGAAAATGATCTGCGTGCTAAGACTAGAACTTTGCTTTGTGATCAGGCATTTGCCGGCAAGAGTGCCGTTACCTTTATGTGGAGCTGTGTCTGTTATCGGGCTGAGTGGCGTTACAGCATCGATGCTCACCGCATTATTCTTCAGGATATCGGGCATGTCGGTGAGAATCTATATCTGGCATGCACATCAATTGACCTTGGCACTTGCGGTGTCGGCGCTTATCTGCAGCAGGAATGTGACGCATTCTGTGAGCTTGACGGTGAAGAAGAATTTATCGTATATACAGCGCCGGTAGGGAGGGTTTCATGATTTCCGTATGTACACTCAATCCAGCATTGAATTATACAATGCGCTGTGAAGGCCTGCGCCTTTATGAATTAAATCAAAGCAGCGGTGAAGTCATGATGTGCGATGACGCGGGTGTCAATCTCTGTCAGATTTTTAAAGAGCTGCACAGTCCGGCAATCCTTAAGGGATTTGTGGCTGGCTTTACTGGTGAAGAATTGATTTCACATGTGAAAAAATTAGGTCTTGAGGAAGAATTTATACATTTAAAAGAAGGCCTGAGCCGGGTAAATATAACGCTGAGCGGCATTAAAAACACTTTGATTTCAGCTCAGGGGCCGATGATATCATCAGATGAAATTAAAGAATTATTTGATCAGTTTATCCTTTTAAAAGAAAGTGATACGCTGATTCTAAGCGGAGATGTACCGCCGTCATTGCCTGAGAATTTCTATCAGACAATTCTTGGTGTAGTATCGGCGAATCATGTGCGCTGCTGTGTGGATACAGGCAATGCTCAATTATCGAAGGTACTTGATTATCAGCCATTTCTTGTCAAGGTAAGTGAAAATCAGCTGGAGGAATTTTTCCAAACCAGAATTTATACATTAAATGAACTGATTGAGCATGCCCGTAAGCTGAAAGCGATGGGTGCTTTGAATGTGTTGGTATCAAGAGGAAAATTAGGAGCCGTATTGATCGATGAGCAGGATCAGGCATTGAATTGTCTGCCGGCGATTGAAGAGGTTGTCAGTTTGAATGGCTGTGAGGATGCGCTGCTGGCTGGCTTTTTAGCTGCTTATCTGGATACCGGCAATTACAAATCAGCGCTGAAAATCGGTGTGGCAGCTTATGAGGCGAGCGCTAAAGTTTTAGGCTTGGCCGATTATGCGGCAATCAAAGCCAGCTATGAACAATTCTTATAGTTGTTTTCTGTCTGAAAAAGCAGTACAATCATAGGACTGACTTTGGAGGAACGAAGATGAATGATGAAAAGAAAATTCAGGCATTAACTGAACAGATGGACTTGATCCGCATGGCGATTGAAGCGGCTTATGAGACGAGTGATAAGCAGACAACGCGTGTGGATTATCTATATGCTGAACTGGCTCAACATGCTGATTATCAGCGGCTGGCTAAGGAACATACGGCCCTGATGGTACAGCAGTTTAAGGAAAAGAGGAACTTGAATGTTTAAACATCCTTTATGGGAAAAATTAAAGCCGTGGATCGTGCTGTCTACATATATCTTAGTGCTGCTTACGGCACTGCTTAATTTTAAGACGGTCAGTGAGCATCTGCTGTGGGTGATATCACTCTTTAATCCGTTGATTTATGGAATAGCGATAGCCTATGTGCTGAATCAGCCGATGAAGCATATTGAAAAATTTCTGAGATCACATATGAATCCGAAGGGCTGTCTTATAAAGCATGTCCGCGGTATTTCAATGGTGCTGACCTTGCTTCTGGCAGCTGTATTGCTGACGCTGATTTTTATGATTGTGATTCCGCGCATCTTTGCTTCTGTGGGTACTTTGGTTAATAATGTAACGGTACTGGTACGCGGTTTAGTGAATAATATGAATGATATTCTTGCATATTTTAATGTTGATCTGAATCTGATTGATTTGAAACAGGTAGAAACGTTCCTGAATATGCCATGGAATGAAATTGTGAATAATGCCATCAGCATTGCCCAAAAATGGCTGAGCAGTTCAGCTTCCGGCATCGTATCGACAACGGTGGCATTCGGCAATACCTTTGCGACTTGGTTTGCGGGGTTTATGTTCTCTCTGTATCTTTTAGCAAGCAAAGAGACGCTGATTCGTCAGATGAAAAAGGTATTGGTTGTAGTTTTTAAAGGAAAGGGTGCAAAGCGCTGTGTCGTTATCGGCCGCAAGGCAAATGAAATCTTTTCTGGTTTTATCGGCGGTCAGCTGATGGAGGCTTGTATTTTAGGTATTTTGTATTACATCGGCATGACGCTGTTTAAAATGCCGTTTGCGGAATTAATCAGTTCAATTATTGCGATTGCCTCTTTGGTGCCGGTCTTTGGCGCGATGTTTGGCATGATTATCGGCGCTATCCTTATTTTTACGATCAATCCGCTTCAGGCTCTGGTATTTATCGTTTTCTATCAGGTGCTTCAGGAAATTGAAAATAATTTAATTTATCCGCGGGTTGTCGGCAGTTCAGTGGGATTGCCGGGACTTTGGACGCTGTTATCCATTTTTGTTTTTGGCGGCTTGTTTGGCGTGTTTGGTATGCTGACAGCGGTACCGACAACCGCGCTGATTTATAATCTGTTTGTGGAGTATGTCAATAACCAGCTTGAATCAATGGCGATTACTGTTGGTGAGGAAATTCATCACTCAGCAGAAAATGCCTGAGAAATGCTTGAAAATAGAGGACTTAGCTTGTTTTGTATAAACAGCCATGGTAAAATTAAATGTACGAAAAAATGACTTAATAAAGGAGAATGATATCAATGAGTAAAATGTTATTTACTTCAGAATCTGTTACTGAAGGACATCCTGATAAAATATGCGACCAAATCTCTGACGCGGTGCTTGATGCGATTGTTGCTCAAGATCCAAATGCCCGTGTTGCGTGCGAAACTTGCTGTACGACAGGGATGGTTATGGTTATGGGAGAAATTTCCACAAAATGTTATGTAGACATTCCTAAAATTGCCCGTGAAGTGATTTTGAATATTGGCTATGACCGTGCAAAATACGGTTTTGACGGTACAACGTGTTCAGTGCTGACAGCGATTGATGAGCAGAGCGGCGATATCGCAATGGGTGTTGATAATGCCCTTGAAAGCCGTGAAGGCAGTGAAGCAGCGGAAACCGGTGCCGGTGATCAGGGAATGATGTTTGGCTATGCCTGTGATGAAACCGAGGAATTGATGCCGATGCCGATCTCATTGGCCCATAAGCTGGCTAAGCAATTGACAAAGGTACGCAAGGACGGCACTTTAAGCTATCTGCGTCCGGATGGCAAGACACAGGTTACCGTGGAATATGAAGATGATCAGGCTGTGCGTGTTGATACGATTGTAATTTCAACTCAGCATGCCGATGATGTGACATTGGATACGATTCGTAAGGATCTGATTGAGCATGTAATTAAAGAGATTATTCCATCTGCATTAATGGATGAAAATACGAAGATTTTTGTGAACCCTACCGGCCGTTTTGTTATCGGCGGTCCGCAGGGTGACAGCGGTTTAACCGGCCGTAAGATCATCGTTGATACATATGGCGGTATGGCTCGTCACGGCGGCGGCGCATTCTCAGGCAAGGATGCGACAAAGGTTGACCGTTCAGCGGCTTATGCGGCCCGTTATGTCGCTAAAAATATCGTAGCGGCTAAGCTGGCTAAAAAATGTGAAATTGAATTAGCTTACGCGATTGGTATCGCGCATCCGGTTTCAATCATGGTTGATACATTTGGTACCGGCAAGGTATCTGATGAGCGTCTGGCTGAGATTGTGGATCAAGTCTTTGATCTGCGTCCCAGCGCAATCATTGAAACCCTTGATTTAAGAAAACCGATTTATCGTCAATTGGCGGCTTATGGTCATATGGGACGCATTGATCTGAATGTGAAGTGGGAACAGTGCGACAAGGTTGATGCCTTGCTGGCAGCTTTAAACGAAGCTTAAAAATTGGACAGCGCAGGCTGTCCTTTTAGTTGGGAGAAAATATGAAAAGTAGTAAGGTCGAACTGATACAGCGTGGATATGCCGATGAAGAAATGATTCAAGCGGCTAAGCTGAAAACAGAAGCAGAACTGATTAAGGACTTAAATTCAAAGCTGGCATGGGAGCGCACAGCGGCAGTCTATGCACTGAAACAGCCGGATCGCTTTGCTTCACTTTATATTGAACTGTTAAGCAAAGAGAAAAAGCTTTATACACGGCTGGCATGTTCAGAAGTATTGGCGGCAGGCAGTGAAGAATGCGCGCGCAGGCTGAGTGAATGGTTAGGCATGATCGGACATAACCAGCATCAATGCATCGGTTTGACATCAAAGAAAAAGTCATATCCGCTGCCTAGAGACTTGATTGCCAGAATCATGGCGAAAATGGATGGCAGAATTTTGCCAGTGTTGTTTACTCAAGCGATATTCAGTGATGAAAAGAAGCTGAGTGAAGCGTTGGATGCGATAGGCTTTATGGTGTTCTATCATCCTGCTTTGGCAACTGAACAGCAGCTGCATCAAATACTCAGACTGTTTGACGTGTGTGAAAATGAAGTGATTCATTGGAAAGCGGTGACAGTCTTAAGCGCTTATCCAGCTCCTGCTGCCTGCCGTTTCTTAGAAGTCTTATCCAGTACGGGCAATCCGCGACTGCAGCCGGAAATTCAAAGATCGCTGAACCTGCTTTACGATAAGTGTGATGATTGATTTCTGCGGCTTTAAGTTCAAAAATAGAAAGCTTTCATGTATAATGAAGACGGAAATGGCAGAGGTGAATTTATGGATTTAAATGAATTAGCAAAAACGGCAACCTTTGCCGGTGTTATCTTATTAGAAAACGGCGCTGAGACATACCGGGTTGAAGAAACGATGAGCAGAATCTGTGAACAGTATGGCGCCAGTGTTGTTGATGCGTTTGCAACCCCTACGATACTTATTGTATCTTTCTCTTATCATGATCAGCTGGTGCATAATATTAAAAGAATTCATTCACGCAGTGTTGATCTGCATAAGATTCATCAAATCAATGATTTATCACGCAATATTCGTGCGAATGCGCTGAGTGTTGAAGAATTGACAATGCGGCTGCGCGGTATCCGCAATGAAAAGCGTTATCCTTTTTTGGTAACTTTATGCTTTTCAGGCATCTGCACCTTTGGCTTTGCATTCTTTTTCCATGGCTCAATCCACGATGCAATTGCCGCTTTTTTAATTGGGCTGCTGATTAAGCTGTCGGTAAATCTAGCTGAACAGATTAAGCTAAACAGCTTTTTTGTGAATGCACTGGGCGGCGCTGTGGCGGCATTATCAGCCATGATACTGACTCACTTAGGACTGGCGGATCATCTGGATATTGTGATTATCTCATCGATTATGCTTTTGGTGCCTGGACTTGCAATTACCAACGCAATTCGGGATACCGTTTCAGGGGATCTGCTTTCGGGTCTTTCAAGAACAGTGGAAGCCTTTCTTGTGGCGGTAGCGATTGCCATCGGCAGCGGTACGATCTTCATGCTGCTGGGAGGTTTTTAAGATGCTGATGTCAGGTTTTTCCGCCTTTTTGGCATCCTTGGGCTTTGGCGTAATTTTTAATGTCAAGGGCAGACATCTGTTAGTAGCAGCCCTTTGCGGCGGTATCGGCGGCTTTACTTATGCGCTGGCTTTAACATTTAATATTTCAGAAACAATTTCACTGATGATCGGCTCCATCTGTTTGAGTCTGGCGTCAGAATTGGCGGCGCGGCGGATGAAGAGTCCGGTGACAACTTTTCTGGTCTGTGCCTTGATTCCGCTTGTTCCCGGCGGCGGCATGTATAATACGATGATTGAAATGGTTAAGGGTGATGTTTATCAGGCACTTGTAACCTGTGCGCAGACGATCATTGACGCGGGATCGATTGCGATTGGCTGCACGCTGGTAGCATCCTTAATGCGGCTTGTATTTAAAGCGAAAGTGCGAAAGGAGACATGGCTGTGAAGAAAGTAGAATTGTTGGCACCCGCCGGCAGCATGGAAGCCCTGATCGCGGCTGTGCAGAATGGCGCGGACGCGGTTTATCTGGGCGGCGCTCATTTTGGCGCGCGTGCTTCAGCGGTTAATTTTAATCATGAACAGATGCGGGAGGCAATAAGCTATGCACATCTGTATGGCGTAAAGGTATATGTGACGGTCAATACATTGATTCGCGATGAAGAGCTGGACGCTTGTCTTGACTATATCGGCACTTTGTATGAAGCTGGTGCGGACGCGCTGATTATTCAGGATCTCGGTTTGATGAATTGTGTCAGACACCGTTATCCTGACTTTGAACTGCATGCGTCGACGCAGATGCATATTCATAACCGCGACGGCTTAAAAATGCTGAAAAAATGGGGAATTAAACGCGGTGTTCTGGCTCGTGAAACACCCCTTGAGCTAATTAAAGAATTATCGGATGAAGGCATTGATCTGGAGGTTTTCGTTTACGGTGCTTATTGTGTGAGTTACAGCGGTCAGTGCCTGATGAGCAGTTCTATCGGTCATCGCAGCGGCAACCGCGGTGAATGTGCCCAGTCATGCCGTCTGCCGTATAAACTGATTCGTGAGACAAATGGCAGTCAGTCAGTGGTGGAAACCCAAGGGAAGTATCTGCTTTCCCCTAAAGATCTCAATACGTTGAGTATTGTTGATGAGCTGATCGAAGCCGGTATTGATTCCTTTAAAATCGAGGGCAGGATGAAACGGCCTGAATATGTGGGCTTAGTAACAGCCATGTATCGTGAGGCAATTGATGCCTATTATGCGAAAAAAGTCGTTCATGTCGATGACGCTAAGCTTGAAGCGATGCAGAAGCTGTTTAACCGCGGCTTTACCTTAGGCCATCTTAAGCATAAGCTCGGCAATGAATTAATGAGCACCATCAGACCCAATCATGTCGGTATTGAAATTGGTCAGATCGTGGCGGTAAATAAAGATAAAATCAGTGTTAAGCTGCATCATGAATTAAATCAGGGGGATGGCATCCGCATTCTATGTGAAAATGAGGATGTAGGCTATGTCGTAAACTATCTGTATAAAGACAGGCTGCTTGTAAATCATGCCGATGCGGGAGATGTTGTCGAACTGAAACGCATGGGCGGTGAGAGAATCAAGGCACCGGTACTGAAAACCAGTGATGTGCGCCAGCTTAATGAACTTGGAAAACAAAATCAAGACGGCCGCCGTAAGGTAAAGCTGCATGGTAAAATCATTTTGCGTGAGCATGAACCGGTGATTTTACAAGTATGGGATGATCAATATAAGACAGAAATTCTCAGCGACCAATTAGTAGAAAGGGCGGTTAAAACACCGCTTGATGAAGAACGCATCAAAACACAGCTGATGAAAACCGGCAATACACCTTTTAGCTTTATTGATATCAGTGTTGAATTGGAAAAAGGGATGACCTTCCCTATATCGGCGCTGAATGAAATGCGTCGGCAGGCTTTGTCATCGCATGCCCAAAAACGTCAAGCCATCTGTTTGCGGATACCTAACCCACAGCCGATGCCGCGTATACAAAATGAAGCAGAAGCACTATCACTCATTGTTTCTTGTATGAATGAGGAGCAGGTAAATAATGCCTATGCGTGTGGGATTGAAAAGGTAACGGTATCTGAACGTGAACTCTATAACCGCTTGAAAGTGACCTATCCTGATTTAATATTCAGCTATCCGCGGATTATGAAGCATCATTATGACATCCCCGGCATTATTCAGGAGGTTGGCGGCTTAAATCATGAAAGCATCATGGCTGGCAGCGGCTTAAACTGTTTCAATGCGCAAAGCGCGGCTTTTCTCTTTGCGTCAGGTGTCAGGACAGTGCAGCTCTCTTTGGAATGCTCCCTTGCGCAATGCGCCGCGTTGATTGAAGCTTATCGCCGATATCATGAAGGCGGTAACTTTGCCGCGTTGATTTATGGCGCCTATGAAAATATGCTGATGGAAGCATGCCCGGTAAATATGGCACTCTCAGATGGTCAAAAGCAAAGCTGCCGCTTATGTAAGGGGAACGATCGCTATTATCTGCAGGATCAAAAGGGTCAGCATTATCCGCTGCGTGGTGATGAGGATTGTATCATGCATCTATATCACAGTGAAAAAAGAGATTGGCGGCCGCAGCTTAAGGAGTGTCAGCAGGCAGGAATCAATACTTTATTAGTTAATTTCACGTTTGAAAAGGCTGATGAAGTGAAACGTATTTTAAATGAAATAAGGAGGGATTTGCAATGATCAAGCTCATTGTCAGTGATCTGGACGGTACGCTGCTTCAGGAAAATCATCTGATGAATCAGGAAACTATAGATGAAATAAAAAAACAGATGGCGAGGGGCGTCGACTTTATGGTGGCGACCGGCCGTGATTATCCTGGTGTTACACCGATTTTTGAAAATACCGGCATTGATCCTGAGCTGATCTTGCTGAATGGCGCTCAGTATCGGGATCATGGCGGTGTGATTAAGGATAACATACGCTTAAGCGCGTCACAGATTAAAGCGGTGGGTGAAATCTTTGCCCGCTTTCATGTAGTATGGAATGTATATACTGCGGATGGCATCGCATCCTTATTTAATGAGGAAGAAAATCTGGATGCCTTTATGGAAACCGCTTGGCTTGATGGTTTCTGCACACCGGATACAAGCAAAGAAACCTATCGGGATTTTTATGTGGGCTTAAAGGTCTATTCAACGATTGATGAATTGCTGGCTCATGAACCGGATATTTTGAAAATGGAAGTTCATGATGGAGATCGTGAAAAAATCCATCAGCTTCAGGAAGCATTAATGCAGGTAGAAGATATTGCTATCGCAATTTCCAAACCGATTAACATTGAGGTGACGCATGCCGATGCGCAAAAAGGCATCATGCTGATGAAAGTCATTGAAAAGCAGGGATTATGCAGCGATGAAGTTATGGTTATCGGTGATTCAGCCAATGATCTTTCAATGCTGACGCGTTTTAAATATTCCTTTGCGGTAGCCAACGGTGCCCAAGCAGCCATTGAAGCAGCTAATTATCTTACGGCAGATAATACTGATTTAGGTGTGGTGAAAGCAATCCGTCAGCTATGCAAGGATTAAATTGATGGAATAAAATGATATTTTTAGTTGAAGTTAAATGTGTAAATTCCAAAAAAAGCGATGAAATCAAGGGTATCTAATTTTATGAAAATTCAGCGAATATTTTCATTCATTAAAGTGCCTGAAAACGCTTGCAATAATTCTGATTTGCGATACAATAAAAGTACCAAAGAAGAGAGGGAGTGATGGTCATGAATCGAAGCGGAAGAGTTGTTGTTTTTGTGAAGGTTCATGCTGGAGCTCGCAGTGAGAATGCTTTTGTGTGGTTTTAAGACGGACGTGTGCGAATGCGTTCGTTTTTTTTACACAGAATCTCTTTTCTTGAACTGTTTAGACTGCTAAACAGGTTAAATTCGGACAATCTTGCTTCAGGCAGGAAATGATTCATAAAGGAGGAAATAATCATGGATCAATTCAATGAGGTGTTCTGGAACAGTGCAGCAAATGGAGATTTTACAGCTATCTGTGCAGAAATTAAAAAAGGTGTTAATGTAAATTATCAAAATGGTGAGGGAAGAACAGCATTAATGCGCAGTGCGAAGCGCGATTATAAGGATATTGTGCGGGTTTTGATTGACAATGGAGCTGATGTGAATATCAGAGATAATAATGGTAAGACAGCAATTATGGGTGCTGCGAAAAAAGGCAATAAGACAATTGTAAAGAAATTGATTGAAGCTGGTGCTGACATCAACGCGCAGGACAATAAAGGCCGCAGCGCACTGCATCGTGCCGCTTTCCAGGGCATGGATCGTGTGATTGAAGAATTATTAAAGAACGGCGTAGAAGTAAACGTTCAGGATGCTGAGGGCAGAACACCTTTGATGGAAGCTTGTCTGGCATTTAAATTCGATGTTATTAAACAGCTGGTGGAAGCCGGCGCTGATGTAAATACTGCGGATCATCTTGGCTGTACAGCATTGATGAGAGCCGCTTACGGCGGTTATGTTGATCTGGTTAGCTATCTGCTGGATCATGGCGCTGATAAAGAGGCTGTGGATAAAGAAGGTAATAAAGCAGTTCATTATGTACGTGAACATTGTCTGGCTGAGCTTAAGCCAATTTTGAAATAGGAGGATCTGCAGATGCGAGATTATTTAGCACATGAGGTAAGAAATGTTACTGTCCTTGGGCACAGCGGTGCCGGTAAAACAGGAGTTCTTGAAGCGATGCTTTATTTCACAAAGGCCAGTGACCGTTTTGGTAAAACCAGCGAGGGAAGCTCTCTGATCGACTATGATCCAGAAGAAATCAAACGCGGTATTACGGTTTATTCAACAATCGTGCCAATTGAATGGCGGGATACCAAAATCAATTTCATCGATACACCGGGTTATCTGGATTTCATCGGTGAAGCGGAAAGCGGCTTGGCAGCCGGCGATAATGCGTTAATCGTCGTGGGTGCTAAAGAAGGTGTGCAAAGCGGTACGCAGACAGCGTGGGAAGCCGCCCAGTCCAGAAAGCTGCCGACCATTTTCTTTATCAATAAATTAGATGAAGAACATGCTTCATTTAAGAAAACGTATGAAGGATTGCGTGAAGCTTTCGGTAAGACAGTAATTCCATTTGAAGTACCTATCGTTGAAAATGGTGAGGTTGTTGGTTCAATCAATATTCTGCGTGATAAAGCATGGTATTTTAAAGGTGAAAAAGCAAACCGTGATAAGGCGTGTGACGTACCTGATGATATGAAGGATGAGGTTGCGGAATATAAGAATCAGATTGCTGAAGCGATTGCTATGGGCGATGATGAATTAATGGAAAAATACTTCTCCGGTGAAGAATTCAGTGAAGCTGAATTAACCCGCGGTGTGCGCATTGGTGTTCGCAGCGGTGAGATTCGCCCGGTATTCTCTGGTTCCGCGATCAATATGACCGGTATCGAACGTCTGATGGATCTGATCGTTAAATATTTCCCAACTTATGGTGAAAATGGTACTGTGACTGTAACGGATATTGAAAAAGAAGAACCAGTTGAACTGCAGACAACAGAAAATGAAAAATTCACGGGTCTTGTATTTAAAACGATTGTTGACCCATTTGTTGGCCGCATTAGTTTTATCAAGGTTAAGAGCGGTACATTGAGCGCTGATTCCAGTGTCTATAATCCTAAGAAGGATAAGATGGAAAAAATCGCGCAGATTTATATTATAAAGGGTAAGCATCAGACAGCGGTCGGCAAGCTGTTTACCGGTGATATTGGTGCGGTGACGAAGCTTGGTTATACGCAGACCAATGATACACTGTGTAATAAGGGCTGTCATTATGCTGTTGATCCAATTAAATTTACTGAACCGATGCTGGGTGTTGCGGTATGGCCAAAGTCAAAGAATGATGATGACAAGCTGAGCAACGCGCTGGCTAGAATGGTTGAGGAAGATCAGACATGCCGTTTAGTAAATAATAAAGAAACAAAGGAAAATGTATTCTATGGTGTCGGTGATCAGCATATCGATGTGCTGGTTTCTAAGATGCGCGCTAAATACAAGGTTGAGGTTAATCTGACTGTGCCTAAGGTTCCTTATCGTGAAACCATTAAGAAAACCGTAGTTGGTGAAGGCCGTCATAAGAAACAATCCGGCGGTCATGGACAATTTGGCCATGTATTTGTGGAGTTTTCACCAAATCCGGATACTGAAGAAATGGTATTCGAAGAAAAGGTATTCGGCGGTGCCGTACCTCGTCAGTATTTCCCAGCGGTTGAAACCGGTTTGCGTGAATGCATGAATAAAGGTTATTTGGCAGGCTTTAAGGTAGTTAATCTGAAAGCTACACTGCTGGATGGTAAATATCATGATGTCGATTCAAGTGAAATGGCCTTTAAATTGGCGGCTCATTTAGCTTATAAGGATGCAATGCCAAAAGCAAACGCAATTCTGCTTGAACCAATCGTAACAGCTACAGTTGTGGTGCCTGATGAATATACAGGTACGATTATCGGTGATTTCAATAAACGCCGTGGTACGATTATGGGTATGGATATGGAAAATGATCATCAAAAGATTACGGCTGAAGTACCTTTAGCTGAAATGATGAAATATCCGACTGATCTTCGTTCTATGACTCAGGGCCGTGGTGTTTATACTCAGAAGTTTGAGCGCTATGAACCAGTACCGGCAAATATCGCGGAAAAGGTAATTGCCAATACGAAGAAGGAAGAAGAGGAAGAATAGAATAATTAGAAAACCGTGGTTTCATATGAGCCACGGTTTTAATTGCCAATAAGCGTTGAAAGTCTGACTATCTATTTCATATCACGTTTATCTGAGTGCTTTTGTGATATAATAACAATATGCAAATTAAGAAGAAAGTATCAGATAATATATAATCGACGAGCTTAAATATATGTTTCAATAAAGGAGCAGATTTTATGAGTAATTATGACCCACCCTTCCATATTACAGAAAAAATGATGAATTTGGTTTCAGAAATCAGTGAACAGATTGGGCGTATCAACGTGCTTTCTCACGGAACTTTGAATCCTCACTTAAGAAAAGAGAATCGTATCAGAACCATTCACTCTTCATTAGCAATTGAACACAATTCATTGTCTTTGAAACAGATGACAGCGATTCTTGATGGTAAGCGGGTGCTTGGTGATCCAAACGAAATAAGAGAAGTAACAAATGCATTTGAAGCTTATGAAATGATGCTCACATTAAATCCATTATCTATTAAGGATTTATTAAAAGCACATGAGACAATGATGAAAGGATTAATAAAAGAAAATGGTGTTTTTCGACATGGCGGTGTCGGTGTATTTGATGGCGAGAAATTAATTCATATGGCACCTCCGGCTAAATTTGTACCCGATCAAATAAATGACTTACTTAATTGGTATTCAACTTCACAGCTTCAGCCTTTGATTCGCAGTGCGGTCTTCCATTATGAATTTGAATTTATTCATCCATTTGCAGATGGCAATGGACGAATGGGAAGAATGTGGCATAGCCTTCTGCTTGGTCAGTGGAAAGAAATCTTTTATTGGCTGCCAATAGAGGACTTAATTAGATTAAGACAAGCGGAATATTATGACGCGTTGGGTAAAGCTGACAGAGATGCAGACAGTGCTGTATTTGTTGAATTGATGTTAGAAATTATATTAGATACTGTAAAAGAAATAGTAGTTGTGGGTGAAGATGAAAATAATAAAGGCGCAATTAACGAATCAGTTCAAAAATTGCTTAATGTGATGGGAAATGAGTCACTTCCTTTGATAGAAATAATGCGAAGATTAAACTTGTCACATAAACCGACATTTAGAAAGAATTACCTTTTGCCTGCTCTGAATTTACAGCTAATAGAAATGACAATACCTGATAAACCAAACAGCCGAAACCAAAAATATCGCAAAAGAACTTGATCGCTCACCGATCAAGACAGCGACCAAGTCAGCGATCAAGATAGGGTTCAGTATATGTATCAATTATACCATTAATAGAGGATGTGGCATTGATTGAAATGTTCGCATCCTCTTTACTATGTATTACTTATAATTGATAATGGTATCAGCAAATTCTTCTAAGAAATATACCGCTAGAAACTAATCGCTGCCATAATAAAGGATGCCCTGTCATTTGAGCATCCAACTAATTTTGATTAATAGAATATTCAGGCGCTGCTAATTATGAATGGCACTTATCAGACAGCACTTCGTTTTTCACGTGCTTTTTTATTCAGCGAAATGAGTGAGAAAACAGCTGAAAAAACAATGATTCCCACCGAAATTAAAAATGTTTGGTTATAGCCTGACTCGATGGATGGCGCGATATCCATTAACGCGCCAAAACCAGCTGAGGCAAAAAGTATACCAAAATCCATCATAAAATAAAAAGTAGCATTGGCGGTAGCACCGCGTTCAGCAGGAGAATCCACGATTGCTATAGCATTTAAAGTAGGTGAGACGATTGCCATCCCTATGCCGTAGCAAGCGCCGGCAGCTAAGAAAGCAATATAAGAGGTCTTAGCAGTAAAAGCTAATAAGAGCAAGGCAGCAATCATTGCTAAATGCCCTGGAATAATCATAATTAAGGCGCCATATCGATCAGCAACTTTGGCGGTTAATAAACGAACTGCCAGCATTGCCACGGCCGCAACTGTATAAAAAAATGAAATCTGTGTGGATTTTAATAGTAAAACCTCTTGTGCATAAACGGTTAAGAAAACAAGAATACATGCATAACCGCCAAAGAATATCGTGTTAATAAGGGAAGCAATAATCGCTTTTTTCTCAATCAGCTTCCATATACCTTTATACTCTGCCGGTGTCTTATCCGCCATTGTATTCACTTTATCAGCTTCAATTACTGTTGATTTCTGCTTTTTTTCATAATTCATAAACCAAGCGAATACAACGCCGAGGGCATAGGTAATTGAGCAGACAAGAAACATTGTGGAATAGCCGCCCATATCAACAAGTGCCAGCCCAAGCATAGGCCCAAAGGCGAATGATATGGTATTACCGAGATTAAACATTCCCATGCCTTCATTCATTTGATCACGGGACACAATATCTGAAACGACAGAAGCCATGGCAACCGTAACGATACCTTTTGCCACACCCTGCAATACGCGCACACCTAAAGCAACGCCTGGCAGCGGGATTAAAGCCATTGCTATGGTAGGCACTGCAAACAGCAGACAGCCATATATAATTGAAATCCTTCGGCCTTTGATATCGGCAATCCTGCCGCCGAAGAATGCCATAAGAATGGAACCAAAATTAAAGAAAGATGTCAGCTGACCGCCTAAAGATTTAGAATTCCAAGCGATATTTGCATAAGAAGCAAGGTTACTGTCAAGCATCCGCATGCATATATTCGTCGCTAAAGCTGCTAAGCATACTAAAATAAAGTCCTTTGTCCAAATAGATTTTTTATTCATAATCAACAACCTCCTTGATCATAAGCGTGTATTCATTACCCATATAAGCTGAATATCGATAAATGAAATACATAATAAATATGAATAAAGTAAGGCTGAATTTTTGAATTCAGCACTTTGCATTAATCATAAAACGATTTTATTACTCTTCTTCATTAACTACACTTCTGCCAACACATGTAACATCCGTAGCCTTGATTACAAATGAAGCGATGATAACAGTCACAGCAACAGCTAGATATGAAGTTGTATATCCAAACTTATCAGCAATTAATGATACAAGAATAATACCTGTAGAAGAAATAATACGTGTGATTACTGATATAACTGCCCAGGCATTATTAAAGTCATAGCGTCCGAATTTTGAGCCGGTAACAGACATCGTCAAGTTATTGCCGCCTGACATAGCTCCCATAAAACAGCCGCCGCCGACAGCCAAAGCAATCGCGTTGCTGCCGAATAGACCAGCAATGACTGCCCCAAAACATAACAGACCAGCGATAAAGAAGGTTGCGTTTTTTACACCGAATTTATCATCTAAATAGCCAGCAAACCAGGAGAAGAATAAACCGACAGGGAACATTACCGTAAGCAGCATGATAGGGTATTGAATGTCATGGCCCCATGTAACCGCGGCGGTTACAAATTGCGCAATAATTCCTGATGCACCCATCATTAATACACCCCAGCCAATTGCAATCTTCCATGTTTCTGAGTAATGAAGAACCTTTGAAGCATCCCACGGACTTGTCCGTTTAAGTTCTTCACCGCGTTCCCAGATTTGATGAGCTTTCTCTTTGGTCATCGATTGATCATTATCAGGGAATGCGCCAGCTTCTTCAGGATTATTTTTAACGAAAAAGAAGGTAACGATGATTGTCAGAACCGCAATACCAATGAAGAACCAGCTGATATTTTCAAAACCAATAGTATTAATCATGGCCTGCTGCATAATTGAAACAGATGCCGCTGAAATGGGAATACCAAATGTAGCCCAACCCATGTATAATCCCTTTTTAGTAGGGAACCAATTGGCACCCAGCAAGCCTGTACCAACCATGGAAAAGCCGACAACTGCCATGCATCCCAAAGTCATGGCAATACCGTAAACGATAAGACTGTCAGCATGATAAATGAAATAGGTAGCGAAAATGAATATTACCAAAGAGGATATAATTGCAGATTTTGCACCTTTGGCATTTGCTAATTTTGTGAAAAGCGGGATACTCACTAAAGTCAGCCAGCCGCCTGCTGTGGCAAATATCGTTAATGATGACATACTGACACTAAATTTACCTACTAAATAATTATTAATAACATTAAGACCATCAGAAGTAACAGCTGTACTTAAATAAAAATATACAATACTGATTAAAATGATAAACCAACCTTTAGAACCAAAATTACTGGAACCAGCTTTAGGCTTTTTACCTGTTGTTTCAGACATTCGCTTTATCCTCCTTTTTAAAAGCATTATCTAAAATTAGACACCATTATTTATAAAATGTAACCCCTTACCTATGACGCAAGTAAAGTATATAATATCCGCAAATGTCCAACAATGGACTGAAAAACCAAAAGACTTGCTAAATAAAATACAAATTTGGATTTTTATACAATCATATTTCAAAAACATCAAATTTATTTTTAAATTAAGTATGGCGGCCGGCTTAAATAAAGTTTTAATACATAATAAGGAAGCTAATGGTATTAAATTATCAATTATCGGAATTGCCATAAGGTTAAAAGCAGCTCTAGATATTGTTTTGGACTTTAAACCAATAAAACATAAAATTATTATAAGGAAAAGAGGATATGAATCGATATTTATCCTTTAGTAAACCTATTTTTTGTTTTAGAAGTGAGAGTTTTAGTATTTTATGGGCTTATTTACAGTTGGATAGGGTGCTGACGGACTGATTTTCAAAATCAGGTGAATCATTGTCCTTTGGTCTTTTGCCTAAAATATGAAGCCTTATTTCGGCTTGTATTAAGATAGTGGAACATAGTTTGTCAATTTATAAAGGTCTATAATTTTGGTAAGGAGGTATATAAACCATGAATTCATTTAATCAGACAAATCCTAAAAAATTTGCTCGCAGCGTATCAATTATCGGTGTTGGCTGCACACCTTTTATGGAAACTTTAAACGATCCGGAAACAGAAGGATATACGGAAGGTGATTTATTCGGCTATGCCGCTTTATCCGCGATGGAGGATGCCGGCATTTCACCTAAGGATGTAGAATTTTATTTTCACGGCGAAGCTAGTCCGCTGAATGGCTCAAATTATTTGACGCCTAATATGCAGGTGGCAGAATGGTTCGGTATGCGGGGTAAAGCATCACTTCATCACTCTGAAGCATGCTGTACGGGATATCTTGCCCTGGATCAGGCAGTTCAGGCTGTCGCATCAGGTAAGTATGACGTTGTGCTGTCTGGCTGTGTAGAGTTTGGCGATGCTTTGGCAACCGAGGGAAAACCAGCACATATTCGCCATAAATTCTCATTTGACGAATTTCAGCGTTCTACGCAATGGTTAGTTGATAATGCATATTCACGCCATTTATTATCTAATTTAGGTCATGACAACAGTGCGGCATGGTATATGGAAAAGGCAGGTTTAACACCTAAACAGCTTGATGATGCCTTATGTATGCTGGCGGTAAATGCCCGGCATAATGCAATGAATAATCCTTTAGCAATCGATCATCAGTTATATGAAGATTTAGCTAAAGAAGCTGGTTATGAGAATGTATTGGATTATATGGAATCATCAAATAATCCACGGGTAGGTAATTATATGCGTATCTCAGGTTTGGAGCATAAATGTGATGGTGCGGCGGCAGTAGTTGTATGCGCGACGGATCTTGCGGAGAAAATCTCTAAAAAGAAACCGATTTTAGTTTTAGGGGTAGGTAATTCTGCATTAGAGGCTAGTAACCCATTCCTGGAAGTCTATGGTACTCAGGAAGCAGCCCGTCAAGTTTATAATGTGACAGGTGTTAAGCCTGATGAAATTGATTTAATGTATGTGAATGATTTTATTATTTCATCACAGTTAATTTCGGCTGAGATTGCCGGTTATATTCCTGAGGGCCAGGCATGGAAATATGTAATGGATGGGCGAACTAATATTGATGGCGATAAGCCGATTAATCCTAATGGAGGCCGTACAGCCTTTGGTCATGCCCATGCGGCTTCCGGTCTTGCTGATGTGTATGATGCCGTGAAGCAGATGCGCGGTGAAGCCGTTAACCCAATTAAAAAACTGCCGAAAACAACATTCTTAAGAGGTTTCGGCGGCGGTCAAAATCTTTGCAATATCATCTTGAGAACTAAGGATTAGGAAAGGCGGTAAAGTTAAAATGGCTGTTAAATTAGAAAGAATTGTTAAGAAATACTATGATTTTTTAGAGGAAGGAAAAATCATGGGGCGTGTTTGTCCGCAATGCAAAGCAGTAGAATGGCCGCCGGTTTATGCATGTAATGCCTGCGGCAATATGGAGACTGAATGGCAGGAAATTGATGGTGAAGCAGAAATGTTTTTACTGATTACTCCTTCTGTTATGAGTTTAAAGCCGGAGCTGAAAGATCTTGAACCGTATGCGTATGCATCGGTGCGGCTAAAAGAAGGGCCGGAAAGAAATGTGATGGTACGCGGTATCACAAAGGCAAATGAAGCAGAAATACGTGCTAATATGCCATATCCGGTTCATGCGGTTATCGTTCAGCGAGATGGCTATAAAACAGTTGTATTTGAATTAGGGCATAAAAATGATACAGCGGCTGAAGTATGCTCAGCTATCGCCGCTGAAGAGAAGGCTGATGCAGTTATCTGTGATGAAACTTTAGAGAAACTTATTCCATTAGTAGCTAAAGCCTATCATAAAGATGCTGCTGCTATTAATGCATCGACAGTATTTAATGATTTCAAGGCCCCATCTGTTGTTTTTGTTGGTTTGACAGCACAGCTGGAGGATGAATTTGATGTGATGATTTCTATTACTGAAGCAGGTGCAGCAAAAACCGTCGGCGATTTAGCTGAACTGATTAAGAAACAAAAATAGATTTAATTCTAGTAATTCAGAATGAAGGAGCGAACCAGCTCCTTCTGTGACGAAAGGGAGGTTATTATGAATATACTGGATACAATTATGGAGAAGGCTAAAACAAATTCACAGCGGGTTGCTTTTCCAGAATGCTGCGAAGAAAAGATTTTACAGGCTGCCAGAGAATGCGCAGACAAAAAAATCTGTATTCCTTATTTGGTAGGAACTCCAAAAGATATTCAAAAAGCAGCCGAAGATTTTAATATTTCACTGGATGATATGGTTATTTATGATGCTTCAGACAGCGAAAAGGTCGAAGCTTTAATAGCCACATACTGTTCTGGAAATACCATGTTTTCTGAGAAATCAATGCGCCGCCGGGCTGAAAAAGATGCCATGTATACAGCATTGATGCTTCAGGCTGTCGGTGAAGCTGATGTTACATTTGCCGGTCTTACGCATTCTACCGGCGAAGTAATTCTTGCCGGACAAATGGTGATTGGGCTAAAAGAAGGTGTAAATACGATATCAAGTGTAGGAATCTTTAATATTCCTTCCTATCAAGGCTCTAAGGGCAGTTTGCTTGGCTTTGGTGACAGTGCTGTTTGTGTTGATCCGGACAGTGAGCAGCTGGCGAGCATTGCCATTACAGCTTGTGATACCCTGCATACTTTGTTGGATTGGGAACCAAAATGTGCGTTATTATCTTATTCAACATGCGGATCAGGTACTGGACCTTTTGTTGATAAGGTTACTGAAGCAGTAAGAATTGCAAATGAAAAACGGCCGGATCTTGCCATTGATGGTGAATTCCAATTAGATTCCGCAATTAATCCAGCCATTGCTGCTAAAAAGGTTAAGCGGGAAAGTAAGGTTGCCGGTCAGGCTAATATCATTATTTGGCCGGATATCGATGTTGGTAATATTGGGGTAAAGCTGGTTCAGCAATTTGCTAATGCTGATGCTTACGGCCCGATGCTGCAGGGCTTTGCGAAAATCGTGTGTGATTGTTCAAGAGGTGCGCCGGTTTCTGAATTGGTGGGTAATATCGCGATGAGCTGCGTCAGAGCGCAAGGTGAAAAACATGAAAGATAAACATATTTTCACAATAAATCCAGGTTCAACTTCAACGAAGATTGCATTATTTGAAGGAGATAAATGCCTGTTTTCAGAAAATGTGGCACATGATGCTGGTAAATTAAAGGAATTTAAGAATATCGTAGATCAATTTCCTTACCGTGAAGCAACGATTCTTGATATATTAAATAAAAATCAGATTGATTTAAGCACGGTCGATGCTTTTGTAGGACGCGGCGGCGGGCTGCTGGCTGTTGAGGGCGGCACATATATTGTGAATGATTTATTGCTGAAGCATGCGGCTGAAGGTGCTAACGGCATATCCCATCCTGCTCAATTAGGTTCATTATTAGCTGATAAGTTAGCTAAACAGTATGGCAGGCAGTGTTTTGTAGTAAACCCGCCGGATACTGATGAACTGCAAGATAAGGCCAGAATGACAGGGATAAAGGATGTATATCGCAATGTGCATCTGCATGCCTTAAATCTGAAAGAAACGGCTATCCGCCATAGTAATCAAATGGGCAAGCAATATGAAGAATCAAATTATATCGTTTGTCATTTAGGCGGCGGTGTTTCCGTATCTGCTCACTGTATGGGACGGATGATAGACGGCAATGATATTGTCGGCGGTGAAGGCCCGATGGCGCCGACACGCTGCGGTGCAGTTCCTGTTGTGGAAGTCTTGAAGTATATGAAGAAGCATCAGGTTGAAGCTCAGGAAATGGAAAAATTAGCTATGAAAACCGGCGGCTTTGTTTCATGGCTGGGGACCTCTGATGCACGGGAGATTGAAGCGCGTATTGCACAGGGTGATAAGGCAGCCCAAATGGTATGGGAAACCTTTATCTATCAGGTAGAGAAATATATTGGCGCTATGGCTTGTGTGTTAAAGGGTAAAGCTGAAGGAATTCTGCTAAGCGGCGGGATGGTTCATTCAAAACATTTAGTTCAGCAAATTACTGAAGACTGCAGCTGGATTGCGCCAGTGTATGCATATCCCGGTGAATTTGAAATGGAGGCCATGGCAGCGGGGGCTATCCGCATTTTGGATGGTTTAGAAATACCTAAGGAATATACAGGGATTCAGACTTGGCAGGGCTTTGATTTTTAATCTTAATTAAGGTGCTCTGCTTAATGAGCACCTTTTCAAAAAAGGAGAGGAATATGGATTTAAATAAGAAAAGATGGTTAATTCTGATTGCTTCTTGTCTGATTAATTTATGCATTGGTTCATTATATGCATGGAGTGTCTTTGCTTCACCGATGGCTTCTTATCTCAGTGCACTTACAGGTAATGAAATATCCAGCTTAGCGATGGTGTTCACTCTTGCCAATGCAGTTGGCCCGATTACCATGATCGGCGGGGGCTTATTAATTAAAAAAATAGGCTCTAAGCGAGTTATTATCTGCGGCGGCTTATTATTTGGTATAGGTATGATTGCCACCGGTTTTGTAACATCAGAAGCAATGCTGCTGATTACTTATGGTTTAGGTGTCGGCTTAGGTGTCGGCATGGTATATGGCTGTACCATTACTAACACGATTAAATTCTTTCCTGATAAAAAGGGCCTGATTGGCGGTATTGCGACAGCCTCTTATGGCATAAGCTCAGTGATTATCCCGATTCTTGCCAATTGGCTGATGAACTTTATGGATGTGACATCATGCTTCAAAACCGTGGGATCCGTGATGCTGCTGATCATATGTATATCGTCAATGGTAATTCAGGATTGTCCGCCTGACTATTTACCTAATGGTTATCAGGGAAATCAATCACAGGCAGGGAAGAGTGTGAATTATACATGGCAGCAAATGCTGCACACGCCTGTTTTCTATGTGATGCTATGTATGCTGTGTGTCGGTGCTTTTTCAGGTCTGATGATAATATCTCTCGCTTCACCGCTAGCACGAAGAATCATAGAAATCTCAGCTGCCGAAGCGGCTGCCGTTGTTTCAATGATCGCATTGTTTAATACGGCCGGCAGAGTTATCTGCGGATATTTATCTGACCGCTTTGGTATATTAAGTACGATCAGAATGGTCTTCACAGGTTCAATTTTAGGTCTTATCATGCTGTATTTTTCCAGTCCAGATACGGCCTTCATGTTTTATCTTGGCGTAAGCATCGTGGGCTTCATGTTTGGTTCAATCATGGGCATTTATCCTGGCTTTACAGCTTCTCAGTTTGGCTCCGCAAACAATGGCGTGAATTATGGCATCATGTTTATCGGCTTTGCGGCAGCGGGTTATTTCGGACCAACCATCATGTCCGCTCTGTATAATTTAACGGGACAAGATACACCGGCCATCCTGACAGCCGCGGCCTTAAATATTCTGGGTTTGCTGCTTAGCGGTATCTATAAAAAGCTGAATCAGCAACATGCATAAACGATTAAAAGTAACAAAATAAAAAGGGAAGCTCCTCTGTTAAGATTCAGAGATCTTCCCTTATTTCATATTTTAACCCTTATACTTGTAATCACCGCTTTGATACTTTGGCGGAATAGTTGGAATCTGCAAATAAGATGGATATTCACCGCCCGTATGAATGACATGCTTTGTACCTTCAGGGCCATTATCCGTATAGAAATTCATGCCATGATCCTCATACCAATCGGTTTTGATGAATTCTGGTGTGATTTCAACACGAAGCTCCTCACCTTTATGCCATATTCTGGCATGCGGATGGATTTCAACATCCAGCTCATAAACTTTTCCTTGTTCTAATGGTTCATCCTTTTGATGGGCCATTACCGGCTGATAATCAGTGCTTTCAGATAAATCTAATTCTCTGCGTGAGGCTCTTGACTGACCCCAGGCACCGCGATAATCAAATCCCATGCAATCGATAGGAATATAAGTGCCTTCAGCATTATACTTTTTAATAAAAACAAATAAGTCCATATTATCATGACCGCGGCATTCAATAAATAAATGCAGCTTCATATAGCCAATAATTTCAGTATCCTGATCAAATTTAATACCAAAAGAAGCCATACCGGTTTTACTGTCATAGACAAGTTCTGATGTTTTTACGCTGGGATTCAAAGTCATTGATCCATCTTCAGCATTTAGATATAGCTTTTGATAAACAGTTCTGGCAATAGGAAATTCTTTTTCAGGCTTATTTGGAATATAATCATAATTATAAGCATCCATTACGTCAACCCTTACCTTTGGCGTAAACTCCCAGCCATTTCGAATATCTTTTAAATAGCGGTCATAGAATTTGCGGAGATCCTCCATATTATCAGGATTATAAGTATCCGGCCATTCCATATCCCGGTGCAGCCGGAGCCATTTTTTAGGTGATCTGATTTTCCTGAAACCAACAACTGAACCTCTTAAATGGAAATGACACATACCTCCGCATACATAAGCCGGAACCTTTATGTTTTCCCATACCGGTGTTTTACTGCGCCAATAAGCATCATAATATGGATGCTTCAGATACATATTCCCTAAATCTTCAATCCAATTTTTACATGCGCATGCGGTAACGATGCCATTCTCAAAACCAGGCCGAGGTATACCGTTGAAGGTTAAGGATTCAGTATACATATTTCCAGTGCCTTCCCATGCGGCAATGCATGATAAGTGAGGAGGCTGCTGTGCTGCGATACGCCATACAACCATGCAGACACCTGAATTGCCAAAGAAAGATGTCTTTCCGTTGCACCATGGCTGCTTAGCAATCCATTCAACATAATCATAGCCGTCTTTACCGTCTTCAATACCCCAAAGATTCACATCGCCCTCAGAATTGCCAACCCCGCGTGGATCTACGTTCGCGACAGCATAACCGTGATGACACCAGTAGGCGGGATCTGCTGCTTCAAATTTAGCCATTTCTGAAACAGTCTGCGGCGGCACACCCATTAGTTTCCAGCCATCCTGCCCTTCATGCGGCCTTTTGCCGAAAGGTCCCCAGCAAATAATAACCGGAATAGGCTCAGCAGCATTCGCTGGCCGATAGATATCACTGTATATTTTAGTTCCGTCACGCAGTACACAAGCAACATCCTGCTCACAAATAATATGCGGAGCAGCCTTAGTTGCCGTATAAGTTCGTGGATTATACTTTGCACAAATTGAAAAATCAGGGACCTGCTTACCCTCAGCACGCAGTTTATTCACCTCATCAATCGTTATACCAGGGTGACCTTTGCGCATAATAACATCGATTTCTTGCCCTTCATATTCACGTTTTTCTATTTTAAATGTAGTTTTATCTTCCGGTGAATAAGTCGGCATACCGTCTAACTTCTCGATTTTTTGCATGTTTTGCCTCTTTCCTTTAGTTAATGAAACTATCTGACATGTATTTAGTACAATCTTGAAGCATTTTTGATTATTCACAATCATGAGCTTCTGCATAATGAAAAGCACGATCAGGACATTATAAAAATGATGATTCTATGAATTACTATTTGAACCATTTGCGTCATAGGTCTACCTATATGATTCAATTATTCATTCATTGCTGCTCACAGCTAAAGCTTGGTATAATAGCTTCTTCTTATGTGAATCATGTACTATTTACAGCTTCAATTATAAATAAAGAATAGTTCGTTACCTATGTACGCAAGCACAATAAAAAATAGAATAATGAATGAATTCTTAGGCTTAGGCTCTTTATTATATGCAATTTAAAAGCATACAGACTAATTAAAAATGAATTAAACTTATATGTGAGCTGAACGATAAGCACTCTATTCTATTATCCATTGCTTTTTTCACGATATTTCAGCATTTTTAAAGATAAATTGATTTTCGTGACTTGTTCAACTGACTCAAAATCAGCCCCGATGATATTTCTTATCTTATCTAAACGATAGTACAATGTATTCTTATGAATAAATAACTTATCGCATACTTCCAGCGGCTTTTTCGGATTAACGAGGTATTCCTGAAGGGTCTCGGTTAGATTTGTTTTATGCTTTTTATCATACTCAATCAGCTTCATTAATGGCGGATATAGCACCAGCTCTGATTTACCGGCTTCTAATAAATATTTTGAGGCCGCATAGATCTGATAATCATCAAAAATATAAATACACTGTTGTGGATGAATTTGAGTACCCATTTCAATAGCGCTATTTGCTTCCTGAATATATTGCTGAGAAGCATTTAAATCTTCAAAAGCATTGCTGATACCTAGCAGTACATGAATACTGCGAATTGATTTCTCCCATTTTAAGATGCTGGAGCGCTGAATGGGTTCATCTCTTGATACAAGAAATAAAATCCGATTATTTAAAATCAGGTAAATAGAATTAGCAATCATGTTTTTTACATATTCGGCAATTGAAGAAACGGCTTTTAAATCTTTACCATCGCTGGCATTTAATTCCACAGCCATAAAATACAAATATTGCTTAACAGTATAACCTAAGGACTGCAGACGGGAGACCATAACTTCAGAATTAAAGGGAACACCACAGGTAATCACCGATAATAAATGGTTATAATAGGAACCCTTATTCAGCATATAAAACTCCTGCTTCTGCAGATGCAGGCTCAGCATAAAAGAAATAGGTTCTAAAAAGGCAAGCATGCAGTCACTTATATCATAATTATCAAAGACACTGATAGCAGCCATAGCAACATTGTTGACATAAATCAGACTGTAATTATTGCGGGAATAACCCAGTATATTAGCTCCTGCTTCTTCATCGACATCATAATAGCGGATTTTAGTGCTCTTTGATAAAGGCGTCATGAAATTGATTCGATTAAGCATGGCAACCGCTCCTTCATCCAGATAGCCTCTTCTGTATTCCTTAATAAGATGTGTATCTGTTTCACAGAAGGAAGAAAAGGCCATGACACTATATGCATTATCAATAATACTGATCGGTCTTTGATAGATTTCAGAAATTGATGCAACAATATCATCAAGAGAAGCATTCTCAGAGATATTCTTTGCCAGCTGCAGAATGAAATGATTCATTTTTTCAGCCGTCTCTCTCAGCTCTTCGGCATATTGATACAGATGCATAAAGGCTGATTCATCACTGCACAGTATAATCAGGGCAGCATGATCGCACAGCATAGCCGGTAATTGGCTTTTATCTGTATTCAAAATGATAAATTGAAGATTATCTGGAAAATCAAAGGAAGTCAAATCTTTATCATTGATAAAATATAATGTATCTTGATTAAACTTGAGTCCATAGGTTTTATCCAGTGCGGTTATCATCCGTATCCGGTTGATGGTTTGGTTAAGCTCTGATGATTTCTTCAGCATTTTAAATTCTTCACGCTTTTGAATAAAATTTAAAATAAGTTGAAAATTGTTAAGTTCACAGTTGTTGTTCATAATTGCTCACGATTTATCATAAAAAATATGTGTGATAAATTGACTCCTTTCTTCAATTATAAATCCATGTAAATCTGCATTTTAAATTATATGCTAAACTGATGATACCAAAACTTTCATATTTAAGGGGCTTATTTCATTATAGATTATAGCATAGCTTTGTACTCTAGACTAATGATTTATGTTAAACCACTTATTATTATAAGTATGAAATGATTGATCAAAAGGAGGAGTAAATATGACAATCAAGGAAGAAGCAATTCAAGTGTTATGTAAAAAGGCAGCAAATCTGTTTGGTATGGATGAAAAGGCGTTAGGGGCAGATACTCGATTTGAAGAAGATTTACACTGTAAGTCGACAAACATCGTTCAATTTTCGGCAGCCTTGGAAGATGCCTTTGAAATTGAGGTACCTTTTATGGAGCTGAAAAAAAAGAAGACATTTGGTGAAGCAGCAGATTGGTTAGCTAATCAATTATAATTATGAGGAATAATAGATATGTTGTGTTTGTAGTTAATCCGGGTTCTACCTCAACAAAAATTGCATTATTTGAAAATGATCAGAAGATCTTTCAAGAGAATGTGAATCATGATATTAAAGAACTGCAGGCATGCAGAACGATTCATGATCAGCTGCCAAAACGAATGGCAACAATTCTGAATGCAATCAGCGATCATCACTTAGATTTATCTGGCATTGATGCTTTTGCTGCGAGAGCCGGCGGTCTTGTGGGATTAAGCGGCGGTGTGTACCGGATTACTGAAAATAATACTTTATATGAAACGACATTGAATAGTAATCGTCATCCCAATGTTTTGGGGCCGCAAATTGTCATCGAGCTGGCTAAGATATATGGCGGTGAATGTTTTACGGTAAATCCGCCTGATGTCGATGAATTATGCGACTATGAGCGGGTTACCGGTTTTAAGGAGCTGTTTAGAGAAAGCCGCGGACATCCTTTAAATCATAAGGAAAACTGCATTCGTTACGCACAGTCAATCAACAAGCATTATGAAGATCTTAATTTAATATGTGTTCATTTAGGCGGCGGAGTTACTGTGGGAGCTCATTGCAAAGGCAAATTAATCTGCTGCAATGACTGTCTTTCAGGTGATGGGCCGATGGCACCGACACGTTCTGGTTGGGTGCCGCCTAGTGAAATTGTGAAAATGTGCTTCAGCAATGCTTATACGCAGGAGGAAATATTAAATCGAATTTCAAAATGCGGTGGTTTTACTGATCACTTAGGTACTGCCGATGTGCAGGAAATCGTGAAGCGCATTGAAGCGGGCGATGAATATGCAGAATTAATTTACAATGCGTTTATTTACCAAGTGGTTAAACAAATCGGCGCTTGTTCAGTGGTTTTAGAGGGACATGTCGATGCGATTATTTTAACCGGCGGCATTGCCAAAGACGATTACTTAAAAAAGCAAATTAGAAAGTACATTGAATGGATTGCTCCGATTATTGATCAGGCCGGAGAATATGAGATGGAGGGGCTGGCATCAGGTGCAATCCGTGTGCTCAGCAAGGCTGAACCTGTTAAGGAGTATACCGGCATCCCAATCTTTAACGGTTTTAAATGTAAAGGAGCACCAATTCTGAAAGATTATAAAGGGTAAAGTGCAGCAGTGCTGACTTTTAGATTGAATCCCTCGTAATTGAATAACAATGAAATGTTATTTATATCAGAGGGATTTTCTCGTTGCATAAATAAAACCTGATAGAATAGGTGAAGCGTGACACTTCATCCTTTCCTGTCAGGTCATTCAATATTGCGTGAGTATGATTGTTCTAAAATTTAAAATCATGAATGGTTACTTCTTGAATGCTGTAGCTGGTGTCGGGGATAAGAATTTCAAAAGAATAACCAGCTATGAACTGTGAAATAAATCGATAGCCAAGCGGCGGCTTCAGCCCTGATAAAGCTTTTAAATCACGCAGGCGGTCAAACTTAATCAGACATTCTTTTCGGCACCATAAATCAGTTCTGGCTTTTTGCCGATCATTATTATTGCTGAAGCTTTGAAGATAGTTTTTTTCTTCATCAGAATAGTAGTGTTTTTCAATATCGCTGAAATCTATACGCTGTGATTCAATATCAATCCCTACTGGTTGTTTTGAAATAATAGCTGCAGCATATGGATGGCAATGTGTACAGCTGATGAATAGCTCAGGATGATTTAAGACATAAGGCTTATTTTCATGATCATGCAGTACGTCTGCCTTAAAACCACTGGCTTCAACCGCTAGATCAAGCAATAACCCTGCTGCCAGTGATAAATTTTGATCTTCTCTTTGATTAAGCGCCAGTGTGATCGTATGCCTTTCTTCATTAAGCTGGTTTAAACCTTTTTCAAAATAGGCTGCTTCATTAAAGCATTCTGTATTCATCCAGTAGATGATTGTTTCAGTTTTGTTCATGTTGTTCATGATTAAAATATAACATAAAGTTGAACTCTGCACAATAAAGCGCACAGTATCATAAGGAGGTAAATATGAGCGAGCAGATTTATTTTAAAATCCATCAGCCTTTTACATGTGTCTATCATATTGAAGATCCCATGGGTGTATTTGTAACTTTGATTGTTGGAAGCAAGCGTGCCGCATTGATTGATACAGGTATGGGAATCGGCAATTTAAGGCAGACAGTTCAAGCCATTACCGATAAACCGCTGATGGTAATCAACACACATGGGCATGCTGATCATATCGGCGGCAACTATCAATTTGATGAGGTTTATATGAATCCTGATGAATATCGTCAGGCAGATCGTTTTTATAATCAAACAGATATTCGGGAAATCATTTATCAGCAGGCAAAGCAAAGGAATTTAGTACCTGATGATTTTAATTTTAACAGCTATATGTGCTACCGCTTGGAAAACAAGAGGGCATTTGATTGTGAGGCTTTATTAGACCTAGGAGATATTGTCATAAAACCTGTTTTGCTGCCTTCTCATACACCGGGCATGACTGGCTTCTACATTGAATCCTTAAAATTGCTTTTGGGAGGAGATTCAATCTGCAGTATGGTATGTTTATACTTTCCGGAAGCATCTACGATTCAAAAGCATATTGAAGTATTAGAAAAAACAGCGGAACTGCCTTTTGAGCACATATTAACATCACATAGCAAGGAAGTGCTGAACCGCGACAATTTCGAAGCATTCATAGAATGCGCAAAAGCCTATGATGAACAATCCGCATATCGCTATCGGGATCCGTTTTACAGACATTATGGAGGGAAAATGTTCATATACGAAAGCAGAAAAAATAAAACCGCGATTCTTGTTAAATAAATATATAAGAAAAGGAAAGTCTGAATTTAATAATTCAAAACTTTCCTTTTATTCTTATTAATCTAAATTATAAAGCTTAGTGTATTTCTCAATCAGATAATCGATATAAATATTGGAATCAAACTCCTGATGACAGACATCACGCAGCAGTTCATCGGCAATTACTTTATATATGGCTGATTAATTATAATCGCGGATGTAATCGGCAAATTCTTCTAAGAAATATGCAGCTGGATACCAATCTTCACCCTCTATGGTTACATTAAATAAGAGATTACCCATCTGAATTTGGGAAGAACGGATATGTTCGTAGCTTTTCACATCTGCTTCTGGCCAAAGCATTGTCAAATATACTGAAACGACTTCTTTGCTATTTGAATCTAGTGATAATTCGGAAATGATGATACAACATCGGCTATCTTCACCAATCGTATAGAAAATAGTACGCTGTTGTTTAGGACTGTCCATATTAAAGGATTCAAGGTTTTCATCGATCATCTGTCCGCCAATATAGATTCCAGCAGCATTGATGAGGGAATAATCTACATCAACTAAATCAGCCGTCTCAAATGTATGATTCAGTAAGTCATTATTTACTTCATCGAGATCATAGCTTTTTGCTGGCGCTTGAGTACAGCCACTCATAAGCAGACACGATAAGAGAGTCAAAATTTTAATCTTTTTTTTCATACGAGTCAAAGTGTATACTGTTTTGAACAATAGCATAACCACTCACATTGATTGAACCACTTCGTTCTACGTTGACAGTACCGGGAGCATAATCCCAATATGGAATAGAGCCACTATGCCTTACAGAACTAGTCATGTTATAACTGACTGACAAAAGCATGAATAATATTATCATTTTTTTTAATCCTCAAGATTATCACTCCTATCTATATAATAATTTTACCTTATATTTATTTATTATAAATAGTAAAAAGGTTTCCAATTTATCATTCAAATTACTGACTTAACAGTCCTTTTGTCAATGAAATTGGAAACCTATTAATATTTGTTAACTAATAACCGGTAGTAATGTAAAGCTTCTTTATATTTATATGCTTTTTCGCAAAATTCTACAAGCAATTCTAAATAGAAACGTTTATTCTCTTGGCTTAAATTATCCTTGATTTCATGATATTCTTTGATTAAATAATGATAAATTGCCTGTATATCGTCTTTATTTTGAATTAAAGCTTGTATTGTTTTCAGTTTAACTTTTGTTTGGTAGACATCAAATGAAACCTTCAATCCTCTATCTATCCATTTTAGCGCAGGCGCATATTGATTCAGTCGATAATAACACCAAGCTACATTGAAATATTCTTCGGCAAACAACAGTTCGTTTTTTTCTCCATCAGGAAATAATATATTGAGTGCTTCATTATATTTATGCTGTAAACACATATTCCATGCAGAATTGGATCGAATGGTATTCCATAATAAAGCATCATTGCTACAATGCGGATTTAACAACAAGTTTTGATAAATATCCTCGGCTTTATCATATAAAGCACAATAAGAATAGATAACAGCTATATAGACCTGAGCAAACAACTGCCGTTTATAATTAAATTCCTTGATGAAATATTCTAAAGCAGTTTCATTATAATGCAGAGCCTCCAAATAATTGCTGCTCATCATTAGGGTAGTAACTAAATGGTAACATATCATAGCATAACTGTTTTTATTAGCACCTAATTTCAAAGCTTTCTTGAAAAGACAAATGGCTTCTTCAAAATTGCTATTATTCTTCTGATGCACGCCTTTATAGTCTAAGTAAATTTGCATTAATTCATTCGATGGCGGCAGATAATTAAAAAGTTCATTTTCAAGCTTACTTTCAATATCATCAACAGATTGATTATGAGTAACTAACCAAGCATATGTATAAACCAGAAATTTAGTGATTAATATTGAGTTTATATAGTCATTCTTATAGCTTAAAACCTTAAGATAATTGTCGTTGGCATTATCGTTATAATAGACTTGTGAATAATAAAATTCATCTAATAAACAATCTAATTCACTCAATTCATCCATATCATAAATAAAGTGTATACCTAGCTTATTTAATAGGATTTCAATGATATATTCATTTGAAAAATCATCAGCATTTTCTATTTTACTTAAATAACTTTTAGAAATGTTGCATAGTGCTGATAACTGATCTTGTGAAAGCTCCTGTTTTTTTCTTTCACTTTTTATGATATAAGATAAATATTTTCCATAATGTTTTTTCATTTTTCTCCCCCCTTTATAATTATTATAGCATATCAAATTATGCTCTCAATATTTTTGATTATGCTGAATCAAATTCAAGCAACAATTTGTTGCAATCATAAAAAAGTCTGAATTTACTTAATTCAAACTTTCTTATTTAAATATTTATTCTGTTGTTTTCATTAGTCCAAATTATAAAGTTTGGAGTATTTATCAATCAAATAATCAATATAAATATTGGAATCAAACTCCTGATGACAGACATCACGAAGCAGCTCATCAGCATTCTTACTGCTGCCATACTGATGAATATTTTTTGTCAGCCAGTCTGTAATCTTACTGAATTCATTATTTGTCAGTGCTGCTTCTACATCAATGTCACGGCACATAGCCTGATAGAATTGTGCGGCATAAGCGGTACCGAGTGCATAGGTAGGGAAATATCCAAATAAACCCTGCGGCCAGTGAACATCCTGAAGAATACCTTCCGCTGCATTCTGCGGACGAATTCCCAAATATTCTTCATATTTATCTGCCCATAACTGATCAAGATGTTCAAAGTCAACCTCACCATTAAACAACTGTTTTTCCAATTCATAACGAATCAGAATATGCAGCGGATAAGTCAGCTCATCGGCTTCTGTACGGATAAAGGAAGCTGAGGAAGCGTTAATCATCAAAACGAATTCATCAATTGACACATTCTTTAACTGTTGTGGGAAGCGATTTTTCAATGTTTCATAATTGCATGACCAGAAAGCTTTAGTACGGGCGATAAAGTTTTCTAATAAGCGGGACTGAGATTCATGCATGCCATTGCTCATATTACCAGCAAGAATAGATCCTTCCAGCTTTTCATCTACATGCAGCATATACTGTGCATGACCATATTCGTGAATGATTGAGAAAATGCTTGATGTCAGTGCATTTTCACGATAAGCAGTTGTCAGACGCACATCCTTTAATGAAAAAGGTGATGTAAACGGATGAACAGAAACCCCCATATAACAGCGGTTAGGGTCAAAGTTCATGAATTTCTTCAAATCCTCCATAACTTTTTCCTGATCCTCTTGCGGATAATGCTGCTTTAAAACCGAGGTGTCAATCTGATCAGCGGCCTGCACTTTTTTAATGAAAGGCAGCAGACGATCTTTAATATTTTTAAAGAACGCGTCATATTTTTCAATATTCATACCGGGCTCATTGCGGTCAAGCAGAGCATCATAACAGCTCAAATCACCGCGATAGTAGTCAGTATAACTGCGGGTAGCAGTGATTACGTCAGCCAGCATTTTTTTATAGCTTTCCCAATCACTGTTCTTTTTACATTCTTCCCAAAGAACATTACTCTTGCCAAGCAATTCTTGATAATCCATGTATACATCTTTTGGAATCATGCGGATTTCCTTTAACTGCATTAAATGCTGTTTAACAGCTTTGGCACTTAATTCATCAAGCTCCATATCCGCCATTGCTTCAATTTTTTTCATATTCTCTGGATCAGTGCTGTATGTCAGGTATTCACCCTCAAGTATTGACATCATTTTAATACGGTAATCAGCGCCATCCTTTGGAGCAATCGTAGCCATATCAAACGACATTGTTGATAATGCCAGATGATATGCATTTGTTTTTTCTTCATAAGCTTTTAAAAAGCTTAAAGCTTCTTCTTTATTCATCAGCGTCCTCCTTTGAACAATGTTACTAGTCCTCTTTATTTTAACGCAAAGTTGGGAATTAAACAAACATTCTAAGATACTTTGTTGTATAATAAACCTATCAGAAAGTGAGCCGGAAAAATATGGAGCGTTTTGTCTTAATGGGTGCGATGATTTATGATTTGCGGGCCATCCCTTATCAGAAGAGCGAGGGTATGAATCAGCCGATCCGTCTGCGCGGGCAGGCTGGCGGAGTAGCGAGAAATGCAGCGGAAAAACTAGCCGCCTTAGGTCATCATGCGATCCTTGTCAGTGCGTGCGGTTTGGATATGACAGGCAAAGTTCTGATGGAAGATGCAATTGCTAAAGGAATTGATATCAGTTATGTGAAACAGCTGCCTTCTGATAAAACATCTGGTCTTTTAGTTTTGTGTGATGAATTTGATCAGCCGGTTTCATCAATGCTGGATGCCGGTGTGCTGAATGCGATCGATCATCTATATCTTTATACGACGATGCAGGATTTTACTTATGATGACACATTTATTGCAGACAATAATCTTACGGTTGATCAGCTGCAGTTTATCGCTCATCAGCATGCGCAGACATGGCTGCTGCCGGTTGCGGATAAAAGTATTCAGCCGCTAATTAATATTCTGCCGCTGTTTCAAGGTGTGCAGTTCAATGAGCGAATGCTGAGTGAAGACTTAAAGCTGCCGGTTGACAATCTGCATCATACAATAAAAATTATGCTTGATCAGCTGCATCTGCGCTCACTCTTGCTGATTGCAGGTGAAAATGGTATCTATTATGCCGATTCTCAGTGTATTATTCAGGCTGTCAGTCCAAAATGCAAAGTCTTGGATCAGACTTCAGCCTATGAAATTGTATTGAGCGCTTTTTTGACTAAAATGCTTCAGCATATGCCGATTGAAAAAGCATTGGAATACGCACTTTGTGCGCTGCTTCTTGAAAATGAAAAGAAGCATGAGAAAACATTTGTTTTAAATGAAGAAAAAATTATTGAAAAGCTTGCAGCTTATCAGATAGAAACGATTAAGGAGGCAGTTTATGTATCAGAAATGTATTGACTTATTAAATGAACGAGGTGTGGCATTGAGTGATATTGCGGAATGTGTACTCTATCTGCAAGGGAAGTATTACCCGGATCTGACTATGGAATTAGCCGAAAAAGCAGTAAAGGGTGTGATTGAAAAACGTGAGGTTCAGCATGCGATTATCACTGGTTTGTTTTTAGATAAAAGTGCTGAGACTGATATGTGTGATCCTGAATTAAAGGATATATTAATGCGTGATGAAGGCTTGTATGGCATAGATGAAGTGCTGGCATATGGGATTTGTAATTTATATGGATCGATTGCCTTAACGAATTATGGCTATATAGATAAAGTAAAACCAGGTATAATCGGCAAATTGAATGAGCACCATGAGGTATGCAATACATTCCTCGACGATATTGTCGGTGCTATCGCAGCCTCGGCTGCAAGTAAATTGGCACATAGCCATCATTAATAAAATAGTGTATAATAAGCTATATAACTGATGAGGTGGATCATGGATAACGGGGTATTAACCAAGGATGATTTAAAAATGGCATTTGCACAAATGGGTATTCGTAAGGGAATGCTTGTTTTTGTGCAGTCCTCACTGCGTCCGTTTGGCTGGGTAGTCGGCGGGGCTCAGGCAATTATAGATGCCTTGATGGAAACGGTCACCTATGATGGGACAATCGTTATGCCGGCCTTTACCAGAAATTTATCTGATCCCTCAATGTATAAAAGCGGAACGGTGCCAAGAGCATGCTGGCCGGAAATCAGACAGGCGATCCTGCCGTTTAATAAAAGGCTCAGTACACCGGTGAATATGGGTGAAGTTACCGTTCAATTCATGCGCAATGAAGCTGTGCTGCGCAGCAATCATCCGGCTTATTCTTTTCTGGCATGGGGCAAATATGCCAAGCTGATTGTGGAAAAGCATCCGCTGCACTTTGGGTTATCAAAAGATTCACCGTTAAGCAAGATCGTTGACTTAAATGGTTTTGTACTCTTAGCCGGTATGAATTATGATAAATGCGAGATGTTTGATCTGGCTCAATACAACAATCGTGCCTGCCCAATTAGGATCTTAACTTATCCTATTGAAAAGGGCGGCAATATCCATTGGATTAAAATGCTTGATAAAGAGATGAATACCAGTTCATATAAAGCCATTGGTGCCAATATGGAAGAGCGCGGAGTCGTTAAAATACTTGAGGTAGGCAATACGACATGCCGCTTATTTTCCGCAAGAGAGGCTATCAGCAGTGCTTCGGCTTATTTGAATATTAATAATAAATAAAGAAATAAAGCGTACAGTCTAAACTAAACTGTACGCTTTATGTTAGAATCCAAATTCTGTTATAATTTCGGCAATCTGCTTCAGACCCTTTTCATCACTTTCATCGAAACGATTCAGTGACGCGGAATCAATATCGAGAACCCCCATCAGCAGCTGATTTTTAATCAATGGTACAACAATCTCTGAATTGCTGGCACTGTCACAGGCGATATGACCTTGAAATTGATGAACATCGGCAACCCGCTGAATATGACCGCTTAAAGCGGCTGTTCCGCATACTCCTTTACCTAATGGAATATGGGTACAGGCTACTTTTCCCTGAAAAGGACCAAGCACAAGCTCACCATTTTTATATAAATAAAAGCCAACCCAGTTAATATCTGTCAGTGCATCATTTAAACAAGCTGAAGCATTTGACAATACAGCCAGTTTATCACTCTCATCTTCAATCAATGCACGCAGCTGCATCGCTAATTCATGATAAAATGTTTCTTTCATACGTTCCCTCCATATTTAGTATAATAGCATGAAATCGCAATTTAGAATTAAAAAATATGAAATTAAAAAATCAGCAGAATTTCTGCTGATTGGATTATGCCATGCTTGATACTTGTTTTTGAAGCTTTTTAGCGGCTTTCTCAATCTTAGCTTCAGCCTGAGCTTCTACCTGCATCCAATTCTGTTCAATCATGAAATCATAAGTTTCACGCTGTAATTCAGAAATGGTCTCATAAATTGAATCAACCTTTTCATACAACTCGCAAGTTCCGGCTTCCTGTGAGAAAGTATTGAATAATGCTTTTAAATGCTTTAAAGAAATAAGCATGCAATTAATAATATCTTGATCTTTATTTTGCTGAGCCATCATTTAACCCTCCATAACCTTTAATAATTCTTCAGCCTGTTCTTTTAAAACTGTGCAGACTTTTGATACAAGCTCTTTAGCCTGTTCATCTTCCAGCTTTTCCATCTCACAGTTAAGCTGTTTATTTAATAATACAGAAGCGTTAATTGAGTCTTCAATATAAAGACAGTCCTTGGGTGTTAATGTCATAATTACGACCTCCTTACATGACTAATATGCTCGCTTTTTAACTTGGGTATTCAATAAAAGACAATATTTTGGTATAATAAATAACCAGAGGTGAAAAATTATGCTTCCTTCATTGTATGAATCAATTTATATTCAGAGTTTTAAGCATGATGGATCTCTTCACCGAACTTGGGCTAAAGGCTTTGTAATCGAATCAAACAACAAGCGTATTGTCGCTGTCACAAATAAGACTTGGGTCAGCGAAGCCGATGGCAGAAAATGGATCACCCGTGAACCGGCGATTTGTTTCTTCTATCCGGATAAATGGTATAATGTAATCTGTATGATAAGAAAAACAGGAATCTTCTATTATTGTAATCTGGCTTCACCTAGTATTTATGATGGCGAAGCACTGAAAAATATTGATTATGATCTTGATGTGAAGGTAAATCCGCTGGGTAAAACGATTTTGCTTGATGAAGATGAGTATGAAGAGCATGGTGAAGAAATGGGGTACAGTCCTAAATTAAAAAAGGCAATTGAGTCAGGACTGACAGAATTGATGGATGATATTGAACATCAGCGTTCACCCTTTGATCATAAAGAAATAATGAAACTGTATGATGTATATTTGAAAGCTACTCAATAATAAGTAGCTTTTATTTTAATATAACTGTCAGAATATTCCTTAATATAAAGTTAATTTTTAATTGACAACGGTTTCATTTATTATATAATAAAGGCAGATATCCAGAATTGTAACTGAAGAAGGCAAGATCAGTATCTAATGATGAACGTCATTATGTACTGGTCTTTTTATGTTCTTTTAATGACAAAGGGGTAAATGATATGAATAATTATCAAATCACAAAATTGATTAACAACAATGTAGTGTTTTCACAGGATGAGGAGCAAAATGAGATAATTCTTTTCGGCAAAGCCATTGGCTTCGGCAAAAAGAGCGGTGATCTTGTGGAAGCGGCTCAAGTGCTTAAGATATTTGCGGCAGCTGATCCGAAAGAAAAGAATTATCTATCCAATTTAGTTGAAGATATAAATCCGATCTATATTGATATTGCATCTGAAATTATCAGCTTATTTGAATCGCGGCTTGAGGTTAAAGTCAATGATATGATGATGATCAGCTTATCTGATCATATCTCTAATGCGGTGGCAAATAAGAAGGATGGTTTTGAATTACCTTTGGACATCATTCAGGAGGTTAAAAATATTTATCCAAAAGAATTTATGATTGCAAAGTCAGGGTTGGGAATTGTTGAAAGAGAAACTGGTGTCTCGTTAAGTGAAGATGAAGCAGGGTATATCGTTCTTCATTATATCAGTTCACAAGGGAATACCTTTCGCAGTGATACGAAGTACCGGCTCTTATTTCAGGAAAGAATTATCAGCGATATAGAAGAATATCTGAACGTTAAATTGGATCGCTCTTCATTATATTACACGCGTTTTTTGACTCATTTAAGCTTTTTGGCAGCCCGCATTCATGATGGTAATTTTTCATCTGAGGGGAATTCTTCGCTATATAAGATATTTATTAAAGAGCATCCTGAATTAGAGGGTTGTGTTGAAAAGAATGTTCAAACGATAGCTGATGAATTTCATGTGGTAATTAATGAAGAAGAAAAAGGATACTTAGCTGTTCATATTAATAATATGCTGAAATCCATTCAACGAGGTGATAAGCAATGAGTGCGAACTTAAATAAAAAGCAATGTACTGGATGTGGAAACTGCCTTGAATTCTGTCCCCGTCAGCTTTTGGTTTTATCAAAAGAAAATGATGTGAATGAGCGGGGTGTGCGTTATATACAGTTTAATAATGAAATGGCATGTATAGAATGCGGACTCTGTGAACTGATGTGTACAGCAGGTGCGATTCATATCCCAAAGAGAGTAAATGGCTATGATTTAATTAATAAAAAGGAAATACCTCCGCATGCTGGCTGCAGTCTTGGTTCTTTAAGTAAAGCATTAGCTGATGTAATTATGGAATTAGATATTGCTGATCGAACAGTATTATTTAAAAAGAAAGCATCGGATGTAAATTTGCATGTGGAGACTCATGACTATACTGATGAACAATTTTATATTGATGGGTTAAATTATAAACGTGCCAATCCAGATAAAGTAGTGATTATAATATGTGCTAGCAGCAAGCAGCATACCACGGCATTAAATGAAGAACGGTATCGCTCATTGGAAAATGAAAAGGTTACAATTATTAATACGTTAAATTGGTTTGAGTCAGATGCTGAAATCACAAAATTGCTTAATGGCGGCAGTCATATATTAGAAGCTGTCAGTAAAAGTGATGCGGTTTCTTTTGCCAGCCGCAATGGTGTACGGACGCCAGCACAGATGATTGATTTGGAAAATGATTTGAAACAGGCTTTGCAGAATCAACTGGAAGATAAAAAATGTGCCATGGTTGAAATTGTTTTTCCTTGTTTCTATCGGTTGGCACAGCGTCCTCAGCAGCTAATGCCATGCGCAGAAATCAAGCGTATTAATGATTGGTTTACAGTGTCTGTTGAGCCAGATTATCCTAAGGGCATATATCATAAGGCAGGTGATTAAGATGGGAATATTTAAGGATGTTTTTAAGAAAAAGGAAAATGATGCAATGACTGTAAGTGCTCCGGCTGCCGGTTATGTGAAACCGTTGGAAGGGCTGAAGGATGGTGTGTTTTCAGAAAGATTATTGGGAGAAGGCTGTGTCATCTCACCGATGGAGGAAACGATTTATGCTCCTTTTGACGGCCGGGTGGTTTTAGTTACAGAGACTAAGCATGCCATAGGGTTAATAAGCAATGATGGAATTGAATTATTAATCCATGTTGGTTTAGATACCGTTATGATGGCTGGTGAAGGTTTTAATATGATGGTGGAAAAAGGTGAAAGCGTGAAACAGGGAGATCGCTTAATGAGCTTTTCGACCGCTAAAATTAAGGCGGCAGGCTATCTTGATGATGTTATTGTAATTGTATCTAATACAAAGTGTTTTCAAGGTGTGGCATGTACACAAAAGGAGGTTGTTGAAGCGAGCGATGAATTAATCAGGATCATGAAATAGTGTTATGGATAACCAGAATTGTTACTTTCAGTAGGCAAGATCAGTATCGGGGATTAACAAGCCCATTGCTTTAGATTAGTTTTATCTTATTTAAAAATTGCAAAGGAGAAAGTTATGAAAGAACTTGCTGAAAAGTGTATTGAGTTTGTAGGAGGAGCATCAAATATTAAAGCGGTATCGCATTGCGCAACTAGGCTGCGGCTGACGTTGATTGATCAGGGACAGGTGAATGAGGAAGCATTGCTGAGTGTTCCGGAAGTAATTAAGGTGATGAAGGTGGGAGCTCAAACACAGATCATCATCGGCAGTGATGCACCAGAATTATATAGTGTTGTCAGCCAGCTGGTAGAAACAGCGAATTCGTCAATGAGTGTCAATGAAACAAAGTCAACTGATACTCAATCAAATAAGAAGAAAAAGAATGCTGTTGTCGGTAAATTTTTTGATGCGTGCAGCAGTATGTTTACACCGTTAGTTCCCGCTTTTACAGCGGCAGGTATGATTAAAGCGGTACTGGCTATTTTAGTTGCGGTATTCGGCTTGGCAAAGACTTCACAGGAATATATTATTATAAATTATGTTTCAGATACTATTTTCTATTTCCTGCCAATTTATTTAGGGGTAACAGCGGCTACCTATTTTGGCTGTAATAAATATATTGCGGCAGCTATTGCGGCGATGTTTGTTCACCCGACATATACTGGCATGGTAAGCGCTGGGGAAGCTATTTCGTTCTTTGGGATTCCGGTAGTTTTATATAATTATTCATCAACCGTTTTTCCAACAATCCTGACGGTTTGGTTTATGTCTTATGTAGAACGTTTTGCACGACGAATCTCACCTAAAGTCATTAAAGCAATCATGGAGCCCATGCTGACACTGTTGATTACGTTTCCGGTAGGTTTGCTGCTGCTGGGGCCGATTGGTGCTGTTCTTGGTGATTGGCTGATGAATGTTTTTGCGGCCATTGATGCTTCCGTACCATTCTTAGTACCGATGATTGTAGGTGCTGTTTCACCATTTTTAGTCTTTGTAGGAATGCATCGTGCTGTAGGTACATTAGAAACCATGCAGATAGCACAAATTGGATACAGTTCTTTATTAGGTACAGGTATGCTTGCAAGCAATATTGCGCAAGGTGCATCAACCTTAGTGCTTTCTTTTAAATCAAAAGATGAAAAGGTAAAGCCATTAGCATTTACGGCAGGTGTTACCGCATTATGTGGAATTACTGAACCGGCATTATATGGTTTTACAGCGAAGAATAAAAAGTCATTGATTGCGACAGTAATCGGCGGTGGTGTTGGCGGCTTCTATGCTGGCATTACACATGTTGTCCGTTTTGCGAAAGGAGCACCTGGCTTGCCGACATTGCCGGTGTTTATCAGTTTAGAAAATCCAATGAATCTGATTAATGCGTGTATTACGGTTATCCTCTCATTTGCGGTCGCCTTTGCAGTCGCATGGATTATGATCAAACCAGGTGAAGTGGATTAATATATAATTAATATATAATAGATAGATCTCTCAGAAAGATAAAACGTCAGCGTTATATAATGAGAGATCTTATTTAATATATAGAGACAGCGATCTGTTCTTATATATAGGATAAGTCATGTATGTATGAAATGGTTTTAAACTTATGAAAAAGAGGGTAATTTTAATTTGAAATAATTATTTAAAAAAAGTAAAAAATAATGTTGACATGGGGGAAGGGTTTTGGTATTATATACAGGCACTCAGGAAGCGGGTCACACAAGAAAAAAGTTCTTAAAAAAAGTGTTGACAGAAAAGTCGCTGGGTGGTAAGATAGATAAGCACTCACGAGTGCAAAGCA